>Ga0209579_10000023_pt1 | contig 471627 bp, 423 predicted proteins | sample Coa_R1_2_FD_187152 | JGI IMG/M metagenome (GOLD analysis project Ga0209579, IMG submission 187152) | Surface soil microbial communities from Centralia Pennsylvania, which are recovering from an underground coalmine fire - Coalmine... | ecosystem: Environmental > Terrestrial > Soil >... | reverse complement strand
GAAAGGCGCCCCTGGCTTCGATTCTCCATCGTTTATCAAAGGAGATTTTCGCGACGTCGTGAGCGATCACGGCAAGCTCTACCTGAGGGCGGCTACCGTGGTTGCCGTGAACCCCGAGTCGTCGCCGTCATCCTCCTCTTCGTCTTCGTCCTCGCTACGTGTGATCGTGAGCGAGCCGCTCGACACTGAGTTTGTCGAGCAGATCGCCGGCGACCTCGGGCGGATCGGCGTCTACGGAAACTCCGTTCAACCGGCCTCCTCCACCACTTCTGCGGCCGGCACTAGCTCGAACAATAGTTCGAAGGCGGGCAATGGTTCGAACACTATTCCCATCTTTCAAAATCCGCAGGAGCTGCGCCAGCAGGATTTCTCTTCCGGCAAGGTTCCGCCAGCGCTCAACTCTTTCGATCACCAGATCACTTTCCCGATCCCGCTGCCGGTGGTCGACTGGGCGACCGGGGAACGCAGTCGCGCCGGAGCCCTGGCCGAAGTCGAGACCCGGCCGTCAGTGCTCTATGCGCGGCTTTTTGAGGCGCTTGGCGATTATGCCAAAGGAATCGAACTGATCCTTTGGTCGATCGCGGTTGTGTTCCTGATCATCGAATTTCTGGCCCTCTTCGTAGGGATCAAGCTGACACGCACGATCACGGCGGCTGTCGGTCAGCTCTACGACGCGACCAAGCACATCAATCGCGCCGATTTCAGTCATCGCATCGCGGTGCGGTCGAGCGACCAGCTGGCGACGTTGTCGAACTCCTTTAATTCGATGACTACGTCGATCGAAAGACTGGTGCTTGAGCAGAAAGAAAAGCAGCGTCTCGAAGGCGAGCTGGCGATTGCCCAAGAAGTGCAGGCGCAGCTCTATCCGAAGTTGATCACGCAACTTGATACGCTCGAAGTGCACGGCTTTTGCCGTCCTGCGCGAACGGTCAGCGGAGACTACTACGATTTTCTGGCTCTCAATTCCGACAAGATGATCTTGGCGGTCGGCGACATCAGTGGCAAAGGAATCTCGGCGGCGCTGCTGATGGCGACGATTCACTCGGCCGTCCGAGCTTACAGCTTCGAGGACGCACCCTCATTGCGCGAGCCCGTTGCCATTACCGCCGGCGGCTCAGCACTGATGTTGGCGTCAGAGGCGGAGTCACGGAGAGATGTGTCTCCGGCGGCGCTGCTGACTCTGCTGAACCATCAGCTTTATGAAAGCACTCCAGACGCGAAATACGCGACGTTGCTCGTGGCCATGTACGACGGAGCCACACGCGGGTTTACGTATGCGAATGGCGGTCATTTGCCGCCGATCCTGATTTCAGCCGATGGATCGTCGCATCTGCTCGATTGCGGCGGGACGGTAGTTGGGCTTTTCGACAATCTGAGTTTCCCGGAAGCGACCGTGCACCTTCGCCCAGGCGATTTGCTGATTGCCTATAGCGATGGAGTGACCGAGCCGGAAAATGACTATGGCGAATTTGGCGAAGAGCGGCTGATCCAATTAGTGCGGGCGAACCGGCATTTGCCGCTGGAACGCATTACCGAAATTGTTGCCGGCGCCGTGAACGACTGGATTGGAGAAGAAGAGCAGCCGGACGACATCACGCTCGTGCTAGCGCGTGCGAGATAACCGGCTCGCCCGTCTTCAAATGATTTACTGCCAGTGCGCCGGTTTCACTACCGTCACTTTCGGCGTAACCTGCTGACCTTTTTCCATCCCTCCAACCATGATCAGTCCGTGCCGTGAAACCAGCAGCCCGCGGTGGTCCATGGTCGGCTCCGGCGTGTTTTCAGTGATCGTTTCCCAGGTCCTGGCACGGGCATTGAAAGCGAACGTGACCGGTGAAGGTTCGGCGGGCTGCCCGTTGTAGCCGATGCCGTTGAAGTTGTAGGGATTGTCAGAGCCCCCGGAGAAATAGATTCTCTCTGATTTCTTGTCCAATGGTCCGGCGCCGGCGGCGATGCGGTAGCGCGCCTTCCCGGGATGCGCGGTTAGTTGCGTCCAGCGAATTTTGGTGATGTCGGCCTTCTTTGCATTTGGAATCTTGCCCATCCAGCATTCGTCGGATGCGACATATTTCGGATTCGGGCCAGCTGGATTTTTGTAGGCTCCGTCAACATACACGATGGTATCGCCGACGATCCCGCCGGCATGGCCGAAGACAGGAGTGCCGGGGATAGGTGTGCCTTCCATCCAGACGTCTCGGTCGGTGTCGTAGATTTGGACGTTGCTGACGGCGTCGCCGGTGATCGTGGACCACCCGCCGATCAGGAAAATATAGCGGTCGCGAAAAACGCCAACCACGGCGTCATCGACGGGTACAGGAATATCTTTGCCGCGATAGTAACGGTTTTCCACGGGAACAAAAACGTTCAAGTCAGAGACTGTGTGCTCGCCGCCGTCCGCGTCGACGACATAGCCTCCGAAGATGAAGACCTGGTCGTGAAGGGCGATCGCCGACGCTGCCAGGCGTCCGGCCACTCCGGGGACGGGCCGCCTTTCCTCCCATTTCCCGATGCTCGGATCCATCTCATAGGTTGCGGTAGTGATCGAGTCCCAGGTTTTCTTCGGGCCGATGCCCATGAAAGAGAAGATGCGCGGTCCGCCTTCGTCATGCGAAATGGCAACGGCGTTGTTCGACACCGCGGCGGGCAGTGGATTGAGTTTCGGCTCCTCGGCGGCGTTCAGGCTGGACCCTGGCAAAAGACTCAAGAGTAAGAGGAAGAAGAGTACGACGAGAATTTTTGTCGGCGCTGCTTTCATCGCTGAAATGATAGCAGCCACATGCCCCATCGAGTCACGCGACCCTGACCTTAAGAACCCGATCTTCAGAACCACGTGCGTTTGCGATATTCACGATAGGCATCGCCGAAAGTCGCTTCCAGGACAGTTGCCTCGCGGCGGGCCCGAATGATCTGCAGCGGAATTATGATCACCAGGATCGCGAGGAACGCGGGACGCCTCATCATGAGGATAGCTCCGCCAATAACAAACATTCCGGAAACATAGATTGGATTGCGAATTCGCGAGTAGATTCCGGTTGTGACTAAGGCCGTCGCTTTGGCAGCGACCGAGAATGACCGGCCGAGCGTATAGCGGGAGACAATCACTCCAGCTAAGCCGAAAAGTGCTACCGCTAAGCCGGCGATGGGCATCCAGCCGCGTGGTTCTGGGACGGATCGAAATATGGCGCCGATGGCGAACACACCAAAGGCCAGCGGCAGCCAGACTCGCAAGATGGATCCACGGTCCATAGTTAGCACCACGGTTAGTAATTAACATGACGCATAGCAGGCCCACGCGCCTCAATCTTCTTCACTGAAGACTTGAAGGAGCCTCAGCCCTATAAACGTTTGTCATCCCGAACGAAGTGAGGAATCTGCATTTTGCCCGTCTACTCCACCAGACCCTGACGTATGGCGTGGATGAAGTCAGTCGGCGCCGGAGTCAATCCGGCGGCTCTCATCTGCAATGCGATTTGTCCGCGATGGTAAGCCGAGTGGAACAGGACGTGGGTCAAGATGTCTTCAACACGATTGGACCACGCTTCGCCCCGGGTGTTTCGGTATTCGACTTCCGCGTCGAGCCCCGAGGGCGTAGTCGTCGAATCGGCCAGATACTTCCGCCACGCCGGGAACATCTCTTCCGACAGCTCCGCGCAATCGTCGATGCTCAAAGTCGGCCAGACAGCCAAGCTTTGAGGATGGCCGAGAATGCGTTCTAGCCAGAGCTTCTGCGCGGAGAGAATGTGGGCCATGCGACCGATGCTGTCGGCAGAAACTGAACTGGCGGCGCGCATCGCCCCGATGCATTCCCCATTCGCCCAGTGATCGTAACTGAACATACGAAGAAATTCAGAGGCGTCCATGATGATTCCCGTGAAGGCTCCAGTCTGCGAGAAGCTCGGCCGTCTGCTGCATTGCGGCTGGCTGAGCAAAGAAGATACGATTGCTCCAGACGATGCTAAACGATGCCGTGGTTGGAATAAAAGCGGTGGGAAGAAAGGCGCGACCTCGGCCGCTAGAATCCGAGTCGTCGCAATGGAGTCAACGCGGCATTAAAGGAATGCGGAGCCCGGAAATAAGCAGCCCGAAACCAAATTCACGGTTCTTGCAGCGATGTACCGCCATCGCGGTTATCGCCGTTGCACTCTGTCTGATCTGCTCGCCAATGCTCGCGCAGGAGCGACCCCTCACCGCGGCCCAGACTCGGAACAAACTGCTCAACCAGTTGCAATCCGGACAATTGCGGGATGCGGTTTTGCTCGGCCAGCAGGCGGTGTCGCGCTGGCCGCGAGATGCGGAATTACGACACTACCTCGGCATTGCCTATTTCAAAAGCGGAGACGCGAAGCAAGCGAAGGAGCAACTCTCGAGGGCGCGGGAGTTAGATCCGAAAGATTCGTCGACGCATTTCGACCTGGCGCTGGTCTCGCTGAGCACAGAGAATTACGCGGGTGCGGCCGACGAACTCGAAGCGGCGATCAAGCTCGATCCTTCGAACGCGCAGGCGCATATCTTGCTCGGGCGAGCGTATCTGAACTCGAATCGCAGCCTGCAGGCGATCGACGAATTTAAGACCAGCTTGAAGCTCGATCCTTCGATCAAGCTTGGCCACTATCACTTGGGCTTTGCGTATTTCAGCCTGGGACGCAACGACGAAGCCATCGCCGAATACAAAGAAGAGTTACGGCGATCCGGCGAGAGCCCCGCTACCGTTTATGAGTTGGGACGCGCCCTGCTCGGTGGTGGCAAATACGACGCCGCTGTGACTTATCTCGAGCGTGGGGCGCAGTTGGACGCGGCGAATCCAGATGTCTGGTATAACCTCGGCAAGGCGCAGGCGTTGGCGGGTCAGGCAGCGCCGGCGGAGTCTTCATTGCGCAAGGCAATCGATCTGAATCCGAAGGATCCGAGCCCTCACTATCAACTAGCCCGCGTTCTCGAGAAACTTGGAAAGACAGAAGACGCCAGGCACGAACGCGAAACCTTCGCCGAGTTGAAAAAAGCTCAGCCGGCTGCTGCCGGCATGGCGACCGGGCGCGACCAGTGATGTCCATCGACACAATAAAAATATATAGGCTGCTGCTCGGGACCACAGCCTTGATTCTGTCGATCATTCTGTTGACAGTTCTGGGCAGTTCCCAGACTACAGTTCCAGCGAGTCAAGGCTCGCCACAAAAAACTGACACCAAGTCTCCTGCAAAAGCTTCCGCCTATCCGCCACTATTTGCAGATGTAACTCGGGCAGCGGGGATTGACTTCCACCTCACCTGCGGCAGTCTCGAGAAGCTCTACATCCTGGAGACGCAGTGTGGTGGCGCGGCCGCATTCGACTACGACAACGACGGCTGGATGGACATTCTTCTCGTCGATGGTTCGACGATTGCCGATTACCGCGCCGGCAAATGCCATCCGCCGCGCCTTTATCACAATAATCACGACGGAACGTTTACCGACGTCTCGGCAAAGTCAGGGATGAAATTCTGCGGCTGGGGCTATGGCATAGCCATCGGCGATTTCGACAACGACGGCTGGGAAGACGTGTACATCACGGGCTTCCACGGTTCAGCGCTCTACCACAATAATCACGACGGAACCTTTACGGATGTCACTGCCAAGGCAGGCGTTGCCAACGCCGATCGCTGGGGCACGAGCGCAGCTTTCGGAGACTACAACAACGACGGCAACCTCGATCTCTATGTTGCCAACTATGTCGACGTCGATATCAACAATCTGCCGAAATTTGGCAGTGGGGTCTTCTGCCAGTATCGCGGCATCCCCGTGAACTGCGGCCCGCGCGGACTCAAAGGCGCTCGCGACCGCCTCTATCACAACAACGGCGACGGTACTTTTACCGACGTCACCGAGAAACTCGGAATCGATCCCGATAGCTACTACGGTCTCGGCATACTCTGGCTTGATTACGACAAGGATGGCTGCCTCGATCTCTACGTGGCCAACGATTCTTCTCCGAGCCTGCTTTATCACAACAATTGCAAAGGCGGCTTCACCGAAGTTGGGGCCGAGGCGGGACTGGCTTATAGTTCCGACGGACACGAGCAGGCCGGGATGGGCATCGACGCCGACGACTACGATCGCGACGGCTGGCCCGATATCCTCAAGACCAATTTTTCGGACGACGACAACAACCTCTATCAGAACGATCACAACGGGGAGTTCACCGACCTCGCGGGAGCGGCCGGGATTGGCGCCATCAGCAATCCCTATCTGGGGTTCGGCGCGAAGTTTCTCGACTACGACAACGATGGCTGGCCGGACATCTTCATCGCGAACGGCCACGTCGATCCGCAGGTTGAGGGGCAGTCGTTCGGAGTGGGTTATGCTGAGCGCCCGTTTCTGTTTCACAACCTGAAAAACGGAAGGTTTGAAGAAGTGGGCGAGAAGGCGGGCGGTGCCTTGGCTAAAAAATATGTCGGCCGTGCCGCGTTGACCGCCGACTTCTGGAATCGCGGCCGTCAGGACCTGCTGATGACCAACCTGGACGGCTCTCCAGTACTGCTCCGGAACGAAGTGCCGTCGGTCGGTCATTGGCTGCGAATCAAGACCATCGGCAGCAAGTCAAATCGCGACGGTTTCGGCGCGAAGGTCGAGATCGCTGTCCAGATCAACGGGGAAGGCGTGACTCGCTATGCTGAAGTCCGCGCCGGCAGCAGTTTCGAGAGTTCGAGCGACCCGCGGGTTCACTTTGGCCTGGGTGCGGCGACCAGAGTCGAGTCAATCGTCGTCCGCTGGCCTAGCGGACTGGTCGACAAGCTGGGGCCAGAACCGGCGGATCAGGAGGTTGTGATTGGCGAGGGCCGCGGGGTCGTGGCCAGGAACTCCGCCGCGAGATGACTCCCGTTTCGGCGTCAAGAGCGTCGATTCCACTCCCCAACCCATGACATTCAGTTTGAGACTCCAGACACATACCAAATTCTGTATTCTTCCCAATTTTAATCTACTGTTATTCATAATTGACGCGCCAATTACTATCGTAAGTCATTGAAACATTGGCAGCTATGGTTTGGCTCCCCAAGTGCCTCTCTACCCCGAAAGCACTAGTTTGATGGCGGGTGTCGGTCTGCTGTTGGGGCGCCCCGGCAACGTTTCGCAGTAAGGTCCCGTGCATAACAAATAACTACGTTCCAAGTTCTGAGGGGGTAGGTCAATGAAAAGATTGCAGTTCTGCCTTGTAGTCCTAGCCGTGCTGGCTCTCGCGTTCAGCGCATTCGCCCAAGTTCAATATGGACAATTTGCCGGTACCGTGACCGATCCGACCGGCGCTGCGATTGCCAACGCCAAAATCACGGTCCTGAATTCTGCGACCGATCTGAGCGTTTTCGCCACGACCAACTCCAGTGGCAACTACAGCGTGAAGGAACTCCCGCCCGGCACTTATAAGATTTCGGTCGAGGCTGCTGGCTTTAAGGGCTTCACCGACAATGGCGTGACGATCAATGCAGGTACGATTTCGCACGTCGACGTCAAACTCCAGATCGGTAAGGCCTCGGAAGTTATCGAGGTCACGGGCGCGGCATCGAACGTCAATACCGAAGATTCCAAACTCTCTACGACTGTCAGTTCCACGCAGATCAATAACCTGCCCCTGAACGGTCGCAACGTGTTCGACTTGATGCAGTTGAGCACTGGCGCCGTGAACGTGATGGGCGTTGACTTCGAGAACGGCCACGACACGGTCGTTAACGGCCTCCGCGAGGACTTCAACGGGTTCCTCGTCAACGGAGTATCGAACAAAGGATTGAGCGGCGGCGTGGTCAATACGCCAATCGAAGACTCGGTCGAAGAATTCCAGCAACTTGGACTGAACCTGTCGGCCCAATACGGCAGCAGCGCCGGTGGCACGGTCAATCTGGTAACCAAGTCGGGTACGAATGCCTGGCACGGCAGCGGGTGGGAATACATCCGCAACAATGCTCTCGATGCCAACTATTTCTTCAACAATGATTTTGGCGCGGCCAGGGCGCCCTTACACTTCAATCAGTTCGGCCTCACTTTCGGCGGCCCGATCATTAAGGACAAGATGTTCTTCTTTTTGTCCTTGCAGGATGACAGGTTCTCTTCTGACGCAGTGCCGACGACTATTACGCAGGAGTCGGCTGCATGGCGCACTGCGGTTATCGATGCCAACAATAATTCGGGGCTGAACTCGACGGCGGCGTTGCTGTATAGCAATTTTGCTCCGCAAAATCCGGGTCAGTCGACTGGCCTAACCGCGGACGCCTACTTCACGAACCCCACAACCAATGTCATCGATTATTCGAACGCTCTCTGTCTAGACAATGGTTTCGGCGGTTATACCACTCTGCAACACCAGAAGCTGATCTCCATCTTCGGTGTGACGGCCACGGATGTGACTAATCTGGGGGCCACCACTTGCGTGAATAAACCTGTCGCGCAGAATGGAACGCTGCTGGCGGGCCGAGGCACGACTTCGATCCAAGAGACCAGCGTGTCGACATTCGGCACGCAAACGCAGAGTTTGGGCAATCTGTTCAACGGCAAAGAAGGTTCCATCCGGTTGGACTACAACTGGAACGCCAACAACCGCGCGTACGTCAATTTTAACTATCTGCGCGAGACCGACTCGTTTGGCGCTTGCCCGACTTCATCATGCGCTCGGGGCTTTGCCCAACCGACCAGGAATCTGTTTCCGACCGGTTCGTTGAGCTGGGTACACACCTTCAGCCCGACCATCCTGAATGAACTGCGGGTCGGCTACACGCAAAACAACACGATCGACACCGTCAAGGATCCCGGCGTGCCGGCCATCGGCTTCGCGGATGGTACGGCTTTCTTCGGTTCCTATAACGGTTATCCGCAGGCGTTCAAGGAGAACATATACACCTATTCGGATATGGTTTCGATCAGCCACGGAAACCACAACATGAAGGCAGGCGTGGACTTCCGGCGCAACATCGAAAACAGCGAGTTCAACATCGCTCGCCCGTCGTACTACTTCTACGATCAGGTCCATTTCGCCGCCGATTCACCATATCTGCAAGTCAACGGCGTCGACCCCGGGATCTGCAAAGCACCATGCCCGGTGTCTTCCTACAACCCGAATCCATCTGCTCAACTGTCGGATAATTTTCGCCACTGGCGCAATCTGGAATTCGGCGCCTACTTCCAGGATGACTGGAAAGTCACCAAGCGTCTGACCCTGAACCTCGGCCTGCGCTATGACCTCTATCAGCGCCACCAGGAAGAAGGCAATTACGCCACCACCTTCATCGTCGGTCCGGGATCAAATCTGGTTGATCAGATCAGGAATTCCAACGTGCCTCAAGGAACGATCGGTACGATTAACGGCGTGACCTACGATTGCACCACGGTCAATCCGTCGTTGGTTCCTCTCGTCGGATCCGGTTGCGGTCCGGGCGGTTTCGCCCCGTCCCCCAACTTGGGACAAGGCGACCACAATAACTTCGGGCCTCGCGTCGGCTTTGCCTGGGACGTTTTTGGTGACGGCAAGACTTCGATTCGCGGTGGCTTCGGTGTGGCCTACGAAGGCACACTCTACAACCCGCTTTCAAACTCGCGCTGGAATCTCCCCTACTATTCGTTCGACGAGATCCTCGGCGGCGGCGTAGGGCAACAAGGAAACGACGTAGTTTACGGGCCTTCCACCTGCACCGGTGGACCTCCGACAGGTGTTTGCAATCAGAACCCGGCGGTAGCTCCGACGTTCACCGGACCGCCAACCAATCCCAATCAGGGTCCTGCCGGGCAGCCGCAGGCTATTGGCAACATCACCGGCTGGGATCCAAGCAATCCCAACAAGGCCAACCTGACCGGAGTCATCTTCCCGTCGGGTGTGCGCGATCCGTACGTGTACAACTTCTATTTCGGTATTCAACGTGAAATCCTGCCCAAGACCGTAGTAGACGTGAAGTATGTGGGGACCGCCGGCCACAAGCTGTTTCGAGCGGAAGATGTGAACCGCGAACCCGGAACGGAGTTGCCAGATGGCGCTCAGGTCACCGACAACCTCGGCATCCTGCGGACGGGCACGGGTGGCCGATTGAACCCGAACTATCTCAAGCTGCGTGTTTGGGAGAATGCGGTCAACTCCAACTACAACTCGCTCCAGGGATCGATCAAGCGCCAGATGTCCCACGGGTTGCTCTTCAACCTCGACTACACTTATAGCCACTCGATCGATAACGGCTCGACTTGGCACAGCGGCGCCACGACCGCCAACGGTACGGCTGCCGGTGAAGGGTACACCACGACGAACACGGATCCGGGGCTGGATCGCGGCGACTCGATCTACGACATCCGGCACCGGCTGGTTCTCAACTACGTCTACCAGTTGCCCGGGCAGAACCTGAAGGGCGCGGCTGGCGTGATTCTGGGCGGCTGGTCCTACAACGGCATCTGGGCATTCCAGTCTGGAGCGCATTGGGAGCCCACGATCTCGTCGGGGTCAAATCTCATCGAACCCGGTTCACAAAATCTCGCGAATGGTCCGTTCCCCTGTACCGCGGCTGATGTTCCCAATAACTGCGTAAACATCGGTGGTGACTTCAACCTGGATGGTGGCCAAAACGACCGACCCAATTCGACCTCCTCGCGGATCGGCGGCGTCTCGCATGATTCGTGGGCTAATGGATGGGGAAGGACAAAAATCTCGAACCCAGACGGCACCACAAGTTACCAGTACGCTTCACCGGGAGTAACGTTCTCCGCTCCCTGTCTGGCCTGCGTGGGTAACTTGGGGCGCAACTCGTTTGTGGGCCCCGGAGCCTGGTACGCGGATATGACGTTGTCGAAGACCTTCAATATCACTGAAAGAGTCCACATGAAGTTCGACGCCAACGGCTTCAACGTATTCAACCGTGCCAACTTCCTGCTCGCTGCTGTAGGCGGAGGAGCAAACAACAATTACACTCGCGTCCAGTTCGGTCAGGCAAAAGCCACACTGAATCCGCGCGAGCTACAGTTCGGCGTGAAGTTCAGCTTCTAACCGAAACTGGCTGTTTTGAGGGCTTGTTCCTGCGGTTCGGGGGCAAGCCCTTTTTGCTTTTCCGGTGGTATTCTTTTGCGGGGTGAGGCCATGGAGAGGAACGCCCGCTTTCTGCTTTGCCTGGCGCTATTTGCGTCCTTCGTCATTTCCCAGCGACTCTCCGCCCAGATCAACCAATACGGAAAAATTATTGGGAACATCCGGGTATTGCGGGGAGACTTTCCTACCCACCCCGTGCTGGTTTCGCTGGAGATGCGGGGATCTCCCGTGGGCAGCGCCTACTGCGATGACCAGGGGCGTTTCGGCTTCTACCAATTGATCGCCAATTCGTACCGAGTTTCGGTCAACGACGAAGCCTACGAACCTGTCAGCGAGACCACGGATCTGAACCCCGATACGTCAACCATGAACATCGTGAATCTGACTCTCGTTCCCCGCGCCAGCACCAAGAAAGATCCTCTGCCGGGACGCGTTGGGGGCAGCAATCCATACCTGATCGATCCGGTTGACTACAACCGGCAGTTCCCGAAAAAGACCCTGAAGGAATTCGACAAAGGCGTCGAAGCCGACCATCAGGGCAAGATCGACGACGCCATCGAGCACTACCAGAAGGCACTGACCTATTCTCCCAATTACTATCCCGCGCACAACAATCTCGGCTCGGCCTACCTTTCACGCCAGCAGTTTGCCGATGCTGAAACCCAATTTGAAGCTGCCCTCAAGACGAATCAGAATGATTTCGAAGCCTACTTCAATCTCGCCAACGTGCTTCTGCTCACTCAGCGCTATCCTGAGGCCGAACACCAGATCAGCGAAGGCTTGCAGCGCCAGCCCGACTCCGCCTTCGGCCATTTCCTCGCGGGATCTCTCTACTCTCGCACCAATCGCCCGGAACTGGCAGAAAAAAGTCTGCTGGGCGCGCTGCAAATCGATCCCAAAATGTCGCAAGCCTATCTGCAACTGGTCAATCTCTATCTTCAGCAGAAGCGCACTCCCGAAGCCATCAGCCAGCTCGAGTCCTATCTCAAAGCCTTCCCAGATTCTCCCTATTCTCAAAAGGCGCGCGAAACCTTAAAGCGGCTGCAAGACAGTTCCGTCGCTGCGCCTCACTGAGACTGTCCCCGTGCCCGTCGCACCCGCCTTCGGCCAAACCTGTGGATGATAAACTTTTGCTACTCTATGCTTTTCCTGCGCCGTCGGCTGTGCCTCGTCCTCTTGGTCGCCTGCACTATCGCCACCACGGTTGCGGAGTCCCAAACCAAATCTCCGCCACAAAAGACAGCATCCCCCAACGTCATCCTAATCACGCTCGACACCACCCGCGCTGACCGCATGGGTTTTCTCGGTTCCAAGCGCGGCTTGACCCCCAACCTAGACGCGCTAGCCCGTCAGTCGGTGATTTTCACTCGCGCCTACTCGCAGGTTCCGCTCACCACGGCCTCGCATGCGACTATTCTTACCGGAACCTATCCTCAGTTTCATCAGGTCAACGATTTTGGCGTCCCGCTCGCACCCGGCCTACCCTACGGTCCTGACATTTTTCACAGCCGTGGATATCACACGGCGGCCTTCGTCGGTTCTCTGGTCCTTGATCCGGAAACGCGATCCGCCCCCGGCTTTGAGCGCGGATTCGATACCTACGACGCTGGCTTCCATCGCCGTCGGCCCGATGAAGACCGCTATCAGGCCATCGAACGCCGTGGTGGCGAAGTCATCGGCCACTCCCTGGCTTGGCTCACCGAGCATCACGACGGCCCCTTTTTTGTCTGGATTCATCTCTACGACGCGCACGATCCTTACGATCCTCCGGAGCCGTATAAAACGCGGTACGCTTCGACCCCCTACGACGGAGAAATTGCGTACGACGATGCAGCGCTCGGCCAGTTCTTCAAATGGCTCCGCCTCCGCGGACTGTTCGACGACTCCTTGATCGCCCTAATGGCCGATCATGGCGAAGGCCTTGGAGACCATGGCGAAACGACGCATGGAATTTTTCTCTACGATGAGACCATTCATGTACCGCTGCTTTTCAAGTTGCCGCGCGGGCGCTCGGCCGGGTCACGCGTCGACGAACGCGCCGGGTTGGTCGATGTCTTGCCGACGATCCTTGACGCTGCCGGAATTGAAGTGCCGAGGCAGGTGCAGGGTGAGTCCCTGCTCACGCTGATCCGGCCGGTGCCGTCTAAGACCAAGCCAGGCGCAACGAAGTCAGATGCAAATCCAGTGGCAGCTGCGCCGTCTCATTCTAATGATCGTCCTGCTAATGATCGTCCAGCATATGCCGAGAGCGATTATCCGCATCGCACGTTCGGGTGGAGTTCGCTGCGATCGCTGCGGACGGGAAAGTATCTTTTTGTCGATGCTCCGCGGAAGGAACTCTACGACCAGAGCAATGACCCAAATGCCACTCACAATCTGTCGGGTTCTTCCGCCGCAGTAACCAACACGCTCGCCAGCCAACTCGACGCCTTCCGCGAGAAGACCAGTACGACGAAAGAAGCCCCCAAAGTGGCCGCCGATCCCGGGTTACAGGAGAGACTCAATGCCCTGGGATATGTGGCCACCGATTCCACTTCTGCGGCGATGCCTGGAATCAAAGACACAGGCGCCGATCCCAAGGATAAAGTCGAGGTCGTGAACCTGTTGCACCGCGCCGAAATGGCCAAAGAAGAAACGCATTTTCAGGAAGCTGTTCCGCTGCTGGAGAAGGTGATCGAACTGGAGCCTTCGCTGCCGATCACCTACCTGCAACTTGGCACGGCTTTGACGTCGATGCATGAGTACGAGAGAGCGCTGCCCATCCTGCGCAAGGCGGTTGAGATGCGGCCGGATCTCACCGTTCCGCGATATCAGTTGGGGTCGGCGCTGTTCGAGACGGGAGATTTTGCCGGAGCGGCTGTGCAGTTTGAAACCACAGTGGCGCGCTCTCCGAATTGGCCCGAAGCGCATCTGTCTCTGGCGACAGCCTACGCACGATTGGATCGTCTTACGGATGCCATTCCGGAATACGAGAAAGTGATTGCAATCCGGCCCAAGCACTATAGCGCGCACTTACTGCTGGGGCGGGCGCTGGCTTTATCGGGGAATCCGGCTGCAGCGGTCCCGAATCTTTTGGCGGCCGCCGAGTTGCAGCCCAAATCGCCTGAGCCGCACCGTTTCCTGGCAGATGCCTACGTGCAACTGGGGCAACAGGCCGATGCCGACCGGGAGCAAGCCACGGCGCAGCGCCTCCTCGGGAGCCGCGGGCAGTAACTCAGTTTGCAGGAACATATTTGCAGAATGAACCGTCGAGCTTGCAGGCTGTTGTGTATTCGTCGCTCGCGGTTTTCGATTGGTGAAGCAGTTGGTAGGCGAAGGCGAGGTTGAGGTGAGCCTCCGCTAGTTTGGGATCCAGTTCAATTGCGCGGCGAAATTCGCGAACCGCTTTCGGCGTTCGATTCGTGTGGTTGTAGCAAATACCGAGGTAATTGTGCAGCCGCGCGTCTTCGAGCCCGAGGGTGATCGTCTTCTCCAGGTGAAGCGCCGCGGCTGAGTAGTTCTTTTGTTGAAACAGAAGCATCCCCAGTTCGCGTTGGCCGGCTGAGAAGTTTGGCTGAATGGCGATCGTCTTCTCATACGCAGCCTGGGCCGCGGCTGGATTGTCGGTAGCGTCCAGCAAGCCAGTCTGATACCACGCACGGTAATTCTGTGGGTTACTTTGCAGCGCCTTCTTAAGCCAGCCTCTTGCTTCATCCGCGCGGCCGAGTTTTGCCAGTGCGCGTGCCAGTCCCGTCATGGCGTTGTCAAAATTAGGATTAAGTTCCAGGCAGCGATTTAATTCGTCCGTTGCTTTGGTCCAGTCCTGCCGTCGCAGAGCAGATTCGCCCAGCAGAAAAGGGATCACGTAGATCTGCGGATCTTTTTGCTGGATATCGGTCAAAAGCGCTTCCGCTCTGTCGTCTTCGCCGCGCTGAAAAGAGTCCTCTGCTTTCAGAATGGTATTGAACTCCCACAGCTTATCCTTGGGATCAGCAAGACCTTGTTTGAGCGACTCGGGCGAGACGGCAGCGCGAAATCCGAAGTAGCCGAGAGCGCGGAGTTTGTCTTGCGCGTCCGGGCTCAAATTCCCAGATGTTGCGTCCTGGTGAGCAAATGGGTTCTGTGCTAAGAGAGACTGCATTTTTTCTTGTAGCACAGCAACGGTGGCGGGCTGGTCGGAGATTATGTTTTTCGTTTCTCCGGGATCGGCGTCGAGGTCATAAAGTTCGGGCTTGGGCGCCTGGATATAGTGAAAGCGCTCGCTTTCAAGCGCATGCAGCGGACTCCAGCCGAAGGAACTGAAGGGGTAAAAGGTCTCGCTGTAGGCTGGCTCGGATTTGTTTTGTAATGGCCCCTCTGATTTGGCATCCGCCTTCGCGCGCAACAGTGTCTGCGATTGAAACTGTTTCTCAATCGGATCCCTCACTCCTGCCAGATGCAAGAGCGTCGGGCCCACCGCCGTCGTTTCGACCGGCTCGCGACGGCGTCCTGCCGCAATGCCGCTTGCAGCAGGCGGTTTGACGATAAGCGGCACGTGCGCGGTCGAGTTGTAAATGAAGAATCCGTGCTCGTCTTCGCCGTGTTCGCCAAGCGACTCACCGTGATCACTGAGCGCGACAATCAGCGATGAGTCATACAGGTGATTTTGTTTAAGCCAGACCATCAAGCGGTCCAGTTCATGATCGGCGTAGGCGATTTCGCCGTCGTAAAGGCGGCTGGCGTATTCCGTGCGGTATGGTTCCGGAGGATCGTACGGGCTGTGCGGATCGTAGAGATGCAGCCAGAGAAAAAACGGACGACGCGGATTCTTTTTCAGCCAATCGATCGCACGAGAGACGCTCTCGCCGGCGCGGCGGTCCACGAGTCCGGCATCTTTTTTCTCGAAGGTCTCCGCCGAAAACGCATCGTCATAGAAGTCGAAGCCCCGCGCCAATCCCCAGCTGCGGTCGAGGACGAAGGCGCTCACGATGGCTCCGGTGCTGTAGCCGGCTTTCTGAAAAGCCTGCGCGACCGAGCGGAACTGGGGCCCAAGCGGCTCGCCGGTGAAATCCCGCACGCCGTTCTGAAAAGGATAAGTTCCAGTGAGGATCACAGCGTGCGAAGGCCACGTCAGCGGAACTTGAGAGAGCGCTCGTTCAAAAACAACGCCGTTGTGCGCGAGCGCATCCAGCGTCGGAGTCCTCACCGTTTTTGCACCATAGCAACCGACGTGATCGGCGCGCAGCGTGTCGATCGTGATTAATATGACGCTGGGCCGTGCCGCAGTCTGCCGACCAGCGCTCGATTGCGGCACCGCCCTCGCCACTGGTTTGGCGGCCAATTTGCCAGATGTTTCGGCGGTGACCGCTGTTGCAGAGATCAGGAAAGTGACCACGCCGAGAACCAGACCGGCCCGCCAATTTGAGTGCGTGACCATGCGGCTATTGCGGAGCCAGTTGTTGCGCGCGCCGCGTTTCCTCATCCGCCTCTGCTCCCAGACCTTTGGCCCTCAACGCCTTGGCCAAAGACTCGTGTATGGCCGGCTCTTGCGGCGCCAATTCCACGGCGCGGCGCAACTCCGCCACGGCCGCGTCTACTTTGTTCATGTAGAGCAGAGTCTCGCCGAGAGCGTGATGTCCGCGCGCCAGGTCGGGATAAATCGTGACCGATTGACGGAAGGCATCGGCGGCGAGATCGAATTGTTGTTTCTTCAGGAAGGCCACTCCCAGATTGAATGCGGCCTCGAAGTTGGTGGAATCAAGTTGCAGAGCGTGTTGCAGGGTTGCGATGGCGGCGTCGATCTGGCCCGCATGCGCCTGCGCCATGCCGAGATTAAAAACTGCGAGCGCATAGTCAGGGCTAAGCTGCACAGTTTTTTGCAGTTCGTCGATTGCTTCCGGAAACATCTGGAGACGATAAAAATCCAGGCCTTGCAGATAATGCGCAGGGACCAAGTTGGGTTCGGTCTTGGATGCGACCTTCAGTTTGTCGATCGCCTCCCGATAGCGGCCGTGCTGGCTGTCGGCGATGGCGTCGGAGATCAGTTCGTAGGTTGCGATCCGATCCTTTGGGTCGGGGAGATCCCGGCTGCTGATGGTCGGATCGCCTCCACCGGAAAATGCGGCGTAGCCCAGGGCTTTCAATCGCTCCATGAGCGCGGGATCCAGGCCGGTGTTTTCCGCCATTTCTTTGCCGGCACTGTAATCGCGGATCAGATCTACCAACTTGGCGCGCATCGCTTCGGCGACTGCTTTCTTGTCGGTCACGATGTTGTGCGTTTCGCCTGGATCATTCGCCAGGTCGTACAGCTCGGGCTTCGGAGCATCGATAAAATGATACTTCGCGTTCTCCGATCCACGCAGCTCACTCCAGTTGAAGTGGATTCGCGGCAGGTAGGTTTCTCCGTAGAGAGCGCGATCGCGCGCGGCCGTGACAGCGACAGAAACAGATTGATCGTGATTGTCGCTCTCCGTCGCCTGGCCCCGAAGCTCAGTGAGCAAGCTGTGTCCTTGCACTTGTGCCGGCACCTCAAGGCCGGCCGCCAACAAAACCGTTGGCATCAGATCGACGAGCGAAACCGGATCTGCGACTACACGCGGCGACGTGCTTTCGGGTAGCCGAATGATCAGTGGGACATGCATCGTGGCGTTGTAGATGAAGAAGCCGTGCGTCTTTTCGCCGTGCTCACCGAGACTTTCGCCGTGGTCTCCGCAGAGGACGATCACGGTGTTCTTGTAAATCTCCTTTTCTTTCAGGAATCGCAAAAGACGGCCAACTTGTTCATCCGCGAAAGCGATCTCGCCGTCGTAGGGCCGCGCCGCATACTCCGTCTTGTACGGCTCCGGCGGATTGTAGGGAAAATGCGGGTCGTAGAGATGCATCCACAGGAAAAACTTCTTGTCTGAATTCTTTGCTAGCCAGTCCAGTGCCACATCGGCGACGGCGTTTCCCGGACGTTCCATTTCGTCGAGATTCGCTTCGTCAAGACGGCTGAAATCGAAGTGATCGTAATAGAAATCGAATCCCTGATTCAGGCCGAAACGTGAATCGAGGACTGCGGCTGCAATCACCGCGCCCGTCCGGTAGCCAGCTTGTTTTAGAACCGATGCCATCGTGGGCTGTAGAGGACTGAGCTTATTGGCGCTGAAGTCGTGCATGCCGCTCAACATCGGATAAGTCCCGGTCAGCATCGAGCTGTGCGATGGAAGAGTTACGGGAACAACCGCGAAAGCTCGCTCAAAGCGAGCGCCTTCCGCCGCCAGGCCGTCAATGTTCGGAGTCTTGATCTGTTTGTACCCGTACGCGCCGACGTGGTCTGCGCGCAGAGTATCGATAGTGACGAGGACCACGTTTGGCTGCGGCCTGAGAGGGGTTTGGGCCACCGCTTCGAGCGAGCCGGCAAGGAAACACAGCACCACCCAGCAGCGGAAAGAGAGGAACATTGGTGAGATCAGTTTATCTCAGCGGTTGCACTCAGGGCCAACAAGCATGCGGTTTCTGTTGTCGGAGGAAAGAAAAATCCTGCTGAATGGCTGTGATAGGCTGACATTTATGCGACAGCGGCCGATGCTCGTGGGAGTGATCATCTTCTTCGTCCAGATACTGGCAGGGATCTCCACATTTCAAAACGCCGCCGAGGGCCAGGCTACAAAAAGCACTCCTCCGGACGTTTACCTCATCACGATCGACACGTTGCGCGCCGATCACGTCGGCTGCTACGGATACAAACAGGTCGAAACCCCCGCGCTCGATGCCTTGGCTGGCGACGGTGTTCGCTTTTCGCAGGCTTTCACGCACAGCCCGATCACCAACACCTCGCATATCACGATTCTCACCGGCCTTCTGCCGAGTGTGCATGGCGTGACTGATTTTGCGGTCCCACTTTCCCCCCAGCACGTCACGGCCGCTGAATTGTTAAAAAAACATGGCTACCACACCGCGGCTTTTATTGGAGCCGTAATTCTCGACAGCAACACCCTCGCTCCCGGCCTCGATCGCGGTTTCGATTTTTACGACAACTTTCCTAAAGGCGATGGCAAGGATGCTGACGGAAAAAACAAGGAGCGTTGGGGCCGCGTCGAACGCCGCGGCATGGAAGTCGTCAATCACGCCGAGGCTTGGTTTGAGAAACACCCCACGGGACCCCACTTCGTGTGGGTGCATCTCTATGATCCTCACGATCCCTACGAACCGCCCGCGCCTTTTTCCGAAAAATACAAAGACCATCTTTACGACGGGGAGATCGCATACGCCGATTCTGCCGTGGCCCACTGGATTGCCTTCCTGAAAAAATCTGGCGTCTATGACAATGCGATCATCATCGTCACCGGCGATCACGGCGAAGGCCTTGGTGAGCACGGAGAAGACACCCACGGCCTTTTTCTTTACGATTCGACTCTGCACATTCCAATGACCCTGAAGACCGCTGGCGGCGCGCATCGCGGCACCGTGATCGATGCGCAAGTGCGCACCACCGATATTCTACCGACGATCCTTTCGGCGACCGGCATAGCGGCGCCAGCGGAATTGAACGGCGAATCGCTCCTTCCGCTCCTTGATCAGTCAGCGGCTCCAGGTCGCGAACTTTTCGGCGAGACCGACTATCCGCTGCGCTGGGGATGGGCTCCCCTGCGGGCATTGCGCACCGAAAACACAAAATGGATCGAGGCTCCGCGACCGGAACTCTACGACCTGCATACCGATCCCAAAGAACTGAAGAATCTCTACACGGCTGATGGCGCTTTAGTGAAATCGATGCAGGACAAAATGGCAAAGTGGAAAGCCAAATTGCCAGAGCAGGCGAACAAGCTCCCGGGAAACTTATCCGATCCCAAGGATAAAGTCGCCATCCAGAACGAGCTACACAACGCCATGCTGGCTGCCGACGATAATCGGACGAGCGATGCCCGGCAGTTTTTGGAAAAGGCGCTGGAACTCGATCCGAATTCGCCGACCGCTCTTCGACAGTTGGGCGAGTTGGAATTCACGGCTGGCGAGTACGCGAAAGCCGCCGCGCATTTGAAACGGGCATGCGAGTTGCGGCCTGACGATTCCACAGCCGCGTTCGAATTGGGCGAAGCCATGCAGAAGTCGGGCGATTGGGCTGGCGCGCGCGATGCACTTGAATCGAGCTTGAAGCTTGCTCCCAGCCAGATGCCGGCCCGGCTCATGCTCGGCCATGTTTACCTGCAACTAAAGGACGCGAAAAATGCTGCCGACCAGTTCGAGGCAGCACTGCTGGTCGACTCAAACAACAGCGATGGTCGACTTGGACTCGCCCAGGCCCAGATTGAGCAGTCGGATTTTGCCGGCGCGTTGCCCGATCTCGAAGCGCTCACCAAGTCTGAACCTCGAAACGCCGAAGCTTGGCGATTGCTGGCGCGAGCCTATCGTGGGTTGGGCAAGGAAGCCGACGCGAAACGAGCGGAAGCACAGGTCGTGGTCTTGGAAAAAAAGTGAGCGACGGACTCTCCGATGGAACCGGCAGCGGAGAGTGGAAAGAGCAGAATAGTCTATGAAAATTCTCTGGGTAATTCTCGCGCTCGCCGCCATCGTTTTCGGGGTTTTTGAATTTAAGGCTTATCGCCGTTTTTCGCCTCTCTATCATGAGGGACTAAACTCAAAGTAGCCAGCTAGTAGCTCGCTGCGGTCGATCATTTACATTCCTTTCACATTTGCGATCTATGCTAATTTGCTAGCAGGTGCTGATTTGGCAGGCGGTGCCGAGCTTGACCCGCGGTTTTCCCATGACCTCAAAGCCCTCCAAGAAATCCCCCCCACCGCGAGCAAAGCGCCGCCGGACACCGGCGCGGTCCCGAAACGCGCCCACGGCTCCGCGCTCAATTGCCGCGAGCGCTGGCAGCGAAGATTTCGCCGGAGATGAACTCACCGCTCTGGTGGTGCACGGGTGCTTGATCGCGCGCGACGCGGTTTTCAATGTCAAAGACTTTCTGTCCGATGGATCTCGCCTTGCCTTCCTGGCCATCAAGGATTGCGAAAAGGAACTCGATCAGATCGAGCGCAAGATCGATGAGCAGCTTCCCGAGGCCATCACGCGGGTCGGCGAAGCCAAGGCTCGTGAGTTGCTCGCCTGCCTGAAATTTATTACCGACCTCGAGCGCATTGGAGATCTGGCCTACAGCGCGGTCATGCAGCTACAAGCGCGCCGCGAACAATTGCCGGCGGCCGATTCACGCCAGTTGGTCGAGATGGCTTCGCTGCTTTGTGAAATGCTAGAGCAGGTGCATCAGGGATTTGTGAAGCGGGATGTATCGCACGCCCAGACCGTCCTCCAGTCCGATCCAAATGTCGACCGGCTGTGCCATTCCTTGTTTCACCGGCATCTGGCCGAACCTAACAGTCCAAGCGGGCAAAAGAATTTCGATATCCTTCTCGCCGCGCAGGCGCTGGAACGAATTGGCGATCACGCCAAGAATCTTGCCGAAGAGCTCTATGGATTGTCCGAAGGACGATCGCTGCGTCACAATGCCAGGAAGCTTTCGGCGGCCGACGCGTAACGAGTGCCGACTGACGAGTGCTGCGTATCAAGATTCTGCCCAAGCAGCTTTAATGAAAATCGTGCGACGTTGTTTCAGCCCGCGTAATGTGCAGCGGAGAAACTTTCTCCGCGCGGACGTGAATCACGTTGTCCTGATTCTGCAGGATTCCTTCGATCATTAGAAAGCGCTCGGAAATCAGCAACACGCGATTCTTCTGTAGCATATCGGGCGCGAAGATTGCATTCGCGATTCCGGTTTCATCTTCCAGGCTCATGAACATCATTCCCTTGGCTGTGCCCGGGCGTTGACGCGCGATGACACATCCGCCAATTCGTAATCGCCGGCCGTCTGGAAGATGCGCCAGATCGGCAGCACGATAAATTCCCATGCGCCTCATTTCTTCCCGGCGATACTGCATCGGATGGGGGCCGACGGTCAGTCCGGTCGCACGGTAATCCGCCACCAGGCGTTCTTCTTGAGTCATGGCGGCAAGTGGAGATTCTCCATCCTCCTCCGGCAACTCATCCAGCAACGGTCCCGACCAGCGCACCGATCGTTCCACTTGCCAAAGCGCATCGCGGCGATGAAGTCGGCGATTTTCGCTGGCCACTGAATTCAGCGCTCCAATTTCCGCGAGCGTCGTCAATTCATCTTTGCGCAACTCGGGCACGCGTCGTGCCAGGTCTTGAATGGAAGTAAACGGAGTCAGGCTGCGTTCACGAACTAATGCCTGCGCTGCCGGCTCGCGCAATCCGCGCGCATAATTCAGTCCCAGGCGCACTGACGGTGCAGAGCTGGTTGCTGCATGCTGCGTGCTGATGGCTGCCGGTTCCAGCGTGCATTTCCAATCCGATCGCGTCACATCCATGGGAAGCATTTTTAATCCATGGCGCTGCGCGTCTTTTACCAGCGTCGATGGATGATAAAAACCCATCGGCTGATTATTGAGCAGAGCAGCCGTGAATGCAGCAAGGTAATGGCATTTCAGGTAGGCACTGGCGTAAGCAATCAGCGCGAAACTCGCGGCATGGGACTCTGGAAATCCGTAAAGAGCGAACGAAGTAATCGACTGGATGATCTGCTCCTGTGTTTCTCCCAGGATTCCATTGCGCGTCATGCCGGAGCGCAGTTTTTCTTCGATCACTTTCATTCTGGCCTCGGAACGCTTGAAACCCATGGCGCGGCGTAATTCTTCGGCTTCGCCTCCGGTAAAGTTCGCGGTGATCATGGCCATGCGCAGCAGTTGCTCCTGAAACAGCGGCACGCCAAGCGTCCGGCCGAGCACGGTTTCTAGCGACGGATGCGGATAGCTGACTTTCTCGCGGCCCTGTCTGCGCTTGAGAAATGGATTGACCATGTTGCCCACGATTGGTCCCGGGCGGATAATCGCGACCTGCACGACGATGTCATAAAACTTCTTTGGCTTCAGGCGCGGCAGGCAAGACATCTGCGCCCGGCTTTCGACCTGGAACATTCCCACTGTGTCGGCTTTTTGCAGCGCGGAATATACCGCGGGATCGTCGGCCGGCAGATGCGCCAGGTCGACTTCTTCGCGGTAATGATCGTGGATCAGTTCTAAAGAATCTTTCAGCGCCGCCATCATCCCCAAGCCCAGCAGATCCACTTTGATAATGCGCATGTCGGCACAGTCTTCTTTATCCCACTGCACGACGACGCGGCCGGGCATGGATGCGGGTTCGAGCGGGACCACCGAATCGAGTCGCCCTTCGCAAATCACCATGCCCCCTGAGTGCTGACCCAAATGCCGCGGTAGGTCTTGCACGGCCATGCACAGCTCGAAGTATTTCCGTATGCGCGGATGTCTCAGATCGAGGCCCGCATCGCACAGTCGCCGGTCGAGCGCATCGTTCTCATCTTTGAATTCCCAGGTCGCTACGGCCGCCGATATTCGTTTCAGCGTGTCCCCGTCGAATCCCAGAGCCTTGCCCATTTCGCGCGCCGCCATGCGGTTTCGATAAGTGATCACGTTGGCCGTCATGGCCGCGCCCCGTTGTCCGTAGCGTCCGTAAACATATTGGATAACCCGTTCGCGCTCGTCGCCGCTCGGCAGATCGAGATCGATGTCGGGCCACTCGCCACGCTCTTCAGAGAGAAAGCGCTCGAAGAGTAATTCCATGCCAATCGGGTCGACGGCGGTGATGCCGAGCGAGTAGCAGACCGCACTATTAGCAGCCGATCCGCGGCCCTGTGCCAGGATATTTTGTTCGCGGCAGTAGCGGACCAGGTCCCAGACAATCAGAAAATATCCGGCAAGCTTCTGATGTTCGATGAGAGCCAGTTCGCGTTCGATTTGCCGCTTTGCCCGTTTCTTCAACTCTGCGTCTGTGCCGCCATAGCGTTGCTGCATGCCTTCGCGCGTGCGCTCCCGCAGAAACGACATCATGGTTTCACCTTCTGGCACGGGGAATCGTGGAAATTCGTATCCCAGATCGTTCAGTGTGAATTCCAGCCGCGACGAAAGCTCGATTGTGTTGGCGATGGCCTGAGGATGGTCCGCAAAAAGTGCTCGCATCGCTGCGGGAGATTTCAGATACCGCTCGGCATTGCGGGCCAGTAAACGTCCGGCGGTAGCGAGTGTGCGGTGATGCTGCAACGCGGTGAAAGCGTCTGCCAATTCGCGCTCGCGAGCCGCGGCATAGTTCACACCATTGGTCGCGAGCAGGGGCAAGTGCAGAGATTCCGCGATTTCGATGGCGACCCGGTTACGATATTCTTCGTCGCGATGGAAATGCCGTTGCACTTCGACGTAAACGTTGCGCTCACCGAAAATCTCCGTCAGGCGCTTTACCGATTCGAGAGCCGCTTGTGGGCCTTCTTGCACGAGCGCCTCTGCCAGCGGGCCTTCGGCTCCGCCGGTCAGGCAAATCAGTCCGACGGAATGTTCGATTAGATCCGCCTCCGTCGCTACGGCTCTTTCTTTGTCTTTGCGCCCCACGCGTAACTTCATCGTGGTAATCAAGCGGCAGAGATTTTGATATCCAGCCCGCGAGGCGATCAGGAGCGGGAGGCGAAACTTACCACGGAGACATTCCGATGTTTTCTCCGTGCCTGATTGAGCTTCCTTGATTTTCTTCGTGTCTCCGTGTCTCCACGGTGAAAACGGAGCACAGGTCACTTCCGCGCCGATGTGCGCTTGAAGCTTTTCTTTTTCCGCAGCGAGATGGAAGCGCGGCGAGCCATAAACTCCATCGCGATCGAGCAACGCCATGGCCGGCATTCCGAGGTTGGCGCATACGGCGAGTAGTTCTTCGGGAGTGGAAGCTCCTTCGAGGAAGCTGAAAGCGGAGCGGGCGTGGAGTTCGACATACATAATTCTCAGTTCCCAGTTCCAGACAAAGCAATACGGTTTTACTGACAACTGAGAACCGGGGACTGAGAACTGCCTCTAGTCATAGGTTCCCTCCAGAAACCAGCTCCCGGTGAGTTTGTCCTGCACCAGGCGATAGAGCGCCAGGCCCGATTCTACGGACACTGCGATGTCCCATTCTTCGCGCGACCAGCCGTCGTCTTCGGACCAGTCGCCAGAAGAGCGCCAGGGGCCGGCAGTCCAGACGATAGCGCCGGCGATAGTTCCATCGATTGTTCCATTTATCGACTGTGGACATTGCATTCGCACCGGCTTCGCTTCTCGAACCGTTACGACTACCCCGAGTGGCGGACGAAACAGGCGCAGGGCGATTACGGCGGTCATTTTCTGTTGTGCATCGTCTTCTACTTTGTCTTGTGCATCGTCTGTGGGTGTGAAGTGGTGCACTGCAAATGCCCCCTCGCGATGCGAATCCAATAATTCCACCGAACCCGCTCTCCCTTCGCCGACGACCGCGGCAATCCGGGCCAGCGTCAACTCCAGCTTTTCGGCTTCGGGAAAAAGCGGTTGAAATAATCCGCTCTGCAAAGCGCGCGGGCGCGCCGGCAGCGCAGCCAAGTGGATCTTGACGATCGGTGCTCCCGGCGGATGAGCCTGCAAATCGAGCTGCAGCAGTTTAAGAAACACTTTCGCGTCGAGCATGGGTAGAGGCAACTGCACGCTACGGATGAATTTCCGGGTGTCTGGATTCTCTCTGCGAATGAAAGCAGCGTCACCACACTCATCCGGCGTGGCGGCGAGTTCCAGTTGCAGCTTCAGCTCCTGCGCCGCGAGCGCATGCGCGCTTAAGCGTGCACAAATTTGCTCCAACATGCGATGCAGCACAAAAGCCAGCGGTTCGAGCAACACGATGGGAAATTCCAGTTCCACGTTCTCCACAAAAATCGCGGGCGGCTCTAATACCCGCAACTTGCGACACGCCTCGCCTCGTGCCAGTTTTTGCAGACGGATCCCAGCGTGGCCCAGGCGCTCACTGACTGGAACTTCCGGAAGCGCGGCCAGCGACCGCAGCTTTCGAATACCCCAGCGGTCGAACGTTTCCACCCAACGCGCTGCCTCTTCTAGATAGGAAGAGAAAGTTTCCAGCAACACGTCCACTGCCAGATCTCCCAGGCGCTCCTCCTCGTGGCCCTCGGGGATCAAAGTGATGCTGGGAAAGCCGTGTGCCGCCAGTAGCGCAGCATCCGGATTTGCGGCCACAGCGATGTTTGCTTCAAGCCCCAACTGAGCAACGCGGCGTGCCAAATCGCCAGCAATCTTTGGCAGCGCGCCCAGCAACGGCTTCAGTCCGGTGAGATCTACAAGCACGATCCCCGGAGCTGTGTCCTCGATCTCCGGAGAAAACGATTGCGCACAATCGAGCAACGCCGCGTGGGCGTTTTGTTCGTGTACTTCCGAGCGAGCGCGCAGCGTCAGGTTTCCCCATGCTTCCAGTTGCGACTTGGTCGCCCCAATTTCAACCCCTGCCTGACGCGCATTTTCGTTCAAGGACATCACTTTCTCCAAAGGAGAACGTCCGCTCAGAACGGCGACGGCGTCGCCGCGCAACACCGGCTCAAGGCGAAGGATCGCCTGCGTGGAGAAGTCGGGGATGAAGATGGCGGCAAACATGGAAATTCAGCTTTCAGTTCTTAGCCGTCAATTTTCAGTTTTGTCATCCCGAGCGAAGCGAGGGATCTGCAGCTGCCCGCAAAATGCAGATCCCTCGCTTCGCTCGGAATGACAACTCATAAGATGACAACTCTAAAATCTGACGGCTCCTACTACGCCCAGACGGCTCGGCTCTTGAAACTTGCACTTGCTGATTGCACCGGCTTTCGATCCCATGCCTGTTCCAAACGCGATCGCAATAACTCGGCAGTGATTTCGAATTGATCCAACAATTCCGAGTGCGGCAACTCGGAGTGCGACAGATGCACTGGAGGGTTGGCTGACGGCTGATAGCTGACGGCTGACAGCCCTTTCCCAGAACGCTGCGCCTTGACGCCTGAGATTTTTAGCAGCACCGATGAACAACTCCCTGCGATCGGCTGTTGCTCCAAAACCAGCATCGCCGTCGACGTATGTTCGATGGCGCGACGGAAACGGAACCATGAGGCCAACGGAATTCGCCGCGCGCTTTCGACGGGGATATCACCGAGATCGACAGCGATCATTCCGAAACCACTGCTGTGCAGGAGCAGGTCAGTGACTTTCAGCATTTGCGCGAGTCGCAACTTCCAGTGGCGAAAGCTCGACCCATTCCCACCGACTTGCGCGATGCCTGAAGGCATACCCTGAAGCGAAGGGTTTTTCCCGCAGCGTACCCAGAGCAAGCGACTCATCTCCATGCCCGCCGCGGCCGCCGATGCCGGATCGAAGGCATCGCACGGATCGACTAACGCGCAAACTTCTCCGCGCTGCGTGGCACGGGCCAGGGCGAAAAGCAGCACGCTCGTTCGCCCGGACGAAGCCAGCCCGCATATTTCCGTGAGACAGCCGCGCGGAATGCCGCCCGTAAGCGCATCCAGTTGCGCAATTCCGCTAGGAGTCATTTCTGGCGCCGCCCGGACCTCGAGTCGCGACGCGGGAACGACGGCCGCCAGTTTTGCGCTCGCGCCAAGGTGGGCCATGATTTCCGCAGTCTTGTTGCTCTTCACTCCTGGCTTTATCGGCGCGAAAGATGGCAAAGATGACGGCAAAGAGCACGGCGAAGATGCCGGAGCATTGCGCAGCGAGGGTAAAGAAAAAATAAAAGGGCGGCTCGCGGCCGCCGATGAAAAAATCGGAGAGGCAGACATACGTTCTCGCAGTTTTTCAGGGAACTAAGTGGGCGGATCGCCCGGGCGAATGTAGCGATATTCGTTTTTTGTTCGCCTACGAGAGTATCCCTTGACAGCCACGTGTTGTCAAGGTGACCGCAGGCGATCGGGCGATGATGCGGCCAGGAATGCAACTTGCAGACTCACGATGCCTTGTAAGCGGTGCCTCCCGAGCGGCTTTCGTTCGTTTAGGGTTTGTGAAATCTGCAAGAAATCCGGCGACGGATTTGAGCAGCCGAGATTTTGTTATAATCAAAATCCGTTGTCATCCACCCGAGGGGCGCTATCGTCTAGGGGTTAGGACGGAAGATTCTCAATCTTCAAACCCGGGTTCGATTCCCGGTAGCGCTACCAATAAGTCTGCGGTGCAGAGAAAACCGCCCGGATAGCTCTGGAAATTGCAGAAAACGGGGGAATTTCGCGATTCGTGCTCTCAAACCGGCCCGGAGAAAGTGTCCTACAAATTGCTAAGGGCCAGCTTAGCCACCTTTTCTCCAGAGGGCATCCGAGCACTCCGGTTTCAGACTCCAGGTGGCGAATGCAATACGATCAAAACTCGATGATCTGGCGAAAGCAGGCTTGACTTTTCTCTTCCGTCAGGCGTTGATCACCGTCAACCTCCGCAACTTCCCAGAAGCCTGGACAAAGTTGTCTGAGCCCGCCTGAAAACGTGAAAACATAATTCCGGTTTGACCGTCACTCGGGAACGAGGACCCAGCGCCTTTATTACAAGGTCCCCCGGTTTCGCCTCATCGTGAGCTCAGTATCCATTTTCTAGCAACTCACAAATACCCCAATAACTTAAACAAGTCTTGCGCGCACAGAGAACCTCTTCGAAATGCTTGAAACGTTGGCGATATTTGGCAACATACAGCCACACTTCCGCAGCCGATTCGTGATTCGTTGCTGCGCCGTATCGAAAGGCTTCTTCGCTGACGACATTTTGGCCTCAACGGTTTTTGAACTCGTGCTACCACCCGGTGGAATACGGCATCTCCCGCAACCTCTGGTCCGTGCCGGAGATGTAGCTCCGAGGAAGTGCAACTTGATTCAGTGGCCAGGCCGCGCTGCTGATTATTCAGTGTCTACGGCCGTTTCTATTTTCCGCCTTCTCTTGCGATCCACTCTTTGATGTAGGCCGGACAGTTGCGGAGCTTTGTTCCGCGCGCCTGACAATCCGCTAGAAAGCTGACGGCCTCCTGACCCACGAGTTTCATTTCTTCCAAATCGAGGACAAAGTTGTTCGCGTCATATTCCTCTGCAAGAATCCTCTTCACTTCGTCCAACTGTTCACTCGTTATTCTTCCACTGAGCCGCAGAACGATTGAATCTCCTTCTGAATCTTTTCTTAGCCGCCACATCATACTTTTTTCCTCTCATCCCCTATTCGGCCCGCATTAGACCTGAAGTCTCTTACCGTGGTATGCAAGGCAGGGACCAACCCCCAATCCTTTGGATTCGTGGATTTGCGAGGACACGTACTGCGAGGATTTCGGGAAATTCCCGAGTTGTCGGGAACATGGGACTGTCCGTGGCCCCCAATTCTGATGATCCAATGCAGGGGTGTTGTTGCGCGTGCGGACGCGTGGAAGTGCCTGCGGTCGTTGCGTCGTACGAAGTGGAAGTCGCGGGCGCGATCGGAGATTAGCCGGCGAGATGTCGAAAGCGGGCGCTCTATTTTCTTCACCGTGCGCCGCTACTAACACAACCAGCTAGCGAACTCCTGGCCTCCGGCGCTTACGTAGATAATCTTGCAAGCCGCCGCCATCATGGCCGGAATGAAGTTCTTTCCGCTCGCGCTCTGACTCGTCTCTTGTCCTCGAAGGATCAATTAGGCATCTGCACAGATGATTTCCTGGCGACCATTGCATGGACACAAGCAAACGGCGGGCCCGCTCTCGGGCTGATGGCCTGAGCTCGAAGGTCGGCACCTTGAAAAGTGCTATCATCCCGCATTGGCGATCAAAGCGTAGCCGCCCCGAAATGACCGTTTCTAATTTCCAATTATCGGCTTTGATAAGTTGCAGCAATCGGCGACTCCGAATCGACAAGAGCGGCGTGAACGATGAACCGTCGCGGAGCAGGGCCAATGTAATAAAACGGATAGCAGGTCACGAGAGTCAGTTCCGGCCGGTCGCGCGAACGCAAGACTGTCACATTCCTCGGATCCGCGATCTCCAACTGATCAACAACATAAGTTTCGACCTTGCCCGGCTCTTCCACCTCGATACGATCTCCGACCTTGATGTCCTTCAATCCGCGGAAGAAGCCGTCCCGATGGCCGGCGATCCCGACGTTTCCGATCTTCCCGAAGAGCGCCGTGCCGGCGATGTGGCCGAGCCCACGGTTCAGAGTTAAGTCGTCTGTTCCTTCCAGCACCGGTGCCTCCACGTGAATTCTTGCGATCCGGAGTATCGCCAACGGAGCTGCGAGATTCGAACCCAGGCTTTCCTCATAGTGTTTAATGCGTTGCTCCGACCACGAGACAAAGTCGGGCGCAGAGGCGACTGGTTGCACTCCGTGGGTCTCTTTGCGGCGCTCATTCAGCTTTGCTTCTCTGGTAGTCTCGAAGCTTTTCATCGCCGATCGAGACAGGATGACCTCATGCAGTTTGGCCGCGCCATAAAAGGTCAATAACAAAATCCCCGCTAGTAGCAAAAGTCGCTGGAGATGTTTCTTCAGTTTCACCGCAATCGTTCCCTTCAAGATAGGCCTTACGCCACTGCTAATGCACACCTGTGACCAAAGTTGTCTTTAGTGAAACTCTCGCCGTGAGGTCGCTCTCGTCTCTTGAGCTTTCCGTCTGTGTTGTCGTTGCTTTTCACGGCGTTGCGACGCAGATCAAATCGCGAAATGCCTCTGGATTAAGAGCCTCCACCTCGATCGGCACGCTCATTGTGGCCGCAGATTTCTATGCCTCAATGCCTGTGCCCTCTTGAAGTTTCGTGAATTCACGAGAGCCATGCGAACTCAGACGCAGTACTAACACACGTGTTTTCAATCCGTTCGTGTTTGGCGCGTGCATTGCATTAGTCAAGTGTGTGAAGTTGATTCAAGAAGCTCATAAGGTTTCCAAAATTAAAAACTAAATAAGGAGAAAGAAAATGAAATCGAAACAATTGCAAATCGCCACGTTCTGCCTGGTCGCACTCGCCACACTCTGTTTGTCGAGGACCGCTAAAGCTGACACGTGGAATAAATCCACCAAACTAACCTTCAGCCAGCCCGTAGAAGTGTCGGGAATTGTCCTGCAGTCGGGTACGTATTGGTTCCAGCTCATGGACAGTCCCGCGGATCGAAACATCGTCCAGATTTGGAATGCGGATCACACTAAGCTGATCAGGACGATCCTCGCCATTCCCAGCTACCGGATGAATCCGACCGGAGAGACCGTGGTCCGGTTTGATGAGAGACCGACCGGTACTCCGGAGGCTATCAAGACCTGGTACTATCCGGGGACCAATTTCGGACAGGAGTTTGTTTATCGCAAGGCTCGCCCGACACAGCTCGCAGAAAACGCAAGTGAGCCTATACTTTCGGTGCGTGACGAAGCAGTCGCGACGCCAGCTTCTGTACTGAAACAAACACCGGCCGCGCCCAGCGATGACGTCGAGGTCGCCGAAATAGTCGACACCGTTGCCATCGCCGAAGCGTTGCCGGAAACAGCTACCACGCTGCCCCTGTTGGGACTGATTGGTCTGCTTGCGGTTGCTGCCGGGCTCTCATTACGCTTCCTCACCATCAACGAAGCAGTTTAATCGCAGTAAGCAAATCGAAGCGCCTGTTTCTCCCTCGGGGCGATCAGGCGCTTCAACGCGGCTGAAATGTTGTCAAATTGCAGTTATCGTGAGTCTTGAGGATTGCCATGCGCTATATCTATTTGTTACTCACTCTTCTTTCTTTTTCTGTTAGACTTGGCGGCCCAAGCGACAACTCCGCCAGCTAACATCACGGCCTCGGCCATATGGAAGTAGCCAGCCCAGTTCACGACGGCAGCACATGCTGCGTATGACCAATCATCCGTTCGGCATTATGACCGGATTTCATGACGAGGGTCCCGTAGCCTTCGCATGGCTCACATATTCTCTACGGGCTAATACCAATTATGGGATCATCGCGCACACCGAGATATTTGTTCCCTTTGTTGTTCGGTGGTTCGGCAAAGTTCAAACTCGCTGACTTCGTTATTTGTGCAAGTCCCTGGGCAGTATGCGTGGCTTGATCGAAGAAAGGCTGGCTGCGGAACAAAAACGGATCCCAAATGTCATTTGGATGGTACATCTTTCCATCTCGGTTCTGACCTCTTTTGTTGTGGGTTACAGTATGCGGGGTAGGCTATCGCTGGCGGTGATCGCGCTGCCCTTGACTGTCGCCATCGTGCTCTCACTGGTTTCCGAATTAGATAACCCACGAACCGGATTAGTCCGCAAGCGACAACATAGCGTTCAGCGGCTTTTATCAAGACAGGCAAGCACAACCGACGCCGGATGTGGCAGGAAGCAGGCCACACTGCAAAGTCGCATACCTTAGGGCCGCGCAAGCGTAGCCTTATTTTTTCTTCCCTGGAAAGTCCTCCCCTCGGCAAGATCAATTTGGCTCCGCTGCGATCGGAAGAGATGCTGATCTCTACTGCGGCTCACGAAATCTCGAAAATTCCTGAAGGATTCGTGACCTCCAATTCATCGCAAAGGCTGTGAGTTCAATGATCTGCGATTTGGCATCGCGACTGCATTTCTCCGTTGCGAGGTCAGTCACATCGAGTGACGAATAAGAAAGGAAGCTTTATGAAATCGCAAATCATGAGCAAAATCGGCTCCGCAGTAGTTATCGCGACGGCTTTTGTGTCCGTCGTTCCCGCAAACGCACACGACACGTCGTCGACCACCACGCCCGTAACAGTGACCGTTACGGCTGGCGTCCCCAGCGACAAACGCATGCCTCAAATCAACCAGCAAGATATTGTTGTTACGCAGGGAAAGGAACGTCTGAACGTAGCAGGCTGGACTCCGGCTCAGGGAGACCATACCGGTCTTGAACTGTTCGTCCTGATCGACGACGGGGCTGACTCGAGCCTGGGATCGCATCTAGACGAACTCAAGGCATTCATCAACGCGCAGCCTTCCACGACGTCCGTGGGAGTGGGATACCTGCGCAATGCCACTGTGCAGATCGCGCAGAATCTCACGACCGATCATTCCGCCGCGGCCAACGCTTTGCGGTTGCCAATCGGACAACAAGGCACAAATGGGAGCGCGTATCTATCCGTGATCGATTTGATGAAGCGTTGGCCGGAGAGCCAGAACCGGCACGAGGTGTTGATGCTGACGGATGGAACCGATCGCATTCGGCGCGGTCCGGTTGTTCGCAGGTTGCACATCCAGCCAGATGTCGATTCGGCGAGCAAGGTGGCCCTTAAGACCGGCACGATCATTCACACCATCTACGCGCCAGGAGTCGGCCGCTCGCGTCATAACTACTGGAAGGCTGTGAACGGACAGATGGGGATGGCCAAGTTGTCGGATGCAACTGGCGGCGAATCGTCTTTCCTCGGACTGCAGTCGGCTGTGAGTTTTACACCTTATCTCGATCAACTGCAGACGACTCTCGACAACCAGTACTTGCTGACTGTCTCAGTAAAGGCCGGGAAGAAAGCGGAACTGAAGAACATAACGATTAACACCGAAGTGGCAGGCGTAAAACTCGCGGCCGGTGACGCGGTGCTGGTCCCCGCGGCGAAGTAAATGGCCGATATCCGGGGAGGGATGCCGTTTGCGCAGGATCTCTCCCCCAACGAGCGGCAGCTCAAATCCAAGAAGGGGATTCGTCACTAAAGTGATTAAGTCAGTTGGCCTATGGAACAGCGTCGTAATCCTGCTGACGATTGGATTGTTCGGACTGTCGCTAGCTGTCGAAGGGATCACGCACGAACTGTTTCTTGAAGCAGGTGTCCTTCTCGTCTCGGTGAAGTTGATTCTGATAACCGCAAAGAACGCAGGATCCGAGGAATAGCTGGAGCGAGACTTGCGGCACAACAAGAAGCAATTGGCAACACGGCAATTCAATCAATCAAGTAGACAACGGTGGAACAGTGCCAGAGATGGTACCTGCCGATTTCATCAAGGAGAAAAATTATGAAACGCGTTTATTTTGCAATTGTGCTACTGACTTCAACGGCATTACCGGCCTTCGCACAAGAGAAGGAACAGGCCCGTGTGTCAAATGCGGGGCAGGTAATGCAGGAAATCCTGAACATTCCTGACGACATTCCACAGAGCGTGATCGACAAGGCCGATTGCGTTGTCGTGATGCCTTCTGTGCTGAAGCTTGCTTTTGGATTTGGAGGAAGTTACGGCAGGGGCGTGATGACTTGCCGTAGCGGAAAAAACTTCAGCGGCCCGTGGGGCGCTCCAAGCATGATGGCGCTCGAAGGGGGAAGCTTCGGATTACAACTGGGTGGCCAGGCGACTGATTTTGTGCTGCTGCTCATGACTCCTCGCTCAGCCCACAGCATTCTTGAAAGCAAAGTCAAACTAGGCGGAGACATTTCCGCCGCAGCGGGGCCTGTAGGACGCAACATATCGGCTGAAACCGACGTGACGTTGCGGGCAGAGATTCTTTCGTATTCTCGGGCTCGCGGACTGTTTGCAGGAATTTCACTTTCTGGTTCAACCCTTCGCCCGGACAACAGCGCGAACAAGAAGTTATATGGAAGAGAAATCAGTCCGCACGATGTCATCTTTAACGGCGAAGTTGCGCCTCCGGCTTCGGCGAAGGTTCTACTTGCCGAACTAAACAAGAAATCGCCGGTGAACAAGTCCGAAAACAAAGGAGGTATGTAGAGTCATGCGAAGAAAACCAGGTTTCATGCTCATCGCGTTGTTGATCGCGCTACTGGCTGATGGGGGAAGGGATCACGGTGTGGTTGAGGAGCAAATGGAGGTAATGCGGTAACCAGTAGAAAAGAAAGTGAGGCTACTTATGGAACCCAATCCAATCCTATTTCGCGATTTGACCTACATATTCATCGCTGCCGTGGTCGGTGGCCTGGTGGCATGGCGGCTCCGTCTGCCCCTAATTCTGGGCTTTGTGCTTGGCGGAATCGCTATCAGCCCGTTCACCCCGGGTCCTCACCTCTCCGACGTGCATACGTTCCAGGTGTTTGCGGAAGTCGGGGTCGTATTGCTGATGTTCTCGATCGGAGTCGAATTTTCGATTCCAGAGTTGCTCCGGGTGAAGTCCGTTGCTCTGATCGGTGGTCCGGTTGGGATTTTGGTTATGGTGCTTTTATCAGTGGCCGTCGGACGGCTTACTGGCTGGACTCCAACCGAAAGCCTCGTCATCGGCGCCGCGGTTTCCGTCGCAAGCACTATGGTGTTGGCCCGTTTGCTGACCGATTCCGGACGACTTGCCACCACGCCCGGACGCATTATGATCGGCATTACGCTCGTTGAAGATCTCGCCGTCATTTGTATGACCGTCGTTGTTCCTGTACTTGGAAATTCCAAAAACGGCGGCTGGCTGATGGCGATTTGGGTTCTTGGTAAGGCCCTCCTCCTCCTGGTTCCACTGATTTTCCTGGCGATCAAAGTGATTCCGCCCCTCCTTCGGCGAGTCAAGCGCACATGCAGTTCGGAGCTGCAGTTGCTGGTCGCAATCGCCATTTGCCTCGGAACTGCAGCTCTCGCGCAGGCCGTAGGATTCTCCGTTGCTCTCGGCGCATTTCTGGCTGGAGTTTCCATCAGCAGCTTGCCTGAACTTCATGACGCTCATACACAGGTCGTTCCATTGCGAGACGCTTTCGTCGCTCTCTTCTTCGTCACTTTGGGAACGCTGATTGATCCCAAGGTGTTATCTCAGCATCTGGCGCTTTTCGGTGTGATGCTCGTGCTCATTGTCGTGGGTAAATTCCTGGTTTGGGCGGCCGTCGTGTGGATCTTCCGCTATCCGTTCCGCGCTGCTATAGCCGTAGCCGCTGGCCTGACGCAGATCGGCGAACTGTCTTTCGTTGTCGTGCAAGTGGCCCGGTCCTCGGGGTTAGTCGATGAAAGCGTATTCAGCACGCTGATTGCAGCGTCGTTGATTTCCATTTTGTTGAATGTATTTCTGGTGCGCGGCGTATTTCACTGGATCGACAAGACAGTACCTAAGCGTCCTGTCCTTGCCCCCGCACTGGCCAAGTGCCGAAAACGCCGGAAAGGTTTGCCAGGCTTCAAACGTGCTCGGTTCGCTAGGAACCAATGCGATTCTGCCGGTTCAAAAAGTGCCGCCGTCCATGATGGGTAGTGTCCGAGGACGATCGCGTAATCGCAACCATCGACTGCGTATTTTCGCGTTCATGCGACTATCCCTATTCTCCCGCCTCCCGAGTCTCCGTATTTCGTGAATTCACGAAACGTGGTGAGTTCATCGGCTCCCTAACTGATGCCTTATCAGCGGCTTACCTTTGGCGGACGGTTTGCATTAGCCAGGGCGAAGGTTTGAACAGAAAGGGAGGCCTGGTGATGCGAAAAACTTCGAAAAAGCCCTGGACCGTGGCAGCGCTGAGCGGCGTGATTCTGACGTTTGTTGTTCTTAATGTTTCCTCTTATGCACAAAGTACGACCAACTCCGCGTGGCCGATCCTGGAGGCGGGACTGCAACAGAAAAAAGCCGCACAGAGGGTAGCCGCGGTTCGGGTGTTAGGATTCATTCCCGGCGATCCCCATGCCGTTGAGCTTGCCGAGAACGCCTTGCAGGATAAGAACAGCGGCGTCCGGGCGGCGGCGGCAACAGCATTGGGACTAATGCACGCATCGGCAGCGGATACCGAATTAAAGCAGGCGCTCAAAGACAAAGACCTGGCGGTGGTGATGGCCGCCGCCCACGCATTGAGCTTGTTCAATGATCCGGCATGTTATGACGCCTACTACTCGGTCTATACCGGCGCGCGCAAGAATGATCAAGGCATGATCGCGCAGGAGATGAAGACTCTCCACGATCCGAAACAACTGGTTGAGATGGGAGTCGGCGAAGGAATTGGTTTTGTGCCGTTTGCTGGCGATGGCTGGGAAGCATATCAAATGATCATGAAGGATAAAAAAGACGGTGTGACCGCGAAGGCTGCTTTGGTTACCGCTCTTGCGAAAGATCCCGAACCCCGCACCGGCAAATTATTGCTGACTGTAAGCAACAATCGGAATGGGGTTTTGCGCCTGGCCGCGTTGCAAGCCATCGCCGAGCGTGGAGATCCAGTTCTTCTGTCGGGACTTGAACCACGGCTGTCTGACTCTAAACGTGAAGTGAGATACGCCGCGGCCGCCGCAATCATCCATTTGGAGGATGTTGGCAAAGCAGCGGCATTGGAAGCGGCAAAAATCGCCCAATCTGAACTGCCGACGAAAGCAAATAGCATGCAGGCGACGGCTATGCCGACCCCTGAGACGAAGTGATCACCACTGTTCGGATTTGCCGATCGCCACAATCCACTAAATGATCTTTACAACGACCAAACATGGGCTCAATGCGGACTTCCCCAGCTCAAGCCTGATTTCCACATTGCTAGGGGCACCGAACCCAGACGGGACCGGAGGGCTCGACTTCGTGCCAGACCTGTTATTCTCGGCCAATTCGGCCATCGGGTCACGGTATGCAATCAACACATTTGGTCCAGGAGCAGCCGTGCCGAACCAAAACTGTGGTTGCGTTCTCGGGTCGAATGAGACCTTTAGCCCCTGCAGTCCCAACTTCTGACGAACGGCTTGCCGGTGTTTGACGGCATTAGTCCGCTCTGAGCAGGTTCTGCCATCGACAGGACCTGCCAGGGTGGACACGATCTAGCAGCCATCATTTGTTCCCGGAATCTGATTTCGAGCTCAGTGAGGAAAAAGCAAATGTACGATCAAGCGATTGCAGAATTGCGAAGGGCGGGCGAGCTTTCTGGAGGAATCCCGATATCCATAGCTAATCTTGCTCGCGCCTATATCGCATCCGGCAAGAAAAGCGAAGCGGTAAAGCTTCTCGGGGATTTGAAGAAACGCTCAAACCCCGGTTATTCGAATGCTTCGGAGATTGCCATGATCTATGCTTCTCTCGGAGATACGGATCAAGCCATGAATTGGCTCGAACAAGCCTACGAAGAGCGATTCAACCCAGGCGTCCTGCTGCGGCCGGGCTTGGATCCACTCCGCTCCGATTCGCGTTTCCAAAACCTCGTGCACCGCGTTGGTCTGTCGCGCGAACGATAAGGTAATACCGATCCAAGCTCCCGGCGGTGAGCATCCGTCTCACCTCGACGCGACTGGATGTGGGAGGCTCCAGGTTCTCAGACTCCCACATCCCTCTTCTGCGATCCAACATTACTCCGTCGGAGTTGCGACGAACCCGGAGTTGATTGGCGGTGTGCCGTAGAAGCCAACCAGCAGACTGTTGTCGTTGATCCCGTTCACGATGGTCGTGCCGATCCCGTCCGGATCGTCGACCGACGTGAATGTGCCACTGGATACGGTGTAGACGAAGCCGTGGCTGTTACCGGAGGTGTCGGTCCATGAACCAACCACCAGGCCTTTGTTGTTCAGCCCAAGCGCTTGTGTTCCGCTCGATCCCGGAAAGTCAAGGACGGTGAAATGTCCTTGAACCTGGAGCCAGCCGTGGTTCACACCGTTAGCGTCGATGTAGAACCCACAAACGCTGCTCGAGTTGTTGATGCCGGTGGCCTGGGCGCCCCCGACGGCAGCGGCGATATTGTAGACTTCGAAAACGCCGCCGAACTCGTCATAGACGTACGGGACATCCGGGTCGGTGCCACTTGCATTGCTGCTGTAGTAACCGGCAGCCTGACCGAAGTCGTTCTGGCTGAGGAGCTGGTTGAACGGCTTCTTCGGAAAGGCCACGCTGGTGAAAGTGCCCTGGTAATCGGTGAATCCGATGGTCTTTCCGTGCAAAATGTAAAACCCGGAGGTCTTGAAAGGGTTGTTGTTGATGCCAATCACCTGAGTCTGCTGCGCGCCCGGGTAGTTCTCACTGGTGAACTTGTTTGTCTTCAACACGTAGGTGAATCCCATATTTACGGACGCACCATGGTAGCCGGCAATCTCGTTCGAGTTATTGATACCGAGTAACTGGGTGAACGTGTCACCCGGATAATTGATGGTCTGGAAGCTATAGGTTTGGGCAAAGGCAGTTGACACACAAAGCAAGACCGCCGCGCCAAGGGAGAGAGCCACACTCTTGAGTTTCATAATAATTCCTTCCTGATTTGAGCTTTTTTTACCGCTCACCCTTAAGAGCGACGCTCATCGAGAGATTCCCTCATCACACCCACAAAATAGTTTTTGCTTGCCATCCGCGCTGCTGGACGCTCCGCTGAATCACCACCACCCCGGTGGCTGCATTTTCATATCTTCTTTTATTGGATAGAGCATTTCGTTCGGCGCGATTCACTTCTTCGCAATGTAAACACAAGAAAAAATCAGCCCTGACGCCGATCCGTGAGGGAATCGCTTACAAAACGTCGCTCTTAGTGGTGGGCAATAAATATAGAAAGACCAAATTCAAAAACAACACTCAGGAGAATCGCCATGAAATCTGCCAATACCTTCGCTCGTATCGCTTCCACCTTGCTGTGCCTTTGTGCTTTCGCATCGGCCAGCTTTGCCGCCACCAAGCCACTGAGCTACCCGCGCGGGCTCGCTGTAGACGCGAAGGGCAACCTGTACGTCGCCAATTCAGGCGGAAACGACATCCTGGTGTACAACATCAACTACGTACAAACACCTTCCAAAACGATTACGCAGGGCATAAGCAATCCGAGCGGTGTTGCTTTTGACGCACAGGGCAACCTCTGGGTTTCGAACTACGGCACGAGCAATGGCGGCGCCAACGGCAGCATCTCCGAATACATCGACGGCAAACAGAATACAGCCGCGTCGATCACCAACGGTATTCTGGGCCCGGGGGCGTTGGCGGTTGACGGATTGGGAGACGTTTGGGTTCAGAACGACAATGTCAACGTTACCGTGTATTCGCAATTCGGTGAGGTCGTAAAGACGATCGCACCTCCCGGCGGCCCCTTTGTATTTGGCCTTACGATCAGTAAGGGCTGGGCATCGATGGGCGGCAACAACGCGACATCTTTCTTCCACACATCGCCTTTTCTGGCGGGTGAAGAGGGTCCTTACTATACGGCCGGGGGCGACAACAACGGCATTGCACTCGCGTCCGATGCCAATAGCAACGTCTATGCAGGGAACAGCGATGGAACAATCAACATCATATACTTAAACCAGGACGGCATAGGTCCGTTCCTCAATCTTGGCTTCGAAACCACCGGACTCGCCGTGGATAGTGTTCATGGACGCGTATATGTTGCTAACTACAACGCCAACCAGATCCTGGTGTATAGCACTTCCGGCACTTTGCTGCACACGATCGAGTAAATCTGTAGTCTCTAATCTTGAGCTGTAGAAATCGCGGACAGGCGGTGCCTGTCCGCTTTTACTTTTTAGAGAATTAGGGACGATTGCCAACATTGCTCAACTTCGCCGCGAGCAGACGCGGTTGGCGAAAAGCGGGATGAGGATCTTTCCGTAAATCCGTCTGACTCGTCTTCAATAGTTGCTCACCTTCAGGTGCGCGATTAAGCGCAACCAGACAAGCACCCAGCGCACTTTGTGCTTCAGCAATTTGCCAGGGCAGCAACGGAAACGGCGCAGATCGGGCAGAAGCGAGGGCATCACGCAAAACCGGCTCGGCCTCAGCGGCTTTTCCCTCCGCTGTCAGCACCTCGCCCAAACGTACCTCAGTGGCGATGACATTGGGGTGTCCAGGAGAAAACTCTTTCTCCCGAATCGCCAGCGCCTGGCGGAGGAGCGGTTCGGCGCTCGCCGGATCACCTTGGAAGGCGCGATCTTCTGCAATATCAATAAGCAGCGCAGCCGCTTGCGGATTTTCCTCGCCTCCAAGTTTGTGCACTATCTCAAAGGCTCGTCGCGCGTATGCTTCCGCGCCAGCATAGTCGCCACGATCGAATTGCAATAGGCCAAGGTTCTCAGTCACTTTTGCCGTGGACCAGCCCGCAGCTCCGTTGGCTTGCGTAATAATTTCAAGGGCCTGGTTAAAAATTCTCCCGGCCTGATCATAATCTCCCTTTTGCTGCAGCATCCGGGCCCAGTTGTTGAGAGCGGCCGCATATCTTGCGCTTTTTTCGCCTAACGCTTTACTTACGATCTCTCGGTTTTCGCGCAGCACCGGCTCAGCCTCTTCCCATTTTCCCTCTTCCAATAACAGGAAGCCAAGATTGTTGAGCGGATAGGCCAGATCGGGATGATCTTCACCAAGTAACTTCCGTTGTAACGCGAGAGATTGGCGTTCCGTAGCTTCAGCTCCTGCGAGATCGCCTGCATCAATCAAAGCGCCGGCCAGGTTATGCAGGCTAAGGGCAAAAGTTGGGCTGTCTGCTCCGTTGATTCGCCGCTGGTAGTCGACCGATTCGCGCAATAATCGCAGCGCCTCCGGATATTCCCCCTTCCGCTCTAGCAGGAGCGCGAGATAGCCTCTCGACGTATCGCTGTTCAGCTCACGATCGAGAGCAACCGACCTGCGGAGTACAGGTTCAGCTTCGGCGTCTCGATTTTCCAGATAGAGACATTCGCCGAGGGCGCCCAGGCTCTCGAGGACGGCCGGACTGTTTTTCGGCAGTATTTTTTCGCGAATACTTAGCGCTTGCCGAAAAAGCGGCTCCGCTTTGGTGTACTGAGTCTGGAGCCGGATAGAGTCCGCCAGTTGAAAAAGAGTGTCAGCGACATCTGCGTTCTCCTCACCAAGTGATTTCTTACGCAAAGCGTATGCGCGTTCCAACAGCGGCGTGGCCTGATCGTACAATCCTAATGCGATGTAAGCACGGCCGATGTTGTTCAACATCGTGCCCTGCAAGCCAGGATCGCCTGCCAGCTCCCGATCAACGCGTTTCGCGCCCTGATCCAACAGCTCTCGAGCCGTGATTTGTCGGCCGCGAGCCTGGTCAGGCGTAGCCGCTTCAAAGATGCCTGCCAGAAATTGTGACTCTCGCTGAGCGGTGAGCCGTTCCCGCGTGGCGCGCTTTGCCAGTAGCCCCATACCAACACTGAAGCCAATGAGTGCAAGGGCGACAATGGCTGCCGCTGCTGCTGCTGCTTTATGCCGGCGAACAAACTTGGCGGACCGGTACTTCCAGGTCGCGGTGCGCGCATGGATTGGATACCCAGCGAGATACGCTTTCACGTCGTCCGCGAGCGCAGCGACTGAGACATATCGGCGAGCTGGCTCTTTGCGCATCGCCATCAACACAATGTTGTCCAGATCGCCGCTCAGCGTTCGGGCAGCATCGGGAGGTGCCAATTCCGAATTCGCTGTGCTGACGACGCTCGGCAGTTCCGGTTCTTGCTCGCAGATGATCCTTGCCATCTCGAAAGGACTGGTCGTAGCCAGCTGGAAAGGGCGCCTGCCGGCCAGCAACTCGTAGAGCAGGACTCCGAGCGCGTAAACATCAGTCGAGGTGGTCACCTGATCACCACGCACCTGCTCGGGGCTGGCGTACTCCGGCGTCATCATGCGCTCAGAGGTCAGCGTCTTAGCGAGGTCGCCAGACTCAGGATTGAGAAGCTTCGCGATGCCAAAATCCAATAGCTTGGGAACGCCTTCCGCAGTCACCAGAATGTTCGCCGGCTTGATGTCGCGATGAACCACCAGATTTTTATGCGCGTAATCCACTGCCGCGCATACCGTGCAGAAAAGTTGTAACCGTTGCTCGGTTGCAAGCTTGTTTACCCTGCAATAATCATCGAGCCGAACGCCATTGACGTACTCCATCACCAGATAGGGCAGACCGTCCTCGGTGATGCCGCCATCCAAAAGGCGTGCGATGTTGGGATGATCCAGGTTCGCCAGAATCTGCCGCTCGCTGCGAAAGCGCAGCAACATCGCCCGGTTTTGTCCGAGGCCGCCCTGCACCGTCTTGATCGCCACTTCTTTTTGATAAAGGTCGTCGGCGCGAGCTGCCAGATAGACTTTTCCCATTCCACCCTCGCCGATCACCCGTAACAGTTGGTAAGCGCCAATACGTTTTGCTGAGAGGCCATCCTCGGCTGTGATCTGTTGCGCCGCCTGCAGCACAGGCTGGCGGAGGAATCCCATGGTCTGTCCCGAAGAATGCAGCAGGGATTCCACTTCCTTACGTAACTCGGCATCGCCGCCGCAGGCTTCGTCGAGAAACGCAGTTCGTCCCTCCTCCAATTCAAGAGCCGCATAGAAAAGGTATTCGATGCGTAGCCAACGATTGGATTTGGGGAGAGATGCCATGCGGCGGACTTCCTAGGCGGAGGCTGAGTCTTGCGTGAGTTCGCGGTGCAGCCAGGCTTTAGCCATTTTCAACTCCCGGTGCACTGTGGCCGGAGAGATTTTGAGCGCGGCAGCGGCCTCGTCATAAGTAAGTCCGCCGAAGCAAAGCAGTTCAATGATCTCGCTCTTGCGTTGATCGAGCGCGGCCAGGCGCTGGAGAGCAGCGTCCAGTTCCACAATCCCGCCGGTGGTTTGAGGTCCGACCAGAATGGCTTCGTCTAGCGAAATCGTCTCCGCACCGCCACCGCGTTTCTGTCGTTTATTTGCCTTCGCATGGTCGACGAGAATGCGACGTAAGAGGCGGGCAGAGACGGCAAAGAAGTGAACTCGATCCTGCCAAGCTACATCGACATCCACCAAGCGGATGTAGGCCTCATGAACCAATGCAGTGGCTCGCAGGGTGTGGTCGGGACGCTCCGACCGCAAGCAAATCGATGCCAGCTTGCGAAGCTGTTGGTAGACAACGGGCATCAACTGGTCAAGCGCGTCTTTATTCCCATTGCCCCACTCTTTCAGAAGACGCGTGACCAACTGCCGCTCTGGAGGGATGTCTGTCATTTGCGTCCGAAGTCGAACCCATCCCCCCGTCGATTCGGAGGACGATGAAATTTTCTGTACCCACGAATGACGTCGATGCGAGGAAGGCAGACCAACATTCCATCCGTGAAACGAGCGGAAGACGGTCCATCAGGCCCATGGTACCGACCACGGATTATAGCTCAGATTCTCGGACGAAAGTGCGACTCGTTCTCGTGCCTTCATCAGTGTTCCTTTTATGAAATGTTCCTCCCGTGACCAAGAAATCGAGCTGTCTTAACGACCGTAAAGCCAAAACGAACGTACATCCCCCGTGCGATCGGCGCCTGCCGAACGAAACCGGCGGAATGTTGTTAGGTGCTTTCGATCTTGATCGGATGCGATTCGGTTTCTTGGCCGTGCCCTCCTCCTGTTCCCTGTAACCAATGTCAACAGGGATCTAAATTCCCTGATACCTTCCTGTTAACTCCCTGTCCGTTTTAGCCAGTAAAGAGTGGTTTCTCAACAGATTGTGGTGCTTAGAGACACCTGGATCGGATTCTGGGGCCAGAATTTCGCAAATTCCCTGTATTTTTCCCTGTTAGCAGGGAATTCACGGGAGAAGAGTTAGCGCGGGACTGCTTCCTCTACCAACAACTCTGTAGGGCAGAGAAATCTGCCTGGGTTGCTCCGAAAATTGCAGGAAATGGGGGGGATTTGGCAGTTTTTGCAGTCAAAGCGGACCAGAGAAAATCTTGCTTTCACTTCTCATGCCATCTTTCGAGGCTTTTTCTCTGGAGGGCAGACACGCGGTCCGGTTTCAACAACTCCATCCGGCGAATGCAATGCGATCACAAACCCCTTGACTTCTATCCGCCTCAGGAAACGCCCTCGTTTATCACGAGCGCATTAGTCGGCACGAATCCCGAAAACACAGCAAACTTCTTTCCCGTCGCTCGGAGGAATCTCTGCGCCGGCCACGCAGGCTCAAGTTCAGAGATCTGGCTGGATTTCTCGATTATAGGCCCTTTACGAGGTCAACGATCCTCACTCGCAGAGCCGAAGGGTCTGAATCGTCACATTCGACTCGCCGCGTTCAATTTCGCCCACATGAGCTCGGTGCAAGCCGGAACGCTCGCGAATACGTCTTGCGTGAACTTCCTTTTTAACCGCCACGCTCGAACGTTCGCCCCAACCCGCTTCTGAACATCTTGCACAACAAGCAGCGTCGAGGTATGCTGCGTGAAACCATACTGGTTATATCCAGAGTTTATCTGTATCAGGAAACAGCATGGATCGATTGCCCTGAAGACTGGCTTGGATGAGAGGTACGTCAGTCAGATTCTGGAGTGCGCTTTCCTTGCCCCTGACATCGTGGATGCCATCCTCGATGGACGTCAACCAGAAGGTCTAACCTGGAAAAAAACTGACGCGCCATGTGCCAAAATGAACTGGGTTGAGCAACGCACGCGATTCGGGTTTTCCGCCCTCTCGCGTGGATGTCGATTGACGGCGCGATTCTCGCTCTCGAACTACGATGTGCCGGGCTTCCAATTAGAGGATAAAAACAGGGAGCAGATCGTGCTCCCTTTGTCACGAGCCGCAACATTTAATTGTTGTTCCTATCTTGAGGCACTACCCATCGTCGCCGGTTCCGATTCTTCCAGGCTGAGCGCAGTTCTCTTTCCGGCAAATTCAAGCTCAGAAACCACTGCCTTGCCATTAGCTCGGTTCACGACCGAGGAGTCGACTGACGGCGCTTTCTTGAGCTGCACTGCTTTTGCGGTTGTCTTCGCAACCTCCTTATTGTTCATCAGGAAGCGGATTTCAACGCTGGGTCCATCTCCTTCCCAACGAACCTGGTACTCGCCGACCGGAAGCTGCTGACCGTTGACTTCAACAGCTTCGTGAGCTTGGAACGTTCCTTTGTTGGCTGCAGATGCGCCCTTCGCGACGAATATTGCCAGCCCGAGCACCATTACCTTTGCCAAATTGTTAAATTTCATACGCTCCTTCTTCTGCCCGGCTCTGGCCGGACAACATGGGCGGCTAGCCGGCGCTGCAGGCTTGCCTTTTTCTGACAATGTCCTACAAATGCGCCTGTCGGGGCGATGCGGAAAAACGGGAGTCCCAAGATTCGCCGTCTCCCTCGCCGGGCTCGCTTCACCAGGGCCGCCAAACCATGCGTGAATTGAGCCCGTCACCTGCAAATCCCATTCGCGGAGATACAGTTGTTTTTGCCACCCCATTTCAGTTCGCATCGGGATACGAACTCCGTACTCAAGAAGTTCTCGAATTGTTCGCGCGCTTTTGTTATCTCCTGGACGGGCGGAACCTCTATTTGTTAGCGTGTATCCTTTCATGCTATATCGACACATGGCGAAATGACGATTAATACTGTACTACACCTTCAGTAATTATTGCAATTCGTGTGTTTGACCGGCATGAGGCGCTAAATACGGTTTCGTTTAGCAGGAGCTATTGCTGCAGCAATTTTCCTTGCCGGGGCGAACTCCGTGCTCCTGGTATGGGCAACCTAAAATCGAAGGTAAGCATTTTCTCGCTTCGGCCCACGCCGACTGAGAGGGTCTAAATCGCATATCCCTCTTTGCGCGTGCGGTCTGCCGCGACACGGTTCCCAGGTAGTCGCGTTTAATGCTTTACAAGCCGCCGGATTTGTGTCACTGTACACTTCGTTACTTGGCGAACTGACGTGAAAAATATAATTCGCCAGTTGTGCTATGGTCAAATATATTGTGCTCCGTATCTGATATGACGGGCGAGTGAGTCGCTCAAGTCACAATGCGGCCGGTGCCCGCGCGATCCGACTCCAAGGAGATGACAGTGTCCGTATACGACCAGCTCGACGCTCTCAATATCACCCTTCCCCAACCGACGACTCCGGTGGCAGCTTTCATGCCCTTCCTTCGTACCGGCAATTTGCTTTTTCTCTCCGGTCATATCGCTAAGAACGATGGCAAGCCTTGGATCGGCCAGTTGGGTGCGAACCTTACGACCGAGCAAGGAAAAAATGCCGCTCGTGCTGTGGCTATCGATATGATGGGCACACTCCATGCGGCGGTGGGCGATCTAAGTCAGATCAAGCGCATCGTTAAGCTGATGGTGCTTGTGAACAGCTCTCCCACGTTTTCCGAGCAGCATCTAGTTGCCAATGGTGCTTCTGAGCTCTTCGTGGAAGTGTTTGGAGATATGGGGAGGCATGTCCGCAGCTCCTTTGGTGTCGTTCAGCTTCCGTTTGGATCGTGTGTGGAAATAGAACTAGTTGTGGAAGTGAGAGTCGTTGACGCGTGCGAACCTTGACGGGTTCCCGCTTCGTTGGCGAACAGGAACACGAATGAGTAATCGGCGTTTCGCGAGAGTTCGAAATTCTCAATGATAAGGAAACCGAGACAGGCTTCGGACTATCCTGAACACGAATTAGACGCAGGTTGTAGTTGTCCCCGGCCTTGTTCTTCGGGACGTCTCCCAGCGTTTCACAGAATGTTCCAAGATCCGGTCAGGGCAGCATGCGAGGTGAAACGGACATGAGGGACGGAAATCGGGAGTTGGTGGAGCAAATCTTCCAGGATGCAAGATTCGTCGGCTCACTCGGCATCGAATTGCAGTCATTTGGCCGCGGCTGGTGTGAGACGACCGTCAAGGTATCACCTGCCCTCCATCAACAGCATGGATACGTTCATGCTGGTGTCTTGATGACTATCGCAGATCACACCTGCGGCGGAGCCGCGGCTTCCGCCGTCATGGAGGGCAGAGATGTCATCACGGTAGAGAACAAGACTTCATTCTTGCGCCCAGCCATAGCCTCCGTGCTGTCGTGTCGAGCAGAGGTTTTGCGCTCTGGGAAGAATCTCGTATTCGTTGAAGCTGCCGTGACTGCCGAAAACAAAGAAGGCCGCCTGTTGATCGCTAAGGCTTCCAGCACACTGGCAGTAATCCCAAGACGCCTCCGTAACGTTGCGAAAGCCGAAAACGAGAACGACGGGCTGCCGAGGGAAGGGCATGATGATTTGAGAATCCACAAGAACTAGCCGCCCTAACAATGCTCACCTTTTGGCCTCAGCTCCTGATGCACACCGGCGAGTCATGGAGCCGGACACACAGGGCAAAATTGTCCTCATCCCCTGATGGAGCCAATGCATTCGCATCTTGGAGAGTCGTCGTCAGTTGCACAAGTAGCCAAAGCTCAGGTCGGGCAAAGGAGGTTTGTGCGAAATGTCGTTTGTACCAGCAAGGCTCCCGGTGTGGGGCCTTATTCACAAGCTGTCAGGGGCGGTGGTTTCATTTTCGTCAGCGGACAGCTTGCTCTTGATCCCGTTACCCGGCAGATCATCGAGGGTGATGTACGCCAGCAGACCGAACGTGCCCTTCAGAATATCGCCACTATTCTCAAAGCAGCTGGATTGGACCTGAACAAAGTCGTTCGGTGCGGAGTGTTTCTGAAAAACATAGGTGACTTCGAAGCGATGAATGACGTCTACGGAAAGATCTTTGGCCCGCACCCCCCGGCGCGCACAACCGTCGAGGCGGCGCGTCTGCCGAAAGACAGCCTGGTGGAAATCGACGCTATCGCCCTCGATTAGGGCTAAACAGATCGAATTGTCACAAAGCGCTGTTAATGCAATCTAGCGGGAGGACCAATGGCAGAGACGTTCGAAGCATACCGAACTCGAGTCCTGAGCTATCTTGGCGATGAGGATCCCATCGGTGTCCAACGAGCCACTCCGTCGCAACTCGATCGGCGTCTGCGCGATGTCGCGCCCGAGGAGTTGGTTCGGCGTCCGGTACCTGAAAAGTGGTCAATCGCCGAGATCGTAGCGCACTTGGCGGACGCGGAGCTGGCGATGGGGTGGCGATTGCGAAACATGCTGGCGAATCCGGGTGTCGGCCTTACGTGGTGGGATCAGGCCGAATGGGCGGAGCGCTTGGGTTACGCGAAGCAAGATACGAGCCTTTCGGCAGCGGTCTTTCGGGCGCTGCGCGAGAGCAACCTGCGACTGTTGGAGTCCGTCCCGCGCGCCCGATGGTTGGAGTGCTATGGGGTCCACGAGGTACGCGGACGGCAAACCGTCGAGGAGTTCGTCCGCATGGAAGCGGCACACGACTTGAACCATCTTCGGCAGATCGACCGGATCTTGGGTGGCCGTATGTAGTGGTAGCCGGCTGCCACTACCGCGGCGAGCGTACTCAGTCGGTTGTTTTCCTGCCGTGGTCCTATACTTTCGCTAGAATGGCCTTCTTGATTTGCCTGATTTTGGCCTCGTCGCGCTTATAGAAGGTCCACTTCTTGATTCTCTTGGGACGGGTCAGTCCGGCTTGGCACAGGATTTTCATGTGCTCACTCGTGGTTGGTTGACTTACACGAAGCTTGCGTGCGATCAGGCAGCCGCAAACCCCGTCCTTCACCAAATCGCCGTCGACTTGCGGGGGGAAATGTTTTGTTGGGTTCTTAAGCCACTCGAGAATTTGCAGTCTGCGCTCGTTCGCGAGGGCCCGGATTGCGACAGTCGATATCATTACGTTTAGTACACTCCCTAATTATCATAACACGCTTCCCAGAGATTCGCGGTTGTTTGAAGCATGAGGAACGCCCAATTGTCTTTATCTACTTGGCTTTGGAGCGACGTCGCTTAACGGCTTCTTAGTCGGAACTCACATTCCTGAATAGCGGCTGGCAAGATCACATTGGTTATTGGCCCGCTTGCAGGATTGGTTCCAGCAGCGACGGGTGCGGAACCAATTGTCCGCGCGTGATCGCATGGACGGTCTCCACGATCGCGGCGTTTACGGGAGTGTGAACGCCGAATTGCTGAGCGATGCTTACGACGTATCCGTTGATGAAGTCGATCTCGGTAATGCGCCCGCGCTCGATATCCTGCAACATTGAGGGTCTGACATCACCGTAGCCTTTGAGTATCTGATTAAGCCAGGCATCGTACTCTTCGCTCGGGACGCCGCGCCCAGACCGGGCCGGCGGAATCGGCTCGACGATCATCCTTTCCGGTCGTGCGCCGCTTGCCAGGGCTACCGACAGGGCCTCCTCATAGGCTTGTTCGAAAACCTCGCGACCCTCTGACGAAGCGATGTACTCGCGCATCGTCTCTCCCGCGACTGCCCCGAGCGTGGTAACCGAGCAGTTCAGCAGGAGCTTCGACCAGACAGCCCCGCGAAAATTTGGCGTGACCCTTAGCTCCACCGCGCGGCCAAGCCGTTGGCGAACTCGCTCGGCCCGCTCGCTTTCGCCACCAGCAAGTTCACCGATCAGTAGATGACCTGCGTTGCGCTGCTCGTAAATACCCGGTTCAGCCATGGTCGCCCCAAGATTTGACAGACCTCCCAGCACGCATTCCCCGAGTTGGTCCCCGAGCATCTGCGGCACACCGCCGTTCTGGATCGGCAGCAGCGTGCCATCTGGTTCGAGCAGCCCAGACAACTTTGACGCCACCTCGATGGCGTCGTGAGCCTTGGTAGCCAGAACGATCAGGTCAAACTTGCTGCCGCCAAGATACTCGTCTAAGGGGGCGACCTCCACGGTCTCGACCGACACCGCGCCTCCCACACCAGTCACCCGTAGCCCGGATGCCTTCAGCCTCGCTGCCGATTCGGCGTTCCGGGTCGCCAGCCAAACGGGCGATCCGACTGCCCGCAGTCGGGTAGCAATTAGTCCGCCCAGTGCTCCAATACCGACGATTAGGGTTCTCATGCGCCCTCCAACATTGCTCATTCGCGGGGTACAACCTCAACCCGCATCGAGGCGAGAGTCCGCTACCACCGGCGGCATCACATTCGGAAGCACGATTCCAAGTTGTTGCAGAAACAGATCAGTGTGCTACACGCGTCCATCCCTCAGTTGTATCGGCTACCACGCTCAGAAAACGGTCGATATCCTCCTCTGAGTTCATCAGGTGCGGCGCGATGCGAATGCGCCCCTCACGCAAGGCTACGACCACGTTTGCCTTTCGCAAGGCCTGATATAGGGCTTCGGTGTCGTTACGATCGGCAGCTTCTATACACCCGCACGCTCCCCGGCGTGATGGCTCAAGCGGGCTCGCGACTCTGCACGCGGGAGGGAGCCGTTCAAACAGTCGGTCAATCAGACTCTGACAATGGTCGTGAACCAGCCCGGCACCGGTTCGCAATACAAACTTCAGTGATGCCTCCATCACTGTGAGATTGAAATTGCACAGCGAAGACCATTCAGTCACATCCCAACGGCTCATGGTTGGCGATTGCGGCGGGTCAACAAGATTTATCTGGGAGAATATATCAGTCCCCTGAGAAAGCCAGTTATAGGGCCCTGCGCGCAACCGGTCACGATGCTGCCTGTTCGTCCACAAGAAGCCCGTGCCCCACGGACCGAGCAGGTACTTGTATCCCGCGCAAACGAGGAAGTCGGCGCCCAAATCACCAACCGTGAATGGACATGAGCCACAGGACTGACTCACATCGAGCAGCAGGAGAGTCCCATTCTTTCTGCACGCTTCGGCCAATCGCGGTACATCGAGCATCGCTCCATTGTCGAAGCGTACATGACTCACCGACACCAAACGAGTTCTGGGAGTGAGTGCTTCGACAAAATCATCCGCGGTAATGAACCGATCTCGTGGTGTCACTATAGACAGCTTGATATTTTCGCGCTCTTCCATCGGTTTCCACGTTGCATAATGCATCGGGAACTCTCCGCGCCCCATAAGAACTTCATCGCCGGGAGACCACCGTAGTGCGTACGCAACCATCGCGGCTCCCGACCCAGCACCAGTCGTCAGAGAAATGTCATCCGGATCCGCTCCAAGGAGTGTGGCGAGTGAGCCGCGCACACTGGCGGCCGGCCCAAAAAATTCCGCATCGCCGACTAGGTGCGGCGATTGCTTGGCGCGAATCGACAACTGCGCGGCGTCGAGCGCAACACTCGGGATCGCGGCATTGAACGCAAAATTCAGGTATGTCACACCATCCATCGGATGCCATGCATCTCGGAACGGAACAGATTCGGCAGCTACTTTTCTCGTTTTCACGGCTAGCCTCTTTTGGTAAATCAGAGCACTGTTTACACAATCATTCCGGCAGACTATAGTTCGTCGTATTACTAAATGTCAATATGAACCACAGGCCACATGGCGTCGCATAGTGCGGTTCGTGGCTTCTCGTGCGGGACTGTGTGCGATTTTCTCGTTCTGTTCACGGAGGGTGGACGGTTAGCAACACCAATCGCACATGCAATCGCCACAGGCTCTGGAGCGTAAGATCGGTGACGACCATTCACTTAGACGTCGACCCACTCACGACCGAGGACTTGGGCCCTTCCGCGAATCGCGATTCTCGTGACCTTTCCGTCAGCACATTCGATAAATGTTTCGATCAGGCTGGGAGTCTGCATGGCGTACCCTTGGGCGACGTGGAATTCGTACCGGCCCGTCTGGCATTTGTGATCATAGGTTGCAAGATAGGCGCCCAGTGCAGCGGCAGCAACGCCAGTCGCCGCATCTTCGGGAAATCCGGCGCGCTGTGGAAACTGTCGAGCTTCTACTTGCGCATTTGTCTTGTCTGTTTGTCGCGTGAAGGGATAAAGTCCGGTTACTCGAAACTGATCGCAAAGTCTCCAGAGTGCCTCATAGTCGGGCGTCAAACTATTAAGCACCCTGGAGTCTTCGAGGGGTATCACTAGTTTTGCTCGCGAGACCGAAACCGACTGAATCGGACTGCCGGTTAGCACAATTCGCTTGGGGTCGATAGCCAGCGCCCGCGCTACGAGGTCGGGAGCCACAGCGCTACCGAAGACTGGTTTGTTCTGCGCCAGAGTCACGATGATGCCGTCCTCGCTCCGGGTGGACTCGACTTCGAATAGGCCCGTCATGGTCTCAACCGTAATGCGGTCGCACTTCAGTCGGTTCTTCAGCAGCGCGATCGTGATGGCCGCAATGGTCGCGTGCCCGGACACCCCCATCTCGTGGTCTGGCACGAAGTAGCGGACCCGAATGTCCGCACTTTTCGTCCGAGGGTACAGAATGAAAGCAGTGTCGAACCCGAACTTCCGCGCGAGACGTTGCATCTGGTGGTCGGTGAGGTTGTCGCCGAAGGGTATGACCGGGCACGGATTGCCGCCATCCTGACTGGCGGCGAACACTCGGGTATGGACGACCTCAACCCCTTTCACAAGTTCCTCTCTGCCAGTTTTCGTCTTGGCCGTCTCCGACCAATGCTCGAAGTATGAGATCAACTATGACACCAACAATCATATAGACACTTAGCCAATAAGCGTATTATAGTACACGCGACGGCCCCAGCGATGGCTTGATCGAAGTAAGTCGCAAACTGGTTGAATTCAGTCTCATCGCGGGCACAAGGGCGCGCTGGAAGGGAATCCTATGACCACATTATTGCAGGATGTGCGGTATGGCCTGCGGGTGTTTTTGAAGAGTCCCGGTTTTACCATCGTAGCGATGCTTTCCCTGGCTTTGGGCGTGGGCGCGAACACGGCCATTTTTAGCATCGTGAATGCGGTTTTGTTGCGTTCGCTTCCTTTTTCGCACCCGGACCGGTTGGTGAAGATCGTGGCCAACAATCGCGGGGTGGGGGCACAGGATATTGGACTCTCCGTTCCTGAGCTGGACGATCTCAGAACAAGGGCGGGCGTCTTTGACCAGGTGACGGTCACCTGGCCAACGGACACTAATTTGACCGGCGCAGAACGTCCGCAACGTCTCGAAGCGCAGGGCGTCAGTCCTAACTATTTCTCCATACTAGGTACCTCAGCGCATATGGGGCGGGTGTTTGGCCCGGGCGACGAGGCGCAGGGTTTCGCCGAAGCGGTCGTGATCAGCGATAGTCTGTGGGCTAGAGGGTTCGGCAGAGATCCCGGAATTCTGGGGCGAAGGGTGCAACTCGACAATGATCCCTATACGATTGTCGGCGTTCTTCCGCCGGGATTCCGACATCCCGGCAGCACGCGTGCCACGGATGTCGAAATATGGATAACAGCGGGATTCAAGGCCGACCCCTTCCCGAAACCTGATCGCAGCCTGCGGTTCTTGCCTGGAGCGATCGGACTCTTGAAGCCTGGAATCAGCCGGGAGCAGGCGCAATCCAGGTTGGACGCGTTCGCGTCCCAGCTACGGGCGGAATACGCCACCGACTATCCGGCGGGATCCGACTGGTCGATTGAGGCTGAACCGCTGCAGGAATCGCTGGTCGGCAATGTCCGGCCGATGTTGTTGGTGTTGATGGGCGCGGTCGTGCTCATCATTCTACTGGCCTCGGTAAACGTTGCGAATCTGCTCCTGGCCCGGGCTTCGGGAAGGCAACGGGAAATGGCAGTGCGGCTGGCGATGGGTGCAAGCCGCTCGCGCATGATTCGGCAGTTGCTCACCGAGTCGGTGATTCTGTCTCTCATCTCCGGTATCGTCGGAGTGCTGACCGCCATGGCAGCGTTGCATTTTGTGCAGTTCTTGCCCGCCCGAATTCCTCGGCTGGCCGAAGTTCAGATGGACTGGACAGTGCTCGGCTTCGCTCTGTTAGTTTCCCTTCTCGCCGGGCTGGGGTTCGGCTTGGTTCCGGCCCTTCAATCCTCGAAAGCCGAAATTGCATTGGCCATTCGGGAAGGAGCCCGAGGCTCAGGCACCAGTGGTAAAACCAGCCGCTCGCGCGGTCTGCTGATCGCCTCAGAATCTGCTCTGGCGGTGGTCCTCATGGTGGGAGCGGGTCTGCTCTTGCGCACGTTCTGGGGACTGTTGCAGGAAAATCCCGGATTCAATCCCTCAAGAATTGTTGCCGCTAATATATGGCTTCCGGTGCCCAACCATCCTGACATGGATCGCTACGCCAAGCCTGAAATTTTGAATGCTTTTGTGCGGGAATCTTTGCGCCGCGTGAGTGCCATCCCGGGAGTTGATCTCGCTTCCATGACCACTGATTTACCAGTCACCCACTTGGCGCGGCGACGCCTCGTCAGTATTGAGGATCGCCCGGAGGAATCCGGCAAAGGTGTGTTTTCTGAAATCACCATTGTGACTCCTGAGTATTTCAAGGTGTTGCAGGCTTCGCTGGCACGCGGACGTTATTTCGCGGAAGACGATGAGCCCGGCAAACAACCAGTAGTCATCGTCGATGAAACTACGGCTCGTACTTTCTGGCCGGACCACGATCCGATTGGCCGCCGCTTGAGCGTTGACCGTTTGAGCATTAGGGGCGGAGCCGCCAACCCGCCGTGGTCTACCGTAGTGGGAGTGATCAACGACATCAAGAATGACGGTCTCGACCAATCCGGAGGCCCCCACATCTATTTACCGATCTACCAGGTGCCAAGAATCCGGACTTTAAGCGTGACGGTCCGGACCTCTTTATCTGCAACCAGCCTGGAGCCGCAGATACGCCGTGAGATACAGGCGGTCGATCCAGATCTGCCGGTATTCAACGTACGTACGATGAATGAGGTCATCGACGGTTCGCTGGCCTCGCGCCGTTTCTCGGCCGAATTAGTGGGAGTGTTCGCAATCGTCGCGCTTCTGTTGGCGTCGGTGGGAATTTACGGCCTGTTGGCATACATGGTGGGTCAGAGGGCGCACGAAATTGGAGTGCGCATGGCGTTGGGCGCCATGCCCTCGACCATTGGGAAAATGATTGTGAGCCGGGGCGCGGGTCTGGCTGGCATTGGAGTGGTGGTTGGCCTGATCTCATCGGGAATCATGGCTCCTCTGATTTCCACCGTGTTGTACGGAGTTCGGCCGATTGATGCGGAAGTGTTTATCGCCGTGCCATTGATCCTCATGGTGGTGGTACTTCTGGCTAGCTATCTCCCAGCACGCCGCGCGACGAAAGTAAACCCGATCGTCGCCTTGCGCGAGAGTTGAGGCAGCCGGATTTGCGGACTTTGCAAGCGGATAGGTCTGTGATATTATACTTCGTCAGTTAGCTAATAGTAGATTAGACTGCAATCGAATGGACATCGCTCGGCCCGAGTTCAAGACTCAAAAGCGTCGTCGCCAGCTGTTTATCCTGGTAGCGGTAATCCTAGGCGTGGCTGCAGCCTCAGTTGGAGTTTCACGCCTAAAGCCGGCGGCACCTGCGGTCGAGCGCGGAACCGTGTGGACCGACACAGTCAAGCGCGGTCCCATGCTGCGCCAGGTGCGCGGGTTGGGGACGCTGGTACCCACCCAAGAGGCGGTACGTCAGATTCCCGCGGAAACCGAGGCCACCGTCGTTCGCATTGATCTGTTGCCGGGCTCGCAGATCAAAGCCGACACGATCCTGCTGCAGATGACCAACCCTCAGACGGAACAAGCTGCGGTTGACGCGCAGCTTCAATTGAAGGCCGCCGAAGCCGAATACCAGAGCCTTCGGGTGAAGCTGGAAAGCGATTTGATGAACCAGAAAGCCGGCGCCGCTACCGTGCACGCGGACGATGCACAGGCACAACGGCAGGCCGACACAGACAAGGCACTGTACGAACTGGGCGTTATCTCAGGTTTGGCCTACAAGTCTTCCAGGGGCAAGGCGGACGAATTCACCACGAGAAACGACCTTGAAACGCAGCGGCTCACCGCCAATCAGCGAGCGATCGAGTCGCAGATGGCGCAAGAGCAAGCCAAAGTCGACGAGATGCGGACATTGGCTCAGCTCAAACAAAAGCAGTTGGACGCATTGAAAGTGCGGGCGGGAATTGCTGGCGTGTTGGTGGATCTCCCGCTCCAGGTCGGCCAGCACGCACTGCCTGGAACCATGCTGGCAAAGGTGGTCGAGCCCGAGCATCTGATGGCTACTCTGAAGGTCGCTGAGACCCAGGCGCGCGACGTGCAGATTGGCGAACCTGCATCGATCGATACTCACAACGGTTTGATTACCGGCACAGTGATGCGAGTCGATCCTGGCGTACAAAACGGAACGGTGACGGTCGACGTCAAACTCACCGGAGAACTCCCTAAGGGCGCGCGGCCTGACTTGAGCGTGGATGGAACCATCGACCTGGAGCGGATGGACAACGTGCTCTATGTAGGCCGGCCTGCGTTCGGGCAAGAGAACAGCACCATCAGCTTGTTCAAGCTCAGCCCTGACGGGCAGGGAGCCTTGCGCGTGCCAGTAAAAGTTGGGCGAGCTTCGGTGAATTCGATCCAGATCATCGAAGGCTTGCGCGAAGGCGACGCCGTCATTTTGTCCGATATGTCGCGCTGGGATAACACTGATCGCGTCCGGATTAATTAATCGAAACAATCGAGGCAGACATCATGACTGACGCAGGACAACCGCTACTTCAGGTCGAAGATCTGAAGAAAGTTTTCTACACCGATGAGGTCGAAACGCACGCGCTCTCCGGAGTGCATTTGTCCATTCGCAAAGGGGAGTACGTTGCCATGTCGGGGCCTTCGGGCTGCGGCAAATCCACGCTGCTGTCGATTCTCGGTTTGCTCGATACTCCGACGGCAGGCAAATATCAACTGAATGGCCAACCCGTCGAGAGCCTCGACTTCGCGGACCGGTCGCGCATTCGCAATCAAGAGATTGGTTTTATCTTTCAGAGTTTCAATCTGATCGGCGATCTCACAATTTACGAAAACGTGGAGTTGCCGCTCACCTACCGCCAAAAAATGCCCGCCGCCGATCGCAAAGAGCGAGTGATGGAGTCGCTGGAACGCGTAGGAATGGCGCACCGCGTGCGTCACTATCCTTCTCAGCTCTCCGGCGGGCAGCAACAGCGTGTCGCCGTGGCGCGCGCGCTGGGCGGGAAGCCTTCCATCCTGCTCGCCGACGAACCCACCGGAAATCTCGATTCTCACAATGGTGAAGCGGTCATGGAGTTGCTGCAGAACCTGCACCGCGAGGGCGCGACCATCTGCATGGTGACGCACGATGTGCGATTTGCCAAGCACGCCCAGCGCGAAATCCACCTATTCGACGGCAAGGTGGTGGCAGAAGAAGAACTGAAGAAGCTCATGGCGGATGTGCATGCATGATTCGCCTTGCAATCTGGAGAGCAGTTACAGCACTCCCGCTAGGCAAACATGGGTGCTTCGCCGCATCAGCCTGGAAATTCGCGAAGGCGAGTTCATCACCATCATGGGGCCGTCCGGAGCAGGAAACCTTCTTTATTAAATGTGCTAGCGCTGCTCGACGATAACTGGCAAGGCGAACACTGGTTTCGGGTGAGTGACACCTCGAACCCTGAGCTACAGCCGCATGCGACGGTGAAGCAATGAGAATGAGCACTAACGCGAGACAGTTCACACGGCTGCTGGCTTGGTCTCTCATGAGCCTCACTGCAATTGCATCGCCGCAGACAAACGCATCCGTATCCTCTGAGATGCCGAAGTCTCACAACCCCTTCAGTGCTTATTTGCCGAACGAAGTACCTGAACCGGGGCTGACGAATTCTCCCCTGCTGGGCCAATTGATCCGCGACGACAAGCTGTATCTGTCGCTGAAAGACGCGATCCGGCTGGCGCTCGAGAACAACCTCGACCTGGCGATCGCTCGCTATAATCTGCCGATCGCCAACACGGACATATTGCGCACAAGGGCTGGTGGAGTTTTTCGAGGCGTGAATGCCGGAGTCGTGCAAGGGACCCCTGGCGGTGGAGTGGGCGGCTTTGGGGCGGGAGCTCCTGGCGGCGGCGCTGGCGGCACAACCGGCGGCGCAGGTGGCGCGGGCGCGGGCGCGTCAGGATTGGTGCAATCTACCCTGGGTGTAGGAACTCCAGTGGCATCGTACGATCCCGCGATTACAGCTTCCGTTGGCGCCGAGCATCAAACCAGTCCTCAGACCAATAAGCAGATTTACGGCGTGTCTTCGCTACAGCTCAATACCGGACAAATCAATGTTGGTTATTCGCAGGCTTTTGCGACCGGCACCAGCTTTTCAGTACAGTTCAACAACAACAGCCAAACCAACAACAGCCCTTTCTACAATCTGTCTCCTACCCTCACCTCGATGTACCAGTTTTCATTCCAGCAGCAATTGCTTGCAGGATTTGGCTTCGGTCCTAATCTTCGCTATCTCCGGATCGCAAATAACAACAAAAAGATTTCTGAAATCGCCTTCAAAGATCAAGTGATCGTCACAGTCACACAGATCGAGAACATTTATTGGGACCTGGTCAATGCTTATGAACAGGCGCAAGTCAGCGAACAATCATTGGCATTCGCCCAGCAGTCGCTGGATACGGCAAAGAAACAGCTTCAGCTGGACAGCATTCCCGAGATGGATGTAATGCGCGCGGAAGCCGAAGTCTCAAGGCGCGATCAGGATTTGACCGTCGCACGAACCACGCTGCAATTGCAGGAATTGCTGATTAAGAACGCTCTGACCAGGAGGCTCGACGATCCGGTGCTGGAAGCTATGCCGGTAGTTCCTACGGACCGTCTGGAATCGACACATCCAGCGGCAAGTCAAGCCGTTCAGGACCTTATCGCCCAGGCGTTGCAGGACCGGACCGAACTCGCAGAGTCTGACATCGATCTTGTGAACCGCCAGATCAGCCGCAAAGCCGTGACGAACGCGTTGTTGCCCTCGCTCTCTTTGGTGGGATTCTACGGAGGATCAGGACTGGCTGGGCCTCTGAATCCGGCTTACAATCCAGTTCTAGCCGGACCTCCGGATATGTCCCTCCCCACGAACTTCGCCGGCGCTCTGGGGAACGCATTCAACAATTCTTCTCCGGACTACTACATCGGACTCAATCTCAACATTCCAATTCGAAATCGTGTTGCCAAGGCCGACCAGTATCGCTCCGAGCTCGAATACCGCCAAGCCGAACTGCGCCGCGAGCAGTTGAAAAAGCAAATTCGGATCGAAGTGCGGAACGGGCAGTATGCCCTGGAACAATCTCGCGCCAGGGTGGAATCAGCCCGCAAGGCAAGAGATTTGGCCGAGCGTACATTCGAGATCACAAGAAAAGAGCAGGACCTGGGAGCAGGCTCGAGTTACCAAACCATGACAGCCCAGCGCGACCTTTCAGTAGCCGAGCTGGATTTGGTTACAGCACGAACTATCTACGAGAAAGCCCAAGTAGAACTTGATCGCGCCACCGGGGCAACGTTGGAACGTAACGGAGTGCTGATTCAGGATGCGATCACCGGGACGATTACCTCGTTATCTCAACAACTCATGCCGAGTTCGGCCAAACCGCAAGACCCACGTTGCGTGGCGCCTTCAGGAGTCGAACGAGCTACTCTACACGAGGTCGATAAGTGAAACCAACGCCTGACCAATATCATCAGGGATCTAAATTCCCTGAGACCTTCTAATTGCTACGGGACAGCTTGGCAGCCTTTTCCCCAGAGAGCATCTGAGCAGTCCGGTTTCAAAAACTCCAAGTGGCGAATGCAATGCGATCACAAATCGATGATCTGGCGAAGGCGGCCTTGACTTTTCTCTGCCGTCAGGCCAAAGAACGTGCGAATCATGAGCTGACCTCTATCTCTGGTATTTACACTCCATCCGGGCTCCTCGCGCCCAAGCAACCGAATGTCCCCAACCGCATTCGAAAACGAAGGTGGTCAGCGACAACCGTGATGTCCGTCTGCATTTCAGCGCGAACGGGCATTGGCTACATGACGATGAACGCACGCGAGTTCATGGTTTCGGCAACGATCAGGATCACCCACATCAGCCCGAGCGAGAAGGGCACGCCTACAAGAATGGAGGGCAACGCTCCGGGCAGAATAATCTCGCGGTATAGCGGCCAGCCAGACAGGCCATATGTTCGCCCCATCTCCAGAAGTCCGCGATCGACGCAACGAATCCCGTGAAAGATTCCCATCCCTGGCCACCATTATTCAAGGGATTGCGCCCTGAATGCACTAAATGAAGAGATTCCCTTTGTCGTTTCTACGTGGATGCCGGCAGGAGTGCTGGCGGCTAAAATTTTCCACTGGTTTCCCGTCCTCATCAATAATTCGAGGCTGCCGCTCGGGCAGGAACGGAATATCGCTCGGATGGGCCGAGCCGAAGCGAGTTCTTTGATTTTCCTATACCCCAAGCGCTCGCAACCGGCCTCAAACTCGGTACCACATCCATCGGTCAAGGCCGGTCGCGGGGCGACTAAACGCCAACGTGATCTGGGTTTCCTCCTAGAATTTCCAATTCATGCCGGCGGACACTCCCATGAGGTTGCCTCCCGTCCAGCAATGAGGGTCGGAACCGACGAGCCCGCCGGTCGCGTCTGACGCGTCATGGCAGTCGGTTGTAACCGAACGCCCGCCGGCACCTAGGTCAAAGTGCGCTGCCGGGCCGTTGGCCGTGAGTGCCCAATCCACATAGGCGAGCAAATTCTTGCTGAGCTGGTGTTTGACGGCGACAGTGAACATGTTGGCGGTGTTGTTGGCGTGCGCGCCTGCGGTGGCATCGGTTGCCGGATCTCCGCCCGGAGGCACGACGTTCGAATCGTTGTGTTGCCCGGGATCACCCGGCGTACGGAACGCGTGCGCCCATCCGAAGTGCGCGCTCGTACCGTGGCCCAGGTCCCGGCTGGCGACAAGCCAGGTGCCCATGCGCTGACGCTCATTCTGGAATTGCAGATCTTCTCCCACGTAGCGATGGAGAGTTTCCACGATGGCTCCGACGCTGGTCTTGTTCGGAAAGGTGTACATCAGGCCAATCTTGCCCGCGTCTTCGGCGGCCACGTCCTGGGCCTCCAGCATTTGCGAGTAAGCATTGCCGGAACCGTAGATGCCGGTGATGTCACTGGACCGGTTCACGTTTTCGTGACGCTCATAGGCAGTCGCGATATAGAGTCCGCCCTTCGAGTAGGTAAGGCTGGCGCTGGTGGCCAGACCGAAAGAACCGTCACTACATGTCAGGGGGGTGATGCCGCCGCTGCCCGGTATATTGCCGCCGGTGCAATCGGATTCCCCTGCGGCAATATTGTCGCTATTGTCAGCCCGGTTTTGCCCGGGAGACACCAACGCGTCGATGACAAATCCGTTCCAGTTAGGGGATTCGTACCAGACGGAGTGATCGAGCCGGGTGCCAAATTCGACGCGGTTGTCGCCCCCCGTGTTGGCCATGATGACTTGATAGTCTCCGATCATCGCAAAGAATGGATTCATCCTTGCTGTCGAGTTCTTGTAGGGTGCGTCGGTCTTGCCAAGCATCAATGACCCATATTTCGGATTCGCTATACCGAGAAAAGTGTTGCGGCTGGTGAGGCCTCCTTTGACGACGTTGCTTTCGTTGCTGTTGGTCTCGGCGGTACCGGAGGTTGATGAGATGTCGATCTGGGTTTCGAACTGGTAAATGAAATTAAATGGCAGTCCCTTGAGAGACTGGAATCCACGTATACCGATATAAGAAATATTTGTAGAAAGGGCCGGTTGCCACCCCATATTGCCGACGGGCGGATTGCCGTCCGGCCCCAGCTTTCCAGCGAGGCCTTTGGTTTCCGCTTCCACGGATACATCGAAATTCCCGTACGTCGTGAGCTCGCCGCCGGGAGTGTAAAAAGTCAGGTGGTCGCCGGGCTTCCGCTCGAAGAATCCGTGAGTTGAACTCGCTTCAGGCTGCACCAGACTGGATGCCGGGGCCGAAGCCGCCGGTGGCTGCGGCCGGTCGGAAACCTTATCGATTTTCTGCTGAAGGAGTTGTATCTGTTGTTGCAGGGCCACCGACTGTTGCTGAAGAGCCTGGACCTCTGCCTTCAGGTCTGAAGCATCGTCGGCTCTGGAGCTTGTGGACGTAATCATTGCGCACAAAAATACTAATGCAATCGAGCGGTACATTCTCATGAACTGAATCCTTATGTTTTTTATTTGAAGTACAACTGAATGCCTGGTGGAGTGAGAAGCCGATGACTCAATCCCGTCAAGGATTTCGCAACCTTCCGCGCGCGCTTCAGAGCAGAACTAAAAAGAAATGCTCCTTAGCTTCGCTGCGCCGCAGACTGATATTCAGCGAGTGGTTCGCTTGTCCGCCTGGCAGCTCGGGGAGGGATTTTGTACCACATAGCATGTAATACATCGTCACGTCATGGGATAGTAAGTGATGACAATCGCGAGCACACCTTACGTAGGTAATTGATGATCGTCTATTGGATTCGTAAGCCGTGCCCAGGCGTCTTGCTGTCAACACGGCGTTGACCCTTCTTTGGACGTGATGACTGTCCATCTCTTTGCAAACCAAACTAACTACCAAAATAACTATAGGGGAGGTCCACAGAGACATGACTGTCTGTGCGACGGAACAATCACGTCGAACGCCGCTGGCATTGTTGCGTGAGCCTCAATTGCGCAGCAAGATCCAAGATGGAGCTGTTTCAAAATCGAATCGTTCTGCATTACCGACGTAATGCCAGTTTGTGATCGATCTTACTCGGCGTTTGGCGCGCGCGATGTTATTTTGAATAAAAGCATTTCAGCAAGTGTCCCGAAACGGAAAGCGTTCGCCCTCGGGAAAGACACGCGGACGGAACGGCTGAAGCGCGGTTGGCACCCAGGGCATGAGAGCGAAGTCCACTCTTTCCAAATATTGAACGCTAAGCACTCCGAAGTTCAAGGGAGAAGTATGGCCAAAAAGGTTCTCGTTGTTGACGACTCGAAGACAGCTCTCATGATGGAATGCAAGATTTTGGAAAAGCGCACGACCTACCAGTGTGTGACCGCGGCCGACGGGCAGGAGGCGGTGGAAAAAGCTGAGCGCGAGCGTCCCGACTTGATCTTGATGGACGTCGTGATGCCACGGATGAATGGGTTTGAAGCCTGTAAACAAATGCGTCAGCAACTAAGCACACGGGAGATACCCATCGTTCTGGTCACAACCCGTGGTGAAGAGTCCTACATGGAAGCTGGATTTCAGAGCGGCTGCAACGATTACATTACCAAGCCTGTGGACGGAACGGAGTTAGTGGCGCTGTTACAAAGCTATCTCGGAGAATAGCGCGGCAGTTTCGTTTTCTTGGCCGGATCGACAAGGACTCCATGAACAGTGAGAACAAATACGGACTAACAACCGTGTCACACGATGCCGACGCGAAAGTCGATTTTCGGCTTGCGGCGGCGCGAAGAAGGTTGGCGGAGAGCTGCGGGAAAGAGGACGCCATCGAAGCGTTGCGAGAGATCGCCGGTAATTTTCTTGGTTCGGAGGAAATTTGCCTCTTCCTGCTCAATGTCCGAACGAAGGAAATCGAAATCGTGTGGTCGTTTGGAATCGACCCCGCGAACTGTGACTTGCTCGGGTGTCTGAGTGACGTGGGTGTTCGCCGCATCGCCGAGGGTGAGTGCCATGTGGAACTTGCATCCGATGGCTCGGTGGCCGGCACCAAGGCGTTCGTACCCATCCGCGTGGCGAACGATACGGTAGCTGTTGTGGCGATTCTGCGGTTACTCCCGCAGAAGCTCGGTTTTGACAGAACCGACATGGACCTTCTGGCGCTTCTTTCCGAAGAAGCCGGCGGCGCCATCTTTGGCCCTACTTTGAAAACGCCGACCCGAGAAACAATGACGGATAGACCAGAAAGACAACATGAGCGATAACTCCCCAAAATTTAATCCCGCGACTCTACCCGCCGAGTTCATGAAGAAGTTTGAACCTGCGGAATCCAAGACATCTAAGCATTTCCTGTACCCGGGGCAGTTGTTCGTGTCGTCGGAGCCGATCGTGATCTCAACGATTCTGGGATCGTGCGCCGCCGTTTGCCTTTGGGATCGGCATCGGAAGGCCGGAGGTATGAACCACTATCTCCTACCTGAGGGAGCAGACGAGGGAGCGAATAGACTCCGCTATGGCAGTGTGGCGAACGCCGAACTTCTGAAACAAGTCTTGGCGTTGGGATGTCAGGTCCGAAACCTGGAGGCCAAGATTTTCGGTGGGTCCTCCGCGTTTGGTGGCGACCCCGCGCAGTCCTTGGGCTCGAGGAATGTGCAACTGGCCGAGACCTTTCTTCGCTCCGCTGGCATTCCGGTCGTCGCCACCGATGTCTCCGGGAAACGTGGCCGCAGGCTGCTGTTCCAGATAGCTGACGGTGTCACAACTGTCAAGAATTTTGAGCAAGTGTAAGTCAGGAGCTTGCCGGCAAAGCAGCATTTTGGGAAGGAATAGTAAATCCGATGGATTTTGACCGAGAAGCAGTCCTGGCGTCATTCCTCATTGAAACTGAGGAGGGACTGGATCTGATGGAGCAGTCGTTGCTGGAGATGGAGTCGAATCCCAACGATGCAGAACTCCTGCCCAACGTGTTTCGTGTTGCACACACGCTCAAGGGGAACGCGACTTCGCTGGGTTACAAAGAGCTGGCTGGGTTTGCCCACGTCGTCGAAGATTTGTTGGATGTGTTTCGCCAGCAACAGGCGATGCCAGGCCCTGATGTGCTCTCCGTGCTTTTGAGAGTCGTGGACGAATTGCGCGCGATGGTGCCAGCAGTCGCAGCGGGGACTCGGGAGCTAACTCCGAAACAACAGGAACTTCGAAAACAAATCGCGCAAGAGGTGGGAACGCGATCCAAGAGAGTCGTGACTCCCTCAGCGACGTCGAGCGAAAATTCCTCCACGCCGCGCGCCGATTCGCTTCCGGGCAGCAACCACCGTACGCTACGCGCCGATGTCGACAAACTCGATCGCATATTGAACTTGACCGGAGAAATCGTGATCGCGCAAGGCCGGCTGCGCCAAATGATTGAGAAGCTCGGCACCGAAGAGGGTCGCGCCCTCCTGGAGATGCATCGCGAGGCGGAGCGCCTTTACATGGATCTTCAGGGCGAAGTGATGGGTATACGCCTGGTTCCGGTTGGTCCTTTGTTCCGGCAATTTGTGCGCTCGGTGCGCGACCTGGCGCGGAGTCAGGGCAAGCTGGCACGTTTGGAAGTGGTGGGGGCCGACGTGGAGGTTGACACCACCGTCCTCGAGCATCTGAAGGACCCCCTGCTGCACCTGGTTCGCAATGCCATCGACCACGGACTCGAAGAGCCCTCGTTGCGTGAAAGCCACGGGAAGAAGGCGTGCGGTGTGATCCGCTTGTCGGCGACCCATAGCGGCGGAAACGTCATCGTCCAACTCCAGGACGATGGAGCGGGCTTCAACCGCGTGCAGATCCTGGAAAAAGCAAAACGCATGGGAGTGCTGTCTGGCAAGAACGATCTGAGTAACCACGATCTTTACGACCTCGTGTTTCAGCCTGGGTTTTCAACCGCGGAGTCGGTGACGGAAATTTCTGGACGGGGCGTTGGTCTGGACGTGGTCCGGCGCAATATCGACGCCATGCGCGGGACGGTAGAGATATCGAGCGAGGAAGGTAAGGGCACGACAATTACGGTGACGTTGCCTTTGACCCTCACCATCATTCGAGGCTTCTCCGTCACGGTCAGCGACGAGACTTTTGTAGTCCCGCTGGAATATGTGACCGAGTGTACGGAGCTGCCTGCTGAACAGCGCAGTTCGGAAGCTTACGGAATATTGAATCTCCGGGGCAAAGCGCTGCCATATGTGCGACTGCGCGACCTGTTCGACATTTCCGGCGAGTTACCGAAAAGAGAACACATTGTGGTCGTGAAGATGAATCAGTTCCACGCGGGAATCGCAGTGGACCAATTGCTCGGCGACGCTCAAACGGTGGTAAAGCCGCTCGGGCGCGCGCTTCGGGGAGTCGCAGGAGTCGCGGGCTCGACGGTGCTTGGGGATGGGCGGGTTGGATTAATTGTCGATGTTCCGAGTCTGCTGCGTGGACTCTCGCGATCGAATTTGCAACTACAAAGTAATTAGACAGCTGACATTTAGCGGGTAAACGGAGAGGCGAAACATCATGAGGAATTGGAACGATTGGAAAATCGGCGCGCGGTTGACCCTTTCATTTGGGGCGATTCTGCTGTGCCTGATTGCGGTTGGCGGCTTTGGACTGAGCTGGTTTGGACGTCTGAACTCGAGTATGTCGGCTTCTCTTCTGAAGCGGTACAACACGGTCGAGTTAACGCATCGGACAATCGAAAACTCAATCACCAACGCGCGGATCACATTTCAGTTGTTCCAGGTGACTGACCGCGACGAGGAAAAGAAGCTGAATCAGGAGAACGATGCGATCAGCCAGGAGATCAGCGGACAAGTTAAGGAGATCGAACAGAGCCTCAGCTCGGACCAGGAACGAAGTCTGTTCGAGGTCGTTACGCAGAATCGGGACGCTTACAAAGCCGCTCGGCAGAAGGCGAAGACTTTGTTGGCTGACGGGAAACGCGACCAGTCGCAGGCAGCGCTCGCCCACGAAGTGGTCCCCGCGCTTGCGGTCTATCGCGCCTCGTGGGAGAAGTTTATCGATCTTCAGACCGATGCCATGCAGCAGAGTATGCGGCAGAGCCAGGAGGCCTATGCCACCGGGCGCCGGGTCGCAGTCGTCATCATGTTCCTCACATTGGGTCTGGCCACTCTGGCATCGATCACGGTGACCCGGGGCATCACCATCCCGATTCAGCGGGCGGTTGAGCACGCAGAGCGCATCGCAGCTGGCGATTTGACGAAAGAGATCGAGGTCTCAAACCTCTCCGAGACTGGGAAATTGCAGCAGGCAATGCAAGCCATGAGTACCAAACTCTCGGGAATCATTCGGGAAGTGAGAGAAGGGTCCTCGGCGGTTGCCTCGGCTGCATCGCAGGTGTCGGCATCGTCGCAAAGCTTGTCGCAGGGAACCAGCGAACAAGCTGCTTCGGTAGAGGAGATGAGCGCCAGTCTCGAAGAGATGAACGCGTCCATCACACAGAATGCGGACAATAGCCGCCAAGTGGAACAGGTGGCGGCAAAGGGTGCTACTGCGGCGGACGAGAGCGGCAATGCAGTCAAGCAGACTGTGGAGGCCATGAAACAAATCGCCGCCAAGATTTCGGTCATCGAAGACATCGCCTACCAGACCAATCTTCTGGCACTCAACGCTGCCATCGAAGCCGCTCGCGCCGGTGATCAGGGCAGAGGCTTCGCAGTAGTGGCAGTGGAGGTTCGCAAACTGGCCGAGCGGAGCCAGGTAGCGGCGCAAGAGATTGGTGGTCTCGCCGCTAATAGCGTCAGCGTTGCCGAACGGTCGGGGCAATTATTGTCGGATCTCGTGCCCGCGATCAAGAAGACGGCGGAGCTAGTGCAAGACGTAGCTGCGGCATCGACCGAGCAATCCAGTGGCGTTACACAAATCAACAAAGCCATGTCGCAGGTCGATACGGTCACGCAGCGCAACGCATCGTCCGCCGAAGAACTCTCGAGCACGGCCGAAGAACTGGCAGCGCAGTCCGAGCAACTCGAACAACTCATGATGTTCTTCCGCCTCGCAGGGGGAAAGTCCAACGGCACCGCCGGCAAACCCCGCCCGGCAACTCAGACACCCATGCCAAAAGTCGTCACCACCGAACTTACATATACCCGTCCGGTTAATGGCAAAGGCACCGAGGAGCCCAATTTTGTTCCGTTCTAAGAAACCGGATTCTCTGCGGCCTGATGCTGTTTCCACTGAAGGAGAGGCCGAGGCCAGTCGACGAAACATGCTGCAGAAACACAAGGAGTCAGACATGAAAGCTTCGAAACAAGAGAAGGAGCAGCCCTCACTGCCTGCGGTGCAGTATCTGACGTTCCTGACGGCGGGCGAAGAATACGCCGTCAATATTGGAAAGGTGAAGGAGATCGTCAAATACGACGCCGTCACTACAGTGCCTAACACGCCAAGCTGGATACGGGGTGTGACCAACTTGCGCGGGGCGGTCGTCCCGGTGGTCGATCTCGCGGTGAAATTCGGATTTACAGACAGCCGCATCTCTAAATTTTCCTGCATCATCATCGTCGAGGTCTTGTTTCAGGGTGAAAAACTGACGATGGGTGTGTTGTCTGATTCCGTCAGCCAGGTCATCGAATTGTCGGCTGACGACATCGAGGAAACTCCTCCTTTCGGCACTCGCGTGAAGACCGAGTATTTGCTCGGCATGGGGCCGCTCGGCAAGAAGTTTTGCCTGATTCTCGACATCGACAAAGTTCTATCTGCCGACGAAATTCTGGCCGTGACGGAATCTGCGAACAATGAGGCTCCCATTCCAGACACGATGAATGCGCCACAGTCCGCACAACGACGCCAGGCCGGAATAGGAAGCTAACTGTGCCTTCAGGGGCAGGCGACGGAAAGCGTTCAGTTTCTCCGCCTCCGGCGGAGCCGCGCTTGGAATCGCCGCCGCTCTCTGTGAGTCCTGCCGTATTTCAGAAATTCCAGAAATTGATCTACGGCGAGACAGGCATCTGGCTGGGAACTTCAAAAACTGCACTGTTGTGCGGACGCCTCTATCGTCGGCTCGTGGCGCTGGGGATCCCCTCCCTCGAAAGTTACTACGATTGTGTTTCCAGCCCCGACGGGCACGAGGAACGGGCCCGGATGATCGACGCCATCACCACCAATGAGACTCGGTTTTTCCGCGAGCCCAGACAGTTCGAATTCATAGTTCAGCAAGTGCTTCCCCGATTACGGGCGGAGGCAGAACAAGGCTTGCGACCAAAGCGAGTGCGCATATGGAGTGCGGGGTGTTCCTCCGGGGAAGAGCCCTACACTTTGGCCATGCTGTTGGCAGAGCATCTCCCCGCAGAAAATGGGTGGGACACACGAATTCTGGCGACAGACATTTCCAATCGGATGCTCGAGAAGGCGCGCAGCGGAGTTTACGATCTCGCAAGGTCGGTGGAGATTCCGAAACACCTGCTGCGCCGCTTCGTGTTACGAGGATGCGCCGATCGCCAGGGGCAGATGAAGGTGAGAGTCGAGATACAGCAAACGGTCGACTTCAGAAGATTGAACCTGAACCAGGAGCCTTACCTCATCGACGGCCCGTTTGACGCCATTCTTTGCCGCAATGTTCTGATCTACTTCGACGCTGACTCGAAACGACGAGTGATCGCCAACCTTCTGTCTGACCTTGCAGTCAACGGGTACTTGTTCGTGGGACACGCTGAGAACTTGACCAGCATATCCCCGCAATTGCGCAGCGTCGAGCCTACAATCTACACGCGGACGCAGAACGAAGCGGACCGCGCGGCTGGCCATTCAGGGTCTTCCTCGGCCTCGAGCGACCCAGAAAGGCCAAAAGCGAATGCCGCAAGTACGGCGAGATAGCTTGCGGGTCCTGGTCGTCGACGACTCCGCGATGGTGCGTCAAGTGATGCAGGCCATTTTGTGTACTGACCGCAAGATTCTGGTCAGTGCGGCATCCGACCCCCTGATCGCGTGGATGAAGATGCAAAAGGAACCTCCCGACGTTGTCATTACCGACCTCGAAATGCCGCGCATGGACGGGCTGACCTTCATCCGCAAGATCATGGCCGAGTCGCCCACGCCTGTCGTGGTTTGTTCGGGCCTCGCGGCGCGCGGCACGGAAATGGCGCTGCGTGCGCTGGAGGAAGGCGCGGTGGAAGTGATCACCAAGCCGAAAGTCGGCGTGCGCGACTTTCTTCACGAATCGGCGGTGACCCTACTGGATGCGGTTTGGAGCGCGGCGGCAGCGCAGGTGACCCGCCGGGCGATGCCTGCCGCTTTGCCCATCACTCGTCTCACCGCTGACGCTGTTCTTCCGCGCAGAGTGAAGCCTTATGGTGCAGGCCCATCAGGGAGAGTCATTGCAGTGGGCGCTTCGACCGGTGGAACCGAAGCCCTGCGCGTTTTTCTTACGGCCATGCCCGTCGATTGTCCACCGATCGTGATCGTGCAGCACATGCCCGAAGGTTTCACTCGGGCCTTCGCTGAGCGTCTGAATAACGAATGCGCCATTGACGTGAAAGAAGCGAAACATGGCGACCGGTTGCACGCAGGCCAGGCTTCTATTGCGCCGGGAAATTTCCACATGCTGGTCGAGCGAGCTGGCACGGAACTTGCCCTCCAGGTGGTCGACGGTCCGCTGGTCTCGCGGCACCGACCAAGTGTAGATGTGCTTTTCCGTTCGGTGGCGATGTCGGTCGGCTCGAAAGCGATTGGAGTGATCATGACCGGTATGGGCGACGACGGCGCACAAGGAATGTTGGAGATGAAAGAAGCCGGAGCCACCAATATCGCGCAAGATGATGCCAGCTGCGTCGTCTTCGGTATGCCGAAAGAGGCGATCGCGCGCGGAGGTGTGGACGTCATCTTGCCCTTAGCGTCAATCGCCACGGCAGCACTGCACCAGCCCACGGCAATCGCTGAACAATAAAGGGCTGATTCGGATGATGTGCCCCTCGATCATGGGAAAAACTGGTATTCGCGACATCTGTATTGACTCGCGGACGCCAGATCATCAAGTACTTGAAGCCGGTTATCTCTTCCCGCGCCTTCTGCACCTTTGATTTTGCGATTCTCCGCCTCCAGTCCGGCGAATCGGCGAGGTGCGGTAAGAATCGGTTTCGTTCCAGGAATACACCGCGTAGCAGCTCCGAAATATGGCAGGGTATCGCTACTCAGAAGAGAACTGCTGCCTAAGCCGGGTATGACTCTGCAAGGTCAACTTAACACTGCGAAGTTTGAGGGACTCGACGAGATAAAGAATTCCGCGGGCATGAATCACTCCCCGCGGCTCTCATGCGCAGAATCTCGGTGCGTCGAAAACCACAATTTACTCGTCGGCTAGTCCTGGTCGTCCGCAACCGCGGTTGTTGTGCTACCCGCCTTCACTTCGTCAGCATTCATGGCTGTCTTGAAGCCGCGGATGCTCTCTCCAATTCCTTTGCCGAGTGCGGGAAGTTTCTTGGGGCCGAAAATGAGCAGGGCAATTCCGAAAATCACAAGTAAGTGGGTCGGTTGAAACAATCCTTCGAACATGAGCGCTCCTTGGTTCAGACGAAAGAGAAATAAGTTGGCATGTCGTTATTAAAATGCGGATGCCGTCCGAAAGGCTCGTGAACAGCATCCGGCAGGGGAGAGATCACGGGTACAAGATCCTATCAACTGCGTTTTGCTGCGTCCGCGGCCGCCGCGAGATTGAGTAACAGCTCGGAAAACTCCGCTGGTTGACCGAGGAAAAGGCCATCGCTGATGAAGCCGTTGATCGCACCCACTGCATCGATCTGGCCGGGAGATGTTGGGCGAATCACCGCGCATGCGGGGAGATCAGGACTGATGAACTCGCACGGTACGGGGAAGATCAGATTCGTTTGAATCAAGGGATTCGCCGGTTTATTAAAATTGGGGAACGTCAGCCCATTCGTTGGATCAGTCAAAGGAGCAACCGGGGGCTGCACACCGTTCCCCGCGAAGTCCACCCATTCCAAAAAGTGGCAAATCTCATCTCCGCCAATACTGAGCGTGATCTTCAACACTTCCGCGCTCGATACTTGCTGACTAAGGGTGGCGTAGAGGCTTGAGCCGGCCTGCTCGATAAACCCGAAGTGGAATGCCGCAGTGTTAGCGATTGCCTGGACATGGTGTTTCGGACCGAAGTCACCGTTGTTTCTGGGGATGGCCGGAAACTGCCCGGCAGCTAGCGCACTCAATGCCTGTTCGAAGGTTGCTCCAAAATCGGGGTTGGTAGCGCTGCGATAGCGAACAAACCAACTCGTATCGACACTAAGCTGCATAAGGTTCGTGAGCCGCCCAATTTGCTGCGCTCCCGTCGCCTGGCTGCTCGGCAGAGTGCGGAATCGATCGAGGTCCACCGGTTCTTCGCCCTTGGAAATCAAATATGCATTCAAGAAAGCGGCGTGGCTCTGTTCATCCAGAGTATTACTGGAAATGTATTGCGATCCATCGCCATCCAGATTTTGGAACGCGAGTTGGTAAGGGTTTTGAACTCCGGCGGTAACCCCACCCAGTTCCGCATATTGCTGCCAAAGATCGGCTTCGACAAGCTCTGCCGCCGCCAAAAGCTTGAGGATCGCGACGTCGCCTTTGCTGAGCTTCTTGCTGCTTTCGCCGGACGTTGCCGCTCTGGCGCGGGTCGGTAGCAGACCGCCAGCGGACAATGTCAGCCCGGCAATTCCGAGACCCTTCAGAAACGACCGTCTCTCAACCAACGTCTGCGGATCACCCTGAATACCTTTTCCCGTCGACGAAGCTGTGGTTTCCGATGACACTGTTTCAGACGTCACCGTGGATTCGAGAATTTCTTCTTTAGTATTCATGCTCCAATTCCTTTTTGCTCACGATTTTGTTCCAACCGCACTGGAGCATAGACTCGGCGGCCTGACGACAAGATGCGGTATGAATGTCATTTAATTGTCAACTCTTACGTGCACATGCTAGAAGACCATCAATGCAATATTCGAAAGGAACAGTCAGTTCATAACTGGTGCGATAGGTCCAATACTTATTGCATGCAACTCGCTTCACCAGCATGTATGCTCTCCACGCCGCTCCGAACCTCTCAGCGCAAGTCCAGGCAGAGCGCTACGATCAACATCGCGGCCAGTCCAGTAAGCCCATAACAAACCAGTTCCGACACTCTTAGACTCCTCTTTGTATCGCTAGTCAGCTGCAGCCGGACGCGTGCCAAATATCGTGACGCGCGCGGCCTCAGCGGAAAGGCGCTACATACCAAGTGCAGTACGTCGCCACGCCACTAATCAGAACAATTGTCCAAAGCACCAATTCAGCGCGCATCCACCACTTCCAATGTCTAAACCGCATCCACTGTGGAAGAAGGTTCGTGCCGGCCACAATGACGATATAGAGTCCCAGAAGCTCAGCCGTTATCCCGAGAAGCGCGTGCGTTGCCGCGACCTCGTAATACCGCTTGTGGATAACCTTAGATAGCGACGGCTCCACCTGTTGCCGGAACGATGGCCACATAATCAGTCCGATCAGTAACAAGTTGAATAGAAGCACGGTCGTCTGACAGATACCGTGAGCGCGATAGCGCTTGCATTTCGCGAGAAGAGCGCCCGCCAGCAGGGCCAACCCCATGATCAGCTGCACGACGAGGTTGAGATCCGCTCCGAAGGTGGCGCCAGTGCCGAGGAAGCCCTTCGTTGGTAAAGAAGCTATCACCGCTAATCACCCGCTCTCCCGATTCACTATTCAATAGCCGCCAAACTCTTCCGTACGGATATCATCTTCATCTACACCTGCCTCAGTGAGGGTTCGGCGCGCCGCTGCAACCATAGTTGGAGGACCAGCGATGTAATAGATTGGACCTCTCAAGATGCCCACGTACTGAAGGAGCATTTCCGAACTGATGTGACCGGTCTTCCCCTTCCAACCGTTGTTAGTTGCCGCGCGCGTGAGGGTCGGAACAAAACGGAATCTCGGATTTTCACGTTCCAACCTCCAGAGCGCGTCGATGAACGCCGCATCCTGCAGGTAGCGATTCGCGTAGAACAGAACAATACGATGGCGAAGCTTCTCCTCTGTGGCATAGGTGAGCATGCTGAGGAACGGAGCGATGCCGATCCCGCCGGCGAGGAAGACGGCTGGCCTGGCAGTGTTGTTATGGAGGCCGAAAGAGCCCATTGGCCCCTCAATCATTGCTGGACTGCCGATCGCCACGGTGGATATGGCCTGCTTGAAAACCGTATTTCTCATACGGGTCGTGACTACGAGCTCTTCGTCGAACGGAGAGCTTGCGATGGAAAAGGTGTGAGTCAGTGAGTGTGAGGGTCCGAGGGAGGAATCCGAGAGACTTAAGTCGATATACTGTCCGGCCTTGAATACAAACTTGTTTGGCCTTTCGAACTGAAATGCCATTGTGCCTTCGGCAATCTCAGTTCGACCTAACAGTGTGCTCTTGTAACCAATCATTGCGATCATCCTTGTCGATCATTGTTAATCGTCTCTGTTGAACCTTGGTTCCGAAGCAAATCCCATCTCAATTCCCGACGCTGGGTTGTGGGCTTCCGCCGCGGGTATCACATCACTGGGGAAGGCTCGACACCCGCGGCCTCAGCGCTTCTTCCGTCTCCACATCAGTTCCGCGAATGCTGACGTATGGCCGGAACCTCATGCCATGTCGGAAGGTTTATGTCCGGAGCACATGGCTGCAATGATCGAGTTATCTTTCTTTCGAGAGAGATAACAAGTATGTGTGCCCTTTTATTCCACAAATCTCAGGAATTAATGTGGAAAGCTGTCTTAGGCCCACAAATCGAGAAATTCTCTGAGAAAAGGGTTACGGAGGTTTCCAAACTTGTAGCGGGAGCAATGGGTTACTGCTTCTAATCTGAGCATTGTGGTCAGAAACCATTGCCCTTGAGGAAGGGCGCACCGAAGTGCGCCCTTTTCTGCTCGGGCTATCTGCTTTAGTTGACCGTGATGGTTACGGCCTCCGCGTGGCTTAGCGCACCAGAAGTACCCGTCACCATTACAGTGGTCTGCGATGGGGGAGTTTGTCCTTTTGAACCACCGCCGCATCCGATAGCAAACAGCGATACCAGAAGCAACAACCCCAGGACGGTCGTCCACCCGACGGCCTTTCGCGTAAACAACTTCCGTTTGCGCGTGGCAAGAACGGTTCCGAATAGCCCCAGACCAGGCAGGATGGCCATGCCCATGGCACCGTAGCCGCCGCCTCCTCCCGGTGGAATCACCGCGGCAGAGACGGTCAAGGTGGAGGATGACACGCTTGAACCAGGAGAGATCGTCGTCGGACTGAAAGCGCAGCTCAGACCGCTGGGTGCGGTGCAGGAGAGTGCGATCTGTCCGCTGAATCCTCCAACCCCGTTCGCACTAATCGTCAGATTTGCCGAACCGCCCGGTGTAACGGTTATGCTCTGCGTCGAGAGACTCAAGGAAAAGTCTGGGTTGCCGACCCCGGCCGCGGGAGCAAGGCTAGCGAACACGCTGGTTGTGCTGCCTCCGGCCGGAAAATTCGGCTGGTTACTACCTCCCGCCGTGAGATAAAGTGTGCCCGGGTCACCGGAAGGACCGCCTCCGCCAAACGCCATGTCCCACAGCCCGGGATTCACCAACGTTTTGTTCGAAGAGTCGGTGAGTTGCCCGAGAAACTTCCCGGTAGTATCGAACGCATCGATCGTGCCATCGCCGAAATTTCCCACCAGAATTGCGTTGGGGAACGTGCCAAAAGTAGACGGAGTCTCCACTACACCCCAAGGCGCGTTAAGTTGGCTTCCAGCAGCGACGAAGGTGCTGACGAAATTGCCATTCGCGTCGAAGATATCGACCTGCCCTAATCCGGCGCCTGGCTGGGCGTCGTGTTTGGCAGCATCCTGCATCGCATAGGCGACATAAATCTGACTACCGATTACGTGGATGCCGTGGGGAGCGAAGCCAGCAGGAAGTTTTGGATCGGTGAACGAGCCGCTCAATGAAGTGGGAGTGAAGTTACGATCATAGACATCCACTTTGCCGCTATTGAAGTTCGCTGCCAACAGGAAGGTGCTGTTGAGCAACGCGAGACCCTTATAAACGGCACCGCTGGCGGAGTTGTCAAATGCCACTACTGCGCTGGTGCCGCCGTTCCAGTTGGCGATAATGCCATCTTCCGTGTCAAAGATGAACGATCCGCCTCCGAAGTAAGTGCCGTTTCCGTTGGAAACAGTGCCCGTAGGGCAGCCAGGGCTGCAATTACCGTTCGGATTTTTTGTGGCCCCGGGTATGGTAACGACCAGCGAGTTCTTGTTGCCCTGTGCGTCATAGAGCGTCGAGGTGCCACCGTTGTTGTTGGCGATCCAGAAATCTTGCCCAGGCAGAATTGAGATACCCCAGGGGTTCACAAGTTGAGTGTCTGTAGTGTTGGCTACGCCGGCAGTATTGGAGACCAGGTTGGTCTCAAAATAGCCGGCCTGCTGAGCGAGCAGCCCCGAAGGAATTGCCAGCGTCATGAGCAGGCCGCATATGAAAAGTGCGTGTTTCACTTTATCCTCCATACACTTATTGTGTGGTTTGTACGATTGTTATGCCGGCTGCCCCGTTTGTTGAGAAGCCATTGACTGATGGGTGGATAGGAAGGTCAGGCGTTGATACTACTACTTATCGACCTGAACTCCTTGCCCCACCGTTTCGGAAACATTTATTTAGTTACCAGATGACACAACCGTGCTGTGATCTTTCAGCTCCGCTAACTTGGTGATCGCTCGTGCAGTCTCGATGGTATAGACACCTGCTGGTGTCCCGACCTTAGTGAGAAAGTACTGGTCGCCCACACGTTCAAAACTGAGTTTTTCCTGCCCCTCAGAAGCTTCGTCGACAGCCACTGGAAGCAGCAGCGCGCTGGTGCCATGGGTGTAAATGATCAAGCCTGGGCCTGCCTGAGGAAAGACGCGGCCAATCTTGTATGTGCCAGCAGGCATGGTCTTGGATCCATCGACGACAAACGCGAACGGAACTGTCACGCTAACTCCCCTGGCGTCCTGGGCGTGGGCACTTATACCCATCCCGAGCAGGCAAGTCACAGTAATGGCAAACGTTAAATACGACTTCTTCATGATGTCTCCTTGGTTAAATGTGAATTCATGTCCGATAACTACGCTCACTGCGTTTTATTCCACAGGTGGGCCTTTGAGCGTCGCGTTATAAAATGCTTTTCCTAGCGCATACAGGTTAGACGCTGCAGTGCAAGAAACAATGCGGACTGGATGTCACTTGATTGTCAAATCCTTGTCGGAGGGTGGTTACACACTCGCCGCTGCATCAGCAGTGGCATGGCCGGTGGGCGTTGTCGTATTGGATGTTCCCGAGAACTCGGCAGCATTCGTAGAACATCTTTGAAATGCCGGCCGTGCCAGACACTCGATAAACAGACTGAGAATCAGCCCAGTCCTTTTATTTAGTAGGACGAGCTGAGTTAGCGCAGAGTCCGGTTGTTTGCCGAAATACTTGTTTAGGCTTTCGCGGAGTTGCAGTCGAACTCGCCACAGGCGGGCTTTCACCGCGCTTTCGCTCAAGTTCAGCGCCTCGGCTGTCTGATTTATTGATAGACCTTCGATATCTCGCAGCACGAAGACTGCTCGCAAGATTGGCCGCAACTCTTTTAGGGCCTTGATTAGGATTTCTCGTAATTCAGTCGACCAGTAGAGTTGTTCAGGGTTCGGAGCCCAATCGATGACCTCCAATGGGAGCACGTTTTCCTCCTGACAATCCTCATCCAGGGATACTTCCCTTGTCTTGCGCTGCTTCCGCAACTTCATGAGCGACTGGTTCAGAGTGATGCGAATGAGCCAGGTCGAGAATTGGGACTCCTCTCGGAATTGGTGCAAGTTTTGGTAGGCCTTAAGAAAGGCCTCCTGCAACGCATCTTGCGCATCCTCTAAGTTATGCGTCACGCTTTGAGCGATTCGGAGGAGTTTGCGATCGTATCGCTTGACGAGTTGCTCGAAAGCAGCAACATCTCCATCCTTGCTTGCATGGACCAGTGCCATGTCGTTACTGGTAGACGTTATCTCTGCCGATTGTTTCGACTCTGAAGTCATATTGTGGTTGCCTTCATCATCCATGCGAACTCCGACGGCTACAGCCCTCTCAGCCATTTGCGTTGTATTCTTGTTAACGGCATCGGTCACGATTTATTCCGGAACTCGATAGCTTTATTTCTGGCTCCATACGTTGCGTTTAGACCATGCGCAAAAAGGCCGTCCCGGTGATCAGGACGGCCTTCAGGTGTTTCGAGATTTGTCTCGTTATTACATGCAGCGATGCCGAGTTTTGTCTTCGAACCTCACTGCACAACGACCTTGCCAGTCATCTTCGGGTGGATCGTACAGTAGTAGGGATATGTTCCAGGTTTGGTAAACGTATAGGAGAATTTCTCGTCCGTATCCAGCACCTTGGATTTGAACACGCCATCCGTACTGACCGACGTATGAGGAATGTCATCACTGTTTGTCCACGTAACTGTCGTTCCGACCGGTACCGTGATCGTCTGCGGCCCGAAAACGAAGTTATCGATTTTCACCGCTGCGCTTGCTGCGGCTTGGTCACTCGCCCTGACGCTCGGTGATCCCGCTAACAATACCAGCGCCGCAATTAATACAGGCGTCGCGATGCCTGTGATCCACAAAGTTTTCCTCGTCATTTGTTTACTTCCTCTCTAAATTTGATTTGTTGCCGGATCTTCATTTGTTTGTTTGGACCACATCCTCGAGGGCTACCCGCGGACGGGGTCACCGAGAGCCAAGCCGCCGCCATTCTGTGATGCCGCAGTTCCCGAGTCCGCGAGAGGCGAATCGACGACTGCTAGGCTGCGCCCGCTGACCACATAGTTCACGTCCGTGATCCCCAACACCCGCTGCAACTGATCGGCTGGCACCTTCATGGGTCCGGCTGAGGGAGCTGTTCCCGGTGCAGGTTGAGGGAAAGCGGTCGACATCGCGGTGTGGAACGAAACCTTGCCTTCGACCTTTTGCATGATCTGGTGAATATGGCCGTTTAACACAGTCACGGATCCGAACTTCTTGACGTACGACAAAGCTTGTTCGCTGTCGTCGGTTCCCCATCCCCACTCCGGATAGATCGTCCAAAGTGGAATGTGGGCGAAGAGCACAATGGGAGTGCTGGCAGACCGGCCCTTAAGATCGCTCTCAAGCCACTCCAGCTGTTCGTGACCGAGCGACCCCATTCCTCCAGCTTTCAAATTGGCGACATTTACGAGACCAACGAAATGCACACCCTTGTGATCGAAGCTGTAATAGCCGGTGCCCTTGGTACCTTTTCCATAGCGCTCCAGATATTGTTCACCGTTGTCACTCAGCATGTCGTGCTCGCCGGGCACAAAGTAGATTTGCTTTGCAGACGCTCCCTTTAATGCCTGGTCGAGCGTGTCGAATTCGCTGGGCTTCGAGAGTTGACTCAGGTCACCGGTGTGAATGATGAAATCCGGCGTGTGGGGCATTGCGTTGATCTTGTTGATTGCCGTCTGCAGGGTGGCAGTGACATCCGGGTTGGCTGGCTTGTTGAACCCGATGTGGCTGTCGCTGATCTGCACGAAGGTGAAATCCGCTCCTTTGCCAGCATCTTTGCCGTAGCCTTTGGCGAATGCCCGCGAAACCGGGATGCCGCCGCTCATTGTCCAGACCAGGCCTGTCCCCGCCCACGCCATGCACTTCAGGAACCCGCGACGATCCACCCCGTCGTTGTTGAGGTCTTGTAACTGCTGATCGATAAAATCCTGCTTTTTGTTCGGCATCTGCCCTCCGTGGTTTCTAGCCTTCGTAGGTGATAACTGACGCACGCTACTTTTATTCCCACAAAAATCGGCCAGGCGTTCCGTCTGGCCCTCACTGAAATCTACGGCTGAGAAGCACCCTTCGGGGTCGTCGTCCCAATCGCGCCCAGGATCGCATCGTTGATGGCGTAAACGGTTCCATCGGCGCCGATTAGCGTCGGCGTGTATGCCTCTGCCTTACCCGTCGACAAAGTGACTACCTCTGACAAGCTGTTGGTGGTCAGGTTCCAGCGATAGACTTTGCCGTCTTCGCTGTTGGCGATTACCGACGTGGTGAAGGGATCAATCGCAGCCGTATTGATGCACCATTCTTTAACCGCTTCCGGAAAACCAGTTCCAGGGTCGGGTGTGACACCCAGCATCGTGATCACTTCTTTCATGACCAGTGTGCCCGGAAGGATTGGGTCCTTTTCGGTGGCGTTAGGGTCGAGGATCGCGATTCTGTTTTTCCCATTTCCGGTGCCAATACCCGCATAGTTGTTGTACTTCGTCATGAGGAGGTAGTTCGAAGTCCCCTTGTACCTCTGGACCAGTGAGGCGGGAACGATGGAAGCCGTATCGTCCCAGCCAAAGCTGCCGGGAATCTTGGTCTGCGTCAGATCGCTGTTGAAGTGGAGCAGCCAGCCGCGGTCATTGTGGTTGGGAAACGGATTTTCCAGCACTCCGAAATACACGTCGCCATCGGGTCCCACAGTAGGAGTAGCGGAGGAACCGTCGAAGAGCATGGCGTCCATGCCCGACGACGGATCGGTCAGACGCACCCGGCCCACTGGCGCCAGCGTAGTGCTATTGAGGGCCAGCAGGTATCCAAAGTTTTCGTTATCCACTGCCACATACAAGAGACTGCCGTCCGGCGAGAGAGCGGGCGCGCAACTGATGGCGACTTGGGTAATTAAAGGATCCCCGCTAGCGGCCGCCGCAGAAACCCAGGTTCCGGTGCCGTCGGGAGCAATGCGTGCGAGGCCGCTCTGTAGGTTGATCGGTGTGGGGCCGGACACGAGGAATCCAAAGTAGAGATTGCCATTGGCGTCGATTGAGAGCGGCGTATCGATCTGCACGTTCTGCTCGTAAGCGGTGGGGTTCTTGCGAAAGTTCTCTAGGCCATAGAAGTAAAGATGAGTTACAGTGCCCAGGGCTTGGTCGGGATTCGACCGAACCAGCACGCGGCCGGCAATGTCGGGAACAAAGAGCGAGTTATTCGAAAGCACAGGTCCAAGCCCGGGGGTGAAGGTTGCCAGCGTCGACGTCTGCCAGCCGGTCTTCTGCGCCCAGAGCCGTTTGCCGGTGGTGCCGTCATGGGCCTCGACACGAAAACTGTTTAAGCCTGTCTTCACCGGGACGATCACCGTGTTTGCGGCGGTGACCAGCGGGGAACCGTAGTGGATAGTAATCTCACCCTGCGGAGGGCTCAGGTCCACGGGAACATGCCAATGAATCGTGTCGAGCGCCTGGGATTGGACGGTAGAAAGTCCGCTGTGCTGCTCGTCATGCGAGGGCATGAGCCAGGCGCCGGTTTGAGCCGCCACAGTCATAGACAACATTGCGGCGCAGACGGCTAACCAGAGAATCGAGTGAATCAGTGGGGATGATGACCTTTTGATCGAATGCTTCATGCTTTTTAGAAACCCGTAATGATCCACACCATCGCTGTTGAGGTCTTGTAACTGCTGATCGATTAGCTTTTGCTTCTTGGCCGGCATCTGCCCTCCGTGGTTTGTAGCGCTCCGAGTTGATAACCGAAGCGTGCCGCTTTTATTCCCGAAGTTCACTACGGCCAAAAATTATTGTGGTGTCTGTATTTTCATGACTTCCTCAGAACCAACCCACAAGTCGCAATCACCGGGATACGCCCTTATCCTTTTGCCTGGATAAATCGGGGACTAGCCAGGAACGTTGACACCACTCAGAAAGCCACCCAAATGCCCAGTCACGGCGATCAGGACCACTCCCAGAACTTCAAGCGCCAGACGGTATTTCGGCAAGATTCTCGCTCGCCGCCGCGCGAGGAATTGCACACACCAGACCATCCAGATCATCAGTGTCGAAACACACGCCAGAACGAGATGCATTAACAGGATCCCCTTAAGCTTCCGGCCTTCGAGTTGCAACTGCCATGCAAGTATCCCAGTCACGAGGACTGGGATGGTTGAAATCGCGGCCACTATCAGGTTGTAGTAGGCTGCATCCGCCAGGCCACGTCGTTTGGTCCACTCTGCGATAAAGTCAAAGCCCACCGCCGTGATGAACAGTGCGATTGGGAAATGGATGAGCACGACATGTTGCGCGTGCTTGGCCAAGAGTACGGTCTTCGGATCGAAAGGATTTACCATTAGATACACCTTTTAATGTGCAGAATCGTTGCCGCAGGAACGTGCAGTGTCGGTGGCTTCCATCGCCGCCTGTCTGCCTTGCTCGTGTTTTGCGTCACCGTCAGTAACTGTCTGAGGATCCGGCCTGTTCTGGTTGGCGTTCTTGTGGCTTTGAAACCACCCACAATCCATCGCCATTCAAGACATAAATGAAATTGCGTTCGTCCTGAAGCCACTTGACTACTCCGGAGAACTTTTGCACCACTCGGGGAGCGGCCGGATTCGACAAGTCCCAAAGCACCAGGTCGTCATTGGCGCTGCTGATCTGCGTCGGGAAAGCATCGTTTTCCGCAATGATCGCCAAATCGCCCGACAAGTTCATCTTTCGCGACACAGCCGGGTCCGGCCACGCGAGTAGTCCAACGTCTTTCGCTTGAGCGGGCTTCGTGATGTCGATAATCGAGACGCCTTGCCCCTTTGAGTGCTGCACATATAGGAAGTACTTGTCGTTCAGTTTCTTCTGCATTGACATGTCGACAGCCGATAGCCCAGCGAACGAAATGTGGGCGACCACCTGGGCTTGGTTGTTTGACCCTTTTGGTTTGTGATCCTTGGCCGATGCACCTCCCGGCACAATCAACAGGGTTGCAAGGAGTGTGATAAGAAATGCCAAGCCCGTCGAGATTAAGTTAACGAACCTACTCTTGATTCTGTTCATGATCCGCCTCCTGCGAAAATGGGTTTCACTGGTGCTAACGGACTTTCTTGTCTTTTATTCCAGGCCGGCCCACAACGCTCCTCGCTCGGCCAGTTCACCCTCGACGCAAACAATGTTTCCCGTCCCCAGGAATTATTGCTATCTGCTGGAATAAAAGTCCTGGGTATTGGTTTTAACCTTGTGTGGATCTCAGGAGCGGGCCCCCAATCCGATTCGTTCGAAGACCTGGCAATGCCGCTCTTCGACCAGTTGTACAATTTCGCCCGCTGGTTGACGCAGAATCGCGAAGAGGCCGAGGATCTGGTTCAAGAAACCTACGCAAAAGCTCTAAAAGGCTTTTCGTCTTTCCAGCTGGGGACTAATTTCCGGGCGTGGATGTACCGCATCCTGCGCAACACGTTCCTAACTTCGCGTAGCGGGCTAAGAATCGCTTTAACTGTTTCACTTGATCCGGAGGAGGGCGGACCTGACCTTGCGGTTGAGCACGAGACTCCGGAAACGATTCTGATGAGTCGCATCAATTCCGAAGTAGTGCAACGCGCCATGGAGGACCTGCCGGTACATTACCGAGAAACACTCCTACTATGTGAAGTCGAGGAAATGTCGTACCAGGAGATTGCGGAGACTCTTTCCATTCCGATCGGTACGGTAATGTCGCGCTTATCCCGTGCCAGGGACCACCTAGGGCGCAATCTTCAAGGCAGTAAAGACTTGATAGAAGTCGGGAGAGGAATGAACCATGGTTTGTGAGTCATGGAAGACGAAACTTGATAGTTACCTAGACGGGGAGCTACCGGAGCAAGAGTTGCGAACCTTCGACGCACACGTGCGGGGATGCAGTTCGTGCTCGACGGATGCCCTTGCGCGAGTTCAAATGAAGCGCGCGATTCAAGTTGCTGGAAAACGTTTCGTTCCCAGTTCCGAGTTCCGGAGACGGATCGAGCAACGCGTTACACCCAAACCACAACGCAGTTTCCGTCTGGGATGGATGTTAGCGTCGGCGACAGCCGTAATTCTCGTGGTCGCGACGTTGGCTTCGATCTATGTGGGATCCGGGTCGGGCAGAGACCAAGCCTCAAGAGATCACGTTTACAGCGAGATTGCCGACTTGCACGTGGCGACCCTCGCCAGTTCAACGCCGGTGGACGTGATCTCCACGGATCGGCATACTGTGAAACCCTGGTTCCAGGGAAAGATCCCCTTCGCGTTCAATTTGCCGGAACTCCAGAACTCCGAGTTCTCGTTGCTTGGAGGCCGAATGACTTATCTCGACCAAACGCCGGGTGCGCATCTCATTTACGACGTGCGGAAGCATCACATTTCTGTGTTTGTGTTCCAGGAACGGGCATTGCCACCCAGGTTGGAGGACGGTTCTCTCTCGCCGGAGAAACTGTCGTTCAATATGGAAACATGGGCCCAAGGCGGCCTTCGCTATTTCGTGATCGGTGACACGAGTGCCGCGGACATCGATAGTCTCGCGAGACTGTTTAAAGCCGCGTCATAGGTTCGACGTCGTAAATCTGATGCCCTTTATCGAATGCGAACACAATGCTTAGGGGACAAACTTGTAGCCCAAGGCGTGTACTGTTAGAAGGTGCGACGGATGCGAAGGGTCGCTCTCTAGCTTCTGTCGTAGTCGCAGCATGTGGTTATCCACCGTCCGCGTGCAGGGGTAGTTCTCGTACCCCCAAACTTTGGCGAGAAGTTCATCTCGCGAAATCACACGTTGGGCATTCTTCGTCAAGAATTCCAGCGTCTTGAATTCCTTTGGAGTAACCAGGACCTTCCGGCCTCCCCGAGTGATCTCGGTCTTGGAGGAATCAACGATCACGTCCGCAAAGACATAGACACCTTCCGGACTGGTGCGCGATGCACGTCTGATTAGCGCCCGCAGTCGCGCAACCAGTTCCCTCGGGCTGAACGGCACGGTCACGTAATCGTCGGCAGCCATTTCCAGCAGAAAGACCTTGTCGGCAACATTTGAACTCGTGCTGAGGATTACGAGTGGCAGACCAGGAATCAAATTCGCAATTTTCTTACAAAGATCGCGCCCTGCAAATCCCGGACTCGGTAGATCGAGGAGCACTGCGGCTGGTACTCTCTGGCGAAGCAACTCCAGACCACGAACGGCATCAGTGACAACATCGACTTCATATCCTTCGGATGAAAAAAGCCGTCGTAAAATCTTCTGCAAATCACTACCGCCCTCAATGACTAGAATCCGATCCATCGTGCCGGATCGCGATTCGACTGGTGGAGCGTTCAAGGCTGCTGCTAACGTTGTGGTCGCCACAAGCTTTTCCTCTTTCTGCAAGGATCGCTGCTTGAATCTTGCCTTGGATATCAGAGCGCCACTTCATCACCGATTTCCTGGCTGTGGAGTGTCTGACGAACTGCCTTTCGGGCTCTGGCAAGACGCGACATGACGGTTCCTGTCGGGATCGACAATATTTCGCCGATCTCCTGGTACGACATTTCCTCCACTTCACAAAGAAGGAGGGTCTCTCGGTAGAGCACGGGAAGATCGTCGATGGCTCGCTGGATGAGTTGAGAGTTAGAACGATTCATTAGAATCGTTTCCGGAGTGTCCGTATCGACTGCCAGTTCCGATCCATCCCGATCCGAATCCATCGCAACCGTCATTCGCCGCTCGAGTCTCGAGCGCGAACTTAAAAAAGTGTTCCTCAGGATCTGATACATCCATGCTCGGAAATTAGTCCCCGGCCGAAACGACGCGAAGCTGCGCAAAGCCTTCAGATAGGTCTCTTGTACGAGATCCTCGGCATCGTTGGAATCGCGCGCCAGCCAGCGCGCGAAGTTGTAGAGAGAATCAAACAGGGGCATCGCCAACTCTTCGAACCCCGGCAACGGGTGACCTTCCCGTGAGGGTGAAGTTCCGAATCCGACCATTTCTTGTAGTTCAGATCCAATACCTTTCATTTGCCTTCCCCTGAATCTCGAACCCCGGTAGAAGCCCAAGTTGCCGCCCAATCTGACCCGTCCATCGTCCGGCGTCAATTCACTGCGGAGTTTTTCCACATATCCGACTCATTCTCCGTTAAATAATTGTCGGCAAATGAGTTAGACGCGCATATATCCCAAGTCGTGGGGACCTTTGCGTGAAGTGCTAGACTTCGGTGCTGGCCCTGCGCTATGGAACCCCTACGGCCCACTTCCGTCGTCCGATTCGGAACCTACGAGGTTTCTCTCCAATCGGGCGAAGTGCGCAAAGCGGGGTTGAGAATCAAAGTTCAGCAGCAGCCAATGAAACTGCTGGAGATCCTGCTAGAGCATCCGGGGGAAGTCGTCACCCGTGAGGAATTGCGAAGCCGAGTCTGGCCGAAGGAAAGTTTCGGTGATTTCGACCAGGCTCTCAACATTGCCATCGGAAAGCTCCGGAGTGCGCTGGGGGATTCGGCTGAGAATCCCCGATTTATCGAGACTCTCCCAAAACGTGGCTATCGCTTCATTGCGGACGTCTCGGTTGTCGACGCAGACACCCGCCCAAAAAGACCGGGATCTGCGGACGGAGATTCGCCCGGTTCAGATCGAGAGAGTCCGGAGCATAAGGCAGAGTCTGGGTATCGGATCCCAGATGCCGGGCCGACCCTTGCGCCCGAACAGGGGCTGTGGCCGACGCGTCGGATCCTCGTCGCATCGGCACTCCTCATTATTGTTAGTTTGTCGATTCTCGCCGTCTGGCTGTTTCTTTCGCGTGAACGTGCGCCCGTGGGCATCCGATCCCTGGCGGTTCTTCCGCTCGACAACCTCTCTGGCGATGCTTCACAGAATTACTTCGCCGACGGCATGACCGATGAGTTGATTACCGACTTGGCGCAGATTAGTGCTTTGCGGGTAATCTCCCGCACCTCCGTGATGGTATATAAAGGAGCGCGCAAGCCTCTGCCGCAGATCGCGCGTGAGCTGAACGTGGACGCTGTCGTAGAAGGCACGGTGCTCCGTTCTGGCGACCAGGTCCGCATCACGGCGCAGTTGATCGAGGCCTCGACGGACAAGCACTTGTGGTCCCACAGCTATGAAGGCGATTTGCGCGATACGTTAACCCTCCAGAGAAAAGTGGCGAGCGCCATCGCAGATCAAATTCGAATCAATTTGACGCCGCAGGAGCAAGCCGCCTTGAAAAGCGTTAGGGCTGTTAATCCTGAGGCATACGAGTCCTATCTGAAAGGGCGCTACTTCTGGAATAAGCGAACGGTGGATGGTTTGAAAGTCGCCCTGGCCTATTTCAAACAGGCAATCGAAGAGGACCCGAAGTATGCCCCAGCTTATTCCGGCTTAGCCGACACTTATGCTTTGTTGGGAGACTGGCAGTATGCAGTGATGCCCCCCAAGGAAGCATTCCCTAAGGCGAAAGCGGCGGCGATCAAGGCCCTGGAACTGGACAGCACGCTCGGCGAAGCCCACAACTCACTTGCATTCGTCTTGGATGGGTTCGACTGGGATTTTGACTCTGCCGGGAAGGAATTCCAGCGGGCCATCGAACTAAGCCCAGGCTATGCCACCGCACACCACTGGTATGCGTGGCACTTGAGCCTGTTGGGTCGGTACGACGAAGCGATTGCGGAAATGAGACAAGCGGAAAACCTGGATCCGCTATCTCTCATCATTAACGCCGATTTGGCAGAGCTTCTTGTCCTAGCGCACTCCTATGATGAATCCATACGACAGAGCCGCAAGACGATCGAAATGGATCCCAACTTTGCTCTCGCACATAATCAACTCGGCCAGGCTTACCTTCAAAAGCAAATGTACGATCAAGCGATTGCAGAATTGCAAAAAGCGGGCGAGCTTTCTGGAGGAAGCCCGACATCCATAGCCAATCTTGCTCGCGCCTATGTCGCATCCGGCAAGAGAACGGAAGCGGTAAAGCTTCTGGGCGATCTGAAGAAACGCTCAAATCCCGGTTATTCGAATGCTTCGGAGATTGCGATGATCTATGCATCTCTCGGAGATACGGATCAAGCCATGAATTGGCTCGAAAAAGGATACGAAGAGCGATTCAACCCAGGCGTCCTGCTGCGGCCCGGCTTCGATCCGCTCCGCTCCGATTCGCGTTTCCAAAACCTTGTGCACCGCGTTGGCCTGTCGCGCGAACGATAAGGCAACACCGAACCAAGCTCTCTGATAGCGGTACGTCAGTCAGATTCTGGAGTGCGCTTTCCTTCCTCCTGACATCGTCGATGCCATCCTCGATGGATATCAGCCAGAAGGTCTAACCTGGAAAAACTGACGCGTCATGTGCCGGTGAACTGGGTTGAGCAACGCCCGCGATTCGGGTTTCTGCCCTCTCGCGTGGCTGTCAATTGACGAACCGTGTATTTTCCTCTCGCCTTCTGCGGCTGCCCGAAGTTCGCTTCAGTGAGCGGCATTCAAAGCATAGACATTGGCTCGCGAATCTGAGTGCGCTAAAGTACGATAGATCCGAAGAAGCTCCCAGCCGCACGGCCAGAGTGGTGAATCTTGAAGGCATACCGCACGACTAAGTCCGCTGATGACGGTGCCATTTGGGCGGGCTTGGGCATCGATCTACAAAATGCGATCAGCACTTCGCCAGGCCTGAAGATCATCCCTTACACCTACGACTGGATCGGAGCTGTCCATCAATTCAATGATCGGTTGGTTGCCGGCGGGTTGGATTGCGAACTTCGCTTCCCGGAAGAACCGAAACAGCAGTTTTCCGTCGGACCCGGCGGCACTCTTCATCAAGAGCAGCATCTGGTCGTCGAAGGGGCGGCCGTGCACGGCGCGTACCTGTTGACGCACGAACGTTGGATTGTCAGCGGGCAGACTCGCCACGTTTGTCATTTTCGCCTCCCCGTTTCGGAGGGTCTGATCAACCGCCGCTATAAAGGTATCGGCGGCTTGATGCTCGAGCATGCGCTCCAGAAGAACACGCTGCTCTACTCCCTTGGTATGGGTTCTCTCAATCGCCCGCTACCTCGTATGCTGAACGCTAGAAATTGGTCATTGGAAACCACCGGGTTTTATTTCCGCTGCCTCCGCCCCGACCGCGTCCTTCACGATCTTGTTTGTTTGCGAAAGCATCCGAAACTGAACTTTGCCTTGGACACGGCCGTGGGTGGCGGCGTTGGGTCCCTCTTGATTTCAGGCACCCAACAACTGCGGATACGCCGCCCGCCGAAGAGCTTCAGCGTAGCCATGGTCCCGGAATTTGGCAGCGACGTTAACATCATTCAGGAGCAGGCCCGACATTTCTACGCGCTACTGCCTTGTCGGGACAGCGAGATCCTTAATCTCCGGTATCCAGTGGGCGATTCCCGATTTCTGCGCCTGATCGTTAATTCCGGTTCTGAGCCCAGCGGTTGGGCGGTTGTGCTCGCGACTTCCATGCACGGGCACAAGCAATTTGGCGATCTGCGCGTCGGGACAATCGTGGATTGTCTGGCTGTTCCTGGCGAAGAAGATTATGTAATTCACGCAGCGAGCGAGGTTCTGGAAGAACAGAAAGTGGACCTCATCGTCAGCAACCAAACTCATCGGAATTGGCGCCGAGCTCTCGATCATGCCGGGTTCTTCCCGGGAATTTCGAACTACATTTTTGCAGCGTCTCCGCAGCTGAGTAGTTTGGTGCGGCCTCTTGCCAACAATTTCGCGGCGAGTCATTTGACTCGCGGGAACGGCGCTGGACCAATTCACCTTTGATGGGAAAGAGCGCCCCCTTCAGCGTCGTTTCCGATACCGATGTCATCGTCTTAAATTGTTTGTGACGTCGAAGCTCGCGATTCGTGACGACATGTCTCCAATATCTCTTCGAAGCGAATCGCTGCTTTTTCCCACGAGCAGTTTTCGCGCAACCAACTCTGGCCTGCTTTACCTTGCCTGGCGTGTTCGTGTTGATTCTCCAGCAGCGCTAGGCACGCAGCCGAAAAGCTGTTGGGATCATCCCCGATGCGAATGTTTTCCGGCAGTGATGAGTGCAGACCCTCTGCGCCGATCGTTGTGGATACGACCGGAACTCCTGCCGCCATGGATTCGTAGATCTTGAGTCGCGTCCCGCTTCCCACGCGAAGGGGAACGATGGAGACGCGACTGCTCCACAAGTAAGGCCGAACGTCGTCCGCCGTGCCGGTCACTCGAATCAGACTGTCGTCCGATTGCAAAGAACGGATCGCCGCACTCGGTCGGCGTCCTGCGATCACTAATGAGCACAATGGTCGCTTGCGCCGGATCAAGGGCAGCACCTCCTTCACGAACCAAAGGACACCATCGATGTTCGGCATCCAGTCCATCGAGCCCACAAAGATGAGATCGCTCGCAAGTTTGGCAGTCGGCCCCGAAGGCGCAGTGAAGTAAGCAAAGTCGACACCGGTCGGGACTGACGAGACATTAGAGATGCAACACATTTCGCGCAAGAACGTTGCGTCGGAGTCTGAAACTGTGATGACGTGAGTTGCGCGCCTGCAAGCGAAGATTTCGTAAGTCTCAAGCCGTTGCGCCTGGCTGCGAAAGAACGCTCGCCGAACGGGATCCTTGGCATGCTTATAGTATCTTCGCCAAATTATTGTCTCTACGTTGTGTTCGAAAAGGACATATGGCTGGCCCGGAGGAAGATTCACCGTAGTCGCCAGAAAATCACAAACCACCACGTCAAACTTTTCTTTGGCGAGTAGCGCCATCGCCTCGCGCAGCACGGACTTCGACCGCTTGCGCTGAAGTGTGATGGGCAATTGCGAAAACAATGCGCTGATGCTTTGCCACCAGAAGCGCGGAGAACCTCGGGGCGCGAGGTCATAGCGCACAGGGGAGGCCCACGAGCAAAATTCCGGACTCCGTTCGATTGCCTCGGTTGTCCCGTCGTAGGGAGCCAGATAGTGGATTTCATGACGCTGTCGTAGACACCGCAGCATTTCCAGCGTGCGGATTTGACCGCCTCGATTCGTGGGGTGCAGGAATGCAGGGCCAATCCACAGAATCTTCACACGCAGAGTCTAATCCATCGCGAGCGGCAGAGACCTGGACTCGGCCGTCGCTGGTTTGTCGCAGCGCAGCCACTCCCGAATGAGCGAGCGCGCCCAAAGAGCGGGTATGATTCTATTTTAGAAATTCCTCCAAAGCGTTTTGCCGCCAACGCCTCATGACTGATTCCTCCTCGCCCGCTCCGTGCGCGTTTCGCGGCGACTTCGCCGAACTGGCAGCAGTCATCCGGCGCTCTTGGGCGAACAACTCGAATCAACCTCTTTTCTATAGCGAGGCATTTCTCCGATCGGCCTTTGAATATCCCGGCGGCAGTTTCAGCCTTTCACCAGCGGTTTATGGCGAGACTGGATTGCTCGGCTTTCTGGCTGGCTTTCCACGCAACATCCGCTGGAACGGTGAGCCGACCCGAATCATTCTGAATACCCTTCTCACCGCGGCCACTACCGTGAAAGGTCCGGGTGTAGCCGTCAAGCTCTGGACGGACATGGTTGAGCGTAGCCGTAATCAAGGTTACAGCGGCACGATCACTTATTGTGTTGAAGGCGACGGCATGGATCGCATGATGCCCTTGTTCACTCGCCTGTTGAAACTCAATACCGTGCGCATTTTTTCCACGCAGTTCTTAGTACGGCTCTTGTTTCCGGAGTCGTCGCCGGTCCAGACGTTCGATCGGTGTGCCGATATCGACATCAACGTCTTCATGGAACTCGCTTCGGATCTTCCCGGCAAATTGCCACTGGTGCGATTGTGGACAAGACCGGAGGCGGAATGGCAATGTCGAGATAGGGCAGGCGCAATCGCCGTGAGCTACGACTCCAGAGGACGACATGGCATCCTCACTGGATATCTCATGCAGGCAACCTCCGTACCGGTCACCACTGTCGTTCTGCTGGAAGATTTACTCTGGGGGGATCTCGAACCCGCTGAATGCGCAGAACTTTTGAAAAAATTCCTGCAAATCGCCGCAGATCGAGGAGCACGCTTTGCCTCGTGTCCCGTTCTCGGCTATGCCGCATCCGATCCCCTAACAGATGCCGGATTCCGCCGGTCTAGACGGGTGATCCATGCCTATCTGACATTCTGGAATGGATTTCAGCCAGAGCAGGTGCCGGGGCTTTACCTCGATGTTCTTTAGCTTGAAGTTCTTTACGTTGACGTTCTTTGGGAAGCCTGGCCCGTAAGTTTTCGCAATTGCCGCGCCGGATTCCCCGCGACCAGAGTATTCGCCGGCACGTCCATCATGACTACAGAACCAGCGACCACGATGCTGCCCTGTCCAATGGTGACGCCTTTCATGATGATGGCGCCCCGGCCAATCCAGACGTTGTCCTCAATCACAACAGGCATGACTTCGTCGTCAGCGGGAGGCAATCCGGCCATCCGCCCGATGGGATCCGCGCCGTGTCCAGGGGAATCAAAAATCCACACGTTGCTTGCGATTCTGCAATGCTGCCCGATGACAATTTGTTTTCCGACCGTGAAGTGACACCCGTGACTGATGCCGGTGTAATCGCCGATGATGAGCGTCGGCTGTTCGGAGAAGCGAGCCGCGAAAGAAAACGTACACTTTCCGTCGATCCGAACATTGTCTCCAACGATCAATTGGCCTCGTCCCAACATCCAATGAAGGTGAGAACCAGTACGAACGCCCCGGCCACACTTGGTGCAGTGCGCTTTGAAGAACGGCTCGCATATGAAGACGCGGAAAAAAAATTTGTAAATCGAGCGAATGGTCAAGAAAACAGCCAGCAACGGAGCTGTGAGGAACCGCGGTATGGGCGGCAATCCGAAATTAAGCAGCGCTCGCCGGCACTTGCGAAGTAGTCGAGGCAGCCGATGATCCGATAGGGCGAGCGTCCGTCGAATCATAGGGCGGCGGACTCTTCGTTGCTCACTGGGTTGCTCACCGAGTCGCTCTCAAGGCCGCCCTCTAGCTGAGCTTCCAAGATGAGCCTGTCGATTTTTCCGTTGGAATTCAGTGGCATCTCCTCCAACACGATGAATCTGTTCGGCATCATATAGGTCACTAGCGTCGATTTACACGCATCCTGCAACTTCCCAACGTCGATTCGAGTGCCACTGACAAATGCGACAATTCCTTTTGCCGTACCTTCGTTGATGGGCCAGCCCAGCGCAACTGCGTGCACCACCCCGGTGACGTTTTGCAGCACACCCTCGATTTCGCCAAGTTCCACGCGAAAGCCCAGCACCTTGATCTGGCGATCGGTCCTCGCCAGCCAGACATATTCCCCGTTCTGGAGTTGCCGAACTTGGTCGCCTGTGCGGTAGAAGAATGCATCTGGCATTCCTGACCCAGGAATCTGCACAAACCGTTCTGCGCTCCGGGCTGAGTCGTTCCAGTACCCGGGAGAAGTCTGTGGGCCGCAAACGCACAACTCGCCCGGGTCGCCATCAGCAACCGGTTCCAGATCTTCATCCACTGCCACTGCGGTCAATGCCCGAAACGGCCTCCCAATGGGAACCACATCATTCGCACATGCACAGAGCGCGGGAGACACTCTCGGATCCCAACGATGCACCGTGCACGCGATTGTCAGTTCAGTCGGTCCATACAAATTCTCCACGACGGAATTTGGCGCGGCGGCTTGCCACGCTTCCGCACTGGCCCGAGAAAGTGGCTCGCCACAAAAAAGACTCCACTGGAGTGTCGGCAGAGTGTGAGGTCCAAGTAAATCGCGTTTCCGCATTTGCGCCGGAACCGACGGTACCGAAAACCAGACGGTAAGTTCGTTTTTGTTAATGAATCGGCTCGGAGCCAGCAAATCGACCGGTGACATCGCATAGACGCACGCCCCCGCTTGCCAGGCGACGAACAAGTCGAATATTGAAAGATCAAATGTTTGGTCGAAGGCCTGCGAGAAGCGATCATCGGGCCCGAACTGATAGTGTTCCATCGCCCAATTGATAAACGCCCGCACATTGGAGTGCAAAATCGGTACGCCTTTGGGGGTTCCAGTGCTACCGGAGGTGAATAACAAATAAGCCAGACGATCTGGTGGCAGCGGAGGCAGTTCTCCATGCAGCGGACGAGCGCACTCTAAATCCCCAGTCTCGTTTCCTGGCAAGAACACAATCGGAGCTCTATCGAGTCCCTGCAGTGTGGCCGCAAGTTGAGTGGAAGCAAGTCCGTCCACGATGAGTGCGTCCAACTCTGCTTGTCGAATCATCGCGCGTGTCCGCTCTGGCGGAAACCGTGGATTGAGCGGGACAAAGGCTGCCCCGCTGCAAAGCGCGGCAAGTGTCGCTGAATAAGAAATCTCACTGCGTGACCCGAACACGCCCACACGTTCGGCTGGACGGTCGAGGCGTTCTACAATCGCACCCGCCCATCGCCTCGCAGTTTCGTCCAGACGTCCGTAACTGCTCACACGGTTCTCTACGACCAGGGCCGGCGCGTCGGGACGCAAGGCGACCTGCCTCAGAAATCCGGCGCGGAGGGAGTGATCCGTGGATGGCATGAAATGTGTCAGCGCTGTCGTACCTTAGATCATCAATCCATGCATCATCCTGGCCAGCCGTTCCAGCGAAGTGGCTTCAACGAATTGCTCGTCCGGCACTTTTACCGCATAGCCCTCCTCGAGCGCCATCAATAGTTCCATCGCTTGCATGGATGACATTCCGAGATCACGATAAAGGTCGGCTCTCTCGTCGAATCCCTCCGCGAGCGAGAAGGAGGAGGTCAGCACTTGACGCAGTTCATTTTTCAACTTGCCCAAATTCGCGTCCAGATTTCCGTCTCCCTGATCGCTCGCGCTAGTCGTCATCGGGATCGGTCGCGGGTGTGGTGTCGAGGAGGAAATGATCCGCGCCAAACTTCGCTGGAATCTGGCTGAACGGTCGCTGACGCCGGCTAAAGTCGTAGAACTCACTCAAATCCGATGTAGCGCGCGAATCTGCAAATCCCAAAGCGCCCTGGCCAATTCCGAAGTTGCCCTCAACAAACCGGAGAATCGAGCCGAAATCCGACCGGACATTGCTCACGGTCCCCACCGGTGTGTATGCGGATATAAAGAGCAGGGGTACTCGAAAGCCAGCTTCGTAGCCGTTGCTATTCAGAGTTGGCGGTTCGTGATCATACCCTCCGCCCCAATCGTCCCAGGTGACAATGATGGCTGTGTTATTCCAATAGGAGCTGTTCCCGATCGCGTTCACAATGCTCGCTACCCACGATGGCCCGCCGCCAGTATTCGTGCGAGGATGATCCGAGTTCTGGCCCGTCGGAATAACCCAGGAGACCTGGGCCAACTTCCCGTTCGTAATATCTTTGAGCACATTCGCTGGACCGGTCGTAATGTTCTTCCATTCGGCGCCCGCGCAGACTCCACCGCTCGGTCCGCAAATGTGTTGAATTGCCACCGGAGCGGTCCAAATGTTCTTGACGCTCGGAGCGTAGTAGCGCCAACTCAACCCCAGATCGCCCACGGTGTTGCGCTCAAAGCAAGGATAGACTCTATTCTTAGCCGATTCGACACCGTCGACGATGAGTCGAGCGACCGTTCCGGGCGCAGCCAAACATCCCGCTGACATGCCATCGTCTTCCGAGACGAATATGTCTGCTGCATCGTCTGCGGCTGATGGTGCACTGGTCCCGCCAAATAAATACTGATGAGCGGGCGCACTCGGACCTTGGTTGGTTTGGAACATATAGTTTGCCCAACCATATTGCGTTGCTAAATCGAGATAGGGTTGTACATCGGAGGATTGCACATATACGAAGTGGGCCAGCGGCGGACAGGCTCCTTCACAGGATCCGAGATCGGCTCCGTCCATTTTCCCGTCGTCATACTGGCGGATAAAGTCTTCGTGACCGTGTCCCAAGTCGGATGTGCCAACCAAACTAACTTGCTGTGGCTGGGTAATTCCGCCCTGAGCGTTAAGATTTTTCCAATTTCTCAGTTGGATGTTGTAGGGCCCACAAGATGACGTCGAGCACAACCCGTGAAACAGATTGTCGGGACTCCGATTTTCCTGGACCACAATCACCACATGCTGAAAACTCTGGGCCCGAGCGGCCGGGGCGATCAGTAGCAAGCAGGCCCCGATGAATCCATAAACAAGAAAGAGATTTCTCGCAATGCCAAATCTCAGGCAGTGCGTCTGCCCAATAGCGAGCAACGAGAAAAAGATCCCGACTATCTCGTTTTTCATAAATGACGTTCCAGGTTCTTCCTCTCAAGGCCTGCGTTGTTGGAATCGCCTCGCGGTCCGATCCCGCAGTGCAACGCGAACCCTTTCGACCGAATAGGCTTGCGGTGAGGACCGCTCGGCCTGCAGATCCGAGCACCCCAGATACTGGCAGGAGGAAACTCGTATCAACCGCACTATCATGGTCGGGCTACTTCCTTAAGTCAACCGCATGTGGGTTTTAAGGTCAACCATAAGGTCTAACCTGGAAAAATGACGCGCCAAGTGCCGATCAACCGGGATGGCAACGCACGCGATTTGGGTTTCCACCCTCGAGCGTGGATGTCAATTGACGAACCGATGACCGGAAGCGTGACATGGCGCTCAGGCATAACCGTACAACAACTGTGCATCACAATAATCTCTCCCGAATGATTGTAGAGTTCGAACTGTAATCGTTTACAATGGACCGCCAAAAAGGTGCCGTTGCAAAACGATGAAGCTCATGTGCAATCCGCATTCCGTGCATTTCCTGCTAGTCACGGTTTTCTTGGCCTTCAGCGCTGGTCTTCAGCCTGCTCTCGCCCAACCAACATCGAACTCTAATAGCGTGATTGCGATTGACGCGAGTGGAGCAGTTCTTCCCGAAAGCGGCTACTTGAGGTTGGGTGGACAATCGTCTGGCGGCCGCGAAATCAAGGTCAACAACCGGTATTTGACCCTTGAGGGGAAACCATGGCTTCCGGTTATGGGCGAGTTTCATTTTTCCCGGTATCCAGAAAAATACTGGGAAGAAGAGATTCTGAAAATGAAGGCGGGCGGGATTCAGATCATCTCGACGTACGTATTCTGGATTCATCACGAGGAAGTTGAAGGCCAGTTTGACTGGGCGGGGCAGCGGGATCTTCACCACTTTGCGGAGCTTTGTGCGAAGCACGGAATGTATCTGTTTGTTCGGATCGGACCTTGGGCGCACGGAGAGGTGCGGAACGGAGGTTTTCCGGACTGGCTTCTGAAGAAAGGACCGACGCGTAGAAATGATCCTGTGTATCTTTCATACGTTGAGCGTTTCTATAAAGAAATTGGCAATCAGGTTAAGGGTTTGCTGTGGAAGGACGGGGGGCCTGTCATCGGCGTGCAACTTGAGAACGAATACGGCGAGACTGGGCCAGGCACGGGAGCAGAGCACATTGCAGCCTTGAAAACAATTGCCCTGAAGTCTGGGCTCGACACCCCAATATTTACGGTCACCGGCTGGCCGACTCTTGATTTTCCACCGGCAGAAGTGATACCGGTCTTTGGTGGCTATCCAGACGGTTTCTGGTTCGGCAGCTTGAAGGAATTGCCCGCGAATGACATCTATTTGTTCAATCTGAGTCGCGAAAGTTTTGGCAAGTCCCCGAATTACGAAAAATTCAATCAACCAGACGAACGGCTTTCGCATTATCCGTATTTAGTGGCTGAAGGCGGCGGAGGTATGGCGACTGCTTATCACCGCAGGCCCGTGATTGCCACTGACGATGTCGCCGCCAGCATGCTGACCCGTCTAGGATCGGGAACCAATCTGTACGGCTACTACATGTTTCATGGAGGAGCAAACCCCGAAGGGAAGCTCTCGACTTTGCAGGAATCAAGCGCCACTGACTATCCCAACGATCTGACGGTGATCTCTTACGACTTTCAGGCTCCCTTGGGCGAGTTTGGCCAAATGAGGCCGTCATTCCGGCAACTGAAACTCTTCCATCTATTCCTGCACGATTTCGGGGAGTCTCTCGCGCCGATGGTCGCAACTCTTCCGGACGTAATCCCCAATACGCCAGCCGATGCCGGGCCCACGCGGGTTTCGGTCCGTTCCGATGGGCATCGGGCATTTGTATTCTTCAATAACTATTTGCGCAACTATCCGTTGCCAGCCAGGAATGGGATTCAGGTTTCGATCAAGCTCGCAACTGAGACGGTCTTGGTTCCCAAGAAGCCCGTGGACGTGCCTTCTGGCGCATATTTTATCTGGCCGGTGAATATGGATCTGCAAGGAGCCACCCTCAAGTACTCCACGTCCCAACCTCTATGTAAAGTGGATCACGCGGGCTCGACTTACTATTTCTTTCAGACCGTGCCGGGCGTGGCCCCGGAGTTCGTATTCGATAGCAGCACCATTGAGTCGATTGATACGGGCAAGGCGGCCGTGTCACGGGAAGGTGGCCGGATCTATGTCAGCGGTATCGAAATTGGCAAGAGGATCGCGCTCAGTGTACATACCCACAAGCGGGGTACCGTGCACATCATTGTTTTGTCGCAGGAACAGGCGCGCGATATTTGGAAGACTTCTTACAAAAACAAAGAGTATGTTTTGTTTTCTTCCGCGGATATGTTTTTTGATGAAACGAACTTGCACCTTCGCGCACGGGACGTGAGCGAATTGCGGTTCGGCGTTTTTCCCGATGTGAAGTTCCGGACTGATCCTGACGTGACCGAGAAGAAGAAGAGTAAGGGCGAATTGTTCTTCGAATACATCGCATCAATCAAACCAAAGAAGTTGAAAGTTCAAGTTGAAGCGGTTCGAACCAACCAGCCCCCGGCTCCCGTGAAGATGGGGAAGCCAGTTGCGTGGCGTGACAACGTCGCCGTGGCCGTCCCGCCTGAAGACTTCGATCACGCCGATTTGTGGCGAGTGGTCGTACCCAAACGCGCGCTGGACGGCCTGAGCGACGCGTTCCTGCGAATTACATACGTTGGAGATACGGCTCGCCTGTATGCCGGTCCGCAACTCCTCGACGATGATTTCTACAAAGGGACGGTTTGGGAAGTGGGGCTAAAGCGCTTTGCTCCGGACATTGTCGACACTCCTCTCGAAGTTAAGATTCTGCCGCTGCTCAAAACGGCGCCGGTCTATCTTCCGGCCAACGCGTGGCCCAACTTCGGAACGGACGACGCATTGGGAAAAATTAATCAAATCGAAATTGTGCCGGAATACGAAGTCAATTTACAGGTTCGATAAGCGCGGAAGGACTGGCTCAGCATCAACACGGATTTACGCCCAGGATTGGCAAACAATATGGAAAGAAGAGACTTCATTAAGGGAACTGGGACTCTAGTCGCCGGGATATTGGCGGAAAGCGCCTTCGCGCAGAATTCCGATTCGTCGCCGCTGCCAATGTTCGGCGGACGGATCGTTCTTCCGATGAACCGGAACTGGCGGTACAGCCGCTCTGCTCTCGCCGAGGCGCGCGCGAAAGATTTCGACGACTCAAAGTTCGAGCGCGTTGTGGTTCCTCACACGAACATTCGCCTGCCCTGGCACAGCTTTGATGATAAGGACTACGAATTTGTTTCTGTCTATCGTCGTCATTTTAAGCTTCCGTCTGAAACGCGTGGCCGGCATGTGTTTGTCGATTTCGAAGGGGTGATGACTGCCTCAACTATTTGGCTCAACGGAATTCGTCTGGGCGAATACAAAGGCGGATATACACCTTTTTCTTTTGAACTTACGCCTCATGTCGACTTCGACTCCGACAATGTGCTGACAGTTGAGGTCGACTCTACCGAACGGGCGGACATTCCGCCTTTTGGAAATGAGATTGACTACCTCACCTTCGGGGGTATCTACCGCGAAGTGGCGCTTCGTATCGTTCCCTCCACTTTTATCGAAAATGTTTTTGCCAAACCGAGAGATGTGCTAACGCCGAATCCCGGCCTTGAAGTGGACTGCTATTTGCAGCATTTGGAGCCCTTGCGCGAGGCACTATCGCTCGAAGTCACACTGCTCGACGGAAGCCGCGTGCTGTCAACGGCTACACAACGGATTGAGCCGGCCGCTGCGGCAAGTGATCCGATTAGGTATAGCGTGCAACTCGAAAACCTGGGGCCGATTATGCTCTGGGACCTGGGGCGGCCGAAACTCTACTCCGTTCAGGTGAGGTTGCTGAATCGGTCACGACTGGTCGACGAGGATTCCCGCACTATCGGATTCCGCGAGGCCAAGTTCACCGAGCATGGTTTCCAGCTGAACGGTAAAGTCGTCAAGTTGCGCGGACTCGACCGTCACCAAACTTTTCCCTTTGTTGGTCAGGCCATGCCGGGACGTGTGCAGCGGCGCGACGCGCAAATCCTGCGCACCAACTTCAAATGCAACATTGTGCGCACCTCACACTATCCTCAATCTCGCCACTTTTTGGATGCATGCGACGAGTTCGGCCTCATGGTCCTGGAGGAAATTCCTGGCTGGCAGCATATTGGCGACGCAGCCTGGAAAGATCTCGCCGTAGACAACGTTCGCCGCATGATCCGCCGCGACTGGAATCATCCCGCGATCATTCTTTGGGGAGTGCGCATTAACGAATCACGTGACGATCACGATTTCTATACTCGCACGAACGCCGTAGCACACAAGCTCGACCCGACGCGGCCCACCGGAGGCATTCGTAATTTCCGCCAGTCTGAATTTCTTGAAGACGTTTTTACGGTGAACGACTTCGGCTTTCCGCTGGAGCCGCCGAACCATCCCCTGTATTTGAACACCGAATTCATGGGACACACACTTCCCACAAAAACCATAGACAACAGCGAACGGCTCACGGAACACACTTTGCGTTATGCGCGAATCTACAACCAGCTGGCTTCGAACCCGCAATACGCCGGGGGCATTGGTTGGTGCGCCTTCGACTACAACACACATTCCAATTTTGGTTCTGGCGACAGGATTTGTTATCACGGCGTGGCCGACATCTTTCGCGAACCCAAGCCTGCGGCAGGATTCTACAAGTCGCAATGCGATCCCGAGGAAGAAATTGTGTTGGAAACCGCGTTTCGCTGGGCGCGCGGCGACGAATCGACCGCGTTCACCAAGGGCGTGGTGTGCTCCAACTGCGACCATCTCAAGTTCTACATCGATGACAAGTTGATCGCAGAACTCGATCCCGACCGAAGCGAGTTTGGCAACCTTCGTCATCCTCCCTTCATTCTTCGCGTGGAGCCATTTCGCAATGGCTGGGGAGATCTGCGGATTGAAGGCTACATTCAAGGCAGGGAGGTCATCGTGAAGCGATATTCGGGCAAAGGGGTTGACCAGCAGTTCTCTGTGTTGCCCGATGACACTACCCTTGTCGCGGATGGTGCGGATACAACTCGGGTGGTGTTGCGGGTGACCGACGAGTTTGGAGCAATACGCTCTTTGGCAGGCGATGCCATCCGGATCGAGATTGAAGGGCCGGGCGAAATTATCGGGGACAATCCTTTTGCGTTGGTAGGTGGGACCGGAGCAGTGTGGCTGCGAGCGAAAGAAGAAGCGGGAAAAGTAAGGCTGACGGCGCTGCATCCAGCTCTGGGCAAACGGCAAGTAGATTTCGATATTGTCGCTGCGCCTTCCGAGGCTGTCTAAATAAAACGCTCGCTCGGCTAATATTTTTGAGTTACCGGCCGCAGGGTGTATCGAATAACAGCATGCAGACGATAGCGAGAACCAAGAAACCTAATCTGTTCTCTGAGGGATTGTGATGGTAGTCTGGGCCAGCATGAACATCAAGGAAGTCGCTGCCCGCGCCCGGCTATCGACCGCCACCGTTTCTCGCACTATCAATCAAAGCGGATTGGTCCGGCCGGGAACGGCGGAAAAAGTAAAGCGCGCTATCCGCGATCTTGGATATATTCCAAACACGCAGGCGCGGGCGCTGGTTTCCGGGCGCAGCCAGATGTTCGGTCTGATCATTTCAGATATCGTCAACCCATTTTTCCCAGAGTTGGTGAAGAGTTTCGAGTTTGCAGCGATTCATCGTGGTTACGAAGTAATCGTCGCCAACACGGATTACAACTCCGAGCGCATGGGTGGGTGTGTACGCCGGATGATTGAGCGCAAGGTTGACGGCGTCGCCATTATGACGTCCGAACTCGACCGGCATCTTCTCGCTGAGCTTTCGCATCGCCAGTTACCAATCGTGTTTCTGGATGTGGGGAAGTTGAAACCGTTAATCAGCAATATCAACGTCGACTATTCGAACGGAATACGAGAGGCGGTCCAGCACATTGTCTCGCTAGGACATCAGCGCGTTGGATTCATCAGCGGGCCGCTTACGTTGAAGTCGGCACGGACTCGCCGCTCGGCGTTTTTGAAATGCATTGGTGCTTGCGGATTTAGCGAAGGTCAACGGAGCGTAGTCGAAGGCAATCATAAGATCGATGGAGGGGATTCGGCGATGACGGCGTTGCTCTCTTTGCCAAAGCCGCCGACCGCTGTGCTCACATCCAACGACCTGACTGCAATCGGAGCGCTTCGTGCTATCACCCGCGTTGGATTGCGGGTCCCCGAGGATGTCTCGGTCATTGGCTTCGACGACATCGAACTCAGCCAGTTCACTCAGCCGCCGCTCACCACCATTCGCCTTTCTCGTGACGAATTGGGGCGCAGGGCTTTCGATGCGTTGTTCGAAATGGTGGCAGGCCAGCGGCGCGCGGGACAGGAGATTAAAGTCAGCACTTGTCTGGTGCTGCGGGAGTCGACAGCAGCGGTGAAGAAAACGCCGTAATCCCCATCGACGATTGCGGCGATGTTGAGAACCTGATGTGTGAGTTATTCCGCTCCGTTGGCCTCGACCCTGGCCCCATCGGCAGCCGAACAGATGTAAACGGCTGGCTTAATCCCCGTCGCTTTCTGGTAGCGATCGGAGATCTGCACGGCGAAGGATTGAGCATCCTTCGCTTCGACCAGGTTTATCGTCGATCCGCCAAATCCGCCTCCGGTCATGCGTCCCCCGTAAAAGCCGGACAGTCCTTCGGCGACCTCGACCATTGTGTCAAGTTCGCGGCAACTGACTTCGTACAGATCGCGAAGGCTGTGGTGCGATTCGCGCATCCCTTCTCCAAAACTCTCCAAATCGCCGGCGCGAAGATCGCTGGCGCCCTCCTGCACACGATTGTTTTCGTCTACGACATGGCGGCACCGCTTGTAGATTGTCTCGGGGAGGTCTTTCGCGTGCTCGGCCAACCGATCCAAAGACAGATCGCGGAGAGCGCGAATATTGGGATACCACTTGGAAAGAATTCTCACCCCCTCTTCACACTCTTTGCGCCGCTGGTTGTACTCGCCGCCGGCGTGCTGGTGTTTGACCATTGTGTTGCAAACGACCATCCGAACATGGTCGGGAATGGGAATCATCTCGAACTCAAGTGAGCGGCAATCAAGCAGGAGAGCATGTCCCGCCCTTCCCAGGCAAGATACAAACGGGTCCATGATGCCGACTCGGGCGCCGATGAAATTGTTTTCGGTATGCTGGCAGAGCTTCGCCACCTCTGCCAACGGGAAGGCAGCTCCATTGAGACTAATGAGCGCCAGTGCGCTGGCGACTTCAATTGCTGCTGATGAACTGAGTCCCGCTCCAATAGGGATCTCACTTTGGACGAAGACATTCGCGCCCCGCAGAGTGTGTCCCGCTTGCTGTAGAGCGACCGCGAGTCCCAGCACGTAATCAGGCCAGACTCCGGTTGCGTGTCGAGGCAGGTCATCCAAATCAAAGTCGAAAGACTGAGGGAATTCCTCGGATCGAATCATCAATCTGCGATCTAGACGAGTAGAGATGGAGACCCGAGTGCGCAAGCCGATTGCGCTCGGCATTACAAAGCCGTCGTTGTAATCAGTATGCTCCCCGATCAAGTTCACACGGCCGGGTGCGCTGAAGATAGTGGATCGCCCGGCGGACGAGCCTGCAAATTGCTGGGCTGGCGCTTTCGACTCCATTGTAGTCCGACGAAACGACTTGCTAATCAGATGGAAAAACCGCGATGGAAAATAAAAAATGCAATCGCTTACATTTGAAAATAGAACCATAAGCGGCAACCGGTGCCATGTCAACCGTTATCTGCACTACTTTGAGCCGCCTTATCGGCTGAGAAGGTAATGCTTGAGTGTTTTTATCGGTGAGACCAACTTTGAAGACGAACTGATGCTTGTGCTGTTCCGGAACCTTCCTGGATGGTAACAAGTTGGTTGGCCGCGACGTTCTTTACGGTGTCGATTCCGCCAAGCGGCCAGCGTACTTCAATGTCCGCCGTCCGCTCTCCACCAAGGCCAAAATGCAAGCGCGGATCATTGGCCGAAAGGTAGCTGGACTGGCTCATCACTTCTTGCGCCTGCACTCTGCCGCCATAGCGCAATGTGACGCGGCTGCCAATGGCGCTGCGATTGCTCTTCGTGCCTTCCAGTCTTATTTTCATCCAGTGATTAGCCGCGGGGGCATCATTGCGCAACAACGACGGCGGTTCGTTCTGGTTCATAATCACGACGTCCATGTCTCCATCGTTGTCGAAGTCGCCAAACGCGCAACCACGACTGACGTGCCGCGACGAGATGCCGGGACCAACGTCTTCGCCGAGTTCTTGAAATGTTCCATGCCCGGTGTTGCGGAAGACCAGGCGCGGTCCACGCCTCGGGTATTTCGGATAGACGGGTTCCAATTCAGGGTAAACAGTTCCGCTCACCGAGAGGATGTCCGGGCATCCATCATTGTCTAAATCCACTAGGCCCGTGCCCCAATTGATAAATCGGCGTTCAGTCGCAAGACCTGCCTGCGCGGTCACATCCTCGAACTGGCCTTTACCGACGTTATGGTAGAGACCGGTCGCCTGATTTTGAAAGTGCGTTCGCACCACATCCAGACGTCCGTCGAGATCATAGTCTCCGATACCGAGTCCCATGCCGGCCACTTCAGCACCATCGCTACTGAGTGCGAGGCCACGCAGCAGGGCTTCTTCTCGAAATGTGCCGTCGCGATTGTTCACCAGCAAAAGGCTTGGCGTAGAGTCGCAGGCGACAAGAATATCTGGCCAACCGTCGTCATCTACGTCAAACGCCGCAGCGGTCAAGCCATACGAACCTCGAAGCGCCGCGATGCCCGACTGCTTGGAAACATCCGTGAAGGTGCCGTCGCCGTTGTTACGGTAAAGAAAAAATGCGGGCAGAGGTAATCCACTGGGTCCACAGTTGACGGGCACCCCTTCATATTGGCAATTCGGCATCTGCAAATTAGGGCGGGGAGCATGCGCCAAGTCGATGTCGGTGTAATTGGCGACAAACAGATCGAGCAAGCCGTCGCGGTTGTAATCGACAAAGGTGCAACCCGAGCCAAAACGCGTGGTGGGATAGAGCAAGCCGGCCTTGGCGGTTGCATCGGAGAAGGTTCCATCGCCGTTATTACGATAAAGACGATTCTGTCCAAAGTAAGTGACGAACAAATCCTCAAAGCCATCGTTGTTGTAGTCGCCGACGCAAACACCCACGGCCCACCCAGCATTGAGCAGGCCGGCCTTCTCGGTCACGTCGGTGAATGTGCCGTCGCGATTATTTTTGTATAGGCGATTGCTGGCTCCTTTTGGGATGCTTTCCAGTCGGCGGCCGCCCAGGATGAAAATGTCCATCCAACCGTCATTGTCGTAATCGAAAAAGGCGCAACCACCGCCCATGATTTCCGTGACATACGTTGCGCTCGCGCCTTCGCCGTAAAACATCGTTTGGGTGAGCCCGGCGCTCGCTGCCACATCCACAAAGCGGGAAAACGGGGGCGGGGTCGTGAGAGATCCGGCGCTCGTCGCCCAACTCTTAGGGACAACAGTCGAAGCCAGCGCCACTGGAACCGCCTGCAGCAATCGGCGCCGAGTCCACCGTGCTGGCGTCGGGGAGGTCATTTCGGCCAGTGTAGCATCGGCGATCTCCATCGGAGATCAACTGGCGAGTGCTCAGCGAACGAAGCAGTCGTCAGCGTTGCGGCATCGTTTACACTTACTCGCGAGCCAATCTATTCTTGTCAGGCCGAGTTTCCGCAATGCGCGATGCCCTACTGAATTCATCTGCAAAACTATTGTGCTCGGCTCGGTTCCGTCATTTCGCGATGAGTGTTGCGGCAGCGCTTCTGCTTTTCGGGCTCACTGTTTTCGGACAGTCTAACCCTGCCGGTGATATACCCAGCGCAACCAAGGATCGAGTAAACGGTCGGGGCTGGTGGCCGACCAAAGGCACACTGCCTCTCAAGGTATTCGCTGGTGAGAATGCCTGTCGGGAATGTCATTCTGAAGAGGCCGCGTCGCAAGTGAAAACGCCGATGGCAGAGGCTTCGTTCCGGGTGAAAGAGAACGCGCCGTCTCCTAAACTCATCGAGGGGACACTGCAGAGCGGATCGTATCTATATCGAGTTTCCTCAGATCATCTCGGATCGAGGTTGTCTGCAAGCTCCGGCGACCGGTCAATCACGGCGAACATCGGTTGGGCATTCGGCGCAGACGTGCATGGCCAGACCTACATTCTCGAAGATAAAGGCGTTCTTTATGAAAGCCAAGTCAGCTCTTTCTCAGCTTTGCATGGCTTGGATATAACGCCTGGTCATTCGCCGATCGAGGCGGGTGATCTGAAGAACGCGCTGGGAGAGCGTCTTTCGACGTCAACCGCTGCGCTATGTTTTGGTTGCCACACGACTTATTCCTCTACTGATTCGAAGTTCGACTCTTCTCGCGCGATACCGGGAGTCCACTGCGAGGCATGTCATGGACCAGGTATAGATCACATCGCCGCGGTAAAGGCTGACAAGATCGACGAAGCGCTAAAAGCCATTTTGAACCCGGCGCATTTGAGTCCCGTGAATTCGGTTGACTTCTGTGGTGCCTGCCACAGGACTGGGGTGGACGTTGTCATGTCCGAAGGAGCGTACGGCCCGATCAATGTTCGCTTTCAACCGTATCGGTTGGAAAAAAGCCGCTGTTGGGGAACGCAAGGCGACGATCGCCTGACCTGCATCGCATGTCATAATCCGCACAAGCCTTTGGTGCGAGATGCGAGCTTTTATGATGCGCGGTGTTTGAGTTGCCACAGCAGGAGAGAAAACGAATCGCATGGAGCCAACACGTCGTACGCTGTTTGTCCAAAGGCGACGGCGAATTGCTCAAGTTGTCACCTGCCGAAAACCGAAGTCCCTGGAATGCATGCAAAGTTCACGGATCATTTCATCAGGGTAGTTCGGGCCGGCGAAACGTATCCCAACTAAGTGAGGCTGCGCGCTAAAGCGGGGCTCTTATCTCGAAGGCTGCGCAGAATCCAACGCGCTACGTAACTCTTGCGCCTTCAGATTGCCTGGTTCCACTTGCAAAGCGTGCTCGACCGCTTCTTTCGCTTCCGGCAACTTGGACTCGAGGTACAGCGTCGCGGCCAGGTTCACCCAGGCCTTGGCGAATCCTGGAGAAGCGCGTACCGCCAACCGGAAGTGTTCTTCTGCCGACGCCGCATCACCCGAACGCGATGCCAGGTATCCCAACTGGTTTTGCGCTTCGGCCATGTTTGGGTCGATTTGGATCGTCTGTTCCAACGCGGCTCGTTCGTTCACGGTATCGCCGGCTTTATCAAGAGCCATCGCCAGTTTGTAAGCGAGAGAACTTTCTTTGGGAGCGGCAGCGACGGCATCACGATAAAGATCGATGGCCTGCTGCACATCACCCGCCGCTAACTTCTGATCCGCGAACGCGGCCTTTGCGGCCGCCTGCGTCATATCCGACTTCGCCTGCGCTTCCTGTTGGTAGAGCTTGAATTGTTCCTGGGCTTCGTCGTTTTCGTCCAAAGCCCGCAGCACACCGGCTAATTCGAATCGGATCTGCGGATCATGGCTTCCCAGCGCGATAGCTTTTTCAAGTTGCTCTCGCGCTCCCTGGTTGTCCTTGAGCTTCGCTAAGACGCTTCCGAGGCTACGACGGGATTCATAATATTCCGGATTCAACAAGACGGCCTGTTGCAGATGATCGCGGGCTGCCGCGTATTCTCCCGCGCGCTGTTCAAGAACGCCGTTCAGATACAGTACCTCCCAGTTATGTGGAGCGGTCTTGAGCAGCCTGCTTCCCAGTTGCTGTCCTTTCGCCGCCTCGTCCTGGATCACCAGCAGCCGCAGATAAAGCAACTGGACGCTCAAGTCTGTTGGGTGCTGCTTCATCGCGGTTTCGAGAACGCCGGCGGCTTCCTCTTTGCGAGCTTGTAAGACGAGAGTCGCCGACAACGCCTTGGCGAGGGGCAGGGAAGTAGGGTCGGTATGCAACGCAGCGCGTAATACTTCATTGGCCTCTTGAAGCATTCCCAATTGGCCATAAGCGAGCGCCAGATCCAAAGTCAAATTCGTCGGCAGGGCTTCGGGAGCGGAAGTTCCATGCAGAAGGGCGATCTCTGACCGGTAGTCCTTCTCAGCCAGCAGATCTTTGCTGAGTGCTGTTCGGGCGGTCAACGATTTCGGATCAATCGCGAGCGCGGCCCTCCACTCAGTTTCAGCGTCCATCGTGTCGTGGATTTGGTCAAGTGCCCCACCCAGAATCAAATGCGGCTGCAAAACTTTCGGATCGAGCCGCACGGACCGTTGCAAGGGGCCGATTGCGTCTTGGACATTACCAGACGAGTACAAACTTGCGCCTAGCAGGTAGGCCAGGTGTGCAGAGCCGGGTTCCATTTGGAGAGCCTTCTCAAAAACTTCGGCCGCACAATCGAAATGCTTGTTCTCGCGAAACCAGATCCCGAGGGCCGCATACGTTCTTGCGGTCGGCTCGGCCCGCACCTTTGCCTCGAGAGTTGGGGATCCGTGACAGGACGCACCGACACAAGGCGATGCGCTCACCAACACCATCGCGCAAATCAAACCTCGCCAGCTCACGCCTTGGGCTAAGAAGAATTTGGACGCCAAGAACTAATACTCCTGTCAATCGTCGTGAGTATACTTCAGCGAATTGTAGTTCAGGTGTGTGGCCAGCAATGATGGATAATCCCGTTTTTTGTAGCCCAATATGCACGATTGAATGTTGTGGCTAGGCGATCCGAAAAAGATAAGCGTCGCTCAACTACGCACGAACGAATGGCATCGTCTTCATCAAGATCAGCGGAAAAAACTCTTGACAATCGGTCTGCGAAGTAATAAACCAGTTCTCGGTTTTGTTTTTGTAAACGATTACATCACAGGCCGTTTTGCTGAATCACCGGCAGAGCTGAGGAGAGTGTAACGGCGCCTTTCGCCAGAAGATCTTCTTCAGCACGGCAAGTTGACCAGCAGAGTTGTTGGATTCCAGGTCAGTTAGTTTCAAGTATTGTAAGCGCTTTCAGGATCACGTCATCCTGACGTGCTGGCACCACGAGTGCGGCGGTTAGTTCCGCGGAGGCTCTACCCATGCGACGTTGCATTGAGAAGCTCATGTTGGTTTCGGCCCTGGTGATGTTCACCTACGGTGTGCCCCCAGCTTTTGGCCAGGGCACCAGCGCGAGTCTCACGGGCCAAATCACCGATGCCTCCGGCGCCGCAGTAATCGGGGCGACGGTCACCGCGAAGAATATCGGCACGAACCTGACTGAGTCGTCGACCTCAAGTAATCAGGGCACGTACCTGATTGCGCCGTTGCCGCTGGGCGAATACACGCTCACCGTCGAAGGCAAAGGCTTCGAGCGCTATTTGCAAAAGGGCATCGTGCTTACGGCAAACCTCGCCGCGACCCAAAACGTCACTCTCAAAACGGGAAGCATATCGGAGACAATCGAAGTAACAGCAGACGCCGAACTGATCAATACCACGTCGGCGGAGTTGGGTGCCACGATCAATCAGCTAACCGTAACGGAGTTGCCCTTGGATGGTCGCGACCCGTCGTCCCTGGTGCTGCTGGCGCCTGGAACGGTGAGCGTGATCGCGCCGGGAGGTCAGGGCGGAGGTATGGGAGGACAGCCTGGCGTTCAGTCCGGCTTCTCGTTCCCTAACGAGACCGGAGCTTCGGTCGGCGGCGGACGCCAAGGTAGCGCCTATTACCTCTTGGATGGCGTTCCCCACATGGATAGCTACACTCTACTCCCAGCGCCCTTTCCCAATGCCGATGCGACCCAGGAATTCCGCGTGATCACGAACAATTTTGATGCGCTTTATGGTTTCGCTCCGAGCGCCGTAGTAAGCATTGAGACCAAGTCCGGAACCAATAGGTTTCACGGCGGCGTTTTTGAATTCCTACGGAATAAGGCGCTGAACGCTGCCAGCAATTACTTCGATCCCACGAATTATTCAGTCGATCCGCTGCGCCGCAATCAATTTGGCGGGTATGTTGGGGGGCCCATCCTCAAGAACAAGCTCTTCCTGTTTATTAACTATCAGGGAACACGATTGAACCAGGCGGCAAACGGCAATCGAACTCAGACCCCCACCACCGCCATGCTAAATGGCGACTTCAGCGGGATCAGCACGCCTCTATGCGCCGGCAGCGGTGCGCCGGTAGGATGCCCGTTCCATACCGTGGGCGGCGTGCCCAACCAGGTCGATCCGGCGCTGTTTGATCCGGCTGCGGTTACGATTGCCACAACCGGCCTGCCTCTCGGGCAGCAGCCCGATGGCACGGTATTCTACCCGGGAGGCGCCACAATCCAGAGCTTCAACGAGGGTACGGGGCGGCTCGACTTCAACCTCTCGAACAGTCAGCGTATTTCCTTGCACAGCTTTGTCGACAAGTTGGTCGAGCCCTCCGGAGATGTACCGGGAAATATTCTTTCGGTACTGAATCTCAACCCCTGGTCGCAGACATTTGCGGAACGGATGGAGTTCTACAGTGAGGCTCTGAGCCACACTTGGACGATTAGCCCGACGGCGGTGAACACAATCTCCGTCTTCTGGTCGCAGATGCAGGCGCACAACTCTGCCGCTGTGAAAGACGGCAGTGGAAAGAACATGTGCTGGTCACGCTATATCAACGTGAACGAACTTCCTGGGCAATGCTACATGGAAGGTTTCTCGGTGGGCGGGGGCGGGTTCAACGGAGGATGGACAGAGCCTTCGCAGGAGGGTCGCACCACTTACGGTTTGTATGACAACTTCAGTAAGACCATAGGCAAGCATGTAATTTCGGCGGGTATGAACCTGCAACATCAATATGCACAGGAGGCGACGCAATATCCGACGACACCAATCGTGGGATTCAACGGCCAATATACCGGCAATGGACTGGCAGACTTCTTGATGGGCTATATGCAATCCTACACACAAGGAGCCGGCGAAATCGCCAGTGTTTCCGGCTGGCAGCCAGGGTTCTACGGGCAGGATCAATTCCGCCTGCGGCCGAACCTGAGCATTACCGCAGGTCTGCGTTGGGATCCGAATATCGCTCCCGCAGTCGCTGGTGGACGCGGTGCAGCCTTTGTTCCAGGGCAGCAGAGCGCGCTTTACCCCAACGCTCCTCTGGGTCTCGTGTTTCCTGGCGACAAGGGCATAAACAACGGCTTGATGCCGAACACTTACCGCTATTTTGAGCCGCGCTTGGGAGTGGCTTGGCAGCCTCATTCGATGCCAAACACTTCATTCCGAGCCGGCTTCGGTCTGTTCACTGCCCCGCTGATGTACTCGATGTACAACCATACGGCGGACATCAGCCCATTCAGCCCAACGTTCGGTCTGTTCGGCGGCAGTAACACGCCGCTTTCGCTTAGCGATCCCTGGTCCCAGAACGCGGGTACAGGCTTTGTGAGCCCGTTTCCGCCCTTCGCTCCATTCAAGCCCGCATCGAGTGCCCCATTCGCGCCGCCGTTTACAATTCCGGCGATCTTCGCTCAAAACTTCCATCTTGGCCTAACCCAAAGTTGGAATCTTTCGGTGGAGCATCAATTTGGCCGGAACATGGTCTTGCGGCTCGCCTACGTGGGCAGCGAATCCTATCACCAGTCCGACATTATCGACCAGAATCCGGGAGTTTTTGCGAACGGCGATGCCCGGAGTAATCCCAACTTTTTCCAGATTCTGACGAATTTCAGTAATGGTACGGCAAGTTACAACGCTCTGCAGGTCAGCGTGGAGCGTCACCTGACCAGAGGGCTTCAGTTCCAGTCAAATTTCACCTGGTCGAAAACACTGGATACCGCTACTTCGGGGAACATTTCTTTCGGCAACAATGCGCTACCGAACCCCTTCGATTTGGGTTACAACCGGGGTATTTCGGGGCTGAACGTTCCGTTCATCTCGATAAGCAACCTTGTTTACAGGACCCCAAGCCTTTCGGGTGAAAACCAGCTTCTCCGGCAAACGGTGGGAGGCTGGGAACTAAGCGGAATCATCACCTTGCAGTCCGGTTTCCCGTTCGGGATTGCTGGCGGCTACAACGATAACTCCGGGAGCTTACAGGGTGGGGACCGAGCTGACGTTGTTTCTGGCCAAAGCTTCAACGTCCGACAAGGGGGCAAGTCGCAATGGCTGAATGAGTACTTCAACACCGCGGCATTCGTTCCAAATGCCCTGGGAACTTTTGGTGATAGCGGAAAGAACATGTTCCAGGGTCCACCCGTCAAGACAATGGATCTGGGCATCGCGAAGAACTGGACCATTGTCGAGGGGTACCGATTGCAGTTTCGCTGGGAGATGTTCAATGCCCTCAATCATCCCAGTTTTGCTAATCCCGATAACAACGTCCAGGACGGAAACTACGGCAAGATCACCAGTCTAGGCTTTATTCAACCGCGCAAAATGCAAGCCGCGCTGAAGTTTACGTTCTAAAACTTGTCCTTCATCGCACAGCCCGGGCTAGAACCATTGGCCCGGGCCATATTTTTGATTGCGACCGAAATGACGATCGCATTGTCTCCTTTAGAAGGGTCCTATCAATGAAGTCCAACCTCCGCGAGATCGAAGAGTATGATTTTCGGAAGCTAATCATGGCGGCCGATGAACAGCAGCGAAACGTTGACATTGCGCCGGTTGAAAAGCGGGCCATCACCAACCACAGCGTTCTCAACGAAGCCTACCAATACGCTAAGCCAAGTTCGTTTTCTCGCGGCATGCGCATCGATCTGAATGGTGTAGTCGTTCTGTTGATCTCAGGCACGGCCAGCATTGATGAGCATGGCGCTTCCATTCACGTCGGAGACTTCCGCGCTCAATGCCGTCGCGTTTTTCAAAACATTTCCGCACTGCTCGCCGCCGAGGGCGTTACATGGAAAGACATCGTGCGCACGAGCTGTTATCTCCGCGATATCGATCGCGACTATGCGCAGTTCAACGAGGAGCGCACAGCATTTTACAAGGAACAGGGACTCGACCCGTTGCCCGCCTCCACAGGCATCGAGGCGAAACTCTGCCGTCCCGAGTTGCTTATCGAGATTGAAGCCATTGCGATGTTCCGCGAGGTACCTAGGAATGGTCGCGCCTAGGGATCCGCGCGAGTTGAGGTAAATGGCGATGCCCAGTCCGATTACGCGCCGTCCCGCACCATTTCTCGTTCCTCTCTTGGGAATAGTTTTAGTGTTTTCGTTTCTGGTAGTACCCCGGCATTTTTTTGTGAATGCTGATTCCAGTTCGTCAAATTCCGAAGGTAAATCCATCACCATCGACTATCCCGAATCGGACTCTATTTTCCCGCCGGACATCATGGCGCCCACCTTCCTCTGGCGTGACGCGGAATCATCGGCCCGGACGTGGCGCATCGATATCAGCTTCGCCGACAGCTCCGAGTCCCTCCATGTCAACTCCAATGGCGATCCGATGCGAATCGGTGAAATTGACCCGCGTTGCATTTCCAACACAAATAAGCCTCCCTCGCTGACTCCGGAGCAAGCAGCTGCGCACACATGGACACCCGACGCGGCGACGTGGGCCACGATTAAGATGCACTCCGTCGATGGACCAGCGACTGTAGCGATCTCCGGCATTAGTGGCAATAATAAGGAAGTAACTGTTTCGCAGGGACGCGTCACCATCTCAACCTCGAAAGATGCGGTCGGCGCGCCCATCTTCTATCGAGACGTCCCGCTGATGCCCTCGGAAGGCGAGAAGAATTTTATTCAGCCCCTGGCACCGACTTCGATCTACCTCATCAACTGGCGTCTTCGCGATATCAGCCAGCCGGAGAGTCGCGTAGTCATGCACGACCTGCACAGCTGCGCCAACTGCCACTCGTTTTCCGCCGACGGAAAGACGATGGGGATTGACGTAGACGGCCCCAAGAATGACAAAGGCCTATATGCCGTCGTTCCGATCCAGAAACAAATGGCGATCCGCAATGAGGACATGGTCTCGTGGAACAACGACATGCGCGTCGGACAGTCGCGCGTCGGTTTCATGTCGCAAGTGTCTCCGGACGGAAAATACGTACTCTCAACTTTCGCCGGGCAAGATCAGAGTATTCCGAGTGCCTATTACGTTACGAATTTCAAAGATTATAACTTTCTTCAGGTTTTCTATCCCACTCGAGGGATCCTTGCGTGGTACGACCGGGCTACTGGGCGAAGGCAGCCCCTTCCCGGCGCCGATGACCCGCGTTACGTTCAAACCGACGGTGTTTGGAGCCCGGATGGAAAATACATAGTGTTCGCTCGTGCCGAGGCGAAAGACCCCAATCCTCAAGGGCAGAAGCCGGCGCTTCATGCCAATGACCCCAACGAAGTGCAGATTCAATACGACCTATACCGCGTCCCCTTCAACGATGGGAAAGGCGGTCAAGCCGAGCGTATCGCCGGCGCGTCGGACAATGGAATGAGCAACAACTTTCCCAAGGTTTCCCCCGACGGTCGCTGGATTGTCTTCGTCAAGTGCCGCAACGGCCAGTTGATGCGCCCAGATAGCCAGCTCTACATCGTGCCTGCCACTGGTGGCGTCGCACGCCGAATGAGAGCGAACACAAAACTGATGAACTCATGGCATAGCTTCTCGCCGAACGGACGCTGGCTGGTCTTCTCGTCGAAGAGCCGCTCGCCCTATACCCAAATGTTTCTTACTCACATTGACGATCAGGGTAACGACAGTCCGGCAATCTACATTGATAACTCCACAGCAGCCAATCGCGCCGTTAACCTCCCCGAATTCGTCAATGTTTCGTATGACGAAATGCAGAGGATCGATGTACCCGCGTCCGATCTCTACCGCATCATCGATAACGCGCTGGACCTCCAGAAGAAGGGCGAAAACGCTGCGGCGCTAGTCGAATGGAAGAAAGCATTGGAACTGGATCCCAATGACGCCCGGGCGAACAACGGGATCGGGGTCGCCTTGTCCCTTGCGGGGAATTCCGACGAGGCCATCACTTATTTCCGCAAGGCAATTCAAATCAATGCCAACTTCTTTGAAGCTTTGTACAATCTCGGGCTCGAGTTGGTGAAGAAGAACCAGTTGAGCGAGGCCATTGACGCGTGGCAGGACGCGGTCCGCATAAGGCCAGATTTTGCGGCCGCCCACGAGAACCTCGGCTACGCCTTTTATTTGCAGCGGAAGTATGCCGAATCACTAAACCATCTGCGTCTCGCGCTTAGAGATGAACCAGATCGAGTCTCCGTCCTCAATCTTGCCGCGAGCCTGTTGGCAACCTGCCCTCAGGTCTCGATCCGCAATGGCGCCGAGGCTGAGACTTTGGCAAGCCGAGCCCAGCAGCTTACAGCCGGACAGGACGCCGCAATTCTTGACACGTTGTCCGCGGCCCACGCCGAGGCCGGTCGCTATCCTGAGGCTGTCGAGGCCGAACAGCGGGCGATTGCGCTGGCCACACAACAAGGGAAGCTTCCACTCGCAAATACGCTGAGAGCCCATTTGGCTCGTTTCAAGTCCAACGCGCCGCTGCGTGAACCACCGGACCCGGTGTCTTTCTAGCCGTTGGGTGGGACAGATTGCCATATCGCCGAAGGCAACCGTCGGGAGTGATAAGTCGCCGGCGAGTGTACTACCGAATCCTCTTGACGCCGTCTCTTCAGGTCTCCGGCTAGATGATTCAATGTCATCAGGGATCTAAATTCCATCATACCCTCCTGCAACTAATTTGCAGAGATTTCTTTCGTGCTGCCGTTGCGCGCCGACAACGCTCTGCCGGCGATCAGCCGAATCCCTTGCCGCGAGCGAGTTTCTCCAACGCGACAAGATCAGCTTGTGCCTCTACTCTCTGTCCTGGCTTTTCTGCGCCCGAGTCCGTTTCATGAATCTATGGCCGACCTGCGGCGGAGAGGTTGGATTTCTACGAGAAATTTCAAGCCTTTAACCCCATGCCAGCGATCTATTGAAACCGATATCCTGGTTTGGCCGCGCAGCGGTAGACGCGCGGTTTGTCCGGCTTGGTTTCTGCATCGCAGGTGGCCCAGCTTAGAAAAAGCGCTGGTCCAAGCGGGAAAATAATGGTCTGGCCGTCGAGCTCCGCCTCGATGCTTTCGCTCCCGGCTGTGGAAGGCAGGGTGAAGCTTAGGCCTTGTCCGAAGATGACCGGATACGACCAATACTCTTTTTGCGTCACCATGTGTCGAAACACCTCAGCCTCCAGCAGAAACGTGGCTGTGTCAGACCATGCCCGAGCCGATACCGCGATTGTTTGTCCCCCTTCGGAGAAGTGATCCGTATCAATCTTGGTAAACGGGCAGGGACCGGCGATGCACGAAACGCGGGCGTCGCGAAATTCGTTGTCAGGGCCGGCGTCCAGCGAAGCTGAGCCCAGGGCGGCCTTCCATCGCCCGTCAGGCGAACAGGGAGGTTGTCCTTTACAAGGCACGTTGCCTTTATTCTCGACCTCGAAAGTTTTTACGGCGCTCCCAATGTTTTGCTGCGTCATCGACCTTAACGTATACCGGACGCGTACATTGCCTATTTTCACCTCGGGTTGATGGTTCGGGTTGGGCAGGGGACGGAGATGCACGATGTAAAGATCACTGCCGACAACAGTATTTAGATCGAAGGGGTGATATTCGGGATGACGAAATTGAATATCGACGTGTTGTCCTTTGCGGATTAATTTCGGCAGCTTCAGAGAAAAGTAGCCAGCCGTGTTAGAGGTGGATTCTGAAGCCGGCAGATCGGCAGCGGTAACCGTTACTCCCGCGATCGGCAGCTGTTTTCGCGGGTCAGAATCCTGAACCATGATCGCTCCCTTGAGCGAGATCGGTTTCTGTTTCTGCCAAACGATGAGCGCTAGCAACCCCGCAAAAAGAACTACGGCGGCGAGCAACGAAATCCAGATCTTCAGATTGTGTGTAGGAGTCATCCCAATGTATTCCCGGTAATTATGAGATGACAATTCGTCTTCGAAAGTTTTTCGTGATTGCGGCAACACAATCGGTACCTGCTGCATCTCTAATTAGTTGGTGTATTGAATCCCAGAGACACTACTTTTGTTCATTCTCAAATATCATGCCGAGGTGTTTCTTGTCTGCTCCTAAAACGGGCTGAAAATGAAGCAGGCCGAAAACAGATCGTGCTCCACTGAAGATGTCGATGGCAAATCCAATACAGTCTCGCGGCGCCAACTCTTGCGCCAGATTGTAGGCACCGGGGTCTGCCTGCCCTTTGCCGAAGCTTTATCAGCCTGGGCCGCTGACGCCCCGAATAATGTCCCGCCCAACGCCTCTCCCACCAATCCTTCGTCCGGAGGAACCGCCCTGCCCGCGGTTCTGTCGCCCGAAGACGATCAGTTTCTGGACCAGCTGGAGCGAGCCACCTTCCTTTTTTTCTGGGAACAGGCCGATCCCAAAACCGGCATGGTCAAGGATCGCTGCAATGTCCACATCGAGGATCGAGGAGTGGTCGCTAGCATCGCCGCCACAGGCTTCGGTCTCACCGCGATCTGTATCGCAGACGAGCGCGGGTTCATCTCCAGAGACGCCGCACTGGAGCGCGTATTCGCCGCCCTGCGATTTCTCTGGAAGAAGTTACCCAACCATCGCGGATTTTTCTACCACTTCGCCAATGCCGACACTGGTGAGCGCATGTACGATTCAGAAGTGTCGTCTGTAGACACGACGATTCTGCTATGCGGTATTCTGACCTGCCGCGAACACTTCCGTCATCCCGCAGTCGCCGAACTCGCCAATTTAATCCTCAACCGCGTCGATTGGAGCTGGCTCTCCGAAGACACCAGCCTGCTGACCCAGGGCTGGACTCCGGAAGTCGGGTTCCTGCCTTCGCGATGGGATTACTACAGCGAGCTGATGATGATGTATTTGCTGGGTATGGGATCGTCTACCAATCCCTTGAAGAAGGAAACCTGGAACGCTTGGAAGCGTGTGACGTTCGAATATGACGGTATGCGATATATCGGTTCGTTCGCGCCCCTGTTTGTTCATCAGTATTCGCAGGCGTGGTTTGATTTCCGCGGCCGCCGCGACAAATACGCTGACTATTTCCAGAACTCTGCCACTGCCACCGAGGTTCATCGCCGTTTCTGTCTTGAGTTGAGTAAGCAGTTCCCTGACTACAGCGAGGATTTGTGGGGGATCTCGGCTTCCGACTCCGAACATGGTTACGTCGTGTGGGGCGGTCCCCCCCTGATGGGCCCAATCGATGGCACCATCGTTCCGAGCGCGGCCGGCGGATCGTTGCCATTTCTGCCCGACGCCACGATGCGGGTTCTGAAGACCATTCGCAGTCGCTTCCCGCTGGCGTGGAATAAGTACGGCTTCGTGAACGCCTTTAATCCACTGAAGAAATGGTATGGCACCGACGTGATTGGAATCGATACGGGCGTCACCATGTTGATGGCCGAGAATCTGCGCACCGGATTTGTGTGGGAGACCTTTATGAGGTCGCCTGAAGCGCAGCGCGGAATGGAACGGGCCGGACTCAACAAATACTAGCCACACTCACCGCTGGTTCCCTTTCAGATTTTTCACCGCCGCCCAACCGCCCGCTCGGTTTTTTCATCCAACACGCTGCCCGGGGAAGGCGTGAAAAATAAAAGACGCGAAATTGGGAATGAGGGATAATGGAACGATCTGGCCTCGTTCACCCGGGAACTGGTTCGGCTACACTGAGTATCCGCCACCACCGCTGACGGACGGACTACGACTGCGACTCCGTTCTCGCGGACAACCGGGATGAATCCGTGTGGCGCCCCAAGCCTGTATGAGTTCAGTTGAAACCGGCAATTCGGAATTCCGCGGCGGATGGCGGGAAAGACTTGCCGCTCTCCGTAATTTGCCCCTCGTCCTCCAGATCGTGTGGGAATCGGGGCGCTTTGTCGTCGTTTTGGGGCTCGCGTTCCGGGTCGTAGCCTCGTTCCTGCCTCTGTCCCTGTTTTGGGTGTCCAAGCTCATCATCGATAGCATCTACCGCAGCCTCACCCTCCATCAGCCCGCGGGTTCCAGGTTATGGTGGCTCGTGGCAGCCGAATTCTTGCTGGCCGTTGTCGCCAGCGTTCTAGGCCGGGCCATCGACTACCTTGACGCTCTTCTCGCCGGCAAGTACACCCGCCATGTCAGCGTCCGAGTAATGGAGCACGCCGCTGCGCTCGACCTTCTCGCTTACGAAGATCCGGTTTTTTACGACCGGCTCGATCGTGCACGGGTTCAAGCCACCGACCGGCTGTTCATGATCCAGGCCATGGGACGTCTGGTGCAGCAGGTGATCACCGCGGTCTCGTTGTCCATCTCGATCATGGTGTTTTCGCCCTGGCTCCTTCTCCTTCTCATCGTGGGGGTCTTGCCCGCATTCGTCGGAGAGACCCATTTTGCGTTCCTGGGATATGCGAAGAATTTTCGTCAGACGCCCATTCGACGGCAGCTCGAGTATCTTCGCATTCTAGGCAGCAGCAAAGAAGCCGCCAAAGAACTCAAGCTTTTTGGCCTCAAAGACTTTCTGGCGGGCAAGTTTAAAAGGCTTTCCGATCAGGTCTACGAGGAAGACATTTCCTTGGCTCGCCGAAAGTTAGTGGCCGGGTCACTGCTCTCCGCGATCGGAACCGGTGGCTACTACTCCGCCTACGTCTTTGCAGTCTGGCGGACGGTGGCGGGCGTCTTCTCTTTCGGCACTCTGAGTTTGTTGGCGAATGCCATCCGCGAGGCTAGCTCAAATCTTCAGCAGACATTTTCCACGTTGTCCACGATCGCCGACCAGGCGTTGTTCCTTACCGACCTGGTCGCTTTTTTTGAGATGCGCCCTACCATCTCGTCCAAGCCAAATGCTCTGCCGGCGCCCCGCCCGATTCGTCGCGGGTTTCAATTCCGAAATGTTTCCTTTCGCTATCCAGGCAGCTCGCGCCTGGTGCTCAAGAACCTGAACTTCCATTTGCGTCCGGGTGAAAGGGTCGCGCTCATCGGCGAAAACGGCGAAGGCAAGACCACCATCGTCAAGCTCCTGACCCGCCTGTACGAACCGCTGGAAGGGCAGGTGCTCCTCGATGGCGTGGACCTGCGCGAGTACAGCCTTGAAGATCTGTACCGCGAGATTGGTGTCATCTTTCAAGACTTCATGCGTTATGAGATGACAGCCCGCGAAAATATTGCTGTGGGCTCTATCGAACAGATCGACAATCTTGAAATGCTCCGGCACTCCGCCGAAAAGAGCTTGGCTGATGACGTGGTCGGCCGGCTTCCCCGGGGCTACGAGCAGATGCTGGGCCGGCGATTCGACGGCGGCCTCGACCTCTCCGGCGGCGAATGGCAGAAAGTTGCTCTGGCTCGGGCTTATTTGCGCGATGCACAAGTCCTGATTCTCGACGAGCCTACCTCGGCGTTAGACGCTCCGAGCGAGTACCAAGTGTTCCAGCGGTTCGCCGAGCTGACAGCAGGGAAGATGGCGCTCTTCATTTCGCATCGATTCTCTACCGTGCGAATGGCAGACCGAATCGTAGTTCTGCAGAACGGATGCATTGCCGAAGAAGGAGACCACGACGCATTGACGCAACTCGGCGGTCGCTACGCAGAAATGTTTGAACTCCAGGCAGCCAGTTACCGCTAGAGCCACAGGAAGAAGAGAAGAGGAAATCGCAAGCATGGACCACGTAAGTTCAATCCCGAACGCCCAGACCAATAGTCGGACCGACAGCAAGACCGACGGCGTTCTTCATCAAGAGGACACCCAGTCCTCGACCCTTGCCTCTACCAGCGACGCGGCGGTTCGGACCATGCGCACCGCGGGCTTGGAAACTGGCGACAAGCTCGGTTGGGTGCCAGGAGTCGCTTCATCAGACACCTTCGCGCGGCGTTGCTGCGAATTGGCGGCTGTCTTTAAACGCGTATTCGCGGAACGCGATGCGGTCCGCGCAAAAGTCCCCGATTCCGACGATCTCCGTTTCGAGGATCTCCTCTGGCTGCGTGACAACGAGCAGCAACTTTCATCGACTCTGCGCAACGTCACGACCGACCTCGCCCCACTCGCCAATCTTCCTCACGTAGCCGCCGGGGACGAAGTCAAACCGCGCGTGCTGGCGATCGCCGAGGCTTTCTTCGCCGAAACCGGCAACGCTTTTTCCGAAAAGAAGTTTACCGATTTTGTCGTGGCGTTCGAGGAAAAGTCGCCTCTCGAATTTCGTGAAATTGGTCCGCTTGTGGCCACTCTCGAGCTCGTCTTATTGGAACGCATCGCGTCCCAGGCGCTCTTTCTCATCACCAACACAGGGAAAGAAGTGTCGACCATCTCTTGCGGAATCGTTGCGACCTACATCCGGAGCCTGCGAGACATTATCCAAACCCAATGGAAAGATATATTGGAGTCGCTCGTCAGCTTCGACAAAACGTTGCGGCAAGATCCCGTCGGCGCGTATTCCGCCATGGATCCTGAGTCCCGGAGTCTATACCGACAAAGAGTGGCCACGATCGCGCACCGTTCCGATCGATCGGAGCTGGAAGTCGCCGAAGAGGCGCTGGCGCTCGCGCGTCAGGCTCGCACCGAAAAATCCTCCGACCCGAGGATCGGACTACGAAAATCCCACATCGGCTACTATCTTCTCGGCGAAGGAACTAGGCTCCTGTGCCAGCGCGTTGGTTGCCATCCCACTTTTGCCGACCGCGTACGAAAACTGCTGCGAAGGCATCCCGATGAATACCTGATTTTCGGAATTGTCGCCCTGACCCTCATCATTACTACGACGACGGTGACTTTATTGACGCCAGCGACCACGTCGCTTTGGCTAGTTCTGCTTTCGATTCTGATCGTGCTCCTGCCGAGTTCTCAAGCGGCGGTTCAGGTCATGAACTACCTGACCACCAATCTGCTGCCGGCGACTGCCCTCCCCAAGCTGGACTTCTCTGACCGCATTCCCGACGACTGCCTGACGTTGGTTGCGATTCCCACTCTTCTCCTCAGCGAAAAACAAGTCCACACTCTTGTCGAAGACCTTGAGGTGCGCTTCCTCGGCAACCATGATCCCAATCTTTACTTCGCTCTCGTATCCGACCTCCCGGATTCAGACCGGCCGGCGCGCGAAGATAGCTCACTTGTGGCGTTGTGTTCGAAATTGATTGCCGGCCTGAACGAACGATATTCCGCGGACAACAGGAGCCCGTTTCTGCTTCTTCATCGCCACCGCGTCTACAACCCACGCGAAAGAGGTTGGATCGGCTGGGAGCGGAAGCGCGGAAAGCTCCTCGACCTGAATCGGTTGCTGCGCGGACAATACGACAGCTTTCCCGTGAAGGTTGGAGATCTTTCTATCCTACCCACGGTTCGATTCGTGATTACGCTTGACTCCGATACCGAACTTCCACGCGGTTCGGCCTATCGCCTGGTGGGAACGATTGCCCATCCCCTGAATCAGGCGATCATCGATCCCGTCAAGAACGTCGTCGTGTCCGGATACGGCATCTTGCAGCCTCGCGTCGGCGTGAGTGTGCAGTCCACGTCGCGTTCACGCCTGGCCGCCATTTTCGCTGGCGAAACCGGCACCGATCTTTATACGCAGGCGATCTCTGACGTCTATCAGGATTTGTATGGCGAGGGCAGTTTTGTCGGTAAAGGAATTTATGAAGTCGACACCTTGGTCAGTGTTCTTTCGCGTCGCTTCCCCCGCAATTCCTTGCTGAGCCATGACCTGATCGAAGGCGCATACGCACGTGCTGGACTCGCCACAGACATCACTGTGATCGAAGATTATCCCTCCCACTACAGCGCCTACAATCGGCGAAAGCATCGCTGGCTTCGTGGCGACTGGCAAATTGTCGACTGGCTTACAGACTGGGTGCCGGACGAGTCCGGCGCGCGTGTTCGAAATCCGATCTCGCTCGTTTCGCGTTGGAAAATTCTCGATAACCTTCGCCGTAGCCTCGTCGAGCCGGCGACTTTTGCGCTTCTCCTGTATGGCTGGTTTGTGATGGACCATCCAGTTTGGTGGACGCTCGCGGCAATCTGCCTCTTGTTTGTTCCAGCGTGGGTCGAACTTCTCTTCGGACTGATTCGTTCGATAGCGTCGCGCCAGTCTCGCATCGCTCGTGACGCGTTCAGCACCCTCTTTGCTGCCAACTTTACCGTCTTGCTGTCATTGACCTTGCTAGCGCACCAGATGCTCTTGTCGATTGATGCAGTCGTGCGCGCCCTTGTCCGGCATCTTGTGACGCGTGAACGCCTGCTCGAGTGGGAAACGGCTGCCGAGTCGGAACTCAAGTCCGAAATCGAGTCCGCAATAAAGAGCCGCCGGACTCCAGTGGATCGATATATCGAATGGCTGCCCGTGCTAGCGGCCTGTTTGGGTCTGTTGCTTTGGGCCGTAAGGCCACAATCGCTGCTCGGGGCAATTCCCATTCTCGCATTGTGGGCCGGCAGCCAGCTTGTGGTTCGTTGGCTGAACGGCTCCCCCATCGAACAGGCGCCCGAAATCGTTCCCGGTGACGTTTCGTTCCTTCGCAGGTCGGCTCTCTACATCTGGCGCTACTTTGCCGAGTTTTCCACCCAAGAACACAACTGGCTCGTGCCCGATAATATTCAGGGCGATCCTCGGAAAGTGGCCGCTCGTATATCACCAACCAACGTCGGACTTCTTCTTAATGCCAGACAAGTTGCAGCCGAACTCGGCTATCTCACGCTTCCTGAGATGGTCGAACTGACCGGAAAAACCCTAGACACAATCGACCGTCTCGCGAAATACGACGGCCACCTCGTGAACTGGTATGACACCCGCACCCTCGAACCGTTACCGCCATTAGTCGTTTCCTCCGTCGACAGCGGCAATCTCGCGGCCTCGCTGTGGACGTTGAAGGAGGGATGCCTTGAGCGCTTGCGGCAACCCCTCCTTTCAGCGGTTCTGGCGGAAGGCTTGCTTGATCATCTTCGAATTCTCACCAACTTGCGCGCGTTCCCGAAGCGTACCCTGGCGCGATGCGTGGAGGAGTTCCACGCCCAGCTCCACTCCGAAGACTGGTTGACGGCAGTTCTGAATCTTGCATCAGAAATAGAAATAAAGATAGCGAACGAAGACAAATCTCACCATGAGTCCATCTCTGCTTCCGATACAGTTTGGTTCCAGCAGCAAGCGCAGCTTCGAATCGAGAAACTCCGCGACACAGTGTCCGCCTTCATGCCCTGGCGGCTCCCGGAGTTCGCGCCACTCCGACCAAAAGTAGGTGACGGACTGAGTCAAAATGACGAAATGCTCCTCCAGCAACTCCCCGATTTCATTTCTGAGATAGACGCGCATCTCGCTAACACCCCTCGATCCGTTCTCAACGGAAACGGCGCGCTCGCTGAACGACTGATAAGTCTGCTTCCAGCGGCGCGGCAGAACGCGCTGCGCTTGATCGCAGACCTTCGGGATGTCGGCGAACGTGCAGATGAATTAGCCGACGCCATGCACTTCGGCTTCTTGCTCGACAAAAAGCGTCAGCAGATGACGGTCGCTTTCGATACTGACTCCAAAGAAATACAACCGTACTTCTACGACTTGTTGGCCACCGAGCCGCGCACCGCGGTCTTCATCGCGATCGCGAAAGGAAACATCGCGCAAGAGTGTTGGTTTCGCCTCAGCCGGCCTTATTCAACCGTTTCCGGGACCCCGGTCTTGCTCTCCTGGACCGGCACCATGTTCGAGTATCTGATGCCCTCGATCTGGATGCGCAGCTATCCCAACACGCTGCTCGATCGAGCAACCGCGGCGGCCGTGAAAGTGCAGATTGAATACGGAAGGGGCAAAGGCATGCCCTGGGGAATTTCCGAGTCCGCCTGCGCCAAGCGAAACGACGGAGGCGATTACCACTACGAAGCTTTCGGTGTGCCGAGCTTGGCGCTGAAGAAAAGCGAATCCGAGCCCATGGTCGTCTCGCCTTACTCGACTTTTCTGGCGTTGGCCGTAGAGCCGCAAGCCGCGCTTCGCAACCTCGATCGAATGTTTGCCCTCGGATGGTTCGGCTCCTACGGATTTGTTGAGGCGGCAGACTACACTGATTCTCGCGGCAGCTTTGGCCGCGCCCGCTGTGAACTCGTCAAAACCTGGATGGCTCACCACCAGGGCATGAGTCTGCTCTCGCTGGCAAACGTTCTTTGCAAAAATGTTGTCCAACGGTGGTTTCACTCCGACCGGCGAGTGCAGGCCACTGAACTCCTGCTGCACGAGAGAACAGTCGCGCACTTCGAGGCGGCCTGATCATGAATACGCTTGCGATTGTGATCGCGAGTGCGTCACGATTACTTGGCCACGGTCCTCGCAGCCTCCTCGATTAGAGCGGCGACTGCGTCGGGCCGCGAAACATAGACAGCGTGACTGGCGCCAGAGGCCTCTACAATGCGCTTGCTTTTGGCGCGCGTCGCATACCATCGCTCCAGGTCAGGATTAATCGCCCGGTCCGCCCCGGCAACCAGCATCCAACTCGGTTTGCTTCGCCATGCCGCATTCGTGATGACCGCTTTGAAATTCTCGCCCTTGTTCAGCACCTGCGAATGGGCCATGAGGGCGGCTTGCTCTTCCGAAAGATCGGCCGCGAAATACTGTCGAAACTGCGCCGGGTCAAGATAGGTAAAACCGTCTGCCGTTAGCTTGATCACACTTGATTTGGCGAGGTCACTGGGAATTCGCTTTCCATCGTCCGACTCACTCTCACCCGCATCCGGCATGTGAGCCGCGATGTAGACCAGGCCGACTACCGACAGATCCGTTCCCGCTTCTGTGATCACTGCCCCACCGTAGCTGTGACCAACCAGAATGCAATCTCCGCTCTGCAAAGCAAGAATGCGCTTCGTCGCCGTGACGTCGTCTTGAAAAGAGGTTTCCGGCTCCTGGACGATGCTCACGTGATAACCGTCCTTGACCAGAATGTCGTAGACACCCTTCCACCCCGACCCATCTGCCCATGCGCCGTGAACCAAGACGATATTGCGGACCGGCCGCTGGCCATTCTGCGCCAGAGCGGGCCAGCAAACCAGCAACATCACAGCGCACAGAAACTCGAGCCTTCCCCAGACCGCGTACGCACGTGCCATGAAATCTTCCTCCTTGATCGTCGAGAGCTGATCCCTCTGAACTTTGATTATCGTGAAATGCCGTACATGATTGATGCTCTGGCGGGCCGGTGGATTGCAAGATTTTTAGTCGTCTCTAGTGCCGGCAAGCGGCACAGTACCCGCCGACTTCGAGGCGCGCAACCACGATTTGAAAACGGCAATCGCGTTGCAATTGGCTCTTCAACGACTCGAAGGTCTTGCTGACAAATTCTGTGATCTTCCCGCATCGCAGACACGCCATGTGAATATGGTCACGCCCCAGTTTGCGCTCGTAGAAGTGACCCTCGCCGTTGAGGTGCATCAGGTCGAGCTCGTCGATCAATCCCTGACGCTTGAGCAGGTCGAGGGTCCGGTATACCGTGCTGCGATCAACGGACGAGTCCAACAGGCGGGCTTTGCGCAGGATCTGGCTCGCGTCCAGGTGCTTGTTTGCGGTTTCAATCACGCTCAGAATCGCGCGCCGCGGAGCGGTCATGCGAATTCCGCGTTCGGCCAGCTGCGTCTGCAAGCGGCCCGGAATTTCGGTTTGAGGAAGCGGCATATTTCTCTCCGACGTGTTCTTCAGTTGCGACCCGGTTGCAAATAATGTGCGACGAAATCTTCAGGCTGTCGATTGACAGGCCCTATTGCTCAACATAGGCTTGCAGTGTACCTCTTCTTGCGACTGGGTCGCAAGAAGAACTATCGCCAATAGGGAGTCAATCGTGCACTTCGTCTTTTGTGGACGCGGCCCGTCGAAGGCGTCTGTCCCCATTTTCGTTTTCATTGTCCTGTCGATCGCGACGGTCTTTTGCCCCCCGTCCTCACTTTGGGCGCAGGAAAGCCCTTACATCGTGACTTACGATCATTACCTCGAAGAGCCGGGCAGCCTCGAGGTCGAATATTTTTCTACCTTTGGCACTCAGCGCGGCGGAAACGACTTCCAAGCCTTCTGGGCCGAGTTTGAATATGGCGCAACGGCCTGGTGGACGAGCGAGCTTTATGTCTCCGGGCAGATCACCTTCAACGACAGTACAATTTTCACCGGCACCAGGTGGGAAAACCGGTTCCGGCTGCTGCAGCGCGAACACATTGTCAATCCGGTGCTCTACATCGAGTTCGAAAACACCAGCGGAGCAGATAAGATTCTGAAAGAAATTGAAGGCCACGACGTCGAGTCTGACTTCGCCGACTCAAACGGCGCGTTGCGCCAGGAACACGACCACGAGTTAGAAATTAAACTCCTGCTTTCGAGCACTTTCAAAGGATGGAATGTCGCAGTGAATCCGATCGTGACCAAGAACCTGTTGCCAAGCGAGCCGTGGGAATTCGGTTACGCGATCGGCGCGAGCCGTCCGCTCGGTCTCAAGGCGTCTCCCCAACACTGCAGTTTCTGTCCTGAGAATTTCATCGCGGGCTTGGAAATGTACGGCGGACTCGGCGACACCCAGAGCCCTGGCTTGCACGAGACCTCTCACTATCTGGCGCCCGTCATCGCCTGGAATCTCCCCTCCGACTGGACCTTCCGTCTCTCATCCGGCTTCGGTCTGAACGACAACAGCCATCGCCTCCTTCTGCGCTGGGGAGTCTCGCGCGAGTTTTCCGGCTTCGGCACGGCAGTCAAACGGCTGTTCGGAGGCCGTCTATGAAAACACTGCCGATGTTTAACCTTGCTAAGCGCATCCGCCGCGCCCGCATTATGACTGCACTTCTCGGAATGTGCGCCCTCGGTGCCAGTCTGCTTTTGCTGCGCAATCAAGCTAGCGCTCGATCCAGAAAAGAAGAATCGCCCTATGCAGTGCTTGCGACCGCGCCAGAAAAAGCGAGGGAACGTAAGAATCCTCTCGCTGCCGATCCCGATGCCGTAGTCGCAGGCAGGAAGCTTTTCGAACAACACTGCGTCGAATGTCACGGCCAGACTGCTGGAGGCACTATGCGGGGTGCAAATCTGAGACGCGACGAAGTACAGCAGGCCACCCCCGGCACACTCTTCTGGGTGCTGACCAACGGAATTGTACGCCGAGGCATGCCGGTCTGGTCCAAGTTGCCCGAACCGCAGCGCTGGCAGATTGTCACTTATTTGAAGTCGCTGAACATTCGACCATCCCAGGCGCAGTCCAGCAGTTCAGCAACCGAAAACGTGGCGTCCCATTGATGCTGCTAAAGACGCTGCTAAAGATCCTGATAAGCTCAGCTGCGTGAGTCAGAAATATGATGTAATCATTCTCGGAGCCGGTGCCGCCGGTCTGATGTGCGCGATCGAGGCCGGCAAGCGCGGACGGCGTGTTCTTGTCCTCGAGCGCGCCGATCGCATCGGCAAGAAAATCCTGATCTCCGGCGGTGGCCGATGCAATTTCACAAACTTGCATACCGGGCCCGAGAATTTTCTGAGCGCCAATCCGCATTTCTCGAAGTCGGCCCTCGCCCGCTACACTCCGACCGACTTTATTAAACTCGTCGAGAAGCATCGCATCCCCTTTCACGAAAAAAAACTCGGGCAGCTCTTCTGTGATCGGGCGGCCAGCGATATCACTGCCATGCTTGAGCGGGAATGCCTCGACGCCGGAGTCGAGATGCGGCTCAACACCAACATCGTCTCGGTTGAAAAGATCGTCTCGGTCAAAAAAGATGAAGCGCCGCAAGCCGGCGAATTCGCTATACAGGCCGAGGATACAAGTTTCGCAGCTCCGCGCTTGGTCGTCGCGACGGGGGGCCTATCCATTGCCAAAATTGGCGCGACGTCGTTTGGCTACGACTGGGCACGGCAATTTGGATTAAAGATCGTTCCGCCACGCCCCGCACTGGTTCCACTTGTCTTTAATGAACGAGAGCGTAAGCGTTGGGCCGATCTGGCGGGAGTCTCGACCGAGGTAATTGCCTCAACTCGTGCGACCCGGCTGGTGTTCCGCGAGAACCTGCTCTTTACCCATCGCGGGTTGAGCGGCCCCGCGATTCTCCAGATATCTTCCTACTGGTCGGGCGAGGGTCCCATCCAAATCGACCTTGCTCCCGGCCGTGACTTGCTTGACGACCTTCGATCTGGTGGCCGTCGCGATCAGCCGACTTGGAAGTTGCTGCTGCGGGAAGTGCTGCCTCGGCGTTTCGCCGATCGCTGGATCGAGACTTATCCTCTCCGCGGAAACTCCGATTCAGAATTTGCCGACGCCGAGCGCCATTTGCACCATTGGGAAGTCACGCCGCTCGAGACCGAAGGCTATGGCAAGGCTGAAGTCACCGCGGGAGGAGTCGACACCGACGAACTATCAGCCAAGACGATGGAATCCCGAAAAGTCTCCGGCTTGTTTTTTATTGGAGAAGTAGTCGATGTCACGGGTCAACTTGGCGGGTTCAACTTCCAATGGGCGTGGGCATCCGGATTTTCCGCCGGACAAGCGGTTTGAAGGTTGCTAGATCGCTGCGCCTTCTTGCATAAATGGCATGCGCGCGATCACCTCAACCGCCTTCTCCAGTTGCTTCATGTCTTCGGGAGAAAAATCCGCACCCGCGAGAGAAGAATCGAGGCCCTTGCGCGAGATTTGCACCACTCCGATCACGTTGCCTTCCGGGGAAGTCACGGGAACGGACATGATTTTCTGGATCGGCATTTGCTCCAGGCTGCGATCTTCCGCTCCGGCGCCAAGTTTGACCGCCTCAAAAAGACTGACATGTTTTACGCGCATGAAATTGTTAGAGAGCAGCGGAGTCTTCGTGGATGCCGTCCGGGCCGCAACCGCCGAACCGCTCAGTGGCAGAACGCCCGCCGAACGCAATTCGGGCGGAAAAATAAATCGCAGGCTGCCTTTTTCCAGCCGCAGCAACGCCACCTCGTTCCGGCGGACATTCAGAACCTGCGCCAGTTTCGAGCACGCTCGATCCGAACTGGGAGAGTCCGAAACCATGCTCTCCAGTTCGCTGAGGTTCGCTTTGGCGGGCTTCGCTGCCGCGCCCTGATTGCCGGTTGATGACATAAATATCGCCTGAAGTTTTCCCCATACATCCTGACGGGCGGCGTTACCTTTTCACAAGTTACCGGAGTACTCAGTTGCCATGCCTGACTGTCCATCGCTATGCTCATTGCCTTGCTGATCGTACAAAAGAGTGACTTTTTTTATACTACGCAGCGGTTTTTTCACTAGCCTGTCATGAAGTTCCACAAGCCTTCGCGTTATTATTTGGATATAACATTCATAGAAAGTTTTCGCGGTTTCGCAAATTAATTTGTAGTTCGGTAAGTGTGAGGAGTAAAAATGGCTCGCAAAAGCACAGCAGGTAGCACCACTAGTCGAAGTAAGAAAAACGGAACCACAACGCCATCCGCTCCAGTTGAGGCAGCAGCCCTGACAGATAAACCAACAGATAATCCGGTCCGCAAGAGTGCCAGGAAGACCGTGATGGTCACTCCAAATCTGGTCGTGAATTTTGACATCGAAGAGGCAATACGCCGCCGTGCGTACGAGTTGTACCTCGAGCGCGCAATGGCCGGTGGCCAGGGTGGCAATGAGGGGCAGGATTGGCTGATTGCGGAACGCGAAGTACGTTCCCGAGTTGAAGGCCAGGCTCAGAAGCCGGCCTCATTTGCGGCGACAGTCGGCGCGGGATCCTAAACGGCAAATCTTCGAAGAGATTGGTTGTGCGGGCGACCGTCCGGGCCGCCGGAGCAACTTCGCGGCAGGGAACGGCTGCGTCAACCGAAGGCAAATTCAGCAGAGTTGAGCGATGGTCCGGACCGAACGCACGGACAACAGTCCGGCATTGCCTAGTGGCTCTCCGCCGGACGTGGTCCCGTTGCGGGCCCAGGTTGTGTGCGAGGTTGTGTGCGATCCTCTGTGCGCCGGCGTGTGAGCCAGATGCTCAGGCGGTCGATATAGATATAGACCACCGGAGTAGTAAATAGCGTCAGCATCTGGCTCACGATCAGTCCGCCGACGATCGTGATACCGAGCGGCCGTCGCAGTTCCGACCCCGTCCCTGTGCCCAACGCCAGAGGCAATCCTCCGAGCAATGCCGCCATCGTCGTCATCATGATGGGGCGGAAACGCAACAGGCAAGCCTCGCGAATTGCTTCCGTCGAAGACCTCCCGTGCTCACGCTCGGTATAAAGCGCAAAGTCGATCATCATGATCGCATTCTTCTTAACGATACCGATCAGCAGGATGATGCCAATCATTCCGATGACGTTCAGCTCGTTCCCCGAGATCAGCAATGCCAGAATTGCACCCACTCCCGCCGACGGCAGCGTGGAAAGAATCGTGATCGGGTGCGCCAGGCTTTCGTAGAGAATGCCCAGCACAATATAGACAGTGAACAGCGCGAGCAAAATCAGCATCCCCTCGGTCGACAGCGAGTCTTTAAATGCCGCGGCTGTGCCTTGAAAACTCGCGTGGATTGTTTCCGGGAACCCGATGCTGCGCTCCGCGTCTTCGATCACTTTCGTCGCGTCGCCGAGTGAAACTCCTGGCGCCAGATTGAACGACAACGTCACCGACGGATACTGCCCCTGGTGGTTGACTGCGAGCGAAGTGTTCGACGGTCCGAAATGTGCGAAGGATGACAACGGCACCGCGGTGCCATTGTTCGCGCGGACGTAGATGCTCTGGAGTGCATCCGCGCTGTTGGCAAAGTCGGGCGCGACTTCCATGACCACGTGATACTGGTTGAGCGGCTTGTACATGATCGAAACCTGGCGCTGGCCAAAGGCATCATACAAAGCGCTATCGATGTCAGAAGCCGCGACTCCCAGGCGGGCGGCCGTGTCGCGATCGATTATTACGCTCGCTTCCAATCCTTTATCCTGCTGATCGGTGTTGGCGTCGCGCAGCTGCGGCAGCGTGCGAAATTTTTGCAGCAAACGCGGCGCCCACTCGTTCATCTCGTTCAGGTCTTCGCCCTGCAAGGTGTATTGATACTGCGCCTGGCTCTGGCGGCCGCCGATGGTCAGATCCTGCGCTGACTGCATAAATAAAGTCGCGCCCGGAACCACCGCCAGCTTCGATCGTAATCGCCCAATGACTTGATCCGCCGTCATCTTGCGCTGTGCGAGCGGCTTCAGCGTGATGAACATTCGCCCGGTATTGTAGGTCGTGTTGCCGCCGGCGAAACCTACGATCGTGTTCACCGCCTGGTCCTTCATCACGATGTTCACGAACTGTTTCATCTTCTCGCTCATGGCGGCAAATGAAATATCCTGCGCCGCTTGCACCGCGCCCATGATTCTCCCTGTATCCTGCTGCGGGAAGAAGCCTTTCGGCACCAGAATGTAGAGGTAGACGCTGAGGCAGGCGGTGGCAATCGTCACGCCTAGAGTCAACGGTTGGCGTGCCAGCACCCAATCGAGGGCTCGGCGATACCCATTGAGCAATTTCTCAAACGCCCACTCGCTGAGGTGATACGTCCGGCCGTGTTTTGATTCGTCGACCGGACGCAGAAACTTCGCGCACATCATCGGCGTCACGGTCAACGAAATCAGCAGTGACATTCCGATGGCGATACTGAGTACGACCGCGAATTCGCGGAAGAGCCTGCCCACGATTCCACCCATCAACAGAATCGGTATGAATACAGCCACGAGCGACGTACTCATCGACAACACTGTGAATCCGATTTCGCGCGCGCCGCGAAACGCGGCTTGTATCGGGTTCATCCCTTGTTCGATAAAACGAGTGATGTTTTCCAATACGACGATGGCGTCGTCCACCACGAATCCGGTCGAGATCGCCAGAGCCATCAGCGACAGGTTGTCGAGACTGTAGCCGAGGACGTACATCACCCCGAACGTCCCAATCAACGACAGCGGCACGGCAATGCTCGGAATCAACGTCGCGCGCAAGGTGCGCAAGAATGCGAAGACAACGAGGATGACGAGTATGACGGAAATAATCAGCGTTAGCTCAATATCGTGCACGGATGCTCGCACCGTTATCGTTCGGTCGAGCACCACGCTGGTTTCTATCGCGGGAGAGATCGATGCCTCCAACTGTGGCAGCGCGGCATAGATGCGATCGACAGTCGCGATAATGTTGGCGCCCGGCTGGCGCGAGATGATGATGAGCACTCCGGGCTTACCATTAGCCAGCCCGATGTTATGGATGTCTTCGACGGCGTCGTTCACGTCGGCTACATCTGCCAGTCGAACCGGCGCTCCGTTGTTGTAGGAGACGATCAGTTTGCGATACTGGTCCGAGCGATAAATCTGGTCATTGTCGCGAATCGTCCACGAGTTCGTCGCGTCGCTGACTTCTCCCTTCGGACTGTTGGCATTCGCAGCCGTCAGCGCGGTGCGAACCGTATCCAGTCCGACGCCCAGCTTATTCAAAAGCATGGGATTGACTTCGGCGCGGACCGCGGGCTTGGCGCCTCCACCAACGTAGACCTGCCCAACGCCATCGACCTGCGCGAGTTTCTGCGACAGGATCGAGTCCGCCGCGTCGTAAATCCTCGGCAGCGGGATGGTGTCCGAGGTCAGCGCCAGAATCATGATCGGCGCGTCCGCAGGATTGACCTTGCGATATGTGGGATTGCCCGGAAGATACGACGGCAGTTGGCTGCGCGCCGCATTGATCGCAGCTTGCACGTCTCGTCCAGCGGCGTCGATGTTCCGGCTGAGATCGAATTGCAACACGATGCTCGTCGAACCCAGTTGACTGGTTGAAGTCATCTGGTTGATGCCCGCGATGCGCCCGAACTGGCGCTCGAGCGGAGTCGCCACAGCCGACGCCATCGTTTCCGGGCTCGCTCCAGGCAAGCTCGCACTCACCGAGATGACAGGGAATTCAACCTGCGGCAGCGGCGCTACGGGCAGAAAGTTGAAGGCCAGCACTCCCGAAAGCAGCAGCGCCGCAGCCAGCAACGATGTTCCTACCGGACGCTTGATAAAAGGCGCGGAAATATTCATGGCGTCAGTCTCCGGCAGCCTCAGGTGCAGGCTCTTCCATCGGATTGCCGATCTTGTAACGCGCGAATCTCTGCGCCAGCCGGTCAAACCACAGATAAACAACCGGAGTCGTATAGAGCGTTAGCGCCTGGCTCACGAGCAATCCGCCAACGATGGTAATTCCGAGCGGATGTCGCAGCTCAGATCCAGTACCTCTACCGAGTGCGAGCGGCAATCCTCCAAGCAGCGCGGCCATCGTGGTCATCATGATCGGGCGGAAGCGCAGCAGGCAGGCTTGATAAATGGCCTCTTCCGGCTCTTTGTGCTCCACGCGTTCGGCTTCAAGCGCGAAGTCGATCATCATAATCGCGTTTTTCTTCACGATGCCAATCAACAGGATGATGCCGATCAGAGCCACCACGCTCAGATCGTTGCCTGTGATCAGCAGCGCGAGAATCGCTCCCACGCCGGCCGACGGTAGCGTCGAAAGAATCGTGATGGGATGAATGTAGCTCTCGTAGAGAACTCCCAGCACGATATATACGGTGATGATCGCAGCCAGAATCAGCCACGGCTCCGTCGAAAGCGAATTGTGAAATGCCGCGGCCGTTCCCTGGAACCCGGTGTTGATGCTCTTTGGAAGGTTGATCTCAGCTTCCGCCTGCTCGATCGCTTTCGTCGCGTCGCCCAGCGAAACTCCTGGAGCGAGATTGAATGAAAGGTTGACGACCGGGAATTGTCCCTGATGGTTGATCGCCAGCGGCGCATTCTGCATTTCGATATGAGTGAAGGCCGAAAGCGGAACCTGGGAGCTGTTGCCCGTTGCCGCAGTCGTCCCCGTCGCGGTGCCCGTCGTGTTCGCGCTCGTCGGCGTTGCGTTCCCCGTCGTGCCTGAGGCAGATGTGCCGGCAGCCGTCACACCAGTCGACGACTTGACGTAAATATCCTTCAGCGCGTCTGGCGTCAGCTTGAACTGCGGCCCCACTTCCAGCACCACGTGATACTGGTTCAGCTGCGTGAACATCGTCGAGACCTGCCGCTGACCGAAGGCGTCGTACAGCGTGTCATCGATCGCCTGCGGCAGAATCCCCAGACGCGAAGCCGTGTCGCGGTCGATGACCAGGTTTGCCTGGAGTCCATTATTCTGTTGGTCGCTGGCCACGTCCCGCAGCTGTGGGATGCCTTGCAGTTTTTGCAAGAGTTGCTGCGACCATGTCGCCAGTTCGGTCGGGTCGGCGTCTTCCATCGAGTATTGATATTGTGTGCGGCTCACGCGGCTTTCGACCGTCAAATCCTGCACCGGCTGCATAAAAAGCGTGATGCCCTCAACTTTGGCCAACGACGGCTGCAGATCGCGGATGATCTGTGATGCCGTTTCTTTCCTCTGGTCCCGCGGCTTCAGGTTGATCTGGATGCGGCCGCTATTGGGCGTCACGTTGGTTCCGTCGACGCCGATGAACGACGACAGATTATCCACGTTGCTGTTCTGCAGAATCACTTTTACCAATTCTTGCTGCTTCTGCGACATAGACGCGAACGATGTATTCTCCGCGGCTTCCGAGATCCCCATGATCACGCCCGTGTCTTGCACTGGGAAAAATCCTTTAGGGACGTAAACATACAGAAGCAACGTAGCGACCAGCGTAGCGACCGTGACCAGCAACGTAATCGTCTGATGTTGCAGGACAACTTTCAGCGTGCGGCCATAGAACGCAATCACGCGATTGAACAAATTCTCGGTGACCCGATAAAACCAGGTCTCTTGCCCCGGATGCTTCTGCTTCAGAAGCTTGGCGCACATCATCGGCGTCAGGGTCAGCGATACGGCGGCGGAGACCAGAATCGTAACCGCCAGCGTGACCGCAAATTCGCGGAACAGCCGCCCGACGATGTCACCCATAAACAACAGCGGGATCAGCACCGCGATGAGCGAAACCGTCAGCGATACGATCGTGAAACCGATTTGTCCAGCGCCCTTGAGCGCCGCGTCCAGAGGAGAATCGCCTTCTTCAAGATAGCGATCGATGTTTTCGATCATTACGATGGCGTCGTCCACCACGAAGCCCGTCGAAATGGTAAGCGCCATCAGGGTCAAATTGTTGAGGCTGTATCCGAGCAGATACATCACGCCAAATGTGCCCACCAGCGACAACGGCACCGCAACGCTCGGAATGATGGTAGCCGCAAGATTCCGCAGAAACAGGAAGATGACCATGACCACCAACGCCACGGTCAACATCAATTCGAACTGCACATCGTCAACTGAGGCGCGAATCGTCTGTGTGCGGTCGATTAGGATTTGCGCTTTAATCGCCGCCGGCATCGAGGCCTGCAATTGCGGCAGGATTTTCTTGATGCGGTCCGCAACACTGATAATGTTGGCGCCAGGCTGTCGCTGAATGTTGAGCAGTACTGCCGGAGTGGTATTAACCCACGCCGCCTGCTTTACGTTTTCGGCGGCGTCAATCGCCGTCGCCACGTCCGACAGTCGCACCGGCGCGCCGTTGCGGTAAGCGACGATTACACCGTTATATTGCGAACTCGCCAATAATTGGTCGTTGTCGCCGATGGTGAATGATTGCCGCGGACCATCGATCACTCCCTTGGCTTGGTCCACATTCGCGGCAGCCAGAGCGGCGCGCACATCCTCAAGACTCAGCTGATAAGAAGCCAGCGCCGTCGGATTGGCCTGCACACGAACCGCCGGCTTCTGCCCGCCGCTGATCGACACCAAGCCCACTCCCGGGAGCTGCGAGATTTTCTGTGCCAGAGCCGTCTCCGCCAGATCCTCAATCTTCGACAGCGGCATCGTGTCCGACGTCAAAGCGATAGTCAGAATCGGCGCGTCCGCGGGATTGACCTTGTTATAAATCGGAGGGTTCGGAAGATTCACCGGCAGGTAGGTCGAACTGGCATTGATCGCGGCCTGCACCTGTTGCTCTTCGATGTCGATGTTCTGGTCGAGGGCAAACTGGAGCGTGATCAGCGAACTGCCAAATGAACTCGTCGAGGTCATTTGGTTCAGTCCTGGGACCTCTCCGAGTTGCCGCTCCAGCGGGGCGGTGACCGAAGACGCCATTACATCGGGAGACGCACCCGGATAAAACGTAGTGACCTGAATCGTCGGGTAGTCCACCTCGGGCAGGGCTGAAACCGGCAGTTGCCGGTAAGCCACGAATCCCACCAGCATCACCGCCACCATCAGCAGCGAGGTCGCGACTGGTCGCAGAATGAAAATCCGGGACGGGTTCATGACGTCGGCGCTGCACCGTTCTGCGGAGTGACGTTCTGCGGAGTAGTTGACTGCGAGGTCTTAATGCCGCCGGTGCCGCGAGTGTCAACGGGGGCGCCATTTTTCAGTTTGTCCTGGCCATCCGTCACTACGATCTCCCCAACCTGAAGCCCGTTGCCGATCGCGCTCTGATTCGATTGCGTAAGTGCAACCGTCACGTTGCGGGCCTCGACGGTCTTGTCACTCTTTACGACATAGACAAAGCTCCCCTGCGGACCGCTTTGTACCGCCGCACTGGGAATAATCGTGCTGTCCTTGCGCACATCGAGCAACAGCCTGATGTTGACAAATTGGTTCGGGAACAGGGCATTGTCTTTGTTGGCGAATGTCGCCTTCAGCCGGTCCGTACCTGTCGTCTGATCGATCTGATTGTCGAGCGTCAGTAGCGTGCCCGCCGCAAGCTTGACTTTGTTGTCTCGGTCATAGGCGTCGACCGTCAACGTCCCCTGGTGCATCCGTTTCACGACGACTTGCAGACTATCCTCAGGCAGGGTGAAGATGACCGAGATCGGCTGCAATTGCGTGATCACCAGCATCGGATTCGTATCGGTGGCATGAACGATGTTCCCGACATCCACCAGTCGCAAGCCGATGCGGCCACTGACGGGCGCAGTGATGCGGCTATAAACCAACTGAAGTTTGGCGCTGTCAATTGCCGCCTGGTCACCCCGCACAGCGCCCTCCAACGTATCCGCGGTCGCTTTTTGCGTGTCCACCTGTTGCTGCGACATCGCGCCCGAATCTTTCAGCAGATCTCTAAAGCGCTGGTAGTTCAGCTGTGCGTCGCGCAACGATGCCTGATCCTTGTATAGCTGCGCTTGCGCCGACTCCAGTTGCACCTGATAAGGGCGCGGGTCGATTTGGATCAGGAGATCGCCCTTATTGACCTGCTGCCCTTCCTTGAAATTTACTTCGACGAGTTCGCCATCCACTCGACTCTTTACGCTCACTGTGTTGAAAGCTGTCACGGAACCGAGGCCCGTCAGGTAGACCGGCATATCCTGTCTGATCGCCGTCGCCACCGATACTGGAACCGGACGCACCGTCGCTGCCAGAGCCTTTTGCGTCTTCGAAGAGTCGCTCTCACAACCGGCAAAAGCGAGCAGCACGATCACGATCCCGCCCAGTTGCACCCACTGCCATTTCAAATTCTTATTCATAAAAGAGCTATCGAGCCAGTCCTTAAAGAGAGGGAAATCCTTTGATTTTTCTCGGAAAGTCACGCAAAAATCATTAGACGATCATACTCACCTAAAGTGATGGTTTTGTGAACGCCAAAGATGGTAAAAGTTTGTAAATCATAGGGTTGCACGATGGCGCTGCCACGACGTCTGCTCCCGGTAATCCGTTTACTGCTGTATCGCTTGCACCAGCGTCGGTTTTACCTGTTCGTGCTCCATTTCTGACGCGTCCCAGGATCCGCCCAGAGCCTTGACCAGCGCAACCGAAGTAACCATCTGCTGACCGAGCAACTGCGTAGCCAGGCGCTCGTTGCTCAGTAGCGTCGTCTGTGCAGTAATCACATCGAGGTAGGTGGTGAGGCCGCCAACGTAGCGGTTGTTCGCAATTTCGAGCGCTTTTCGTGAATCCTCAACCGCCGTTCTTTGCGTCTTCGCTGCTTGATCGAGCAGGGCCAGACCCGAGAGCCCGTCTTCCACCTGCTGAAACGCTTCCAGCACACTTTCACGATAGTTGGCGACCGACTCGTCGTAAGCGGCGCGCGTCGACGCGAGATTGGCGCGATTGCGTCCGCCATTAAAGACGGGCTGTAAAATGTCGCCGCCGAGCGACCAGATCGCGCTCGGGGCGCTGACCAGACTCGTGATACTTTGGCTCTCATATCCTCCGCTACCACTGAGCGTGATATGCGGATAGAACGCGGTCATGGCAATTCCAACCTGCGCGTTCTCAAAGGCCATTTGGCGCTCGCTGGTTGCAATGTCAGGCCGGCGCTCCAGAATCCCCGACGGCAGCCCAGTCGGAATCGCCGGCGGCGCAACGTCAAAGGACGCCTCGGTCACGCTGAAAGCTGACGCCGACTTGCCGACCAGAACCGCGATGGCATGCTCGAATTGTGCGCGCTGCTGCAAGACGAGCGAAAGCTGCGTTGCCGTCGATTCGAGCAACGCCGCTTGCTGCGCCACTTCCAGTCCATTCGCCACTCCGCCTTCGTGGCGGTTATTCACCAGGTCCAATCCCTTTTTTTCGATCTCAACCGACTCCCGGACTACTCCTGCTTCCCGGTCCAGTTCGCGAAGATTGAAATAGTCTGCGGCCAGTTCCGCCGTCAACACCAGGCGCACGTTTTCCAAATCCGCGGCACTGCCTTGCAGCGAAGCATTGGCGGCTTCCAGATTGCGCCGCACGCGGCCGAATAAATCGAGTTCGTAGCTGACGGAAAATGGGACCGTGAAATTATTCTGCGTAAACGGCGGCAGTTCGCCCCCGGCAAACGCTCGATTGCTCGATACTTCCTGGCGCTGCCCAGCGGGATCGACTGTGACGTTCGGAAAATAAGCCGCCGTCGCGATTCGCGCTTGCGCCCGTGCCTGATACAAACGCTCCCGAGCCGCCACCAGAGACTGGTTCGCCTGTATCAGTTCCTGTTCGAGCTTGTCGAGTTCCGCATCGTGAAATACCAGCCACCATGTGCCCTTTGGAATCGCATCCTTCGGAGTCGCGGCTTGCCACGGGCCTTCGCCCTTCCATGTGTCTGGAACCTGCACCGTGGGGCGTTTATATGCCGGACCCACCGTGCACGCGACCGTCGAGGCCATCAATGCGGCGAGAAAACAGCGTTGGATCATTCTCGTGGAAATCATTGACTTCACGAATGCGCAGCTCCCTGACTTGGCTGACCTTTACTTGGCTGAGCGATATGCACTTCTTGCCCTTCTTCGAGCGAATCGGAGGGATTGATCACGATCTGATCGCTGACGTCAACTCCACCCAGGATTTCAAGCGTGGCGCCGTAATCACGCCCAATTGCGATACTGCGCAGACGAACTTTGTTGTCTTTGTCAACGACTGCAACCTGCGGGCCCTGCGCGCGGAAAAGCATGGTGTTCACCGGCAGAATTATGCGGGGAAAGGCATTGCCGGTTGCAAAATGTACCTGGCCAAAAGAGCCCGGCAGCAACTTGCCGTCTTTGTTGGGCACATCCACTTCCGTGTTCAGTGTTCGTGTCGCCGGATCAATGGCCTCGGCGGTGCGCGCCACTGTGCCCGTAAATTTCTGGCCCGGGAATTCCTGCAGGGTTACGTTGGCCTTAACGCCAACTTTCATCGCCGGCGCATATGCCTGCGGAACACTGACGTACACGCGAAGCGGATCGACGCGCGCGATGTTGAATAATTGGCTGCCAACCGTTCCTGCTCCGGAGTTGATCAGTGCGCCCGGATCTACATTTCGCTTGGTCAGCACGCCAGAGAACGGCGCGTACACGCGCTTGAAAGATTCCAGCTGCTCCAGGCGGCGAACATTCGCATCCGATGCGGCGAGGTTCGCCACTGCCTGCTGATAACCGCTTGCTTCCTGATCAGCCTCCTGCTGAGAAACCGAATCCGTCTTACGCAAATTGGCCCACCGGTCGGCGGAGATTTTCGCCAATCCGAGGGCCGCGTTGATCTGCTCGCGGTTGGCGCGGGCCTGGTAGAGCTGCTGGTCGACTTCCGGTGTGTCGATGTCCGCCAGCAGGTCGCCTTTCTTCACAGGGCTTCCAATGTCCTTGTACCAGCGCAGAAGATAGCCGCTGGTTCGGGCGAAAATGGGCGACTCTTCATAAGCCAGCAAATTTCCGGGCAACACAAGTTCGTCGTTCCCGGTCTCCGTCTGTGGCCGCACGACGCCGACGGTTGGAATGGCGCTCGCATCTGTTTCTTTCGCCAGGGCATCCGTTTCGCTCTTGCGTTCCAGAAGCGTGACTACTCCTGCAGTGAACAGAACGAGCAGAACGGCGCCCACCAGAAGTTTGGCGCGACCGGCCGGCGCGGGAGACACACCGCGCGGACGTTCGTTCTCTGCTTGATCGGCTTCGGGGCGCGTCGATTGAGTAGGGAGGTTCGTTTGTGTCGTGATCGGCGGCGGTTGTACTGACATAATGTCGGTCTCCAACGAATTCTTTTCTAGCGGCCCGATTGCTGCCGGGCTTGGCGGCGGCCGTGAATAATCGTAAATACACTGGGGACGAAAAATAAAGTGGCGACGGTTGCAAAAAGCAGCCCACCGATAACAGCGCGGCCCAACGGAGCGTTTTGCTCTCCGCCTTCTCCGAAGCCCAGAGCCATCGGAATCATGCCGATGATCATGGCCAACGCCGTCATGATGACAGGGCGCATACGCGTGTATCCCGCTTCCAGCGCGGCCTGCAGTGCAGGCACTCCGGCATCCATCCGATCACGAGCAAACGAAACCATCAGAATCGAATTTGCCGTAGCGACACCCATGCACATGACCGCCCCGGTAAGCGATGGAACGCTGAGGGTGGTCCGCGTGATCAGCAATATCCAGCAGATTCCCGCGAGCGCTCCCGGCAATGCCGTGATGATGATGAACGGATCGAGCCACGACTGGAAGTTGACCACAATAAGCAGATAGACGAGCACGATCGCTCCGAGTAAGCCAACTCCGAGACCGAAGAACGAAGAGTTCATGGTCTGGACTTGCCCGCGAACCACGATTTGCGTGCCGCGTGGAAGAGTTTTCGGATCCTGGAATGGCTGAAGCGCCTTCAAGATGTCGGATGCAACTCCGCCCAGATCGCGGCCCTGGGCGCTGGCGTAAACGTCAATCACCGGCTGCACGTTGTAGTGATTCACCACCGCGGGGCGCGCGATCGGCGTGAGTTGTGCCAGATTGCCCAATACCTGCGGCGGGGCGTTGAGGTTGGCGCTGGTGACCGGCGTGTTCATCAGATCCTGCAATGACGTCAGGTGATACTGCGGAGTTTGAATGGAAATGCTATAGGTGACGCCGTTCTTCGGGTTCAGCCAGAAATTGGGAGCGGTTTGAAAGCTTCCGCTCAGGCTGATCAGCACACTCTGCGCCACATTCTGGGCGGTGTATCCGACTTGGTTGATGCGCGTGCGATCCATGTCGAGATAAAGAGTGGGCAGGCTCAGCATCTGTTGCACGTGCACGTCAACCGCGCCGGGGACCTGGCGTAATCGATTCGCAATTTTTTGGCCGATTGCGTAGTTGGTAGGAACGTCGGCGCCCATAATCTGGATGTCGACAGGCGCAGGCAATCCGAAATTGAGAATTTGCGAAACGATGTCGGCGGGCTGGAAGAAAAACTCGACGCCTGGAAAACGCGCGGGGAGTTCGCGCCGCAGCCTTTTTACGTATCCCGCGGTGGCATGGTGATGTTCCGCGTTGAGTCCGACCAGGATTTCCGCGTCGCTGCTCCCGATGACTCCCGAGTTCGCATACGAGAGATTGATACCCGAGTAGGGGACGCCAATGTTATCGAGGACGGTCTCCAACTCTTCTTTCGGAATCTCGCTGCGCAATACGGCCTCTACTTCGTCGCACAAACGCGCGGTCTCTTCGACGCGCAAGCCGGGCCGCGCCCGAAAATGTAGACGAATCAGGCCTGCATCCACCTGGGGAAAAAAGTCGCGACCGAGAAAGAAAACAAGCCCGAGCGACAAGACGCAAAAAGCGACAAAGCAAATCGAAAACAACCCTCGATTCTCAAGCGTCGTTTCCAGCAGTTGCTGGTAGCCGCCCCGGAAGTTTTCGAATCCGCGTTCGAATTTTCTTTGGAACTTTACCAGCGGATTCTTGCTTTCGACGGCGCGGTGCTCGTGCCCGCGCATGATGAACATCACCATCGTCGGGATGATCGTCCGTGACAAGAGATAAGATGCGAGCATGGCGAAGGAAACCGCTTCCGCGAGCGGCACGAAAAGATACCTTGCGACTCCGGTGAGGAAGAACATCGGCACGAACACGATGCAGATGCAGAGTGTGGAGACGAACGCGGGCACGGCAATCTGCTGCGCGCCGTCGAGAATGGCTTGCTTCATCTCCTTGCCCATGGCCAGATTGCGCTCGATGTTTTCGATTTCGACTGTGGCATCGTCGACCAATATTCCGACGGCCAATGCGAGTCCGCCGAGGGTCATGATGTTGATGGTCTCGCCCAGCGCGCTTAACAGAATTACCGAAACGAAAATAGACAACGGAATCGAGATCGCGATGATGATGGTTGGACGCCAGTCGCCGAGGAAGAGCAGGATCATCGCGGCAGTAAGGCAGGCCGCGATCAGGCCTTCCCGCAAAACTCCTTGAATCGAGGCGCGCACGAAGAGTGACTGATCGAATAGCGCCTTAATGGTGAGCTGCGGACTCAGGTCCGGCGGCAGAAAATGCGGGGCATTCTCAACTACGCTCTTTACATCTTTGACGACTGTTAGGGTCGAAGCTCCACCCAGCTTGAACATCGACATCAGTGCGCCGCGCGAGCCATCCTGCCGAACGATATTGGTTTGCGGGCCGAATCCGTCGCGGACATGTGCCACATCTCGCATGTAGAGCGTGGACGAATTCGTCGTTTTTACCGGCAGGTCGTTCAGAGCGGCGACAGTTTGGGGCGTGCCGTTCATCTCCACGTTGTATTCGGTCGGCCCAATCTTGGCCGTGCCTGAGGGGAGAATCAGATTCTGTGCGGCCACGGCGTTGACGATGTCCGCCGGCGCCAGGCCGTAGGCTTGCAGTTTTGCGGAATCGAGATCGACTTGTATCTGGCGCGGCTTGCCTCCGAATGGATAGGGAGTGCCTGCACCCTGCACCGTACTCAACTGCGTGCGCAGAAAGTTTTGCCCTAGGTCGAACAACTGCTGTTCGGGCAGCGTTTTGCTGCTCAAGCCCAATTGCACAATTGGAGTCGACGATGCGCTGTAAGTGATAACCAGGGGTGGAGTTGTGCCGGCAGGCAATCCGCGAAGCACCGTCTGACAAATCGCGGTGACCTGCGTGACTGCCATGGCGATGTTGACATTAGGCCGGAAGAAAATCTTGATGACAGCGATGCCGCTTAACGATTGCGATTCTTGATGCTCGATGTCGTTGACCGTGACCGTGAATCCGCGCTCGGAGTTGGTAACGATCCGGTCGGCCATGTCTTGCGGCGAGAATCCACTGTAGTTCCAGACCACACTAACTACTGGAATATTGATATCAGGGAAGATATCGACCGGTGTGCGCGCGATCGTGATCGGCGTAAGAATGATGATGAGCAGAGCCATCACCACGAACGTGTAAGGGCGACGAAGCGCTAGAGCGACAATCCACATAAAAAGAGGGGCGGGAAAGCCTAATCAATAATCGATCGTTATGTCACGGCCAAATGTCCTGGCCAAATACAGTCGTGGTGAAGTTTTCGGCGGTGCGATTCACGACGCGCAAACTCTTCCGCCAGATTGTAAGTAAGATTCAAAACACTACGTTTCGGATTTAAATTATAATAGACTTCTTCGCATGGCTCAAAATAACGCTCAAGTCGCGCATCCGCGAAACGGGGACAACGGAACGATCCCCAAACGAGCGCCGGGCCGGCCTCGCAGCGAAGAGTCGCGACAGGCGATCCTCCGCAGCACCCTCAAATTGCTCGAACAAAACGGCGGATTTCCCGAGTTGAGGATCGAAGCGATTGCCGCCGACGCCAACGTCGGCAAGACCACAGTCTACCGCTGGTGGCCGACGAAAGCAGCTCTCGTGGCCGACGCCTTCTCCGCCAGTGCCGAGCAGGAACTCCGCTTCCCGAACACCGGCTCCGTGCAAAATGATATGCGCCTTCAGATGCGCGGTCTCATTCGCATTTTCCGTTCCAAGCGCGGCAAAGTTGTCGCCGCGCTCCTCGCCGGAGGCCAAACTGATCCCGAACTTCTCGAAGCCTATCGCGACCGGTTTCTCTGGCCCAGACGCAGGCAGGCGTATCAAACCTTGCAGCGCGGTGTGGACCGGGGCGAACTGCCACCCGGCAAAGACTTTGATCTCATCCTCGACTCCCTCTACGGACCCATTCTGATGCGCTTTCTGATCCGTCACGTCGACCTGCAAGAAAGCTTTGCCGACGAGGTTTGCGAGATGGTGCTTCGGGGCGCCAGAGCCCACTCCAGCCCCTGAGCTACAAATCCTTGTTAACCCATTTGCCTGCCGAGTTAACCCATTTGCCTGCCGAAACTTACCGTTCGGTGCCCGCTTCATCCCTTTGCCTACTCCGGGTTGCGCGAATCGCCGATCGTGATTAATATAGAAGTGCGACCGAAACAGTCGGGTTTGAATACGACCATATCGGTCGGTATTGTCCCATGCTCAAGCTGACCAAAAAAGCGGACTACGGTCTCATGGCCATGAAGCATTTGGCGGAGCACGGTGACCAAGGTGCCTGCAGCGCCAAAGATGTCGCCGACGCCTACGGCATTCCGCACGAAGCACTGGCCAAGATTCTCCAGCGCCTGGCCAAAGTTGGATTGGTGCGGTCGCAGCACGGCATGAACGGCGGTTACACCCTGACTCGCGACCCGAAAATGATTTCCGCTTTCGAAGTGATCAAGGCGATCGACGGTCCACTGTTCATTACTTCATGCGTGACCGTTCGCGGCGAATGCGATCAGAGCAACCGCTGTACCATCCGCGAGCCCTTGCGCAAAGTGAACGAAAGCATCGAGCAGGTATTAAAAAACATCAAAATTTCGCAGATGAGAGAAGAGCCAGAAGTTCTCGATGCCTCCAAAGAAAAAGAACACGAGGCCAGAAAGCCGGCAGAGCTGGTAACGATTTCGTAAGAGGTTTGAAAGGGCACGGCTTCAGCCGTGCCGCCCAGGACCGAATGTTTTCGCGGCTTTAGCCGCAGCGGCATTGCCAAGGAGAAACACGATCATGAGCACCACGACGGCGACCCCATCCACCCAGGCCAACACGCAGCACGCAAATCCCAACGGGATCAAGCTGCCGATTTACATGGACAATCACGCGACCACGCCCATGGATCCGCGCGTTCTCGAAGAAATGCTGCCCTACTTCATGGAGAAGTTCGGCAACTCCGCTAGCCGCAATCATCCCTTCGGATGGGCCGCTGAAGAAGCGGTCGAGTTGTCGCGCGAGCGCATCGCAAAACTGATCGGCGCCACGCCCAAGGAAATCATCTTCACTTCGGGAGCCACTGAAAGCGACAACCTCGCCATTAAAGGTGTCGCCGAAATGTACCGCGAGAAGGGCAATCACATCATTACCGCGGTCACCGAACACAAGGCGGTGCTCGACACCTGCAAGCATCTGGAGAAGTTTGGCTTCCGCGTCACCTACCTGCCGGTACAAAAAAGTGGCTTGATCGATCTCGACGACTTGAAGCGCGCCCTCGACGACAAGACGATCCTCGTGACGATCATGGCCGCCAACAACGAGATTGGCGTGCTGCAACCGATCGCCGAAATCGGCAAGATGTGTCGTGAGCGTGGCGTGATCTTCCACACCGACGCCGTGCAGGCCATCGGCAAAGTGCCGGTCGACGTCAACAAGATGAATATCGACGTCGCTTCCATTACCGCGCACAAGCTCTACGGTCCGAAAGGTGCCGGAGCGCTCTATGTCCGCCGCAAGAATCCGCGCGTACAGATCGTGCCCCTGATTGACGGTGGCGGCCACGAGCGCGGTATGCGCTCCGGAACTTTGAACGTTCCCGGAATCGCCGGTCTCGGCAAGGCCTGCGACCTCGCCCGCGAAGAAATGCCGCAGGAATCGGCCAGAATGGCTGGTTTGCGCGACCGGTTGAAAGACAGCATCATGAGCCGCCTCGACGAGGTCTACATCAACGGCACCATGGATCACCATTTGCCCGGCAACCTGAATATCAGCTTCGCCTACGTCGAAGGTGAGTCCCTTTTGATGGGTATTAATGACATCGCGGTTTCGAGCGGATCGGCCTGCACCTCGGCGACTCTTGAGCCATCTTATGTATTGAAGGCTCTGGGCACCGGCGACGACTTGGCCCACAGCTCGATCCGCTTCGGCATCGGACGCTTCAACACCGAAGCCGAAGTCGACTACGTGGCCGACCGCGTAGTTGAAACCGTGTTGCGTCTGCGCGAACTTTCTCCGCTCTACGAAATGGCGAAAGAAGGCGTGGATTTAAAGAGCGTGAAATGGGCAGCCGAAGCGCACTAGGGATTTGGAGCGAAAGTCCCGCAAGGGACGACCGAGCATAGCCCGGCGCTTCAGCGCCGGGAGCGAGCGTAATAACAAAAGTCCCAGCGGGACGACTGAAGTTCAGAGGCGGCAAGACAAAAGATTTAAAGGAGATCGAAAATGTCATACAGCGATAAGGTAATCGATCACTACAACAATCCGCGCAACGTTGGCTCAATGGACAAAAAGGATGCCGACGTGGGCACCGGCCTGGTCGGCGCTCCCGAGTGCGGCGACGTCATGAAACTCCAGATCAAGGTCAATCCGCAGACCAATGTGATCGAAGATGCCAAGTTCAAGACCTTCGGCTGCGGCTCGGCCATCGCTTCGTCTTCGCTCGCGACCGAGTGGGTCAAGGGCAAAACCATCGACGAGGCTCTCGCGATCAAGAACACCGAGATCGTGAAAGAGCTGGCGCTACCGCCAGTCAAGATTCACTGCTCCGTGCTCGCGGAAGACGCGATCCGCGCCGCCATCGGCGACTGGAAGAAGAAACAGGAAGCCGTAAAGCCGGTAGCCGCGCAAGTGGCCCAGTAACCAGACAGTGCCCCAGGTTCGCGCGTTTTGTGCGCTAACCTGGGCTCCGAGTACAGCGCCATCTGAATTGGCTGGCTAGAAGCTAGCGGCGAGTAGCAAGAAGCAGACTCATGGAAGAAGCACTCAAAACCGTGGAACGCCCGGCACCGCCCAAGGCTCCGGCCAAAGGCATCCAGGTGACCGACAACGCGCTGAAGAAAATTCGCGCGGCGATGCTGAAAGAAAATGTCTCGCCCGAGCAAGGCGGCCTTCGCCTCGGGGTACAGGGCGGCGGATGCTCCGGCCTGAGCTACAACATTCGCTTCGACAGCCAGCCGCGTGAGCGTGATCGCGTTTTTCAGTTCGAGGATGTCCGTGTTTTCGTCGATCCGAAGTCGTTCATCTATTTGAATGGCCTCATTCTCGACTACAGCGAAACGCTGATGCAGCAGGGATTCGCGTTCGTCAATCCGAACTCGACCAAGTCCTGCGGCTGCGGCAGTTCTTTCTCGTAGGCTCTTTCCGCAGTGTTTCGTTTGGTGCACGAGGCCGAGGCCCGTCACCGCACAACCAGTGCTCACGGGGGCGGGCCGGACGCTCGCCCAAAATTTTGTAATGACGAATGACAAATGACAAATGTCGATTCCAATTCGTTGTTCGTCGTCACCCGGCAATCTCCCGAGACGACCGCCCGTTGCTGGTCGTGCGGTACCATGCGCGCCGTCCATTTCTGCAGTTCCTGCGGAAAGGTGCAGCCCCCAGTTCCCGCCGACTATTTCAGTTTCTTCGGATTTCCGCGCAAGCTGAATCTCGACACCGCCCTCCTCGAAAAAGAGTTTTATGTGCTCAGCCGCCATCTTCATCCCGACGTATTCGGCCAAGCCGACGAACAGGAACGTGCCTGGAGCCTGGAACAAAGTTCCATGCTCAACGATGCGTATAGAACTTTGAAAGATCCGATCAAGCGCACTGAGTACCTGCTACGCATCGAAGGCGTGGAACTCGAAGAGCAATCAAAACAGGCAACAGAAAAGGCGCGCGCTTCCGGAGAGCTGAAAAAGCAGGTCGTTCCTCCCGATCTTCTGGAAGAGGTTTTCGAACTAAACATGCATCTCGAAGAACTCCGGATGCAGAAGAAAACCGGAGAAGACGATCCCGAATTATTCGAAGAAGTAAGCGAAGCCAAACGTTCGCTCGAAGAAAAACACGATGCGCTCCTGACCGAACTGAAGAACGAATGGAACCGCTGGGACGAATCTGTCGAGAACGCAAGCGAAGACGGCAGACGCAAGGTCCTCGACCGCATGGTGGACGTACTAAACCGCAGAAATTACATTCGCAACCTCCTGCGGGACGTGAACGAGGCAATGGAGAGCTAGGTCAGAGGTAAGACGTCAGAATTGCAGAAGCGTGAAATGCAGCGCCGGTTTTAACCTCTGCAATCAGACCTCTGACCTCTGTAATGAATTCAATGGCAACTGACTACATCGTCGGCATCGATCTCGGCACCACGAACTCGCTCGTCGCCTACATGCAGGGCGACGCTCCGATCGTTATCCCCGGAGAAGACGGGCTGAGTCTTGTCCCCTCCGTGGTCGCCCTCGACGAGAAGAATCAGATCATCGTCGGCAATGCCGCCCGCAAATATCTGATCGAAACGCCCGAGCGCGCCGTCTATTCCGTGAAACGTCTGATGGGCCGCGGAGTTGAAGATATCCGCGACGAGTTGAAACTCTTCCCCTTCGAGTTGGCCGACGACCTCCAGGCGGGAGAAGTGCTTCGCATCAAAGTCGGCGACCGCACCTATACCCCGCCAGAGATTTCGGCGTTGGTTCTGCGCCAACTCAAGCGCAATGCCGAACGCTTTTTCGGTGCGCCCGTGACCCAGGCCGTGATTACCGTTCCCGCATACTTTAACGACGCGCAGCGTCAGGCGACGAAAGATGCAGGTCGCATTGCTGGCCTCAACGTACTGCGGCTCGTCAACGAACCGACCGCCGCCTCGCTGGCCTATGGTCTGGACAAAAAGAAAAACGGGATCGTCGCCGTTTACGACCTCGGCGGCGGCACGTTCGATGTCTCGATTCTCAAACTGCAAGACGGTATTTTCGAAGTGATCGCCACCAACGGCGACACCCACCTTGGCGGCGACGATATCGACAACCTGCTGATTGCCGTTGCAATCGACGACATTCAGGGAGATCTCAAACTCGATGTCAGGCGCAACGGAGAAGCAGTTGCCCGCATCCGCAAAGCGGTCATCGAGGCCAAGATCGCTCTTTCTTCCGAGGCCTCGACGAAGCTCGATGTCGATTTGCCCGGTGGCAAAAAGTATCAGCGCGAAATCTCACGCGAAGCCTTTGAGCAGATGATTCAGCCCATCATCGAGCGGACAATCGCGCCCTCGAAACAAGCGCTCAAAGATGCAGGCCTGAAGCCGGAACAGATCGATGAGGTCGTGCTGGTTGGCGGATCGACGCGGATTCCGAAGGTACAGCGCTTGGTTCGCGACCTGTTTCAACGCGAACCGCACACAGATTTAAATCCTGACGAAGTGGTGGCCCTGGGCGCGGCGGTCCAGGCGCATATTCTTGGCGGCGGTTCCGCCATCACCGAAGACATGCTCCTGCTCGATGTGACGCCGCTGTCGCTCGGAATCGAAGTCGCCGGCGGCGTGACCGACAAGATCATTCTCCGCAACTCGACCATCCCCGCATCGGCGACGCAGCACTACACCACCCAGGTCGATGGCCAGACCAACGTCGCCATCCACGTTCTGCAAGGGGAGCGCGAGCTGGCCCGCGATTGCCGCTCGCTGGCGCGCTTCGACTTGAAGGGCATTCCTCCGATGACCGCCGGCATGCCGCGCATCGAAGTAAAGTTTCTGATCGACGCCAACGGCATCTTGCGTGTTTCCGCGCGCGAGCAGCGCAGCGGGCAAGAAGCCGAAATCGATGTGCAACCGACTTACGGTCTCACCGACGACCAGGTCGAAAACATGCTCCTCGAATCCTACGACTACGCAGAAGAAGATTTTCGTCAACGCCAGGTCATCGAAGCTCGCCGCGAGGCGGATACGATTCTAGCCGCCCTCGCCAAGGCGAAAAATAACCAGGCGTGGCGGGATCTTTCAGCCGACGAACGCACCAGAGCCGAGTCGCTGGAGACGGCTCTCATCGCGACAAAAGAAGGCGACGATTATCATGCCATCCGCGCTGGCATCGACGAATTGAACCAGGCCACCATGCGTCTCGCGGAATTGATGATGGATACAGCCGTCTCCAGCGCCCTCAAAGGCAAAGCCATGGACGAGACCGACTTTGAAGAAGGGCCGCAGGCTGGCCATCCGATGGCGAAAGCGGAATTTAAATAGATGTTTCTAGGTTCTCAAACTTGTCTTTAAGTTTGTCATTCCGAACGAAGTGAGGAATCTGCATTTTGCAGCTTTATGTCTGACGAAAAAATGAACCACGCTGGCACAGCAACCGTAGACGCCGCGACTGAAAACACCGTCGAGGTCACCTTCCTTCCCGAAGGCAAAACCGTCACCTTCGAACACGGCAAACTGCCCTACAAAGATCACGGCAAAGAAGAGTCGCTCCTCGACGTCGCCCTGAATTTCGGCATCAAGCTCGACCACGCCTGCGGAGGCAATTGCGCCTGCACCACCTGCCACGTCTGGGTAAAAGAGGGCGCGGATCTGATCTCCGAGATGGAAGACGACGAAGCCGACAAACTCGACATGGCTGCCGACCTTAAGTTAAACTCGCGCCTCGGATGCCAGACGGTAATCAAGAAGCCCGGCAAGGTAGTCGTGGAAATCCCAGCCTGGAACCGCAACTACGTTTCCGAAGAGCACTAGCATTAACGAAGAACACTAACTTCGCGGGAGATCAATTTGGATTGTCATCCCAATTCCAAATTTGCCATCTCAATCCAAATTTGTCCGCCTGAGCGGAGCGACGGACCTATGTACTTTGCTTGCGCTGAGAATTCGCTGTCCCGCACATTCCGGAAAGGGCACGACTCGTGCAGGCCGCGGAAAAAAGCGTATGCGCCACCGTGGAAGAGCGGCCCTTCAGGGCCGCGTAAGCCGCATGTTGTGAATGAGGGCTTTAGCCCCTGAGCAACCACAAGCACAAAAGGAGCAATCATCCATGCCGAAAGACCTGACCTGGAGCGACCCCGAAGACATCGGAATCCTGCTCTCCGAAGCGCATCCGGAAATCGACCCGCTGTCCGTCCGCTTCACCGACCTGCACAAATACGTAACCGCGCTCCCCGACTTCAAAGACGATCCCACAAAGTCGAACGAAGCCAAGCTGGAAGCGATCCAGATGGCATGGCATGCCGAGGTTTTGGACCGGACACAGGGATAGCAGCTTTTATTCAGCTAGCCTCACATCGCGCTTACTGGGTATCATCACGATTGCTGATTTTCGGCGTTTGAGAAGAGACCCATCTTGAGAACGCCCTTCAGATCCGCGGCATATAATCAGTCTCCTCAGGAAGTCATATGAAGCATCTTTTCGCTTTGGCCTTGATCGCGGCCACTCTGCCCTCATATTCCCAGATGAATGAACACCCCAACGGGGAGATCAAAGGTACCGTAACAGATCAGAATGGAAGCCCGGTGGTCGGTGCCGCCGTCTACGCAGTCCCGCAGTTTCTCACTATCGACGGCATGAAGCCCCGCTCGGTTAAGACGGACAGGAATGGGGAGTTCGATTTTCGCGGGGCGCTCCAACTGGGAGCGTATAAGCTCTATTCTCAAAAGGAAAACGACGGCTACCCCGACCCTTTTAAGAGCTTCGACGCGGACTCAAAGCTCGAAGTTCCGAAGGTCGTTCTGACCAAACGTCACACTTCAGCAACGGTTAAATTGACGTTGAGCAAGAAAGACGGCGTGGTTGCCGGACAAGTCATCGACGCTGACAGCGGTGCTGCCACGAAAGCGCTCCTGGCTTTCATAGACTACGATGGAAATCGACGCGAAATTCTAGCCGATGGTAAGTTTCGCGTGCTCTTGCCGCCCGGGAAGGATCTAATCCTGATGGTGACACCTATGTCCCGGGAGTCTAGTGCGCAGCGACCGTTTGATACTCCCGTGCGGCTCGAACCAGGGCAAGAGATTTATATGGACATCCCGGTCTCCCAATGATAAACGGGCCACATCCTACCGAGCCGCCGACGCCCCCTCCTCCACGCTAGCCTCTCTCAAAAACTTAGCCGCCTCTTCCGGCGGTGTCGGGTTGATATAAAACCCCGTCCCCCACTCAAATCCCGCCGTCTTCGTCAGCTTCGGCATGAATTCGATGTGCCAGTGGTAGTACTCGTTCGTCGGATCCTGCACCGGCGAAGAATGTACCACCAGGTTATAAGGAGGATTGTCGAGCACGCGGTCCGCCTTCATCAGCAGCAACTTGAGCGCCTTCGCCAGATTCTCGAACATGTGCGAAGACGAATTCTCGAACGCCGACTCATGCCGCTTGGGCAAAATCCAGGTTTCAAACGGAAACCGCGGAGCGTACGGCGCGAGAGTTATAAAGTCTTCATTCTCCGCCACCACACGAATTCCACTCTCGGTTTCCTGCCGGATCGCGTCGCAAAAAACGCAGCGCTCTTTGTAGATGTAGTACTGCTTCGCTCCCTGCAGTTCTTCGGCCACGTAAATCGGCAGAATCGGCAACGCGATCAGCTGCGAATGCGAATGCTCCAGCGAAGCGCCCGCCGCTTCCCCGTGATTTTTGAAAAGCAAAATATATTTGAAACGCCGGTCTTTCTTCAGATCGAGTATGCGATCGCGAAACGCCCAAAGAACGTCTTCGATTCTTTTCGACGGCAGCGAAGCCAGAGTCGCGTTGTGGTCGGGAGTCTCGATCACCACTTCGTGCGCGCCGATGCCGTTCATCTTGTCAAACATGCCCTCGGCTTGCTTGTTCAAGTTGCCTTCAATGCCGAGCGCCGGAAATTTATTCGAGACCACTCGCACCGTCCAGCCCGGCCCGTCTTTTTGCGGAGTCGCGCCATTCGTGCTCGGACGATACGCCAGAATTTCCGACGGCGTCTTATTCTCGTTGCCGTAACAGAATGGACAGAATCCCCCCTTGACCTTGACACCCTCGCGCGCGAAATCCGTGGGCCGCTTGGCGCGGTCCGTGGAAATAATCACCCACCGGCCCACGATGGGGTCTTTTCTCAGTTCAGGCACCTACTAAATCCTTTCAGTAGTGGGTTTCAGAGCCACGACGCGGTTCAGAGGCACGATTGTACGACACGGGAAACGCATTCTGAAACATCTCGAACGACGGTTGGTCGTGACCGTGGTCATAGTATACGGCGAGGATGTCGAAGCGCCACTGGCACGTATGAGGCAGCTGGCGCAAAAAGTCGCGCGCCACAAGAGACAGTTCTCTCCGCTTCTCTCGATCGACAGCCGCTTCGGCGGGCTTGACGTCGCGCGAGGTGCGGGTCTTTACTTCGACAAAACAAAGCACGCCCCCCTCCCAACCCACCAGATCAAGTTCACCCCGATGATGCGGAGAGCGGTAGTTGCGCGCAATGATCGTGTACCCACGCCGCCGGAGGTAAAAGTACGCCTCGTCCTCACCGCGTCGGCCAGTGCGCAAGTGCGGCGCGATATCTTCGGGCGTGAGCACTCTCGCGGCTAGCCAATCGAGAGCGCGCACTGTGACCTGCGTCAGGCGTCCGGCGAACATGGCAACTCCATCCGAAGTTCACCGTAACGTGGAAGCCGCTGCCCGAGATGTGATGACCATCACCTGCCGATCGTTACAATCTTCCGGGACTTCTAGTAGGACTTCCAGTTTCGGCAGTCGTGACGTGGACTCTTTGTTCGGCGTCTCTCCGCCCGATCTTCTTTTCCCCACCGTGTTCACAATCACCACGCCGGCAAGAGCGATTGCTCCCCCAACCAGCGAGGCTGGCTTCGGTACTTCACCCAGCCAGATCCAGGCAATGCCGATGGCGACAATTGGAATCACGTAAAGCAGCGTCGCCGTCCGTCCGGCCGTTCCGTGCGAAAGCACGTAAGACCACGCCACGTAGGCGAGCGCTCCCGGAAATATGCCGAGATAAATAAACGCGAGTGTCGACGGAACCGGAGCCGAGCGCAAAGATTGCACGAGCCCCTTGCCAAACGGTAGCATCAACGCCGTCCCGAACCAGACCGAGTACGCCGTGAATTCCAGCGCCGTGTAACGGCCGAGATAATGCTTCTGCAGAATCATGTAGAGCGCCGACGCCACCGCGGCGCCCAAAATAAACAACGCCTGCACCGAAAGCCGAATGCCTCCGCTCTCTCCGGCGGCAATCAACGCGACTCCGGTGAAGCTGACGAACACTCCGCCCCATCCAACGACAGTTAGTTTCTCGTGCAGCCAGATGCGCGCAGCAAGCGCAGTCCATATCGGAGTCGAAGCAATCAGCAGACTGGCCGCGCCCGCGGTCACGCGAGTTTCCCCGTAGTTGAGTGCGAGGTTGTAAAAGGAGATGCCGACGGCGCCCGTCAAAACGAGTCCGGGAATATCACGCAGTTCCGGTCGCCGGAAATGAGCAATGCCCGCATAAATCGCGAGCACTGCCGACGCGACCATAAAACGCAGAATGGCGAGGTCCGCTGGCGAATATCCGCGCAGGCCGGCACGAATGCCTGCGAATGCGGAAGCCCAAACCACTAGGGTGAATGCGAGTGCCACAAGAGTACGCGAGTTAAGACGAGGCATAGACGGCCTCCTTTCAGTAAGAAATCAGGTTGATGAGATTCTGCTGAGGGCAGAGCGTGCGCAGCGGGTCCGGCGAAACAGGTCGCCGAAAAAAAGTGCCGGCGAAACGAGGTACCCAGCCAGTTACCGGATCACCACGTATCGCCGCCTCGTTCTGGAGGCCACGCTCCAGCCTGGCGGCGTAGCAACGCGATTTGGCCAGTGTGGTAAGTGTTATGTGCGGCGAGTTGGTACAGCATCGCGCGCACCGTGGCCTCGCGCGGAGCCTTGGGCGAGCCTACATTCTGAATTGTTCTTTCCAGCGACGCAGCGTCAGACTCGGCCAGTCGCGCCAGGCGGCCGAGCAAATCAGTGAAGCGCCGCGTCGTGGCCTTCCACTCCTGACCTATCGCGCCAGTTTCATTCGCACGCGGAACCGCCGGCCAGCTCTCGATCGCGTGATCGGGATAATGGCGACTCTCGCCATCGATCTTCGAGAGGTCATACTCCATCCAATAATTCATGTGCCCCACGATCTGCCAAACGGAGTGCGGATAACCCGCCACGGTGCGAGCCGCCAGTTCCGCCGAGATATCTTCGACGCAAGCGACCGGATCCACATGAGCGCCCTTGCCATACACAAGTTCGCGCAAAGTGTTGTCGCCCATATGTCGCATCCTTTCTCCAAATCATGGAATCATGAAAGCGTTTTCGTTACGCTTTCTTTTCCGCCGCCACTAGCGCTATCGCATCTTCCAACACATCCATCGCAACGTCCGCCTCGTCTTTTGTGACAATTAGTGCCGGCGCGATGCGCACCGTGCTCGGCCCGCAGCCTAGGAACAAAACTCCGCGCTCGAAAGCCAATTCGACGATGCGGTCGCGTTCACTCGCGCCATACTCGCGTGTCTTCTGATCTTTCACAATCTCAACGCCGATCATCAATCCCCGTCCACGGACATCGCCGACGATCTTGTGCTTCTTCGGCCAGTCGGCCATGCGGTTCACCATGTGCTCGCCGACTTCCTGCGCATTGCGCAGCAGCCCCTCTTTCTCAATCACATCGAGCGTTGCCAGCGCCGCAGCGATGCACACCGGATTCCCACCAAAAGTCGAAGCATGCGACCCCGGGATCCAATCCATCACGTCGGCCTTGCTGATGGTCACGCCGAGCGGCATGCCCGAGGCAATACCTTTCGCACTGCAAACGATGTCAGGATGCACGCCCGTATGTTCCACCGCCCACCACTTGCCGGTACGCCCGATGCCACTCTGCACTTCGTCGACCACGAGCAGGATGCCGTGTTTGTTGCAGATGCGGCGCAGTTCCTGCATGAAAATCGTCGGCGCAACCACGTATCCGCCCTCGCCCTGGATCGGCTCCACGAAAATCGCCGCCACTTCTTCGGGCGCAAGGATGGTCTTGAAAAGTTTATCCTCGATGTAGCGGGCACAACCGAGCGCAAACTTCTCCGCATCCTGCGGGCCGCCCGAGCAACCGCGATAGACATCGGGATAACGCACGTGCGTCACTCCAGGTACGAGTGGCGAGAAACGCCGCTTCTGCTGCGGTTTCGAGCCAGTCAGCGAGAGAGCGCCCATAGTCCGTCCGTGGAACGCGCCGAAAAATGCAATCACCTGCTGCCGCTTCGTGTGGTAACGCGCCAGCTTCAACGCGCACTCCACCGCTTCAGCGCCAGAGTTCCCGTAATAAATCTTGTGCGGCCCCGGCATCGGCGCGATCTTCGAAAGCCGCTCCGCCAGCGTGACCAGCGACTCGTAATAAAAATCCGTGCCCGACATGTGAATCAGCTCGCCTGCCTGCTTCTGAATGGCGGCCACCACTTCCGGATGGCAATGCCCGGTCGAGGTCACCGCAATGCCAGCCGAAAAATCGAAGAACTCGTTGCCATCCACGTCTTCAACCACGATGCCGCGGCCGCGCTTGGCCACCATCGGATAAGAGCGCGTGTAAGAAGGCGAAATATATTGCTCATCGCCGGCAAGCACCAGCTGGGCCTTCGGTCCGGGCAGCGCAGTCTTCAGCTTGGGCCCGGCGGTAAGAGTTTTCGTGGTCATGGAAGTTCTCCTGTGGTGGTTAATATTCCGAGAGTGATGAGGTCGATGTGCGACCGAAACGGCTGTTTTCGCTAGAAGCTAGTAGCTAGGAGCCAACAGCGATTGACTGATTAGCGAGAAGAAAGGAAAGAATTAGTCGCCGCCGAAAAGGTTGGCGCGCATGTGCGACGGCAGCACGGACAAGTACCGGCGAGGACAGGCGCGTCCTTCGATCCAGCAGGTCCGCAAAAGTAAAGACGAAATGTAGCCGTTCGAGCGCATAGCAGCGATCTTAAGATTATATCTGGAGTTTGACCGCGGCGTAACCCCCGTCGTAACGCACTGTCGTAACCGCACTGTCGCAACCGCATAAAGACGGCGTCCCACCGCCAACATCTACCCAACAACCTCCGCTTCGAACACAAAGCGATCACCAAGCAGGAAATTAACCAGTGAACAGACGGCGATCCCGATTAAGTTCGCCGCAATGTAATTGACCCTCATCTTGCCAACCAGCAACCACATCAGCCCAAGGTTCCCGATAATCGATACCGCTCCGTTCGTTGCATTGAACTTGGCCAGCCGGAACAGCGAATGATCCCAACGCGCAGCGGGACGATCTGCCCAGGTAAACCGCTCATCCAGGAGCGGCACATACCTAACGCCGCCAGCTGCACGACGATCCCAACCCCGCCAACCACATTGAACTTCACCCAGCGCAGAAAGGTCTGCTTCTGGTTTTCCTGAAAGCTGAAAGCTAACAGCTGAGAGCCGCCGTCCTGAGACCTGCGGCCTAGCACCTGACACCTGCAATTCTCTCTTCCCGATAAAGCCGCACAGTGTTCTTCACGCAAACCACCACGAGCATCAACACCATCCCCGCCAACCCAATCGCGCCGCCAATATCGAATATCCGGTAACGCCCATGCATCACCCAGACCCAGCGCAACGAAGCCAGGTTGCCCACCGCCAGCAGGACGCGCAATTCCGTCGGCCCAAATCGCCACATGGAAAGATGGAATTCGCCAAGCGTATACGTCGCGAGATACGACTGAATGGAAAGCAATAAGAAGGCAATCAGCAATCCGATCGCAATCATCGGATGCATATAGCCAGACAGCGTCAGCCCCACCATCATCGCCACCGCGCCGATCGAATCGATGACATGATCGACATAAAATCCATAGCGTGGCCGCTGTTGTTGCCGCACGCGCGCCAGAGTTCCGTCGAGCGAGTCGCCAAACCAGTTCACCGCGAGACAAATAATGCCCGCGACCAACCACCGCCGGTCGTGCGCCGCAAGCGCATAGCAGACGCCGGTCGCAATCTGCGCCACAAATCCGAGTACCGTAAGATGGTCCGAGTTGACAGAAACTGGCATGCGCTCGGCCATCCAGACCAGCGCCCGTTTCTCCACCGCCGCCAGCAGGCTGCCATGAACTCGCGTAGCCTGCCGAAACCCGGCCCGCCGCGCCTCCGCCAAAGTCTTAGGATTGATCTGTTCCGCAAAATCCACCATCGATATAGCCACAATTGCCTCCGCTTGTGGCTATATGACGCGGGAAGGTCAGGAAGGACAATGCATCTGGGGTAAAACGTAGATCAAGAGATATCTCACGTGTTCACAGTCAGATGGCGGGAAGCATCAACCAGAGCACTCCTTAATCGCCGCCTTGATCTCCTCCACCGCCCACCCGATCTCCTCCGCCGTAATCACCGCTGGAGGCGCAATCAGCAGATGGTCTCCCGCTACCCCGTCGACACATCCCTGCATCGGATACACCAGCAACCCGCGCCCTAAACACGCTTGCCCCACCATCCCAGCAAAATTTTTCTCAGGCGCAAACGGAGCCTTCGTCTTCTTATCAGCCACGAACTCCACCCCCCACAACAACCCCAGCCCGCGGACATCGCCCACCACGTCCACATCGCGCAGACTCTCCAACGCAGCCTTTAAAGCCGAGCCCGCCGTTCTTTCAGCACCAGGATCGGCAACTTCCGAGTCCGCTGCCCGCACTAACTTCTGCGCCCGTATCCGCCGCAACACCGCCCGCCCCGCCGCCACCGACACCGGATGCGCGTTGTAGGTGAAGCCATGCAAAAACGCTCCGGAGCCCGTGTGGGGCGGGCATTCCTGCCAGCCCGTCACGCCACCCGCGATAGCGTCCACCACATGCTTTGTCGCAACGACCGCACCCAGCGGCGCGTATCCAGAAGAGAGGCCCTTGGCAGTGACGAGAATGTCGGGTTCAACCGAGAAATGCTCCACCGCAAAATTTCGCCCCGTCCGTCCCATGCCCGTCATGACTTCGTCCGCAATCAGCAGCACGCCATGCCGTCGGCAAATCTCCGCAATCGCCGGCAAATATCCCGGAGGTGGCGTCACCGCTCCCAGCGTCGCCCCGCTCATCGGCTCAAAGATGAACCCGGCCACTTCGCCCTGAGCCGCCTGAATCGCCCGCTCCAGTTCCGCCGCATATTGCTGCCCACAGTTATAGCAACTGTCGGTGCAGTCAAACCCGCAGCGATAACAATAAGGAATGCCGATGTGCTCAAACTCCCGCACCATCGGAAGATAAATCTCACGCCGCTTGCGATTGCCGGAAACGGCCAATGCTCCCAGCGTCGAGCCGTGATAACTCTGCTGCCGGCTCAGAATCTGGTGCCGCTTCTCCTCGCCAACCTCCACCTGATATTGCCGCGCCAGCTTCAGCGCTGTTTCGATCGACTCCGACCCTCCGCTGGCGAAGTAAACAGCCCCGCCAGAAAAATTTTCCCCGGCAAACTCGAGCAACTCCTGCGCAAACTCCTCGGCCACCGGAGTCGTGAACTGGCTCGTATGGACAAACTCCAACTGCCGCGCCTGCTCCGCCATCGCGTCGCCAATCTCGCGTACCCCATGTCCAATAAAATTGACCGCCGCCGATCCCGAGAAATCCAGATAGCGCTTGCCGTCAGCATCCCAGACATAAACGCCTTCACCACGCACAGCCACTGGATATGGCTTACGAAAAGATCGCCGAAGCACAGGCGTACGAAGTGGTTGCTGAGTCACACTGGATTCGCTCACAGCCGGATTATAGAAGGAACGTGTGGCGCGGGCGCCCCCGCCCGCGTGCTCCGAGCACAATTTGCTCTGTCGTCGATAGAGCGATTTGCTCGTGCTCGTGAATGCGGATTTCGACGTTGACTCGGCGCGGGATGTTTGTTTGCCATCGTGCATTACTCCTTGCCGCCGAACCACTTGCCATTACCGATTCCATCCCCGCCGATAACTCTCCGCTAAGCACGCGGATGCTTTATTCTGCCAATGCGTCACTTCTCTAAGCTCATGCGTCTGCTGCGCTTCTTTCGCCCGTCACACCAGCACACCGCCTTCTCGGCGACCCTGCTCCTGATGACGGCCATCACGCTCTCGCGCGTAATCGGATACATCCGCGAAGCCTACATCGCCTATGCTTTCGGTGCCGGCCAGCAAACCGACGCCTATGTCGCCGCCTTCACACTCCCCGACTGGCTCAACTACATCGTCGCCGGCGGCACTGCCTCCATCACATTTATCTCCATCTATACAAGATTTCTCGCGGAAAAGCGCGAGCAAGACGCGCAGAAAACTTTCTCCATCATCATCACAGTCATGACCACCGTGCTCGTCGCGGGCACCATCCTGGCGGAGATTTTCACCCCGCAGTTCGCCGGTTGGATGTTCCACGGCTTTACCCCCGAGCAGATGCAACTTTGCGTTCATCTGACGCGCATCCTGCTGCCCGCACAAATTTTCTTTTATGTTGGGGGAGTCATCTCCGCCGTGCTGCTCTCACACCGTCTCTTCCTTCTTCCAGCTTTCGGTCCGCTGATCTACAACGTCGCCATCATTGTCGGCGGAGTCGTCGCTGGCCGTCAGATGGGGATCGCCTCACTCGCCTTCGGTGCTCTCGTTGGCAGCATCGCCGGACCGTTTCTGATCAACGCCTTTGGAGCTGCAAAAATCGGCACCGGATACCGCCCGTCATTTGACATAAAAAATCCTGCTTTCCGCGAATGGGTCCGCCTTTCCATTCCCCTCATGCTCGGCGTGTCGCTCGTGACTGCCGATGATTGGATCCTGCGGTATTTCGCATCGAGTGGCGTCGGCGACATCGCGCGCCTCAACTACGCCAAACGCCTCTTCGCCGTCCCCATCGCGATTTTAGGTCAGGCCGTCGGCCAGGCGTCGCTCCCGTTTTTCTCCCGCCTCTTCGGAGAAAAAAAGTTCGATGAGTTCGCCGCCACGGTCAATGCGTCCGTCTATCGCATCACGGCCGCCTCTCTTCTGATGACCGGATGGATGATGGCCATTTCCGTCCCGCTGATCGATCTCGTCTATCGCCGAGGCCACTTCACCTTCGCCGACTCCGAATCGACCGCAATGTATTTTTTCTGGTTCTCGCTCTCCCTCGCACTGTGGTCGAGCCAGGCGCTCTACGCGCGCGCTTTTTACGCGTCGGGCAACACGCTGACTCCCATGATCGCCACCACGATCATTACCGCAGCGTCGCTACCCATCTACTCTTTGTTGTTCCGGACATTCTCCGTCACAGGACTGGCAATCGCATCCGACGTGGGCATCACCGCAAATGCCGTGGCCATCGCCGCTCTCCTGCATTTCCGAGGCATGGTGCCGCTCGGCGGCATGAACTGGAAAGAATTAATCAAGTCGGCGGTCGTCGGTATTGTCTCCGGCGCTTTGAGTTACGAAGTCATGCGCAGCATCCCGCTCGACGGCAGTCGGCGCGCCGATCTATTCGCGCTCGCGCTCGGTTCGCTAACCTGGCTCGCCGCCGTGGCGGCAGGACTTTGGTTGCTGCGCTCGGATCTGCCCTCAGCCCTTCGCCGCACAAAATCTCCGACGCCCCCTCCAACAGCCAATATAGAAACCAGCATAGAACCGTAGAATCCATCCACCAGCCCGATTCCTCCGCCTAACAACCTACTAGCTCGTCTTGGCATAATCATTCACGAGAAATTGACTTGACATGGAAATGCCATGGAGTTACTTTTCCTGCCACGAGTGAGCTTCCCCGCATGACTCAACCGCCGCTTTACAGCGATGGTCGAGATCCGGAAAATTTCGGTCGTCGCGGCAAGAAGCTTCCGTTTTCGAAAGCAACTGAGGCCTCGACATCGTAACTAGAGGAACTCAGATGAAGAAGGCTCGTAAGTCATCCGCCAAATCCAGCAAAAAACAACCACCCCTCACAAAAAACAGTACGCCCTCCCAGCAGCCCGTCGTAGGCACACCGGTTGGCGCGCCTGTGTTCGGCGAACCCAGCGTTACTCCCGACCCTACAAAATTCAAAGTCCCACACGCTTCGGCTTCTCAGGCCTATGCTGAGATGGACGCGCTGATCAAAGCCAGCAAATTCCTCCCCTTGGATTTCCCCGCCGTCACCGGAGTTACAGAGCCGATTCTTACCCTTTCGTCTGCTCTCGGCTCGAACGGCCCCGCCACGATTGCAAAAATCCAACAGGCTGGCAGCATCGTCTTTCAATCCGCCGGCGATACCGGCTCGACTCGCGGCCCCCAGTCCGAGAACACCGCCGTCGACAAGATGCTCTCCGACTTCGTCGACGAAACGCCAGAGGCTGTTCCGCAGTTCTTCTACAATCTCGGCGACATCGTCTACAGCTTCGGAGAGCACAAATACTATTACGATCAGTTCTACGAGGCCTACCGCAACTATAGCCGTCCGATCTTTGCTATCCCGGGCAACCATGACGGTATCGTCCTGCCCAAGCCCGCCGGCTCCGGCAATCCGATGGATTCCCTCGCCGCGTTCCTGGCCAACTTTTGTGCGCCCGGATTCGCTCACGCTCCCGACGCCATGGGACTCTCGCGCACCACCATGATCCAGCCCGGCGTCTACTTCACGCTTGAAGCCCCGTTCGTTCGCATTCTCGGGATCTATAGCAACATGCTTGAAAACCCCGGCGTCATTTCCTCGACCAAGGATCCAAAGTCAGGCGTCCCCAAGTTTCCCAATCTCAAGGACGTCCAACTCGAATACCTGGCAGCGGCCCTCGCCCGAGTCAAGCAGCAGAACTTTACCGGCGCACTCGTCATCGCCGTGCATCATCCCCCGTACGCCTTCGGCACCCACTCGGCCAGCATCGTGATGCTCAAGGAAATCGATGCGATTTGCACCGCGGCAGGTGTTTGGCCCCACGCCGTTCTTTCTGGCCACGCGCACAGCTATCAGCGCTTCACGCGGATTCTCGGGAGCCGCCAGATTCCATTCATCGTTTGCGGCAACGGCGGTCACGGACTGACCAAGCTCTCGAAAACCCAAACCCTCCGCACTCCACAAACCATGCCGATTTTCGCTCAACCCGAAGCCAAAGACTCTGTCGTCTTCGAGAGTTATGACGACGTGAACTACGGCTACCTGCGCGTGCTGGTAGACCCATCGCAGCTTCGCATCGAGTATCACCCCGCCTCCGACGGCTCGACCACCAAGACCCCAGATGACTCGGTAACCGTCGACTTGGCCAGCGGTACCTTGGTCCACTACAACGCCCCCGCGTGAACCCTGGGCGCCAAATAAAAATGGCATCCTCGATTTTCGAGGATGCCATTTCTCTCGGAAAACTATCTCTGCCGCGGGACTAGCTCTTACGCTCTCGCTGCAATCGCTGGTTCCGGCGCCGCCGCCGCCACACTCTTCGCTGCTTCTTCCGACTTCGCGCCCGCCGATCCTGCCTTGCGGATGTCGATGCCGCCCTTGAAGAATGCGCCGTCTTCAATCGAGATGCGCGCCGCCACCACGTCTCCCGTCAACGAGCCGTCACTGCGGATATCCACCCGATCGCTTGCGGTCAGGTTTCCGCGGACTTTGCCCAGTACGACAATTTCGCGCGCGCTGATGTTCGCCGCCACCACGCCGTTCCGTCCGATGGTCACGCGATTACCCGCCAGGTTGATCGATCCCTCGACTCGTCCATCGATATAGAGCGATTCGGAGCCGGTCACTTCACCTTTGATGACCAACGACTTGCCAATCGTGGCCTGGTCCGAGGAGGCAGTCGAAACTGGGCGAGGCACAGCGGGAGGTTCGCTAATGGCTGCCGGGGCCACAGGGGCCGTTGCGGTGCTCGGACGCTCCGGTTCCGCCGGCCGGCCGGGTGTTGCTGGTTGATTCGTGGGCTTCCACATGTTCGTCGAAATCCTTTCCTTTATTAGGGAATTCTCAATCACCGCCGCATTTTACGGGCCAAAACGATTGTACTCCCGGTCCATCCCCACGTCTGTGGAAATCGAGCCTTCTTATTGATTTTCATAGTTCCATCGAGGGTTCCCCCGCCGCCTCCCTTCCCAACTTTCCCAGCCGATCATGTAACCTCTGCCGTCCTCCGGTAATTCTTCTATCGCGATACCTGTCGCTATATGATGAACAGGTACGCCTCCCGAAGCGCATCTCACATGAAATGTACGACTGATTGCCTTGATCAGGAGTTTTGAGAGGACCCCTATGAATCCGACCGCCACTGTGAGCGCCACTGTGAATAAGATCAGCCGTCCCGAGACCGGGGAGAACGCACCTTACTACGACCGCTACATCTCGCTTGTCCCCGGAAACGACGTGCTCGCCGCATTCGACGAGCAGCGCCGCCACATGCTCCTGCTGCTGTCCGGACGCCCCGAATCCGACGGCGACCTCCGCTACGCCCCAGACAAATGGACCCTGAAAGAAGTACTCGGCCATCTCAACGACACCGAACGCATCATGACCTACCGCGCCTTGCGCATTTCCCGAGGAGACAAAACTCCCATCGAAGGCTACGAGCAGGACGATTACGTTCGCAACAGTCCTCTCAGCCGGCATCCCCTGTCCGACTTGATCGAGGATTACATCGCCGTCCGAAGAGCCACGATTTCTTTATTCCGCAATCTCGACGAAGAGGCATGGACCCGTCGCGGCACCGCAAACAAGAACGAAGTCACCGTGCGAGCCCTCGCCTATCTCATCGCCGGACACGAACTGCATCACCGGAAAATCCTGGAAGAAAAGTACCTCCGCTAGAATTCTCGATTCCCAGTTCTCTGAAACTGAGCAACACTGAGAACTGGGAACTGAGAACTGAGAACTGATGCTTTCCGATTCCGCCATTCTTCGCCACATCGCCCGCCAGCCGAAACAAACGGCGAGCCACAAGCAATTGCTCCGCGAACTCGGTGCCAAAGCCTCGAATCGTCGCGAACTTACCGACCGCCTCTACGCGCTCGTCAGCAAAGGCGAACTGCTGCATGTTGAAGGCGAACGCTACGCCATCCCACACGCAGCCAAGGGCCGCAACATGCTCGTCGGTCGTCTCACCATGCACCGCGACGGTTACGGCTTCGTGATTCCAGAAGCCACCTCGCTCGATCCGAGCCTCAAGGCGCGCCTGTCCGGCGACGTTTTCATCCCTCCGCACGCCATTGGTTCGTCGATGCACGGCGACCGCGTGCTGGTGGAAGTCTCGGCAGTCAAGACAGACGGCCGCGCCGAAGGTCGAATCATCCGCTCCATGTCGCGCGCCCATCCCACAGTCGTCGGCATCTTCCACTACGGAAAGCGCCACAACTACGTCAAGCCTATCGACGAAAAGGTTACGCAGGAGATCGTCATTCCCCCAGGGATGGAATACCCTCCCTCCGCTCCAGTGACAGCACCCGCGAAGTCCCGCGATCGAGTCATCGGCGACGAAGCCGCAGTCCATACCGATTTTCGCGGAACCGATCCTGAAGGAAACACCTCGCAGGATCTCGACGGCGTCGTCGTCGACGTAGAAATCACCGACTGGCCGAGCGCGACGCAAAACCCGCGCGGCCGCGTCATCGAAATTCTCGGCGAAGAAAATGATTTCGGCGTCGACGTCGAAATCATGATCCGCAAGTTTCACCTGCCCCACCGTTTCCCGCCAGAAGTTATCGAAGAGGCGCAGGCGATCGAGAACATAATTCCGGCCACAGAACTGCGCCGCCGCCGCGATTACCGCGACCTCCCAATCGTCACCATCGACGGAGAAACCGCGCGCGATTTCGATGACGGCGTCCACGTTCGCCAACTTCCAAACGGAAATTACGAATTGCAAGTCCACATCGCCGACGTGGCGCAATACGTAACCCCGAATTCGCCGCTCGACCAAGAAGCGCGCCTGCGCGGCACGAGCGTCTATTTCCCCGACCGCGCCGTCCCGATGCTGCCGCTCGAACTCTCAACCGATATCTGCAGCCTGCGTCCGCAAGTTGACCGCCTCGTCCTCTCCTGCACTATGGAAATCGATCACCAGGGCGAAATCGCCGCCTACGAAATCAACGAAGGCGTAATCCGGTCCGCTGAAAGAATGACCTACACCGCCGTCAATGCCGTCCTAGAACGTGCCCCAGAGCCTGCCCTGAGCTTGTCGAAGGGTTCGCGCTCGCCTTTGAGCGCTAACCTGGGCGCCGCCCAAGAAGAAAACGGCGCCCGCGAACGCTACGCCGCCCTCGTCCCTCATTTCGAACGCATGCGCGATCTCGCCGAAATCCTCAACCGCAAACGAAAGCGCCGCGGATCGATCGACTTCGATCTCCCCGAAGCCGTCATCGAGTTCGACGAATTCGGCATGATGAAGAGCATCACGCGCTCGGAGCGCAACGTCGCCCATCGTCTGATCGAAGAGTTCATGCTCTCGGCCAACGAATGCGTTGCCCATTATCTTGAAAATAAACGCATCGCCTCGCTCTATCGCATCCACGAAAAACCAGACGCCAAGCGCGTCTACGACTTCGAAGTGATCGCGGCCACCTTCGGATACTCCCTCGGAGTCGGCGCGTTGCCCATCCAGCGCGTGCAGCTAAAGGCCGACCGCCGCGATGCCCGCGGCACCGGCAAGCGTGTGCGCGAGATCGAAGTCCCAAAAGAAGTTCACATCACCCCGCGCATGTATCAGAAGCTCACCGAGAAAATCGCAGGCAAGCCCGAAGAAAGAATTCTGAGTTTCCTGATGTTGCGCTCTCTAAAACAGGCCCGTTACTCCGAAGAAAATCGCGGACACTTCGCCCTCGCCGCCACCACCTACACCCACTTCACCTCCCCAATCCGCCGCTATCCCGACCTGATCGTCCATCGCATCCTCAAAGACGTCCTGCGCGACTCGCCCGAAAAAATGGATGGTGAAATCCCAGTCGGCGTGAACCTTGCCGCAGCCATCGGCCACAAACCAACCATGGACCGTAGCCAAGCCACCGACCGCACCGCCACCGTGGAAGAGCGGCCCTTCAGGGCCGCGTCCACCGCTTCTAAACAAGGGGCTTCAGCCCCTGAGCCGCCATCTCCGTGGTCCAAACGCCGCGACCGCGACGCACATCAACAAGCCATCGAACCTCTCGGCGGCCCCATCCCCATCGAAGAACTCCACAACATCGCCGACGAATCCAGCCAATCCGAACGCCGTGCCGACGAGGCCGAACGCGGCCTGATGGAGTGGAAAAAAATGAAATTCATGGAGCGCCGCATAGGCGAAGACTTCGACGGCCTCATCATCAGCGTCACCAAATTCGGATTCTTCGTAGAGCTAACCGACCTCTTCGTCGAAGGCTTCGTCCCCCTGAACACTCTCGACAGCTGGGACCAAAACGACCGCTACATCTACCACGAAGACACCCGCCAGATCATAGCCCAGCGCTCCCGCAAGACCTACAGCCTGGGAGACCGCGTGCGCGTGCTGGTCGATCGCATCGATCCGGTCGAAAAGAAGATCCAGTTCGCCGTGCTCGAGCCCGAGCCAAAGCGCGCCACCACCGGTCGGCGCAAGCGGCACTGATCCGCAATATTCGTGGGTGTGTGGAGGGGGCGCCCTCGCCCGCTGCCTTTGACTTTGCCCTTGACCTCGAACTCGACTTTGATCCTTAGGCCGCACAGCGAAAGACCCCAGAGCGAGCCACCCGCAAGCAACTGTGTCCGCTCCGCACGCAATAGATTAGGATGTGTAGGGAGCAGACATCATGCCAACACCAACCGACCCAAAGCCCGAGCAAAATTCAAACGAAGCCGCCGAGCACGTAGCCAGCGCGCATAAGCTTCTGAAACAACTGCAGCAGCGAGTTGGCGCTCATCCCGAACTAGGCGAAGCAATCACGAAACTGGAAATGGCCCTCAACAGCCTCGCGCTACAGACCGGCGGCTTGCTGTAACGCGTTTTTGTTTTTGAAGTTTGTTGGTGCTGGACAAGCCCATTCCGGCCAGTACACAAATGGAAATTACCATCCAAGAACGCGGTCTAAGCTTCCGGTCCGAATACGAAATTGCCACACCCGGTTCTTACTATTTTGCGCAAAAGACATTTTTTTCATTTCCGTCCAAGATAAGACTGCAGTCGTCAGACGAACGTGATCTCGCGAACATAGAGGGTCGTTTTTCATTCTTCCGAGAAAAGTACGACTTCGCACTCTCGGATGGCCGCGTCTTTCGCTTTTGGTGCGAGAAGAGATGGAAACGCGTTTTCGATTGCGAGGGCGATAAAGCTAGCTATCGCCTCTACGGACATAAAGGCCTCAAGTATTCCATTTTCCAGGATGACCGTCAGATCGCGGCTTTTGCCAAGAATCGTGTGGTGTTCGGGAAAGGCAATAAGTACGAGATAAGTCTTAACGACGATGCCGACGTCATTTTGATCATATGCATGGTGCTCGCAATAAACAATTCTGAGAACGACGATGACGATTCAACTGTCACCATTGATGTGGGTAGCATCGGACCGGAAGAAAAACAATTCGATGAACGCTGGCAGGCTAGTTGAAACCAAACACTATCGGCCGCCAAAACTCGCGAATTCTTACGCCCAACTTTCGCCGCAATTGACCTGCTAGAATTTCCTTTCACCACTCTTGGCGCCTGCCTGAAGGAACTTCACTTCATGTCCACCAACCCCACTGTCACCCCCCGCACCCGCGTCATCCGCGAACCCCAGCGCGCCATCTACGACCGCGACGTCATCAACGAAATCCTCGACGAAGCCTTTCTCTGCCACGTAGGCTTCACCGTTGACTCCCAGCCCTACGTCATCCCCACCTCCTACGGACGCGTCCAAGACATGCTCTACATCCACGGCTCGGCGGCCAGCCGTATGTTGCGCAATCTCGATCAAAGCGTCCCCGTCTGCATCACAGTCACCCTGCTAGATGGATTGGTGCTCGCTCGCTCCGTATTCAATCATTCGATGAATTACCGCTCGGTGGTAATCCTCGGCACGGCAACGCTGGTCGACGACCCGGCAGAAAAGCTCGCCGCTCTGCGCGCCCTCAGTGAACACATTCTGCCCCAGCGCTGGGACGACTCTCGCCAGCCCGACGAAAAAGAATTGAAAGCTACGTCCGTCCTGCGCGTTCCGATTACGGAATTTTCCGCAAAAGTCCGCGTTGGCCCTCCCGTGGATGACGAAGAAGACTATGCCTTCCCCACATGGGCAGGAGTGATTCCGCTCGAAATGACCGTCGGCTCGGCGATTCGCGACGAACGTTGCGATCGGGAATTCCCCGCGTATCTGAAGAATTACTCGCGCAAAAAAACGCCCAAGCCTTAAAATCGTTCAACCCAATTTGTCCCGGCATTCCATCGGCCGCGCATGCACTCGCAATATGATGCTCATCATCCGCCAGTCCCGCATTCACTCCTACGGTTGCTATGCCACGCGCCCCATTCGCAGGGGCACATTGATCGTCGAATACGTCGGCGAACCCCTTACCAACGAACAGGCCGACGATCTCTACGATGATTTTCCCAACACGTATCTATTCGGCCTCGATGGCGGAAAGACCATCATCGACGGCTTTGGCGTAGCCGCGTTTGTGAATCATTCCTGCCAGCCCAACTGTGAAACCGATCAGATCCGCGGCAAAATGTGGATCATCGCTCTCCGCGACATTCTGCCTGGCGAAGAACTGACCTACGACTACAATCTTTACGACGGCGAAGATGACGCTCCCTGTTTATGCGGGTCGGCGCGTTGCCGCGGAAGTTTGTATTCCCGCACGCACCTGCGCAAGCAGGCCAAAAAGCGCGCGAAGCTCGCCGCTGCCGCATAAGTTTGCCGGTGCTACAATCTTCTCTTCCCAACTAACCTCGATCCACGGAGTCTTGCCTTTGAACCGCGCCTCTAACGGCCTCGAAAACATTGTTGCCAACGCTCTGCATCGCGCTCCCGCCGCCGAAAGCGCCATCCTCGCGTGGCCGGTCGTGTGCGGAAGCGCCGTGGCCGATCGCACCAGCGCGCTAAGATTTGCCGACGGAATTTTGTACGTCGAAGTCGCCGATGCCGGATGGCGGCGCGAACTTACCAGTCTCGCTCCACGATACCTGGTCGCCATCAATCGATACTCCGCCGTGTCAGTGAAGCGGATTGAATTCCTGGTGAAGACCTAGTGTCATGAAAGTTACCGACAAAGACGTTGCCTACGTGGCCGATCTGGCCAACCTCGAATTGACCGAAGAAGAGCGCGTTCGCATGCTCCGCGATTTGAATTCCATACTCGAATACGTGGACCGCCTCACTGAACTCGATACCGACAGAGTCGTCCCGATGGCGCAGGTGTCCGACCACTACGGCATAGACGACTCACAGCAGGGAAGCGGCCGCTTTGCCTACGCGGTCCGTGACGATATCAAGGAAGGCCTGCGAAAATCGCTACCGCATGATGTCGCGCTCAAGAATGCTCCCGATACGGATGGAACATTTTTTGAAGTCCCGAAAGTGATTGAGCGTTGAGCCCAGAAGTGAGCATGGAAAACGAACTGCCAATTCCGCCGACTGCCCGATCGGACAAGAATCGTCGCGAGCTGATCCGTGCTTGGGCAGCCAACAACGGCCTGCATTGCAGCCTGAGCGTTGGCATCTGGGGTGACAACGAGCTTGCTGCATGGGGCATAGTGCTGACTGACGTCGTTCAGCATGTGGCAAATGCTCTGCATGAAGAGAAGGGTTGGGACAAGGCCAAGACCATCCAGGAAATCAAGCGAGTATTCAATGCGGAGCTTGACTCGCCAACCACCGAGGCGTCCGGCAAGTTTCACACACAATAATGGCAGAGATGACTATAGACGGTGTGCGCTCGGCTATCGCAGCCCGGGAGACGACAGCGTCCGCCCTCGCCCAGGACTTCTACACGCGGATCCGTCAGGAGGATCCCGAGATCGGCGCGTTTCTCACTCTGAGCGAAGACCGCGCCATGGCGCAGGCAAAAATCATCGACCAGATGGCGGCCGAGGGCATCCCTTTACCGCCCCTCGCCGGAGTCCCGATCGCTATCAAAGACGTGATGGTCACGAGTGGGGTTCGCACTACCGCCGGTTCAAAGATTCTCGACAATTTCATTCCTCCCTATGACTGCACGGCGGTCGCTCGCCTCGAAGCTGCCGGCGCGGTGATTTTGGGCAAGCTCAACTGCGATGAATTCGCCATGGGCTCGTCGAACGAGAACTCGGCATTTCATGCCGTTCACAATCCGCGCGACAAAACCCGCGTTCCCGGCGGATCCTCCGGAGGCTCGGCAGCCGCCGTGGCCGCAGGCATGGCCGTGGCGACGCTCGGCTCCGATACCGGAGGCTCGATTCGCCAGCCTGCGTCATTTTGTGGCGTCGTCGGCCTCAAGCCGACCTACGGACGCGTCTCGCGCTACGGCCTCATCGCGTTCGCATCGTCGCTCGACCACATCGGCCCGTTCGCGAAGACGGTGAAAGAAGCGGCATTGGTGCTGCGCACAATCGCCGGCCGCGACCCCATGGACGCTACTTCCGCTGACGTACCGGTCCCCGACTACGTTGCGGAACTCGAAAAGCCCGTGAAGGGGTTGAGAATCGGCGTAGCCAAAGAATATTTCGGCGACGGCCTCGATCCCGAAGTGCGCACCTCCGTAGAAGCGGCGATTCAGAAACTCGCTGAACTGGGATGTGAAGTCGTCCCCGTAGGCCTGCCCCACACCGAGTACGCGATTCCCGCGTACTACATTGTCGCGACGGCGGAGGCGTCATCGAATCTCGCACGCTTTGACGGCGTGCGCTACGGATTCAGGGCCAAGGCGAGCAATCTCTCTCAGATGTATCGTGAGACCCGCGATGGCGGATTCGGAACAGAAGTCAAGCGCCGCATCATGCTCGGCACCTACGCGCTGAGCGCCGGATACTACGATGCCTACTATCTGAAAGCCCAGAAGGTCCGCACGCTGCTAACGCGCGACTTCGATGAGGCCTTTAAGAAAGTGGATGTGATCGCCGCGCCCACTGCTCCAACCGCGGCCTTCAGGCTGGGCGAAAAAGCGAACGACCCCCTCGCCATGTATCTCGCCGACATCTACACCGTCACTGCGAACCTCGCCGGCATTCCAGGTATTTCAGTTCCGTGCGGTGAAAATCACGAAAAGCTGCCAATCGGCTTGCAGTTATTCGCGCGCCATTTCGATGAGTCGACACTGCTGAGAGTCGCGCATACGTATCAGCATCATAAAACTTCGTAATACCGCTCGCCGGCGCACGCCTTACACAGAATCCGTCCCCCGCTATCGACCTCGCGATGAAAATTAATCCCTTCCCCGCACTCGTCACACACGATGCGCTCGCCCTTGTATCCCGGAAACTCCTCTGCCGGTAGTTCGACTTTCACCCATTGCTTCGTAAATAAATCGTCCTCCGCCATCTCGCGATACGCGAGCATCTGCTGCTGGTTCTTGTTTTCGATTTCAGGATGCATCGCCCGCGCCAGCGCCTTCGACGATTCTTTGGCCGCGATGCGGATCGCTTTGCCCGTACTCACGTCCACAAAAGTGGCGGCCATCTTGCCCCAGTCGCGAAATTTCAAGGCACGCTTGCCCAGCCGGCATCCGGTTACCACCGCGATGGCGTCGGTCGCGCAGCGATCAATCTCGACGAACGTCACCAGACGCTTGCGGTCTTTCCCGCGCGCGTCTTCGATGCCCAATCTTTCGAGCCCAAGCATAGCCAAACGCACGCCCAACACCTGCCCGGCACAAAGATGCCCGTGAGCAACTTCGGCTTCGCGGAGATATTCGTCAAGAGAAAGCATTTAATACCCATGTCATCCTGAGCGGAGCAAGGTGTTCACGAAGTGAACATCTTGCGCAGTCGAAGGACCCCGCGTGTGCCGCGATCTTGTAAGACCTCGCAGGGAATTCTCCCGGTGGACTTGGTGTTAAGTTACAACCACCGGTCTGCCGAGTCACCAATGTCCCCTACTTTCGCCGCCAACGCACGCCGTCTTTCGTATTCTCCACAATAATCCCAGCCGCGGTCAGTTCGGCGCGAAGCGCGTCCGATGCTTTGAAATTGCGCCCTTTTCGCGCCGCTTCCATCTCGGCGATCTTCTGATTGATTTGCTCGTCCCCGAGTTGTGCTGTCCCTGCAATTTCCAGCAACTCAGCGCTGATTTCCTTCTCGCGTCCTTCCGCGCGTGCCCAATCGAGGATCATCTTCATCTTCGGCTGGTCGTCATCCCTCAGCACTCCGAATATCTCATCAAATGTCTCGAGCGCTCCGAGCAGAGGCTTCACGTCGTCTTGTCTAACTTCCGCGGCGTCGAGCGCCGTGTTCGCCTTTCGCAACATGTCGAAGATCCGAGCCTGCGCTTCGGCGGTATTCAAGTCGTCGTCGAGCGCGCTCTTCATGCCCTTGATCGTCTCCTCCGCCAGTTGCGCCATCGCCGCCGTCGATCCGGCAGGGAACTGCGAACTGGTGAGACGAAAGCGGAAGTTCCGCAGCTTCTCCACCGAACTAGCTGCCGATTTCAATCCATCGAACGTAAAGTTCAGCTGATTCCGGTACGGCACCTGCGTCAGCAGCCAGCGTATCGAAGACGGTTTATGCCCGCGCAGCACGAGATCTCGAATCGTGAAAAAATTCCCGAGACTCTTCGACATCTTCTGACCTTCGACGAGCAAGAAGCGCGCATGAAACCAATACCGCGCAAACCGCTTTCCGGTCTTCGATTCCGACTGCGCGATTTCGTTTTCATGATGCGGAAAAATCAGATCCTCGCCGCCCGCATGCAAATCAAAACTCGGCCCCAATTCCTCCATCGACATCACCGAACACTCGATATGCCAGCCTGGGCGTCCCGGCCCAATCACCGTTTCCCATGAAGCCTCACCCGGCTTCGGAGCCTTCCACAGAGCAAAATCTCTCGCGCTGTCCTTTTCATATTCATCAACGTCGACCCGCGCGCCGTCGGTCATCCCGGCAAAATCTTTTTTCGAAAGCTTGCCGTATTCCGGGAACTTCGCAATCCGAAAATAATAAGATCCGTCATCCGTGCGGTAAGCGAATCCCTTCTTCACCAATTCAGCAATGAACTCAGCCATCTCCGGGATGTGCTCGGTTGCCCTCACAAAAATCGGCTTCTCGATGCTCAGCGTCGCCGAATCCTCCAGAAATGCCTGCACATACTTTGCCGTGTACTCCTGCACGCTCACGCCGTCGCGCGCCGCGTTGCGAATAATCTTGTCGTCGACGTCCGTAATATTCATGACGTAGCGGACATCATATCCGCTCTGCCTCAAAAAGCGATAAAGCAGATCGACCGCAATAAACGTACGGAAATTGCCGATGTGCCCGTAATCGTAAACCGTCGGTCCGCACGCATACATGCGGACGCGCTTGTCGTCGATCGGATGAAAATCTTCGATCTTGCCGGAGAGAGTGTTATAGAGGCGAAGAGCCATGAATGATTTTTGAGAATGATTTCTGAGTCTAGGAACCCAAGCGTCGCGAATCATTCATTCTAGGGGCGTGGCCGAAAACGGGCAACTCAGAGGCCGCGGAAGCAATGACACCACGACCCGCGGCCGTCTCAAACTTCCCATCCAAATTTCCTACGATGAGATCGGAGTCACTTCGATCGAACCGCCGCGCCACCACCCGGCGACACATCCGGAGTTCGTGTGCCGGTAGCGGCCATCAGTTCGGGAAGAATCCCGCCCTTTTCCGGGATCAGAGTAATCCGCGCCTTGCTGTCGATGATCTTCTGAATTTCAAGAATCTCGAACATCGACTCCTCCACATCCGGATCGGCAGCAACTTTGTTCAGCGCCTCGCCCACAATCCGCGGACGCATCGCCGCAGCCTTGGCGAATTCGACCGCGGCCTGCCGTTCGGCGGTGCTCGTGATAATGCTTACCTGGTTCGCGCCATCTTGTTTGATCGACGAAGTGACCTGGCGCAACCGGTTCACGACTTTCTCCTGGATCTGTTCAATCATCTGCGCATCTCGAAAGTGCACTTTGCGGATGTAAACCGATCCCAGCTTGTATCCCCATTCGTGCGATTGCGGCGAAACCTCGGCTCGTACCGTCTGACTCATGGCGTGACGATTTTGCAGCAGGTCGGCGAGTTTAAGATTGCTCAGGCACCGCACAGTCGAGTTACTCACATTCGTAGCCAGCGATCCCCGTGGGTCGGCGTTCTTGAATAGAAATGCCACCGGATCGCTGATGAACATTTCATACCAGATCCCGATCCCCATCGGCGCGCCTTCCTCTGAGTTAACCGGCTGGCTGCGGAGGTACTGTTGATCGATCCTCATATCGAGGACATAAAGTCGCCCGAGCCAACGCACAATCGGCGCTTTCAACCCGAGTTTGAAAATTAGAATGTGCAGCCCAGGCTCGTCGATAACAGCAACCACCTTGCCAAACAAAACGTAAACGTAACAGGTGCGCTCCTCGACGATCGCGTAGACGCCGAAGAATCGCAGCAGCCAAAAAATTACCGGCACCAGGATGAAACAGGCAACAAACGTCGCAGCGGTGGCGATGATAAAAGTCATTGCTTGGTCTCCATTACGATCTGCTGCGCATTGCCAAAGAGTCCGAGCCGCACGTTGCGCACATAAGCGCGCAAGGCCCCATCGCCCGTTCCTTTCAATGCCGTCAACTGGTCCGCGAGCGCGACCAGCGGCTGCACTTCTGCCTGAGCCTTAAGAGTTTCGATCTCGGCGGCGCGCTTCGATTGCTCAATCCGCTGATCCGCGGTCGCTTGCGCCAGGCTCACATCGGAAGAAACCATATTGTGCGCGGTATTGATCGCCGCCAGCGCCGACTCCACTTCCGGCGGCGGATCAATGCCCGTGATCAACGAAGCGTCCAGCACAATGCCGTATCGAGCGTCCGACGAACTGCATTCCCGGTCCATGTGTTCGTTGAGGTCGCGAAGATTTTTCCGCAGATCATTGATGGAAATGCCGCTGCCCGCGGCGTCCGCCGCATCGGCCGTAGCCGGCGCAGCGAAGGTGGCAATCCGCTCCCGCAACACAGAAATGAAATAGCCCATCACATGTGCGATCGGACGCTTGACCCCAAAAATGTTTGCGTACAAATTCCGTTCCGAAATGCGGTAGCGGATCTGCCCGGTCAGTCCGGTATTGAGCTGATCTTTCGTGACAGCCTCAACCACGGTGCCCGCTTGATTTGCGCCCGGCGTGTCCGGATCGAACGCCATATTGACCGTCTGCGTCGCAATCGAAACCTTGTAGATGTCCTGCCATGGCCATTTGAAATAAGGTCCGCCCGGCATAATGACCCGCACCTGCGGATACTGATACCGCTGCTTTTCCTCGTCGTCGAGACTGGCCGAAATGGGATCGTTGAGAGTCGTCGCTCCGGGGATACGATCGGCGCGCCCGAAATTGGTTTTCACCGCTCTCTCGTTCTGGTCGACGGTATAAAACCCGCCCGCGAGATAGCGCAATAGAAACCAGATAGTGAAGCCGAGAAGAATTCCGGCCGGAATATTAGGATCCATCGAGGTTACTCCTCAGCGCCACCATACACGATGAAGCCGCGTCCTCCTGTTAAATTCCGAGCCCGCAGGTTGAAACACAAGATTCCCCCACGCGCTAAGTAACTCTGACTAGGAGCCTCTGATTAAATCGAATCCCGAACCGCTCTGAAATCGCGCCCTCAAACGATATCGGCGTGCCCAAGGTTCGCGCCCGTTTTTTGGGCGCTAACCTGGGAGTAGGCCACAGCGTGCAGAGCCTCGCAAACGAAAATCAACCAGCGTCAAGGGCCCTTTGACAGGACGCTTTGAAAGGGCACGGCCTTAGCCGCCGGCGACTTAATCAGAGTTTCCTAGGAACTAAGTGCAGGCGGCGCCGGCGCTCGCAGCCGGTGTGGCACCAGCAGCGCATAATGCACTGCCGAGAGGATCGTAAAAATAAAAGTGGCCTTCAGAAAGATCGTGCGCGCGATCCAGACCCATCGCACCGGCTCGATCAGCAGCAGCATCACAAAGAAAACCGCGGCCACCTGCGCGAACGTGTTCGCTTTTCCAAAGATGCTTGGCTGAAAATTACGCAGGCCGGCAATCATGAACAGAACCCCGCTGATCAGCAAAATCGAAATGTCGCGGCTGAACACGACGACCGTATATTTCCAGGGAATCAGTTGTTCAATCGAGAGCACGAGAAACATGGTGCTCATCAGCAGCTTGTCGGCGATCGGATCCAGATATTGGCCGAGCAGCGTTTGCTGGTGCAGCCGTCGCGCCAGCAGGCCGTCGAGTCCGTCGCTGAACCCCGCCAGAACGAACAGCGCCAACGCCCATTTGTAGTCGTGTTTTAGAAGATTGATAACAATGAATGGCAGAAAAATCATGCGCAGCAGCGTCAGCTGGTTGGGCGCTGTCAGGATCTGCCGAAAGTTCACCGCGACTTTTCCCCGTCCGGATGGCCCAGGAACTCGCTCACCAGAAGCGGCGCGGGATCGAGACCGGTCTTTTGGGCGAAGCGTTGCGCGAGCGACTGAATGTTGCCGTCCGGGAGATCCATCTCTATGCGCTCAACGCGATGCATGGGAAAAAAGACCACTCCCGAAGTAAAGGGCTCGCCGCTCTTGATCTGCATCGCGAGATTGTCGAACCCCGCGAGATCGACGCCTCGCAGGCTGAGTCCTTCACCGGCGAGATGAAGAATCGCGCCCCAGAATTTTTCCCGCGGGTTGCTCAACGTGGCGATGACGAGCGCCCCCGGTCGGAAGGGGCTGACGGCTTGCGGCTCTTGATAAAAGCTGGTGCTGGGCACAATTCGATTGTCGTCTGTGAGGATCGGAATAGCAAATCGAACGGCAACTCAAGTCTTAACGTTCCTCTTCGTTCTTTGCCGCCTTCAAATCAATCCCCACCTGCTCAGCCTTCTTATAAAGATGCGACCGCTCCAGCCCCAGCGCCCGCGCCGTGTTCGAAATCTGGTGATGGTTTCGCTTCAGCTCCGCCAAAATGGTTTGTTTTTCAAACGCACGCACCCGATCGGCTAACGGGCTGGCACTGGACGTCGTCCCACTACCCGCCGAGCTAGTCGCGCCAGCGGAAGCCGGAAGCGCCAGCGCAACCGTTTCAGCCGTGACCTCGTTGGCAGTTGCCATTAGCATCAGTCGTTCGACAGCGTTCCTCAGTTCGCGCACATTGCCCGGCCACGGATGCTCTTGCAACGCCGCCATCGCCTCTGCCGAAAAACGAATCGGCTTCCATCCGTTAATCGCGGTCACCTGCGATGCGAAATGTTCGATCAGCGCTGGAATGTCTTCCCGGCGCTCGCGCAGCGGCGGCAACCGCAGCGGAAACACAAAAACGCGGTGAAATAAATCCTGACGAAATTTACCCTCCCGCACTTGCGCTTCAAGATCGCGGTGTGTCGCGACGACCACTCTCACATCCACCGTGATCGCCTTTTCGCCGCCGATGCGCTCCACTTCTCCCTCTTCAAGCACGCGCAGCAGCTTGGCTTGCATGGTGAGTGGCATGTCGCCGATTTCGTCGAGAAATATCGTCCCGCGCTGCGCCTGCTCGAATTTCCCGAGATGGCGTCCGGCCGCTCCGGTAAAAGATCCCTTCTCGTGGCCGAACAATTCAGACTCGATCAACTCCGCCGGAACCGCCGCGCAATTCAGCGTCACAAACGGCCCGCCCGCCCGCGGACTGCGCTCGTGCAGCGTGCGCGCCACCAGTTCCTTGCCCGTGCCCGTCTCGCCGAGAATGCATACTCGCGTCTCGCTCGCCGCGACACGCTCCACCTGCGCCATCACGCGCTGCATGGTCTCGCCCTTCCAGACAATTTCGTGTTTTCCCAGACGTCGTGAGAGGTCGCGATTCTCGCGCTCCAGTCGCCCGAGCTTCAACGCGTTGTCTACGGTAAGTAGGAGTTTCTCCGTCGAGATCGGTTTCTCCAGGAAGTCGAGCGCTCCGAGGCGCGTCGCTCGCACCGCCATTTCGATGTGTGCCTGCCCCGACATCATCACCACCGGAGTCGGCACGCCCTGCGCCTTGAGTTCTTCGAGAAGCGTCAATCCATCTTTGCCCGGCATCACGACGTCAGAGAGGATCAAGTCGAACGCCTGCGATTTAGCCAGTTCCAGCGCCTTGTTCGCGTTGTCGCAGACCACCGCTTCATGCCCTTCGAGACGAAACGCCCGCGACAGCGACGCTAGCGTGTTGGCCTCGTCATCGACGATCAGTAAGTGCGCTTTTTGCGCCACGACACCCTCCTGTAAAGCCTATTAATTCTGGCCGCCCTGCCATGTGTGCGATTCGCGCGGGAATTCGATCCGAAACGTCGTGCCCTTTTTTTTCGCGCTCTCAACCGATATCGTTCCCCCGTGATCGCTGACCACCGACTGTACAATTGCCAGCCCAAGTCCCGTTCCATGCACCTTGGTTGTGTAGTAGGGAGTGAACAGTCGCCCGCATTCCTCTTCAGTCAAGCCCAGGCCGGTGTCTGACACCGAGACTTCAACACGGTCGCCGGCGCACGCCGTACGAATCGTAAGCTCGCCACCCTGCGGCATGGCATCGATGGCGTTGAGCACCAGATTCTGCAGAGCGCGATGCAGCAGATCTGGATCGGCGGAAATTTCCGGCAACGCCTCAGCCAACTCAGTGTGCACCGCGATCTGGTTTTTCTCCTGCAACTGCGCATGAAAAACCCGCAGCACGCTCCGCACCACATCGTTCACTTGTGTCGGCCGTCGCTGTGGCTGCGGCATTCGTGAGAATTCGCTGAAGCGGCCGATGATCGTCTTCAGATTATTAATTTCCGCGAGCAGCGTGGCCGTCCCTTCTTGAAAAACCTCTTCGAACATCTCCGGCGACTTTTGTTTCGCGCGCACAAGATTCTCCACCGTGACCTGGAGAGGGAACAGAGGATTTTTCAATTCGTGCGCCAAACGCCGTGCCAGTTCGCGCCACGCAGCCACCCGCTCGGCCTGCAGCGTCCGGTCTTTTTGCTGCACCAGATCTTCCGTCATGCGATTGAACGAACTCGCCAGTTCGCCAAGTTCATCGCTCGATTCGACATCAACCTTCGCATTGAGATCGCCAGCGGCCACACGCCGCGCGGCTTCGGCCAGCGACACCACCGGACGCGTCACGCGAGCCGCGAACCAGAGGCTCGCCAGAACCGCGACCAGAATTCCTCCCCCGCCAACCAGCATCGCCGTCGAGATTACCTGCCTCTGCAACTCAATCAGCGGACGCCGCGAACTCCCAACCAACAACACCCCCATCAGTTGCTTCGCGCCAGGCCCCAAGAGCGGAATCGCATGAAAAACTTCCGCATCGGCCGCATCGGAAGTCCATCGCACCACAGCCTGCGTTTCCTGCCGCGTCTCGCGCACCCGCCCGATCAGCGGAGCAATCTTGTCCGCCCCCGCCGCCGGTCCGTTCAAATCGAGCAGCGATTTCGGATTCCACTTCGCGTCCAGATTCTGATAGAGCAGCACCCGTGTTCCATCCGGAATGTCGAGCCTCGAAAGAAATCCCTGATCCAGCCGCTCGCCGCCAATCACATACAAAGGTTGCTCGCCGACCCGTGCCGAGCGTACGGCGAATAGGCCAAGCGTCGGGCCATCCGGCAGTTCTTCGCGTTTTAAAAACGCTTCTGCAGGAACCGCATTTACAGCGCCCGCGCCCGTCGTGTCTGCGAGCGCCGCCTCAGGGTATCCGAATTTCGCCTGCCACTGCGCTGAAGAAAGAATCGTGCCGCGACCGTCCACTAGCTCCAAAAAATCGAGTTGTTGCTGCCCCGCCAGCATGTGCGCCTGGCCGACGTATTCGCCCGAGTCCGTCGCTCCGCGATTGATCTCGAGCGCGATATGCTGCACCGTCTCGCTCGCTGCCACCGACTCAACTTTGCGCGCAACCTCCTGCCCGCGCCGCTGGAACTCCGATCGGAATTGCGCCGCCACCGCATTCGCGCGATCCTGATTCGCCTGTTCAAACGTTTGCCGAATCGTGCCATACACCGACGCCGAGATCACCGCGACGCAAAGAAACACCGTCGCTGCAAACAACAGAAGGAGCTTTTTGCGAAAGCTCATCGCACCGCCGCTCCCGGCAGCCGTTCCACCTGCGAATCTCCCAGCCAAACATCGGCCAGAGAATGCCCCGGCTCGCTCCATTGCCCAAACAGATCCGGCTGCCACCCGCGTACCCGCGCCCCAGTCGCGCTAGCCACCGGCAAATGGAAAAGCGGGATGACACCGTATCCATCGAGCAATCCGCGCTCCGTTTGATACAGATCTTCGAGAGTGTTAACTCGGAGATTGTTAACTCGCGTCGCTGAAAATCCACTCTGCGACGCCGGTTGTGACAAACCCAGCTGCCGTGCCGCTTCGCCCAAAGAAGTAACCGGGTCCGGGCTAGGCAGCGCCACCCGCATCAGGCGAATGTCCTCCGCGCCCGCTAACGATACCTGCACAGTGATCCCCACCTCGCGAGCGTTCAGTGCGATGCGTTCTGCAATCAACTGCGCCTGAGGATCGCGCGGATCGTAACTCAAATTCAGCGCCGGCTGCCGCGACTCGGCGAGCACCGCCCGCGCTCGCTGCGGATTCGAAGGTTCTGCAAAAGCCGCCGCATAGCCCGTCATCCAGTTCGGCAGAATCGTCGCCGCCGGCTCTCCCGCTCCCTTCAACAACACCGACTGGATGGGCTTGCGATCGATGGCCAGCGCCAGCGCTTGCCGAAGCCGCGGATCTTGCGTCTTCGAGTTTCCCACGAAAACCAGCGCCATCAACTCCACCGATAATGACGCCGATACATTCCGGCGCTGCGATCCGCTTGCCTGCGCCGCCGATTCGATAATGTCACTCTTGTCCAGTTCAAGCCCGATTGCCTGTTCGCGCAGCGATTTGCCGAATTCGATTTCCACCACGTCAACGTACGGCCGCCCTTGCCAACTCTCCTCGTTGGCCACAAGCTTGAGCCGTTTCCCCGGCTGCCATTCGGCCACGACGAATGTACCGGTACCGATCGGCGTCCCGTTGTCGTTTTGTTTCAGAATCAGATTCCGCGGCAGCGCCAGTTCGGCGAGCAGCGAAGGCATCGCCGTTTCGCTAAGAAGGTCGATCAACAATGTGTCAGGCGACGCATGCACATTCCATGCAGGATGTTTTGCGCCGAGAATTTGTGCGACCGCCGTCGCCGACGCCACGCTGCCGTCGTGAAACTTCACCCCGCGCCGCAACGTGAACTGCCAGTGCCGCGCTGTCGGATCACTTAGCCATGTTGTCGCGAGCAAGGGCTGAGGATGGCCGAGCGCGTCGAGCTTTACCAGCGTGTCGCCGATCTGTGAAAGTGTTCGTGCATCATCCCAATAATCTGACACCGTGGCCGCGGCTGGAATCTGAAGCCCCTCTGGCGACGACTGCATCATCACGCGTAATGTGCCGCCATAATGCGGACGCGTCTCCGCATTGGCAATGACCGTGGTTTCGATCATTGCCAGAAAGCTAATTGCCGCAAGAAATCGATATACGATGCGCTTCATACCATCCCGTGTCTCTTCGCCTCACGATTGCCATGGCAAAATTGCCACTGCCGTCGGGCCATAACGCGGTGATCTGGCCGTCGAACTCCACCGCCGCACTGACCGCCGCCGGATCGCGGTCGGCAACCTCATATGCTCGCAGCCCATCGCGCTCGTCCTCACCGCTCTCCGTTGCCAGCACCTGTGTGCCCACGCCGCAATTTGAGCGCACCGAAGCCAGGTCGCTGCCCCACCTTGTTCCCCTGACCACCTGATCCGTGAACCCATCGACCATGTGCAGCGATCCATCGACCGCAGCCACCGCCCAGAGCGTGTACCCCGATCGCGGCAATGTCGTCGCCGAGTAGAACGAAGGAATGGTCGTGATTTTTCCGATGCCCGGAGAAAGCACTCCGGTAAAGAAATTTCGCGACGACGCGTAAAAGCCGCGTACACCGCCCTCTTCAACAGTCAGCGGCCAGGGATCATCACTAGCTGAGCACGTGATCGACAACGACATCGACAGCGCCGCTGCCCCGCCCGACCGACAGAATGTCCCCGGCAAAAAAACGTCGAAGAGATGATCGCGGCGCAAGAACAGCCGCCCGCGTAAATCGCGCGGAAACGGTCTGGCGCGCGTCACCGAAAGAGAAGTTTCGAGTTCCCAACGTCCCATCGAATTCGCAGCCCCCTGGCGGTAAACCGCAACCGCCTCGTCCCCGAGGACGATCAGCCTCGCACCGCCGGGCATATCGACAACCGCCGCATCAAGGATCGTCTTTTCCTGCGCAAACAGAAGCGTCGTTTTGATCACAATCGGCGATGCCACAGCCAGAGGCGTACCAGCCAGCGCTCGCGGCAACGAGAGCAGTGCAACTTTTGTCTCATCTGACCCAATCACGATCGCAGCCGTCCAAACGTATTCCCGCAGGCTCTCGGAGAGAACGACATTCACCGAGCCCGTCGCCTGTTCCGCCTTCGCGTTGTGCACGCCATCCGCCTGCAACTGCGCTTCGAGCGCGCTGCGCACTTCCCGCACCGACTTGTCGTCGAGCGAGGAACGGTTGCTCACGTCCAGCGCGAATGTGCCCGGTCCCGAAGCCGCCGCGATTTGGTGCGCCAGTTGGCGCGCGGAGTCGGCAAGATTTGATCCGAGTAACGAGGACGGCAGAAAAACCATGACCAGCAGCGAAAGCGGCAACGATAACGATGACGGCAACGTCAGCCAACCAAGCCGCAAACCGCTGCGCGTTCGCCCAAGCATGTGTGGATTGCCGTGATTATAGCGCGTGCAAGATCGCAGTCTGTTCATTTGGATTACTCACTGGTTGCCAAAGAAAGTCCCCGGTCCCCAGCTCTCAGCACGACGCGAACTCCCCAACGAAAGGTTTTACTGAGAACTGAGAACCGGGAACTGAGAACTAAGCCCTGAGAACTGTTTTCCTACTGCTTTGGCTCAGCCGTCTCCACGTCCTCCGCCTGACTCACATGATTCGGAGCGCCCATCCCCCGCAGCACGTCGTTCGTAAAGAAGAATTTCCCATCCGCCGGAACCATCATGATCTGCAATTTGTCAGACAGCCGCTCGGCGACAATTTTGTTGATCAGCAGTGGATTCTGTTTTAGGATCGCGCTCTCGCTCGTCATGCGTTCCGCATCAGCCGAAGCCGTCAGGCGTATGCGTTCTGCCTCCGCTTGAGCCAGCATCTTACGGCGTTCCATCTCCGCTTTGCTGTCGATGATCTTCGCTTCGCCGGCAGCCTCCGCGTTCTTCACCGTCGCTTCCTTGCGCGCCGCGGCTTCGAGCTTCGACTGCTCAATCTGTTTCTCTTTCAGCGGGAGCGTATATTGCATCGCATCCGACTCACTCTTCGCCTGGAGCACTCTCACCGCGGCCTGTCCCTCCGCTTCCTTCACCTGCGCAACCTTGGTGGCGTCGGCATCAGCCTCCGCGATCTTTACCTGCTTCTGATGGATTTCCGTCTCCACGCCCATGCGGTCGTTCTCCTGTTCCTTAAGCAGCAGCGACTCCAGCCCCTTGGCATATTCCTGCGGAAGTTCGATATCACGCAGCATGACCTCTTTCACCACCACCCCATCCGCGGCCAACCGCTTACGAATCAATTCTGCCGAGCGCTGTCGAACCTCTTCGCGTTTTGCCGAGAAAACTTCTCGCACCGTATAACTCGGCACCAGCTCTCGCCATGCGGTCGCAACCACCGGCGGCACAATTTCCTTTTCCAGAGGTTGCGGCAGATTCGCCTCGATATAATCCAGCGGCTTTGGATCAAGCTGGTAACGCACCGTAATGGCAAGGCCCAGAGTCAACCCCTCTTTCGCTTGCACGTGCAACGCTTCGCCTTTGCTCCCACCCTTCGCCAGCGAGTCTTCGCTGATCCCAGTCGTGAAAAGCTGATCGCGCGTATTAAACAGTTCGACTCGCTCGACCAGCGGCACCACAAAATGCACTCCCGGATACATTGTCCCCGCGAGCGTGCCCTTGGTCTGGCTCACCCGCACGCCAGCCATTCCGCTCGGGACAATTACGATTCCCGCCGAAATCAGCAATGGCGCCCAGGCCAGCATTACCAGCGCAACCGAAGTCCGCCAGCGGATCGGAGGTGAAATTCCGAGCGCCCTACCCTCGGCCTCCGGATGCATCCGTTTTCGTTGCCAGGCAAATAGAAGGTACGCGTCATAGGCCAGAATTCCCGCGGCGATCACAAACATCGCGATCCCCGCACTCAGCAGCAAGTACTTCAGCAACAGCATGGTCGTGCTCCTCTCAGTTGCAGCGTCTTCTTCAGTTCATTCGCCGGGCCGGCGTTGCGCCTGTCCGGTCGAGATTCTTGGGACTTGCTGGTGGGCGCGCGAATGCCACGCGGACGATTTGTCCGAAAATGAGTTCTTCGATCAGCAGAGATGCGGCCAGCGAGAACGTCAGACCGCCGATGATGACTAGGCCTTGCAGCATTGTTTCCATAATTGCCTCCAACCCACGCGATGAGAAAAAGCAAGCGCAAAGCCAGAAGCAGCCCATTGAAAACAATGCAGTTACAGACGCAGCGCATCGTCCATCCGTGTCGCAAGAAGCGCGAATGTGTATCCGTAGACACAGCCGGCGGATCGAGGTGTTTAGCCAACGACCATCGACGAACGACCAACGACCAGACCAACGACGACCTTGAAACTTCGCTCCCGCCCCTGCATCCCATTCCATGCTAAGGTTCAATTTCCGGAAGGATTGTAGGCATCCGATGATCACTCGGCTCGAAGACAAAGAACTCAAACGCCAGAGTCGCCGCGAATTGTTCAAACTTCTGCCCGTTGCCGCTTTGGGCGTGTTTGCCTTCCCCAAACTCAGCGATCGGCTGGTCGAAACCGGAGTCCACTTCAGCGACTGGGCGGCGGGAGCGCTGTTCCGCTCCGAACTTCGCGCCCAGACCTTCTCCAATTTCCAGGTCGTCCCGTTCGAAAAGTTTCCCTACAACGGCTACGACGTGCTCGATCCCGAAGTCGATCTCGAAAACTGGACGCTCACCGTTGAAGGCGACGTGCAGCATCCCGGCGAGTACAAGCTCTCGCAGATACAAGCCCTCCCCAAACTCAACCAGAACACCCGCCACATCTGCGTGGAAGGCTGGGATGTAATCGGTGCTTTCGGCGGTACGCCGATTTCGAACTTCCTCACGCTCGTTGGAGCCAACACGACCGCGCGCTTCCTCGAAGTTGAGTGCGCCGACGATTACTACGAGTCGATCGACATGGCGTCGGCGCTCCACCCGCAATCGCTGCTTTGCTACGAAATGTACGGCCAGCCACTGGACCGCAAACACGGCGCGCCCCTCCGCCTGCAGATGCCGACCAAACTCGGCTACAAACAAGCCAAGTATTTGGACACCATCCGCGTGACGAATGTCCTGAAGCCCGGCAAGACCGGCTATTGGGAGGACCAGGGCTACAGCTGGTTCGGAGGACTGTGATGTCGATGTCGCCGTCGAACGAAAACAACGAAGACGAAAACGTGAACAAGAATGAAGAAGAGCGGCCAGCGACGAACCCGGCAACGCCCGTAGGCGAACCCGAAACATCCGAGCCGCCTGCAAAGGTCGAAGCCGAAGCCCGTGTTGAAGCACAAGTTCTGAAAGAAGAGCCCGAAGAAGCCCCGGAACTCGTTCGCGCCGCCTACGAGCATCCCTTCGCGATTCGCGTCACCCACTGGGTCAATGCGATCAGCTTATTTGTGATGGTCGGCAGCGGACTTCGCATCTTCCGTGCCTTCCCCAGCTTCGGCCCCAAGATCCCACAAAAAGTTCTGCTCGACATACCGAAATCCCTCACCATCGGCGGATGGCTCGGCGGCGCATTGCAGTGGCATTTCACTTTTATGTGGTTCTTCGCCGGCAGCGGAATTCTCTACATCGTCTATCAGCTCCTGAGTGGCCACTACCGGACCGTGCTCTTCACGCCTCGCGACATTCCCGGAGTGTGGCCGATGGCGCGGCACTATTTTCTCTTCGGCCCCAAACCCCCAGCGACCGGCCAATACAATCCGCTGCAGAAGCTGGCCTACACTTCCAGTGTCGCCTTCGGTGCCTTGTCTCTCCTCACCGGAATCGTCCTCTATAAGCCCACGCAGTTTTCCTGGCTGGCGTTTCTATTCGGAGGCTTTCATCTCACTCGCATCTGGCATTTTGCCGCCATGTGCGGATTCCTCGCCTTTATTCCCGGCCACCTGATCATGGTAGTGCTCCATGGCTGGTCCAATTTCTTCTCCATGCTTTCAGGATGGAAGCGCGAACCCGAATATCAGGAATAAGGAATCGTTGACGGCGGAGTTACCGGCGGAATAGAAAAAAGCCCTTCGACCATGGACTCGTCCATGCGCTCGAAAGGCCGCACTCCAAGAAGTTCTAGCTGGGGGCGAGGCTGATGCTTAGTGCTTCATCCCGTCGTCTTTCTTCATATCGTCTTTCTTCATGTTGTCGTCCTTCGCCAGGGCATCCTTCTTGGCCTTCTTCGACTTCTTTTTCTTGGAATCCTTCGCCATGTCGTCTTTCTTCATCCCGTCGTCTTTCTTCATGCTGTCGTCGCTCTTCATCTGATCATTCTTCATGTTGTCTTGCTTCATGGCATCGCCCGATTGAGCGAGGGCCATAGCCCCAAACAGCATGGCGGCGGACATCAGTTTCACAAACGTACGTTTCATAGACACATCTCCTATATTTGGTTTTGCGATTGATTTGTGTGTGCGATTCCCCGGCCCGAACCCTCCGGGCTCGCCCATGGGATGTGCCGGCTCCGAGTAAGTTACGCGGGGCAAGAAAAAAGCCGCCATCAGATGCGGTCTGATGGCGGCGTCAAAGGAGTAACGAGGAGAAACTTGAATAAGTACGCTATCTCTAAATGCAATGGAAATGCCAATCACGAAGATAGCAATGCTATTGTTTGCTATAGCTTAGAGAGAGCAAACAGGCAGAAGTGAAAACATTTGCAGTTGGCCAAAGGTCCAGCGGAACAGGCTTCAGCCCGTCAGTAGTTCCCATCCCAAAGCGATCCCGCTTGCAACATGTTCACGCGCCGACCCGTCTCCGAGATGCAATGCCAACATTCCAGCAAACACCCGCGGATTCGATTCAAACACCCGCATCGCCCGTCGGCGCAATCCACCATGCTTCGCCAAAAACAACATCATCCGAGACATTGCTGCCGGACGTCGCCCAATAGCGCGATGTTCTTTTTGATATCGAGCAAGGTTTCCGTCCGCCAGGCAGTCCGCGAGCACCGCTGCTTGCCGAAAGGCGAGGCAGAGGCCTTCCCCAGTAATCGCGTCCACTCCGCCCGATGCGTCCCCGACCAGCAATGTGCGGTCGCGATAGACTCGGCGCAACCTCCGGGTCACCGTGATCGCGCCCCGTTCGCTCGACGAGTAGCCTGCATTTCCGAGATTCTCCGAAAGCTCCGGAAATTCACCCAACGCATCATCCAATCTCAGCTTCGGGCTCGACGAAACCAACGCCACGCACACTTCCTCGCCGCTTACCGGCGTCACATAAATCTGGCAGTCTCGTCCCCAATGCAGTTCCATGAACTCCGTCCACGGATGGACCTGATAGTGCCGCCGAAATGCGAAGCGAGGATTTCGGCCTTGCGATTTACCCAGCTCACGGTCAAGCCCCGCCCACCTGCGAACCCGCGAACCGGTCCCGTCCGCGCCGATAATCCATCGCGCACGAATCACTTCTCCCGCAACCCTAACGCCTCCGGATTCCAATCCGCTGACCGGTGTCCGCCACAAAAGATCAACGCCACAAGCTTCAGCGTGCTCGGTCATGATGCGATGCAAATGGGTCCGCCGAATTCCGTACGCCGTGCCGCGTGGAAACCGAGCCTCCGCGGTCACGCCTTCGTTCACGAATCGAATGCCGCGAAACCGATAAGCCTCGCTCTCCGGCACGCTGATGTCGAGCGCCCGCAGCGCCTCGACCCCATCGGGCATAAGCCCTTCGCCACACGACTTGTCGATCGGAGGAACGGCCCCGTCGGCAACCATCACCGTAAGTCCGCGTCGTCGCGCCGCGATTGCGGTGGCCAATCCAGCCGGCCCTCCGCCAACAACAAATACATCCACCGAATTTGGATAGGCGTTCGCCATAATTTCTGAATCGACGAACGCCCAATCACTAATAACTAACGGCGAACGACGATCACCACTCCAGCAGCACAAACTCCGAACAGAACCCCGGCCCCATCGCAGCCAGCAAACTTATCGTGCCCGGTTCAGGCCGCCTGTTCTTCATCACTTCTTCGAGCACCACCAGCACCGACGCCGATGACAGATTTCCCGTCCGCCGCAGGCAGTCCCATGAAACATCGAGCTGCCCGTTCTTCAATCCCAGAGCGTCAGCCGTCGCCTCCAAAATCTTCGGGCCGCCTGTATGCAGAATCCAGCTTCCAATGTCGGCGCGAGTTAACCCGCGCTCTGCCAGGAAGTCGTCGAGATCACGGGCCAGATTCGCCCGCACCAGATCCGGAATATCGCGCGAGAGAACGATGCGGAACCCTTTTTCCGAAACGTCCCAGCCCATCATTTCTTCGGTATCGGGATAGAACACCGATCGCGTCGCAAGAATCTTCGGCCCCGCCAGACCGCACTCGGCGCCCGCCACCACGATGGCCGCAGCTCCGTCCCCAAACAGGCCAGCCGAAATCATGTTGGCCATCGAGACATCCTCGCGCTGCAGCGTCAGTGAACAAAGCTCCACCGACAGCACCGCTGCGGTCTGATCCGGATACGCCCGTACATAATCCGCCGCCCGCGAGATCGCCGCTGCTCCTGCCACGCAGCCCAGACCAAAAACCGGCGTGCGACGGATGTTGCGGCACAATCCCATCTGGTTGATCAGCAGCGCGTCGATTGAAGGACTGCTGATTCCGGTCACGGAAACAAAAAAGATTGCATTTAGATTTCGCGCGTTTACGCCCGCTTCCGCCAGCGCCCCCGAGACTGCCTTTTCCCCCAACTCTTTCGCCGTGCGAATCCAAGCCCGGTTGGCCTCGCCCCAGGTCCGCATCTTGACGTATTCCTCTTTGGGTAAAGCGAGGAACCGTCCATCCACACCGACATGACGATGCAAACGCCGCAGCACGTGCGGGTTTTCAATCTGCTCGCCCCAGTATTCCTGAAGTGCCGCCAACAACATTTCCTGCGAGTAGTAGTGCTGTGGGAACGCGCTCGCCGCTCCAACAATTTGCATTTCCGATATCTCCCTTGTTCTAGAGGCCCCTGGACCCGGCTCCTCCAGTTTCTGGGAAATTGTATGCTGAATATGCGAGTTTAGATGCAGCTTCTAGTGTTAAATTGTAAAAACTTCTAAATTGGGAAGGAATCCCATCGTGAAATTCTTCGTCGGACTGCTGATCGGATTGGCCATAATGCCCCTCGGGGCATACCTGTATTTCACTGGCGGCAGCGCGCCCGTCGCCACCACCGACTCTGATATGCCCTTCGAAAAGTTTCTTGCGCGCAGGGCTCAGAACGCCCGCATCGACAAAGAGAAAGCTAAGATCGTTCCCATCCAACCCACCGAAGCCAACTATCTGGCCGGTGCTGAACTCTATAAACAACATTGCGCCGTCTGCCATGGCCTGCCTCTGTTGCAAAAAACAGCCATCGCCAAAGGCATGTATCCTCGCCCTCCGCTCCTGCTCGAAGGCAAGGGCGTGACCGACGACGAACCGGCCGAGAGCTATTGGAAGATCTTTAACGGTTTCCGCCTTACCGGAATGCCCGGTTTCAGCAAGGAACTCACCGAGACCCAAATGTGGCAGGTAGCGCTCCTGGTAGCCAACGCCGACAAGCTTCCCCAGTCCGCGAAAACCGTTTTGGTCGCGCCGCCACCCGCAATCCCGCCAGCAACCGGCACTCCGCCCGCGATCAATCCGCCTGTATCGAACAGCCCCGCTCTCCCGCCGCCAAAATAAGCTGGGATGCAGCCCACTCAAGCAACGCTCCTTCCGTGCATGCGTTGCTTTGAGTCGCGGTTCTACGTCCGCGGAAAAACATGCGACGCAAAGAGGAAGGCAGAAGTTCTCGAAGCTGCGTGACTCCCGACCTCCCACATCACCGAACCGAACATGGCCGTGCGCGTACTCCCCGAACTCGCGCATAACCGTGCAAGTACATCACCGAATGCGTACATCGCCGTGGAAGAGCGGCCCTTCAGGGCCGCGTTAGCCGGTCAATTCAATACCGGCTTTAGCCGCCGTGGTCCGACTCCGCTAACGCACAACCCCACTCCGGGCGTATCGTGTACTCATGAGCTTCGGACGTCCCAAAAAGCTCTTCACCGAGCCCGAACTCTACGAATACGCCATCGGAGCGCTCGGCCGCCGCATGCGCTCTGTCGCCGAACTCAAGCGCCTGCTGCGCAACCGTGTCGAAGCTGACACCGAAATCGGCAAAACCCTCGTCGAACTCATCGTCGTCCGCCTCAAAGACCAGGGCTATCTCAACGACGCCAAATACGCCGCCGCCTTTTCCTCCTACCGCCGCGATAACGAGAAATTTGGCCGCTCCCGCGTCGTCAATGACCTCAGGGCCAAAGGAGTCCACGGAGACGTCATCGACAAAGCCGTTTCCTCCGCCTACGAAGAAGTAAAAGAAGAAAGCCTCGCCCGCGACTACATTCGCCGCAAGCGCCTGAAGAAGCCAAAAGATCGAGACCAGAAGCAGGCCGCCCGCATCTTCCGCAACCTCATGCGCGCTGGCTTCGGACCTAAAACCATCTTCACCATCCTCAAAAAATGGGACGTCGACGAAGAAACCATCACCGAACTCGAGAACGAAGCCGCCGAAGTATCGGAATGAGGTATCAGAGTGGTGTTTCGGGTTGAAGTGTCGGGATGAGTAATCCCGTGTTCCCAGTTGCGCCTCACCCCCGACTCTGATAAAACCTAGCAACCGGAGACTCTTAAATCCATTCGGAGGAAGTATGAATAAGTTCTGTCTGCTGATCGCATCCGCACTGCTTGCCATAACCGCCGTTTCCTACGGCCAGGCCGGCGACGATATGAAGAAGGCCGCCGACGACACCGGCAAAGCAACCGAGACGGCTGCGAAAAAGACCGGCCACGCCACCAAGAAAGCTGCCGTTGCCACCGGCGATGCCACCAAAACCGCCGCCAAAGACACCGGCAAAGGGACCGAGAAAGCAGCCGACAAGACCGCTGACGCCACCAAGACCGCCGCCAAGGACACAGGTCATGGAGTGAAGAAAGGCACCAAAGCTGTCGGCCACGGTGTCAAGAAGGGCGCCGAAAAGACCGCCGACGAAGTGAAGTAGTCGGCTGTTTCAAGGAGCCGCCGATTAAGTGGAATGATGAACCGCGTTAAAAGAGCACGGCCTGAGTCGAGTCGTGAACCGCTTTGAAACGCCGCTTTGAAGGACACGGCTTTAGCCGAATCGTGAACCGCTTTGAAAGGGCACGGCTTTAGCCGTGCCGCCAAAGCCTCTACGGACGGCTTTAGCCGCTGAGGGACGCGCATCCATTGGCATCCCGCATCGCTCGCCAGCACTTGATCAGAGTTTCCCTAATTCCGTCCTCAGCTTCCAGCCCGGTTGCGGAGCAAGTCCTCGACGTCTCCAATTTTGTCGCCGATCAGGTTGATCTTGTGCGCTAGGCCCTGGATCTCAGCTTCCGCGCGACGATTGACGTCGTAATCGAGTTCGCCCCGCAACCGGTCTTTTTTGTCCTGCCGGTTTTGGCTCATCATAATGATCGGCGCCTGAATCGCCGCCAGCATCGACAGAAACAGGTTCAGCAAAATAAACGGATACGGGTCCCACGATCGCGCCGCTAACCCCACATTGATCACCACGTAAACCACCAGCACCACCAGGAACGAAGTAATAAAAGTCCACGATCCACCGAAACTGGCGACCACGTCTGCAATCCGCTCGCCGGCCGTTTCCTTTTCCTCAATCACATCGTTCGGATTCCGCGCCGCCCGCACCCTCACCAGTTCCTGCGATGCGTGAAACTGTCGCCCCAGCACCGCCAGCATATCCATCCCTGCCATGGGTTTGCGCTGTAGCAGGATCTCAATATCGTGCCGGTCCACCTCGATGCACACCGTCTCTTCGAGCGCCGTCGCCCCCGAGTGATGGATGGTCTGGTCGAGCATCGAAGCAAACCCGAAAAACTCTCCCGCCGACGGCTCGTCGATCACCACATCCTGATGGTCTTCGTCCACAGTCGAGACCCGGACTTTGCCCGAAACCACAATGTAAGCTCGCCCGCCCGGATCGCCCATCTTGTAAATCCGCTGCCGCGCCGCGAACTGCTTGACCTCAACCTGCCCCGCCAGGACGCAAGCCTCTTCGTCGTCAAGCAAAGCAAACAGTGGAACCTGCCGCAAAACTTCCGGATTGCAAGGCATGTCATCTTCCTCCGTTCAAATGTGGCCCTGGTGTCTAAGCTAAAACGAGAAATCATAACCAATAACTGAGAACTGAGAACTGAGAACCGAGAACTGAGAACTGCCCTTATGATTTAAACTTTACCTTCGCATGCTCACAGGCTCCGCAATTCGCCGCAAGTTCCTCGACTTCTTCATTCACAAGGGACATCGCGAGGTCCACTCCTCATCGCTCGTCCCCGCCAACGACCCGACCCTACTCTTCACCAACGCCGGCATGAACCAGTTCAAGGACGTCTTTCTAGGCCTCGAAAAACGCGACTACAACAAAGCCACAACTTCCCAGAAATGCGTCCGCGCCGGAGGCAAGCACAACGACCTAGAAAACGTAGGCTTCACCAACCGCCATCACACGTTTTTTGAGATGCTCGGAAATTTCAGCTTCGGTGATTACTTCAAAAAAGACGCCATCGCCTACGCCTGGGAGCTCATCACCTCACCCGAATGGTTCGGCATCGACAGGAACAAACTCTACGTCACCGTCTTCAACGGCGAAGGCGGAGCCGCCCCGCGCGACGCCGAAGCCCACGCACTCTGGATCAATCAGGGCGTGCCCAAAGAGCGCGTTTTCGAGATGGGCCTCAAAGACAACTTCTGGCAGATGGGAGACACCGGCCCCTGCGGCCCCTGTAGCGAGATTCACTACGACATGGGCCCGGCCGCCAGCGAGCACGGACACACCGACTGCGCCTTCCCCTGCGATTGCGGCCGCTATGTCGAAATCTGGAACCTCGTCTTCATGCAGTTCGATCGCGACGCCAGCGGGAAATTAAATCCTCTGCCCAAGCCCTCCATCGACACCGGCATGGGCCTGGAGCGTGTAACCGCGGTGCTCCAGGGCGTGATCTCAAATTACGAAACAGATTTATTCACGCCACTGATCAAGCGTGCCGCAGAGTTGACGCGAACCAGCACAGCCCATGTGGGGACGGGCATTCCTGCCCGTCCGGCCGAGCAAAGCTCGGCTACGACAGCCGGTACGCACGGTGCCGCGTCCCTGCGAGTAATCGCCGACCACTCGCGCGCAGCAACCTTCCTGATTTCCGACGGAGTCGTCCCGTCGAACGAAGGCCGAGGCTACGTCCTGCGCAAAATAATCCGCCGCGCCATTACTCACGGACGCTTGCTGGGACAGGCGAAGCCATTTCTGCACGAGATGGTATTTGCCGTCCGCGATCTGATGCGGGATGCGTATCCCGAACTCAAAGAGTCGGCTGACCGGGTGTCGAAGGCGGTGTTGGCGGAAGAGACGCGGTTTGCTCACGCCCTTGAAACCGGATTTGAGCGCTTAGAGGACAGCGTCATGCTTCAGTTCATGAATGCCCCGGGCGTCAGAACACCCACCGCGGGGCAGAACTGGACCTTGGATATGATCAAGGCGCAAGGCCTCCCCTTGACCTATCCGGGAGATCAGGCGTTCAAGCTCTATGACACCTATGGTTTGCCCCTCGACTTCATAATCGACTTCTGTCGCGATCTAGGGATTTCCTTCGATCAGCAGGGCTTCGACCGCGCGATGGCCGAGCAGCGCGAACGTGCCCGCGCCTCCTGGAAAGGCGCAGCCAAACAAACCGCCAACCCCGCCTACCAGCAGCTTCCGAAATCCACCTTCGAAGGCTACCGCCAGACGCGCTCCGACAACTGCGAAGTCCTCGCCATCATCAAAGACGGCAAGGGCGCGCAGCAACTCAACCCCGGCGACAAAGGCGAAATCATCCTCGACCACACCCCCTTCTACGCCGAGTCCGGAGGCCAGGTCGGCGACCGCGGATGGCTCTACTCAGACGATCACAACACGATAGTCGCCGAGGTCACCGGCACCTACGCCCCAATCCAGGGCGTACGCGCGCATCAAGTCGTCGCCAAGCAACCCATCCACATCGGCGAAAAAGTCGACGCGGTCGTCGACACCGAAGTCCGCACCGCGACCATGCGCAACCACACCGCGACGCATCTCCTCCAGGCCGGACTGCGCGAAGTCCTCGGCAAGCACGTCAAGCAGGCTGGCTCGCTCGTTGCTCCCAAGCACCTTCGCTTCGATTTCTCCCACTTCGCCGGAGTCGCCGAAGAAGAGCTGCAAGACATCGAAGACCTCATCAACAAAGAAGTCCTACGCAATGAAAAAGTCGAGGTCATCGAGAACGTCCCAATCGACGTGGCCATCAACGAGTACCACGCCATGGCGCTCTTCGGAGAAAAATACGGCGACAAAGTCCGCGTCATCAAGATCGGAGACTTTTCCACCGAACTCTGCGGCGGCACGCACACCGCCCAGACCGGCGAGATCGGCCTCATCAAAATTCTAAAAGAGGGAAGCGTCTCCTCCGGCGTCCGCCGCATCGAAGCCGTCACCGGCGAAGGCTCTCTGCGCCACTTCCAGAAAGATCACGAACTCGAACACGTTGTCTCCGCGCTGAGCGGCGTGAACAAAGAAGGCGAATCTCCCGCCGAAGCCTTGCGTTCAGAACTGGAACGTCGCGATGCGGAAATCAAGCGCCTGACCCGCGAACTCGACCAGGCCCGCATGAAATCCGCCTCGTCATCCGTCGCGTCCATTAACGACAGCGACAAAGTAAAAGAAGTCCGCGGCATTAAAGTCCTCGCCCATCGCGTCGACAATCTCGAACGAGCACAACTCCGCACCTTGGTCGATCAGTTGCGAGACAAACTCGGTTCGGGCGTAGTCGTCGTCGGTTCAGCGACGGATGGAAATGTTTCCTTAATCGCAGGCGTCACCAAAGATCTGACCAGCCGCATTCAAGCCGGAAAAGTCATCGGCCCCGTGGCCCAGAAAGTTGGCGGCAAAGGCGGCGGGCGTCCCGACCTCGCCGAAGCCGGAGGAAAAGATCCCGCCGCCCTCGATTCGGCTCTGGCCGCGGTGTACAACGTCGTCGAGTCGCTGCTAGTCTAGATTTTCATTTTTTAGGGCCGAAACTTAGGATCGAAAGCCAATGGAAGATCCCGTCCGATTCATCGAACACAAAGGCCAGCAGATTCTGCTGATCGATTTCTCGAACGCCAGCGCTCACCAAATGATGCTTCTACTCGAAGACGTGCGGACGACCGTCGCCGAGCACCCGCGCGGTTCGCTACTTACACTGGGCGATTTCACTGGAGCCACCATCGACCACGCCGTGGCGATGAAGATCAAGGAAGTCCTCACCCTCGACCGCCCGTTCGTGAAAAAAGGAGCGTGGGTAGGCGCTGAACACATCCCCCACGCTTTCATGGAAAACTTCCACTCCTTTTCCCAACGCGAAATCGTAACCTTCAAAACCCGCGAAGAAGCCCTGAACTGGCTAGTAAAAAGCTAGTTCTCTCAAAATAAAAAGATTATTTGGTGAGATGAAAAGCCTCAGCGTAGTCTCTTTCTGAGAACTGAGAACTGAGAACTGAGAACTGAGAACTGAGAACTGAGAACTGAGAACTGAGAACTGCTTCGTTCGACATAGCTATCTAGAATGGCTATAATCGAAGCATGGAATTCAGCGTGGCCGACGCCAAAAACAAGCTTCCGGAATTGATCAAGGCCGTCGAGGACGGCGAGCCGGTCACGATTTGCCGTCGCGGAGTGCCAGTCGTCGACATCGTCCGCACCCAACGTGCGACACGCAGGAAGCCGAGGCTCGGCACCTTGAAAGGCAAGATTCAGATCTACGATCCCGACTGGTGGAAGCCCATGACCGATAAGGAAGTCGAGGAGTTATTCGGCGGGGGCGAGTGAAGTGCGCGTTCTGTTGGATACGGCGGCGTTAATTTTTGCTGTCGAAGCTCCGGAACGATTGAGCAAGCGAGCCGCCAACGTTCTCAAGAACCCGAATAACATTCGCGAGTTGAGCAGCATTTCACTCGCCGAGATTGCAGTCAAAGCGTCGCTCGGCAAACTCGGCCTTTCCACTGCAACCTTGAATCAGGCGATTGACGATTTGGATCTTCGTGTCCTGCGGTTCAGCGCGGAGCACGCTTTCAAAATGTTCGAGCTTCCCATGCACCATCGCGATCCCTTCGATCTCCAGCTAATCGCCCAGGCCCTTTGCGAAGATATAGCGATCGTCACTCCAGATAGGAAATTTAGCCTTTACCGGGGTCTCAAAATTATCTGGTGAGAATGGTCTAGCACGTGAGCGTAAGCTCTTTCTGAGAACTGAGAACTGAGAACTGAGAACTGAGAACTGAGAACTGCCCTTCAGCTTCTCCACCTCAACGTAACCGGCCCCGTCATCGGGTGCTTGAACTCTCCACCGTTCTTCTTCACATCCAGCATCGCGTTCTTCAACCCGAAATACCATTTCGCCGGACGATCCGCATCATCAATCAGCATCAGATGCGGATTCTGCTTCAACCCCTCCGACTGCAGCTCCATCGTCCGCCGGTCTTGCTCCACGAACTTCGCGAACACAAACTTCAGCATCTCCGGACCAAACGGAATCCAGCGAAACAAATTCCACGCCGCGACCACGTCGATCCGGCACTGGCTCCGCGTGATCGGAGTCACCGTCGTCAAACTCGAAAACCAATATTTCCCCGCCCGAATCACTTCCGACCTCAGATTCGGCAGCACAAAATCGATGGTCGTCGTAATCGAATCTGCATCGGCATAAAGCCGCAACAGCTTGTAAGGAGCGCTGTTTGAACTCGGCGTGTGTGCGCTCATGCGAAATCCATACGGAATCGGCTCGAAGTTTTTCTTCTTCTCGTGAATCGAATGCTGCGTCCGCCACCACCACGCCTGATGTACGAACGGACCGTGTGCAGGATCCATCAATCCGATAATCCCGTGATCAACCGAACAAGGCAGATCGGCAGTGAGATACGCGGTTTTGTAGTGCTCGCTGAACTTTGGAATCTCGGGCGCAGCAGTCGGCGCCGCCGCAGCCTTCGTAAATCCCGCGCCGGCCGGCCCCGGGTCGGGAATGTAAACCCAGATAAAATCGTCGCGCTCTTCGCACGGATAACTTCCCGCATAGATCCGATCGATTTTCAACGTCTGTTCGGGAACGAGAGACGGAATCAGTTGGCACTGCCCGGTGTGCGCCTCAAATCTCCAACCGTGATACGAACATTCGATCTGCTGCCCGTCAAATTGTCCGCAAGAAAGCGGCATGCCCCGATGCGGGCAAGCGTCGCGCAGCGCGAAGGCTTTGCCATTTTTGTCGCGTCCAATCACCAGTGGCTGTTCCAGCAGCATTGCTTTGGCAAGCTGTCCGCGCCCGAGCTGGTGCGACGGCAATGCGCGATACCAGAACCCAAATAACATCAGCGCATCGGGTGTCTGCGGTTGCGGCGGAAAAGATTGCGCTGGAAAATCGTCAGTCATCGAAGAAGTGAAGAAGTAAACAGGTGAGGATACCGCAGCCGAGCGAGGTTTCAAAATTTGCGGGCTTCGCGGTTCGACCTACCGCAAGCGCGCCCGCAGCAATCCACAAGTTTCGCGCGCCACTCCCGGCAGTTCGATATGTGTGAGGAAGAGTTTGCGCAGCGCCGCGGTCGTCAATCGGCCTTCGAGGTAAGCGTCATAGAGGTCTGTTCCAATGAGAGACCCCAATTGTTGCGTGACGTATTCGTACTTGCGTCCACTAAACTTCGGAGCGCCAGATGAAGCGCCAATTGGAGCGCCACCCGTAGCCCCACCCGCCATCCCGCGATGTTGCACCAGAAAATCAAGCGCCTCGACCGCATCCCCGAAGGCAAGCGCCGTCTGCTGCTCCAGGTCCTCCCGCGTCACCTCAAACAACTCCGCCACATCGCCGTCGCGCAGCGCCGGCCGTGCGGGATGCAAAATCCGCGACCCAAAGAACGCCAGCGCATGTTCAAACACCGTCACATAAAAAGCGTCATCCCCGTCCAACTCCGCCCCAGCCGCGCCCGCTCCAGCCTGCGCCATTCTTCCCTGCGCCGCTCTGACCTGCATTAGATTCGGCAATCCGCGACAGGCCTGATGCAGAAAGCGAGTTGCATCCTCGGCCGACGACGTCATGTGAAACTGCCGCACATACACCGCATTGACCTGGGCAAGATACACGCTGCCCCGCTCCCGAACCTGCAGCAAGAGAGACCGCCGCTGCTCCGCCGTAAATCCTTTGCGCGAAAGCAACCGGCGCAGCAGTGCGTCCGAGTTGCGCGAATAAACCTCCGGCATCAAGTCCACCAGCAACCGCGGCTGCGTTGTATTGTGTGGCGAATACTGGTTGATCCCGAGAAAACGCACCATCCCCTCAATCAGGTTATAGAGCGTAGGACCCAGATCAGGCGCGCCGTCGTTATCCTCATCATCATTGCGCCGCCAGCGATCAAGGCAAAGCCGGTAGTTTTCGTACTTCTCAAGCGGCGTGGCGTTGAAAACGCACAAAACATTGTCGCGAACCTGCACTGCCTCAACGTGATCGCCCACTTCGCCCGCGGCACGCCAATAGAGGTCATCAACGTTTTGCAGCATGATGAGCAGCTGCTCTTCCGGGAGCCTCTGCTGCACCAGCGCCGGCAGATGCTCGGGCGCAAGGTGCGACTCGCCAAACAGCACCATGATCAGCGCCTCCGGATGCCGCCGCCGCATTTCGGCAATCCCGTCGGCTGCGTGCCGATCGCGAGCCCCAATCTTGCGCAAGTCTTCGCGAGGCATGCAATCGAGCCCGTAAATTACAGCGTCGCGATCCCGCGCCGCCGCGAGCAACTCATAAAACGGAGCCCAATCATATCCCCAGTCAAGATCGAAGCGGATCCGGTGTCGCAGTTCAGCTTCGTCAATCTCGCGCCGCGCCCATTCGTCAAGAATGTGCTGATCGCGAGAAAAAATGGTTTCGACTCCAAGCGCGATCGGCCGTTGTCGCAGTTCAGGACCAAGCAGGAGCCGAGCCACCGATCGCTGCGAGTTTGGCAGCGCGTGATAATCGCCAATCAGAACGGTCCCAGCGTTGCCGATGGCGCCGAGGACTTCGGAAGGCTCGAGAACCTTCTCATACGAACGATACGCTTCACGGAAATCCCGAAGATACTTTCGTCCCCCGGCGTGATCATTGGCGCGAATCTCGCGCTCTACGCTGGCGATAGCGTGAAGTTGCGCCGCACTGCGCCGCGATCGTAGGATGCCGGTACTCGCCATCGAATAGTTTTCTACGCACTAACCCCGCACTGACAGCTGACAAAAGACGCTCCAAACGCTGCCCGCAGCCTTGACTTGCCTATCCCGCGTCCCTATCCTCAGCTTTCGAGGCCGCACCTTGGATGCCTCGTGGAGCCCAACCTTTGCCTCTCGTCCCCCAAAACCTGACCGTCGCCACCACCGGCGCCAGCGGGTCGTTATTCCTGAAACATTTCTTACTCGCCGTCGAACGTGACTCGCGCCTCAAAACCGTCAACTTCATCGCTTCCGACAGCGGCTTGCGCGTCATGGCCGAGGAACTCGGCATCGAAGGCCGTTCCGATCTTCTCCGTCAAATCATCGGCGCGCCGTCGGCAAAGATTCAGCAGCAGTCGAATACCGACATCGGTGCGAACGTAGCCAGCGGGTCGTATCCTTCCGACGCCATGGTCGTCATCCCGTGTAGCGTAGGCACCCTCGGACGCATCGCGAACGGCACCGCCTCTCGCCTCATCGAACGCGCCGCCGATGTCGCTCTCAAAGAGCGCCGCCCGCTCGTGCTCTGCATCCGCGAGACCCCGCTCAACAAAATCCACATCCGCAACATGTCCCTTGCCGCGGACGCAGGCGCAACCATCTTCCCGCTGATCCCAACCTTCTATAACCACCCGCAGACCGCCGAAGCCATGGCCCACGAATTCGCCAACCGCGTCCTCGCGCACATAGGCCTGCCCCAAGAAAATGCGTACCAGTGGAAGGGATGAGCTGCCCCATCCGTTGGCAGGCCTGAATTCAGTCTAGGCAACGCCCAGTAACGAAGGTAGGTATCAGCTGGGCATGTACCGGCGGGATTACAGAAAATAAGGTTACAAGTCGCAGGATACAATCTCTTCGCATGAAAACAGAGCAGACGAACGTGTCGGCAGCGAAGAGTCATTCCTCCCTGTCGCCGCGAACGAATGTGCTACTCCTCTTCGTTTGGGCGGCAGGCGTCGTGTTCGCGTTCTCCGTAGTCCAACCTCGCTTGCCCATCGCGCTGGGGTTAGCGGGCGGTATTTTGGGTGTCATCGCAGGAACAATGCAACACCTTAGCATCAGTCAGGACCCACCTCGATTTGTCGCGGCGTCTTCTCTCATGGGAGTGCGTCGCGCCTTCACCAGCACCGCGTGGGGCCGCAAGTACATTGCATGGCTCTATTTTTGCAAGGTTGTTCTTCTCCTGATTGCGTTCCTGTTGATAAGGGAGCCTCTATTCCGAGTGGTTTTGGGCTATATTGCGGCCTATTTCTCAATGATGCTTGCCCGTGACGCCGTGACCTTGAGGGACACTTATGTTCTTCACAGGTTGGGAAGTACCTCTGCGGTACCTCCTCAAAGTTCTTGATGCTGCCGACTCTGCCGTTCGAGGTAAAGTGCTCCTGTGAAACGTTTCCTCTTGGCTGCTATCGCCTTGATCGCCGTGGTAGGCATTGCGCTCCGCTTCTGGGATGGCCATACTCTTCGACAGCAACGGGCGAGTAAGGTGCTCGTCCTGAAAACCGAACACAAACTTCTGTTGCTGGATGATCGCAACAACGTTATCCAGACATACCCCATCGCAATCGGCAGAGGAGGACTCGAGCCGAAGCAACATCAAGGTGACCACAGAACTCCGGAAGGTCTTTACTCCATCGATCGTCGCAAGCCCGACAGCCGATTCCATCGCGCGTTACACGTGTCCTATCCAAATGACGCTGACCGGGAACGCGCACGAAAGTTAGGCGTCGAACCAGGCGGCGACATCATGATTCACGGTATCCAGAACGGCCTAGGATGGCTTGGTCCGCTCCATCGCGCCGTGGATTGGACGGATGGCTGCATTGCAGTAACCGATGTCGAAATTGAAGAAATCTATTCATCCGTTCCAGACGGGACGCCAGTCGAAATTAGGCGATGAACCACGACTGCTGAAACAACTACACTCGTTGACCAGAAATCGGCGAATTCTCAATGAGTGTAATCGCCGCTAACGACATCTATCATTTCCGCTACTTCAGAAGCTCCCCTGATACAAGGCAGTCTTCCGGAGCGCCTCCATACGTGCTGCGCGTGCGGGACGCACCTGTTGCGAAGTAGGGCTCCTCTTCGAAGGGTCCGAACATTGCAGTCGCGCAAAAGGTGCGTAGGTGTGCATTCGGATCGAGCGGAACGGCGAAGATGTTTAGTTTCCCAGCGGGCTTCGAATTTTCCACACACTGTGCCGAGAATTTGTATTGCCCCGTACCGCTCAGCAAGGCAGGGTCCACAAGTTTGGTGTGATTCGGCGAATTTGGCCACTCCAGTTTTGTCAAAGCCTGAGGGTCACAGGCGAAGCCTTCCTGCGAATGGGTCATCGCGTATCTAGATTCTGCATACGCAAGCTTTCTGAGGTTGACGATTGCCCCCATCTCCAGATCGGACGTCTGTGCCGGGAGCGATTTGTGCTCGATGGAATCACTCTGAGCAAAAGCAGCCGCCGTTAGCACGACGAGAAACAAAATGATTAAGCCTGCACTTTTCATCGACCACCTCCGAGGCTAGAACGAGAAAAAGCAAAATTCTTGCATCAAACTCGAGGACGGAGTACCGGGTTCTGAGCGGTACCGTCCTGATAGCATCGGTTAACATTTCGGCCCGGCTTAATCTTTCCGGGGCGGGTCCGTTGTCCATGGCGGCGCGACACCGATGGACCGGGCGTAGGCGATTTGCTGACCCAGGTGCTGGCCGATGTGCTGAACGATATAGAGCAGGACGCCCCGTTCGGTAATCCTCCCTCCGTTCCAATTAAGGGTCTTTTCCAAGTCCGCGTCAGGCATAGAGCGGATAGCTGCTTTTGCGTGTGCGTAAGAAGCCTTGAGGGTAGCTATGACTTTTGCTTTGTCGACGGTGGACTGTTCCAGGGTGTTCGTGTCGATCCCAACCGGAGTGGGAGTGCCCACGAGTTTGTAGAGGTTGTAATTGGCCGCGCTCGCGTGCAGAAACACCTCGGCGATCGTGCGCGCATCTGGCGAGGGCCGCCATGTGTATTTATCGGCGGGGATGGCGTCGGCCAAGCGGACGAACTCGCTTTCTTGGATCATAACTTCGGCCATTACTTCCGAGCGGTATCCGGTCACGCCGGGAGTGCCGTCGCGATATGGGTAAACCTGCGCCGGCACGCGTACCGCGCTCGTCGTCATCACGGCCAAACAGAGAACAGAGAGGATTCGTGGCATGGTGCCTCCATCGTTTGCATTAGGAACTGACCGAATCTGCGAAATTATATTTCTAAATCCAGTCTGTAGTTGGTCGACCGCCGGTCAATCGTCTCCATTGTTACAATCGCCACATGCTCATCGCTCTTAAGCCTAGAGCCAGCCTACTCGTTCTGGTTGTGTTCTCAGGCTGTAGCATCTGGACCCTGGCATCACCACAGGCACTAACGCGTCAGCAGTTCACGAAGCAATTAGTTGCCGCAGCAATCGAGCGTACAAGTCATTCAGTCCGCTATGTTCCGGACTATGTTCGGATTCCTTACCCCGACGGTGATGTCCCGGCAGACACCGGAGTTTGTACCGACGAGATCATTCGGTCCTACCGTGCGGTCGGTGTTGACTTGCAGAGGGAAGTCCATGAAGACATGCTGCGGAACTTCTCCGCTTACCCGGACCAGAAACGCTGGCGGCTCGATCATCCCGATTCCAACATCGACCATCGCCGCGTGCCCAATCTTATGGTCTTTTTTCAGCGCAAAGGAGAGGCTCTCCCAATCACGAATCAAGCGGCAGACTATGCTCCCGGCGATCTCGTCACCTGGGACTTAGGCGGCGGCGTGGCACATATTGGTATCGTTGTGGATCAGAAAGCCCGCTGGAGCGACCATTACGTGATCGTCCACAACATTGGAGCTGGCCCGAAAATGGAGGACGTCCTCTTTAATTGGAAGATCATCGGCCACTACCGCTACTTCGGCCCGGCCCGTTCCCAATGACCGATTCGGAATATGAGCCCACCTTTTCACGGCTCTACGACTTGAGCGACGGTCCCCTGGCTTGGCTTGAAACTCCCATCTCCAGCGTAAACCGCCTTGATCGTGTGCGTCTTCACCGAGAGACCAGAGGTCGTAAACCTTGCCGTACTTGCCGATAGCGGGACGGAACCAAGAACTGTCTTGCCAGCGCTGAATGTTACAAGCTCGCCGTCCGGGATCGTGCCGTACGGCGATGTCACTTTCGCCGTGAACGTAACGGGCTGTCCAAAATGAGATGGAGTGCCTGACGTGGCTATCGTCGTCTTCGAAGGAACAGGAAGTGGTTGGATGTATTCGGGAAGATTCAGCGATGTACTCCCGAGGTTTCCCGAATCGCCGGAGTACGAGCATTGCACCTCGTGTGTACCTGCCGTGGGGTACGTAATACTGAAGATTGCCTGATTGTTTACTAACGTTTTGTTCGCGGACCACCTTTTGGCGAAGCACGTAACGTCACCCGTAACCGCGGTGCCCCCAGGGTTGGTTACCGTGACGGTGTAATTCACGGGTTGATTCGGAGGAGCGGGATCGACGTTGGTAGTCACGCGTGTGAGGGTACTGTTGTAGATGAACCCCGGATTGCTGAGCTGAACTCCGAACGTGCCGTCGACGCCCTGGCAACCGTATGAGTTGGAGCATCCATACACGGAAAGCAGATCGTCCCTGCCATCGGAATTAACATCCTGGATGACCGCCTGGGACAATTCGTAGCCCGTCATATAGGTAAACAGCTGAGTGAATCCGCTGCCATTTCCCAGCATCACCCATAGGAAATCGATCGATGTGCCGCCCAGACCGATCAAGTCGGGCTTCCCGTCGCCATTGATGTCCCCTACCCATACAGCGGAGCCCGGGAGGACGGGGCTTACATACCGATCCGGATAGAGAAAAGTGCCGTCGCCTTTGCCCCGCAGGACAGAAGCGCCGCCGCCGTTCTGAACCACTAAATCAAGCTTTCCATCCCCGTCGATATCCGCCAACACGATAGAGGCAGCATCGCCGCTGCCGGTGTCGTAACTCACTGCGGGCCGAAACGTTCCATCCCCATTTCCGGTGAGTACGCCTACCGATCCATCGTTAGTGCAACTGCCGTCTTCACCCTTAAACTTAACTTCGCAACTGTTGCCGACAAGAATATCCGGCTTGCCGTCGCCGTTTACGTCCGCTACGATGACGGGCGACCACGATGCGCCCCACCCGCCTCTGGCGTAATTCTGGACCGTCCTAAACGTGCCGTCACCTTTGCCCAGCAGCACGCCCACGGTTCCGCCACTATCAAAACATGAACTTGATCCGCTCGCGGCACAATTAACCACGACCAGATCTTGAATGCCATCGGCATTGAGATCGGCAACTGCAACTGAAGAAATGAAGAAGCCGCCAGAATCGTATGTTTTTCCGGTCTGGAACGTACCATCGCCGTTGTTTAGCAAAACTGCCGCAGAACCGTTCACGCCAACCTCGATATTTCGGCTCCCAACGATTACGTCCAGCTTTCCGTCCCCGTTCAGGTCAGCGAGCAGGAGTGGAATTCGCGAATAAACTGACCCCGCACCCGACGCGTAGACCACGGCAGGCCTGAACGAGCCATCCCCATTACCAAGCAACACGCTGATGAAACCCGAACTGCCCACTACCAAGTCAAGGTTGCCGTCGTTATTCAAGTCTCCGATTGCAACCGATGTCGCTCCTGTGGTGCCCGCATCATAGACGACGGTCGGCTGGAAGGTTCCGTCGCCATTGCCCAAAAGAACTCCTATCGAGCTCTCGTCCTCAAACGTGTTGGCATTGACAACGACCACATCCTGTTTGCCATCGTGATTCAAATCCGCAACCGCCATCGAAAAAACTTCCGGTGTGCCGCTGTCATATGGCACGACCGGAAGGAACGGATCGGTCTGGTCCATGGGATGTGCCTCAGGCGCGTGCTGCATGCTAGTCGCTGTCGAGACAATCTTCTGCGCCCGCCCCCCACTGGCCAGGGCAACCAGAACGAGCAGCACTCCAACGAACCTGCTCAGAAGTTCAAACCTGTGGACTTGGACCGAAGATGTGCGGACCATGGAAAGCCTCCTTTGAAACCTGTCTAACTGCAGCAACCTTGTAAGTGGGCCAAACAATATAGAGGGGTCAAGGGATGCCCTCGGGGAAGATGCGCAACTTTATCCTCGTCCCGCGCGGCTGTCAATCCTTACCCCAAGGTGCGCGGGTATAACCAACCCGATCCAACGAAGGGTGATCGGAGACTTCTTCGGCAGGGCATTACTTGCGTCTTGCATAGCCCGCAGATTCTATTCCGACCCACAACAACGATCAAGATGCAAACGAACTGGTGCAAGCAGTCGGGTTCGGTGGCTGCCACTAATTCGAGGAACCGCCCACACTTTGACCGGGAGTTGCTCAATGACCAGCAACCGAGTTCGGCAATCCCATACTTACACGCAACTCCTGCCACTGTTGTATGACTCGGGAGTCGTGTGAAAGTTCAGCTGCCTTGTGCAGCGACTCCTCTGCCTTGGAAAGATCATTGCCCTGGACAAAACACTCCGCGCGACCCGCCCATGCATACCAATCTTGCGGGTACTCTTGACTGACCTGCTCAAAGACTGGCATAGCCTCGCTGCAGCGCCCGTCGTCGGCTTGTTGCAAAGCCACTTGCACGTGAGCATTTGCAAGATTGTGGGCCACTGGAGCGTTCCGTGGCGCCAGCTGATGGGCAACGGTGAAAACTGTCAAATCGTCTTTCCATTGCTTGTCCTGCGAGACGGCCAACAATGCGAACACAACCGCTAACAGGCTGCCTGCACACAATAGCGGAACGCGCATCTTTCCGGCGAGGTGCCATCCTGTCGCGGCCAGAAGCATCAAACCAGCGGAGGGCAAGTAAGTGTATCGGCCATGTAGAAAGTCTCCTGGATTAAGAGCGTTCAGGTTCAGCGTGAGAAGAATTGGCAGCACCAAAAGCAGCGTGCCTATCAACAGTGCGTACTCCACATTAGCGGCCTCTTGACGGGGATGATCACGTTGAGCCTTTCTCCGCGCCCAGAACAACGCCCCCGCCAGAGTCGCTACGGCGCAACTGACACCTAGAGCTGGCAGCAGGACGTCACGGAAAGAGAAACTCTCAAACAGAAGAGGGTCCGCAAAAGCGCGTGAGCGGACCGGCCAGAGCAAAACCTTCACGTAGAACCAGAGGGTCGCAGGCCACGACAGCAGGACAGTGCCCCAAGGCAAATGCTGGCTTACCGACCCGAGCTTCCGGCCCAGGGCATTGAGACGCATAAGAAGGTAGAACACCGTCACGCAAAAAAACGGTGCGGTTTGCCGGAGCGCCGGCACCAGCCGAGATCTAAAATCTGCATTTTCTTTCTCGCCCTGCGGCATGAGCAGGGCCAACGCAAAAATCAGAGCAGGTAATACGATGGCGGTTTCCTTCGCCAGCAGTGCTGCAAAACAAACAGCGGCTGAGGCTATTAACCAGAACGCCCCAGGCTGAGCCGCCTTCCTGATCCGGGCCGCCTTGCGCGACTCTCTTTCATGAACACCGTTGCTGGGAAGGCCCGCGACCCATTTGAGATATAGGAGCACCGCGCTCAATACGCCCACCGACATCAATGGATCGGGCACCGTAACCCACGCCACGGATTCGGTCTGGGCCGGATGCAGCGCGAACAAGGTCGCTCCGACTAACGCGGCCACGCGATCCTGCAGCAGCGTCAGCACCAATAACCCAAGTAAGCCAGCGACAGCCACATGTTTCATGATGCTGAGCAGGTGCCATCCCCATGGGGAGAGTCCGCTCAGAACGAAGTTGATCCTCAGCCAGAGGATGAACAGAGGCCGGTAGAAGCTCGGAGGGCCGCCTGTGAATTGCGCCCACACATAGTTCGCAAAGTAGTCCCACACATGATCGGGAGACTGTATACGCGGATCACTTGTGAAACGGTGATCGTCGAGTACGAATTGAAACTCCAATGCCGGGCTGTAGACGGCGAAGACAACAGCCCCTAGACATAAAGCCACGGCGAAGAAGGCGCGAGGTGAGAGCAACTCCGGTAGTCTGGCGAATGATTTGCCATCAGCGGGCTTCTGCCGTCGAGTCGGGAGATCGGAGTTCATTCTTTACGAAAACGCTGGAAAACCGGAAGGAAATTGTCTCACAACATCAATAGGCCATAGTTAACGCGCCATAGTTAAAAGCGCACGTGTCAAAGGCTAGCGAATTGCAATCGTCTGTGCTCAGCACTTAGAGCCAGACAATCGATCTCAACCTGCTAAACTCTCTCCCCATGTCGACGTTCATCCTCGTCCACGGCGCATGGCAGTCAAACGCTACGTGGGACCTGTTGGTCCCCTTACTCGAAAAGCGCGGCCACAAGGTGATCACTCCCGTCCTCCGTGGTCTTGGCACAGACCAAGGTCGTCTATCTCGCGACATCACGCTCACGCAACATGTCGAGGACGTCTCAGTCGAGTTGTCGAGGTGCCCTGACCCTGACCAGGTAATCCTTGTGGGCCACAGTTACGCAGGCATGATTATCAGCGGTGTAGCGGAGACAAATCCGGCTCAGGTGCGCCGACTGGTTTTCCTCGATGCGTTCATTCCAGAAGATGGGCAAAGCGCGCTCGACTTGCTTCCGCCTGAGATCGGCGGCTATTTCCGCGGCGTCGCGCGAGACCACGGAGCCGGCTGGCGCTTACCGGGCGGGGAGGGTCAACTTGACCTCTGGGGACTTAAGCCGGGCGCGGCACGTGATTTTGTGCGTGCCAGGCTGTGCGATTTCAGTCTGCGTTGCTTTGAGGAGCATCTCCATCTTCCAGCCAATCGGAAAGCCCGCACTCCAGCTACTTTCATTGCCAGCGTGGCGGAAGATTATCCAGCGAGGCCCTTCTTCGCCCCGTTCGCAGCAAAAGCTCAAGCCTCGGGCTGGGAGGTCGCAGAATTAAAGACCGGCCACGATAGCCATGTAGAATCCCCCGACGCCGTCGCCAACATCCTGCTGTCGGCTGCGCTGTCTCAATGAGTGAACATCGTCGTATGGTTGACGTAATAACTGTCACAACAGTTATGCTGGACATGGAGACGACGCACATGGAGAACCGTGATCCTGATGATCCGGTAGCAGAGTACATCCGCGAAGCCTGTAACGTTGAGCCTCTCACTAAGGAGGAAGAAGCGAAACTATTTCGAGAGCTGGGCCCTTTGGGCCGTTGGGGCGATTTGGGCGAACAGAGGGAAAATGTCGCGAGGAGATTGATAGAAAGTCAGCTTATGTTGGTCGTGAACATCGCACAACGATACTCAGCATCTGCTGTTCCCATGCTGGAAATAATTCAAGAGGGCAATATCGGTCTGATGAGCGCCGTCAAAAGGTTCGCGGAAAGGCCGATTGGAGACTTTACTGCCCATGCCGCCGCTTGCATCGAAGACGCAATCTCGAAGGCGTTAGGCAAAATCGAATAGTGGAAGCGCGTGAACAGTCTGGGATAGTTGGCGAAAACATCCCCACTTCACTAACGACGCGGATACGCGCCAATTCTCAGTTAGTGCAAACGCCTGGTTACAACAGTTGACGTGTGCGGGGCCGAATAGCGAGGGGCGACGCTGAAACGCCACGCATGACGACCATCCCTTATAAAATCCAACTCGCCTAAAGCACTCACTTTTCTGCGCTCCTCAGCTCGCTACCGTGACTATCTTCCCGACCGTTGATTTCCGCCAGCCGAGCCCTCTCATAGCCCTTACGCTTTGCCACGACGCGGTAGTCAAATGCAATAGCTCCCTTTCCATGTCCCAATTCTCTGACCTCGAACGAATTGGCCGTTTGACCCGCAACGTAAAGGCCCAGGCAATCGCCTTTGGGAGTAAGGAAGATATGGTAACCATGTTCAGTGTTCACGGTCTCTGCGAAGATCGGATCCAGCATGACAATAGCTCGACCATCCCTGAGTTGTGCTCCTCCAAAATCCTCAAACCAGTTCTCGGGACTCTCGATCGCATAGAGTTCTCGTTTGCCATATGAGGCGGTCTCAACCAGAGCGGATTTGGTGCCAGTGGCGATGAAATCGCCGATAACGTGCAATCTAGCGGCTGGAGAATCTGTCCCAATACCGACGTTGGCGCCGTTTTGAATGCGCATCGTCTCCGTTTCGCCTTGGAAGAATTGGATCGCATTAACCTCCCCATCCCCGCGGCTGCCTCCGCCCAAGCGGATTCTGCCACCGTTCGGGACGTCAAAGCCTCCCTGTATATTCAATTCGCCGCCATCGAAGTTTGTGCCGCCGCAGTTTGCGGAGGTGCATTGGAAACGCAGGAACGGCGCGTGTCCTCCGTGTCCTTTCGCAACTGGGCTAAACGGCGCATTAAACAACAGGTGACCGACGCCCGCGAGGTTTACATCCAATCTAGCCCCCGGAACGCTTGTGCCTATGCCAACCTTTCCACCAGTTTCGACGATGATCGAGTTCGCGAGAGTCGTGCCGTTAGTCCAAATGGGAATGTGACTAGCGGTGCCGTCGCCAGAGACCTGTGCCACCAGCGGAAGCGGTACGAAGAACGCACCAAACAGTACGGCGGGAGCAACCCACATCATCGCTGTGAATCTCATATAGACTCCTTTCGAGGTAAAGTGCAGTCGAGGGGCATTTCACTCGGACCCGCTGCGAAGAGAAGAGAGGAAGTAGGCTGCTTCCAACGGCGGGATAAGTGTATTCCCAAGCATGGCGGTGTCAATCGGGATTTTCTCGTTGCGGTGTTAAGGTACTGACCTCGCAAGAGGATGCCGAAATCGAAGCTTCGCGTTTGCACACCTGACACCTGACACCTGGCCATTGCCTCCCTCGGCACGCCTCCCCAATCCCGTTTGACGCCGCCCCGCCTTTTTTTGTACTCTGCGTTTACACCGGAAAGGAGGTGGTCGGATGACAAGTTCTGATAGTCATAGTTGCAGTACCAGTACAAGACCAGGTGAGGTGGCTGAGTCTTAGGGCGGTTGCTCTAAGCGGAGTTCTCGAGGAACCTTTGGTCGGGCCAATCGAGAACATTCTCTCGCAAACAATCCGTGAGTATGGGCTGAACCATAAGTTCTGATCCGCCGGATACAAGCCGTACCCGGCACCGGAACCAGCGAGGGGCCACGAGAGTGACCACCTCAGTCAATCCCAAACAGTCCACCGAGACAGCCCGCAGGCGTCACAGCTTGCGGGCTGTTCTTATGTTAAGGTGTCAGGTGCTAAAAATCAGGCATCAGAAAAAGCGATTTCCGCAGTCGAAACGCATTTCCTGACACCTGACACCTAACACCTGAGACCTTTACGCTATGGACGACAAGCACTACCTGGCCCGCATCACCAAACGCGCCGAATTTGCCGACGATTTGTGGATGATTCGCGTCGCTCCTGCCGAAGAATTCAAGTTTGCCCCCGGCCAATACGCCACCCTCGGCGCCGATCGAGACGGAAAAAGAGTCGAACGCGCTTATTCCATCGTGTCCTCTCCCTACGAAAAGGAACTGGAGTTTTTTTTTGAACTCGTTCCCGAGGGCGCGCTCACCCCGCTCCTCTACAAGCTTCAAACCGGCGATGATGTCGTGATGCGCAAGATCCCCAAGGGGCGTTTTACCCTCGACACTTCCCATCCCGAGCACACCAATCACCTGCTGATCAGCACCGTCACCGGAATCGCCCCCTACGTCAGCTACGTCCGCACTCTTTTTAAGGATTGGAAAGAAGGCCGCTTCGCCGGCGACCAGAAATTATTCCTGCTCGATGGCGCCAGCCGCCCCTGGGAGTTCGCCTATCGCGAAGAACTCGAAGCCATCGCCAAGCAGGTGCCCTGGTTCCACTGCGTTTTCACCGCCAGCCGTCCCTGGGAAGACCCAACTTGGAGAGGTGAAGTCGGCCGCGTCGACGAACTCATCCGCAAATACGCCGATCAATGGGGATGCACCGGTTCGAACAGCGTCGGCTATCTCTGCGGCCACCCCGACATGATCGAACACGGCAAAGGGATCTTGAAGCGCGCCGGATTCAAGAAAGAAAATTTAAAAGAAGAAGTCTATTGGATCCCGTCCAAGACGCCCGAGCCCGCTTCAACCTAGCGAACCTCTGATCAAGTCGAATCATGAACCGCTTTGAACGCGGTGCTTGAAAAAGGCGCTTTGAAAGGGCACGGCTTCAGTCGTGCCGCCAAAACCAGCTACAGACGCGGCTTTAGCCGCTGGGGGACTGTCGCCCCCGCGAAGCTCCGCGTTCCAGACCGATCACTGCCCAATCGCATCCAGAATCGCGTCGTTGATCGCGAACGCCGTCCCATCGCTCCCGATCACCGTCGGCGTGTACGCCTCGCCGATCCCCGTCGAGAGCGTGATCACCTGCGTAAACGAATTCGACGTCAGATCCCAGCGATAGAGTTTGCCGTCTTCACTATTAGCGAGAATCGATTTGCTGATCGGGTCGATCGCCGCCGTATTGATGCACCATTCACGCACCGCTCCGGGAAACCCCGGAAAGCCCGGGTCGGGTGTCACTCCAAGCTTCGTGATCACTTCTTTCATCACTTTTGTCGTCGGAATCACCGGATCCTTCTCGCTCGCATTCGGATCAAGAATCGCAATCTTGTTGTGCCCATCGCCCGTGCCGACTCCCGCGTAGTTGTTGTACTTCGTCATCACCAGATACTTCGATGTCCCCTTGTAACTCGAAACAATCGAAGCCGGCACGATCGAGGCCGTATCGTCCCAGCCGAAGCTGCCCGGAATCTTCGTCTTCGTTAGATCGCCGCTGAAATGCAAAAGCCAGCCACGGTCATTGTGATTGGGGAAGGGATTCTCCAGCACTCCGAAATAAACGTCGCCATCCGGACCCACAGTCGGCGCGGCCGAACTCGCGTCGTAAACGAACGCATCCATCCCCGACGACGGATCCTTCAACCGTACGCGGTTCTCAAATGCCAGCGTCGTGCTGTTCAGCGCCAATAGATATGCGTAGCTCCCGTTGTCCACCACCACATACAGAACGCTTCCATCCGGTGAAAGCGCAGGAGCCGCGCTGATCGACACTTCCGTGATCGCTGGGTCTCCGCTCGCCGTCGCCGCCGATACCCACGTTCCCGTTCCGTCCGCCGCAATCCGTGCCACGCCGCTCTGCAGGTTAATCGGAGTCGCACCCAGCACCAGAAAACCAAAATAAAGATTGCCCGCTGCGTCCGTCGATAGCGGCGTGTCGATCTGGACATTCGCAGCGTAAACCGTCGGCGCCTTTCGATAATTCGCCGCTCCGTAGAAGTAAAGCCGCGTCACCGTGCCTTTGGCCAAATCGGGATTCTGCCGCACCAGCACCCGCCCCGCGATGTCGGGCACAAAAAGCTGATTGCCCGAAATGGTCGGCCCGAGACCCGGCATGAAGTCTGCGCTCGGCGCCTGATAACCAGTGTTCTGCGTCCAGATACGTTTGCCGGTCACACCGTTGTGTGCTTCGACCCGAAAACTGTTTGACCCCGTTTTCACCGGCACCACCACCGTGTTCGCCGCCGTGACCAAAGGCGATCCGTAATGGATAAAAATTTCACCCTGCGGAGGAGCCAGATCAACCGGTGTATGCCAATGAATCGTGCTGAGCGGCTGCGCTTCAACCGTCGAAAGCGCGCTGTGCTGTTCGTCGTGAGAGTGCGTCAGCCACGCGCCCGTCTGAGCTCCCGCAATCGCCGCGCAGCAGAATAACGACGCAACCAGAAAAGCCATCCGAGACTTTGTTGTGTTGTTAGATTTCTTCATGCTCTTTCTCCCAATGCTCATTTCGTAAGGCATAAATTCCGGGGTGAACGGTCAACGGTGAACGCAGACACCCTAGCAGGCGCGATGTTCGGAGTTGTCAACGGCAGGTAAAAAACTAATGAAGATAAAAAGCTAAAAAATAAAAAGGCAAAAAAGGCGGCAAGTAAAGACGCGCTGCAGGCGACCGTCACTCCCTCTCGGCCGGCGCGAAGAACACCAGCAATTCCAACTCTTCCTCAATGTCGTAAAACCGATGCTCCGCTTCCGCCTCGACAAAAATGACCGACCCCGCGTGCACTTCGCCGTGCTCCGAGCCGATCTGCATCCGCCCTCGTCCCCGGACGACGAAATACATCTCATCCTCCCGATGAGGCTTCTGCGGATCGCTTCCACCCCGAGGCAAAACATAAATTCCAGCACTCATAGCCGGAACCCGAAGAAACTCAAAATAAAGTTTGTGAGTGCCAGAGCGCCGCAGATTTATCTCGTCAATGTGAAAAAAATGCGTCAAGCTTTTTCTGAGAACTGAGAACTGAGAACTGAGAACTGAGAACTGAGAACTGAGAACTGGGAACTGGGAACTGCCCTCCTATCCCACCGCCCCGCGAAAAAATATCTCCGTAAACTGCACGACCAGCGCCTCGCCCGTCAACGCCCCGTCCGGCTTATACCACTGATAAATCCAGTTAATCATCCCGACCAGCGCCAGCGCCGCAGCCCGCGGCGTCACTGAAGACTGCGACCCGCGCTTGCGCTGCACATCATTGACCAGATTCTCGACAAAGTGCAGATAATCTTTCTTGCGCCCGTTAATCTTCCGTCGTAGCGCCGGAGGCAACGGATGATTTTCATGCAGCATCACCGTAATCTCGCGATCTTCAGGACTCAGTACCACCTGAATGTGCAGCCGGATCAGCATGCGCAACCGTTCCTCGGTTCCAGCCGCGCTCGTCCCATCTATCCGCCGCACCACATTGATCACACGCTCTTCCGTAATATCCATCGCGTGCGACATGATGTGGAACAGGATTTCGTCTTTCGATTTGAAATGGTGATACAACCCGCCCTTGGAGAGTTTAAGCGCGGCTGCCACATCGTTCATCGAAGTGGCGTGGTATCCCCGTTGCTGAAACAAACGCGCAGCCGCGCGCAGAATTTCCTGCCGCGGCTCGGGCCGGTTTTCCGAACGATGTTCGGAGCGGCCTTCCAACCGGGGTTCGATCGAAGTATCGCGAAGCATCCACCGATGGTATCGCGGAAATCAATATCGCGGAAATGGCTTCCCGCTCTACTACCGCATCGCCGCGAATCGCACGCACTCGTCCGTCGTCGGAGGATTCGTACTGCCCTCCTTATTCGCGTCCAGCCGAATCACGCTCTTCTCCGTCGAGCAGTACCGCCGCACGCCGGTCCTGTTATAAGACTCCGGCGCCGCTCCAGCAACGTAGCTCGTATTCGCGCCGTTCACCAGATTCCCCGCGCTGACCGCGAAGTTGTATCCCGCCTTCGTCCCGCTGCTGAGCCCTTCGTCCAATAGGCATGCGCTTGTTGACGACTGCCGGCAAGACTCCGAGTCAGCCAGCACACTCAGCGATCCCGCATACCCCTCCGTAGGATAAGCCGCCTCATAGGAAGTCTCTGCCGTCTGAATCGCTCGGATCGAAGCCAAAGCCGAGGCCTCGTTCGCCCGAATCTTCATCGCGATCAGGCTCGGAATCGTAACCGCCGCAATAACAAGAATGATCGCCAGCACGATCACCAGCTCCATCAACGTGAATCCCCGCTGAGGTCTAATCATGTCGCCCCCTTAAGGCCAATGCAGCAGGGAACGCTGACCAAAGAAAATCTTGCAAGAAGAAATCGAGGCTCGAATCCAATTACTGAGAACTGAGAACTGAGAACTGAGAACTGAGAACTGAGAACTGAGAACTGATAGCTGACAGCTGACAGCTGCCCGCCCCTACCCCTCCGCTCTCCACCGAAATCTCATCACCGCCACCGTGCCAAACAAGAGCGCGAACATCAGCAGCACCGCAATCGGCGCGAGCGCCTCCGAAATGCCAAATCCGCGCCAAGTCATCGCGTCCAGCCCATCCATCGCCCAGCGCGTCGGCACCACCAGTGTAAGTTTCCGCAGCCACGGAGGGAACACAAAAGTCGGCACCCACGCTCCCCCCAGCATCACCATGATGAGCGTAGCCATGACGGAAAACCCGCGCGTAGCCTCGGGCGTCCCGCCCAGAGCCGCAATCATCAGCCCAAACGCCGCCGTCATCAAAGAGAACGCGATGCACACACCAACAAACCCCATAAAGCTGCCCAGCACCCGAACTCCAAATACGACCCGCGCAAAAGTAAAGATCGCCGTCAAAATAAATCCCGCGATCAGCGCAGCGCTCACCGTCCTGCTTCCAAGAAGCATGGTTCGCGAAAGCGGCGCAGCGCGCAGCCGCTGCCACAACCCGGTCTGCCGCAACAGCAATAACGCGATCCCAACATCCATCCCCATAAACAGGATGAACTGCACTCCCATCCCCGCGAACGCGTGTGCGTAACCGTTATAGGCGACGTTATTCCCCGAAGTGAGCGCTTCTTCGTGCGTTTCGAACGGCATCGTCAATCCGCCCGATAAACTCCCCTGTGCCGGCGTGGCTGTCTGCTCTGCCGCTCGCCGCTCATTCAGCTCCTTAACGCTCCCCAGCAGATCGCGCAGCACCTTGCGGTCGCCCGCCCGAATCTCGGGATTGTTCTCCACCCGCGCCAGCGAATCGTTCACCATCTCTCGCCCGCTGCTGCCGTTGAACATCTCTTTGCTCACCGTCTGCATCACCGCGCCGCTCAAAATCCCTTTCACCATCTCCAACTCCATCTTGTGAGATGGGTCATAGAGCAGGCCAATTTCCGGCTTGTTCGCACCAGTAAAAAGCGCGCGCCCCGCATCCTGCCCAAAATTCTTGGGGATCACAATTGCAGCCGTCGCTTTCCCCTTGCGCACTACCTCTTTCGCGCCGTCAACAGTCGACGGCTTCACGTCCAGATTCTTATCGCCCGCCAGCGAACTGACCAGGCTGCGCGAAATGTCGCTTCCGTCCTCATCAATCACCAGCACCGCCAGTTTGCTCGTCGCCGCATCCCCACCCTGCCCGCCGAACATGTAGCCGAAAAACGAAGCCAGCACGATAGGGACGACTAATCCAATGATCACCGCTTTGCGGTCGTTGAAAAATATCCGCAGATCTTTTCGCACCAGCGCCAGGAAGGGAATCATTTCGAGTCTCGCAAGCTCCTTCCCGTCAGAGTTAGAAACACCGTTTCCAGGTCGGGCTGCTCGCTTGAAAAATGATGGTAAGCGTGGCCATTCTCCGTCAACCACCGCAGCACACCCGGCGCACCACCCGAAAGATCGTGCACTCCAACCCGCAGCGTTCCGTCGCTCAACTCAGCCGACTTCACTTCCGGCAGCGCCAGCACGGCCTCCGGCGCAAAGCCGTCGACTCGATCGAGTTCAATCGCGATGACGTTCGTGATCGGCAACATCTTGTGGAGCCCCTGCAACGTGTCGTCCGCAATCACACGCCCATGATCAATGATCACAATGCGATCGCAAAGACGCTCCGCCTCTTCCATATAGTGCGTCGTATAAATCAGCGTCTTCCCGCGTTTCTGGAGCGCTTCGAGATTGTCAAAGATAGCGTTGCGGCTCTGCGGATCGACACCGACCGTCGGCTCATCGAGCAGCAGAATCTCCGGATCATGCAGCAGCGCCGCCGCCAGATTGAGCCGCCGCTTCATGCCTCCGCTGAACGTGCCGACTTTATCTCCCGCCCGGTCCGCGAGGCCCACCAGATTCAAAGCGTCATCGATTGCTTGTCTCGCCTTCGCGCCCGAGATCGAGTAAAGCGCCGCGAAGAACGTCAGGTTGTCGCGAGCGCTCAGCTGGTCGTAAAGCGCCATATCCTGTGGAACCAGCCCGATCTTGAGCTTCACCGGATCGGTATCGCTTTTCACTTGTCGACCGTCGATCAGAACTTCGCCCGAATCCGCGCTCAGCAATCCCGCAATAATCGAAACGGTAGTCGTCTTGCCCGCCCCATTCGGCCCAAGCAACCCGATCGTTTCTCCCCGATCCGCCCGAAAACTCACTCCGCTCACGGCGACCAACCCGCCATAGCTCTTCGTGAGTCCGTTCACTTCCAGCATGGTTCCGAGTCTAGCACCGCGATATGAGGACAAAGATGAAGGTAGGAATGAACGCCGACGAACTGTTGCGAAGTTGTTTATTGTTGGGAGAGTTAGAGCTTACCTGTCGCACTTTGCGCTTTAAGATTTTCGCCGCAAGTTGTTCTGAACTCCTCGTCCGCGCTCAATCGAAGTGACGTTGCGCGCGCCTCCCGAATCCGATTCGATTCCGGTCCCGAGTTGCCGCGCCGCGCCGCGAAGACCGCGAAGAAAATAGCGAGCCGCTGCTTCGCGCCGATCGTCATGCGTGAGTCCGTCGCCAAGTCTGTGTTCAGCCGCTTCAAACCGGACTCTCCGCAAGCCGTCGACTGGCCCGTGATCTCGGCGGTCGATCTCGTCATGCAACCGGCGAATCCGCGAGACCGCGCGGTCGATGATCCGCGCCAACTCAGCTCCAAACTCCGGTGTTCGGTCACGGTCCTTGATCAGCCGCTGCTTCGCTCGCTCCGCCGAGAACCACGTCGGATGTCGATTCGCCTCATGCGGAGTCTCGAGCCGCGACACCTCACAAAGATAAGCGCCGACCGCGAGTCCTGATTCTTCCACTCCACGTTCTTCCAGCCCACCCGAACCTTCGAAATCAGACCCACGGCGGAAGTAACGCGCGAATGGAATCTCCTCGATGCGCCCATGAACGCCCGCTTCTTCGCGAGCTTCAAGCGCAGCCGACTCAGCGTGGGTCAGCCCCGGCTCCACGCCGCCCTTTGGAAAAATCCACCGCCCACCCCGTGTCTGTACCAGCAGAAATTCAATCCCGCGCTTCGTCATGCGGTAGCAGACAGCCGCAACCTGCTGCCGTTTTTTCGAATCCAGCCCCGTCCGCACCGGCCTCGCCGCCCCACCAATCCGCATGCCAAGTAGAGTGCGCGACGCCATCCACTTCTGCCTAGAGCAAACCTTGGTTCCCAATCTTCGTTCCCGAGCGATGTCTCCCGAGCCGTGTCACCCGCAACAGGGAATCCTTCTACATACTTGTGTCACCCGAAGTCCCTTAGCGAGAGTAGTCATGAAGTAGTGGTGCGCGATTTGGCGAGGTTAAACGGCCAAACGAGGATCGCAACTTTGGACAACCTGTACTGCCTGCGCTGCAATCGAGAACTCGAAGCCGGCCAGAAATCCGTCGCCGTGTTCCTGTTTGCCCAGACCGTCGGAGTAAGGCCGCGTCAGAAATCTTCCGCCCAGCGAATCTGTTTCTGTCCGCAGTGCTCAGTGTCGCTCGCCATGGGTCCCGCCCCCGAAGGCGCGCTCAATCTGGCCGCCTGGCAAATGATCCGCGACATCGTCGGAGCCGATCCCGCCCTCACCGAAGCCGCCTGGGAAAACCTCCACGGAATTGAAGAAGGCCTGCTCCCCGCAACCGGAACCAATGGCCGCCTTCCCGGTCGCGCCGGATCCTACCTCGACTTCTAAGACCGCTTTTGAAAGGGCACGGCTTCAGAGCCCGCCCTGAGCGGAGGCGAAGGGTGCCGCCAATATCCGCTACAAACGCGGCTTTACGGTCTGCGGAAAAACTCCGATAAGCGCCGGTTTTGGGAAGGGCACGAGTTCCACTCGTGCCGTTACTACCGCCAAATCAATAGCGGCTTCTAGCCGCTGGGGGATTGCTGCGCCGGGAACACACTTTTTCCTCGTGATCCCCTCAGTTAGCGAGGAGTGACTCACATCACATCGCCACGTACCGCCTGTCATATCCGCTGCGACCGTTTCCGTCGAAAATAACCCAATCTATTCTCTAAGGAGCGGCAATGCTCAGCTACAAGCTTATCAATCTCATCCAATACCATTCCGAGAAGCTGACATCGGCCTTGCTGACTCAGGTGCAGTCGTCCGCTCGCGCCGAATCCTACCGAAACGTATCGCCCGCCGAGCTCAAGGAACGCGTTTCGGAAATCTACCACCACCTCGGCGCGTGGCTTACCGACACCAGCGAAAGAGATATCGAGCGCCGCTACATGGCAATTGGAGCGCGCCGCTCCATCCAGAAAGTTCCGCTCAGCGAAGTTGTCTGGGTCATTGTCTTGACCAAGCAGAACCTCCGCGAGTTTGTCGACGACGTCTCGTTCCCCGGCCGTTTTGTCGAGACCTCCGAACGGCAGGAGTTGCTCGACCTGCTCGACAGATTTTTCGATCTGGCAATTTATTCCGCCACCGCCGGTTATGAGCAAGCCATCGCCGACAACGCTAAAAGACGAAGGGTGCTGCGCAAAGCCAGCTAGCGGGCGACGTTCCCGCGCGTCACTTGTAATAGCGCCCGTTTACTTCTTCGCCCATCACCGCGAAATCCGCCTTCGAAGTCTCGATGTCGTCCGACCTCCACGAAAATCCAATCGAAGGCACCTCCACTTTCGCCTGCAACTGGCACGACGCTCGCGTCCCCGTGAACCGAAATTGTTTTCCCGGATCGTCGAACACAACCGCTTCTCCCGTCGACTTCCAAACCATCTTGAACGTCATCCGCGCCGGAGTCGCCACCGAGTCGAGTGCCGGCCAGCGCGGTTGATCGACAACCGGAACATCCTTCATCTCGAGCGTGACCGTCTTTCCATCGTCACTAAACCTCAGCCCATCTGAAGCCACCGGCACAACCCAGTACAGCCCTGAAGGCGAAATCGGAGGATGGAAGTCGTGGATCTGGTTTGCGGGGGCCACCGGTCCCCGAAATAGCGTCAGTCATATATGGGTGAAGGCGCCCTGCTGCGCCGACCGCGCCGCCCAATATTCACCCTGCATCGCCCCGTAGTCGGTCGTAGGGCTGCCAAAAGGAATGCGATTGCCCTGATTGTCCGTCCCCATTCCAGTGAACGTGCTGCATCGCGCCACTCGACCCTTGAAATGAAAAATATGCGACGGCTCCAGATTCAATCCCGCCGGCTGGTTGTGGCTCCCATTCTTGTCGAGCCACGGGATCGGATAAGGATCGGTCCCTCCGTTTGCCGTTACCGGGGATTCGGAATTTTGCGCACTGGAGATTCGCGTCCCAAACGTCAGCACCGTCGCACCCAGCGCAGTGGTTTTCAAGAAGTTTCTTCGATCCCGTTGAGCGGTCATGTGGTCACCTCGCTTCCGCACAAGTTAACGGAGAAAAGAAACACTAATCCACCCCCCGCCCTCGTCGCAAGCCACGCTCCCCGAGGCCATGAACCGCTTTGAAAGGGCACGGCTTCAGAGCCTGCCCTGAGCCGAGCCGAAGGGTGCCGCCAAAGTCCGCTACAGACGCGGCTTTACAGCCTGCGGAAAAACTCCGATAAGCACCGGTTTTGGGAAGGGCACGAGTTCCACTCGTGCCGTGACTGCCGCCGCACGAATAGCGGCTTCTAGCCGCTGGGGGATTGCTGCGCCGGGAACGCACTTTCTCCTCAAACTGTTTAGCCGCTGGGGAGACGCCCATTCAAGGCATCCCGCCTCGCCCTTATCTTCACTCCGGTTGACACGATAAGGTCGAGATGGGTAGCATTCTTTAGAACCGACCGAGCGGTCGGTTTTTGCTTTTCAGAAATAATAGCCGCTACAAGATTGATAAGGAGCTTTCCCGTGGCCACAGTCTTCTACCAGAACGACGCCAACCCATCAGCCCTCAAGGGCAAAACAATCGCCGTCTTCGGCTACGGCTCCCAGGGCCACGCCCAGGCGCAGAATCTCCGCGACAGCGGATACGACGTCATCATCGGCCTCGATCCCGATCGCAAATCGGCCAAACAAGCCATAGCCGATGGAATGGTCGTCGTGGCCCCTGCCGAAGCCGCCAAGCGCGCCGACTGGATCCAGATCCTCACGCCCGATGAGACCATGGCCGAGTTCTACGAGAAAGCCATCAAGCCTCACCTGCGCAGAGGTAAAATTCTCGGCTTCTCACACGGCTTCTCCATCCATTTCAAAACCATCAAGCCTCCGAAAGACGTGGACGTCGTCATGGTTGCGCCGAAGGGCCCCGGCCATCTCGTCCGCCGTGTCTACGCCCAAGGCGGAGGCGTGCCGGCTTTGCTCGCTATCCATCAGGATGCCAGCAAACGCGCCCAGGAATTCGGCCTCTGTTACGCGCACGGCATCGGTGCCACCCGCTCGGGAGTGTTGCAGACGACATTCAGAGAAGAAACTGAGAGCGATCTCTTCGGAGAGCAATCCGTCCTCTGCGGCGGCCTCACTTCGCTTATGCAAAAGGGTTTTGAGACCCTCGTCGCCGCCGGATACGCTCCCGAGATCGCCTACTTCGAATGCGTTCACGAAGTGAAGTTAATCGTCGACCTCGTTTACGAAGGCGGCCTCAGCCGTATGCGCGATTCGATTTCGAACACAGCCGAATACGGCGACCTGACCCGAGGTGAAGTCGTCGTAGGAGACGATACGCGCAAGGCGATGAAAAAAGTATTGAAGCAAATCCAATCCGGAAAATTCGCCGCCGAATGGATCAAAGAAAACAAGAAAGGCTGCAAGAAATTCAACAAGCTGCGCGAAGCCGCAAAACAGCATCCCATCGAGAAAGTAGGCGCCGAGTTGCGAGCCATGATGTCGTGGCTGCCAGCCGACAAAAAGAAGAGCACCGAAGCGGCAAAGCCCACAGGACCGAAAGTGGTCAACGCCTAGAAAAGAGTTCTCAGTTCCCAGTTCTCAGAAAAGGCACGTGATTTTACTGAGAACTGAGAACTGGGAACTGAGAACTTCTCGCCATCGATTACACTGTCCGGATCATTACATGACTGACCACGACCTAAAACACCGCAGTCGCCTAATCACCGACGGACGCGACCAAGCCCCCGCCCGCGCCATGTACAAGGCCATCGGCTTCACTGACGCGGATCTGGCCAAGCCTCTCATCGGACTTGCCAACACTTGGATCGAGACCATGCCCTGCAACTTCCACCTCCGCCGCCTATCCGCGAAGGTGAAAGAAGGCATCCGCGCCGCTGGAGGCACACCCATGGAGTTCAACACCATCGCCATCTCCGACGGTGAGACCATGGGCACCGAAGGCATGAAGGCTTCGCTCGTCAGCCGCGAAGTCATCGCCGATTCCATCGAACTCGTCTGTCGCGGACAGCTTTTCGACGCCGTCGTATGCGTCGTCGGTTGCGATAAAACCATCCCCGCCGCCGCCATGGCTCTGGCTCGCATGAATCTCCCCGGCATGGTTCTCTACGGAGGCACCATCGCTCCCGGCAAATACAAGGGCAAAGACGTCACCATCCAGGACGTGTTTGAAGCCGTCGGCGCCAACGCCGCCGGCAAAATGAGCGACGCCGATCTCCTTGCGCTCGAAAACGTGGCCTGTCCCGGAGCCGGAGCCTGCGGCGGTCAATACACTGCCAACACCATGAGCACCGTGATGGAACTCATCGGCCTGTCACCGATGGGATTCAACGGCGTGCCCGCCATGGATCCTCGCAAAGACGGTGTCGCCTTCCGCTGCGGCGAAGTCGTGATGAATCTTTTGAAGAAAAACATTCGTCCGAGCGACATCCTCACCCACGCCGCCTTTGAGAATGCCATCGCCGGCGTCGCCACGACAGGAGGCTCGACCAACGCCGTGCTCCATCTCCTCGCGATTTCGCGTGAAATGGGCCTTCCCCTCGAGATCGACGACTTCCAGCACGTCAGCGAGCGCACTCCGCTTCTCGCCGATCTGAAGCCTGCCGGAAAATACGTTGCGGCCGACGTTGATGCAGCCGGTGGCATCCCGGTCATCGCCAAGCGCCTGCTCGATGGCAAGTTCGCCGACGGATCGACCATGACCGTTACCGGGAAAACATTTTCCGAAGAAGCCAGCGCCGCGAAAGAAACTCCCGGCCAAGCCGTAATTGCTCCACTCAGCAAACCGCTAAAAGCGACAGGTGGCCTCGTAATCCTGAAAGGCAATCTCGCTCCCGGCGGAGGAGTCGTAAAGATGAGCGGCCACGAACGCCAGTCTCACACCGGCCCCGCCCGCGTCTTCGACTCCGAAGAATCCGCCATGAAAGCCGTGACCAGCAAACAGATCAAACCCGGGGACGTAGTTGTGATCCGCTACGAAGGCCCAAAGGGTGGTCCCGGCATGCGCGAAATGCTGAGCGTAACCGCCGCCATCGTTGGCGAAGGCCTCGGCGAAAGCGTCGCGCTCATCACTGACGGAAGATTCAGCGGCGCAACCCGTGGCCTAATGGTCGGCCATGTCGCTCCAGAAGCCGCGCTAGGTGGCCCAATCGCCGCCATCCGCGAAGGCGATAAGATCACCATCGACACCAAGACCCGCAAGTTAGAACTGGAAATCTCCGACGCAGAAATCGCCCGACGCATGGCCGAATGGAAAGCTCCCGCCTCCCACTACAAAACCGGAGTCTTCGCCAAGTACGCCGTGCTGGTCCGCTCAGCCTCCGAAGGCGCCATCACCACCCCGCGTCAATCTTAGCCAGCCGCACAAAAAAGCCGAGGGTGCCCCATCCTTGCGCGTTTTGTGCGCAAGGGTGGGTTCCACAGAAATCTCAATCTTTGACGCCCGACAGCCGGCCGCACCTCAACAGTCTTCACCACAGCGGAGCCACCGCCTCTTCCCTGAACACAGGGCTCGGACCATACGCTGCCGACAGATGAATCATCCCGAGCAGCGCCTTAGCCTGAGGATCGTACGTCACCGTGATCTGCCCACCTGTCCCCGGCGACCCATCGAAACCGCTTCGTCCATCGTGGCCGCTCAGGCCGCTGTTCCCGCTTGGAGATCCGATCCCACCCGATCCTCCCGCTCCGCCACGACCACCTCGTCCTCCCGACCCTCCGGCTGCACCATCCGCGTTCACCGTCAGCGAACCTCCCTGTGGATCGACCAGATAAAACCGCGTCTTGCCCGCGGCCGACACGCTCACCTGCAGCAGCGGATGTCCTCCCGATCGCACCGTGGCCCGCACCTGCACCGCCGGAGCGTTCCCCCCGGGTTCTCCATCTCCGCCGTCCGAACCGTCCGTTCCATTTCCTCCGTCACCGCCCGCTGACGGATTATTCGGATCCGTCGATCCCATGCTCCCGCTGCTACCCGCCATCCCGTCGCTGCCATTCGACCCATCGGAACCTTTGCTGCCCGAAAAATTCGAAGTGAACGCATAGTTGTAACGTACCGGAATATCGAGATCAAACTTCATGTCGGGGTGGCTCGGCACCGTGATCGTTACGTGCCCAACCTTTCCATCACTCTTCCGTGGATCTTTGGGGAGTGACAAAATCCCCTCCTGGTTCGCCGTCACAAGCGTCGGAGTCACCGTGATGTCCTTCCACAGAACCTTCCCTCCGCCTTTCCCTTCGGTCTGCAGCACCTTGCCATCCGGCTCCGTGACCACCACCACCAGCGGCGACTTCTCTCCTGGAGCGATCCCAGGTCCATTCGGCAGACTAGCCGCGATCGACGCGATCGGCGTTTTCTCCAGCAAAACCCTCATGCCCATCTTGACTTTGATCGTCGTGCAGCCCGTGAGAGCCACCAGAGAGCCGACTGCGAGAATCGCGAGAATACGAAGAATGGGAATACGAAGAGAAGAGATGTGAGAATGAGAAGAGACGAGTGTGCGCCGCCGGTCCATGATTGGCCTCCGCCACAATCAATGCTGTGTTGATCAACGCTGTGTTGATTAACGCCGTGTTGATTAATCGGTGTCGATCAATTCAACCCAAAGCCCGACAGCATGTTGTGTCCCGCGCCGCTCGCGCTAGTAAAAGTTTGTCTAGATTCCGAAATGATTTGTCACTGGCGAGTTCTGTGTGCGGGGGCCCTATCGTCGACCCTCAACTTTTATCTCGAATAGCTTCGGCCAAAGCTTCCCCGTAACAAATAGCCGGTCTCCGGCCGCATCATAAGCAATGCCATTCAGCACCGCCCCCGGATCGTCAATCTCTCGCCGGTCGATAATTCCGCTCAGATCGATCCACCCCAGCACCTTCCCCGTCCGCGGAGAGATACGAGCAATTCGATCCGTCTGCCAGATATTGGCGTAGATCTCTCCGTGGATATATTCCAGTTCATTCAGATTCTCAACCTCGTGCCCCGACTCGTCGACCACATGAATGCGCCGCGTCTCGCGAAAGGTTTTCGGATCCAGAAAACGAAGATACGGCGTCCCATCGCTCATAATCAGCTGTGTGCTGTCGTGCGTCAGTCCCCACCCCTCGCCTTCATATTCAAACGTCCGGACAAGCGAAAAGCTGAAGCGGTCATAGACGAAGCCTTTGTGCGCTTTCCACGTCAACTGCACCAGTGTGCTGCCCCAATCCGTAAGCCCTTCGCCAAAATATTCCGCCGGCAAGTCATATTTCTGCTGCACTCGTCCCGACCCCAGATCCACCATCCGTATCGACGACCGCCCATTCAGCCCCGTGCTCTCGTAGAGGTGCCCGTCGAGGCAGATCAGTCCCTGCGTAAAAGCGTTCGCGTCGTGCGGATAGACGTGAATGACCTTGTAAGTACTGGTATTCGGCGAGACCGCCGGCTGCGCGACGAACGAAATCGCCGCCGCGCACAGAAACAACCCGAGAATAAAATGGCGTCGAGACATGAACCGATAGGTTAAGGCACCTCGATCACAGACGCAAACTGGAGAAAAGAAAAAAGGCGCGGCCATAAGCCACGCCTTCCTTGAGTGTGTTTCGTTCGCCCGGTCCCACGCTACGGCTGGCTCTTCTTTGAGCCGGCCTTCGCCGATGTTTTCACATGCACCTTCGCAAAGAGCGGCCGCACTGGAGTTGCGGCGTTTGCCGCGTCCGCCCCCGGCGTCGCCTGTAGCTGGAACGTCCCCGACGTGACTTGCAGATTGTCGGGGAACTCGATCACAAGCGCGCTTCCGCTGTTGATCACGTAGTACTCCAGGGCTAGAGAGCCATTGGCCGTGCCGATGGCGGGCACCATAAGTGAACCGCGGCCGGTCGAGCCTGCGTCCGGCGTATAGGTACCCGTCAACGTCAGGCCCCCAATTACGAAACCCTGGTCATTTTCGTCCAGCTTGCCGGTCACGTTTGGAGTTGTTCCGGCAGCGGCGGCATTGAATTGTGCAATGTTGTCGACCACGCTCTGGACATTGGCCCCGGTAAGGTTCATTCCGTAGCCCACCGAAGTACCCGAGGTGAACGTAGTCGCTGTTTGCGCATAACCGACACCCGCCGTGACGGCGTCCCCGTCACCCTCCATCATCAAGAGTCCTGCGGCCGATGGGTAAATGACCCAAACCGTGTTTGCTCCTGTAAGAAAATTGGTGTCGAGGTTAACCTGCACCCGGCCGCCGAAACCAGCCGGACCCGCAGGGGTACCGGTGAACGGAATTTGCACCGTCGAAGGGGTGCCGACATTGTTTATATCCGCCAGGCCGGAACTAAAGCCGCCGCTCCCGTTGGAGATCATGAGGCCTCCGATAGCTACAGGAGCGCCAATCACTGAGCCGCCGGCCATGGTGAAAACCATGGGACTGTTCGGAATCGAAGCACCGGTCTGAGTGAAGGCGTCGCCCGACAGAAACTGGCTGTAATCGGTTTCGATCAGTTTCCACTGGGTGGCGCTGATCGGGTAGAAGTCAAAGACCAGACTGCCAAAGATACTCGTGCCGAACGTGATCGACAGGGGCGCGGTCCCTCCTGCGCCCAGGCTCGCCGACGCAAACATGTTCTCACCGAGAAAGGTGGAGGTGTTGTCATTAAAGTCCTGGATGCCAGTGACCACGCCGTTGGCGCTCGTGTTGACGAATGCTCCCGTGCTCGCCATCGGGTTGTTGTTGATGTCAGCTCCGCCCAATATAAACGCGTAGGGACCCGAAATCTGGCTCAGACTCGTTATGGTGGCCGTCTGCAGATCGATGGTGCCGCTGCCCGTTCCGAGGCCGTCGAATTCGCTGACTAATCCGTGCGAACTCGAGGTCAACACAACCGCCAGCACGAAGTTTCCTACCGCCGTGTTCAGCTTGATCTGCCCTCGCCCGTCGGAGCCGATACTGTACGAGCCCGCTGTGATCGCCTGCGCTGGCGTGCTCGGTGGAGTGTAAATGAGGGCTTGGTCCACGACGTCGATGGTGCCCCCGGATGCGATCGTGCCGTCGCCATTAGCCTTGAATGCTCCTGCCAACGCCAAGGCAAGAGTGTTCGCCTCGTCCACGCCCGACGACGAGAAAACATACGTCCCACTCAGGCTGCTGTTGCTGAACCCGTTCTGGTTCGGTGGAGTCGAACTGCTGCTGCCGCAACCCGCTGTTAGGAAAATTCCGCTGATGGCCGCCAGCGCCGTGAGCACACGGCTGGCACATTTAAGGGAGGAGAGGGGATTCATAAGACACTCCTGTCTTTATTGTTAAGATGCCTAACCCGGATCGTAGCGAAAAGTTTCGGTGAATAAAATAGCGTCGAGGATTCCCCAGAAACTGATGAACCGTTTAAAAATTGCACGCCTTCAGCCGCGCCCTTCCCACGAAACCCTATTCAGAAATGTTCGCACTACCTCAGCATTGTTCGCACTACCTTAGGAATGTGGGTACTACCGTGGAAGAGCGGCCCTTTAGGGCCGCGTCCGTCTGATATCTGTGCGGGCTTTAGCCCCCGGGCCGGCTAGTTCGAGGCCGATTTCGCAATCGACTTGGGCGTCGATTTCGCGCGCAACACTTCCCGGACTTTCTTGGCGAGATTCTGCAGCGTAAATGGCTTTTGTAAAAATCCAGTGTCGGGACCAATCGCGCCCTGCGTAACGACCGCATCTTCGGTATATCCCGAAAGATACAGCACGCTGATCCCTGGACGAGCCGCCAATAACTTCTTGGCGAGTTCGCGGCCACCGATTCCGGGCATCACCACGTCCGTGATCAGGATGTCGATCCGGTCCTTAAATTTCTCCGCAACCTCCAGGCCGAACTCGCCGTTCTCGGCTTCGAGCACATTGTAGCCCCGCGACACCAGCGTGACCTTTACCAGTTCGCGAACCGATTCTTCATCCTCCACCAGCAGAACCGTCTCGCATCCTCCTGCCTCCGCCTGCGGAGCTTTCGCCGGGGCCAGCTCCTCTGCTGAATCTTCGACCCGCGGAAGATACACGTAGAATGTCGTGCCCGCTCCGGGTTCGCTCTCCACAAACACATATCCGTTGCTCTGCTTCACGATGCCATACACCGTTGAAAGCCCGAGCCCGGTACCTTTCCCTTTTTCCTTGGTCGTGAAAAACGGCTCAAAAATCCGCGACTGCGTTTCCTTGTCGATCCCATGGCCGGTATCGGCCACCGAGATCACGGCATACCGTCCCGGCTGGACAAACCGGTGCTCGCGGAAATTTTGCCGCACCGTCACATCACAACTCTGCACAGTAATTTTGCCGCCGTCCGGCATCGCATCTTTGGCGTTGACCACCAGGTTCATGATCACCTGTTCCAGTTGTCCCGCGTCGGCCCGTGTGTGCCCGGCATCTTGCGAGAGTCGCGTGACCAGTTCGATGTTCTCGCCAATCAGCGGACGCAGCAGCCGTTCCATATCCCCTATGACGGTATTGACGTCGACCACTTTCAGTTCCAGCAGTTGCTTCCGGCTGAAGGCCAGCAACTGCCGCGTCAGTGTCGCCGCCCGGTCGGCCGCTTGCTGAATGGATTGCACTTTGTGGTGCATCGCTCCACCCTGCTCCAACTGTTCCAGCAGCACCTCCGTATATCCGTTGATCACCATCAACAGGTTGTTGAAGTCGTGCGCCACTCCGCCGGCGAGCCGGCCAACCGCATCCATTTTTTGCGCCTGCCGCAGTTGCTCCTCTAGCTGCCGTCGGTCGGTGATATCCTCCGCGATCAGCTCCAGTACTTCTTCCGGCTCATCATTGCTGTCGCTCGTCGCCGCGCATCCACTCAGACGTACCACGATGATTCGCCCGTCCTTGCGCCGCCATTGCATCTCCACGCCGCTCAGGCTTCCATTGCGCCGGCAGTCGTCCGCCAGCCGTTCCAGTTCCTGCGGATTCAAAAACACTTCGCGTCGCGCATCCAGGCTCAGAACATCCTCTACCGTGCCATACCCAAGCATGGCGATCAGCGCTGGATTCACGTCCAGGAATCTTCCCGTCAGGGTGCATCGGCAAATTCCAAACGCCGCGCTCAAAATCAGCGACCGCGACCGCGCCTCAGACCGCCGCAATGCTTCTTCATACCGCTTATGTTCGATAGTCGCGGCCAATTGCTGCGAAACAAATTTCAGGATCTCCCGGTCGCGATCTGTGAATCGTGCATTTTCGTTGTAACTCTGCACCACCAGCGCCCCAATACTATTCGTGCCGCTCTTCAGCGGGACGCCGAGCCAGTCCAGCGACATCGCTCCAATCAGTTCCACCTCGCCCCGCCCCACCAGATCGTCAAAGATCTCCGGAGTCGCCAGCAAAGGCTCGCCCGATCGCAAAACATATTCCGTCAAGCCCCGCCCCAGCGGCTTTGGCGTCGGCGTCGGATCCTCTTCGTCGACGAAATACGGAAAACTCAGCAGTTGTGACTGCGTATCGTAAAGCGCGATATAAAAATTCCGCGCATTCATCAACTGCCCGACGATGTTATGAATTCCCGCAAAGAACTGTTGCAGATCCTCAGCGGCCTGGCTGCGCGCCGCGATCGCATAGAGCGCCGCGTTCAATTCCTCGGCGCGTTTCTGGTCTCCAATGTCGCGGTACGAAGCGTAGGCTCCAACCCGCTTGCCGTTGACGTGTACCGGCGACGTCGAAACCAGAACTTCGACGAGCGATCCATCTTTGCGCTGTCGTCGAGTCTCTAGAGAAAGCTTGGCTTGGGTCTTGATGCAGTCAGAAATCCACGCGGTTTCCGCATAGCGATCCGGCGGGACGATCAGCAGGTCCAGTCGTTGCCCCACCGCTTCACCCCTGCTAAAGCCAAACAGACGGGTGAATTCGCTATTGACCCGCAAAATACGGCGTTCTTCATCGACGATGCTGATCGCTTCCGGCGCATTCTCGATGATCTCCTCGAAATACGCTTTCTCAATCGCGAAAGGAACCTCGATCGTCCCGTTTATCGCTCCGTTTATCGTCCCAGCGACGGACGAAGGGGCACCGGGGTCGGACCTGTTCGGCGAAACCGACGGCGGTGCGGAAACTTCCGCCGACCCCGCTGCCGGAGTGTTTTTCTCCCCCATACGGTCCTTTCCCAGAGTGCACTGGCCCCAGTGCGATGGTAAGCGGACGACAGTATCCATCGATAGTTACGGGCGTAATGGAGGTTTCGAAAGACGTTTCGAAATGGGAAAAATCCGTTACGAGATAAAACAGAAGTTCGAACGGTGCTCAGCTCGGCTGTAACAGGCAACCGGAAGCTCGGGACTCACATCGTTTTTACTGAGAACTGAGAACTGAGAACTGAGAACTGAGAACTGACACCTGATACCTAAGACCTGATACCTGCCTTTATGACGCATTCGCCAACACAACACAGATCTGGTGCAGTAAGTGCTTTTGTTCTTCCGATACCACTAGAAATTCAAATCCGCACCGCAATCCCTGGCTGTATCGCACCACCGCCCGCAGTTTGATGATGTGGGGCGGCAATGGAATGGGGAATTCCAGCGATACCACTTCTCCAGCATGCAATTCGCCGCTCAAAGTCGCGCCTATACCGTCCTGCCCGAGTTCGCTGCTGCGGCCCCAACTCTCGACCGTCTGCCCGTCGCGAAACACCGACGCTTGCAGCCGCACATCGAAGCGATAGCGCGAGAAACGCCGCAGCCGCCGGCCAGCCTCGTCCTTATCCTTGGTCCGCGCGTAGTCGTTCAATCAAGCTTCTCCGAATCTAATATCGCCACTCTTGCTTAGTCGATCGGCTCCCTCGACTCCATCCTTCAGTTTTCCACATTTTGTCCGAGGCGCAAAGCCTGTGACGACAGTTCCTTACCATGGAAAGGGAACGTTCGGGGACGGCGGATAGACCGCCGCCTTGCAAAGATAACGCATCTTTTTTCTGTTGTCGCCCTTTTTCGGGCAGGGATCCCTACGATCCGATTGTCCGGTCACGAGTAAAGCTGCGTAAAGGCAGGTGACAGATCCCATCGCGGCATCTAACATCGTCAGGTAGCTGCGGTACTGGGTACTGGCTACTAGCAACTGGGTACTGAATACTATGTCCTACCGTTCGAACGCCGCCGAAGCCTGGTATCCCGAGCCATCGGCTACCGAATCCCTGCCAGCCCTTGATCTGCTCCCGCCGGCGAGTCTCACCCAGCCGCTTTGGAGGTCATTGGTCGGAAACCTCCGCGACACCTTCGCTCCCGAGAAGTTGCCGCCCCTCCAGCTAACATCGCGCCCGGTCTATGTCGGGATGGCCCTCGGCGACCGTTTGCGGATGCCCTGGTTTCGCACCGTCTTCACCAACATTGGCGACGTCATCTCGCCCGAAGTTCTGCCGCCCCTCGAACTGGAATCTCGTCCCGTCGATGTTGGCGAACTGATCACCGATCAGCTCAGTCATTTCTGGTGGGGTTCACTGTTGCGGAATCTGGCCGATCGCGTTTCGCCGGAAACCATGCCGGCCCTCAACCTCACTTCCAAGCCGGTTCTCGACATCATTCCAAAGAACTGGATCCTGCTGCCTCTCTGGTCCGAAGTCGTCGATGGCCCCAAGATCTTTTATCCCGACAAGCCGAAAGCGCCCGATTCTCCGAGAGTCGCAAACCTCCAGCCCGTTCCGCTGCCGGTCCAGGAGCGCGATCCGATTCCAGAATTGACGGCCGCCGATCTCATGCGCGACATCCGCCGTTCCCGCATCCGCCAGCGTATCTGGATCGGTCTCACCGCCGCACAGGTCCTCGTCCTAGTCGCCATGGCCTTAGGCAAAATCTAACCAGAACCGCTCCATGAAACAATATCCGTGCCCCAGAGCCTGCCCTGAGCTTGTCGAAGGGTTCGCGCCCGTTCTTTGGGCGATAACCTGGGCGCAACCGATGGAGTGCAGAGCCTCGCAAACGAAAATCAACCAGATTTGACAGAGCGCTTTAAAAGGGCAGAGCTTCAGCCGGGCCGCCCAGGCCCGCTACAGACCCGGCCTTAGCCGCTGGGGAGCGAGAAGAAAAAACGTAAGTTTCGTCCCTACTGCCGCAATCCCATCCACGCTTCCGAAATCACCATCGAATTCCCCGGATTGCGCGTATCGTACTTCACCGACGTCGGCAGCCCCAGCCGGCACGAATGCAAATTGATCCACTGCCGCAGATAGGTCACATCCTGCGAAGCCTCGTATGAAACCCCTGCCACGTCATACTGATAAATCAGCATCGTCGCCGGACGGTTCAGCGCGGTCGTGATTTCCTGCACATCGATGACCGTGCCATCCGTGATCCGTCCTACGGTGTTCAGCCAATTGCGGCGATCGAATTCGATATCGTCGGCCGTTTTCGGTTTTCGACGCATCAGGGCATAACTGACAACGCCAACTCCGGCGGCGGCCAGCGCAAATGTGTAAACGCGAAGCGAAATCATCGGCAAACGGATCCTGAGCCTTTCATCTGCTTTCCAGCATAAGCTGTAACCGCGCCGAGCGCCAAGCGCCAAGCGAGCGATCCTGCATCGCAGGATTGGGCCGCAAAATTTCTTCCAATCGATTTAACAGGAATGTGACAGTTTGTTGACAACCTGCGCAGCGGCCCCTGCTTAAATTCTGTTGCTGAACGAATTGTTCTAAAGTTCACCGCGCACGCGCGACGTGGTGCCGAGGTCGTGGGCGACTTACGGGGCTAGGGTGCCGCTTAGATGAGTGCTCGGAGAACAGGGGCCGGACCCACACCCGGCCCCTGATTTTTTACTCCTAAACGAATTGTCATTCCGAGCGAAGCGAGGAATCCGCAGTTCGCCGCCAGAGGCTGACCCGTCTCTTCGCGCCGAATGCCGGTGAGACGGTCTACGCCCGCCGCCGATAGTAAATGTTGAATTCAAACCCGGGATTCGGCGGAAATATCTCAGCGACCTTGCGCAGTCGCTCCGCCATCGCCGCCGGAGCCAGCAATGGATAATCGCGTTCCCGCAGATCGTGGTAATCGACGTCCAGATAAAGCGATAGCAGGTAAATCGAAATCGCGTCAGCGAAACTGGCCGCAAGATATTCGTTCTTGAACTTCTCTGCGTCGGGACCGTGAGCCGTCGCGAACTTGCGCGACTCCCACGCATCCAGCGAAGTTTCGCCGCGCACTCCCGACTCCACTTGCTGCCACGCCAGGTCAGCGAAATTCTGCGAAACTCCCGCGCGCTCAACCAGCGCGTGTCCAACATTGATATAAAACTCAAACGCCACCGAAAACTTGTCGTCCATCAATCGCGTTGAAATGAATACGCATTGCGCATCGCCAAGATTCAAGTTGCGATGACAGACGGCGTTATCGCTGAGCCCAACGTCGTAGCGGTCGGCGATGACCGTATCCTCGCCCTGCGTCACCGTCAGCGGCACAAAATAATAGGCCTTGCGACTAAGCGCCGCCGCGATCGGCCCCGGCACCACTGCAATCATCCGGTCGAGATCGTTGTCGGCAATGGCCGTCTCACCCGAGCGGGCATAACAGATGCCGTTCGGCGCCTGCGAAACCGGGCTATTTTGTACGATCTCCGCGGGGCTGCGGGTGATCGCCGAAGCGGTCTGCGACATGCCTTCATTGTAGCGCACCATAAATGCCGTGCCCCGGAGCCTGCCCTGAGCGAAGCCGAAGGGTTCGCGCCCCGTTCTGTGGGGCGATAACCCGGGCCCCGTCTAATCTGCTAGTCTTTTCGCGACCTTTACTGCTCAAGTCATAAAGAAAAAATGACAAAACAAATCTGTCTTCTTCTCCTAGCGCTTTCTCTGACAACGACCCAGGCCCAAACCCCGAAGAACTCCCCTGCAGCCACTTCGCCAAAGCCCGCCACCAACGCTCCCGTCCACGTCGCCGAGCAGAAAGTTTGCTCCGCCTGCATTCAGGCTCACGAGGAATTCCTGGCCTCCGATGCCATGCAGGGTCGCGGTAGCGCCACCCACGACGAACTGGTCGCAGCAACCTACATCGCAGCCCAGCTCCGCGCCTACGGCATCCCCCCCGCCGGAGACGACGGAGGCTACATACAGACCGTCCCGCTGATCAAGAACACCGTCACCGCTCCTCCAACCCTCGAAATCACGCCCGGCAACGGCTCTCCCGCAACTATCTGGACCTACGGCAAAGACTTCCTGATCAGTCCCCTCTCGGCCCCGGATTTTTCCGGTCCGCTGCAAAAAATCGATAGCGCAAATCCCGCGAAAATCACTCCCGGCGCCATCGTCTTCGTTACGGGAAATCCCAACAAAGTTCGGAGCATCGCCTTTTCCACCTCCGACACCGGCGCGACCGGCGCCATCATTCTCAGCAACAAAAGCGCGCTCGACTTCCAGTCGCGCGCCCGCACCCTGCCTCGCATCTCGAACAAGCTCGACGGCGACAGCCACGGACTCGGCGACTTCAACTTCCTCGAATTAACTCCTGACGCCGCCGACAAACTCGCCCAACTCCCCGATGGAACCCAAATCCATTTCAAAGCCGCTGCTGAACGCGAGAAAATCTTCACTTGGAACGCCGTCGGAATCCTTCGCGGTTCTGATCTTGACGGCAACAACGCCACGATCAAGCAAGAGACCGTCCTTCTCTCCGCTCACCTCGACCATCTCGGCATCGGTCGTCCAGTCAACGGAGACAGCATCTACAACGGTGCGGACGACGACGCATCCGGAGTCACCGCCGTATTGGAACTCGCGCGCGTCCTCGGAGCCGCCCCGAGCCCGCGGCGAACCGTGATCTTCGCATTGTTTGGCAGCGAGGAAACTGGCGTTTTGGGTTCAACCTATTTTCGCGAGCATCCGCCCGTGCCGCTCAGTGATTTTGTCGCGAATCTCGAGTTCGAAATGATCGGCCGCGCCGATCCCAAAGTCAAAGCCGACACCGTCTGGCTCACCGGTTGGGAGCGCTCGAACCTCGGTCCAGCCCTGGCTGCACACGGAGCGAACTTGGTCCCCGATCCCCATCCCGAAGGGAATTTTTTCACCCGCTCGGACAATTACGTTCTTGCGAAAAAAGGCGTCGTCGCGCAAACCGTCTCCAGTTACGGCATGCACTCGGACTATCACCGTCCGAGCGACGATGTCGACCATCTCGACTTCAAACACATGGACGCCGCCATCGGTTCGATGCTCGCCCCGGTTCAGTGGCTGGTAAATTCAACCTTCACCCCAAAGTGGAACGAAGGCGGCAAGCCCTGAAGGAACCGCTTTGAAAGGGCACGGCTTCACAGCTTGCGGAAAAAACTCCGATGCGCATGGTTTTTGGGAAGGGCACGAGTTCCACTCGTGCCGTAACCACCGCCGAATCATTAGCGGCTTCTAGCCGCTGGGGGACTGGTGGCCGGGAACATGCTTTTTCCGCAAACTCTCTAGCCGCTGGGGGACGCGTTCAGGCATCCCGCGTTGCCGCGCAGGACTCAATCAGAGTTTCCCTAAATGACAGCCCGAATCGCAGCCGCCCTGACTGATGGTGTAGCCTAGAAACATGCCCAACGAGAGTTCAACCGGCCCGCGCTGGATCGGAATTCCCGTGCGCGTATGCGCCATGACGTTCCTGTTTACTCTCCTCTCGTTTGCGGTAGCGCTTCTGCTCGGCATCCTCGGAACCGTGGTCTATTCGCAGGTAAAACACGTGGCTCCCAACATGACGTTCGCCTACCGCCATGTCGCGTTCCCCTTTGCCATCACCGCCGGTGCGATCGTCATGGTGCTCTCAATTGCGATGGAGATTCGCAACTACCGGCAGCGCAAAACTCTGGCCGGAATCGAACGAGTGAGCTGAAGAGTATTTACCGAGTGACTTAAGGAGCGTCTGATTAAGTGGGATCACGAAGCGCTTTGAAAGGGCACGGCTTCACAGCTTGCGGAAAACTCCGATGCGAACTGGTTTTGGGAAGGGCACGAGTTCCACTCGTGCCGTAACTGCCGCCGAATCAATAGCGGCTTTTAGCCGCTGAGGGACGCTAACCAAGAACGACTGACCTAAAATGCCCGATACGAAATCCACCGCGCCCCGCATCGCCATCCCCGTGCCCCACTCCGGAGAAAAAGACTACGCCGCGCGCTCCTTGCCGCACTACGAAGAAGCCGTGCGCGCCGCCGGCGGAACGCCGGTCCGCATCGAACTCGATCAATCGCCCGCCGAGATCATGAAGCAGGTCGAACAATGCGACGCCGTTCTGCTGCCCGGCAGTAAGGCCGATGTCGATCCACGAAAATATAGTTCCGATCGGCACCCCAAGACGGCTCCTGCCGACGCCAAACGCGAGGCCGTGGACTGGCTGCTATTAGAGGACGCTTACAAAACTCGCAAGCCCGTCCTCGGCATTTGCTATGGCCTGCAGTCGCTGAATGTTTTTCGTTCCGGTTCGCTAGTGCAGGACATCGAGCAGCACATCGAGTCGCCGATCAACCACAGCCCCGGGCGCGGTGTCGCCATTGCGCATACCGTCGACATTGATCCCAAGTCGCGCCTCGCCGAGATCGCGGGCGTCACCAAAGCCGTCGCCGTGAATTCTTCCCATCATCAATCGGCGAACACGCCGGGACAAGGCCTGCGCGTGGTGGCCCGTTCGCCCGAAGACGAAATTATCGAAGCGCTCGAAGGAACCGACCCCGGACATTTTGTCCTTGCCGTCCAATGGCACCCCGAGCGGAGCGTGAAAGAGACTCCAGACGTGGCCGAGTCAGCGCAGGCAATTTTCCGAGCTTTCATTGAGGCTGCGAGCGCACAGCCGAAAGGGAAGCACCTGCCCTAGAGATTGAATGTTCAAACGCGCCGAAGCCTGAGCCTCAGCCGAGAGATTTCAGCAACACCGCTACATTCGCGATCGCCGCATTCTCCGTGCCCATACCTTCCGGCGTCTTCGCTTTGATCCCCACGCAATCCCCGGGAATCCCGCACAGCTCCGCGACGCGCTTGCGAATCGCCTCGGCATGCGGACCAATTTTCGGATTCATCAGGATCAAAGTCGAATCAAGATTGACGATTTCATATCCCGCCGCCGCAACGCGCTTGAGCGCCTCGCGCAAAAACACAGCCGAGTCCGCATTTTTCCATTGCGCATCCGATGGAGGAAACAGTGATCCGATGTCAGGCCCGGCAATCGCCCCGAGCAAAGCGTCAGTGATGGCATGGAGCAGCACGTCGCCATCCGAATGCCCCCCGAGCCCTTTGTCATACGCCAAAGTCACGCCGCCAATTTTAAGCGGGATCCCCGCCTTGAACTCGTGCGAGTCCCACCCATACCCAATCCGCATCTTCATAAAGTCAGTGGCTAGTGATTAGTGATCAGTGATTAGTGATTTCGGTGATAGGCGATCAGTCGATGAGTACGTGTTAGGTTTTACTAATCACTAATCACCAATCACTAACCACTGCTCTTCAAATAAAACTCCGCCAGCTCCATATCATCCGGAGTCGTGATTTTTATATTGTGTGGCGATCCCATGACCACCATGACCGGCAACCCTGCGCGTTCGATGAGAGACGCTTCATCCGTCCCAAGAAAGCCGTCAGCAACCGCGTCATCAAAAGCCTTCTTCAGAATCTCGTAACGAAACCCCTGCGGAGTCTGCGCCATCACCACGCTCGCCCGCGGAATCGTAGCCTTAATCAGTGCGCCCTCGGCCGTGCGTTCTACTTGCTTAACCGTGTCCACCGCCGGCCAACCCGCGATCGCCGACCCATGTTTCCGCGCCGCTTCGATCACGTTACCGATGATCTCTGGCGTCACAAACGGGCGGACCGCATCGTGCACCAGCACGATGTCCTCCGCATCCGCCGCCGTGCAGGCCAGAGCGTTGGCCACCGAATTCTGCCGGTGCTCGCCCCCTTCAACCAACTGCAGCCGTTTGCTCAGGATTTCCGGAAATTCCTTTTCAACCTGCGTCCGAAAGCCCGCGATTTCATCCTGCCGCAACGCGACCACGATTTCGTAGACAGCCGGCGTCGCCGCAAACTTGCGTAGCGTGTGCACCAGAATTGGAACTCCGCCCAGTTCTTTGAACTGCTTGCTGGGCGATTTCTTACGCGGCTTGCTCGACGGCGCGGCCATGCGCGTGCCCAACCCGGCCGCGGGAACGATGACGAAAACCTTCATAGGGGCGATCAGTATAGTACAGCCCGCAGTACAGGCCATAATCACAGGCCCAGGCCGCCTCGCCTAAGGAGCCTCTGATTAAGTCGAATCATTGAACCGCTTTGAGAATCATGAACTGCTTTGAAAGGGCACGGCTTCAGCCGTGCCGCCAAAGCCCGCTTCAGACGCGGCTTTACGGCCCGCGGGAAAACTCCGATAAGCACCGGTTTTGGGAAGGGCACGAGTTCCACTCGTGCCGTAACTGGCGCCGAATCAATAGCGGCTTCTAGCCGCTGGGGGATTGCCGCGCCGGGAACACACTTTCTCCCAACCCGTTTAGCCTCTGGGGGACGCACATTCAGGGCATCCTGCTCCCCTCCGCAGGACTTAACCAGAGTTTCCCTAGTCAGCCGCCCGATCCGCGACCGCAGGAGCCTTCTTCGCCGGGTCCGACGCTGGCGCGCCGATTCCCGAATTTATCCCCGAAGATATTCCCGAAGTTGGCGCGCTAATGGGCGGAGGAGACGAACTCTTCGAATCATGCCGGCTGCTGCTACGCTCGTCCCATTTGCCAAAAATCATCTTGCCCGCCGTCGTTTGCAAAACCGAAGTCACTGAAATGTCGATGGTCTTGCCAATCATCTTGCGCGCATTATCCACAACCACCATCGTGCCGTCGTCCAGATAAGCAACGCCCTGATTGTATTCTTTGCCTTCTTTCAAAATGAACACTCGCATAATCTCGCCCGGCAGAACAATCGGCTTCAGCGAGTTGGCCAGTTCATTGATGTTCAGGACCGCGACCCCTTGTAGTTGCGCAACCTTATTCAGATTGAAATCGTTCGTGATGATTTTCCCCTCATACACTTTCGCGAGTTCGATCAACTTCATATCGACCTCGCGGACGCTCGGAAAATCGTCTTCGACAATCTGGATCTGCACCGACGCCGTCTTCTGCAGCTTTTGCAGGATGTCGAGCCCTCGCCGCCCGCGATTGCGTTTCAGCGAGTCCGCCGAATCGGCCACCAGTTGCAACTCCCGCAGCACGAACTGCGGAATCACGATCAGCCCGTCCAAGAATCCGGTCTCGGCAATATCGGCGATCCGGCCATCGATAATCACACTCGTGTCGAGTATCTTGTACACTTTCTTGCCCGATTTTTCCCCGCCAAAAATTCCACCCAGCGCGGCCAGATTCAGTAAGTCGCCTTTGTTAGCGCCGAGCGCCAATCCCACATACGCCATGATCAGCATGACCATGATCTGCAAAAAGCTTTGCAGCGGGCTGGCCGGAATACTGTTGCGGATTACCAGCGCAAAAAGATAAGCGCCAATGATCCCGAGCACGCTCCCGATGGCCGCCCCGATCAAGCGCTTCAGGCTGATCGTCCGCAACCGCCACTCGAAAATAACAATGCCAATGCCGATTACAACCCCGGCGACCGCATCGAGATTAGAAGGCAGGTGGAACGGACGGATGAGATAGCAGATAACTCCGACGATGAGGACAAACAGCAGGCGCATCAATACGACGTCCACGAGACCAGACCTCTCTCGGAAAGGAATCGCGGATGCGATGCCTGTCCCCGCCGGTCGTCGAGGGTAAATGAGAGTAAGACCCTGCGCCAGCGTTCTATTTCGCGGAGCGATATAAATTATGATTGTGCGCCGCGCCCGGTCGTAGCCGGGTTACAGAAATCTATCGCGAGCAGTATATACCTGCGTGCTGAACCCGGCCAGTGCCTCGCCAGCGCCCCGCCCAAGCCCCTAAAAAACGACCCCGAAAACGACTAGAAATTGCCTCTTAAATGGCTGGAAAACGAGCACCGCTCTACATACCGTCGTAATTAGGCCCACCTCCGCCTTCTGGCGGAACCCACGTGATGATCTGGTAAGGATCCTGAATATCGCATGTCTTGCAATGCACGCAGTTAGCCGCATTCAGGCTGATGCGCTTGCCATGCGGCGCCGACGAATCGTCCAGCATTTCATACACGTTGGCCGGACAAAAATTCTGGCACGGACTGCCAAATTCCTTCACGCAGCGTTCGTTACAGATGTTCGTATCTTCAATCACTAAGTGCGCAGGCTGATCCTCTTCATGTTTAGTGCCGGAGTGATATAGGTCTGTAAGTTTGTCAAAGGTCAGCTTGCCATCGCCTTTAGCCGGGCCAAGTAACTGGGCTTCCGCTCCGCCGTCCGCCGGAAGGTCGGCGAGTCGCTCCAAATTCTCATACCCCGCATGTGACGGCACTCGATCGCGAAGACCTCCGTCAAACAGTTCCTGCAGCGCCGTATTGAACATCCCGGCGACCATGCCGTGCTCGAATCCCTGGTGAAAGTTGCGCACCGGCCATAGTTCATCCTGTATCCAGCTTGTTTCAACTCGGCGCTGAAACTTCCCAAGCGTCGCGGCCGACGAGTCGCCGCTGATCAACGCTTCGAACGCCGTCTCCGCCGCCAGCATTCCGCTCTTGATCGCGAGATGAATCCCCTTAAGCCGCGCCGAATTCAAGAAGCCTGCCGAGTCGCCGACGATCATCCATCCATCGCCGCCCAGCGGCGGCAGCGACCACCAGCCGCCGTAAGGCAGCGACTTCGCCCCATACCGGATCATCTTTCCGCCCGCCAGCAATTCGCTAATAAAAGGATGTTGCTTGAAACTCTGCAGCACATGTTGCGGATCAAGCCGCGGATCGCGATAGTCGAGTCCCGTCACGAAGCCCAGCGACACGACGGTCTCTTTAGCCGTAGCACCCGGCGACCCGTAAATCCACGCGCCACCATACTCTTTCGTCGTCAGCGGATACCCCATCGTATAAATCACTTCGCCCGCTTCGATCCGTCCGGCGGGAATTTCCCAAAGCTCCTTCACTCCCACGCCGTAAGTCTGCGGATTGCGCTCTTTCATGAGATCAAATTTTCCGACCAGCTGTTTCGTAAGCGATCCGCGAGTGCCTTCTGCGAGCACGACGACCTTCGCCTTGATGTCGTAACCCGGTTCAAAAGTCGATTTCCGCTCGTTCCGTTTGTCCACGCCCTTGTCGTCGGTGCGCACGCCCGCGACGCGCTCGCCTTCATATAGCAGCTCCGATCCCGCGAAGCCCGTAAAAACCGTAATCCCCGCTGCTTCGACTTTGCCCGCCAGCCACTTCACAAAGCGATTGATCGAGATCACATAGTTCCCATGATCCTGCATCGGCGGAGGGGTAAGCGGAAGTTTGTGATGGCCCCGCCGCGTCAGGAAATAAACGCCTTCCTTGTGAACCGTAGCGTCTAGCGGAGCCTCGCTCTCAAATCCCGGCAACAACTCTTTCATCGACCGCGGATCGAGAAGCGCCCCCGAAAGGCAATGCTGCCCAGCCTCGCGCGCCTTTTCCAGCACGTAGATATTTTCTTTGCTGAGCTGCAATTCCGGGCGCCGCGCATTGTTCTCATCGATCAGTTGCGAAAGCCGAAGCGCGCACGCCATCCCCGCCGGCCCGCCGCCTACGATAACCACGTCAGCTGGCATTTCAGGATGCTCAACGTCAGGAATAGATTTGCGAAAGATCAATGTCATGGGTGGATGGCCGAAAGATGAACGATAAAGGGGAAGGCGCTTTGCAACTTATTGGCGAGATTCCGATCCGCCGTCACGAAGTCGCATTTTTGCTCCATCGCCAAAGCGCAATAAATCGCGTCATAGACCGCATGGTTATGCTTCAGGGCTAGTCCAAGGGCTGCGTCCGCCAACGTCGAGCAAGAGACCAGCGAAATGGGCAACGTAAGCAGATCCCGGTAGATGCTCGTCGCTTCGCTCGTCGAGAGCTCCTTGCGAAGCATAACCCGCTTCCAGAGGACGTTTGCCGTTTCCACCAGCATCAAATCCGGGGCCAGGAATTCCACTTCATTATTCAGAAACTTCTCTAGCAGGAAATCAGCGGCGGGGCTATCAGGCTCGCGCAAGAACCATTTCATCACGACGCTGGCATCCACTACGTATTTCAAAGTTAGCGGTCTCGGTCCTCGCGAATGAGCGCGGCACTATCGGAAAGAATGCCCACTCTTCGCCCGATCGCTTCCCGGCGGCTCCGAATCCTCTCGATCAGGCCACGCATTTGTTTTGCAGGCTTCGATGGATTCCCCGTGCTCTTGGCAGATTCACTTGGCACGCGCTTAGATGCTCTTCGCATGCCGCTATTGTACGACGAACGACTATCGACCACCGACCAACGACAAACGCCCGACGCCCGTCCCTTCACCACTTCTTGAAAATAACCACGACCGCGCCAATCATCATTGCGAAGCCCACCAGATAGTTCCACTTCAGCGGTTCCCGCAGATACAGCACCGAAAAGACCGAGAACACAGTCAAAGTGATGACCTCCTGGATCGTCTTCAGCTGCGCTGCGGTGAACTCGTACGAGCCGATGCGGTTCGCCGGAACCTGAAAACAGTATTCCGCAAACGCAATCAGCCAGCTGATAACGATGACCTTAAACAGCGGAGCGCTGCGGTACTTCAGATGCCCGTACCAGGCAAATGTCATGAAAATGTTGGAGAGAGTCAGAAGCAGGATCGTGGTCATGACAATATGTTGCCTCAATCCAGTGAACTTTTGTCATCCCGAGCGAAGCGAGGGACCTGCAGTTTCCCGCTACCGTCCGATCTCCGTAACCGCCTCCCGAATCGCCGCCAAAACCTCGTCCATCTGCTTCGCAGTCCCCACCGTAACACGGACACATCCGCCGCATCCCGGATTCGACGACGAGTCGCGGACAAGCACGCCGCGTCGCCGCATCGCTCCGACAAATGCCTTCGAATTCTCCTCGATGCGCACCAGAACGAAGTTCGTCTGGCTCGGCCAATAGCGCAGCCCCAATTCGTCGAACAATCGCTCGAGCCGTTCGCGCCCCCGTTTCACCTGCGCAACATGTTCGCTGACGAAGGCCCGATCAGCCAGCGCTTCTTTAAGACAAGCCAGCGCCACCGAATTCACGTTGAAAGGCAAACACAGCCGTCGCAAATATTCCATCTGCTTCGCCGCCCCCGTTAGCACGCCGAGCCGAATCCCGGCCAGACCGTATGCCTTCGAAAACGTCCGTCCCACGAACAGGTTCGGGTGCTCCCCCAGATCCCCCAGCACCGTTTTGCAGGTCAAACTCGCCGCGCAAAATTCGAAGTAAGCCTCGTCGATCACCACCGCCGCGTCCGGCGCAGCTTCTACGATCTTCAATAGATCGGCGCGCGAAGCTGCGAGCCCAGTCGGATTATTCGGGTTCGCGATTGCAATCACGCGCGTGCGCGGTGTAATTCGTGCCAGCAATTCGGCCACAGGCAGCGCCATGTCTTCGCCCGATTGCACCCGCACCACCCGCGCCCCGAGCGCGGCCCCCAGCATCGGATACATCACGAACGTCGGGTCGGCAAAAAGCAGTTCGTCGCCCTCACCCAGGTAAGCCGCGAAGAGCACCGCCAGAGCTTCATCCATTCCGTTCGTCAGCAGCACCTGCTCCGGCGCCACGCGGAGAAAATCCGCGACCAGTTGCTCCCCAGCTTCGCGCCGCGGATACAGCGCCACATCCGCCGCCGAAAGCGACTGCAGTCGTTTCAACACTCGCGGCGAACATCCCGCCATGCTCTCGTTGAGATCGAGACTGATTCCATCGCGGCTCACGATGGGCGAATGGTACGGACTCAGACCGGCAATGATTGCCCGCGGCTTCAGCATAGGATTCCCAAACTCGGTGACGAGTGTACGACAGATGTACTGCAGGCACACGACAGACGACCGACAGACGACCGTCAACCTTCATTCCGTCGCCAATACTTCACAGCCACAAAGATCGCCAGGCAAATCGCGAAATCCACCACCAAGCCAAAGTCTTCCCGAAAAAGCCTGTGCCTCGCCACCGGAGGCAGATGCGGCATCGACAAATAATAGATTGCATTGCCCGCCAGCACCGCCAGCAGCGCGTCGAGAAAATTCCCCAGCGCGTTGCTTTTCTTTCCCCTGCCCTTCTTCGTAAGCTGGGCCTCATTCTCCGTAGCGCGTTCCGTCGTAGGGCGTTCTGTCGATGTGTCGGCCAAGCCGTCCTCCCTTCCTGCTAACATCGCTTAAGATGCTGGAACCCTCTACTCCAGTGCAGTATGTGAAAGGCATCGGCCCCCGCCTCGCCGAGGTCCTTGCCGCCAAAGGTATTCAGACCGTCGACGACCTTCTCCACTACCTGCCCTTTCGCTATGAAGACCGTCTCAATCCGCGCTCTGTCGCCGAACTCCGCGCCGGAGAAATGGCAACCGTCATCGCCGAGGTCCGCAACTCCGGCCTGTTTCGCACTCGCCGCATGCCCATCTTCCAACTCACCGTCGGCCAGGGTCGCTCCAAGCTGAAGTGCATGTGGTTCAACGCCACCTACTTGCAGGACCGTTTTCAGCCCGGCCAGATGGTCGCGCTCTACGGCAAAGTCGAAGAAGATCGTGACGGCCATCTTCAGATCATGCAGCCGCAGTTCGAGATCCTCGGCGACATCAATGAAGAGGGGGGCGCCGACGAGGCCGAAAAAAAAGCTGCCGCATCCCTCGAGATCGGCCGCATCGTCCCCATCTACGAATCCACCGGACAAGGCAAGCTCACCCCGCGCTGGTTCCGGCGCATCATCCGCTGGACGCTCGATAACCTCGGCCCCGATCTCCCCGATCCCATTCCCGCCGCCGTCCGCGCGCACCTCAGTCTGGTCTCCCGCCGCGAAGCCTTCTTGAAGGTCCACTGGCCTGGCGCCGGAGAAAGCTTTAGCGATCTGCAATCCTCCCGCACCTCCGCACATGTAAGGATGATCTTCGACGAGCTGTTTTTCATCGAATTAGGCCTCGAACTCAAGCGCCGCCAGCAAAAGGCCCAGACCGGGATCGCTTTCGAGCTCAGCACCGGCGTTCGCGAGGCAATAAAGAAGATACTTCCGTTTCACCCCACAGGCGCACAGAAGCGCGTGTTGAAAGAAATCGCGACCGACATGCAGCAGTCCCACCCCATGCGGCGTTTACTTCAGGGCGATGTCGGCTCCGGCAAAACCATCGTAGCCTTCCAGGCCGCGATCATCGCCATCGAAAACGGCTATCAGGTTGCCCTCATGGCGCCCACCGAAATCCTCGCCCAGCAACACTATTTTTCCGCCCGCCAGATTTTAGAGCGTGCCGGATACCGCATCGTCCTTCTCACCGGCTCCCTTGAACAGGATCGCAAGCGAGACATCCGCCGCCACATCGCGCAGGGCAACGCTCAGCTCGTCATCGGAACCCATGCCCTGATTCAGGATCGAGTCGAATTCGAAAATCTAGGCCTCGTCGTAGTCGATGAACAGCATCGCTTCGGCGTAATGCAACGCCTCAAGCTGATGAAGAAATCGGACGAGGTTCGTGTGGGGCGGGCGCCCTCGCCCGCCACCGGGCGAAGCCCGGTCACCACTGACCCGGAACCCGACGTTCTTGTCATGACCGCCACTCCAATCCCGCGCACCTTAGCTCTAACCCTCTACGGCGACCTCGACGTCTCCGTCCTCGACGAACTCCCCCCGGGCCGCACCCCGGTCGTGACCCGCTCCCTGCCCGACGAGCGCGCGCCCGAAGTATGGGATTTCGTCCGCAAGCAAGTTGCTGCCGGACATCAAGCCTACGTCGTCTATCCCGTGATCGAAGAAAACGAAGAGCGCGAACTCAAAGCCGCGCAGCAGATGCACCGTCAATTACGCGAGAAGATTTTCCCCAACCTGCACGTCGGATTACTCCATGGCCGCCTCGACGCCGACGAAAAAGAACACGTCATGCGCGAATTCCAGCAAGGTAAGCTCGAAATTCTCGTCGCGACCACAGTGATCGAAGTCGGAGTCGACGTCCCGAACGCCACCATCATGGTCATCGAGCACGCCGATCGTTTCGGATTAGCCCAACTTCACCAGCTCCGCGGACGCATCGGCCGAGGCGCGGCGAAATCCTACTGTGTCCTGATGCGCAGCGCGAAAATTTCCGAAGAAGGCGAGCGGCGCCTCGATGCCATGGTTCGTTCCAACGATGGATTCCAGATTGCCGAACTCGACCTCGAACTCCGCGGCCCCGGAGAATTCTTCGGCACCAAACAGGCCGGCATTCCAGCTTTTCGCGTCGCCAACATCATCCGCGACCGCGAATTGCTCGAAGCCGCCAAACGCGAGGCCGCCTTTGTCATCGCCGGACCAAACTCAGAAATATCGAAAGAGGAAATCGATCGCGCCCTGCGCGAAATGCGCTCGCGATGGTCCGAGACTTACGGATTAGTCGAAGTAGGCTAGTGTGCTGTCCCGGAAATTCGCGACATAACTTCGATTTGTCATCCTGAGCGAAGCGAAGGACCTATGCACCCTGTTTGCAGCACCAGTGCTCTGGCAACGCCCTACCGAAGTAGCGCCCCTTGAAAAAGAGCGATTTGAAAGGGCACGACTTCAGAGCCTGCCCTGAGCGAAGCCGAAGGGTGCCCGTCAAACCCCGCCACAGACACGGCTTTAGCCGTGATCTTCCAGAAACGTACCCACGTATGTTTGCACCACCGTGGAAGAGCGGCCCTTCAGGGCCGCGTCCGCCCGAAATCTGTGCGGCTTTAGCCGCTGGGGGGACTAGCGCTGCGCTGAAGGTGCGGCCGCAGCCGCAGGCTTCGCATCGTCCGGCAGCCGTTGGCCCTCCAACTGGCAGCTATACTCCTTATCCCCATCATGCCGAATGTACAGCCGATCACCGTCGACGCGGTATTCGACCTCCTGCCCGGGAGAAAATTTACCCGACTGAAAAGCCCCGCAGTAGTCAACTTCATACACAAAATCCGCGCCGCGCAATTCGTACACCTTCGCGTGCCGGGTATAGGACGTAACCGGACTCCCCGGTGCGCCATTCCCCCCTCCGCCTCCGCCACCGACGTGAACGTCCCTCCTCACCCCAAATCCCAGGATCGTCCCTTTTACATAGCTGATCGGTTTGTAGCTCGTGTTCACCATCATCGTCGCTTCAATGGCGCACTTGGAATCCTTATCGCCATCCCGCCGTATGTAGACCTTGTTTTCTTTCACGCGGTACTCGACAGCCTGTCCGTTCGTGAAGTCGCCGCAGTTACTGAATCGGTATCCAGCATCCGTTCCTTGCAGCAGATATCGATGTGCCACGGTAGCATCCGGAGTGATGGTGCCCTTCTCATAGCCGCCTTTGTCATCGCCGGCCGCCGTGTTCACGGCCACCGTAGCGCTTGCCAAGGCAAGAGCGAACATAGCAAAACGAAAATTTGAAAACCGATTCATACGTCCTCCTACCGGATGTAACTACAAGCGCGAGGCGTTCAGATGAACACGAGCAACACCATGAAAACGTAGAGTACCGCGAAGTTTAACTAACGAGCAATTACTTAATAAGACCCCGGCTGGATTAGTCGAAGTTGGCTAGCCCAACCGTTAAAAATCAGCGCTGTGCCGAAGGCGCGGCCGCTGGCGCCGGAGCCGCAGGAGCCGCAGGCTTCGCGTCGTCCGGCAGCCGTTGGCCTTCCAACTGGCAGCTATATTCTTTGTTGCCGTCGTGGCGAATGTAGAGCCTGCCAGAGCCGACGCGGAATTCGACTTCCTGGCCAGGAGAGAAATTACCGGACTGAAAAGCGCCGCAGTAGTCAACCTCATAGACAAAATCGGCGCCGCGTAGTTCGTACACCTTCGCGTGTCGAGTCCAGCTCGAAACCGGGGTACCCGGTGTGCCGTTGCCTCCGCCGCCTCCGCCACCGACAAAAGTGTCCCGCCTGGTCCCAAAACCAAGGATCGTTCCTTTTTGATAGGTGATCGGTTTGTCGGTATACAAAGTGACAGTGCCCTTCGCATAGCCGCCTTTGTCGTCCTTACCGGCTGCCGTGTCCGAGCTGTTGTTCCCCATCATCGTCGCTTCAATGGAGCACTTGGAATCCTTATCGCCATCCCGCCGTATATAGATCTTGTCGTCTTTCACGCGGTAATCGACAGCTTGTCCGTCCGTGAAGTCGCCGCAGTTACTGAATCGGTATCCGGCGTTCGTTCCTTGGAGCAAATACCGGTGCGGGGTGGCGGCCATCGTCACCGCGGCACTTCCCAAAGCAAGCGCGAAAACAGCAAAACGAAAAATCGCAAACCGATTCACAAGTCCCTCCTACCGTGGCCCCGGCTTATGTAACTACAAGCGCAAGGCGTTTAGACGATCAACAACACTAGCGACGTAGGGTACCGCGAAGCTTGATTAAAGAGCAATTAGTTAATAAGACCCCCAGCCCGCTGCGACTGGTATGCCTAAGGAGCCTCTAATTAAATCGAATCATGAACCGCTTTGAAACGGTGCTTCGACAGGGTTTCTTGAAAGAGTGCTTTGAAAGGGCACGGCTTCAGCCGTGCCGCCAAAGCCCGCCACAGCCGTGGCTTTAGCCGCCGGGGGACCGACTGCAGGCACAAATCCTACATCTCAATGCTGATCTGCACAACGCAACCTCCTTTCACCGCAATTACAAAATCCCAAGTTCCTCCGTACGACGGCGGCATCTGGCCTCGCTTGTAGGGGTGGGCATGAACTTCCCAGTTATCGCCGCTTAAAGATGCTTCAAAGTATTTCATTCTCTTAAGCTCTTCTTTGCCGAATTCCTGCTCAAGAGCTACTTTGGCTATCTTGATTGCGGTTGTAGCGTTGCGAATACGAAATTCGCCGGGTTTGTCCTCCGCGAACGAACGCGGCAGAGCAACCGCCATTATGACAATCGTCAAGAAAACAATCTGGCGAACAATGAGTCGAAACATATGGTTGTGCATGTTGCTGAGTCAGTTTAATTCAGGGAGCGGTCCAAGTTCCTGTCCTGCGATCCAAAACCGGGGTTGTCCCTGACCATCGGACCATGCCATTGATGTGTGTGGGGCGAATTCCGCCTGTCCCCCATGCCCGGCTCGAAGTGCTATCCTTAGTACTCACGAATACTCTCTCGGCAGTCATCTGGCCAATATCGGGACGACGTTGCATTCGTTTACCGCCGCGCTCTTTTGACAAGCCCGTCCGCGGCAACTAATTCCGGAAGAAGGGGTTTGAAGCGAGGGTGCGAACATCCGTCTCGTCCTAAAGCGTTTCAAAAAAATTTGGGAGACCAATAATCCTATGACCAAAACAAATATGACCAAAATATTTACGACCAAAATACTTAAGAAGTTCGGCTGGTCGAGCGCATTGCTCGCACTGGCGCTCGCGACCGCGGCCGTAACTGCCCCGGCGCAAGATCAATACTCGCAAAATCAAGACCAGAATCAGCAGGACGATCCGCCCAGCCGCGTGGCGCGTCTAGGCTACATGGAAGGCTCCATCTCCTTTCAGCCCGCCGGAGAAACCGACTGGGTCGGCGCCGTCCCGAATCGCCCCATCACCACCGGCGATCAACTGTGGTCCGACCAGAATTCCCGCGTCGAGTTGCAACTAGGATCGGCCGTCATCCGCTTGAATGCCAACACCGGTTTCTCGTTCCTCAACCTCGATGACCAGACCGTCCAGATCCAGTTGACGTCGGGCTCCATGAATGTCCGCGTCCGCGAACTCGATCAGAACGCTGTATTCGAAATCGATACGCCCAATCTCGCATTCAACATTTATCAACCCGGCAGCTATCGCGTAGAAGCCAGCGCAGACGGCACATACTCCGTGGTTGCGATCCGCGAGGGCCAAGGCGAAGTCACCGGAGATGGCCAGAGCTACACTCTCCAAGCCGGCACGCGCAGCACTTTCAGTGGCACCGATTACCTCAACGCCGAAGTCGATCAACTCGGCGACCCCGATCAGTTCGACAACTGGGCCTACACCCGCGATCGCCGCTGGAACGATTCTCGCTCCGCGCAATACTTATCGCGCGATGTTGTCGGCTACGAAGATCTCGACGACAACGGCGACTGGCGCGACGATTCGAACTACGGACACGTCTGGTTTCCCAACCGCGTCGAAGCCGGATGGGCGCCCTACCGCCAGGGTCATTGGGATTGGATTCCGCCGTGGGGTTACACCTGGGTCGACGACAACTCCTGGGGCTACGCTCCATTTCACTACGGCCGTTGGGTAACTATCGGCGGGCGTTGGGGATGGGTCGCCGGTCCCGTTGCAGTCCGCCCTGTCTACGCACCTGCCCTCGTGGTCTTCATCGGCGGCGGAGTCGGCGGTGCCTGGGGAGGCAACGTCGGATGGTTCCCGCTCGGCCCGCGTGAAGTCTACGTCCCTTCCTATCAGGTCAGCCGCGCCTATGTGAACCGCGTCAACGTCTCGAACACGGTCGTCAACACCACCGTGATCACGAACGTCTACAACACCACCATCATCAACAAGACCACCAACGTCACCAACATCACGTACGTGAATCGCGGAGTACAAGGCGCAGTGACGGCCGTTCCGCAGCGCGCCTTTGCCGGAGCCCAGCCTGTCGCGCGCTCCGTGGTTGCCGTCAACGCTCAGCAGATTGCGAGCGCTTCCGTAAGCGCGCGCGTCGCCGTCGCTCCCACCCGTGAAAGCGTTCTCGGAGCGAAGTTTGCCACCGCGAATCGCGTCACCGCTCCACCAGCCGCCGTGATGAACCGTCAGGTCGTCGCAAAGACTCCGCCTCCGCCTCCGCCCGTGTCGTTCGCTAAGCAGCAACAGGCGATGGCCGCAAATCCCGGAGTGCCGTTAGCCAAAAAAGATTTACGGACCCTGCGTCCCACTCCAACCCAGGCTCAAGTCGCGCATCCCATGGTAAAGGTTGCGCCTCCGGCCAAGCCGATGCCAGCTCCCGTGGCTCGCCCACTCAATCAGCCCGGAAACAATCAGCCAAATGGAGCGCGGCCCGGTCAGCCTGCCCTCAATCAAAACAACAATCAACCTGGCCCCCGCCCCGGCAATCAGCCCGGCAACCAGGGCAATTCGATGAATCAACCGGCGCCGAATCGACCGGCGACGAATCAGCCGTCAAACAATCAACCTCCGAATACCCAGCCCGGCAATCGTCCGGAGATGGCGAATCCCAACCCGCCGAATCGTCCGGCAGGAGTCCAGCCGAACCAGACAGTGCCGCCACAGCCAGCGAATCGTCCGGCTCCGAATCCCTCACCCGCAGTCCAGAATCCGTCCCAACCCAACTACCGTCCGAATCAGCCTTCCAATCCGCGCGATGTCCAACCCGAACCGAGCCGTCCCACGAAGCCCGCGGTTAGGGAAGACCTCGGCCCGTCACAGCCCCCAAATAATCGCCCGCAACCGAACCAGCCGAATCCTCAGAACCCTCGGCCCGAAAACGCTCGTCCTCAAAACGAACGTCCTGAAAACGCTCGTCCACCCGCGCCGCAACGAAACGACGGTCCGCCTCTCGGACGTCCAGAACCCGCTCCGCGGCCGGCGCCGGAAACTCGACCGGAGCCCACAGTTCATCCGCAACCGCAGGCGCCCGAAGCAAAACCCGAGCCGAAGAAGCCTGAACCAAAGAAGCCCGAACCACCAAAGAAAGAAGATGAACGCAAAAAAGAAAAACCGCCCGGCTCTTAAACCGGCTTAGGAAAGCACCGGTTTAGGGAAGGGCACGAGTTCCACTCGTGCCGTCAACTGCCGCCGAATCAATTGCGGCTTTAGCCGCTGGGGGACGCTAACCAAAAACAACTGACCTGGCAATCTGAAAAAGGCATCCCGCTTTTCCAAGGGATGCCTTTTTTACTTCTGCTATCATCGCCGCAGCGCCGAAACCCGGCGGACTACACCGAACGCGTCACACCTCAAACAGGAGTTGTCATCATGGAAATGCCCGGTCTTCCCATCGGCTCCCGCCGCGACGAAGATATTGCCCTCGATCTCATGAAGTTCGTCGCCATGACCACCAGCTACGGCAAAACCACGGGCGCGGGAGTCGGTTTTCAGGGCACCGGCGCCGCTGCCAAGCCCGAAGATTATGCCTCCCAGTTGCTCGAACTCTACGAGCGCTGTTTGAAGTCAGTCGGTGGCAAGTAAAAGCGCAAGTAAATAAGGAAGTAAACTGATTCGCCGAGTCTAATATCCGTTGATCGATGGAATCGCTTTGAAAGGGTTCGGCTTCAGCCGAGCCGTGACCGCAGCGTTTGAAACCCTGAACAAGTTCGAATGGAAGCACGGCGATCCGTTCAGCGGGACTGTCGAAAAAACTCCGGTTACGGATTCAAAGGGGTAACGTTCCTGTAGCAGATGATCGCATCGTAGGAGTCGGCCCAGTAGACCAATCTCTGTTCGACGGGAGACCGATTCTCATCAGGAATGCTATGGAGAGTCTGCCGAAGCGGGCGTAGGTCAAACACCGTGGCTGGGTACCGGGCCAAGGATGCGAGGAGCGCGAGAGCGACGTCATCGCCCCGCTCATCCGCGTCCCAGGTCTCTCCCGCTAGAGAAGCTTTTCCGCCGGCTCCAAATGCAGCTACATTGAATACCGTCTTATGCTGGGCTAACGCGAACTCTGCCACGAAGTTTCCAAGAGTCGATATTCCGCGACCGTCGTACCCCCTGTGTAGGTGGTTACGACCAAAGCGGAGCATGACCTTCGCTTCTGGGTTCGAGGACATACTTTTTTGGTAGTGGAGTAGAAAGAGTTCCTTCATTAGCGACTCGCGCCGCAGTTGAGCCTCCCGCTTCGTATCCGCATTGAGCCTCGCACTCTCGATTTCCAGCGTCGCCTCCAGATTCCCCAGAAGGGATGTGTCGTTCACCGATACATCGCTCGATACATCCCGAGTGGTCGTAAGTCCACGCGCTAACTGAAGAAGCTCGGGTGCCATCTCCCTCTTGTAGCCGGATCTCGTGATGTCGAGCATCCGCGCAAGACCCGTATTCGCTGGATTCGCCGCCGCTAAGTCGCGAATGAGCAACTGCGGCTGCATCTCCTCCATATCGCACCCCCACAAAACGGCAGGCCCGGCTGGCCCGCCGCTGAGCGAGTGAAAGAAATGGGCTTCCTGCTTCGTCCATAGACTGACGAGCTTCACTTGGCGGTCCGTAGGTGTGAACTCAAGTTGATTCGCCGCCCACGGACTCAGTTCTGCCGCGACGTATCGGTAGCCGTCCCGCCACATCCCCGGCCACAACCCCCGCAGAAGCGCCGGGATTTCATTTTCCCCATGCAACTCCCCTAGAAGAAAAAACGATGCACGCCGCGCCTCATCCGAGAGGAAGACTTTGCCGTCGCCCGAAAGATCATATTCGTGCTGCGCCAGTCGCTCCCGAACTGGCTCATCATGCTTGGCTTGTTGAGCAGTTCCACCACGCACCAGAAAGATCAGAAGAAAACAGGCATAAGCACTCAATCGGCACATGGTTTCTGGTACGAACCGCGTACCAACGAGGTTCCCCGTTCGGGCTTCGCTCGGTATTGACTGAACCCTAGCCCGTCGGCTGACAAGCAAACCACCGCGCTAGATGTTCCGCACTAGATCGAACTCGGGGTTTCCGCGCCGCTCCCTGCGGTAACCCCTTGCTCTTGAACCTCTTCGTTGACAAGCCCTCCGATCGTGGGCTATTCTAGAAGCCTTTGGAAGTCCTGCGGCTGCCCGCCTGGAATGACCTAGCGCGCGTTCTGCGTGGATAGAAATAAATCAGGGCACTCAGCGGTCTTCGGTTCGTAGCGTTCTTTTATTTTCTGGGAGAGTTCCGATGTCAACCTATTTCCCGAAACAGGGAGATATTGCGCGTAAATGGTTTGTGGTGGATGCGAGCGGACTTGTGCTCGGCCGCCTCGCCTCGCGCGTCGCTCGCATTTTGATGGGGAAAGAAAACCCCAAGTACACGCCTTTCATCGACACCGGTGATCACGTCGTCGTCATCAACGCCGACAAAGTCAAGATCACCGGCATGAAGGCCGATCAGAAGAAGTATCACCACTACACCGGATATCCCGGCGGCATCCGCTCCGAAGAAATGAAAAAGCGCCTGGTGCGCAAGCCCGAGCTGATCGTTGAAGACGCCGTGCAGCGCATGTTGCCCAAGAACAAAATGGGCAAGCAGATGTTCACCAAGCTGAAGGTCTATCGCGGCGACAAGCATCCGCACGAAGCGCAGAAGCCGGAAGCAAAAGTATTCGCGTAGAAAAGATTCGGCAAGGCGTAGAAAGAGTTCGGCAAGGCAAAGATTTTAGATCGTGAAAGGGTTAATGAGCGGACGGCGCGGCTTCGGGCCAGTGTTTGGCTAGAAGCTAGTAGCTAGAAGCTAGAAGCTACCATGGCAGAAATCGTTCAATACTACGGAACTGGCCGCCGCAAGACGGCGATCGCGCGCGTTTTTCTTCGTCCCGGCACCGGCGAATATAAGGTTAACGGCAAAACGTTCGATGAATACTTTGTGACTCCTTCGCAGCGTATTGCCGCGAAGCGGGCTCTGGTTTCAACCGATACGGGCGCTACGTTCAATGTTCTCGCGAACGTGTGCGGAGGCGGAGTCGCCGGGCAAGCCGACGCCGTCCGCCTGGGAATCACCCGCGCTCTGATGCTTTTCAACGCCGAATTGCGTGGAAAGCTCAAGGCCGAAGGCATGGTCACGCGTGACCCGCGTGCCAAAGAGCGCAAAAAGTACGGACAGAAGGGCGCAAGAAAGCGCTTCCAGTTCTCGAAGCGATAAGTTTTTGTTTTAACTGAAAGCTGACAGCTGATAGCTGGCAGCTGTTACACAAATTCATCCCCCCACCTCCCCTGAGATGGGGTGGACGGGAATGGCAATCGGAGAAGTCGGTGTTTTGCCGGGCGACCAGCGACCAACGACAGTTCTCCGATGCAGACCAACTTAGGAGGTTGATTGGCAAACATTACGATGAAGGAGTTGCTCGAGGCTGGCGTTCACTTCGGGCACCAAACCAAGCGGTGGAACCCGAAGATGAAGGAATTTATTTTCGGCGAGCGCAACGGTATCTACATCATCGATCTTCAGAAGACGCTGAAGATGTTCAAGGAAGCGTCGAAGTTCGTGCAGGATCTGGCCGCTGACGGCCGCATCATTCTCTTCGTGGGCACCAAGCGTCAGGCACAGGACGCGATTGCCGAAGAGGCGCAACGCTGCTCCATGTTCTATGTGAACCAGCGCTGGCTGGGCGGCTTGCTCACCAACTGGATCACCGTCCAGAAATCCGTCAAGCGCCTCAAGGAACTCGACGAGATGGCCACCGACGGCCGTTACGATCTGCTTCCGAAAAAAGAAGTCATCAAGCTCGAGCGCGAACGCAAGCACCTCCAGGCGAACCTCGCCGGCATCAAGAACATGACGCGCTTGCCCGACGCGATCTTCGTCATCGATTCCAATAAAGAGCAGATTGCGGTCCGCGAATCGCGCAAGCTTGGCATTCCCGTCGTCGCTGTCGTCGATACCAATTGCGATCCGAGCGAAGTGGATTACGTTATTCCCGGCAACGATGACGCGTTGCGCGCCATCCGCCTCTTCACCTCGAAGATTTCGGAGTCGATCGCCGAAGGCGTCAACGCCCGCAGCGACAAACAGATGGCCGACATCCAGGCCGTCGCCGAACCCGAGCCAGTCTATGCCGAGCCGGCCGCAGAGGAGTCCCTCGCCGCAGCCGCGGTCGATGGAGAAGCCCCTGTCGCCGTGCCCGCAGTTGAAGGCGAAGAGATTCGCATGGAAGACATCCTGGGCAAAGGCACGCGCAAGCGTCCTTCCGCCGCTACCGAAGACGTCGACGAGCTTCAAGCCGAAACCCGTCGCTTCTAGCGTCGATCTTTATTTTGGTCGATTTTGGGTGGCGCAGCGCTTAAGCGCTGCGATCAGAACGCCGTCAACAATAGCGGCTTTAGCCGCTGAGGTTCGCGCGGCGGCAAAACCAGATCTGACCCGCGCAGCCAGCCTGTGCGCGGGTCAAGTTTTATAAAACCAGTTTCAAGGTTGCAAAGTAAGGTTTCAATCCTAGATTGGCACTCTGATTGACCCTCCGGCTTGTCCTCCTTCGAAACTAAAACGCAAAACGTTTAAAACCAGAATTCTGAGGCACTCATGAGCACGACTATGGCGAACATTTCCGCAGCACAGGTGAAAGACCTCCGCGATAAGACCGGAGCACCCATGATGGACTGCAAGCACGCCCTCACCGAAGCCAAAGGCGATCTCGAAGCCGCGATCGTCCTGCTTCGCAAAAAGGGTGTGTCCGTTGCAGCCAAGAAGGCGACGCGCGTCACCAGCGAAGGTTCCGTCGGACACTACATTCACGCCGGCGGCAAAATCGGCGTGCTCGTCGAAGTCAATTGCGAAAGCGATTTCGTCGCTCGCACCGATGACTTCAAAGAACTCGTCCACGACATCGCCATGCACATCGCAGCCAGCGATCCGAAGTTCGTCCGCAAAGAGGATGTCACGCCGCAGGATCTCGAGCGCGAAAAAGATATTTATCGTGCCCAGGCCGCGGCCAGCGGCAAGCCTCCGGCGATCGTCGAAAAAATGGTTGCCGGCCGCATGGAAAAGTTCTACGAAGAAGTCTGCTTGCTCGAGCAGCCTTTCATCAAGGACCAGACCATCAGCATCTCGCAGCTGATCGCCGCCAAAATCGGCAAGCTCGGCGAAAACATCGCCGTCCGCCGCTTCGCGCGCTTCAAAGTCGGAGACGCCAACGCCACCGTCGCCTTCGTCACCAGCAAGCCCGACGAGGCCGGAGAGGCACCCGTTCCCGCCGCAAAGTAGCGGCGCAAACAAATCAGGGGCGCTTCGGCGCCCCTTTTGATTTATCCTTGCTTCCGCCCGATGTTTCCTAGCGACTGAGAACTAGCGACTGAGAACTGGGAACCGAGAACTGAGAACTGATCTTTCATGCCCACGCCTATCTTCAAACGCATCCTGCTGAAAATCTCCGGCGAGGCCTTGGCCGCCGATCTCGGCTTCGGCGTCGACACCAAACGCATCCACGAAGTCGCCGCTGAACTCGCCGATGTCCACAGTCTCGGCATCCAGATGGCGATCGTCGTCGGCGGAGGCAATTTCTTCCGCGGCGTCGCCGACCAGGCCAAAAACATGGACCGCGTCTCCGCCGATCACATGGGCATGCTGGCCACCGTCATCAATGCCCTTGCCCTCCAGGACGCCCTCGAAAAACAGAACGTCTACACCCGCGTCCAGACCGCCATCGAAATGAATCAGGTCGCCGAGCCCTTCATCCGCCGCCGCGCCATCCGCCATCTCGAAAAAGGCCGCGTCGTCATCTTCGCCGGAGGCACCGGCAATCCCTATTTCTCCACCGATACCGCCGCCTCGCTCCGCGCCATGGAAATCAAAGCCGACGCCATCATGAAAGCCACAAAAGTCGACGGCATCTACGACGCCGATCCCATGAAGGTCAAAGACGCCAAGAAATTCGACACCCTCACCTACATGGACGTCCTGAAACTTGGCCTCAAGGTCATGGATTCCACCGCCATCTCTCTATGCAAAGACAACAATCTCCCCATCATAGTTTTCAATCTGAACCAGCACGGCAACATCCGCAGGGTCGTGCTCGGAGAAAAAATCGGCTCGCTCGTCAGCGCCTAAAAAGATCAGAGGTCAGAAGTAAGATTGCAGAGGTGAACACCCAAACCCCTTGGGCTCTAAACTCTGCAATCTGACCTCTCACCTCTGACCTCTCTTCACCTCCGCCCTCAGCTATAATCTAGCGTTCAAATTCAGTTCGACATAGGAGCCCCAAGCTATGGCTCATCCCGCCCTAAAAGACGTCTTCGCCCAACTCAAAACGCGCATGGAAAAAGCCGTCGAAGACTTCCGCCGTGAAATGGCCGCTACCCGCACCGGACGAGCCAATATCCACATGCTCGACACCATCACCGTCGACTACTACGGCGAACAGATGCCGCTCAACCAGGTTTCTCAGGTCCACGCGCCCGAGCCGCAAATGATTACCGTCCAGCCCTTCGATACTTCCCAGCTCGCCGTCATTGAGAAAGCCATCCGCGGCGCTGACCTCGGACTCAATCCCATGAACGACGGCAAAATCGTGCGCGTGCCCATTCCTGCTCTCACCGAAGATCGCCGCAAAGAAATGGTCAAGCACCTTCACCGCATCCTCGAAGAACACCGCACCGCCATCCGCAACGTCCGCCGCGATGGCAACGACGCGATCAAGAAGACCCTGAAAGACAAGAAAATTTCCGAAGACGACGAGAAGCGCGCCCTGGAAGAAATCCAGAAGCTGACCGACGACGAAATCAAAAAAATGGAAGAGATGAGCAAGAACAAAGAAAAAGAAGTCCTGGAATTCAAATAGTCTCGTGTAGAGCGGGCGCCCTCGCCCGCTTGCCGAAAATCACACCGAAATCGGACAAGCGCCAAACTGTTCTTAGATTTGTCATGGCAAGATTTGTCATCCCAAATTAGATTTGTCATCCCAAATTAGAATTGTCATCCCGAGCGCAGCGAGGGACCTGCAGTTTCCGCCCTCTACTCCGGCAGCGCCTTCCCCCGCGTCTCCACCGCAAACGGAACAACCAGCAGCCCAATCCCGAAAGCAATCGCCGTGCAAGCCACCGGCTTGCCCAGCGTCCCCATTCGGCTGACCAACGCCCCCACTCCAAAATTAACTCCCGCCGCGATGAACCGTCCGAACGAAGTCGTAAACGCAAACGCCGTGGCACGCACCTCGGTCCCGTATTGCTCCGGCAGCCAAAGACTGAAGATCGCGAAATTGCCGCCAAAGAAGCCGAGAAAAAACAGTACCGTGATAAACGGATGCAGTCCTCGCGGCAGGTAGAAAGCCCACCCAAAACTAAGCACGATACAGATCGCCATCCCAAGAAAGTAAAGTGCCATGGTTCGCTTGCGCCCAAGCCGTTCGGCCAACGGAGGAACTGCCAGACACCCGAGAATTGTCCCCAGCGACAACAATCCCATACCGAGTGAAGATACGCGCACCGCCTGTGCCTGCACCATGCCCGCACGCTTCGCCAACGCGATAATCGCCGTCGGAGCGTAAACCGCCGCCGCCCACAGCCCACAGATCGCCGAGGCCAGCAAAACCGTGTTAACCAGCGTGCGCCGCCTGTAAGCAGGATTAAAGATCCGCGCCAGCGACGAAAGTCCCCCGGCTCTCACTCGATTTTTTTGCCAGCGCTCCGACTCTTTCACGCGGAACAAAACCATGAAGGCCACGACCACCGGAGTCAGGCCGCACCAGAACATGGCACGCCATCCATATCGTGCTGCCACCGTGTAATTGAGGGCCGAGGCCAGAAAAAAGCCCGCATAATAACCCGTCTGCAGATATCCAGCGCCCATCTTGCGCCGGTCTTCCGGCCACGCTTCCGCCACGTAGGTGCCGGCCAGCGCCCATTCGCCGCCAATTCCAATTCCCGCCAGCAGTCGGAACAACGCCAACTGCCACACCGTTTGCGATAACGCCGCCGCTCCGGTGAAGATTGCATAAACAAAGATGGTCGCCGCCAACACTCGTGTGCGCCCAAATCTGTCCGCGATCGGACCCCAGATCAACGACAGTCCCCACCCGACAAGAAACAGCGCAAACAGCACCGATCCCGCGAACCCCACATTCGCCGGAGTCGCCGCGTATCCCGACTTCGGCAACAATTCCGTCAGCGCCGGACTGAGCACGAGAGCATAGATCACCGAATCCATCCCATCCAGCGTCCACCCAGCCCATGCACCCCAGAATCCTGTGATTTGCTGCCGAGTGAGTTTCGTGTGCCCGACTTTCGGATTCATGAGTTTCGGAGTCACGACCACTTCGTTGGCCATTAAGTCCTCTCCGAGGCGACAGCCTTGTCCGCAGCCGTGCTTTGAAACAACGCCACCACCGCCGGTTTCGTCACTTTCCCCATCGCGTTGCGCGGAAGCTCTTTCAACACCAGCAGCCGCGTAGGCACTTTGTGCGCCGCCAGGGACTGATGCGCCCAACTCCGAAGTGAAGCAAGATCGATGACGCTGTCCTCAGTCACCACGATCGCTGCCCCTACGCGCTCGCCCCACTCCTCGTCCGCGACGCCCACCACCGCACACTCAGCCACTGCGGGATGCCCACGCAGCACCTCCTCAATTTCCAGCGCCGATACCTTGTGGCCACCAGTCTTCAGAATGTCGATGTTGGTCCGGCCAAGAATCCTGTAGACCCCGTTCTCGACCACCGCAGTATCGCCAGTGCGAAACCAGCCATCGCGGAAGGCAGCTTGCGTTGCCTCCGGCTTGCGCCAGTATTCCAGGAACACGCTCGGCCCGCTGACTTCAATTTCGCCCGGCGTCCCCGCCGCGACCGGATCGCCGTTTTCCCCGACCAGTTGCACCTCAACCCCCGGCAGCGGCACGCCGACCGTTCCTGGCACGCGCTCACCGCGCAAAGGATTCGACAGCGCCATCCCGATCTCCGTCATGCCGTAGCGTTCCAGCAATGTCTGCCCGCTGATTTCCTTCCAGCGCTCGAGTGTCGTCACTGGCAGCGCCGCCGAGCCTGACACCATCAACCGCAGTCCGGAGCACGCCCGGCTCAATTCCGCGCGCCGCTCTGCCGAAGCCGCCTCCCATGCTAAGATCAGCTTCACATAAATTGTCGGCACCGCCATGAACAGCGTCAGCCTGCCCCCTGCAACGCGGTCCCACACCGTATTCGCATCGAAGCGCGGCAGCATCTCGCAGGTCGCTCCCGCCCTCAGCGCACACGAAACCACGTTGATAATTCCATGCACGTGGTGCAGCGGGAGACACAACAAAATGCGATCCTCGGCCGACCACTCCCACGCCTCTGCCAGGCTCGCAATTTGCGCGCTGATGTTCGAATGAGTTGTCACCACGCCCTTCGGCCGGCTCGACGTCCCGCTGGTGTGGAGAATCATCGCCCGTCGCTCGCCAGATTCGTTTCCCGCGAGATCCGGCAATTCCGCTGGCGGCCCAGAGCGAATTTCGTCGTACAGCAACACACGGATGCCGCGGTCTTCCGCGATAGGCGATAGCTGTGCAGCAGCCGCAGCATCGCAGACCAATGTCGATGCTCCAACATCATCCAGAAGAAATTCCATCTCCGGATTGGCCGAGTTGAGCGGTAGAGGCACCGCCACGCCTCCCGCGCGCCAGATTCCCCACAGCACCGCAACCCACCCAAATCCCGGCGTCATCAAGAAACCGACGCGCTCTTCGTTCAGATCGCCGCAGTGAAGATCTTCGCGGCCAGCTAGCAGAGCCGCCGCTATGCGCGATGACGCGTCCAGCAACTCGTCGTACGTGAAGCTCCCCTGCGCATCGATCACCGCAACGCGTCCGCAATGAAGATAGGCGCGATCAATCACGGGAACACCACTGGCGCGGCTCATAACACGCAGACTTTACGTTGTCTTCACTGCCTTGTCTACCTTCGGCCACTCCTGGAATTGTCATCCCGAGCGAAGCGAGGGATCTGCATTTGCGCCGAAACCCGTCCCGGTCCAGGCCGCCTTATAATCCAAACATGAAGCGCGTAGTCCACGCCGCCTGCCCGCACGACTGTCCCGATGCCTGCGGCGTTCTGATCACCGTCGAAGACGGCCGCGCCACCAAAGTGCAAGGTGATCCCTCCCACCCCGTCACCCGCGGATTCCTCTGCGCCAAAGTTGCCAAGTATCTCGACCGCGTCTACTCGCCCGATCGCGTGTTGTATCCGATGCGCAGGCTCAAGCCGAAAGGCCCGTCTGCCACAGGCGCCCCCGCCCGCGAAGCTTTCCAGCGCATCTCGTGGGATGAAGCCCTCGACGAAATCACACAAAAATTTCGGCAAATCATCGCCACCCACGGCCCCGAAGCCATCCTGCCTTACTCCTACGGAGGCACGCTCGGCGCACTCAACGGCGGCTCCATGGATCGCCGTTTTTTCCACCGCCTCGGCGCCTCGCAGCTCGAACGCACCATCTGTTCCGACGCCGGCGAAGTCGGCATGAAGTCAGTCATCGGCGGCCAATACGGCACCGAGCCCGAACAATTCAGCCATTCCCGCTACATCATCGCCTGGGCCTCGAACATTCATGGCACCAACGTTCATCTCTGGCCCTTCATCGAAGAAGCGCGCCGCAAGGGCGCAAAGCTCGTCGTCATCGATCCCTATCGCACCCGCACCGCGAAGCTCGCCGACTGGTATCTCCCGATTAATCCCGGAACCGACGCCGCACTCGCCCTCGGCATGATGCACGTCATCATCAACGAAAATCTTTTCGACGCCGATTATGTCTCGCGCCACACCATCGGCTTCGAAGACTTGAAAGCCCGCGCCGCCGAGTATCCCCCGGAAAAAGTCGCCCACTGGACCGGCATCGCCGCCGCCGACATTCGCAAACTCGCTCGCGAATACGCCACCGTTCGTCCTTCCGTCATTCGCGTCAACTACGGCATCCAGCGTTCCGATGGCGGAGGCATGGCCATGCGTGCCGTCACCATGCTCCCGTGCCTCATCGGCTCCTGGAAAGAAATCGGTGGTGGCCTCCAGCTCTCAACCAGCGGCGCATTCGACCTAAACAAAGATTCGCTCAAAATGCCCGGCTTGATGCAAAAGTCCCTCGGACGCGAAGCCAGAACCATCAACATGGTCCAACTCGCCACCGCGCTCAACCATCTGACTTCGCCGCCGGTTCAGTCGCTCTTTGTCTACAACTCCAATCCCGCCGCCGTCTGCCCGAACCACAACGAAGTCATCCGCGGATTAAAGCGCCCCGATCTTTTCACCGTCGTCCACGAACAGTTCTTCACCGACACCACCGACTACGCCGACATCGTTCTTCCCGCCACAACTTTCTTCGAACACAAAGATCTTCAGACCGCCTACGGACACTACTACCTTCAGGTGTCGAGCCAGGCCATCGAGCCTCTCGGCGAATGCCGCTCCAACGTCGATCTATTTCGCGCCCTAGCTGCCCGCATGGGATTTGAAGAGGAATGTTTCCGCGACACCGACGACCAAATCATCGACGCCGCTCTCGATTCACCGAACCCATGGCTCCAGGGCATCACACGCGATCGCCTCGAACGCGAACCTCACATCCGCCTCAACTTCGAGCCGAACTTCGATAAAGCCAGCGCCGCCGCGCCCTTCCTGCCTTTCGCCCACGGCAACTTCCCCACGCCCAGCGGCAAAGCCGAGTTCTATACCGAAGCCCTCATCGCCCAGGGACTCGATCCCGTCGTCGCCTTCACTCCGCCGACCGAATCGCGCTACGGTTCAGGATCCGCCGGCCAAGGCTTCCCGCTCGAACTCCTCGCCCGCAAGCCCGACAACCACATGAATACGACTTTCGCCAACGTTGCATCCGTCCGCAGCATGGAAACCCAGCTCGGCGATCTCGAAATGCATCCCACCGACGCCCATGCTCGCGGAATTCGCGACGGCGACCAGGTTCGTGCCTTCAATCACCGCGGAGAGATACTTCTTCAAGCTCGCGTCGACGGTACCGTTCGCCCCGGAGTCGTCGCCGCTCGCCTCGATTGGGCTCGCTTTTCTCCCGGCGGAAAGAACATCAATGTCCTCACTTCAGAAAAACTTACCGACATGGGCAACGCGGCGACCTTCTATTCCGTCTGTATTGAAGTAGAACTTGCTCGGGCATGACTGACTGGGGAGAGATTTCACTTCGCCTTCGACTCAGCCTTGGACGGTTCTCCGTCTCTACCGTATAATTACCGTTTTCCTAACTCTCGTTTTTCGAGGTAGTTGCAATTCATCGCCGTCATCAGGATATCCCTGTGTGTGCCCCGCGAGTCGGCCACGACAAGGGCACGCAGAGAGACCCTCGCCGGTCTCCATCTCCTTCCACCGCAGACGTTTGGTGGCGCGGCCCTGTCTTGAATCGGCTTCTCATTCTGTTCACACTCCTGATCGCCGCTGCCCCCGTTTTTAGCCAGCAGGATCTCGTCGTCGGCATCACCGTTCACGGCAATCGGCGCATCCCGGCCGAAACCGTCAAAGCTCGCATTTTCACCAAAGTCGGCGACGTCTACGACGAAGCCGCCATCGAACGCGATTTCAACGCCCTGTGGAATGCCGGCTACTTTGAAGACATCCGCTTCGAGCGCGAACAGTCCGCCAAAGGCTGGATCCTTCACATCTACCTCAAAGAGCGCCCCACCATCCGCGAGATCAACTACACCGGCCTCAACGCAGTTTCCACCAGCGACGTTCTCGACCGTTTCAAAGATCGCAAAGTCGGACTCGCCGTCGAAAACCAATACGATCCCACAAAGATCAAGAAAGCCGAAGTCGTCCTCAAACAACTCCTCGCCGAGCACGGACGCCAGTTCGCCACTATCCGCACCGAAGTTCGACCCATTCCTCCCGCTGCCGTCGGCATCACTTTCGTCATCAAAGAAGGCCCAAAGGTTAAAGTCGGACGCATTCGCTTCCGCGGCAACAAGCACATCAAAGACCGCACCCTGATTGCGGCCATGAAGAACCTCAAGCCCATCGGTATTCCCAAGTCCATTTTCCTCGAAAGCCTTTTCGCTAAGACTTACGACGCCACCAAGCTTGAAGAAGATACCGAACGCGTCCGCGCCGAGTTCCAGAACCGCGGCTATTTCAAAGTGCTCGTCGACGATCCCAAGACCGAGATCCACGACACCGGACGCACCGGTCTCCACATTCCCTGGATCCAGGCGGGCGCTGGCAAATCCGTCGACATCACCATGCCCATCGAAGAAGGCGATCGCTACCGCCTCGGCTCGATCACCTTCAAGAACAACAAAGCCATTTCCAACATCGCCGCCCTGCGCAGTCTTTTCCCCATGAAAGACGGCGAAATCTTCAGCCGCGAAAAAGTCGCCAAAGGACTCGAAAACCTGCGCAAGGCCTATGGCGAAGCCGGCTACATCAACTTCACCTCCGTCCCTGACACCAAGTTCGACGACGAAAAGAAACTCGTCAACATGCAAATCGACGTCGATGAAGGCAAGCAGTTCTACGTCCGCCGCATCGAGTTCCAGGGCAACACCACCACGCGCGACAAAGTCATCCGCCGCGAAATCGCGCTCGAAGAAGGGCAGATCTACAACTCCCGCCTCTGGGAACTGAGCTTGTTGCGTCTGAACCAACTCGGCTACTTTGACCAGCTCAAGCCCGACGACAACAACACCACCGAGCGCCATCTCGACGAAAAAGCTGGCACCGTCGATCTCTCGCTGAAGGTGCACGAAAAAGGCAAGAACAGCATCGGATTGCAGGGCGGCGTCAGCGGATTGGCCGGCGCCTTCGTCGGCCTCAACTACTCCACCAACAATTTTCTCGGATTGGGCGAGACCCTCTCCGTCCAGGCCAGCCTCGGCAGCCGTCAGCGCGATCTTGTTTTCGGATTCACAGAGCCCTACTTATTCGATCGCCCCATCCAGGCCGGCTTCAACGTCTACACCCGCAAAACCAGCTACGATCAGGCGCGCCAGTATGCCATTGCCACCGGGCAAAATCTGAATTTGCCCTCGGCCTATTTGCAGAACCTCCAGAACTATTCGCAATCCAGCACCGGCATCACCGGAACCATCAGCTACCCCCTGCGCAAAGGCCACTCCTTTAAACGCGTTGGCGTAGCCTACTCCTTTGATCGTTCTTCGCTGGTCGCGGTCAGCACTGCTTCCAAGCTCTTGTTTGAAAACCTCAATTTCCGCGGCATCACCGGTCCCAACGCCCTCAACGGCATCATCACCAGCAAGATCACGCCCAGCTTCACCATGAATACTCTCGATGCCTCCTACGCTCCCCATCACGGCAAGAGCCTGTTCATTGGCGGAGAGTTCGCTGGCCTCGGCGGCACCGTCCACACCATCCGCCCGATCGTTTCCTACAAACAGTTTTTCCCCATGCAAAAGGGCCCCAACGGCAGAGGCCGCAATGCGCTCGGTTACAATTTGCAGGCTTCCTTCATCACTGGCTACGGAGGCATCGTCGCTCCGCCCTTTGAACGCGCCTATCTCGGCGGAGAAAACGACATCCGCGGCTTCGATATCCGCACCATCTCTCCCATCGCCTACCTGCCCAGCGCCCAGAGCGTCCCCCTCAGAAATCGTGACGGTACCTTTGTCCCCGCCGACCCGCGTTTCCCGGTGCAAGGAGGTGCCAACGGTTCCTGCATCAGCAACTGCTGGAATATTCCTGTGCCCTACAACCAACTGGTTACGCCCGGCGGCGACCTCAGTTTGAGCGGCAACCTCGAATACCGCATCACCATCGCGGGACCGGTCGCCATTGCTCCCTTCGTGGATATGGGCACCGATCCCATCCTGCGTAACTCGCAGTTGCAGATCAATCCCACCCAATACAACACCCTCATCAGCACCGTGTTCGGCTGTCCTCACGTTGGCCCCGACACTGGCTACGCTTGCTCCGGCGGCTCGAGACTTCCGCTCAGCCAGTTCTCCCCCAATCTCAGCCCCGTTCCCGGCACAAACTGGGTCGTGCGTATGTCCACCGGAATCGAATTGCAGACCATGCTGCCCGTCGTCAACGCGCCCTTCCGCATCTACTACGCCTATAATGCCCTGCGCCTCAACAGCACCGCCTCGCCCCCAATTCAAATCACGCGCGACATGTTCCCCTGTCCCACTCTCGGCGCTTGCGTAGATCCCCGGGCCGCCGGCGACTACACCTACGACTTGACGAAATCCACCCTAGGATCGAACTACACCCTCCGCGAACCAAGAAAAACCATCCGCTTCTCCGTAGCCACAACCTTCTAGGGGAGCCTCGAAATCGCGCATTGAAACGATATCGGTCGTGCCCCAGAGCCTGCCCTGAGTCTGTCGAAGGGTTCGCGCCCGTTTTTTGCGCGCTAACCTGGGCCCAGCCCACAGCGTGCAAAGCCTTCGCAGCGAAAATCAACCAGCGTCAAGGGTGCTTTGAAAGGTCACGGCTCCAGAGCCTGCCCTGAGCGGAGGCGAAGCGTGCTGCCAAAGCTGATCAATTCGAATCATGAACAGTTTTGAAGTCATGCCGCCTTGAAAGGGCACGGCTTCAGCCGTGCCGCCAAAGCCCGCCACAGGCGCGGCTTTAGCCGCTGAGGGACGCGTATTCAGGCGAGTAGGTTATCGGCTGAGCTGAGCGCTAGCCGCGAATTGGTCTTACTGAAAACTGGCAACTGAGAACTAGGGTTTGATTTTACTGAGAACTGAGAACTGGCAACTGAGAACTGCCTACTCGATCTGCACCAGCCCGCTAGCCGTCGGAGCCGGCGGCGCCGGCAACTGCGGAGCACGCCAGGCATCCACCACCGATACCTGGTGTACACACGAAACCGTGCAATGCGGGGCGCACGATTTTTCTGTCTGGAACTCCCTCCGAATGTCGGCCACCGTATATTTCTCGAGCGGAATCCCCGGATACCCGCGCTGCTGTGAGCAGTAATGGACAAGCCCGTCCTCGCAGATATATAAGTAACGCGCTCCCGCCCTGCACCGCCACTCGTTCGGCTTGCCGAGCGCGATGTTGTCCTGGAAAGAATTGATCCGCGTAAAGCTGCGCTTCTCGAGGTTTTTCATCTCGTGATACACGCGCTGTTCTTCCTCGGTCAACGGCCGCACTTGTCCCGAGCCGTCGTGAATAATTCCAACCGTCGAGCTGAACCCCAGTTCCAAAGCGCGCTTGCCGATGGTCAGCGCGTCCTGCGGATGGCTTACACCACCCCCGACCACCGAGTTAATATTCACGTGGAAATCGGCGTGTTCTGCCAGCAGTTGCAGCTTCTTATCCAGCACCTTCAGGCTCTTCTTCGACACTTCATCGGGATTCACATTGTCGATCGAAATCTGGAGCCACTCCAGTCCCGCTCGATTCAGCTTCTGTATCCGGTCCGCCGTCAGCAGATAACCATTCGTGATCATCCCCGACACAATTCTGCGCCGCCGCATGTGATGAATAATGTCGTCCAGTTGCGGATGCAGCAGCGGCTCGCCCCCGCTGATCGTAATGACCGACGTTCCGAGATCACCGAGCAGATCCACGCGCCGCAGCATCTGGTCGGTCGAAACCGGCTTCGAAAAATCGTCGTACTCGTTGCAATACGTGCATGACAAATTGCAGCGCCGGATCGGTATCAAATGCGCCAGCAGAGGATGGTCCGTCGATGCCAGAGCCTTCAGGATTTGCCACAATCCATGCGCGTTCCGCTCCGCCGCCTTGAACTTGCGCCGCCACGCCACTGACCTGGACGTCACTGGCTTAGACGTCACCGGCTTAGGCGCCTCCGGCGTGTTTGTCATCGTTGACATTGTTTCTATTTCACCACAGAGCCCGATCCAATGCACAATTTCTCGCAGTATTCTGCCGAAACACAAGGTTAAACGGCGATTGCCCGCGTCCGCAAAACAACCCGCTTCTTGTGCGATTACTAGTTGTGAGATCTCTAGGGGGCCTCTGATTAAGTCGAATCAGGAACCGCTTTGAAAGGCCACCGCATCAGCTGTGTCGAATAAGGAACCGCTTTGAAAGGGCACGGCTTCAGCCGTGCCGCCAAAGCCCCTACAAATGCGGCTTTAGCCGCCGGGGGACACACACTGAGGGCATCCCGCCTCGTCCGACAGGACTTATTCAGAATTTCTCTAGTCATGAGATCTCGAGATGTCCCGCCGCAGCCAGCGCGTCCTGCGCCCGCTCCAGTTGCTCGCGCTTGATCAGCACATAATCCGTATCGAAAGTCGAGATGGCAAAGATCGAGATCCGCGCATCACCCAGAGGTTGAAGAAAAGACGCCAGCACGCCAGTCATAGAAAACGGAAACGGCCCCTCCAGCTTAAGCGCAATCCATCCCAGCTCGCACAGCACGTCCTTCGGCACAAGCTCTTCCGAGACGACAATCGACAGCTCATCAATCCCGCGAACAACGCAGAAAAATCCCCCCGAAGTCGCCCACGTTGGAATGGTTTCAGAGCCACCGAGCCGGCACACCGCCAGCCCCTCAGGCAAAACGCTGTATTTAAGCTTGTGAGGCAATTCAAAAACGAGGTTACTACACCAGCAGAGTCGAAAAAAAACGCCAACAGCAGGAAACTGAGAGCTGACAGCTGAGAGCTGAGAGCCTACTCCATATCCCCGCCCATCGGCACATACTTAAACTTCCGCCCATCGAAAAACAACGCCGAGCTTTCTCCCGTATTCCCCGCCTCTTCGACATACACCGCATCGATCGACTTCTTGCGCAGCCGCATTTTGCGCACTGAAATCGCTTTGTACGGAAGATTCACAATCACAAACTTCGCCTTCGGAGTCGCCGATCGCCAACCCTCCGGACCCTTGCCGTGGATGATCAACACCACCAGGCCGCGTCTCTCCGGAACCGCTTCGCTAAACGTCGTCGTAACCTTGGGGTCACCGTAGCCAAAAAAATCGTTGTAGGGATCCACGACCATGTACCCGTGTTCCGATTGATCGAGCATCGGATTCTTGCAGCGCGCCGCGATGGCCACATCTTCCGCGCCGTCGCCGTCCAGGTCGCCAATCACCGGCTGCATTTCAGCCAGCATCGTAAACTGGTTGCCGAACTGCTTCTTCACGAACTCGTCATCAATTCTGCTCGCTGCAGGTTGCCCCTGCCCGAAAACAGAAATCGACATCGCCACGCTGAACGCCAGCAGAAAAAACGGCAGCACTAAAAACGGGACCGGGGATATTTTTCTCATGCCGCTACTTTAGCGCCCGATTGTCACCGCTGGCAGGTAACTAAAGTCACCACTTGCTTTGCCAGTCACTTCTTCTTCACAAAGTGCTCCCACCCCTCCGCCCGGAGCCGCCGCGATTTCCCATCCTCGCCCACGATCCTCATCCCCGACGATTCTGTGACCCGCCCGATCCGCGTCACTCGCACCCCCGCCACTCTCGCCGGAATCCTCTTCGCTGACGTAAACAGCAGTTCGTAATCGTCCCCACCATGCAGCGCGAAATCCAACTCGACCGGCTTGCCGCCGTCGCCGACCCGAGCCCGAGGAATCGCATCCGCCCGAATCTCCGCTCCCACGCCACTCTCCTCGCAAACATGCTCAAGATCAGTCGAGAGCCCATCACTCAAATCAATCATCCCTGAAGCCATTCCACGCCGCCGCAACCACTGCCCCACTGCAACCCGAGGCACCGCAATTGTCCCCTTTGCGCCGTAACTGAGAACTGAGAACTGAGAACTGAGAACTGCAGTCTCCGCCGCCGCACCGCCTAACTCCCCAGTGACGTAAATAAACTCGCCAGCCCGCGCTCCCGACCGCAATACCGCTTTTCCCCGCGGCACAGATCCCACCACAATAATGTCCGCCACAATTCCGCTCGGAGACTGCGCCGTATCGCCTCCCGCCAGCACAACCTTGAACTCCGCAGCCAACGCCAGTAGTCCTTTGAAGAACCGATCCACCCATCCCTGCGCCAAATCTCCCGGCACTGCCAGCGACAAGAACGCCGCCCGCGGCTCTCCGCCCATGGCTGCAATATCGCTCAGTCCGCGCGTCAGGCACCGTCGTCCCACCAGCTCCGGACCATACCAGTCGCGCCTGAAATGTACTCCTTCAATCGAGAAGTCCGTCGTCACCAGCATCTCGTGCCCGCGCGGAATGCGCAGCACAGCGCAGTCGTCCCCAATGCCTTCTGCGACGGATCGTCCGCCGCCAGCCTGCCGCCGAATGCCCTCAATCAGCCTCTTTTCGCTCACCGGCATGGCAACCAATATACCGTTTTCGCCCTCCAATACCCGGTTTTGGGCAGTGTCCATCCGCCCTAATCCGCGCCCCGCGTACACTCGTCACCGGGCCGTTTGGGCATTGCTGTTACCACGCCTTGGTAACCACCCGGAAGGGCGCTCGGCGGTTGACACGTCCAAGTGTGTTTGCTACCTTTAACCAGCCGTTCACAGACATCTGGCCGAATCAAGTGCTGCAACATGTATTAGTTGCGGCCAAATTGAATTTCGCCGCACCTGGTTCCTGGTAGTGTAGGCATGCCAGTCCGCTTCCGAATGCGGCTTGGTGGAATCAGGATTCCGAGCCTGAGCATGACAGTTCCCGCTCACGCAGGTTTCCGAAGGCAGTAACGAAGTCTCAAACTGACAGCGGAATACCATATTGCGTAAACGCTTTTACATATTTTTCGTGGCCCGCGACGAGGCTGGACAGCTTCGCAAAATCTCTATCCCCGTCCAGTATCTATATGTCCTTCTCGCCGGCGCTGGCATCGGCCTACTCTGCCTCACCGGCATCGCCAGCCGCTACACCCGCATGTTGAAAGAAGTCGCGCAACTGCACCAGCTGCGCACCGAGCAGGAACAACTCAAAGATCGCTACTCGCGCCTCGAGCAAGTCGAAAAAGAACGCGACATTCAGGTCGCTTCCCTCGGCTCACTCGCCAGCGAAGTTTCCGCACTCTACGGACTCAAGTCCGATCCCGCGATGGTCGCCGCTTCCCAGACCGAACAGATTCAGGAAGCGCAGGTGAATTCTTCCCTCGACCAGCTCTACGCCCTCAAGCACACCGCCCTCACCGGCGCAGCCAGCGTAGGCATCTCGCTCGGACTCACCAAAAATTCCACCACCGCCGACTGGGTCCGCGCCAACGCCGCTCCGAACCTCTGGCCCGTCGAAGGCCAGATCACCGGCTCTTTCGGCGAACGTATCGATCCATTTAATGGAGAAGGCGCCTTCCACTCCGGCGTCGATATTTCCGCCGTCGTCGGATCGCCCGTCATCGCCCCCGCCGACGGCACCATCACCTTCGCCGACTTCCTCGGCGGATACGGACGCGCCGTCATGGTCGATCACGGCCACGGCATCACCACCCGTTACGGACATCTTTCAAGCTTCGCCGTCGCCGCCGGACAATACATCCACCGCGGCGACACCATCGGCTACGTAGGCCTAAGCGGACGCTCCACCGGCCCGCATCTCCACTACGAAGTCCGCATCAACGACGCCCCAGTCAACCCCTACAAATATCTCCGCCTGACCATCGCCCACCTAGGCGGCTTCGCCGCGGGCTCCTAGCCCTCCGCCTTTTGCGAGCACCAGCAAGACCGAGGGCGCCCCATCTTTGCGCGTCCGTTGCGCAAAGGTGGGATACCACGAACGCCGTTCCCGTGGGCTTTCTCCTTTCCAATATTGTCATCCTGAGCGAAGCAGAAACTTCACGAAGTGAAGTTTCCGCGTAGTCGAAGGACCTCGTGTTCTCCGCGCACCAGCAAGACAGAGGGTGCCCCATCGTTGCGCGTCCGTTGCGCAAAGGTGGGATGCCCCGAAGCCATTCCCGAGGGCTTTCTCCTTCCGACTTCTCCTCCAACTCTGTCATCCTGAGCGCAGTGAAAACTTCACGAAGTGAAGTTGTCGCGTAGTCGAAGGACCCCTGCACCCCTTCCTTACCACGACCGCTGCAAGGCGTTCTGCCCGCGCCCCTGAATGTCAGCGAACAGCGGGTTGTCCCACCTTTGCATCGGCAACAAAATCGCCAAGAAGGCGGCTGCCCTACCCGCCGCGATTTTCGGCAGGTGGAACACGATACTGCATACACCCACCACTCAAAACACTTTGAGTTGTATAACGTCTAAATGCTCACATCGTCGAGTGAAACTCGTGAATTCAGCAAGGAGCCAGCCGTGCAAACAAACAAGCGTCCGGCACTAACGCTATGTCTGCTTCTCGTCCTTATGTCACCCGGACTATCTCTCGCTCAATCCTCGGCTTCGGGATCACAGACAGCTCACGCCGAAACTGCGCCGCCCGGACTCCATGACTTCGATTTCCTATTCGGCCGCTGGCAAGTCCATCATCGAAAGCTGAAGCATCGCCTCGTCAACAGTCACGACTGGATCGAATTCGAAGGCACCTTGTTCAGCCAGCCCCTGATGGGCGGCTACGCCAACGTCGACGACGACGTCTTCGAGGTTCCCGGCGCCACTTATCGCGGAGTGGCTCCGCGATCGTTCGACCCAAAGTCCGGACAGTGGTCGATCTGGTGGATGGACAGCAGGACGCCACTCGCGCCGATGGATCCGCCCGTCAGAGGCAGCTTCCGCGATGGCATAGGTACGTTTTATGCCGACGACACCGAAGGCGGCAAGCCAGTCCGCCTGCGATTCATCTGGTCCCAGATCACTCCCACGACATGTCACTGGGAGCAAGCCGAATCAACCGACGGTGGAAAAACCTGGGAAACAGATTGGATACAGGACCTCAAACGAGTGCAATAGCTGGATCAGACCGTTGCAGTAGGGATCAGGATAGTGCCCCAGGTTCGCGCCCGTTTTTTGGGCGCTAACCTGGGCCCTGACTGCACTCACGGGGAGCTCGATTTTTCATACAAATTTCCCGTACCACATCACAGGCAACCCGATCACAAATGAAACCATAGGGTGTCGGCCCCGCCTTTGCATCAGCAAGAAAGAGGCTGCCCCACCCGCCGCGATTTTCGGCGGGTGGGACACGATGCTGCATATGCCTCGGGCCCCACAGGTTACAGTGGGTTCCCACGCCCATACGACAAGGTATACCGGAGCTTCTCGCAATTGTTCGTGCTATCATCTTGCCGCTGTCAGGACTTCATGGGCTGTTAGGACTCTAATGCGCCAACTTTTTGCCATAGTAAGTATCTCGCTGTTTCTCGCTGGGTCGCTCTTTGCGAAGGAAACGACAATCCGCGGGTTCGTTACCGACGTGAAATCGCCGACAGTGTTTGAGATCGATGACTATAAGGTCACTCGTGATCGTTCCCTTGCAATCGATATAAGCGCCGAGGAAGACGATAAATCGAGGGCCGCATTCAAACCGGAAGACCTTCGCATAGGAACAGAGGTGGAGGTTAAGGGAGACTATGACGAGTCCACGGGAGAGCTGAAGGCCAAGTCGATCAAGGTGATTTTCGAGGATGCGCGGAAACTTAGGCGCACCGCCCTGCTCGAACAGCTTCCCTCGCTCACTAAGAAGGGCCCCGGATGGGAAGGAGAAATTCGCGCCGACGGGCAGAGAATCACAGTGTCTCCGGAGACCTCCCTCACGATCAAGCTCAACAAGTCGGAGCGGGAGAATTCCGCCGGCAAGAAAAGCGAAGAAGAAGATTCCAAGAATGTGCCGTTGACCTCCCTCGACGAGTTAAACCTCGACACCTTCCTGCGATACGAAGGCTCGCAGGAACCGGATGGCTCGATCAACGCGCGCAAGATCGTGTTTCATCACGGCGAGCTCGAACCTGGTGAAGCAAAGCTCTGGCGCCGCATGGAGCCAAAAATCAAGGAACCGGACTATTCGTCCTTCGCTCCCGGCGAGCTCAAAATGCACTGGGAGAGGAAATACCACATCGTTCCCGACCGCGAAGCCCAGGACTATATCGCCAAGCTCGGGGAAGATCTGGTTCCCGCACACCAGAGAGACCTCCCGGCTAATGATCCGCTGAAGATTCCGTTCCGGTTTTATTTGGTAGAGGGCAAAAGTTTTAACGCTACCGCCTATCCCAATGGCGTCGTGCTTGTGCACTCGTCCGTTTTTGATTTCCTCCAAAACGAGGCGCAGCTTGCTTTTGTGCTGGCGCACGAGATTTCGCATGCCGTCGAGAAACATCAGTGGCAGGCCTTGCACTATCACCGTACCGAGTTGGCCGCACTCAGTGGCGCAGGCGCCTTTATTCCCTTTGGCGGCGGCATCGTCACTACTTTGGCCGCCCAGAGCATTCAGAGCCAGTTTGCACGTTCGCTGGAGGATCAAGCCGATCGCGTCGGGCTGGAATGGATGCTCGCAGCGGGCTACGATATTCGCGAGGCGCCCGCATCGTGGAAAGCGGTCTCCATGAAGAAGGGCGACTGGCCGTTGAATCCCTTCTGGGACGATCACAACAATTTCACTACGCGCCGGTCCTACCTGATGGCCGAACTGAAGAATAACTACTCTGATGTGGATTATTCAAAACTGAAGAAAGACAGCCCTGAGTTTCATCACGTCGCCGAACTTGTGAAGACCGCCGAAGCCGATCAGAAGGCCGACCAAAAGAAAGACAAGAGCAAGTAGTCGTTGCGTTCATGCGTCGCACACGGGCACTCACTCGCGTAGCTGGTGAAATATCGCCATTACGCTCACACCCGGGATCTGAGTCCCAAGTTATGCAGGCTGGCCCACCTATGCATCGCCACAACTGAGGCTGCCCCACCCGCCGCGATTTTCGGCTACGGACAGAGAAGCGAAACAACGTTTAGGGCTAGAAAGTAGTAGCTAGCGGAACCTTAAGGGATATAATTCCACCCGGCAGAGGCGGAGGTGCCTCGATGGAACTCGCGATTGTGATAATCATCCTGTTAGGTCTGTTCCTGAAATATGGGACAGGGAAAAGGGGCGGAGTTCATCTCAGGGATTGCCCCAGAGACTCGACTTGCACGTGCTATGGCGACGAGAAAGAGATCCAGCCTTGAAGTCGAATCTATTTGCCGGCATTCGCGCCATCGACAACCCACTGCATAATCCCACAAATAAAACTTGACACCCCACCTTATAATAGAAATATAACGACAACTTAAGAGTACGCGCGCCGACTCGTTATCCACTAACTCCCGCGCCAGCCGTGACTAATCCGGCAGAGAAGGACGTAACTAACTCTAACTCCGCCACAATCAAGAGTTTACCCGTAACTATCCCAGTTTCAAGACTTTGCCGTCCGGCGTGTAGCTAAGTCCATGATTCTAATATACCGGCTATAAGGGGGGATACCCCCGGAGCCGGCACTTGCCAGCAACTCAGGAGCGTCGATGTCGTCCTACGAAGCAGCTCGTTGCCGCCACATCAAGGTCAGCGGAACCCAATGCGGTTCTCCCGCTCTCCGTAACAAGAGATTCTGTTTCTATCATCAGCAGGACCGCCAGGCGAAGGTCGAATGTTACTCGGATCTTCCAGAAGCGACGGGAGAAATTTCGTTCCCTTATTTCGAAGACGCGCACTCCGTCCAGATGGTCATTCGCCAGGTTGTGCAGATGATCTTGCCAGAAAAGAATTGAACGCAAAACCGCGGGCCTGATTCTCTACGCGCTCCAGATTGCGTCGTCCAATCTCAAGCGCCTGGACCTCGAAAAGCCGCAGCCAGAGCAGGTTGTATCCAACGTCGAGTACGAAAAATACGACACGATCGCCGCTCTCGAAGAGCGCAACGAAACCGCGGGCGTGAAGACAGGCGAAGAGCTTCCCCCGGGAACAATCCACGCCTGTATTCCGATTGCCGGCACGAAGTTTAACGCGCGCCGAATCCCTAGCCTTTGGCCTTCTTCACTTCCTCGATCAGCGGAGGCACGATATCGAACAAATTTCCAACCACCGCGTAATCCGCGATCTCGAAAATTGGAGCTTCGGAATCTTTATTGATCGCGATAATACTTCGCGAGCCTTTCATCCCGACGATGTGCTGAATCGCTCCTGAAATTCCGAGCGCGAGATACAGCTTCGGAGCGACCGTTTGGCCCGATGATCCGATTTGCCTGTCCATCGGCAACCATCCGTTGTCGCAGATCGGGCGCGACGCGGCGAGTTCCCCGCCGAGCGCGTCGGCGAGTTGCTTGGCGAGGTCGATATTTTTTTGTTCCTTAATTCCGCGACCCACCGAAACGATGATTTCCGCCTGTGTCAGATCGACCGCTTGCTTGGCTTCTTTGAAAACTTCCTGCGGTTTGTTGCGCACGATGCCATCGGGAATGTCGACATTCACCGTCTCAATCGGAGCTGCTGCTGCTCCCGCTTCGACTTTGTCGGCGCGGAACGAGCCATTCTGGAAAGTCACAAAACATGGACCCGATCCGGAGAAACTCACATCGGCCACAAATTTTCCCTGGAACATTTGCCTCGTGAAGAGCAGCTTGCCCGATTCGTAACGGTATCCGATCACGTCGCTGATGGCTGTGGTTTCGAGAGCGGTCGCAAGCTTGGGCACGAAGTCGCGGACCTGATAGGTATGAGGCAGCAACACCAGTTTCGCAGGATGCTTCTCGAGAAACTGCTTCAAGCCATGTGCAAATGCGTCAGGAGTATAAGGCTCCAACTTCGCCGACTCGACGTCATAAACTTTGCCAAGCTTCTTAGCCGAGATTTCCGCCGCAATAGCAGCAACGCCAGAGCCGACAACAGCCGCCTCGAGAGCCCATCCAGTACTGGAAGCGATGGCTTGCCCAGCAGCAATTGTTTCCCATGAGACGCGATTAAGTTTCCCTTCGCGTTGTTCGACGATTACCAGAATTTTGTCCATATGGTTTTGCTTTACTGAGAACTGGGAACTGAGAACTGAGAACTCCTCTTCAAATCACTCTAATGTCATTCTTCAACTTATCCACCAGCTTCTTAGCCACTTCCGCTGGAGGACCTTCGAGGAATTCCGTATTCTTTGACTTCTGCGGAACGTAAAGTTTCTCGATCTTCTGCAGATTTGAGCCCATCGCGGATTGCACTTCCGCCATTGTCACTTTGCGCATCGGCTTCGTCTTCGCCTGCTTGATGCCGATCAGCGTCGCGTAACGCAGCTTGTTGATACCCGACTGAATCGTGAGTACTGCTGGCAAAGGCATATCGACGTACTGAAAGAATCCGGCTTCGAGTTCGCGCTTCACGCGGATTCCCGCATCCGTCTTCTCGATCTGCATGATGATGGTTGCGTGCGGAAGTCCCAGGATTTGCGCCAGAATCACCCCGGTTTGCGCGTATCCGTAGTCATCGGACTGCAAGCCCGTGAAGATCAGATCGAACTTGTCGTCTTTGACCGCAGCAGCGATCGCGCGCGCTGTATTGTAGGCATCGAGCGCGACGAAACCATCGTCCTCGAGGTGAATGGCGCGATCCGCTCCCTTGGCCAGCGCTTCGCGCAACACCTGCGAAGCGCGCGCCGGCCCAGCCGTGACGACGACGACTTCGCCGCTGTGCTTTTCCTTCTGTCGCAGCGCCTCTTCAAGGGCAAATGCGTCCGGTTCGTTGACTTCGTAGGACACATCTTCGCGAATCCACGTTCCCGCTTCATTGAGCTTCAGCGGAGCGTCCTTCTGCGGAACCTGCTTCATGCAAACCAGAATCTTCACGTCGACTCCTCGCGTATCAGGCCAAACGAGTCAGTATAAACGAAGGCAATCACCCGAAGTTGTGACGCACTGAGGTAACCTTGACCGCTCCGTCTGGGCTTGCGATGCTCAAGCATTGTGAAGAAGTCTCCGAAGTCTCAAAAGACCCCGAAGAATCCGCGAGCGCCGCGCATCCGCGTGCCAAACAGCGAGCGCGCGCTATTTTCCGTCCACGAAAACCGGTTCGTCGGAGTGCTGATGCGCCTGTCGCTTTCTGGAGGTTCCGCGGTGCTGTCGAAGGGCCCGATCACGCCAGGGACGATGGGCAATATCACCATGATGACCGTCTTCGGCAAAGTCAGCGCACAGGTCGAGTTCCTGCACACAGGCGCGGATGGAGTTCCACTTGCGCAGGCGTTCCGCTTCCTGACCATGGAAGACGAGAGTCTGCAGCGCTTCACAGCCGCGGCAAAGCAGATGGAAGAAGAAGGGTTTTCGGATGCGGTACCGCATCCGTCTGGACTCTCCGCGCCAGCCTCGGAAACGCTGGGATTGTTGCTCCACAGCGTTCGTCGGCTCGCAGCTACGCTAGTGGCGAGTAAGAGCTAGCCGATATCCTCCAGATCATAATTCTCCAGATCACATTCTCCACATCGCGCGTCACTGATTCTGCGGTTGTGGTGGTGGATCGCTGGTCTGTCCAGTCACAGCGCTGTTTGTGTTGCCCTTGCTGAACTTATTACTATTCTGGTCAACTCTGTCGGCCTGTCCCACCGCAGGTGTGGTTTCAGGTGGTTTCTCGGCTGGCCTATAGTTCGTTGATTCGATTCCATTGCCGGATTTCGTGGGTTCCATCGATACCACCTGGAACGATTGCTCCTTTTTGTACTTGTTCTTGTCTTTGTCCTTCTTGTCTCCGTCCGGAACTCTCAACATCAACTGTCCTTTCTTCATCTTAAATACAGCCTCTTGACCGACGGGCAAAACCTCGGCGTGTTTCAGGTCCACAGGACGAATGTGGTACTCCATCTCGTCGGTGCGGAGAAGGTATTGCGGACATAGTTGTTCATGCGAATTCACGTGCTCCACTCCGACCGACCCGAAGATGCTGCCGAGACCGGTGACTCCCCGCTCTTTGGCGCCGCAGGGAACCGATTGCATGCTCTCTAACATGCCTCGTTCGGGTTTCTTCTTGTCCTTGGCTTCAGCCATCGGAGAACTCAGTCCCAGTCCCAACGAAATGACCCCCAAAGAAATGACAGCGATCGATAATTGCTTGGTCCGCATAGTTCCTCCCTGAACTTAGTGGCAGATTTGGTGCGCGCGCAAGAAAGGGAATTTGGAGGCCCGTTGCAGCCCTTCGGCCGCGATTCGAGCCTCCAATTCGTGTCACCGCCTATTGGTTTGGATTCGGCTTAGGCTTCGGGGGCGTGGACGGTCGTGCGCCCGTCGTGCCTTGCTGCACCCAGTTCGAGGCCATCACCGCTTGCGGGCTTTCCGCAAGTTGCTGCGTCATTGCAGGGTGAGCTTTTAGGTACTCGTCAAGCTCCGGATGGTTCGCCAGATACTCCTTGTTGTTGGCGAGCGAAGGATCCTTCGAGAGTTGCTCCGCCATCGCTGAGTGACCGCCAAGGAACTGGCCAAAGCTGGTCAGTTCTCCCTGCCTGTCTCCCTGTCTGTCTCCTTGCCGGTAGTTGCTCTCGCGACTGTCGTAGCGTTCTTCACGGTGCATGAAAGCGTTCGGGTTGTCTGTGAACGATTCGCGGACTCCCGGATGCTTCTGCAGGTATTCCTGAAGAGACGGATGATTTTGGACGAACTCACGATTGTCGATCAACGACGGATCTTTTCGGAGTTGTTCGGCAAGCTCCGGATGGCTATCGAGGAACCGGTCCATCTCCGCTACTTGCCTGCGAGTGATGTCATTGTCGCCGCCGCGCCGGTCGTCTCGCCGATCGTTGTCGCCTCTGAAGCGATCGTCTTGCCGGTCATAGCGTTCTTCACGGTGCATGAAAGCGTTCGGGTTCTGGCTGAATGATTCGCGGACCCCCGGATGTTTCTGCAGATATTCCTGGAGAGACGGATGATTCTGCACGAACTCGCGGTTGTCGATCAGCGACGGATCTTTTCGGAGCTGCTCCGCGATTTCGGGATGGCTGTCGAGGAACCGGTCCATTTCCGTAACTTGCCGACGGGTAATGTCATCGTCGTCGGGCCGCGGCATGGGCTGAGGCGGCACGGTGTGGTGATTCATGTTGTTGTCATCGGGTGGCATGGTCGATGGCGCGGTCTGGCCGCTCGCGACGTTGCCGGTCCCGAACACCATTGCTATTCCAAAGACTGTGGGAATGAGTGCAGCAGTTGCGCGTCTCAGTTTGATTATTGAATCCACAAAACCTCCCGTAATGAGCAGGTAGCCCACGACTCGGAGAGTGCAACCACCCTGCCAACGGGTTCTATTGGGCAACAACTGCGGAGGGTTCAAGGGCTTGCGGCGAATCGGCGGGAGCGGGGAGCAACTTATTGCATAGCAATTTATGCAACAAGGGGGAATTTTCGTCGTACAGAATCAACTGTAGATAACACGTTGAAAGGCTCGGATCGGAGGGTGGCAAAGAAGCGAAATCCTGCGCGGGCGCTCGATCCTCACTGTAGAAACGCTACGCTTTGCACGCCCGTGATTTCGAAGCGTTTGCGGCAGCGCATGTTCTTGCACATCATGACATCGTCGCGGCGAAGCATGTAAGACTGCGCTTTCGCGAACTTGGCGCGGTCTCGATCATCGGCGCGTGGCGGCAGGGCCTTCTTCTTCATGCGCACCAGCCATTGAATTTCGTACTCTCCCGCCTGCTGGCAGTGCGGACAACTCAAGTTGGCCGGCTTCTTCTCGGACCTCTCGTCGAAAAATTCTCGCTCATCCATACAAACAAGATTATTGCACTTTTGCGCATGGAATGTGACAGGGAATGTGCGAAGATGCGGGCAACGCGATCATGCCCCGCAAACCTAAGAAGAAGACATTTTCGGCGAGCAAGGTTGTCCGTGAAATGGCGCGTGAGCGTGTAGGAAGTCCCAAAGCATCACAACTCGTGCGAGCCAAGAAAGAGAAGCCGGAGAAATACAAGCCTACGCTAGGCAAGTTGCTGACGGATGAGTAGTGGAAGACCGAATTCACGTCCTATTGGAAAGTTGCACTCACGGCGGCCCCACCCGTCGGTATGGTAACCACGCACGTTGTGCCGGATGAGCCCGGGCAATTCGCCCACACTACAGGCAGCTGGCTCGCCGTAAGCAGCACGGAGGCGCCCACGCTGTAGACCGCGATACACGTTCCTCCGGTTGCCGTGCAACTGATGGCGGTTGGGAGACTCGTTACAGTTCCGGCTCCGACGACCCCGACCGCTAGTGTCGCGAGCTTGCCGCCGCCCGGACAAAGGATGTTGCTCGGATCGTTTACCGTGACGGACGCAAGTGCGATCACGACGTTGCCGGAACCGCCTGTACCCTCAGGAATACTTGCCGAGATATCAGCAACACCGCAGGGCCCTGGCGTGCCGGGCGGGGCCGTTGCTGGGGGAAGCGTCGCACTGACCACGCCGGGAGATGTCAAAGTCGCTACTCCGTTATCAATCGTCCAGGTGGCCTGACTAGTGACGTCCTTAGTAGCGGGAGGATGGATGTAAGTGGCGATCGCGGAGTACTGTTGCGTGGGGTTGGGAGGGGGTGGAGTAAAAGCCGGCTCGGGAAAAGTAGAAGTTGTAGGCGTTATGGTAAGGCTGACCACCTTCTGGTCGTGCCCGCAGCTTGGCAGTGCTAACGCTGCTCCCAATGCCACCAGGCCGCCCAATGCGAGCCAAATATAATTCCGCTTCATGCTCACGACTCCTGACGGCAGGTTCGATGCCGAACTAATTGATACGAATCATTGCTTAAGGAACTAGGGAAAGATGAAATCTAGCGGAAGCACCCGCAAAAAGCAAGAAACAGAGGCGCAAAGTCGGATGGTCTGAATGGGAAATCTCTATGGCCCTACCGCGACTTGCAGTGGTTGAGGAGTCTGGAGTCGCTGGCGAAGGATGGCGTTTCGCGCGGCGATTTCAGCGATGGCATCGGCGTGGATCACATATCCGCCGTGGGGCAGCGTGTTGCCAAAGGGGATTTGAAAGTTAGTTGTGCCCGGCTTCAGCGGAAAGTGTTCGTAGCCGATGGCCGTCGCTCGTCCGTTTTCGGCGACGGCGACGATCACGACGGTCAGGTCGAAGATGTCTCTGGAACTGTTCGAGACCTGGATCACGCCGTCGATGCGGTTGTCGCGGACTTTCGGCGGCTGATTCCACTCCAGCAAGAGGGCAGCGGTGACGACGGCGCGAAATTCTTTTGTGATCGAGTGCGAGGGGTGGCCAGAATCCTCGACCTTCAAGGTGAAAGTAAAAGTACCGTTCTTGGTGGGGCGGCCAGACAGCAGACCCTCAGGACTCAAATTGATTCCGTCCGGGAGATCACCATCGACTGGGCTCCAGACATAGGGCGGAACGCCGCCGCTGGCATGGAGAATGGCGTGGAAATCAACACCTGCTTCGAACGGGGGCAGCGGCTCATCGACGATGGCCAGCGGAGTTTGCGCGGTCGTTTGCGCGGCTAGGGGACGGCCCAATCCGATCACAAGGGCAAGTGCGGCAAAGGCGAGAGCGAGTTCGCCAATCCTCACGAATTTCATTGTGACGAGTTTCATCGCTGGTACTTTGATTTTACGCTGGGCATAGCGTAAAAGAACTTCAATATGTCCTATTGTTGGTTGCGCGCCGGAAAGGCCTTTGTATTTCTCCACGTAGTCGTCCTTTTGATGATCCATTTGATGGTGACTGGCGCTTCGGCGCAGGCTCCCACTCCTTCTCTGCCGAACCAGACTCTGCCGAATCAGACTCTGCCCAATCCAATCCCACCGAATCAGAAAACGAAGAACGCCGACGAAGCTGCTGTCTTTGAGCGGATTTCAAATCGGGTCCGGTTTGAAAACGATGGGACGTCCGTCAGCGAGACCGAGGCCGTGGTTCGAATTCAGAGTCAGGCGGGCGTGGAAGACTTTGGCCAACTGGTTTTCGGATATTCGTCGGCCACCGAGAAACTGGAAGTCGAATATGTTCGCGTTCGCAAACCGGACGGCCGCGTCGTGGTGACGCCTGATTCGACGGCTCAGGATTTCGCTCCAGACGTTCTGAAAGAAGCGCCGATGTATAGCGACTACCGGCAGCGCCACATCTCCGTCACGGCGCTCGAAACCGGCGACACGCTCGAATACCGGACGGTGACGCGGGTTCTCACGCCACTCGCCGCTCAGAACTTCTGGTACGAGTACACGTTTCCGAAGGGCGCGGCGGTCGGCGAAGATCGCCTCGAAATCAACGTCCCAAAATCGCGCGAAGTGAAACTCAAGAACCCAACACACGAGCCGGAGATTCAGGAGACAGGCGACCGCCGGATTTATACGTGGGTGGTGAAGGACATTCAGCCGGATCGTGACAAAGAGAAGGACGAGGACGAGGAGAGCGGTCCCGATGTGCAGCTGACGACTTTTACCAACTGGCAGCAGGTCGCTAGCTGGTACGCGAAGTTGCAGGGCGAACGCATGACGGTTGATGATGTCGTGCGCAAGAGAGCTGACGAAATCAGCAAGGGAGCGAGCACGCCCAGCGAAAAGGCCCAGCGGCTCTATGACTTTGTGGCTCGAAATATCCGCTATGTCAGCATTTCGCTCGGAGTCGGACGCTATCAGCCGCACGCCGCTTCAGAAGTCCTGCAGAACGGTTATGGCGATTGCAAAGACAAGCACACTCTGTTTTCGGCCATGCTGCGGGCGGAGGGGATTCAGAGTTATCCAGTGTTGATCGACAGTACGCGAACGCTGGATGCGGACGTTCCCTCGCCGGCGCAGTTCGATCACGTGATCACCGCGGCAAAGCTGACGACGGGCAAGGAACTGACCTGGCTCGATACGACTCCGGAAGTGACTCCGTATGGGCTGATTGTTTATCAGTTGCGAAACAAGCTGGCCGTCGTGGCGACGGACGATGCCGAAGGAGGGTTACAGCGGACGCCGGCCGAGTCTCCGGTGAAGACGTTCATGCGCTTCAATCTTGACGGCAAGTTCAGCGAGTTCGGCGCACTCGACGCGACGCTCGATTTCACGGCTCAGGGAGATCGCGATTGGCCGATGCGCGCGAACTTTCGCCGCATCTCCCAGGCACAGTGGAAAGACTTTGCGAAAGAACTCTCCGCCAGTTGGGGACTGCCGGGTGACGTCGATGAGGTTCATGTCGACCCGATTGAGGATACGAGCAAGCCTCTTCATTTGAAGTATCACTTACACGTAGACCGGTATTTTGCGGTGCCTACGACTGGTGTGAATTTTCGTCCCATTCCTCCGCTGGGCGTGCCTGCGATTCGTGCGTCGGAGAAGAGCACGGAGCCACTCAACATTGGACCTGCCGGCGAAAGCGTCTACCGAATCCGTCTTCAATTTCCTTCGAACTACACCATGCACACGCCGACTGCCGTTAAGATGTCGCGCGATTACGGCGATTATTCGTCGGTGTATTCCGAAGACAAGGGAGTGCTTGAGGGCGAGCGCAAGATGGTGGTGAAGCTGAATCAGATCGCGGCCGCGCGCCGAGCCGATTACGAATCGTTTCGCAATGCGGCGCACAGCGACGAAGATCAGCTGTTGTCGTGCAGCATTCTTGCCCCGTCGCTGGCGTCGGGGGCCAGCGCGAAAATCGAAGGTACTCCAACTGAGTTGCATAAGGCGGGAGTGAAAGCCTTGCAGAGCAGGGATTATCGCGGGGCGGCTGAATTGTTGAAGCGAGCGGTGGAGGGCGACGCAACCCTGGCGAATTCGGGGATGAAGGACGGCTGGTACGACCTGGGATTGGCTTATGCGGGATCGAACGATCCCCCCAACGCGATCGCGGCGTTCCGCAAACAGATTGAGATCGATCCGAATCATAAGCACGCGAATGCAGACCTGGCGACGGAACTGCAACAGGCCGGCAAGAATGATGACGCGGTTGCTGCGTATCGCAAGCAGCTTGCGCTGACACCGTACGACAAGGAAACACTCAAGAATTTCGGCGTGTTGCTGGCACAGCTCGGACGGAATGCTGACGCGCGGACGGAACTGGAAGCGGCGATTGCGATTCCTCCGGATGATCCGGAAACGAAGATGGCGCTGGCCGATGTTTATGGAAAGCTGGGAGAAAAAGCCCTGGCGCAGGAGTTGATGAAAGGACTGACGGGTAGTTCGAGTGGGGATTCGGGACAGGACATTTTTGCCGCGGCGCTCGGCAGCAACATCGATCCGGCGCAGACCGAAACCGACGCGGAGCAGGTGCTACTCGACATTGGCGGGCAGTTCGATTCCGGCGAATTCGACCGGTTGGGGCCGTCTGCGTTTTCGTCAATGAAGCTGGTGGCGCTGGCGTGGGCGCGCATGGGTTGGGCAAGAAGCCAGCGAGGTGAAAATCTCGAAGCGATACGATTTCTACAGTCGGCGTGGCTTCTCAGCCAGTCTGGAGTCGTTGCCAACCGTTTGGGCCAGGTACTCGAAAAGCAGGGACAAGGACAAGCGGAGAGAGCGCGTCACATGTATGCGCTGGCCGTGGCAGCGGGTGGAAGCCCGAGCGAGGTAGCGGATTCGAAGACGAGGCTCACGAAACTTGCGGGTGACGCACGCGCGGCGGAGAAAGAAATCGCCCAGGCACCTGCTGACTTGGCGCAGGGTCGCACGGTAAAACTCGATCCCATCACGAGCAAGACCGCGTCGGCGCGGTTTAACCTGGTGTTCGACAGTTCGTCGCGTCCGGAGCGGGCGGAGTTTGTCGACGGCGACGAAACTCTGCGCGAGGCGGGGGCGCAGTTGCGAGAGAAGGACTTCCCTGTACGTTTTCCGGACGTGTCTTCGGTGAAAATCGTGCGGCGGGGACTGCTCAGATGCGGGGGCTCGGGTTGCAGCATCGAACTGCTGCCGATCGAAAAATCGATCGGCAAATAATGAAAGGGAACTTATGGCGGATCTGAAATCGACGGTGGCGTCAGACTTGACGGCCCGGTATAAGAAACTGGCAGGGTGGGTTCACGAATTGGCTTCGCCATTGAACGAAGAACAGTTCTGGGCAAAGCCTTTCGCATTCGGCAACAGCTATGGGCATCTCGTTCTGCATGTCACGGGCAATTTGAATTACTACATCGGAGCGCAGATCGCGGGGACGGGCTATGTGAGGAACCGTCCGCTGGAATTTTCTGATCCGAGCAACGCGCCCAAGGCCGAAGTGTTGAAGAAATTCGACATGGCGATTGCGATGGTACTCGCGACGATTGAGAGCCACTCAGAGGACGACTGGTCAAAACCCTATACAGGGACCGGCGCCGACGCGCGTGACCGCTTCGATATGGTGGTGCAATGCGCGACCCATCTGCACCATCACATCGGGCAGATGATGTATCTCGGCTTCGAATGGAAGCGGAAGGGCTGAGGATCGGGATGGGACAGCCAGAGCGGCTGTCCCACTGTGATTTTTTTTCTAGAAATAAAACTGCTTTTCTAGAAATAGAACTTCAGGGCGAATTGGATTTGCCGCGGGGCACGCGCGGCCTGTGCGTAGCCGAACGGACTCAACGCGGGGTTCTGCGGCGTGTTGATGTTGTTCGGATCCAGTTCCAAAGGCGTCGGCTCCGCGCTTATGGCACCAAAATTCCCAAACAAATAATTGACGTGGTTCAGTATGTTGAAGAACTCCGCTCGGAATTCGAGATGCGTTCGCTCGGAGGTTCGAAACTGTTTGACCAGAGATGTGTCCCAGGTTGTGTAGCCGGGGCCCTCGATGGTGTTGCGCCCGGCGTTGCCGAATGTTCCCTGCGTGGTGTTGTGGACGAAAGCGCAGGTGTTGAACAGCGTCCCGGGCACGCAAGGGCTGGCGTTCGCATTGCCCACGACGTTGGGGCGCGCACAGTTAAATCCGACGGTTCCACCGCAATCGGCATTGGCGACGGAGACGATGTCGGTTGCGGTGTAGTAGTTACCAGTCGCGTGTGAAAAGACGCCGCTCATTTGCCAGTCGCCTAAGATTTGGTTAGCGACGCCGGAAGCGTTTCCGGCAAAGCGCTTTCCGCGGCCAAAGGGTAGGTCGTAGACATAGCTGAAAACGAAGCGGTGGCGGACGTCGAAGTCGGCGTTGCCATAGTTCTGGTTGGGGAAGCGCTGGTCCTGAAAGTCTCCGTTGTTTACGGAGCCCAAGCTGGCGCTGGACGCGTTATCCAGTGCGTGCGCGTAGGTGTAGGCCGCTTCGTACTGGAGCCCGTGAGAATAGCGCTTCTCCAGTCGAACCTGGAGCGAGTTGTAGTTCGACTGCGTATTCGAACGGAAAGTCGCGATGGTGGCATCGAGCGCAGGATTGCAGTTGTAGATCGATGGGTTGTTGTAGAAAGCGTCGAGCGAGCACTCGTCACCGGCGGGTGCGCCGGGCGTTACCTGGTGCGCGGGCCGCCGCGGAGCGCTGGGATCGGATGCGTTGGCGGAAGGGATTTCCTGATTGCCGTTGTAGAAAGCGAAGAGCTTCAGTCCGCGCGAGCCTCCGTAGGAGACTTCGAGAACCGTGTCGGCGGGCAATTGGTACTGGAGGCCGAGGTGCCACTGTTGCGTGTAGGGCGTGACCAGGTGCGGGTCAAGCGTGTACAGGCTCGGCGTATTGGGGTCGCTCAACGAACTGGCGGGAAACCCGTTCTGTAGGACGTTGAGCGGCAAGACACCCGAAATCGAACAATCGCTAGGGTTGGTGGGCGTCGGAGTGAGGTTCGGATTCGCCGTGGCCGCGCTACAGGGCGGGGTGAATACCTGCGACGCGAAAAATGGCGGATTGAATCCCGGACTGGGATTCGAGAAAGGTCCGTTTTCCTGTCCGCCGTAGAAGATGCCATAGCCGGTGCGCAGGACGAGCTTATTGGATATCTGATAGGCGAGACCGATACGGGGCGCAAAGTTATTGAGATCGGGAGAGATCAGTCCGCGCGATCCGTTGCGCTGAATGGAGAGTTCGCCGCCCAGGATGGATCCGGGCGCGAATCCCGCCGTCTGCCCCTTCGGAACGATCAACGAGAGCGAGTTGAAATCGAAGGTAGAGGCGAGATCGTCTGCCTCTTTGATGGTGGTGAAAAGTTCGTAGCGCAGACCCACATTCAGCGTGAGTTTCGGACTGACTTTGAAGTCGTCAAGAGCGTAGACGGAATAAATCTGACGGTTGTAGATGATGTTGTTGAGGCCAGTAATGGTTCCGCCATCGGGGATGCCAAGGAGGAAAGTGGCGATGGATTCGCCACCGGACCCGGGAGAGGCGGGATTGTCGGTAAAGTCGCTGCCGAAACTCATGGAGCCGCGCGGCGAAGCGGGCTGGAAGATGGTGAACTGCTCGAAGCGCAGTTCAGTGCCGAATTTTACGGAGTGGCGTCCGCGGACCCAGCTCAGGTTGTCGCTAAAAACAAAGCTGTGCTGCGATTCCTTGGAGGGCAGGTATCCGGAGCTGCCGATGCCGGTGGTGCCATCGGCGAAGCTGATCGATGGCAGGCCACCGAGGTCCGGTCCGAAGGGTACGCCGGGGAAATCGAGTTGCTGCGAGACGTTGACGTTGTAGTTCAGATTGAAGCGGTGGGAATTGAGGTGGTTGAATCCGAAGCGAAACTCGTTGATCAAGTTGTCGCGAAACGTGTGAGTCTCGCTGGCTGCCAGGCCCTGGGCTACGTTCTGGCTATAGCCATCCTGAAACGCGCCGCCATCGAGAACGTTCTGGAACGGCGAGGGTAGGAAAGTACTGTCGTTGCCGTAACTGTAACGAGTGAAGAAATTGTCCTTGGCGCCGATAACGGCGTCGAAGCGAATGTCGAATTTGTTCTCCGTTTCGGTGCGCTTGGGGTCGCTCAGGAAATTGTTGCCGCCGCCTTCGTTGGTATTGGAACCAGGGAAGAGGGCTGCCAGACGCGCTGCCAGCGGATCGATGGTTGTGTTGTTGGTGCCGTTGAACATGTTGGTGGGCAATCCGCCCGAGGTATAGCCTCCGATCGGGACGCCGCAGTATCCGTTCGGATTGCCGGCGTAGTTGTTCTGCGCCAAACGCGCGTTGAAAACTTCTCCCAGGTATGTAGGATTGCTGGCGCAATCCAGAGCGGTCTGTCCGGTTGGATTGCCATTGGAATCGAGGGCAGGCGCAAACTGATTCTGTTGTAGGTTCGCCGAGAAATCGCCGCCGATCTCTGCTTGCGTGGGGACAGTGGACAACTGCGGCAGTCCCTGGGCGATACGCAGGCCCTCGTAGTCCCCGAAAATGAACATTTTGTTCTTTACAATCGGACCGCCCAGAGTGAAGCCGAACTGGTTCTGCTTGTAGGGCTGTTGTCCGTTCTGGTCGAAGGCGTTGGTGGCATCCACTTTTTCGTTGCGGAGAAATTCCCAGACGTCGCCGTGAATCTGGTTGGTGCCGGACTTGATGACGGCATTCATGATGGCGCCGTTGCCGCGTCCGAACTCGGCGCTGTAGGAGTTGGTCTGAACTTTGAACTCGGCGATCGCATCGACGGAGGGCTGGACGACGTAGGCCGCGCCATTCAGGACGTCGCCCAGGTTGGCATTGTTATCGATGCCATCTAACAAAAAGTTGTTTTGCAGGGAGCGTGCGCCGTTGGCGCTGAAGCCGTAAGTAGTTTCGACGCGCGATCCGGGTTCGGCAGTGGCCACGCCAACGCCGAGCAGGGCGAGTTGGGCGTAGTTGCGCCCGTTCAAAGGGAGCGCGTTGATGGTGTGGCTGTCGACTACCTGACCGAGTTCCGAGGTCTCGGTTTCGAGCTGCGCCCGCTGGCCAGTGACGGTGACCACTTCGGTGGCCATGCCGGGATCAAGTTTGAGATCAACGCTCACACGATCCTGAATATTCACCTGGACCGGACCGGCAACCGCCTTCTTGAACCCGGTCTTCTCCACGGTGACGGTGTAGTTTCCGATTTTCAGCGGGCTGGCGACGTACTCGCCCTGCGTATTGGTGATGACCGTTGTCTGAAAGCCGCGCTCAGCGTCTTCGATCGTGACCTTGGCGTCCACGACCACGGCACCGCTTGCGTCGCGCACCGCTCCTACAATGGCTCCAGCATCTTTTTGCGCGATGAGCGGAGTGGCGAGGATCGTCAAGACGGCGGCGAGAAGAAGGGCTGAGAAGATACGGAGGCGAGGCACAGAAATTGGCATGGCGAGGCTCCTGAAAGTTAGCCCGAATGTTTCGCAGAACGCCGGGCGCCAAGCGTGCTGCCGAAAAATCCGGATGGTGGAACTTTGCTGCTTTCGGTGTAATATTACGAACTATTACTTTTACTTTCGTTTGGTAGCGTTTGTCAACAGCGTTATTTGGTTCCGAGCCAGCGAAAAAGTTGCGTTGAGCGAGCAGAATCGTGGATGGTAAAACAGCGGTAGAAAAGCAGTAGAACGCCGACAAAGACTGAAGACAACTGAAGAAGACTTCAAGAGAGAGGTTTCGAATGCTTGCCCTAAAACCCCCGACCGCGCCCGCGCACGTTGTGAAAATCGTTCTCGCCATTGGATTGACACTCTTGCTGGCGCTCGCCGCGTGCTCGAAAATGCCGAAGCCGCCGCTGAACGCTCTGAAGCACGATGCGGCGAAGCCCACGCCGACGCAACCTTCCACGATCGATGTGCAAGTGAACGGCGGTGGGCCGGCTGTCATCACAACAAGCACGGCCGAATTTCAGGTGCGGCCGGATGGCTACGTGCAGGCCTCGCTGTTGCCGGACGGACCGGCGAAAAACGGGGAGAAGAAAGAAGTGCGAAAATTTTCGCTCGACGATCCCAACGTCGGCGCGCCGGCAGACAGCGACTTTGTCCGCGTGGAGGGCAAGGATGTCCACTTCACGCTCGACTTCCAGCAGGCGAAAGTCACGGAAGCCATGGGAAAGATGGGAGCCGGAAAGCGCATCGAAATTCCGGCGCGCCCGCTCGGGCCGTCCGGAACGAACTTGGAGCGCGTACTGGCACTCGAGGTCTACGACAAATTTCCGAACATCCTGCTGAGCACGGTGGAGTACAAAAACACCGGGACGAGCGAAGTGGCGATCGCGGAGAGTGTGAATCAGCGACGGCGGTTGAGTGCGCGGATGACCGATACCAAGGCGCATCCCTGGGATTTGTGGTCGTTTCATGGCGCGAGCTATGACTGGGGGAAGGACGATGTGATCAAGCTGACACAATCTTTTTCTCAGCCCAATCTTATGGGCGAAGCAGTCAAAGGCGGCTATGGGGGCGGGATTCCGGTGGTCGCGTTCTGGACGCGCCAGGTTGGCGAAGCCGTTGGCCATGTGGAGACGATTCCGATTTCTGCGGCGATACCAGCGAAGGTGGCCGCTGATGGGCGAGTTGGTACTGAGGTCGACTACGCCGCCAACGTCACGCTCAAGCCGGGTGAAACTTACTCCACGCCGCGAAGTTTCGTTTCCGTATTTGCGGGCGACTTCTATGAGCCCCTGCGAATCTGGTCGAGCGTCCTGCAAAAAGAAGGCTGGGAACTGCCAAAGCCATCGAGCGAAGCTTACAACGTGAGTTGGTGCGGGTGGGGATATGAGTTCAATGTCACTCCTGCGCAGATGGTGGGCACGATTCCAAAACTTAAGGAGATGGGCATCAAGTGGGCGACGCTCGACGACCGCTGGTTCGATACCTATGGCGACTGGAATCCGCGCAAGGAAACTTTTCCTGGAGATTCGATTAAAAAGATGACGGATGACTTCCATAAAGAAGGCATGCTCGCGCAACTGTGGTGGCTGCCGATTGGAGTGGAAGACGGCCAGGGGAAGTGGGAATCGCATAAATATGTGGTTTCGAAAATTGTGCAGGAGCATCCGGAGTGGCTCGTGCTCGACAAGAATGGTAAGCATGCTCGCATGACGCGCGGATTAGCGGTGCTTTGCCCAGCGGTGCCGGAAGTGCGTGCTTATCACAAGGCGCTGACAGAGAAATTTATCCGTGACTGGGGATTTGACGGCAGCAAACTCGACAACATCTACAGTGTTCCGAAGTGTTACAACCCGGCCCATCATCACAAGTCACCGGACGATTCGGTGAACGCAATGGGTGACATTTACAAGGAAATCTTTGAGACGACCCGCGCCATCAAGCCAGAGAGCGTGACCCAGGCCTGTCCCTGCGGGACGCCGCCGTCGCTGGCGTGGCTCCCCTTCATCGACCAGGCGGTGACGGCCGATCCGGTTGGGGCGGTGCAGGTAAGGCGACGGATCAAAATGTACAAGGCGCTGCTCGGGCCTGAGTCAGCGGTCTATGGCGATCACGTTGAGCTTTCCGCGATGACCAGAGTGGGCAACACCGGCGACTGGAAAGAGCATGGCGACGATTTCGCGTCCACGATTGGAGCCGGAGGAGTGGTGGGGACGAAGTTTGTCTGGCCCGATCCCGGACCGAAGTTCCAGGCCGTGAATCTGACGGCTGCAAAAGAGGAGCACTGGAAGAAGTGGATCGGTCTCTATAACGAGAAGATGCTTTCGAAGGGCGAGTTCCTCGACCTTTATGTGACTGGCTACGACGTCCCGGAAGCGTACGCGATCGCGAAGGACGGCAAGATGTATTACGCGTTCTTCGCGCCTTCGGACTCGGCATGGAAGGGTGAGGTCGAACTGCGCGGGTTGAAGCCGGGGAAATATAGCGTCAGCGATTACACCGAGGCTAAGGATCTTGGAACGGTTGAAGCGGCGGCTGACGGCGTCGCTAAACTTCCGGCGGAGTTCAAGGAGCATTTGCTGCTTGAGGTCAGCGCGAAGCCCTGAAATTCGGGGCGCTCGCGAATCTGGCCAGATCATGGGCAGACAGGTATCCTGATCTGCCCGTTTTTTCTGATCGGGCGGAGGCGTGAGTGCGCGGGCTGAGAGGCAAACGAATCCTGATCACCGGTGGCGCGAGCGGGATCGGTGCGGCTGCGGCGGCGCGCTTTCTCGATGAGGGCTCGGTGGTCTCGATACTCGATCGCGATGCCGAGGCGCGGAGCAACATCTTGCAGGAACTGCCTGGTCTCAGTGGAGTGCTTGATGCCGATGTTTCGAATTTGAAACAGGTGCAGTCGGCGTATGCCGAGGCGGTTCGCCGCATGGGCGGAGTGGATGTGCTGGTCAATAACGCTGGCATCAGCATCCGCCACAAGTTTCTCGATATCACTCCCGAAGAATGGGACAAGGTGATCGCCGTCAACCTGACTGGCGTTTTCTATGTGGCGCAAGTCGCGGCCCGGTACATGATGGAGCAGGGTAGCGGCGTTATTCTGCAAACGGCGTCGACCAATGGCGTCATGGGATATCCATATTATGCGGATTACAACGCCACCAAGGCCGGAGTGATCGAGTTGACCAAATCGATGGCGCTGGAACTGGCGCCAACGGTGAGGGTGTGCGCCGTCGCTCCGGGATATGTGCTGACGCCGATGCAGCGTGCCGAATACACCGACGAGATGCTGGAAGAAGTAAACCGGAAGATTCCGTTGCGGCGACATGCGCAGCCGGAGGAGATCGCAGCGTTATTCGCGTTTCTCGCTTCGGACGACGCGCAAAACATGACGGGTCATGTTTACACCTGCGACGGCGGGGAAACGGCGGGAGGTTTGGCCAGTCGCTAGGCTTGCAGGTTCACCGGGAATGACTTTTCGGGAACTGATAACCTTCTATTTGCGTATCCGTCTAACAAGACAGACCAGTCTGTCTCACGTTGCTGCAAAAAAAGGCAAGACTAGGCTGGCAATCACGCTGGCCGATCTCACGCCAACAATTCTTTTTCTGGAGCTCCAATGCGATTTCTAATTTGCCTGCTCGCTGTTGCGATGTTGATTCCGTCTGCGTTTGCGGCGGCGAATCCCGCTGACCTCGAAACCCGCCGCAAGGCGCTGAACGATCTGCTGCACGAGCAGTGGGAATACAACATGCGTACCAGCCCTCTGTATGCTTCCATTCTCGGCGACAAGCGCTACAACGATAAGATCGACGACTTCTCGCAGGCGGCCATTGACGCCGACCTGGAGCAGAGCCGGGTCTTTCTCAAACGTTTCGAGGCCATCGATACCACCGGGTTTCCCGAACAGGAAGCGCTGAATAAGCAGCTCATGGTCCGTGACCTGAAAAATGGTCTCGAGGGTGCGCGCTTCAAGCCGTGGGAAATGCCGGTTAGCCAGCAGGATGGAATTCACATTGACGCGCCACAGCTGGTGAGCATTCTTGCGTTCGACAGCGTGAAGGATTACGAAGACTACATTACTCGCCTCAAGCTGTTGCCGACGTTGTTCGATCAGACCATCGTCCAGATGAAAAAAGGAATGGCCGAAGGACGGATGCAGCCGAAGATTCTGCTGGAAAAAGTGGTGACGCAGGCGAACGGAATCGCGACGACTCCGGCCGAGCAAAGCCCGTTCAGCCATCCATTCGACAAGTTCCCCAATTCGTTTTCAGAGGCCGATCGCAAACGGCTGCGCGAGGCGGGTTTGGCTGCGGTGCGGGATTCCATCATCCCGGCGTATGTGAAATTCACGGCGTTTGTTCGCGACGAATATGCGCCAAAAGGCCGAGCCGAGCCGGGAGCATGGTCTCTGCCCGACGGCGACGCGTGGTATGCGTATCGCGTGAAGCAGAGCACGACGACCGATCTGACGCCTGAGGAGATCCACCAGATTGGCCTTGTGCAAGTGAAAGAGATTGAAGAGCGCATGCTCGGTGTAGCGAAACAAATGGGCTATAAAGATGTGAAGAGTTTCAACGCCGCCTGCGATGCAGATCCGAAATTACATGCGCATTCGCGACAGGAAATTCTCGATCTGTACCAGAAATACATCGATCAGATGTATACCAAGCTGCCGGAGATGTTTGGACGCCTGCCCAAGGCCAGACTCACGGTGATGCCGGTCGAGGAATTTCGCGAAAAGGAAGCGTCGGCGGCGGCTTATCAGGATGGAACTCCCGATGGTTCGCGGCCCGGCCATGTGATGGTCAACACGGGCGACTTCGCCAAGCGTACTTTGCTGGACGTAGAAACCACTGCCTATCACGAAGGCGTTCCAGGACATCACTTGCAGATCACGATCGCTCAAGAGTTGCCGGAGCTGCCCCTGTTCCGGCAACACGAGTACTACACGGCCTTCACCGAAGGATGGGCTCTGTATTCGGAACGGCTGGGCAAGGAAGTCGGGTTCTATCAGGATCCCTACAGCTACTACGGCCACTTGCAGGATGACATGTTGCGGGCCATCCGGTTGGTGGTGGATACGGGCTTTCACTACAAGCACTGGACGCGGCGGCAGGTGGTCGATTATTTCCACGATCACTCCGCGATCGACGAGCCGTCGGTGCAGAGTGAGACCGACCGCTACATGGCATGGCCGGCGCAGGCGCTCGGTTACAAAATTGGACAGCTTGAAATCCTGAAGCTTCGCCAGTACTCGAAAGATCAACTCGGCGCGAAGTTCGACATTCGCTCGTTCCATGATGAAGTGCTTTCGGGCGGCGCGCTGCCCATGGATGTGCTGAGCACGCGCATTCATGAGTGGGTGGGGCAGCAGAAACAAGCATCGCTGTCACCGGCGGGTGGTGCCAATGCGGGCGCAACCGCAACGGCGAAGTGAACAACGACCGCCCATCATTCTCACGCTCAGGCGGAGAATCATTCCGGCTATGACGACACCGACTCCCGACCAGGAGCGCATCCGAATAGCCGGAGTGTACTCCGCCAAGACTGATGAAGAGCTGGAACAGATCGCTGGTAGTGGCGATGAATTAAGCTCTGTCGCCCATGAGGCACTACAGGCCGAGGCGGCCAAACGCGGTCTCAATCTTGAGATCTCCGCACCGCGCGGCGAAGACGTCTTCGAGTTCAACGAAACCGTCACCGTCCGCCAGTTCCGGGATCTTCCGGAAGCGTTGCTGGCCAAGGGCAGCCTGGAGTCCGCCGGTATTGAGGCCTATCTCATCGACGACAATATGATCCGCATGGATTGGTTTATCTCCAATCTTCTCGGCGGAATCAAACTCCAGGTTCGACCCGAGGATGTGGCTGCGGCCAGCGAAATCCTGGATCAACCGCCTCCGGAAAATCTCGACAGCGAAGCTACATAGGGATGGGCGTCTCGTCGCCCCCGTATATGTGGCCTTATAATCGGCTGCAATGCGACAGTTTTTCCGCACGCTGCTTTTGGTGCTTGTTCTCATCTCAGTGGCGCTGATCTCGGCGCTGACGTCGATGCAGCTGGCGATTCATGGGCGCGAAGTGACAATCCCAAAACTTGTGGGCATGGCACCATTCGAGGCCGAGCGTGCGGGCGCGGCTTTGGGACTCCAGGTGGTGATTGAGCGGCAGTTCTACAGTCCCGACGTTGCCGAAGGAAGAATCATGACCCAGGTACCGCCGCCGGGAACGAAAGTGCGGCGCGGCTGGTCGGTTCGAGTCGCGCAAAGCCTGGGACGGCAACGGATCGCGATTCCCGACGTGACGGGAGGCAGCGAGCGCGTTGCCGAGTTGAACATACAACGTCGCGGGCTCACACTGGGCTCGATCGCGCGCGTCAATTTTCCCGAGGCTCCGCTGGAGCAAGTGATGTCGCAAAGCCCGCCGGCGAATGCCAGCGGCGTGGCTGCTCCGAAAATCAGTTTACTCGTGAGCGATGGCCCGGAGCCGCCGGTCTATGTCATGCCGAACCTTACCGGGCAGCCGTTTGGCAGCGCGATGCTCGCGCTGCAGGATGCGGGGCTCAAGGTGGGCAAAGTCAGCGTGCTTCCTCCGCCGCCTGCCGGAGATTCGCAATCCGTTCCTTCTGCTCCGTTGGTGAATGCGGAACCGAGTGCCGCGAGCATGATCGTTACGCAGGTTCCCGCGCCGGGACAGAAGATCGTGATGGGGAGTGTGGTGAATTTCGAGGTTCGCTGAGTCGGGCTCGCGGAGTGAATTTCGCTGCGTCGTCCCCTGATCAGCGCCATTCAGTTTTCGAGTTACACACGTTCTATCACTGCCGCGAAAAAGCCGTCGCACGGATGGACGCCGGGAATTGTCCTCAGGTAAGGGCCGCTGAGAAGAGAGGCTAAAACGAGTTCGGCGGAGAATTCGCCTTCGCGCCTCAGTTCCTCCAACTCGTTCCTCAAATCGCCGACTTTGAATTCTTTCGAGCCTGCAATGGCCGCTTCGACTACCGCTTCATTTTCTTCGTACTCGAGCGAGCAAGTGGAATAAACCAGCCGTCCACGCACTGCGAGTCGCTCCAACCCGGACTTCAAAATGGCAATCTGCCGCGACTGAAGATCGCTCAGGTCTTCGGATTTGAGGCGCCACTTGATTTCTGGATTGCGTGCCAATGTTCCGGTGCCGGAGCAGGGAACGTCGGCGAGGATTCGGTCAAAGCGGGCGACAAACGGCGGCCTTTGCGCGTCGGCAGCGATCACGCGAACGTTGGGCAAGCGGTTGAGGCTTTGCAGCAAGCGCGCGCGATGCGGATGTAGCTCGGTAGCGAATACCTGGGCACGGAGATTGCGCTCGGCGATGAGCGCGGTCTTGCTGCCGGGTGCGGCGCAGCAATCGAGAATCGGAGAATCTGGTTGCGAGCCTCGCTGTCCAGCCAGGAGGGCGACGAGTTGTGAAGCTTCATCCTGGATCGAGACGCGGCCCTCGCGATAAGCGCGGGTTTCAATGACGTTGCCCGAGACGTTGTCGCCCGAGACGACGTCGCCCGAAACGACGCGTCGCGCGGTCGATAACAGTCGGCCGGGCGCCAGATGAATTCCAGAGTCGACGAGCTCGGCGGCGGTACGCTCGTCGCGAATGTGAATCGCGGTCGTCGGTATCGTTTGGTCGTAGGCGCAGATTTTCCGCGCCGATTCAATGCCGCAGCGGTCTGCCCAGCGCGCGACCATCCATAGTGGATGGGCTGAGCGCTTCGCCAGCGTTGCGGCGTCGGGTGACTCATTGATAGTCGACTCGGCGATACTCGCGGAAGTATCTCCTTCTTTGTGGTCTTTGTGGTTGGTGCGGGTGATCTTGCGCAGGACGGCATTGACGAATGGCGCTGCGGAACTTTTGCGCGTGGCCTTGACGAGTTCTACGCTTTCAAAAATCGCGGCGTGGGCTGGGACCCTCGTCAGAAAGTGCAATTGATAAATGCCAAGGCGAAGAGCGGTGAGGACTTCTGCGTCGAGTCGGTTGAGTTTTTGGGATGAGGCCACGGCCAGCCGTGCGTCCAGCAGCGAGCGCCATCGCAAAACGCCCATCACGAGTTCGGTGGCGAGCCCGTGATCGCGAGACGACAGTTCTCGGAGTGCGGCGGAGTGAAGCAGTTCGGTGGCGTAAGAATCGTCGCGTTCGATGCGCAGAAGAATTTCGAATGCCACCGCGCGGGCTGGAGAGACTGCCATGCAGCCCTATTGTCCCAGACGGTCGCCGGATTTGGGCCGGTAGCCGTTTATGAATTCTGTCGCGGTCATGCGGCGCTTGCCTTCGAGTTGGAGCTCGATCAGTTCAAGGGCTGTGCCAGTGCCGTTGTTTGAACCGCATTCGACGAGCAGACGACCTCCATGGACCGCGATTTCTCCCGGCGTCAGCTTGAGTGTATCCAGTGCCGGTCGAGCGCGATGCACCTGCAGAATTTTCCCTTTGAAGGTTGTGAAGGCGCCGGGCCAAGGTTGAAAGCCGCGCAGACGATTGACGAGGTCGTCGGCGGTGCGAGAGAAATCCATGCGGCCGTCTTCTTTCTTGAGTATCGGCGCGAGCGTGGCCCGGGAGTGATCCTGCGGAGTGGCGTGAACCGTTCCGTCTTCGAGCCCGCGGAGAGTTTCGACCATCAGCTCCGCGCCGAGCGACGCGAGCCTAGGCCCCAGGGTCTCGGCGGTGTCATCGAGATCAATCGCCAGTTCGCGTTGCAGAAGGGTGTCGCCGGTATCGAGTCCGGCGTCAATGCGCATCGTCGTGACTCCCGAGACGGTCTCGCCGCAGGCGATCGCCCACTGGATGGGCGCGGCCCCGCGATATTTCGGCAACAGGGACGCGTGCAGATTTAGATTTCCGAGACGAGGGAGATCGATCATCCACTGCGGAATGATCCGGCCATAGCCGACGACGATGATTGCGTCCGGATGAAGCGCCGCCAGTTGATCGCGAAATTCAATGTTGTTCTTGATGGTCGCCGGTTGCGTGACAGCCGAGCCGAGGCGCAGCGCAGAATCTTTCACGGGAGAAACGGTTACTTCCATTCCGCGTCCGCGCGGGCGGTCGGGCTGAGTGACCACCAGGGGCACGGAATGCCCGGCCTCGACCAGTCTTTCGAGGGTTGGGACAGCGAATCGCGGAGTGCCGCAGAAGACCAAAAGCATAGATGTCAGGTCTCAGGTCCGAATCCAAGAGAATTATCATCCCGCGCGAAGCGAGGGATCTGGATTTTCCGGCGGACTGCAGATCCCTCGCTGCACTCGGGATGACAATCCGTTCGGGGATTCTCTACCACTCTCCGGCCTTCACCAGCTTTTTGATTTTGCGCTTGATGAGGTCGCGTTTCAGCGCGCTGACATGCGAGATGTAGAGCTTGCCGTTCAAGTGATCGGTCTCATGCAGGAAGGCTCGCGCCAGCAGATCTTCTCCCGTGTGCTCGAAAAACTTTCCGCTGAGATCCTGGGCGCGCACGGTGACGATCTTGGCGCGCGTGACGTCTTCGCGAAACTCGGGAATGCTCAGACATCCCTCGGAGCTGCGCTGGCGGCCTTCTTTGCTGACGATGACAGGATTGACCAAAACCAACTTCGCGTCAGGATCCTCTTTAAACGTTACGTCAACGACAGCCAGACGTTTCGAAATGCCAATCTGCGGGGCGGCCAGACCGACGCCACGAGCGGCGTACATTGACTCGAACATGTCCTCGACGAGCTTCTTGAGTCCGTCGTCGAACTCCGTAACATTGGCGGCTGGTTTTTCCAGCACAGGATCGCCGAACTTAACAATGGGATAAATCATCTTTTAAGTTGGTTCCGCTCAGTAGCTTTTCAGTTGCTCCAAGTATCCTTGAAAATTTCGTTTTGTTTCGCGCAGTGAGTCTCCGCCAAATTTTTCAAGCGCGCAACGTGCCAGAGTGAGCGCGACCATCGCTTCGGCGGCCACTCCGGCAGCCGGAACCACGCAAACGTCCGAACGTTCGTAGGCTGCCTTGACCGGCTCGCGCGTCGTGAAGTCCACCGACTGCAAAGGACGCCGCAGGGTCGAGATCGGTTTCAGATATCCGCGAACCCTGATCTCCTGCCCGTTGGACACGCCGCCCTCGAGGCCGCCGGCGTTGTTGCGCGTACGTGTGAAGCCGGAAAATCCGGCGTCGGTCTGATACCCGATTTCATCATGAACGGCCGATCCCGGCGAATGCGCCGCCTGAATTGCGGTACCAATCTCAACGCCTTTGACCGCTTGCAACGACATGACGGCGGCCGCGAGCAGCGCGTCCAGACGCTCATCCCACTGCACGTAGCTGCCGAGGCCGGGAGGAACATTATGCGCGACGACCTCGAAGACTCCGCCGACCGAATCGCCGGTGCGCAGGACCTTGTCGACTTCTCCCCTCATCCTTAACTCAGCCTCGGCGTCGGCGCAGGAAAGCAGGACTTCGTTTTTCTGCGCGAGCGGCTCGATCTGTTCCCAGGGAATTTCCCGGTCGGCGATCGAAGCCGCGCCCACCGCAATCACGTGGCTCAATACTTCCATGCCCAACTCTCGCAGCAACAACTTGGCGAGGGCGCCGATCGCGACGCGCGCTGCCGATTCGCGAGCCGAAGCGCGCTCGAGCACATAGCGGGCTTCCGTGAAATCGTACTTCAAAGCGCCAGCAAGATCGGCGTGGCCGGGGCGCGGTGATGCGACGCGCTTGTGTTTCTCCGGGTCGCCGGTCTCGACAGGCAGTGATTCTTTCCAATTCTGCCAGTCGCGATTTTCGAGGATCACGGCGATCGGCGAGCCGATCGTTTTGCCATGATGTACGCCGGAAAGAAAGTGCGCGCGGTCGGTTTCGATTTTCATCCTGCCGCCGCGCCCGAACCCCTGCTGACGCCGCCAGAGTTCGCGGTCCACAAAAGCCTGATCTACGGTCAACCCGGCTGGCAATCCGGAAAGAAAGGCAACCAGGGCCTCGCCGTGGGATTCTCCGGAAGTGAAGTAGCGCAACATGTGAAGAGGAATTGTAAATGATGGAGAATGGAGAAACGTCCAGCGCCCGGTGATTTCGTACGCTAGCGCACAAGAGTCGCGCTGTGCGTTTTTTGCGGATTATGAGCGGAGCCGGGCCGGCAGCTTGTACAATTGGCTCAGACTGCCCGGCCAACCGCTGGATGGGGCCCGAAATCTTCGCGCCACTTCGTCAGATTACGCGAGGACTTTCCCATGTTGACCAAGACTCCGATGTTGACAGAAAGCGCTGTACTCATTCGTTGCGTACTCGCTGACGATCACGAAATGCTGCGCTACGGAGTACGCCGGTTGCTCGAAGACGCCCCTGACTTTGCCGTTGTTGGCGAAGCTGGCGACGCCGCCGAGGCTCTCAAGCTGGTGCTGGAGCATCGTCCCGAACTTGTCCTGCTCGACATCAGCATGCCCGGCATGTCGTCGTTTGAAGCCGGGCGCTTGATCGAAGAACACTGCGCCGGCACCCGTATCGTGTATCTGACCATGCACGAAGATCGCGAATATGTGCAGCAGGCGCTCAGTTCGGGAGCGAGTGGCTACCTTCTGAAAGACACTCCGGCGCCACTGTTATTGAGCGCGTTGCGCGAGATCCATCGCGGCGAACGTTCGTTGAGCCCTCAGATTGAGACCCGTCTAAAAGACGACGCGGCGTTGCGAAATCAGGTGGTGCGAACTCCGCTGCGGAGAAGCACGCTCACTCTGCGCGAGCGCGAAGTGATGAAACTGTTGGCTGAGGGCAACACGGTCAAGAAAGCGGCGGTCATCCTTGGAGTCAGCACGAAAACAGTCGAAGCGCACAAGTTTAACTTGATGAGGAAACTCGACATTCACAACAAGGCGCAACTGGTAACAGTTGCGATTCAGAAGAAGATTCTGCCGCTGCCTGTCCCGATCAACTAAGTCACTTCGCCTCTGCGCTGACTCAGCCTCTGCTGCCTTCGATTGCCGCACTGGCGAGGCTGGCGAGATCGGGGACCTCCAAATCTGGACGCTGCTCGTCGGCCGCCGCGTGCGAAGGTCGAACCGCTCCAATTCCATGACGCGCTGACTTTCGGTTCACCCATACCGTAGAGATTCCGAGCGAGCGCGCCGGAACAACGTCGTGATAGATGCTCTGGCCCGCATGCAGGAGTCGATCTGGAGAAATTGCAAGCTGCCGCAACGCGACCTTGAAATTATTGATTGAAGGTTTGTAGCTTCGCGCCTGCTCGGCGGTGATCACAGCGTCGAAGTCGACCCCGAGAAGTTTGCGAGTCTTCGCGAAGAGATCGTCGTCGATGTTCGAGATGATTGCGAGCCTGTAACGTTGCTTGAGGTTTTGCAGAGCCGTCACCGTATCCGGAAACGGCGGCCACCATGCTACCGATTCAGCGAGTGAGTCTATCTCCGCTGGACTTGCTTCAATTTGGAAACGCGCCGCAAAGGCGCACACGACGGATCGCAGGACTTCCTTGTAATTTCGATACGCGCCACTCTCGGCTTCAGCCTCGAATTCGCCGTAGAGTTCGAGAATTTCCGAGTCGGAAATCTTGGAACCGTGATTGTCGAGCACTGATCTCAAGGTAGGCAAAATTCCAGCCTCCCAATTGATCAGGGTGCCATAGCAGTCAAAGGTTATGGTGGTGAAGCGCGAGAAATCCATAAGAAGCGGTCGTTAGTCGCTGGTCGTCAGTCGCTAGTCGTTCCGAGGTTCCTCGACCTCGAACTAGTCTAACCAGCGTTTATCCTGAAGGCTAACGACCACCGACCACCGACCATCGACTAACGACGGGTCCTTGCCTACTGTGACGGTTGCACTGTCAGTGAAGAAGTGAGCTTGAAGCTGAGCGCGGACTCGGCGGGAAGCACGATCTCTTTGTTGCCGGTATAGGCTGCACCGGCCGTTCCGGCTCCGCCGCCGGCGAGCGCGCCGATCGCCGCACCTTTGCCTCCTCCGGCCAAGCCACCTACGATTGCACCGAACGCGGTGCCGCCGCCCGCCATTACGGCGGTGCGTTTGCCTTTACCTTTTTCGGTACGGCTGACGGCTGCTGTCGCGATCGACGTGGGACTTCCATTAATCGTGATCGAGGTCAGCCTGAGTTCAAGCAACGCGCCGCCTTTGAATTTGCCCAACGCTTTCGCATCGACCACAGTTCCGCTGGCCAAAGAACCTTTGGGAATTACAGTGTTGCCCTCGACAGTGACGTCAGAAGCAAGAGTGGCCCGGAAGGTGTCGCCCGGTGAACTGATCTTCGACCCCACGGCGCTTCCGAGACGAACGGTCAGCATCGTGCCCGCGGGTATGACTACCGGAGGTGGTGGCGCAGGTGCCGCCGGAGTTGCTGAAGGTGACGCCGCAGGTGCCGAGCCTGGCGCCGACGATGCGGGCGCGCTCGACGAACTCGATGTGCCTCCGCTATCAGAAGACGAAGGCGACGATGACGATGAAGAAGACGACGCTGTGTTGTTGGCGGAGTTCGAACCGTTATCGGCCGGTTTGCTCGAGCAGGCCGCGAGTGCAAGTACGAGCATAAGAAGAGAAATGGACAATGCGGGGAGAGCACGGCTACGCATAATTTTCCTCCGAGACGAAAAGGGGCGCGGGCAAAACTTTAGTCGAACTGGGGCAAGTTGTGCAAACACGGCGAGGCGAAAATCCGCGCAGCAGCCGTGGGCAGTCCTCTATGCTTTTTGTTCGCTGAACAAATCCAGCAGTGGCACTGCGGAGACCGAATCGGACTGCGAGCTGGCCGCCGGGCCTTCGTCGATGGACGGGGATGAGGACGGGGACGGAGCCGGCGTGTGCAGACTCGAATCCTCGGCGGCGGTGTTCTCGGGCGCGGGCTTCTCGCCTTGCATGAATTTTCTGGAATCGAGCAACGGCCGCCCGAGCGACGCGTTGTAACTGGTCCACGGTCCCTCATGGGCGGACTCGCGCTCGAAGTGCGCTCGCATGGCTTCCATCTTAGAGTCGAGATCGTCGAGATAGTGAAGCATCAGGGCCTCGGGAAACATCGGCAGCTTAGGGGAGCCGAAGTCGTACTGTCCGTGATGGCTGATGATCAGGTGTTCGAGCAGGGTTTTCAATTCGCCGGGAAAGTCGGGCAACTTTGCCAGCTTGGCCTGCAACATCTCCAGTTCGATGATCATGTGTCCGAGCAACTGGCCGCGCGTCGAGTAGGAGAAGGCGCGGTTGTAGGTCAGTTCCTGAATCTTGCCGATATCGTGCAGGAATGCGCCCGTCAACAGCAGATCGCGATTGACCTGTGGATAATTGCGGCTCATCAGATCACAGGAGCGGAACAGCGAAACGACATGGTCGAGCAGTCCCCCGATGTAGGCGTGATGCAAGGTCTTGGCGGCGGGAGCGTTGCGATAGCGCTCGGCAATTTCCGGGTCGGCCATGAAGAGTTCGACGAGGGCCTTCAGGTGCGGGTTCTGGAATGTCCCGACAAACTCTGTCAAAGTTCTCCAGAGTTCTCCGATATCTTTCGTGGTTTTCGGCAGGTAGTCGGTGAAGTCGATGTCGACTTCTTCCATGCGCCGCAGTTTGTGGACCGTAAGCTGGAAACGATTCTTGTACTTGTTGATCAGTCCCTTGACCTTGAGGAAGTCATCCTGCTCGAAGACGTCGAGAAATTCCTCAACGTTGTCCCACATCTTGGCCTCGAGCTGGCCCGTGCGATCCGCCAGCACCAAAGCCAGATAAGGCTCGCCATTTTTCTTTGCTTTGACCTGCTTCGACGCCACCACGAAGCTCGAAGTAATGATTTTGTTTTCCTGCTGGGAACAGTCAGCGATGAAGAACTCTTTCATGAGCCTCCGCAAAACGGCGTGTGGCGCGAGCACGTGATCCGGCCGAAGCCGGAAGTGAAGGAGCAGATACAGCTCAGCTTAGCCTAAAACACTCCGAGCTTCTTCTTCTTTTTCAAGTTCTTGGAGTTGTTTTCCTTGGCTGCGGTCTCGACCGGTTTGGTCTGTTTCGAGCTGGCGCCGGAGTCGATGTAGCCGGACTTGTAATCGATGTAGGCCTCTTCGCGCAACGTGGTCAGATAGGCCCGCAGCGCGGGCTGCAGCTTCTGCATGTAGAGTGCATCCTGGATTCGCGGCTCCGCTTCCTTCAGGCTGGGAACGCCCGCCACCTGATGCTCGACGGCTTGAAGAATGACGTAGCCCTGCTTGGTGCGGATCACATCGGTAGTCTCGCCGGCCTTGAGGGCGAAAACTTTATCTTCAAGTTCCTTCGAAAGGGTGCCTCGTTTGAAGTAACTCAGGTCGCCGCCGTCTTTGGCGGACGGGCCGTCCGAAAATTTCCTGGCCAGATCGGCGAATTTCGCGCCCTTCTTCAATTGATCCAGCAGATCCGCGGCTTTTGCCTGAGCCGCGGCCAGCGCCGCTTCCGTCTCTTCCGCAGTCGCGGGCTCGGGCTTTGCGTCGGGTGTGGCGGATGGTCTGGTAGGTGTCTTGGGCGCGATTAGAATTTCGCTGAGCCGAACCTGCTCGGGCTGTTCCATCTCGGCGCGGTGCGCATCATAGAACTTCTTCACGTCGTCCTTGCCCATGGAGAGGTGCGAGCCGACTTCCTGGCCAATCACCTTCTGCGTGATGATCTGCGTGCGCAGGTTTTGTTTGAAATCTTCGTAGGAGGCGCCCTGCGCCTCCGCCGCTTTTTCCAACTCTTCCATGGAGCCGAGGTTCATCTGCTTCCGCATCTCGTCGAGACGCTTGATGAGTTCGGTGTCGCCGGTAATACCGAGATCCTTACCTTTTTGCAGCAGGAGCTGCTGGTCAATCAAGTCGCGCAATACGTCGCGCTGTTTTTCCGCAAAGACGCGGTCGGCGTTTGCAGGATCCTGTTGTTGCACCTCCTGCTTGAGCTGATCGCGGCTGCGGACGTATTCCGTGCGTGTGATGATTTCGTTATTCACGCGCGCGATGATCTCTTCGACCACGGTGTCGGCCGGCAATAGGGCAGGGAGCAGCAGGGCGCATCCAACAGCCAACGTCGGAACAATTGCCGTCTTCCTTGCGAGCGCTTTCTTGATCACTTTTCCTTGAACCATTTTTTCTCGGAACACTTCTCGAAACATGGGACACCCTGGGGAGATTGAGTTTCTTCGTATTTTACGCCGGGAGCAGTGCGCAGGCCAAATCTGCTGGAGATGCTTTGATGTTTGGATCTCTGGCGGCTAAGCGGCCCGCATCAGCGTCAGGGCGGTGACATCGTTATGCTTCGGCGAGGTGTGCATGAAGTCCTGCACTCGCAGCAGGATGCCGCGGGAGAGATCCTTGGCCGAAGAAGGTCCTGTCTGCATGACGCTCTTCACCCCATCCAACCCAAATTCCGTCGTCTTCGACTCGGCTTCGACAACTCCGCGCGAAACCACGGCCAGCGAACTTTTCGGTCCGAGACCGACGATTCGCGCGTCGGTGGGGGCGAGCGAGAACAGTCCAAGCGGCAGGCCCGTGGCGGGTAACTCAACCAGGCTGGCATCGTCGCGTAACAACCCCGGAGTGTGCCCGGCATTCACATAGCAGACGGTGCCGAGCTCCTCGTTGTAGCAGCCGGCGAAGGCGGGACAACTGCGCACCCCTCCGGCAGCCCGCATGATCTCAAGGTTGAGGCGGCGCGCCAATTCAATCATGGCGTCGGATTCGTTCAGTTCGGGATCCTGGAACAGATCCTCAGCGGACGAGCGGAAACAAGTTTGCGCCGCCTGTATCACGGGGGCGCCGGTTTCGCGCTTGCCGGCGACATCGAGCAATCCAAAGAGAAAACGGTGCGGGCTGACACGCAGGAACTCGTGCAGATCGCCGCCCGCGCGCGACGAAAAATACGCAACCGCCAGGTCAGCGCCCTGGAGCGCCGGTGACTCGCCCTGGACAATTTCCCGAACTTCCTCCGCCGATGAGCCGAACCCAAGTTTCGAAAGCAGCGCCTTCATGAGCGGCGAAATTATCACAAAGTCTGGGGCAGGGCAATGAGCCAGAGGTGGTGGAGGCGGGATTGTTTGCAGACTGTGTTTTTGAGGTGCTCAGGGTGAGGAAAAGGCTTCACTTTACTGCACATTATGAGAAATTCGGGTGAGAAATCCGCTCGAGAAATCTGCGTACTCTATTCGCCGTAGCGCTCTTTCAGTTGCCGAGCCATATCGTCGCGTAGCTGGCGGTAGTCTGCATGCACGGTCGAGCGCAATGCAGCTTCGGTCGAGCTTCCTTGTGACAGCATTCCTAGAATCCGCGCGATCTCACTCATGCCGTAAGCGTCGCGAATATATTCGGCGGCCGCGAGAGACTCCGCATAGGCGACGCTCGCTTCGGGGCCGGAGAAGTTCATGAAGCTGCCCTCGAGAATGTTGAAGGGAATCTCATTGCCAGAGCCAAAGAGCTGTGCCATCTGACGTCCGAAGCTGTTGGACGATTTGCCTTCCTCTATCTGGGCGACGCCCTCGTTCAGCCAGGTGGGGCAGCGGTTGCCCGACATCTGAGAGACGAATGAATGCGTTAGTTCGTGCTTCAGAATGCGCGCGAGCTCGGGAGTAACGCTATTCATTCCGCTGACGGGGATGCGCAGCTTGCCGTCATTGATGGCGCCGCTCCATGTGGGTGCGCGGGTGACGTCGAAAAATGTTTGCTGCGTGTAGAGCGTTACAGCGATCGTGTTGCGCGGCGAGTAGCCAAGATCGCGTGCCAGATCGTCATATTCGGAGTCGAGTGTCCCCAGAAGATCGCGGCGGAATGTTTCCGACGTGTCTTTTCCCTCGAAATGGAGATTGAAGTGGCTGTTCTCACGCTGCGAAAAATTGGACTCGGCGGTCGATTCGCGCTCGGCGCGAACCAGGTATTCGCTGACCGTGGCGTCGGGGCGTAACGTCAGCGATTTCTTCCACGACCGAATCGCGTCGGGCGTGTGGTCGCACGAGAATTGCACAAAGCCCAGCATGCCCCATGCATCGGCCGAATCGGCAGCGACGCTCGTGGCATGTTGCGCATAGGGCAGTGCCTCGGCGGCGTGTCCGGTGCGCATCAGCGTCGCGGCGTAGTAGATCAGCAGAGTCGCGTTGTCAGGCAGAAAACGGAGCGCCGACTCATAATATCCCCTCGCTTTCTGAAAATTACTGTGGTCAGCTTCGTGCTTGCCTGCCAGAAAGTAAGCCGTCGCGGCGAGTTCCGGATTGCCAGTCTGCGCGACACTTGCGAGCGCGTCCGTGTCGACCTTGCCGTCGCGGATCACTTTTTCCGCGACATCGGATTCGTGGTTGAAGGTTGGTGTTGGCGGTGTGATATCCGGCGAGTTTGAGGATGCCCCGGGGCCGCCGTGAACCGGCGCCACTCCTCCCGCGTCAATCCGGTCGACGGAGGATTTCGGAATTGCGTAGGTGTCCTCTCCGATGTCGTACTCGATATGATCTTTGTTTTCGCGGACCTGGTCGGCCCAGATGGTGCGTCCATTCTTCAGGTGAATGACGTCGCCGAATGCCGAAAGCGCCAGAAAAAGCACTAGAATGGGGACAAGGGTTCGCACTCGGCTGATTCTAGCAATCGCGCCGAGGATGCCGTAAGGTGACCAAGGTGCACTGGGACGGGATTTCCGGAGTTTCAGACGGGACAGATCCGCACGGGGCAAAGATGACCGACCCCACGCTCGCTCGCGGTTGGATCACGCGTTCGCGCCGCATAGTCGGATGGCTGACATGCCTGGCCGCTGTCACTACTACTGCCGCTGCAACTGCCTTTGCCCAGCCAGTCAGTTCCAGTGCGCAATGTCCGCAAACCACCGCCGCCCTCTACACAAGATTGCGCTCCGTCGAACTCGATCCGAACCGCGTTTACCGCATTCGAGAGGCTTCGATCGACCGTCCAAACCTTCACATCGACTTCGAGGACGGCACTCTCGCCTTTACAGAAGATATTTGCGGACGGACTACCGGTGCATTTTTCGAGGGTGAGGCGGAGGTTCGGCTGCGGCCTCCGAGTCGCGTAGAGCGGGCTTCGCTCGCGCTCTTCACTGGCATGGCGATTCTCGAAGAACAATTCACCACGGGATACCTGCGCTTCAACGACGACACCGCGAATGCTCTTCAGCCCTACCTTTCGCCCGCGCCCGACGGCCAGGAATTTATCAAGGAATGGAGCGACACGAGTCGAATTTTGACCGACACCGACTCCCTGCGTCTGCTGCTCGATTTCAGTCATTTCCTTCCGACTTCAGACGGAAGCGAGCCGGAACGGAAGTTTCCGCCATTTCTTCACGCCCATCTGCTGGGCAAGAAACTCGGTGGATTTGACGTGTACTGGGATGCGTCTGCGCCGGAGCCGTTGTGGGCTGGGCAGCCCAAGCTCAAGGATGAAACCATCTTCTTCGACATCTGGACGTCGTTCGCACCGACGACGCTTGTCAAGGGAACGGCTGCGCCGTTAGTCGGTGATGTCTCCATCACCGACTTCCATATTCGTGCGTCGGTACAGCCTCCGACGCGATTGCAGGCAACGACAGAGGCTGACGTTCGAGTCCGGTCGGGCGGTGAACGGGCTTTGCTCTTTGAATTGTCGCGCTACCTCAAAATCGATTCGATCGAGGTCGACGGGCGGCCCGTCGATTTCCTCCAGAACCAGGCGCTCGAAGGTTCCAAATTGCAGCGAAAGGGCAACGATCTGGTCGCGGTTGTGTTTCCGGCGCCGCTTGCGGCTGGCGAGGATTTGAAACTCCACTTCAGCTATACGGGCGACGTCCTTTCGGAAGCGGGGAATGGTCTGCTTTACGTGGGCGAGCGCGGGACGTGGTATCCGAATTTTGGGCTGAGCCCGGCCCAGTTTGACATGGAGTTCCGCTATCCAGCGGACTGGACTCTGGTGGCGACGGGGAAGCAGACGTGGCGAGCCGGCGACAAAGAGACGGAGATGGGTCCGGAAATGATCCAGGAACGATTCGGACGCTGGATCTCGGAACGGCCGATTCCGGTGGCGGGATTCAATCTTGGAAAGTACGTGCGCGCCGACGCGAAGGCAGGCGATATCCCGATCGCCGTTTACGGTACGAATGGAGTGGAAAAATCCTTTCCCAAGGCGCAGGCAGAAATAATCGAGTCGCCGACTGCGTCGAGAAGGCCCGGTGATCCAGCGAAGGCGATGGGATCGATGGTCATCGTTCCTCCGCCTCCATCGCCAGCCCGAGATGTACAGAGTGTGGCCGACCGGGCAGCGCGATCGATCGAGAGCTATTCGCGATGGTTCGGCCCGTATCCGTATGGGTCGCTGGCATTCACACAGATGCCCGGGCAGCTCAGCCAGGGATGGCCGAGTTTGGTTTTCCTGTCGAGTTTCGCGTTTCTAAACCCACAGGAGCAGACCGATTTGCGTCTCGATCCGGTGATGCGGGTGATCGATAATCAGGTCATCGCTCATGAGACTGCTCACCAGTGGTGGGGTGATTTCGTCTTCTGGCAAAGTTACCGCGATCAATGGATCGGGGAAGGCCTGGCGAACTATTCGTCGCTCCTGATCCTGGAGCAGCAGAACCCGGCACAGTTCCGAGCGGTGATGGACAAGTACCGCCATGACTTGCTCAGCAAGAACAAGGATGGCGAATGGCTGCGCGACGCCGGTCCGGTAACGCTCGGCCAGCGACTCGACTCGTCTCACTTTCCCGGAGGATACGAAGCGATCAGCTATGAACGCGGCACCTGGTTGTTTCACATGCTGCGATGCATGATGCGCGATGCGGCGATCTCACATGTAGCCGGGGCGCGCGATTCCGAAATGGGTTCCCAATCTCGGAAAGGGAAGACCGATCCTGACGAGCCATTTTTCCGCACCTTGCGCAAAGTCAGAGAACGCTACGCCGGAAAAGCGCTGACCACGCAAGACCTGGTGGAGGCTTTTGAAGAACAACTGCCACGCCCACTTTGGTTTGAGAATCGCCGCAAGCTGGATTGGTTTCTACGAGGCTGGATCGAGGGTACGGCGATTCCAGAGTTGGGAACGCAAGAGATTCATATCGTTCCGAAGGCTGCGGGCGTCACGGTGACGGGTGTGATCGTACAAAAGGACGCGCCCGACGATCTGGTGACCGCCGTTCCCGTATACGGCGCTACCACAGGCAATACGCTCGTATATCTGGGTGAAGTGCTCGCCGACGGCGCGGAGACTGCGTTCCGGCTGAGCGGCCCGGCGAATCTGCGGAAGATTGTGCTCGATCCGAAGCAGACCGTTCTTACTTCTGCAGATAAATTCTGAAGGTAAATTCGATAAATTCTGAGAGACACAGACATTTGGTGCGGAGATCTCGGCGCTCGCCGCTGTGCGAGGCCACGTGATTGCTGCAGAAAATACGACCCTGCCTGGAGGGCCTGTGGCTGTTAATCCTCACTCATGCACCAGACTTTACTCAAACTCTGACTTTAACGAATGCAAAAACGGACAAGTCTTCCGTGGGACGATCCTTCTTGTAGAGGACGAGCCTTTCGTGCGCGAGGCGACCTGCGGCATTCTGTGCAACGCTTGCTTCGAAGTGTTGTTGGCTAAAGATGCCGATCAAGCGATCGCGGTCTACGAAGAATGCGAGCAAACGAAGCAGGCTGACGTCGATCTGCTGATGACCGACATGGTGCTCCCCGGAGCGACGGGGCGAGAGTTAGGGCAGACATTGCAGCGGCGTTCTCCCAGGCTGGCGGTTCTAGTGACATCCGGTTACAGCAACCAGGAGTACGACATCGAAACGCCGGAGTCGCGCACGTATTTTCTGGCGAAGCCCTATTCCATGCGGACGTTGGTCTCTAAAATTGAGAAAATACTGGGAGCCGATTCTCGGGATTCTCGACGAGCGGCGCAGGCGGGTTAGTGACGCTTGCCCTATGCAGGCACCGCGGAAATTACTTTGGCATAAGCTCCGCCACCGTCAACTTATCAGCGCGACGCAACTCCGGGAACAACCAGGCCCAGAGGGCGATCACCAGGAGCGTTCCGACACCGCCAATCACGACCGCAGGGACGGTCCCGAACCACTGAGCTGTCAGGCCAGATTCGAATTCGCCCAACTCGTTCGATACCCCGATAAACATCATGTCCACCGCGCTGACGCGCCCGCGCATTTCGTCTGGGGTCGCCACCTGCACCAACGTGGCTCGAATAATTACGCTGACCATGTCACTGGCGCCGAGCAGCAGGAGAGCGACGAGCGAAAGAATCAGGCTGTGAGAGAGACCGAAGATTATGGTCATGACACCAAACGAGGCCACGCAAAAGAGCATGGTGGGGCCGGCGTGGCGCCGAATGGGACGATGCGCCACGGCAATCGCCATCAGTGCCGCACCCACTCCCGGAGCGCTGCGCAACAGCCCTAGTCCCCAGGGCCCGGTGTGAAGGATTTCGCGGGCATAGACGGGAAGCAAAGCTACGGCTCCTCCGAGGAGGACCGCGAACATGTCGAGCGAGATGGAACCTAGAATCAGCTTCTTCTCCCAGATAAAGCCAAACCCGGCGAGCACTGTCCGAAGACTGATCGGTTCCTTTTCGACGCGCTGCTTTTCCGCTGATGCTGGGAGCGGGTGGATGCGAAACGTCAGCACGATACTCAGCACCGAAATGGCGAATGCGGTGGCGTAGACGGTTTCGGGGCCGCGGAATAGGGCGTATGCGATTCCCCCGACGGCGGGTCCAGCGATGGTTGCGATCTGAAAGGTGCTGGCATTCCAGGCGACGGCGTTCGGGAAATGTTCCTCGGGGACAAGTTGAGGGAGAATGGCGCGGCTGACCGGAAAACTAAAACTGCGCGAGACACCCAGCGAGACCAGCACAGCGTAGATCAAGTGGACCGATTGCGGGGCGCGCCAACTGATCGCGAGCAGGAGCATCGAGCAGATCCCAAACCCTCCATAGCACCACATCAGGAGCTTGCGGCGGTCAAACAGATCGGCGGCGTGTCCGGCAAAAAGAAATAAGACAAATCCCGGCAGAAACTGCGCGAGGCCGACGTATCCGAGATCAAGCGGACGCTTCGTGATCTCGTACACCTGCCAGCCCACAGCGACGGACTGCATTTCAAGCGCGACCACTATGAAGAATCGGGCGAGCGTGTAGGAGACGAAATTGGGATAGGTAAAAGCCACCCGCCCGGCAAGGCGGGGATCTTCGGAGGCGAGCATTCCTCTATTACTTTGCCACAGTTCAGGGTCGACGATCAGCGTCGGCGTTCAGCGACGATTGATGAGTGAGGCGACGTACCCTGCGCCAAAGCCGTTGTCTATATTCACCACGCTGACATTCGAGGCGCACGAGTTCATCATTCCCAACAAAGCGGCGAGCCCTTCGAAGGCTGCACCGTACCCAACGCTGGTGGGAACGGCAATGACCGGGACCCCGACCAGTCCGCCAACCACGCTGGGGAGAGCTCCTTCCATCCCGGCGCAGACTATGATCACGCGCGCTTTTCCGAGATCTTCACGGTGGGCCAGCAGACGATGGATGCCCGCTACTCCCACGTCGTAGATGTGCTGGACGTTGTTTCCCATCAACTCAGCGGTGACGACCGCTTCCTCTGCGACGGGGATGTCGCTGGTCCCCGCCGAAACAACGACGATCACTCCCTTGCCGTGTTTTTTGTGGTCGCGCTTCAGGACGATGGCGCGGGCGAGCGGACGGTATTCCGATCGGGGCACAACCGCTGCCACAGCCGCAAACTGTTCCTCAGAGGCGCGAGTTGCCAGGACGTTGCCGCCGTGCGCCGCCAGGCGTTCGAAGATCCCTGCGACCTGGAGGGCAGTTTTCCCCTGGGAAAAAATCACCTCCGGAACTCCCTGCCTCAGGGCCCGGTGGTGGTCGATCTTCGCGAAGCCCAGATCTTCAAATGGAAGATGGCGCAGGCGCTCGACAGCCTCGTCGGGCGTCAGGCGCTTTTTTTGGACCTCGTCGAACAACTTGCGAAGAGCTTCGGGGTTCATGGTTATTGGGCCGGGGCCATTGATCCGACGAGGTATTGATACAGGATCGTCGGCATTGACATTGTAGATGGCAGCAGCCGGATGGGCGAAATCAGGCTTGATTGCGGTGACGCGTGGCGTAAACCCGAGGTGGGTAACCAAGGTAAGATCTAGTATTTTCATGAGGTTGCGAAGATTACTCCAGAGGTTCTACGTCCTTTGGAGAGATTGCCCCTTCCCTCTGCGCACCCTATACTGGTCCTAACTCTGGTTCTGGATTCTCTGGCAGGTGCTCGGGTAGGTGACCCTAGGTGTAAGTGTGCTCTTTTGTTGCCTGAATACCCGTATGCAAAAACGCCTGCAAATCGCGACGTTGACGATGGCGAATCTATCCGCGATCTCCTTTCTTTTCACGCTTGCGCTCACGACGATTTTGCTCACGACGCCGCTATCGGCGCAGTCGATTACTCCAACCTCCGATGAGTATGGCCGCAAGATCTATGTGAATGTCGATCACTCGAGCAGCAAGGGGTCGTCAGGTTTTTCGGCTGCGGGCAGCGGATCTGCCGGGCCTTCATCTTCATCCTCTTCTTCTTCTTCGTCCCCACGCGGACTCGTTTATTGGAGTGTTACGGAACACAGGTTCAAGCCGGTACCTACGAGCGGCGCGGTCATGCGGGCGGCGCGTTCGGCGGCTTCAGAGGTCAATACTTATCTTGATGGACGGGCCCAGACACACGAGACTCTCAATCGCGCTTTTACCCAGGAAGATATCGATGTCGCCATCGACCAGGCGGCCGCGCGGCACAACGTCGATCCCAGCCTGGTCCGGTCGGTGGTCAAGGTGGAGTCGAATTTCAATCCCAATGCGGTTTCGCGCAAGGGAGCGATGGGCCTGATGCAGTTGATGCCGTCGACCGCGCGTTCGCTCAATGTGGTCAATCCGTTTGATCCGGCTCAAAACGTTGAGGCCGGGGTGAAGCATCTAAGAGCGTTGTTGGACAACTATCGCGGCAACGTTTCGCTGAGTCTGGCTGCCTATAACGCCGGATCGGCGGCGGTGTCGCGGAGTGCAGGAGTTCCGCATTACCGGGAAACGCAAAACTATGTTCGCCGCATCACGAGCCTATACAACAGCGGCGATCCGGGATCGTACTCCATGGGCAGTTCGCTGCGTGAACCGGTACGGGTTCAGCGCGACGCTCGGGGCGTGCTGTTCATCAGCAACACTGAATAGAGCGCGATTGTAGCGCCGCCATCCTGCCGGCTGTCGCGAGGGTCTCAGTCTTCGATGCAGCGTGCAAGAGCACGAGCAAGGATGAAATAATGATTTGGTGGCAGGCTTTTCAGTGGATACCCAGGTTTCGACGACCCTAACTCGAACGAGCCTATCTCGCCACCGCGCCTCGCACTGCGGCGTAGCGTTCCTGCTCGCGCTGTTGTCTCTGCCTGCCGCATGGGGCCGCGTCCGTCACAACGACAGCTGGGCTCGCCAGGAATTTACCAAAGCCGAACGCATGCGCGAGGCCCTCAATGGGCGTCCCACGGCGGAGCGCACCCGTCACGAGTACCAGCGCGTCATCGATTCCTACCGCCGCGTTTATTTTGGCTCTCCCGCGTCGTCGAAGGCCGATCCGAGCGTCGTGGCGACTGCGGAGTTGATGGTCGAGATGGGCCGCCGCTTCGACGACAACAAGATTCTGCGTGGCGCAATCGACCAATACCGATTCCTGCGCAAAGAATATCCTGGCAGCAAGTATCGCTTCGATGCGTTGTTTACCATCGCCGAGATTTACAAGGACGACCTCGACGACCCGCAAGAAGCTCGGACGACGTTCCAAGATTTTCTGCACCGCTATCCACGCAACCGTCTGGCGGACGATGCCCGATCGGCGGTCAAAGAGATTGACGCCGATGCTGACGACATGGAGCGCACGGCGCAGAAGGAAGCGCAGTCGGCGCGTAAGCATCAATCGAGTGGAGGCGGCAACGCAGTCGCCGGGAGGGCCGGTAGCGGAACAAGTGCAGACGCGACTGAACCCGTCTCCGCGAGTGAGCGACGGAGCACTTTGCCACGCGTCACTGGGGTTCGGCACTGGTCCACGCCTGACTACACTCGAGTCGCCATCGATGTGGAGCAGGAAGTGAAATTCGGTTCGCAGCGCATCTCGAATCCGGATCGCATTTTCTTTGACCTCCGTGACACCAAACTCGCTTCCACGCTGGTCGGAAAGACTTTCGACGTGGACGACGGTTTTCTGAAGAAAATTCGCGTCGCCGAATTCGAGCCCGGTCGCACGCGGATCGTGCTTGAAGTTGACGATCTTGCCAGCTACGACGCGTTCCTCTTGCCCGATCCGTACCGGCTCATCATTGATGTTCACGGCAAGGATGTTCACGGCAAGAACGCTCATGGCGCGGCCGTCGCAAAAACAACCCCCGGCAGGGCGGACAAAGAGGCAACTCCATCCGAGGAATCGGATGACAATTCTGCCGAGGCCATGTTGGCGACGGCATCGAAGCCGGCATTGCGCAAGTCTCAGCAATCGGACAAAATCCGTTTCTCGAAGTCCGAACCCGTCGAGACCGATTTGCCCGCCACAGATGCGGACGACTCAAAGGCCGATCCGGCAAAGTCGGCCAACTCCACTGGCGTAATCAAGACGACGGTTGCGGTGAAGGGATCGAATCAGAGGATTCCGAAGACGATCGTAGAAGCCGAGGATAGAGCCCCGACTTCGGTGGCCTCGATCGAGCCCGAAAAGATTCGTCCCGAACCCACGTCTGAACCGACAAGCGATGCTTCGAATACTCACTCTAGGCATTTGAAATCGACGGCAACGTCCTCGTCCTCTCCAAAGGGACGGAAGAAGTCGCCATCGGTCACGTCTGACACCGGCGATCTTCCTCTCGACACCCGCGACGTCACGCGCGAAGCGCGTCCGACGGCGAGTGGCGACCGTTCGTTGATCCGTGCGCTGGGGCTGAAGATCGGCAAGATCGTTATCGACGCCGGCCACGGGGGCCACGACACCGGGACGATCGGTCCCAACGGGCTGCTCGAAAAAGATGTTGTGCTCGATGTAGCCAAGCGCCTTGGCCGCCTGCTCGAAACGCGACTGGGCGCGGAAGTCATCTACACGCGCCAGGATGACACTTTCATTCCGCTTGAAACCCGCACCGCGATCGCCAACCGCGAGCGCGCGGATCTGTTCATTTCCATCCATGCCAATTCGAGTCATGATTCTGACGCGCGCGGGGTGGAAACTTATTATCTGAATTTCACTTCATCGCCCGAGGCGCTTGAAGTGGCTGCCCGCGAAAACGCGGTCTCGGAGAAATCGATCCACGAACTGCAGGACTTGGTAAAGAAAATCGCGCTCAAGGAAAAAATCGATGAATCGCGGGAATTCGCCGGAGACGTGCAGGCTTCGCTTTATGGCGGCCTGGCCCTGAACAATGCCGGCATCCGCAATCGGGGCATCAAGAAGGCGCCGTTTATTGTCCTGATTGGGGCGAATATGCCATCGATCCTGGCTGAGATTTCGTTTGTCTCGAATCCAACCGACGAACGTAAACTTGAGACTGCGGAACATCGGCAGCGCATCGCCGAGTCGCTCTATCGCGGCGTTTCCAAATACGCCGGCGGCCTGAGCGGTGTTAAAGTGGCCAGCAAAATCGATAAAACTGAAGGCCAGTAATCCCTCGACCGCGGTAATCAGGATGTCCATTCGTGCCCGTGACATTGGTAATATTCGCGCAACGTTTTCGATAGTAGAAGGATGACCCGCGGCGCTATCGTGACTTAGTTCTATATTCGGAGCGATCGTCATGCAGCGCGGAAGCAGAAACCCCATTGTTAGCCTGGTCGTTTGCTGTCTTCTGGGTGTCGTCTACACGTTGGCACAATCGTCAAGTTCAGCCTCCGCTGACTCCGCGAAACTGATCGCGCTCGAGCGCATGTGGAACCAGGCCCAGGTCGTCCGAGACTCGGCCGCCATTGCCAGCATGATCGGCGACAAGTTTGTGAACACCGAATACGATGGGGAAGTCAGTGACCGCGGAAAGTTCCTGTCCGATTTCGGCGATCCCAAGTTTCAGCCGAGCATCATGAGTGTCGACGACCTGAAGGTTCAGTTTTACTCGACCGCAGCGGTCGTGACCGGCTCCTATCACGCGAAGGGCACTTACGGCTCCAAGCCCTACGAGCACTTCGGGCGCTTCACCGACACCTGGGTTTTTCAGGAAGGCAAATGGCTCTGCGTTGCCAGCCATAGCAGTCTGGTGAAGAAGTAGCGTCGAAGACCTTCGTTCCTCCGTACTCCGCCCTCATCTCTTCGTTAAAACCACGATCTCGTAGTTGAGACCGAGCCCTGGTCTGCGCATGCCGCGAATCCGGCCACTGTTCGCGCTGCACTTACGAGTGTCATCGCCGGTTGAACCCAGCAGTAAGATACTCCTTGCCAGGAGGCCCTCCCCCCATGAGCCACTCCCTTCGCAACGCAATCGCTACGACTATTCTCGGATTACTCGTTACCAGCAGTCTTTTGGGTTCCGGAACCAAAACACCATCTGTCCAGGGCGCTAACTCAGCCGGCGCCTCAATTCCCGAATCGACTGAAAACTCAAGCCAGCAGACGAGCAACGTTGCCGCTCCACGTGTGCCGACGACGGTGCATATCACCATCGACGCGTTGACCGATCGTCATTCCATCAGCCCCTATGTGTATGGAGGCGCCTATCCGCAAGATGCGCCCACCATCACGGATAGCGGCTTGACCGTGGTGCGTTGGGGCGGCAATGCGACGTCGCGATACAACTGGAAGGCCGGGACCGAAAACTCCGCCGCCGACTGGTATTTCGGAGACTACGGCTACACCGAGATCGGCGACAGCGATTCGTCCAAGTTCATCGGCGACGTGAAGGCGGCCGGGAGCAACCCGCTGATGACGATTGTGATGCTCGACTGGGTCGCCAAAAATGTCAGCGACGGTAGCGCCTACAGCTTTTCGGTCGCGAAATACGGTGCGCAATGTTATGCGAATCCTTATAACTCGGACGACGGTATTGGTATCAAGACCGATTGCTCAACACCCATCACCGGTAACGACCCAAACGACGCCAACTTTCCGCTCAAAGACTCGCCGCAGAATGGCGATCCCGCGAATACTCTCTATCGCAACCAGTGGGCCGCAGCCCTTGCAACCGCTTTCGGCAATGCTCCGCACTTCTACGACATGGACAACGAGATCGACATCTGGGGCAGCACGCATCGCGATGTCCATCCCTCGCCTTCGGCTTACAACGAGATGCGGGACACGTTTATTTCCGAGAGCCGCGCCCTGAAAACTTGGGACCAGGCCGCGATTCGCCTGGGGCCGGTTTCCTGCTGTTGGTGGTTTTACTGGAACGGCGCCAACAACAACGACAAGGGCGTTCATGCCGGGAACGATTTCCTGCCGTGGTGGCTGAATGAAGTCTATTGGCAGGACAAAATCGCGGGCACGCGATCGCTCGATGTGTTCGATATTCACGCCTATCCCGACACACCCGACACGTCCGCGTACACGCTTCCCAAGAAGCGAGCGCTGGCCTTGCGTATCTTCCGCGATTACTGGGATCCAAAGTACGTCAGCGAATCGGGCTCGATTAATCAGCCATGGGCGACCCAGATCCAGCCGAAAAAGACGATTCCGTTTCGCCTCCCGAGAATGCGGGCCATTGCCAATATGATCTATCCCGGGACGCCGTTGAGCGTGACGGAGTGGAACGCTGCTATCGCTGGCGAGTCCGATTTCTCAACCGCCCTCTCGGATGCCGACGCGTACGGCATCCTCGGACGCGAGCGCGTGTATCTTGCATCGCGATGGGTCGCGCCCGTTCCGGCGAATTCAAACTATCTTGGACTGAAGCTCTATACCAACTACGATGGCCAGCATCACGGTTTGGCGACCACGTCTGTCTCCGCAACGAACGACGGAAACAAGAGTCTGGTCAGCAGTTTCGCAGCGATCGATCCTGCCGGCAAAACTCTTACCGTAATGGTGTTGAACAAATCTCCGGGAACCACGCTGCCCGTGCAATTTGCCATGAACGGATTTACGCCGTCGCAGGTGACTACCTACACGTTGGGATCGAAACATCCCTCGTCCATTGTCGCTTCTTCGACACAAGCGTGGTCGTCGACTATGGCATTCGCTCCCTACACCGCAACGCTTCTCGTGATCACAGGCTCGATGGCGGAGCTGCCAAGTGCGGCATGGGATCCGAACCCGGATACAGTCATGGTTCCGGCCAATGGCACGGTGACGCTCGCCCCGAAAATTGTTTCAGGATCGGGTTCGGTGACACTGGGAACTCCGCAGTCGGATGTGGGAATCACTTTGGCCGTGACGCAGGGAACCATCACCTCCACACAGAACGGAGCGATCACTGTGACCGCAGGGAAGAACCCGGGTTTCTATCACTACAGCGTTCCGGGCACCGACAACAACGGTGTTACGCAAACCGAGGGTGGCTGGATTCTGGTCGGCAATCCCTCGGCATCGCTCGCGAAGCAAGGAGACAACCAGGCTGGAGCCCGCGGCACGAACCTCAACCTCGCCGTTACTCTCCAGCCAGGGCAGTCGGGCGGAACCGCTCCAGGAGCGACAATTCTGTTCACGTCTGACTTGGGAACGCTTTCCAGTCGCACGGTGACTACCGACTCGTCTGGCAATGCCGCGGTGGTGCTGACGCTGCCGGCGAATCCTGGCACGGTCCACGTCACCGCGGAAGGGCCGTTTGGGTTGGGGCATCCGGTCGTGACGTTCACTGAAACCGCTCAATAGTTATGTCAGTTCTGGATGGGGCTCCCCGCCCCATCCAGCGGACGGGCGTCCGGCTCGGCGGTGGAAACTTTCTCCGGCTGCCAGTAGTCTAATCAGACAGCGAAAGTGTATTTCTTTCCGAATGAGATTCTTGCGACAGGTCTGTATCGCCTTACTTCTTTGCGGCGTCGCTTTTGCGGCGGACGCGCCGGTTCCCGCGAACGCTCTCCCCACCGAGTTTGCCGGGTGGCAGACCAAGGGTGACATCACTCGAAGCACCGATCCCGCCGATGTGGATGCCACGAATGCGCCAGTTTTGAAGGAGTACGGCTTTCAGCACTCGGAAAAAGCGTCCTACACGCGCGACGATGGCCGTAATCTGACGATTAAGGCGGCGGTGTTCGACGATGCCAGCGGCGCCTACGGCGCGTTCACCTACTACAACTCTCCCGACATGGGGGAGGAGAAGATCGGCGGCCAGGCTGCCTTCCAGAATAATCGTGTGCTCTTCTACCAGGGGAACGTGTTGGTAGACGCCATGTTTGACAGGATGAGTGTAATGTCGGCGGCACAATTGCGTGTGCTCGCGGGCCTGCTGCCGCAGGCGGAAGGCAGTAAAGGTAACCTTCCCCCGCTTCCGAGCCATTTGCCCAAGCGTGACTTCGAAAAGGGCACGACCAAGTACATCATGGGCCCCATCACGCTGGATCGCATCGGCTCGCCGCTGCCGGGCGCGACCGTGGATTTCAAATCCGGCGCGGAAGTTGTCATCGGCAAATATGCGGTGAACGCAGGCGATGCGACGCTGATGCTGATCGAATATCCCACGCCGCAGATGGCCGCGGAGCGCCTGCGACAGATTGATGCTTCCCATCAAGTTGCGCAACAGCAACCAGGAGTGACGACGATTCTCGACGTCGGGCCGTTCTTCGATACGCGCACTGGTCCGATCGTCGTGATCGCGGGCGGCCCGCTTTCAAAAAACGAAGCGCGGTCTCTGATGTCGTCGATCAGTTATGAAGCCGACGTCACTTGGAACGAAAACACCTACGTCAGCAAGAAGGACAATCTGGCGAATTTTCTCTTCAACGCGATCATACTTTGCGGGATTGTCGTCGGCCTGGCGCTCGTGGCTGGAATCGCTTTTGGGGGTGTCCGGTTGCTCATAAAGCGGCTTTTTCCCGATTCGGTTTTCGACCGCCGCGAGGCTGTGGAATTCATCTCCTTGAACTTGGACGAGGCTCCCCGGCACCATCGCCGGGAGCGGTAAGTGACTCAATCAAATATCGTTAGCGTCAGAAAAGGGACGATTTCGAGTCGTTTGGGCCCTATTTGCTGACTTGTGGACGCATCGCGCAAGTTGTTGAAAATAAGACTATTTAAGTCACAAATTTTGCTTGACACTGTGCTTTTAAGGCTCATAAGATGCCCGCAGAAAGTTCTGATGGACCAAACCTCTGTTAGGACTATTCTCCCTTGAAAGAAAAGGCTGCCCTGTTGCCGGGTGGCCTTTTCGTTTTGAGAGGCAGCGCAGTCGCATTTAAGAACTGCTTTTCTGAAACTCTTGTCCGGTTGCTTCCGTACTACCATCAGCGCACAATCTGTGCGGCACTGTGACCGGGAGGAAGAACGATGTATTGCGATCAATGTGGCACGCAGTTGCAGCCGAATGACGCGCGCTGCGGGCGTTGCGGCAAAACCGTGGTCGGACTGGTCGAACTCCGCCGCAGCCGCGTGCGCGAGCACGTTCGGTTACTCGGCATTCTCTGGATGGCTTACTCCGCGCTGCATGTCGTCGCGGGGATCGGAGCGATCGTGGTCGCGAATACGATCTTCGGCCGTTACATCCACATTCAAGGTGGTCCTCCTCCCGAGATAACGGTTTGGTTGCGCCCACTGATCACGGTCGTCGGATGGTTGATCTTGGTCAAAGCCGCTGCAGGATTCCTCGCTGGTTGGGGACTGTTGCAAAAACAAGATTGGGCGCGCACGGTGGCGTTGGTCGTCGGCTTTGTCGCCCTGTTGAACGTCCCGATCGGCACTGCACTTGGAATCTACACGCTGTGGGTGTTGCTGCCCGCACAATCCGACGACGAATATCAGGCGTTGGCAAGAGCCGCATAGCGGAGTTGTGTGAGGGCTGTCGGATCCACGCTATAGTTACGTTCGCTTAACCGCTGAGTTTGCGCGAATCGCAGGCGGGTTTTAGAATCGGAACAGGCCGACGTAGCTCAGTTGGTAGAGCAGCCGATTCGTAAAGCATCCTTCCTTACCTCTACTCGATAAGATTCAATCACTTACACCGTGCTGCACGGTCTCATTCGGCGTCATTCGGCCACGTTTGTCAGCGAAGTGTGGCCCAAATTGTGGCCCAGCTTTTCCACAAGTTCGAACTGACATCCTCAGTTGCAACAACGCACTGCGCCTGCTACAAATCGGAAATGCCATATCCACTGAAGTCTGTTTCTCAAGTTCAGATTGAAGAAGCATTAGCTAAAGCGCTCGGCGAGCTAACAGGTAGGAAGTTCACCGTAAACATACGAAGCATGGAAGCAATCGGCAACGACTCCTTCAAAGACCGAAACGGCCTGAATCTCGTTGTCGAGAGCGACTATTCGCTTATGGAAAAATGGAGAGAAGAGCGGATTGCAGGGGTACAAGAAGAGAACGCGACCGCTTAATTGAGGGAAAATATTCGTGGCGCTAACTGACGGTCAGGTCTCTAACTTAGAGCATCAGACGGGCTGGCAAGCGACCGCCCACACGAAAGATGGCAACTACGCAGTCATCATGCGCGGCGATAAGGATTACCACGTCTTCGACGGCGCAAGCCACATCGGCTCGTTAGCTTACAGGATGAACGTGATTGTGCAGATGTTTGCCAATGGTGACCTTACGCTGCTCAGAGGCACCATCCCCGACAAAGAGAATCCGTCGTAGCGTTCTCACCTACCCTTCTGAACTTTGGGAAACGCCTTCACGAGAGCCTCATGTACGAGAAAATAAGCGACGAGAGATAGTTTCTCGGGATGGTCAGCGAGATACTTCTCTACGACGCGCACCATTTGCCCTCTTGGAATGTTCATCAGGTCTGCGTCTAGTGTAGTGTCGGCGACGCCAGACACGAATCCGTGACAGTACCCGATGTTATAAACTTCTTGCTTAGTGAACGTCCTTGAAGGCTCGTCCAACATCTGCACTGCCGATTTGCAGGCTGCAATCAATTGATTTCCATCGCCGCCGACCGCCCACGCCAAATCATCGCCAAAAGCATTTGCCGTGGAGAAAACAGAAATCAGCAGCAAGACGAGTCCCAGAGCAAGCCGCTTCATCGTTATCCGCATGGCGCGGATTTTACACCACCGTGCTCAATACAGCATCGGCCCTCTTTCTCACGCATCAGGATGCTTATAAGCATCCAGCACTTTCGCAATTTGGGCGGCGCTGAAATCCTTGTTCAAGACTCGATGCAGGATCGGATCAAAGACAGCGAGCATCCGACGATACGCGTCCAGCGTTGGCATATGTGCGTTGAAGTCTCGCTCCTTGAACTCGTCGAATCGCTTTAGGCGTTCCACTAGAAAACGGCCAGCGCTAATGTACTGCACTTCAGTCTGGTCGTTTCCGTCGAAGCCGTGAAACCTTACATCGCTGCCGAGCGCTGAGTTTGAAGCGAGCCAACCCTTATCCTGTGGCGAGAGACCGTTGAAGGATTGCTCTAGGCGCTGCCACATCGCAAGTATTTTTACTGTTTCGCTCACGATATTGTCAGGTGTTTCAGAACCATGAAACACGCCCGGCAGTCCCCACTCCAGCCCCCATAGGTTTCCCGAAATGATTGCGTCTTTCACTAGTTCCGTGTCTGTGTCACCTTTGACTTTAAGGTGCTCCTGAATCTCGCACAGCATCAGCAGAATGAGTTTTTCACCTTGGCTCAATTGCATCGTCGCTTTGCCTCTCTTTCGGACTAACTAACTCGTCACCTTCGCGCCATGCCCAGCATATTACACCGTAGAGCTGTGAGCATCTAGCGCATTTCCTATTTTGGCCGTCACACCGTTCCGTGAAGAAGAGAGAACTCAACAAGAGTTCAAGGGGAAAATATGGTTGAAGTAGTTTTTGGAGTCGTCGTTGCGGTGCTGGCCGTTCTCGGATACGTAGAGCGCAGAGCACTGAAGGCCGAAGCTGTTGCCGTGAAATCTGAAACCGAAAAGTACATTGCTGCTCGCATGGAGCAGATTTCCGCCGAAGCCAGCAAGTTCTACGCCACTAAGGTGTCGCAGCTTCGCGCTGATATTGCGAAGGTAATCACCGATGCGAAAGCGGACGCAGAAAAGATTGAGACCGAAGCGAAGGCCGAAGCGAGCAAAGTCGTCGCGAAGATCGAAGCCGACATCAAGCACGTCATCTAATCTCACCGTGCTCGCGGAGCGGCGAAAACTCCGCGAGCGCACAACCTGTCACAGCGCAGAGATATTTTAGATAATCAGCAATCATCGCTCTTAGGGATTTCAATGACATCGGACACGCAACATCAACAGCAGCTCAACCAGTTAGTGCGCGACGCTCATGCGCGGGACTTAAAGTTTACCGACACGCTCGCCACGATTGTGCAGGCACAGAAGGACATGAGCCAGCGGCTGTTCGGCGGTGAGGGTCAGCAAGGCATTCTTCCGTACATGGTTCAGTGCGGCGAGAAGCGCGATGAAGAACTCAAAAAGAGTTTCAAAGAAATTAACGACAGGCTCACTAGTCTCGAAACGTGGCGCACAGGAACGAAGCGTTGGATTGCTGGCGCTGTTGCGGTGCTCGCGCTCGAAGGCACGGCATTCGGTTACTGGATGAATCACGCCGCAGCTCTCGTAAGCAAATCGAAATAGCTTTCAAGGCCCGTCACAATCTACGGCCATCGTGGAGAGTGACATGCGGCGTTGTATTCACGAGTCCTACCTTCCGAAAAACTGCAAGGCTCTCAGTCCTTACTGCGGCCAGTGCAATCCCGGCTTAGCAATCAAAGATGCCCGCGCTGTAGTTCTGCCGCTGCACGGCATCGGACATCCAGAGAAGCGCCGCGCCAACGGGCGCAATAGCGGCGAGTGTTGCCCCTCTTGCGGTTCAGAAATCTACGCCGAAACCAAAGAGCGCAGCCGCAAGGTTGAATGCGCCGACTGCGGCGTTGCCTACCGCAGAAAGAACTTGAGAATGGAGAGCACACAATGAAAGTACGATTCCTTCAGAAACTTGCAGCGTTAGGAATACACAATGCCGCGAACTCGACCAACGATAACTTATATTTACTGAGCGACCGCACCAGCGACTCCCACTCGCGTTTCATCCCGCCATTTTCCTTCAACGATGAGCAACTGCGTCTCGTGATTTGTCATAGAGCTTGGCGCTACATACACGGTGTCGGCGCTCCCCCAGATACCTTCGACTACGAGTGTCTCAATGACTACGCATCCCTCAATAAGAGCGCGACCAAGAAAGCGCGGTCGGGTTATGACATCGACTCCGCAGCGCCAGAACGACAGCATGAAATCCTGAGCGCACACATCAAAGCTGTCCGTCGCGCGGGCGGATACATGGAACTTCAATTAGCAATTGCTTGGCGAGCTTGGCGGCAAGGACAACCGTCGCCAGAAATCGCGGCGTCGCTCGGCGTTTCGCCATGGATGGTCAGGCAGTCGCTCCGTCGGCTGCGCGGTATCGCTGGAAAGCTCGGCTTCGATGTGGGACGACGAGTTCATAACCTGCGCGTCGGACCCGGAGTAAACGGCGGACACAGCTACTGAACGCTCAAATCATCGCATGACATTTTATGTCGTTGTGCGCTGAGATAGCCCATCTTATAATGACGCCATGTTGCTGCTGTTTCTAGCTCGACTAGTGGCCGCGCTCGCCGTCTCTCGGCGAAATCGGCAACTGCATTCGGTAGCAAAAACTACCGCGCCTACCTCTAGGCGCATTTTGCTACTCGTGGCGCACTCACCGCTGCCGTAACTTTCCATCCTCAGATCGCAACACCAAAAATAAATATTAGGTTTTTACCGTGCTTTCTCAGTGTTTTCCATTTTGTTGTTAGGTAAGAAATACACGGTCAAAGCCAACTCAGCATCGACGTATCGCTCTACGCCTTTGTGCGCTAAGCACTTGCGTCGGCGCTACAGCCTATTTCTATGTGACGGGACTCATAACAGATTTCGGTATCAGTACAAGGCGCAGCAAAAGGAGATTCGCAATGCACGGCACAGCACTCACTCAGGCTCAGCGTTCGCAACGATGGCGCGATGCTCACAGCGCAACGGTAGCGGCTTACAACGAACAGCGGCGAAACGAACGCGCCTCATTGTTGTCGGTCGCCGAACGCATCGACATACCACAGGTTGACAACGCGCAACGAAAAGCGCGTGTGATTCTACGGCGCAACGCCAAGGCGCAACGAGACCAGCTCAAGGTCGCGCAACGACAACTATCCGAACAACTCAAGCACGACATAGAACAAAGCAACATTGCCGTGCTCCGCAAGCACGCTGACTTGTTAATCAGTTTGGCCGACGCTAACACACTAGGTCAGCACATCGCTGACTACGACAACGGAATCGTTCAGTAACTTGAACGCGCAGAGCCGGGGCGAATCCGGCACGCAAAGGAGACACACAATGACCTGCTTATTAGATGAGCTTTTCGCTATCAAGTTGGATGACAAAGGAGCAAATGACGCGATTGCGGAGTTAGTAGAGGAACGGACGCAAGAGCCAGGCACCGGAGGGTTCGTCATCTTAACATTCGCCCGATGGCGAGCTGACGATGAGACCGACACATACGAGCTGACAGTCTCAACGCGAGAGTCAGAGTGGCGCGAACAATTGTGGAATGACCTTTCGGCGCTGCGCCAACTCGGTTTTTCCACTATCGACAATCACAGCAGCTAACAATCCCAAAGAAACAACGGAGCAAGAAAATGTTAACAATCCCGATCCAAGAACTACGAAGAAATCTAGCGACCGCAATCGAAAACGAAAAGTCGATGAAGACCTTCTCTAAAACGCAGCACAGCGCCGAGAACGAACTCGTGGAGTTTTTAGCCGACTCCGCCGTCGTCGCAAACCTTAAGAAAACTCTGAAGAGTTTCGCGTCGGTCCCTGATGGACACATCGTTCATTTCTACAAATATGCAGGCGCCACTAAAGTTCGCATCGTGGAACCGGAAACAAAGCAGTAGCACGGAAGGCCGACCGAATCGGCGAATCGACAAGGAGATTGAAAATGCAAAAGAGAAGTCTTACTAGAGATGATGTTCCGTTCCTACGCGACGAAATAATGCTGTGGCATCAAGCCTTCGGCTTCAAGCCTGAGCGGGCGTGGATTGTTTCCTGGGCGCAGTATTTTCCCCACGACTACATTCGCAAAGCAATCGCGATAACCAAGAAATGGGCGAGCAAGACGCCGAATATTACGCGGCCAGAGGCTGAACTCTATCGGTTCACAAATGGGACATTGAGTCACATGGCCGATGCCGCGAAGGTTGCTGACGAACTTCTGGGGGTGGAGCTGTGAAGGTAGAACTCACGCCGGAACAAGTTCGATGGCTTGGTGGTCTGCTTCGTGGTTTCTGTGCAGACCCGATTTACGACATGGACGACGAGCAGGAACTGAAAGAGCGCTTCCTTCACCTGCTCGACTGCGAGATGAATCATCAGACCTTCACGTCACCGAACGCGCAGGTGCGTGCTCTTCACGAAATGCAAGACGCCTTCGGGCCTGTTTTCCCGATTGAAGAAGACGAAGCAGAAACGGAGAAAGAAAATGAACTGTGACGCACAGGTATTTGACTTAGGGCGCGGAATCAAAATCATCGTCACTTCCGACAAGAAGGTGATGTTGGAATCACCAGACTCAGAAAATGAAATCTTCACTGTAGAAGATGACATCACTACCACCAAAGCAGGGCTTCTCTTCTTGAAAGCCTTTTTCGAGCCGGAATCGGTCGGGGGTGTGCGATGAGCCGAAATAAAGACCTATGGTTTCCGTTTTACTGGAACGATTACACGAACGACACGCTCGATTTAACCCAAGCCCAACACGGTGCTTATTTGTGCTGCATGTTGGCGTACTACAAAGTTGGCGGACCTTTGCCGTCAGAACTTCCGACAGTTTTCAGGATGGTTGGAGCGTTCACAAAAGACGAGCAGGAGTCCGTTGCTTTCGTCCTGAACCGTTTCTTCAAGAAAAACGTTGCCGGATGCTACTGCCAGTCGCGCATCGACTTTGAGATTCAAAACACAGACGGCGCTCGTCGCGCTGCCGCTGAGAACGGACGGTTAGGCGGTAGCGCCGACTCCGATGCTCAGCGTGCCTATCGTAATCGCGGTAGCAAAACGATAGCGGGCGTATCAAATCCGCTATCAGACAACGATAGCGAACGCGATAGCAAAACGATAACTAACAGAGCAGAGCAGAACAGAACAGATTCAGAACCACAACAGAGCAACAACAGAGCAGAGCAAGAGCAGAGCGCAGCGACAACCAAAGTCCCACTACAACAGCCTGCCTGCCTTCCTACGGAAAACGGCAGGCCGGAAGGCAGGAGCTTGAAGGAACAGACTTCTTTCTCAGAGGCTGCGCCTCTGAAACTCCGCAACCAAGCGAAAGTCGAGAAAGAAATGTGGATTGCGTTTGTAACAGACAAGAAAGCGGGTCTGCCTGAAACGATGAGGCACGCTCAACCGACCGATGAAGAACGCAGAGCGGTGCTCGCTCAGTTAGAGGCAACCGTCGTTCCCGAATACCTACGCCAACGCGGTACTACGAAGGCTGAGTATTTGGGACAGTCGATTTCAGACTGGGAAGAGACGCAGAGTCCGCCTCTACACACACTGCAATATGGCCGCTGGAAACGCTGGCTTGAAACAGGCGACCCGAACTCATAACAACTAACCGTCCGCAAAGCGGACAGAAAACTGGAGCAGAGCAATGCGAGCAAACAGAGTAGGACTGGAACAGAAGCAGGCAGAGATGCGCGAACGGATGGAGCGCCGTCGGCAAAGACCAAAGCTGACGAATGCTAGAGCCGCCTTTGAGAGAGCCATCGAACAAAGCGAAATGAGCTACGGCGATTTTCTCAACGTGCAAGCTACGCGATTCGGAATCACGATACAGCACTGCGAGAATCTTGTGCGTCAGGCGCTCCCGATGCCCGACGGCACACCGTTAGGCGCTCCTGTACCAGCAATGATGGTCAGAGAGTCGTGGCGACTGAGCGCTGCGTTTGTGAAGGAAGTGAAAGAGCTTCGGGACGCCGTCAGATTCAACAAGACCATGTCGCAAATTGAAATTGGAGAAAGACAGTGAGCAGCCTACAACCAACGTTCGCAGAGGGTATCGAGCTAATGAGGCAGGCTGAGCTGGTAGCTGCTCAGGCGGCTCGGAGTACCTTGCTAATCAAACCAGCCGCTCCAAACGCCTTTAACGGGCAAAACGGTGACTATAGAAAGTCATTTGGGATGAATCAAGCTGCTGATGCCAAGAAAGAACTACTCAACGAGTGCCGCGCCGCAGTTCGGAAAGCGGCTCTGTGCCGCGCTGACCGTACTTCAACCGCAGACGATAGCGCTCGTTATCTCGAAAGCATCGGTCTCCCGGCCGACGCGCTCGGCAACGCAGCAGGTTCGCTCTTCCGTGGTGGAGATTGGGAGTGGACAGGATGCCTAAAGAACTCAGAGCGCGAAAGCAATCACGCTCATAGCAACAAAGTCTGGCGGCTGAAATGAGTCTTCAAGACAGCATCATCGCAGTGCTCTCCGTAGGTCCCGCTGATTTCTGGTCGATTATGGCGCAGGTGCCAGGACGGTCCGCCGTCGATGTGGCCGACGCATTGCGCTCGCTTCGCAGCGATAAGGCCGTTCACAAGATGAACCGAATATGGCGAAACGGCTCTCGTCCTAAACCGAGTCGTCACACTCAGCGGATATTTTGATGCCGAGTTCTGGAACCGGGAAAATCTGCCGCGACTGTTCATCTCGTGCCGTGGACGGAACTCACTACTGCGCGGCACATACGAACAACACGCTAGCGCAGGCATACAGAAAAGAGTTCGACAAAAACAGAGCGCATGATGAGCACCGACTTCTCTATCGGTGTAAGCGCTGGGAGACGGCAAGAGCGTTCGTTTTGCGACGCGACATTCTCTGTCAGGAATGTGGTCATAGAGCCGCGAAGGTTGTTCACCACGTCATCGACGCTGTTATCTGGCTCGCGCAAGGCGGCGATTTCTATGATGTGACCAATCTCATCGGCTGGTGCAAGCCTTGTCACGATTCACACACGGCGCGAACAGCAGGCTTCGCAAAAGGACGAGTATGAAAGAGCGCTTCATTGCATTCCTAAAATCGACGTTCTCCGAAGCAGATGGATCTGGCTCAGCAACTCGCGTGCTGGCTGGTTCGACTGTCGCGTCCACATTGATTTGGATTTCCTACATCGTTTTCACGCAGCACCATCTGCCTGACCTGAGCGGGCCTTCGCTTTTCGTCACGGCTGGCTTCAGCGGATATGCCGCGAACAAAATCACTGAGAAAAGAGAAAAACCATGACGCCCAAGGTCTACGGCGTGCAACCGCCGACCGCCCCACCGACGCCGCCAGATCATCGCTACGAGCGCATCATGTCCACAGTTCAGCAACTGAACTCTTGCGACACTGCATGCTGTCTCGATTTCATTCTGCTGACGAACCGCGCCGACTCCGCGCTGCTAACCGAACTCGACGGCTGGCTGAAACAACTACCACCAGAGCGGCGGACCCGCAGCGCACCGTTTTCGCTGGAAGAACTTCGAGCACTGGATATGACGGCAGAGCAGATCAAGAAGGAAGGTCGCGCAAAGTGAACATGCAATACAGCAAGAACGGATTGTCGTTAACTGAGAGTTTCGAGTCGTGCAAGCTGACCGCGTATCAGGACATTCGGGGAATCTGGACAATCGGATGGGGGCACACTGGACCTGATGTTTTCGAAGGTCTGACGATTACGCCCGTTCAGGCAGACGCACTGCTGCTGCGCGATGTTCAGAGCGCCGTAAATCGCGTGAACGCTCTCGTGATGGTTTCAATAACCCAATCCGAGTTCGACGCGCTCGTCGATTTTGCATTCAATTGTGGCTGCACTGCCTTCGCAGGTTCGACCATGCTGAAATTGCTAAATCACGGTGATTATTCCGGGGCAGCGTCGCAGTTCGACCTTTGGGACCACGCATCTGGGGTGGTTGTGGCGGGATTGTTGCGACGCCGGGAAGCTGAAACTCAGGAGTTCCAAGCAGCCTGACCGAACGTAACTTGGAGCGGAGCGCCCTGCCGAGTACGCTTCCAAGCATGACAACAAAAGCGAAACCTGCACTCGACAACCGCGCCAGCAGACAGGAAACAATCACTGAATATCTGGGAGACCTCACCGGGACTAAGCTGCACGAGATGCTCAATGCTCTAACTAACATAAATCGGCTTGATAACTCAATCGCTAAAGTACCTTCCACGCTCGCCTACACTGTCAAATATCACAAGACTCACGATGGTCGGTTCGCTGGGTTGGCTATCGGCCCGAAAAGCGGAGATGCCGACGAATCATCTTGGCTGGATGTGGTGAAGGTGACCAAAACGAAAGCGAGCAAAGCATGAGCCGACGCAGCAAATACGAAGCAGACAGAAAAGCGCGTCACATGGATTACCTGAGAAGCAAGGCATCTAAACCGGAACCAACTGACGCGCAAAAAGCAGCGCATCATGTGAGAAAACTGGCCAATGATGCGGTCGTTCGGTTGGAGATTCGCTCACCGAAGGGACTGCTCAATCTGATGCTGGTATCTCAAAAGTCTGTCGCGTTATTACACAACTCGACAACAAAGGAGTTCTGTCTTGTCGGCTTCACAGATGTGCAAAATGGAACGTCTGATTTCGAGCAGAGAATTGCTGGCGGTGCCGAAGTTATCGCTCTAATGGAAGTATCTGCCTTCGAAAAAGTACGGATGAACCTAGAAGCGATGCCTATGCCGTGGTCACCGCTTACACACGAAGAACTTGTTGCGGCTGTGCGTGAGACGCCTACGCCACCAGAGACCGAAGAGCGACAGGCTCAAGCGATGTCTTTAGTAACGGCACGAACCGACGAAGAAGCTGAACAGATCGTTATAACGCTCAGCGACGGCGCTTTAGAGTTGCTCATTCAAGCTACGAATACTGCTGTTCCAGAGCGGCACGCGGCAGACCGCGCAAAGATGTCTCGCATCGTTCAGAAGGAATTTGCTAGGCGTCATAATCTGAAAGCCGCGACAGCGGCAGCGGGCAACGCATGACAACTTCAGAGCAAGCCGACCATTCATTCGAAGACAGCACCTTGCGCGTCATCGAACAACTACAGAAAACGATTGGCACCTTCAACAAGATGCATAAAACCGAACTGGGCTGGGAAAACTTCGACGCTGCCCTTGAGAACGCAGAGCAAACGGTGCGCGAGTGGCTGCGCCGCAATGTAGTGGCAAAGGGAATCGTAAAATCCAAAGACGATGAAGCAGGCGGCGCTAAGGAGGGGAAATGACGGCTAAGAAGAAGGTCGGATTTATTGATCCAGAAACGTTCGCACAAACCTTCATCGCACAGGCACCCGACGATTGCTTCGATGCAAACGGCGACCTCAATGACAAGGGGCAGGTCGCGATGTTTCGATACCTAGATTCCGTCATGGGCACCGACTCGCATCTCGGCGATGCAGAGTTACTAGTCAAGATTAAAGCCGCGTCCGCAAAGTGAACTGGCGATAGAGCACTACGAAACCCCAAAAACGGTAGAGCAATGCAAGACAACAACAACCGCACACATAACAACCAGAACACCTGCACCCTAACGATTGGCCGCGCTACGGCAGCGTGGTTGTAATTCCCGCCTATCTGACTGAGTTCACATGCCAACGCGCCAGCCTGAGCGCTCGCCAGTGCCGCTGTTTCCACAAGTACCAGTCGAAGCACGAAGCACGAAACGCCAAGCACGAAGCCGTCACAGGAAGCCGAGTATTGTAGGTGCCTTATGCCGACGAATCCTGTAGACGCTGGCCGCAAAGGTGGTCAGTCGCGCTCTGATGCCAAGCTCGCAGCAGCGCGTCGCAACGGATTTCAGCGAGCAGTTGAGACGCTGAAACCGAGTGACGAAACCACAACCGACATCGTGAGCGCAAAGCCACTCCTATTTGTGCATGCGAAGCGAGACGTGGACTCGTGAGCAGGAATAGCACCCCGTGGTGGCGGAGTACCTGCGTGCCTCAATCAGCACCCCGTGCCTACCAGAATCTCCAAGGGCGTTTTTGTAGAAGGCCGTCCGCCACGGTTTTTACACACAAAGTCGATATTCATGTTTGTGTTTCACAGGTGTTACAAGTTCAGGAGCCAACAAGATGGGCAGAAATCGGACGCCAACCGCAATCCTAGATGCACGTGGAAGTTTCATCGCGAACCCAAGTCGAAAAAGACCTAACGAACCTGACGGCGGAAGGCCGCTCGGCGGACCACCTAAGCACTTCGAAGAAGCCGAAGCAGAACTGTGGAAGGAATTGAAGCGAGATTTGCTACCGGGAGTCGCGAAGAAATCTGACCGCCACGCCTTCGAGACTCTCGTGCTGCTGAAGCTGCGCGAAAGGGGTGGCCTTATTCTCGCTGCCGACCGTGGTCAGATGATTACGCTGTACGCGCAGTTCGGCTTGACGCCTGCGTCGCGCAGCAAGGTTTCAGTGCCAGCCGCACCGAAGTCTTCGTTATCGGATTTCCTCAACAAGAGCCGCCCACGAGAGACGGCAGATCAACGCTCCACGGAACCTTTAGACGCATCGCTGCCGAACTAGAAGCGGGGTCAGTTGAGTCTGTATTCTTCGTTGTCTTCTTGCATGATGTGCCAGTTCAACCCGGTGTGGTCTGGTTCGCTTTGAAGGCACTGAGCGAAACGCGTTTCGTATTTTCCAGTGGAATCCGACCACCTAATTGCGCCGATTCCACAAAGTGCCAGTATGCCTGCTTTTATTTTCACAACATCGTCCGCAGTTAGCGGCACACCTTGACCCGTGTGGTATCCACCTGTCACGGAGTGCGCGGTCAATGAACCGCCGGGCCCGTAGAACCTCAATTGTTTCTGGTGGTCTTTGAACACAGAGTTCGCTCTCTCGTTAGGAACTAGCAAGACAAGGCCCGCATCGGACGGGCGCTGTACCGTAAAATCACCAGAATTGCGAAACGCGAACACCACAGTCGGAGCTAATTGTGGTTGCAGGTGCATTGTCAGGTCAGGGAATCCATGCCCTGCGGTGACGACCTGAGGCTCGTACTCAACGTGAGTATGCTGTTTCGGAGAAGGCGTCGGCGGAACGGTTATCTGGGGGTTAAAATTTACGACTGGCGGTGGCTGCGGCTGCTCCGTGTTGTGCTGAATCCTGTCGAGCTGCGCTTGAAGCGACTTCTGCGTACTTCCGGCGCGAATTGCCGCATACACCGTCAGAACTACGCCGATAGCGCCAACTACCCCTATGATGAAGGCGATTTTTAATTTGTGGTCAGTCACAGACACCCAGACCGCGTAGACGGTAACAAAAAGTTGGCAGAGCGCAATCGCCGCGACAATCGTTATATCCGACCACATTCTGGAGCACCTCAGTTTGGACGGTGGCAATTCTACCACCGCACCAATCAGCGCTCGAAAAATCCGGAAAAAGAAAATCTTCTTAGAAATCTTCCGAACTGACGTTCGACAGTAACTCGTCCGATGTGAAGTAACTCCTTTTGCCATCACTGACTTAGTCTCTCTTAATTTTCCTTCCACGTTTCCAGTGGCCGTCACAGCAACAGGAAAGTCTGCGAAGCCTTGCGTCGTCCTACTCCTTCGAGCGGCGGCAATCGGCCACGCACCTTTCCAGCGTCCATCGACGCACTACGGGTGACATCGTTCCAAGGAAAACCGCAATGGACTCGAAGATTCTGAATACCAAGAAAGCTGAACTCATCGCCGCGCAAGAGCTGATGCTCAAGGCTGCGATGGATGCCAGCGTGAAACTCACCGCTGCTCAGGAAGAGCAGTACACAAATCACACCGCAGAAATCAACTCCATCAACCAGACTCTGGTTCGCTTGGCCGAAATCGAGAAAGGCAAGAAAGAAGTTGCTGCGCCGACCAGCGAAGCGTTCGTACCGACCGCCAGCAAGAATGGCAAGAAGGTTCTGTCCGCTGCGTATGAGAAAGCGTTCTGGAACGCACTCGCGACGCGCAACTTCACCAACGCCGCATTGGCGGAAGGTGGAACTGCCGCTGACGGTAGCTATCTCGTTCCGGCTCAGACCGACCCGTCCATCCCTAACTTGGCGTTGATTGAAGCGAGCGCTCGTTCTTTGTCTCGCGTCATGACCACCGAAATGAACATCGTGTTCCCGTACCAAGCGAGCCGTGGCGTCGCCGCAGCGAAAGCCGAGTCAACCAACTCGGGAACTAACGCATTCGCGACGAACGTTCCGACGTTCGCTAACACCACTCTGGGTGCTTATCAGTATGGCGACCAAATCAACGTGTCGTGGGAACTGTTGCAGGACGTGAAAGCGCTGCAAGACTTCGTGTCGGCTGAACTCAACCGCATGATTGTCACTCTGGAAGAAGTGCAGTTCGTTGTGGGTGGTACGAACGGTGCCTCTTCGCCGCTCGGCTATCTCGAAGGTGGCATCGCTCAGTCTACCGCTGCGCTGACCATCAACAACGTTCTGACTCTGACGGGCGCTCTGCGTCAAGCGTACTACGCGAACGCGAAGTTCTTGGCTAACCGCCAGACCATCATCGCGCTGTACAAGGCCCAGATTGCCAGCTCGCAGTTCCAGAACTATATCCAGTACGACGCCAGCGGCAAATGCACGCTGCTCGGCTTCCCGGTCGCGTTCTCGTCCGAGATGCCCGTCTACTCTGCTTCGCCCTCCGTCAGCGGCGCACTCATCTTCGGTGATTTCTCTGCCGGATGGGTAATCGGTGATCGTGGCGGCTCTGGTATTCGCGTGAAGGTTCTGGATCAGGTTCTCGCCGCCAACGGCCAGACCGCGATTCTGGGCTACAAACGTGCCGACCAGCGCTGCATCCTCACGGAAGCCACGCAGGTGATGACCATCAACGGCTAAGTCTGAGGCGGGCGACGTTAACCGACGCGCCCGCTCCACACGCTTACAGCGCGGGGTTGCTCCTGCGCTCAGTCTTGGGGAAGGTGCCTCAAACACTTTCCCTGAGCAACCTTTTGAGGGGGTTGGAGACTTGTTGAGCAAGGCACAGCAATACATCGACGACGTTCTCGACGGCACGCAGGTCGTTGGCTCGTGGATGAAAAAGACAATACTGCGCCACGTCTCCGACCTCAAAACAGGGGCAGAGCGTGGCTTGTATTTTGACGCCAGCGCTGGCGAGTACGTCGCGCAGTTTATCGAGACCTTCTGCACTCCACCGAACCAAGACACACCGATGGTGCTTATGGCGTGGCAGCACGCCGTACTTTTCATTCTCTACGGATGGAAGCGAATAGCAGACGGCTCGCGCAGGTTCCGTCGAGCATACCTAGAAGTCGCAAAAAAGAACGGCAAGACAGCATTCGTCGCCGCGCTCTGTCTCTATCACCTGATTGCCGATGGCGAACGGTCGGCGCGGTGTTTTATTGCTGCGACGACAAGGAAACAGGCTGGAATTTGTTTCAAAGAAGCAGTGGCGATGCGAAATCGTCACCCAGAACTCAAGGCTGCAATCGAGCAATCTGGTAACGAGCCTGTTCACGCGCTGCACTTACCCGCGACAGGCTCTCGGCTCAGCGCAATGTCGAGAGACGGTGACAGCGAAGACGGCGCGGTCGTTTCATTCGCGTGCTTGGATGAGCTACACCGCTGGAAGTTAGGCAGCAACATCTACTCCGTCCTTCGCTACGGCGGCAGAACGCGTAAACAGCCGCTGATGTTTGAAATCACGACTGCTGGCTCGTCAGCGGGCGGAACATCGCTATGTTGGGCTGAGCGCGAGTACGGCACAAAAGTTCTGGACGGGCACGTCATCGACGACGAGTTCTGTCCGTTCATCTTTTCGATGGACGACAAAGATGATTGGAAGGATTCGAACAACTGGATAAAACCAAACCCTTCGCTCGGGGTTCTGCTCGATATCAACACAAGTAAGAAGGAATTTAGCGAGGCACAAGGAAAGCCGACTGCGTTAGGCGAGTTCAAACGATTCTGTCTGAACATGTGGTCGAGCGAAGCGGAGAACCCAGCAATTGAGCTGAGCAAATGGGACGAGTGTTGTCGTGAAGACCTAGGAGCGCACCCCGACCCTGTACGCCTTCGACGCGAGTCCATCGCTGCACTGAAAGGCCGTCGCTGTTTTGCAGGCGTCGATTTGGCGCCAAAGCTAGATACATCATCGCTCGTCCTTCTGTTCCCGCCCGACAAAGACGGCGAGAAGTGGCGGGTGATTCCGTGGTTCTGGTGCCCGCAGGACAACATTGAGGGTCGCGTGAAGAAAGACCGCGTGCCTTACGACCGTTGGTCTGAAGACGGATTCATTACCACTACCGAAGGCAATCTGACCGACGTTCGTTTTATTTCGGACGCAATCATCACGATTAACAAGACGTTCGACCTTGTTGAGCTAGCTTACGACGATGCGTGGTCGTCGGAACTAATCAGGATGCTCGGCGAAGCGGGCTTTCCGATGCAGAAGTTCGTTTCCTATCCGCAGAGTCACGTCAAGATGAACGGGCCGTGCCAGGAGTGGATGAGAAAGATTCTGCGAAACGAGTTCGCACACGACGCAGACCCTGTCATGCGCTGGCAGGTGAGCAATCTTAGGTGGAACACGCAATCCAGCACGAAGTTCATCAAGCCTGACCGCGACTCTAAGCGAGAAAAGATTGACGGGCCAGCCGCGATGATTATGGCGCTGGCGCGAGCGACTGACCCTGCAAATCAGAAGAAGAAACAGGCTTTCTGGTCAGTAACGTCGAAGTGAAAAAGACCTGTCACAGATTCTAGGGATATCAGCGGGTATATAGGACGGTAATAACATGGGTTTCAACCTAACTGGCCTTCGCAATGCGTGGGCAGCTATCAAGAACGATGGCGGCACTTCGACGCTCGCCGCTCCATCCGCCGATTTTGTTCGCGGCCTGATGGGTTTCCCTACAGCATCGGGCAAGGTGGTAACTCGCGAGACGGCCATTCGTGTTGCGTCTTTTCTCGCAGGCGTGAAGATGCTCAGCGCCGACATTGCCAAAATGCCGTTGGTGTTGCGCTCGCGCACCGAAGTAAAAGGCCGTGTTCGAACACAGTCCGCCATTACCAACCCGCTCTACACGCTTCTGAAAGATTGTCCGAACGCTTTGCAGACTTCGTACCAGATGCGCTGGTTCCTTGCATCGCAACTCATCATGGCTGGCAATGCCTTCTGCCAAATCATACGGAATAGAAAGGGCGACATTATCTCGCTCTGGCCTGTCAACGCATGGAACATGGTGCAGCAGTGGGACAGAGAAGTGCCGGGAACGCCCGTTCTCTTTTGGCGCTACACCGACGGCGCTGGCAACATACGACGCTTCGAGCAGGCTGATATCTGGCACACGACGAGCGTGAACCTTGAAGGTATGGGCATTGAGGGAACCGCAATCACCGTGCTCGCCAAGGAAGCGCTCAGCGTCTTGATGGCTGCGGAAGAAACAGCGGGACGACAGTTCGCGAACGGTCTCGGCATGAGCGGTTTTCTCTCCGCACCGCCCGAGTCGAGCATCACTGAAGTTGAAGCACAGAACACCGTTGACAGACTCAAGAAAGATTTTTCAGGTTCGCAGAACGCGGCCAAGTTCTCCATTCTCCCCGGCGGTTTGAAGTGGGAAAAGATGTCATTCAACGCAGCCGAGTCGCAGTTGCTCGAATCGAGAAAGTGGAATGCCGAAGAAGTTATTCGCTTGCTCGGCGGCGCACCGCTGCTCGTGAAGCTCGGCATGGGCGCACAGAACTCTACCTACGCATCTAGCTCTGCATTTCTCGACGAGTATTACAACACTTCGCTGCTTCCGTTCTGCGTTTCGTTCGAGCAGACAATCATGCGCGATCTGATTCCACAGAAAGACCGTGCCACGCTCTACGCCAAGCACGACGCCAACATTATCCTACGCGGTTCACTGCGTGAGCGAGCAGAGACCTACAAAATCCAATTGGAGAGCGGTCAGATTTGCGGAAACGAAGTGCGTATCCAAGAAGACATGGACACCGTTGACGGTCTCGACTACTTCCAGTTGCCTGCGAACTCTGCCGTGTTCAATCCCGACACGCAGGAGATTTACATTCCGGGCCAAGACCTTCCCGGTAAAGAGACTGACGCCGACGACGCGGCTGCAAAGCCAGCGCCAGCGGTTTCCGAGAAGCCGTCAGCAGCAACAGCACGTCTCGCCGCGATTGCAAACTCGCTCGCAGAGCGCGTGCTTCGCAAAGAGTCGAAGGGCGGCAAACTGGATCCCGAGTTCGTGTCAGACGTTCTCAACATCAGCGTCGAGAATGCAACCGTTTATCTCTGCGATAGAAAGAGCGGAGCGATTACCGCCGATACAGCAAAGTCTGCTCTCATAGCGCTGATTACGAACGCAGATGCCAACCGAGACTCTAGCGGTCGGTTTGCGACTGGTGGCAGCGGCGGCGCTCACGAGCTTCTAAAGACCGCAGCCGTTCACGACCAGTTGACTAAGCTCTATGCGGAAGCATCGCCGTCATATCACGGCACCGACAAAATCGAGCACAGCTTCACAGTAGATGGAGCTGGGCAACCTAGAAATATTCAGTCGAGCCACGACAGCGCTAAGAGTTCTGTCACGGTTCACCCCGGCGACAAAACGATAGTTCATTCGCATCCCAACGGAACTGACCCGAAGCCGTCGGACGCTGACATTGCCATCGCAAAGCAGTTTGGAATACCGAATTACGAACTGAGCCACAACCAACTGTGGGTAGCCAATCCTGACGGTACGACAGCGAAAGTTGGCGACGTGTCGTGGAGCAATGGCGACCTAGATATTAAGTGGAAATAAGAAGGGACCAACATGACTACCAAAGACACCAAGTTCTTCATGGCAGTTAAGACCGCTGACGTATTGGCGCTCGACATTTTCGACGCTATCGGCGAGAGCATGTTCGAGAGCGGCATCACTGCATCTGCCGTGTCCGACGCCATCAAGGCCGCTGGAGATTTTTCCAGCGTGAACGTCAGCATCAATTCGCCGGGCGGCAGCTTGTTTGACGGCGTTGCGATCTACAACACGCTCAAAGCGTGTGGCAAGCCTGTGACCGTCAACATTGTCGGTCTAGCTGCATCAGCCGCGTCGCTCATCGCGATGGCTGGCGACAAAGTGACGATGCAACTCGGCACACAGCTAATGATTCACCGCGCTATGGCGATATCTGCTGGCTACTCAAACGATATGCGGAAGATGGCCGACACTCTCGATGCCGTTTCCGCCAGCGCTGCTGACATCTACGTCGCAAAGACTGGCATGTCGAAAGATGCGGTGCTAACGCTGATGGAAGCTGAAACGTGGATGAGTCCCGAAGAAGCCGTTGCACAAGGCTTCGCGACTTCGGTCAGCAAGGACAAGGCGAAAGTCACGAACTCGTTCGACCTGTCCGTGTTCAAGAACACTCCCGTTGAATTTCAGGTCAAGACCAAGGAAGTCGATGGCGAAAATCTGACTTCCGAAGACTTCGTCTGGTGCGGCAACCCGCATGACACTTCGACGTGGGCGCTGCCGTGGAAATTCTCTACCGAAGAAAAGACGCAGTCGCACCTGCGCGACGCGCTATCGCGTTTCGACCAAGAGGAAAAGATTCCCGCCGCGTCGAAGCCTGAAGCAAAAGCGAAACTGGTTCGCCTCTGCACAGAGCACGGCATCACGGTGTCAGAGCCGACCGCAGCAGGCCCGACTGCGTCACTCAACGATGTGCAGCTAGACATCATGCAAAAGCGCATTGAACTTTTGAAAAGAAGGAAGTAACCCATGTACGAGCAGATAATCACGCCGCGCTCTAATCCTGTTGTGCTTCCCGCTGACCTTGCGTCGTTCGGGCGCTTCGACTTGCCAGAGCAGTACACCAGCTTGTCGCCGCTCGTGCCCAATTCGGATTACACGTTGCTTCAGACCTTCATCGACGCGGCCAGCGACCAAGTAGAGCAGCTCGCTGCGACGGCGATGATTACCGAGACTATGGTTTTGACCTTTGATTTCTTTCCCGGTCAGGCTGACCCGCGCCAGTTGTACAACTACGAGCTTGGACTTTTTAACCAGACGCCTTGGTGGTGGTTCGGTTTCCAAACACAAGACTCAATCGAAATAGTGAGGCGTCCTGTTCAATCGAGCCTTTCGCCGCTCGTCGCGCCTGTCATAACGTACAACGACACGACGGGTGCGTTGCAGACACTCGACCCGTCCACCTACACGGTGAACTACAACAAAATCACTCTGAACGTCGGCTGCACGTGGCCGCTAACCGACCGACGCCAAGATTGCATTCAAATAACGTACACGGCTGGCTATGGCGCCACGTCCGACACGGTGCCTTCGCAACTGAAGCTGGCTGTGATGTTTCTCGCAGCGCACTTCTACGAGAACCGATCTATCGCCACCGTCGAACCAACTTCAGAAATATACATGACGCTCTGTTCTCTGCTTTCGAGCTATCGCAGCTTCAGGATTCCAAGGTAAACCATGTTCACGAAAAGAATATCAACTGGCGTTCGATACAAGACCGCGAGCGAACTGAACTGCCTCATCACATTTCAAAAGGCTGTCGGCGCTGAGAATGACGGCACTCTAAACCCGCCTACGACCGTGTGGACTGCTCACGCGAACATTGCGATGTGGCGCGGGCGGGAAGACGACAAAACGCAGCAACGCAATGCGGCGTCGAGTTTCAAAATCACCATGCGCTATTCGAAGCAGTTCGTGCCAACTTCGGATATGACAATTCTTTATCACGGCCAGACGTACAACATCGAGAGCGTCAGCGACATAGACGGCCAGCAAGTACAAATTGAAATCTGGGCATGGATAGAGAACGACGGTTTGAACGCGTAACACTTCACGGTCTCATTAGAAGGTGCATTTTGTTCGAAAAAGGAATCTACGAGCTAATATCGCAGGACTCAGGCGTCAATGCTCTGGTGAATGGCCGTGTCTACTGGATACTGCAAACGAAAGGCACCAGCGTGCCGAGCATCGTGCTTAGCATCGTTGCGACTGGCGACACCTATTCGCTTAACGGCGCGAGCGGCCTGCGCGATGCACTGATTCAAGTGGATGCCTACGCCAGCAACTACTACGACGCTCGCGCAACTTCGCGAGCAGTGCGACTGCTGCTGGAAAATTACTCAGGAAATATGCCTGACGCCGACGCGACACAGGTCATTGGTTGCGTCGTTGAAAAAGACTGGGACATGCCGTTCGAGACTGGCGCAAAAGGATTCGTTTACAGAGCGCTACTCGAAGTTCGGATGCACTACTACGACACGAGCCTGCCAGTAAGTTCGCCGAGCAACCCCTACGCCACTTTGGACGGCGGCACTGGTACGGAAAACGATAACAGCGAAGTCACAGAAGCACAGGTTGACGGCGGCACAAGCTAGAACGTTACTCCCGCCGTGGTGGCGGAACAAAGAGGATAATGTGAGCGAACTTTTCAAAATCTTACCGCGTCGGATGCCGCAGGCAAGCCTGCCAACTTACGCTACCAACGGCGAACTCATCATCACGACCGACACGAATCTAATTTATGTCGGTAAAGGCCCTAGCACGCCTATTCAGCAGGTTGGCGGCGGTAGCAGCACTACGCTGCCGACTGGCAGCGGCAACAAGATTGTCGCGACACCTGCTGACGGCTCGTCCGCAGCATCTGCGCTGCGCTCGCTCGTTGCTGCTGACATTCCCGCTTTGCCCTATGATGCTTCTGGCTTGGCTGCATCAGCGCTCTCTACTGCTCAGTCTTTTGCAACGTCCGCAGTCGCTGCCGAAACATCCCGCGCCGAAACCGCTGAGGGTCTTCTCGCTCCGAAAGCGTCACCGACTTTTACTGGAACGGTGAGCGGTATTACTGCCGCGATGGTAGGAGCCGATGCGTCAGGCGCAGCGGCTGCGGCTGTGGCGACCGAAGTCACAAACCGAAACACTGCGATTGCGGTCGAGACTTCACGCGCCGAAACCGCCGAAGGTCTTCTCGCGCTGAAAACGACTACAGTAAACGGCCATGCTCTATCGGCAAACGTCATCGTGTCAGCTTCTGACATAACTACTGGAACACTTCCACACGCTCAGCTTCCTACGTTGCTGAGCGGTGACATTCCGAACAACGCTGCGAATACGAGCGGTTCTTCGGCGAGCTGCACAGGCAATGCTGCGACTGCGACTAACCTTGCGGCTGCTGTTGCTCTTCCGGCTGGAACGACCGCGACCACACAAGCAGCTCTCGACAATTCTCTGAAACTGGCGACGACGGCATACGCTGATGCGGCGGTAGGTGTCGAAAAGGCAAGAGCACTCGCTGCTGAAACACTACTCGCGCCGATAGCATCCCCAACTTTTACTGGCACGGTGGGCGGTATCACTTACGCAATGCTTTCAGGAAGCCCAGCATGGAATGTAGAAGGAAACGCGACCGGAAACATGGCGATATCGAACGCCGCATTCACGACGACATTCAATCAAACGGCTGCGGTTGCGTGGCTGTGGGCAAACACGACAGCGGCAACAGGCAGCACTATCAACGCAAGCCCGCTGCTCGAATTAGCGGCTCAGTATTACACAGGCTCTGCTTCGGCAACCGACACGTGGACAATCGGAACATCGCTAGCCGCTGGCACCAACGCCGCTAGTGTTCTCAACATCACGCACAGCGGTTCAAGCGGCCAAGCGACGGTAATGTTGCCCGCGGGAGCAGCGGGCAAGCCAGCCCTCCAATTTACCGGGGCAAGCACAGGAGTCGGTTTGTCGCAATCCGCAGCTGGCGGCGGTTATCTAGCATCGTCTGGAGTTTTAGATATACAGACTTCCGCAGGCGTGTCGTCAATCTGTATAGCGCCCAATGGCGCCAGCGGCGTCTTGATGGCGGTCGGTTACTACAGCGGCGGTCTTGCAGCAGGCACCATTACGATGTGCGGCAATGTCAATGGCAGCAGCGTCCCTTCAATGACGCTGGGAAACATGAATGCCAGCGCATTTAATCAACATGGCGGGAACTCCACAGGTATTGCGTTCGGCACGGGGGCGGGAACAGGCTACGGCAACTTGCAGTGGATACCGTCCGCTGGCTCGAACAATTTCGCCGCCGTATCAATCGCTCCTGGCATCAACAGCACCGCCGTGCTTGTAACCCAGACTATAACGTCTTGCACTATTACTTCAGCGACAGCGGCTACTCTGACCGTCACGACCGGAACAAACTACACGGTCGGCGCGACGATTGTTGTCAGTGGCCTTACTGGTGGCACTAACACTCAGCTAAACGGCACGTGGGTAATTGCATCAACAGCGGCGACTACTGTAGTCATCACAGGCTCCGGCTGGACGACGCACACGGCGGCGGCAGATTCCGGCACTATAACCCAAACGCCCGGAACATACGCAGCGCTTCGCATCGCACCTGTAGAAACGGCAGCACCTTCGGGGGTAGTTCACAAGCTGATCGACTGCTACGCAGGCGCTGCTGGCACGACGCCAATGTTCTCGGTTGACAACAAGGGCAACGCTGTTCATGCAGGCTATATCGTCCTTTCAACTACAACATCGCCAACATCGGCGGCGACCGCTGGACAAACGGGACAGATCGCGTGGGACTCGGGAAAGATTTATGTCTGCACATCTGGCGGCGCAGCGGGAGCTGCTACATGGAAAGCGGCGACATTGACAGCGGTCTAACTTGAACTACAAACTGCCGCACTACGAAGTCCAAAGGAGCACCATGATTAAGCTCGACACAGCATTCATAACAGGCATCGTATCGACGATGGGTGGAGCGACGACTACGGTCACTACCGACACGCTCTTCGTTTCTTGCGTCCGCATGGACTTCACAACAGGTGCGCTCTATGCCACGATTAAGCGCGGGACAGGCACGCCGTTTGTTCCAAACATGGACGACCTTGATATCTGCGTTAACCCTGACGGTTCGTTCGTTTCTACCGATAGCTCGTGGACTGGCTCGGTAGTTTCAGTTCCAGCTCTGGTCGCGCAACTGAAGGCAGAGTTCGACCAATTCATTCTTGCGTCGGGCAAGGTGACGGGAACGGCGGAATAAGAGTGCCTATCGTCATCAAGGGCTTGTCGGAGCTGTCGGAGATGCTCACACACGAAAGCGTTCGCACAGCGAAGCGCTATCTAGTGAACTGCGCCGCACCAGCTGCACAAGTCGTCGTTGACGCAGCGGAAGCGTCAGCGCCTGTCGGCGCGACGGAGAGATTGTCGCATCTCATCGGCTATCAGACGCGTTTCGAAGGCGATGACGACGGAACTACTTTGAAGGTGCAAATTGGTCCGCTGAAGGGCGCTCAGTCTCACTACGGCTCGCTGCAAGAGTTCGGCACGCGGTTTCAGGCCGCGCAGCACTGGCTGTCGAGAGCGTGGGAATCCTGCCAAGACAGATGCCTGAGCGTGTTCGCGACCGAAGCGCTTGCGCGGCTTGCCGACATGGAAGAGAAGCAAAAATAGCCTAAACCGCCAACTCACCAACAGACCCGTTTAACCGCCGTCACATTCTACGGCTATACCGATGGCTCTTCCTTCGGTAAGCGTAGTCATGCCCGTTGGCGCTGGCGCTCGGTTCTTCCGCGTCGCGCTCAGTTGCTTCCTCAATCAGACCTATACAGGGCGACTCGATGTTCTCGTGCTCGACAACAGCACGCAGCCGATAGAACACCTGTTGCCGCAGGACGAGCGCGTCAAATATCTGCGCTGCGAGCGAATGTCTATCGGAGCGCTGCGGAACCTTGGAGCGGCGCACACGGTTGGCGACATCATCGTCAACGGTGATGAAGACGATTGGTCGAGTGCAGACCGCGTTGCGGTTCAGTTGGAGCGCCTACAAGCGGCTGGTAAGTCAGTAACCGGATTCCACAACCTTCTTTTCTACGACACGTCTGACCAGCGCTGCTACCGCTACCAGTACGGCGGTCACCCTCCTTACGCGGTAGGAACGTCTCAGATGTACACGCGCTCGTGGTGGGGACAACACCCGTTTCAAGCAATCAGCAAAGGCGAAGACTTCTGGTTTCAGAAGGACGCTGCCGACGCAGGCCAGCTTGACAGTTGCGATTGCGGCCAACTCGCTGTAGCTCGCGGCCACGGAGACAGTACCTGCCCGCCGTCATTCGGTCGAAGCGCGTTTCCGCTAGTCCCTAGCACTTCCCTGCCGCGTGAGTTCTGGCTGGCCGTCACAGCTCGCGGATAGAGAGACGGGGAATCCCGCGATTTCTGCCTTTAACGGCGAATAGAGAAAGTCAACTTTGCAGCACGCCCTTCGGGGCAGAAAAGAGCACACCATGAGCGTACCTTTTATCGGACTAGGAACACAGGTCGAGTTTGCCTCTGTTCTGTCGCCCGCCTCTTTCACGAATCTCTTAGGCGTCACTAGCGTCGCATTTTCGGGCGATAAGACGAGCACCATCAAGACCACAAACATGCTGACCACGTCAGGCGTCGATACCTACATTTCGGGGACGACCGAACCTGGCACCGTTGACGTGAAAGCCCTTCTGCAACCGGGCGATGCGTCCTTGATTGCTCTCGAAGCGCTCCGCAATTCGGGCGCGGCTGTTCCGTTTGAAGTGGTTTATCCGCTATCTCTCGGCAGCGTGACCTTCAGCGGCATCGTCGAGTCCATCACGCGCAGCATTCCTTTGGACAAAGAAGCTGTTGTGGACATCAAGATCAAGATTACTGGCGTCGTAACCGCCAGCAACGGATAAGAACGCCCGAACAAGATTACAGCAGGCGACCCGCCTGTGAACTCGCGGAGAGTGTGTCTCCCAGCATGCTCTCCGCTGCAAGTTAAGACCGCAAGGCGAATAACAGTAAGTGAACACTGAGGAAATTATGTCCAGAGAAACTACCGTTCAATCGGCAGTGACCCCGACTTTTAGCATCGTCATCAACGGCGAAGACGCCGCAGGCAACCCGACCACAAAGACGTGGAAGCTGTGCCTTGACTATCGAGCGCTGGCAGCAATCGAAGACGCCACGAATCGCGACCTGAAGAAAATCGAAAACTGGAAAGACATTTCTAGCGGTAAAGAGTTCCCGCAAATCATTCACTGCTGTCTGCGTCGCTACAACCCCGACGTGACGCTCGATGACGTGCTTGAGAACCTTAACCCGCAAGCGCAACTGCCTTTGAGCGATGCCCTATTCTGCATCACGTTTCCGGGCGTCGTCGAAGCGTTCAAGAAGCAGAAAGAAGACGGTGCAACTGCCGTCCCAAACGAACAGACGGCGACTCAGAGCACATAGAGCCGCCAGTAGAAACATGGCAAGAATTGTGGGCGGTCGCTCGCTATGACTTGTCGTTGAGTTGGGAAGAATTTGAAGAGCTGACGCCGAGCATGTTCAACGCTTTATGCAAGCGTCGGAACATTCACTTCAAGTACGACCGCTTCGCAGCGGGAATGATTTGTAGCGCAGTATACAACGTCAACCGCGCAGGCGCTGATACACCGATGCTGAGTGCGTTTGACTTCATCAGAGAAGAGAAGGACACGGCTGCAAAAGAAGAGACCAGGAAGATTAAGGCCCTCATTAAGCAGGTAGTCGGGCAGCTACCGAGCGACACACCGAAAGACAAGCTGAACGTTATAAGAAGCAGGACTATCGCATCTTTGAAATCGCAAGGACGACAGGACGCCGAAGAGTTGTTCGACAGTTGCTGGCCGACCCTGAAGCCGAAGGAGTAGAGCACGATGCCAGTCGTAGGGACACTAACCGTTGATTTAGTCGCGAACACGGCGACCTTCACCGCTGATTTAGGAAGGGCTGGAAACAGCCTTGAGGATTTTGGCAAGAAGGCCAACGAAGCTGGCGACGCGATGGATTTTTCCATGCGCGAAGCTCGTGGTTCCATGATGTTAGTCGGCGAAGAGCTGGGCATTCATCTTCCACGAGAGCTGCGAACGCTACTCGCGGAAATTCCTGGCATCGGTGTTGCGTTCGCTACGATGCTTCCTATCATCGGCGTTGTAGCGGCAATCGCAATCGTCTCAAAACTCATCGAGAAACACAGAGAAGCGCTTCAAGAGTTGTCCACCGCATCTGCATCCGTCGATGGAGCAATTCAGAAGAGCACGACAGCCACGAAGACGAAACTGCTCGAACTAGATGTGGAGTTCGACAACCTCACAAAGAATCACGCAAAAGCGCTCATCGACGAGATGAAACTGCTCGACGCCGTGACGCTAGAGCATCTGGCTGCGGAGTTCGAGAATCTCGCGAAGCTCGGCGACAAGGTATTCGAAGGCGCTGAAAAAGCCGAGACCAGTTTCTGGTTCGGCGGTCAGTTCAACAGTGCTGCAAAGCAGGTCAAAGAAGACCTAGACAAATGGAACACCAGCTTTGAGTTGCTTCTCTCGACAGGCAGCAAAGCTGAAGTGGCGTCAGCCGCTACGCAGCACCTTGCCGATGTCACCGCAGCGCTGAGCAAAGAACAGGCTCTTGCAGGCAAGGAGACGGGCCACAAAGACCGTGTTGAAGCGCTTCAGCAAGAACTGCATCTCGCGCAAGCCCTTCAGCAGGAGTATGCCAACGCCGACGCCATCGAAGGCAAGCAGAAGAAAGTTGACGTGCAGAAAGATGCTAACCAAGAAGCGCAGCGCCAAGAAGGAATCTACCGCGAACAGCAAACCGGACTCAAGAAGCGTCTCGATGCTGAGTTCGAATTTACTAAGAAGAAGTTCCTAGCCGCTGAAGAAGCTGCTAAGAAGACGGCGCATCTCGACGCGCAAATTGACGAAGAGCAGATCGCGGCGACCCGCGCTGTCTCAGAAGAAATTCTCAGAAGCCAAGAAAAGAGCGAAGCCGAAGAACTCAAGCAATCAATTGCAATGGCGAAGTTGAAACAGTCGGCACAGGAGCAAGAAGCAAAGCACGCTCTCGTAATGCACCAGTCGAACGCGAAGCAGGTAATGGATGCTGAAATTAAGGCCGCCAACGACCGCACACAGATTGAGACCAGAGCACTCGACAAGGAGATTGCGGACCTTCAGAAATACGGCGACAAGGAACTAGCGAAGATTCAGGAACTCGAAAACAAAAAGAAGCAAATCGTTCAGCAGAACGAAAACCAGATAGTGAAGATAACCGAGACGGCGGAAGAGCAGAAATTGCGGCTTATTCAGCAGGCGGAAAACAGAACCGCAGACGCGATTGCCAAGACCGCAGCTAGGAGCATCGTCGAAGGAAAGAGCATGGTCGCCGCATTCGAGCAGGTCGGCAAGCAGATGTTGGAGACCGCACTTACCAACCTTCTTCAGATGGAGACGATCACAGGGCGCGAAAAGCTCATGCACGCCGAAGGCGCTGCTACAAAGGCATTTCACATGGCGCCCTTCCCGTTCGGGCCGATTGCGGCGGCGGCAACATTTGCAGGCGTCATGGCATTCGCTAACGGCGGTCTCGTTCCCGGTTCGGGTTCAGGCGATACCGTGCCAGCAATGCTAAGCCCCGGTGAGACGGTCGTCAGCAAGCAATTAACCGACAGCGTTCGCAACAACAACACTACGAACAACAAGGGTGGCGATGTTCATGTTCACACCACGGTGCATGCGGTGGATGCTTCCGGTTTCGAAGGGCTGCTCACAAAGCACGCGAACGTTGTGGCGAAGCACGTCAAGACTCAGATGCGGAAAGCGAACAGGTAAAGAGCTATGTCTTATCCAGTAATGCCGACCCTCCCATTGAGCATGGCAAAAGGTTTGAAGAAATCGCCAGTGTTCAACACTGCTGCCCAGAAGGTGGCGGCGCAGCGCGGCAACAGCGCAGTCAGCCTGACGCCCTACGCAACGTGGGATTTCGAGTTCGATGTGGACCGAATCACAGGTAATGAAGCCGCAGCAGCATCGGTTGTCGCTCAGTTCATGGGCACCTTCATGGCGTGCAACGGAACCGCTCAGCTTTTTCTCTTCACTGACGCTCAGGACAATGCAGTCGTATACGCGAACAGCGGGATGTTGGACGTAACGCCCGCGTCTGCGACACCTATGGGAACAACTGGTAACGGCGTGAGCACTCAGTTTCAACTCGCTCGCTCAATCGGCGGCGTCGCTTGGGACATCGTGCAGAACACAAACGGCTCGCCAGTAATCAAGGTGAACGGAGTAACGAAAACTGCGGGCACGGATTACACCATCAGCAGTACTGGCGTAGTCACATTCGCTGTCGCGCCCGGCTCTATCTCGCCTCTTGTCACGCCTACGCTGACATGGCAAGGCAGCTTTTATTTCCTGTGCAGATTCTCTGAAGACACCCTCGATGCAACTCGTGTGTTCACCATCAACAGCGGGACCGACCAGTGGGATATTTCGTCGGTGAAGTTCAGCTCTGAGTTCGTGTAAGCCGTAACAGCTCACGGATACAGAGACGGCACCTTATGAAAAGACTGATGAGTTCGACGCTGGTCGGTTGGCTGCAAGCCAACAAGAACTGCTTAAAGGCAGACCTGTTTGCGATTATGCTGCCGACCGGAACGACGATCTACGCGACGGAAGGTCAATTCAAAATCACCATTCCTTCAGGCACCGTCGGCTGGTCTGGCGCAACTACAACGTTCGAGTCTGGGAAGTATGGTCGATGGAGTCGCGGCAGCATTACGTCTGAAGCTGGCTTCAGTTGCAAGTCAAACTCTATGGCTCTGAGCTGTGTGCCGCAGCCAACGACGGTATATCCGAACATGACCATCGGCATGCTCAACGCAGCATTCAACGGTCTGTTCGACGCGGCAACGGTGACGGTTTACACGGCGTACATGGCGCTCGGTTCCTACGGCACGATTCCTGCTGGCGGTATTGAGACGAAGTTCACAGGCACTATCACCAAAATCACAGATATCAACCGACTGAGGGTCGAGTTCGAATGTGCCGACCCGCTTTATCTTTTGAACACGAAAGTTCCAGCACGGCTGTTTCAGGCCAATTGCATGTGGGGGTTCTGCGACTCGAACTGCACTCTCAGCGCGGCGACGTACACACAGGCGTTCACGGCAAAAAGCGGAAGCACGCAGATACTGCTGACACCTGTCACCGCATTCACGCAGGCCGCTGGATGGGCAACACAGGGCGTCGTCAAATGCACCGCTGGCGCCAACTCGGGATTGAGTCAGTCGGTCAAGCTACATGACGCATCAGGAAATCTCGAACTGATGAACCCGTTCTTGCTGCCTGTGAGCGCAGGCGACACGTTCAGCGTCATCGCTGGTTGTGACAAAACACTGCCCTCCTGCAAAACCAGAAAGACGGCAGCAGGTGCTTCGGTCGATAACTCGCTCCAGTTCGGTGGCTTCCCGTTCATCCCGCCGCCGACTTCAGCGTTGTAAGGAGAACCATGCTCTACGTAAAGCAGCGCGACGAAATCGTGAAGGAAGCGTGGGAGTGGTTGAACACTCCGTATCGCGGATGGAGTCGGATGAAGCACTGCGGAGCTGACTGCATCGGGTTTGTCGCTGGTGTGTTTCAAAACACAGGGCATCTCACGGCGCAGGAAGCCGACGCGTCAATACCGAAAGACTACTCACTGCAAATAGGGCAGCATCAGGCTGACACGGAATACATCGACGGTCTGGCGCTCTTCATGCGCGAGATTCGAGAGCACGAAGTCGGCGCAGGTGATGTCGTCATGTTCAAGATGGCGAACGGTCACGCCTTCGCGCACTCAGCGATTGTCGTGAAGTGGCCGCTGGTTCTGCATGCGGTCGCACACGGTGGAGTAAAAGCCGCTGACGCTTTCAAGCACCCGTTGCTCATCGGTGCAGCACGTCGATATTTCACGTTGAAGGACGGACGGTAATGGCAATCGCAGGACAGACACCAGCAACGTCGCGAGTCAATAACATTCGCGTCACCAGCTCATCGCAGGGCAAACCTGTTCCTGCTGCTATGGGACAAGGCAGGCTGCATCAGAGTCTGCTCTGGTTGGACGGTCTCGTGTCGTGGAAGTCTGACATGGGCGGCAAAGGCGGCGGAAAATCAACTGCTGGCTATATCTACGCGAGCAACGTCATCGCCGCACTGTGCAACGGGCCAGTAGCCGCAATCGGAAGCGTTTGGGATGGGCAGACGCAGCTCAGCACGACTTCCAAGAATGACTCTGTCACCATCGCGGCTGTATATGCGCCGTCGTACCCTGTTCAGTTGCTCGCGGATAACGGTGTCTCGCTGGCGACGACGTACAGTGCGACCTATAACGACTTTGGCGCACCTGCTGCTACGGTGCTAAGCGGCACGGATGCTGCTCCGATGAAACTCGTACCATACGGAACTGCTCTGACGACAGGCGAATACTCTATCAATCCCGCCTCTATAGGGACGTTCACGCTGACGGCTGTAGCGAACGCATCAGGCGGCAACACGGTTTACACTGGCACGTTCACGGGCGGCGCTTCACCATATTCGAGCGGCGCGTCAAATGCCTACATCGGTTTTGCTTTCGTCATCGCAGGCTTTTCCAACCCGCTGAACAACGGAACATTCGTCTGTGTAGCGTCTTCTGCATCGAGTGTGACTTTAGCCAATGCTAATGGCGTCGCGCAGACTCATGCGGCTACAGCAGCGGAGACAGGCAACACTTATCACTTCTCATCTGCCGACGTGGGCAAATCGGCTGTCATCAACTACCAGCTCAGCACTCAGGAACTGATGAATCAAGAGACCGACGTTATCCCGTCCGGTCTCGGCATCACGGTCGGCGGGACCTACAATCCGACTGTAGACATGGGCGTCATCTGGTACAGCACCAGCGGAACGCCGGGACCGAACGACATGCAGCCGCTCACGAAGATTACGAGCGGAACGCCGTCAACAGGTCAATACAAATACGCTACGCCGGGAAGCGGTAGCTCGGGTGGAGCGCAGTACACCTTCGCGACGGCTGACATTGGCAAGGAAGTTTTAATTTCGTACAAGTACGAGAACCTGAGCGCCGCAACCAACAACACACCGAACCTTCTCAAGTTTGAGTTGTTCGGCGGTGGCATCAGTCAAGCCATCTGGCCTTTCATTCTGTCAGGTGGAACTTCGGCGATCGGGACGCAGGACGGTGGTCAGTCGCCAAGAGAATCGGCGTTCCCAGGAGCAGCGCTCGGCTACAGCAACACCGCGTATCTCGCCTATGGACCGATGTCACTCGGCTCTGCTGGTGAAATACCCGACATCACCGTCGAAGTGATAACGCCAGATGCGGTCGGCGGCGGCATCGTCGATTGCAACCCGATTCGGTGCATTACGCAGGTGCTCACAAATACTGTGTGGGGCTTGGGTGCTGGCGCGGTTCCCTTTCCCGTATCTGCACTCGACAACGGCTCAACAGGAACTTGGGGTAGCGCTGCTGGCACGCCGGGAACGCGAACGACAAACAGCACGGCTTACAACTGGTTCGCGGCCAACAGCTTTTTCATCTCGCCTGTTCTCGACGCGCAGGATAGCGCGGCCAGTCACATCAGCAAGTGGCTCGAAGCTGGAATGTGCGCTGCTTTCGTTTCCGAAGGTCTGCTCAAGCTAGTTCCCTACGGAACGCAGAGCGCTGCTGGCAATGGTTGCACGTGGGTAGCTCCGTCGTCGGCTGTTGTTGCGCTCGACGATTCGTGCTTCGTACACGCCGAAGGCGTAGACCCTGTAAAGATTTCTCGCGAAGCGTGGCAGGACGGTTGGAACGAAGTGCAGGTCACGTGGAACAACAGAGCATATCAATACTCCGATGAGCTGACGCAGGAGTTCGACCAAGCCTGCATCAACCGATGGGGTTTGAGGCTCGAAGACCCGCAGAGCTGGAACTTCATCACGACATTACCTGCGGCTGTCTTCGCTGCGAACATGCGAGTGAAGCGGTCCGTCAACATTCGCAATCAGTACGTCTTCAGTCTGCCGTTCTGCTATTCGTATCTCGAACCGATGGACATAATTGAAATCAGCACCACGAGCGCGTGGGCAGCGGGCTTGAACAACGTGAATCTTGGCATAACTAATCTGCCTGTTCGCATCAAGACGATTGTTGACGACCCGATTGCAGGTCTGGAGATTACTTGCGAAGACTCGCTCTTCTCTGTAGGTCTTCCTGTCATCTACAACAAAAGCATTTCGGCTGGCGACACGATAGTGAACGCCTACGCAAACCCCGGCAGCTCTGAAGTCGTGATGTTCGAAGCGACGAACCGCCTGACGGGCTACGCAGGCAACCAAATCTGGATGGGTGCTTGCGGGACTTCCGACAACTACGGCAGCACGAACGTCTGGGTATCGCGAGACGGAAGCGCGTACCTTCAGGTTGGAAGCATCGACCAGCAGGCACGCATGGGCGTGCTGGCGTCTACCTTCGCTTCAGGCTCTGACCCTGACACGACGAACTCGCTCGTAGTAAACATGGTCGAGAACAGCGGACAGATGGAAGCAGGCTCTACTAGCGACGCGGATAACGGCACGACGCTTTGCTTCGTCGATGGCGAGATTGTCGCATATTCAGCTTGTGCAATCAGCGGTCAGAACCAGTACACGATGAACGGTTATATTCGGCGCGGTCAGATGGGTTCGACTGTCGCATCTCATGCTGCGAACTCACTGTTCATGCGTCTCGACTCTTCGGTCTTCAAATACACCTACGACCCGACGTGGGCTGGGCAGACGCTCTACTTCAAGTTCCAAGCTGTGAACACGTTCGGCAACATGGCGCAGGACATCAGCACGCTGCCTGCTGTCACGTTCGTTGTTCCCGGTCTCAATCCCGGCACGATTGACGCGTCGAGCGGCCTGCTGGTTGGTGCTTCGGCGGGTCAGGGTGGATGTCCGGTAAGCGCAGCGACTACCGTGTCATCATCCCTCACTTTTCCCACGACCATAGGCGCGTGGACCACAGGGTTGACGGTAGCGCTTCCGGGAACAATCGAGTTCGATGTATTTTCGACTGGTGGAATTGTTGACCTGATGCTGTACGCATCGGCGGGCGGCTCAGGGCCAACTGCCTACGTGGTCCGCTTTGACGGGCGCAGTGGAAACAACTCAGGGCAGATATTCAAAATCGTTAACGGTGCTTCAACCGGATTCATCGGTTCGGCAGTTGGTGCAGTCAACGGTACTGCTCTGTCTGGTTGGCATCACGTTAAAGTGCAGGTCAGCGGTGGACAGTTGAGTGTATTCGTGGACGGCGCTTGGCAATGGAAAGCCGTAGACTCTTCACTATCGCCGACAGGCGCAACATACTTCGGCTACGAAGTAGCATCCGGCATGCAGATAGCCCCGACTGGCTTCGTCGCTAAGACGGTTGACCAACTGCCCGATGGCGCTACCTACAATCGCACAACCGTCAATCAAGTGACTGGTGCAGGCCGTGCATATAACGCGCTCGATGCGAACAATCAGGTCGCATCGCAGCTAAACGCCAAGCCGCTCTATGCGATTCAGACGTTCAGCTCGGGCAATCCGTTGTCACAAAGCGGCTCTACGAAGACCATTTTGATTGCCGCGAGCACAATCAACTGGGGAAGCAACGCTGTTAACTATAGCTCTGGTTCGGTGACGCCTGCTGTCTATGGCTTGAGATACATTTACGCCGATGACCCAACGTTTGCAGGCGGCGCGGTCACTTACCTTGCAACCACCAATCAGTTGGTCCTGTTTCAAAGCGACGGACGAGTCTCGTTCGGTTCTATCACTACCGCCTCTGGCGGTGGCGGTGTCGGCGGTGGCGGTTCGTGCTTCAGTCCGAACACGAAAATCAAAACGCAGCGCGGCGATGTGAGCTTCTGGGACATTCGAGAAGGCGACTTGGCGCTGACCGCTCGCGGAACGTGGCGCTCAATCGTTCTGGTTCGATGCTCACAGCAGACCGACCGCCCTATGCTCGACATGGGTAACAGCGAACTGGTCACGCTCGGGCACTTGTTCAAGAGCGAGCGCTGGACGCCTGCGAGCGAACTCGGCATCTTTGCTGCGAGCGCCGATTACACAGGATTCATCGCGAACCTTTGCATCGACGCTGAAGCCGATGACGATGGCAGCGCTTTAGACACAGAGCATTCGTACACACTCGCTAACGGACACATCGTCCACAACATGCCACAGGGCACTTCGTAAAAAAAAGGAGATTTTATGCCACACACAACCGAAGTCGTAAACGTTCAGCATCTTGCGGACTCGCAGATTGCCGTGACGCTGCGCTGCTGCTCCGACGCGAGCACAGACTCCGTTCACACGATTGAAGTGAGCGGCGACAACACAGAAGCAGACTTGAAGGCGTGGCTAGATGGTCGCCATGCCCATGTTCAGGGACTTCACGACAAGCGCGAGACGGCGACAGCGTTCTTCGAAAGCCTGAAGGCAAAAGCCAGCTAGTGCTTCTCGGAACAAGGAAACGCTTCCCTTATAGCATGAACTACGAGAAAGACCGCAGTACGGTTAGCCAGTTCTGGATTGTTCTTAATGTACTTAAGCGTGATTAGTCCTACCTGTAAACTCGTAACTCCATCGGGAATGCAGAAGGGAGTAGCCAGATTGTCTTGGGCTATTTTGTACTCGTAAGCGACGCCGTCTAACACGCCGTCAACATACGCCATACAATTCATATTGCGAGCCTTCTCAAGAATCGTCAGATTGGAGTCGTTAGCCCTATCCAGGGACGAGCAGAGACGAGCAAACGCGTTTCCTGAGTCATACAGATTGTCGGCAGAGAACGCAGGAGCGGACAGGGCGATGAAAACCGCAAGCACGGTGCAAATCTTCTTCATAGGTTTGTGATGGTAAGAACTCTTTCGGGGAACAAGTCTACCAACGAAGCAACAACACCCGTCGCCCTTTATTCTGGTTCGGACGCGAAGGCGAACACAAGGCGAAACATGATAAACTGCCTGCCGTGGACGAGAACCGAAAAGGCTTCCTCTTGATTGCTGCAACTATCCTAGCGGCCCGCAAACTTTCGCAATACGAAGCCGGGGCGAGAATCCCCGCGACCATCATTGCAATCACCGACGCAGTGATGTGGGCGGAAAAGATTCTGAGCGTTATCGACGACCGCTGGCCGCCGAAATGACGAGTGCCTATCGGCGCACTTTCTTCACAGGCGCGACGGTGCGGTCGAACCAAGCCATGACTTCGGAACGGCGGAACCGCAAGTATCGTCCGATGCGGTGACAAGGCAGAGGGTCGCGAGAGCGCCTTCTGCATTTTTCGTAGATGAAGGAAGGATTCACGCGCAAGAGGGCGGCACATTCTTCAGGCGTGAGAATGTCGGACGGTTCGAAAGTTGCGGCGGTTTTAATCAACAGGTCTCTTTTCCTGTTGATTGATTTGGCGAGTGTTGAGTGCGGTCGTGCTCTGTGCAGTCGCTCTGACGGCGGCTGTCACTCTGCAATATTACTAAAGTCGGGACGGATTAGCAAGGGAAAAGCCGCTCTGGGCGCGGCTTCTGGCCCTCCGTCGAATGCCCTGCTAGACTTCGAACATGCAGCGCGGCTCGATTAGGCAGAAGTCAGGTGCGTGGCACGTTCGCTACAGGGTCACAGAAGTTGGCCCAGACGGAAAGCCGCAGCGCCGCATGGTGACGAAGCGTCTCGCTCCTGTCAACGACGAGTACCGCTCGGCTCGTGATGTGTGGTCGCTTGCCGATACTATCGTCGCTCAGGAAACACAGGGCGGCGCAGCCGAAGGCTCTCTCGCCGTCTCAGATTTTGTGGAGCGGTTTTTCCTTCCCTTCGTCAAGACGAAGAAGAAAGCATCAACGCTACGTTTCTACCGTGACACTATCAAGCGGGACATCGCACCAGTGATCGGCCAGCTCCGCATGCGGGACGTGCAGACTGTTCACGTTCAGCGACTGCTCGACGCGCCAGACCTTTCACACGGTTCCCTTCTTCGAATAAAGAGCGCGTGCTCAGCCGTTTTTTCTCATGGAAAACGGCTCGGATTTATCCTGAACAATCCAGCACAGGGAGCGCAAGCAGAAGGCCGTCGTTCCGAGTTCGAAGCCGTTGCGTATTCGCTTGCTGACCTTGAGTTCTTCCTAGGGAAACTAGACGAGCCGTCGCGTACTGTAATCGCGGTCGCGGCGTTCACTGGCCTTCGGCTGAGCGAGATTCGCGGTCTGCGTTGGGAAGACTACGATGGCGCGGAACTGATTGTTCGCCGCTCTGTGTGGCGGACGTTCGAAGGCGTGACGAAAACGCCAGAGAGCAAAGCCGCTGTTCCGGTCATCAGGCCGCTGCGTAAAATGCTCGACGCGCACAAGCGGCGCAACGGAACGGACGGCTGGATTTTCGCAGGTGAGAAAAAACACTTCGCTTTGAATCTCGACAATCTTGCGCGTCGGTCCATCATTCCGAAGATCGGAGACCGCTGGCACGGCTGGCAGGGCTGGCGACGCGGACTCGCGACCACTCTGTTCGACCTGGGAGTTGACCCCGAAGTCGCTTCGAAGATTCTCAGACATGCGGACAGCGCCGTCACGAGACGCCATTACATCGTGCTAGAATCTCGAAAGCAAGGCCGTGTAGCGATGCGGAAGCTGGAGTCACTTGTGGCCCAAACGTGGCCCAGCAAGAAAAGCAAAAAACGCAAATCGCCGCGTAAACACTAGTCGAAGCCGACGTAGCTCAGTTGGTAGAGCAGCCGATTCGTAATCGGCAGGTCAGCGGTTCAAGTCCGCTCGTCGGCTCCAGATTTTCAGAAGCTTACAGATAAGGTCAGCGCAACCTGCTGCAAATTTGCCCCACCAGCTATTCTTTCCCGAGGAATCGGCCTCAGTAACGGGATTTGCATCGAGTGGTTGCAACTGACACAACTCTTCTGCATCATATTCAGATAGTGAATCGTTTCGGTTCAAAATTGGTCGCAGTCATTCTTCTCTGCACAGCGGTGCTCTGGGGCGGGCAAACGCTTTTGCCATCGCTTGCTGTGGCGTCTTCGATCCCCGCCGCCTGCCACAACCATGGTCAGTCATCCCGGACACCAGCGAGTCATCAATGTTGCGTGGTAGGTCACAGTCCTTCGATTGTGCGGACGTACACATTTGCCCAAAGCTTGCTCGACTTCTCATCGTTCGTTGCGACTGAACCAAATGAAAGCAGTCGCTCAAACGACCGCATGTTCTTAAGCCCACAGCTTTCTTCAATCTCTCCGCCGAATACGACCCCGCTTCGTATCTAGCAAACGAAAACCGCAGAAGTAATTTCTGTCTCGGCGTTTGTTAGGATCCCGCTCGCCGACGCCCTGTCTGATTTGGTCCTCAATAATGCTTAGGGGGTCCCGGTGCGGACCATACGAAATCTCATCTTGTTTCTCCTCGTCTCTGTTGGGCGATCGGTCGCGCAGGATGCTGTCCAGGACATGGACATATCGGCTCACGATGAGTCGAATCAAGCGACGCAAAACATATCGGACATGAGCGGGATGAGAGACCAGACGATGAGTATGAAGTCACATTCACTCATCGATCTTCTGCAACAGCACGCAACCTCTGGCACTGATGCAGAACCGGACTCCACGCCCCTCGAAATGCTCATGACGACAAAGGGCAACTGGAAGTTCATGTTTCACGGTGAAGCGTTTCTCAACGATATTCAACAATCCGGCCCGCGTGGTGGCGACAAGCTGTTCTCGACAAATTGGCTCATGCCGATGGCTCAACGTAAGCTCGGGAATGGCACTCTCACTCTACGAACTATGCTGAGCTTCGAACCGGCAACGATCTCCCAAAGACGCTACCCCGAACTGTTCCAGCAAGGTGAAACCGCTTATGGTCTTCCGATTGTGGACGGCCAACACCCGCACGATTTCTTCATGGAACTTGCCGCTTTGTACGACTACCAACTAGGCGAGAAGACAATGCTGTCGTTCTATGTCGCTCCGGTGGGCGACCCGGCTATGGGGCCCGTCGCGTATCCTCACAGGCCATCTGCCTCAGAAGACCCCATCGCACCACTTGGACACCATCTTCAAGATTCGACACACATCGCCGACGATGTAATCACGGCTGGGATCACACACAGGAGCGTCCGGCTAGAAGCGTCAGGCTTTCACGGACGCGAACCGAATGAGTCTCGGTGGAGCATTCAATCTGGCCAGATCGATTCTTGGTCGACCCGTCTGACGGTGAATCCGGGTCAAGATTGGAGTTTCCAGTATTCGATTTCTCAACTTCACAGCCCGGAGGCACTGGCTCCCAATGAAGACCTGCGACGCATGACAGCGTCACTGATGTACAACCGGCCGATACACGAGGGGAACTGGGCGTCGATGCTTCTATGGGGACGGAACCAAAGCTTGTCGGACGGAAACATAGGCAACGGCTACTTGCTGGAGTCCACGCTGCGATTCCATCGCAAGAACTATGCTTGGACACGCATTGAAAATGTTGATCGCACCAATGAACTGCTGCTCGGGGAGACTGCATTGCCGAGTGGTTTCGTAGAACGCTATTTCACACGTGTACAAGCCTACACCGCTGGCTACGACCGAGACATTTTCAGACTCCCCCATCTATCGACTGCCGTAGGAGGCCAGTTCACGTGGTACGGCGTTCCAGATACCCTAAAGTCAACCTACAGTTCGCATCCCGTTGGGGTCGTAGTGTTCTTCCGGGTGCGCCCGCATTAAACGCAATGAATTTCTGGAAGGCAAGTGAACTCCTTGGTGATTGGGCTTATATTGCTACGAGAGAGCAAGCCCAATGTCATGGTACTGGAATGAAATTAGCGACAAGGAATCGGCCAAGTATGCCACGACGACTGCCGTGTGGATTAGTTACCTGTTGGCTGTCGTAGCCGCGCTTACGGCCGTATACAGACTCGACCATCATGAAAGCGTAAACGGAGTGAACGGTGGTTTGGCTTTGCTGGATGCCGCTCTCTTTTTGGTCATCGGCTGGCGGATCAGTCGATTGTCTCGCGCCTGGGCTGTGGTCGGTCTGTGTTTCTACCTTCTGGAATGGTCAATTTCCGTTGCTACTCGCGCCTATACCGCTGGCGATGTCCCTCGCGACATACTGGCGATCGTGTTTCTTGCTGTTTACGTAAATGCGGTGCGCGGAACATTCGCATATCACACGCACGTCAAAACTCCAGACGGCCCCGCCCTAGGACGTGAATTCGTTCACGATCCAACTTCCAGCAAGTCCGAATCTGCATAGTTGGCATAACATCTCCATCTCATTCATTGACTCGGATGTGGCGCCTCCGCAATCCTTTTGCAGACTTCAAGAAATCGCGCTTTGTAAAGTGCGGCGCCGCGCGCAATCTCTCCATCCTTCGATTCCAGCGCATAGGGAGCCCACAGCTTACGAACCTCTCCGACAGGAAGGGCGTCAGTTTCGCTTTCGATTGCGATAACGAGCGTTCGATCTTTCTCATCCGCGATAGCGTCGGTGTGCGCCAATGGGCAGAGCTCTCTGACGGCCTCCAGAACCGTGGTTCGACCCTCTAAAACCGCTACGGCAATTTCCCTGGCTCTCTGCCGCTCCGGCTCCGAGGCGCGCCTGTCCATGCAGGAAGTATATGCTGGCGCGTGCCGCCCCAACGCGACCTGGAGGTTTGGTTGGCGCAACATTCCCGCGACACTAACTGCCCGTCGCGCGTTCAGGATTGATGTCCGGAAGATGTTCGATGGGATGAGATTTAAATCTTACTTTTCTTCTTTCATCCTCTTGCAAACCAGCTTGGTGTGGCCTGTTCTTGAATCAATCACTGTGGTGACGAGCTGACAACTGCAGGTGACTGTGTTGGCGTTTTCCTGCTTGACCACTACGCAGTGTTCGACGATTTCCGCACTGGCTGGTGGCAGTTGGCTCCGGATGGCAGGCGGGGTGGGCGCGACCGGCTTCTTCTTCTCCGCGCAACCGGCCAGGAGCAAGCAGAACGAGAGGACACAAAAAAGGGCCAAGCGGAACAAGAGGCAGACATTCTTCATCCCTTTTGTTCTCGCTCCGATGCGCCCGCTTGTCGATGGCAAAGTTGATTCGCGCATCGAAGCTCGCTGGCGGCGACATAGGCGAGCCGCCAATTATGACAGTGAGACTAAGGGGTCAGGGCGACGGTCATTCCATTAACTCTCAATCGATCCCGTGAATCCGCATATTCACGAGCTGATCGACGCTCAAGTCATGCATTCCGCGCGTACGCATGTCGCTGATGTATTCCGGGGTGACGTTGTGGATGCGCATGGCGACTAACTCGTCCGGATCGGGATGGGCATAGCCAAGGTGTTGCAGTTTGTCGATGAATTCCGGAGATACCCCGTGAATGCGGAAGGCAATCAATTTTTCCAGGTCCACATGATCGTAGCCGAGGCTCTTCAATTGCGTCATCCATTCCGGCGATGCGCCGTGAATTCTCATTGCGATCAGCATGTCTTCATCGGGCGAGTAACCGGCCTGGTGAAGAAATTCGACCATTTGCGCGGTGACGCCGTGGATGCGAAATGCGACCAGTTTGTCGCTGTCCGAAACCTTGAGACCGGCTGCGCGCAGTCCTTCAATAAATGCGGCGTCAACGCCGTGAATTCGGAATGCGATCAACTTGCCAGCATCCAGATCGGTGAGACTCTCAGCTTTCATTTGCCGCGCAAACTCGAGGCTGATGTCGAATAGAGCCATGCTGTATTGCATGTCCGATCGATCTGAATCGTCAATCGGGAATCCGAGGGCGCGCATAGCTTGCGGGTAGTTGGGATCGGGTTGGAAGTGGAAAATTCCCGCGCCTTCGCCGTTATCAAGAAAGCCTTCGCATTCGATCTTGCCGGCATCGCGCGCTACGGTGAAATGCACGTCCTGGCGTCCGGGTTTGGAGAAGTCGACTCCCGCAAAGGAACTGGCCGACCAGTCCGATTCGTGACTCGAGCTTCCGTTTCGGCGGTGTTCCATCAGCGAGAAAACGACTTTGTCGCGGGTGTCCGACTTCCGAATCGTCCAGTCGCCAGTGGCGACGTCGGTGGCACGGCTCCTGACAACCAGCGTGAGCACGCTCACAGCGAATATTGCAAAGGCGACGGTCCGACCCATCCTCATGACACTCTCCTCTTTATTTATCTCTTTATTTATCTCTTTTAAAGCTCAGCGCGCGAATCGAGTGCACCGGTTAGCTTGAGTTCGATCAGCTTTTGCAGGGTGAGGTTCTGGAACCCATGCTTGCGAGCGGCCTCGACAAATTCTGGCGTGATGTCCTGGATTTTCGCGGCGACGATATCGTCGATATCAAATTTGAGTCCTGCGGATTGCAGAGCCCTGATGTACTCGGGCGTGACGTTTTGTATTCGCATCGCAATGAATTCCTCCGCGGTCGGCTTGAAACCGAGAGCCTGAATGGCGCGAACATACTCGGCGGTTACGCCTTGAATACGCATGGCAACCAGATGGTCGGCGTTCCCGTACAAACCGAGGTCGTGCAGGTCGTGTACGTAAGCTGGCGTGGCCCCTTGAATCTTCAACGCGATGATTTGGTTGGCCTCGGGCTGAATTCCGTTTTCTTTCATGCCTCGGACGTACGCCGGATCGACGCCTTGAATTTTCATGGCGACAATCTCATCGGCGCTCGGGTCGAGACCGATGCTGCGCAAGTCGCGAACGTATTCGGGACTCACGCCTTGAATGCGCATGGCGATCAGGTGCTCTACTTCGGGCTGGATTCCGTTTTCCTTCATGCCTCTGACATATTCCGGAGAGACGCCCTGAATCTTCAGCGCGACGAGTTGATCAACCGTGAGGTTGTCGAGGCCTGCCGCCTTCAGTCCTTCGATGTAGGAGCCCGATTGGGAGCCCGAGTAGGAGGTGGGAGAAGCGGGCTGTGCCTCTCCGGACTGGGGTCGCGCGGGCGTGGCTTTCGCGGCAGGCTTCGCAGGGCTGACAGGTGTATCACTCGACTGAGGAGAGCCCGCGGTTTGAACGAGCCTTGCCCCGGACGATTGCGATGGTTGCGACACAGAATCTTCGCCGGCATGCACGGCGCTCTTGGGATAAGCGATCCCGAGCAACAAATTGCCTGCGATGAGCGCGGCGCTCAGGCAGAGCAGGCCGGCGGCAAGTCCGGCTCCGCGGGTTGCGGTGCTGGTCGATTCCCGTCCCAGTAAGCGGAAGATGCGCTCGGTCAGAGGTCCGCTGTTGGCGGCCATCGCCAGGACGGGCGCGCCTCTCCATTCCTCCATGATCGTCAGTGCGCGGGCATACTCGACGGGGTTGCCGCAGAGGGCAACGGCCATGTCATCACAGCAATGTTCGCGTTCGGCTCGGATGCGCCGATTCAACCACCAGACGGCCGGGTGATAGAAAAGCAAAGTCTCAATCGCAATCTGAAAAAGGTTGACGAAAGAATCGAAGCGCCGGATGTGGGCCAGTTCGTGAGCGATGACCGACTGCAGTTGCTCGTCTGAGAAGCCCGTGAGAACCGTCACCGGCAGCAGCACGATCGGACGGAACCAGCCAATCACCGCCGGCGCTTGCAGCCAAAGGCATTCGCAATACTCGATGGTCCGGTCGAGACCGATCTGCCGCTGGAGTGCGTGGCACATCGCCAGAATGCGGGCATTTGGCGGGGTCGATTGCCGGCGGCGCTCGCGCTCAATCAGCAGGAATCCGCCGGCGGAGCGGAGGCTGAAGAAAACAACTCCGAGTAGCCATATCTCAACCAGCCACGGGAGAACGTTGAGCGAAACGGTCTTGGGTGAGGACGGCATGATCGCTGTACCATTGCCGGTCGCGGGAGTCGATGGAGTCTTCGCAAACGCGTGCGCGCTCTCCGAGTAGGAGCCAGCGGAAACCACTGCAGTGGTGTTTCTGATCGAGAAAAACGTAACGGCGGGTGCGGCGAGCATGAGGGCGAGAGTCCCAACGCCCAACGCGTAGCGAGTCGACGCTCGCCGGCCGAGCGCCATGAGTACTGCGGCCAGGGCCGCCAAGGCCGTGCCTTGCCAGAGAAAATGCAGCAGGGTCCAGCCCAGCGCATGCATCGTGTTTGGCGAGAGCCAGTTTGTGAGAGCCGTAATCGCGATCGTCATCGTCATCGCCGGTTCCTTTCGTACTCGTCGAGCAAGCGGCGTAGTTCTTTAATTTCCTCACGCGAGGCCTTGCGGCCGGCCAGCGCATGCATCATCAACTGGCTCGCGGATCCCTCGAAGACGCGCTGCAACATGTCTCCCGCAAACTGCCGTTTGGTTTGCTCGGCCGGTTGGCATGCTTCATAGACGTGCGCGCGTTGGGTTTCGTTTCGCCGCACGATGCCTTTTGTCGTCATAATCTGCAGGAATTTCAGGACACTGGTGTAACCGAGGGCCTTCTTTTCGCGCAGGGCATCGTAGACTTCGCGCACTGTCGACGGCCCGCGAGACCAGAGAATGTGCAGGATTTCCAACTCGGCGGCGGTGGGTTTTTGCGGTGAGTCGCTCATCAGTCGCTACCGTACTACGAAGGCATTCGTAGTGTCAACGAAAATCTTCGTAGATTGGGCGCAGCCGGCCAGACACTTTGTCCGTTCCTCGGGCACGAAGTCTGTAGAAGAAGTCTGTAGAATACCTCGGTAGCGATGGACGCTATCGTTTGAATGTGGCGTGAATGCGGCTGCCGCGGAGCCTAAATCCATGGTTGCAACCACGACCAGTCGTGAAGGCACTCCGCCTCTTCCGCAACCTATTTCTGAAATTGATGTCCTATGGGTGACGGCTGGTCTTGGTTGCGATGGCGACACCATCGCCATGACCGCGGCGACGCAGCCAAGCATCGAAGACATCGTTCTCGGATCGATGCCGTGGATTCCCAAGGTCCACTTTCACAATCCCTTTCTTGCCGTTGAGAACGGCGATGATTTTCTGCGTCCGTTCCACCTCGCTGCCGACGGCAAGCTGGCTCCGTTTATTCTTGTCGTCGAAGGCTCCATTCCGAACGAGCACAATAAGAAGGAGGGTTATTGGGCCTCCATGGGTACTGATGCGGAGAGCGGCCAGCCCATCACCACCTGCGAATGGATCGACCGGCTCGCGCCCCATGCCTGGGCAATTGTGGCGGCCGGCACTTGTGCGACTTATGGTGGAATTCACGCGATGGAAGGGAATCCGACGGGATGCATGGGACTCCCCGATTACCTCGGCTGGAAGTGGAAGTCGAAGGGGGACATTCCCATCGTGTGTGTGCCCGGATGTCCCATCCAGCCCGACAATTTCATGGAGACACTGCTCTATCTTCTATACATGGCCGCCGGACGAGCACCGATGATTCCACTCGACGATGCGTTGCGCCCGAAGTGGTTGTTCGGGGCGACGGTCCATGAAGGGTGCGACCGCGGCGGATATTACGAACAGGGAGAGTTTGCCGAAGAATACGGCTCTCCGCTTTGCATCGTGAAACTCGGTTGTTGGGGGCCAGTCGTTCAATGCAATGTGGGGAAGCGCGGATGGATGGGCGGGATCGGCGGTTGTCCAAACGTGGGCGGCATTTGCATCGGTTGTACCATGCCCGGCTTTCCGGATAAATTTATGCCGTTCATGGATCAACCGCCCGGTTCATTGCTGTCATCAAACGCGGTGATGACGTACGGCCGGGCGATCCATGCGCTGCGCCGGTTTACGCAGGCATCGTTGAACAAAGAACCAAGCTGGCGGCGCAAGAGCCGGCAAGGCAAAGGTATAGGTATAGAATAGCCACGCTCCAACAGGGCCCCTTGTTGTACTCAGACCTGCAAGATATTTGGCTCCAGGTAGTTCGTCGAATGCAGTGCCGTTGAGGTGTGATTATGGTCTCCCCCCGGAGCGCCGAATCGATCGCGGGACCCGCGGTTGCGGAGGTGCCACTGCGGCGAGACATCAGCCCCGACGAAGCAAATACTCTTCTGTTCGATCTTGCCTCCGTCTTTCTCAGTAACTCGCTCAGTAGCCCGCTCAATAGCCCGGTTCAAGCGTCAGGATCGGCCGACCTGCTCCGCCGAATCGAAAATCAACAAGAAGACAGTAACGAAGGCAGTAACAGCGATAACGATAAAGTCCCGGAAGAAGTGTTACCCCAGCCCGACGAAATGTACCGGGCCCTGGTCGAGCAGATTCCCGCCGTCATCTTCATGGCTCACTTGGACCAGGGTGTCAGCCGGGCCTACGTCAGCCCGCAAATCGAAGAAACTCTGGGTTTCTCACAAGAAGAATGGCTGGAAGATCCCATTCGCTGGTATCGGCAGATTCATCCCGACGACAAACAACGTTGGAGCGCGGAGGCGGCCGAGATGTTTGTCTCCGGCAAGCCGCTGCGGTCGGCCTATCGCGTGTTCGCGCGCGACGGTCGAGTCGTCTGGTTCCATTGCGAAGCGAAGATGATTCGCCGCAAGGATGGCCGCCCATGGTTCATTCACGGCGTTGGTTTTGACATTACCGAACTCAAGCGCACGGAAGAAGCGCTTCACGACGAGCGTAACTTCGTCTCCGCCATTCTCGACACCGTGGCGGCATTGGTGGTTGTTCTCGATCCGGAGGGCCGCATCGTCCGTTTCAATCCCGCCTGTGAGCGGATGACCGGCTACAGCTTTGCCGACGCCTGCGGAAAGTTCATTTGGGAGTTGTGCGGTGGCCCCGCAGATATCGAGCGGCTGAAATCGTGGTTGGAACAGACGCGCGTCCATGGTCCTCTTGAACTGGAAAGCTGCTGGACCGGTCGCGACGGAACACAAAGAATGATTGCCTGGTCCGCGACCCCGCTCGCCGGCCCGGGCAACGCCACGTCTTACGTCATCGTTTCGGGGATCGATATCACGGAACGTCAGCGGGCCGAGGGAAAGTTTCGGGGGTTACTGGAAGCGGCGCCGGACGCGGTCGTGGTCGTTAACCGCGAGGGAAAGATTGTGATCGTCAACGCGCAGGTCGAAAAACTCTTCGGTTATCCGCGAGGTGAACTGCTGGGCAAGAAAATCGAGATGCTCATGCCGCCGCGCTTGCGGCATGGCCATCCCGAGTATCGCCAGCGTTTTTTTGGACAGCCCCGCGTCCGTCCAATGGGAACCACAGGCGAAACTCTTTACGGCTTGCACAAGGACGGCCACGAATTCCCGGTGGAGATCAGCCTAAGTCCGCTCGAGACCGAAGAGGGCACGCTGGTGTCGAGCGCGATTCGCGACATCACAGAACGCAAGAATTTGGAGAAAGCCATCCTCGAAATCAGCGCTCGCGAGCAACGCCGCATTGCGCAGGACTTGCATGACGGCTTGGGACAGCACCTGACCGGGATCGCATTCATGAGCAAGGTCCAGGAACAGCGGCTCGCTGAGAAGGGCCTCGCCGAAACGTCCGAAGCGGCACGGATCGTGAGCCTGGTCAACGAAGCCATCAATAAAACCCGAGAACTCGCGCGCGGTTTGCTGCCCGTTACGTCAGACGCTCATGGGCTGATGGCTGCTCTGAAGCGGTGGGCGGTGGAGGTCGAAGACCTGTTCCATATTTCGTGCAGCTTGAATATCGACGAACCGGTCCTGATTCACGATGCCAATCTGTCGACTCATCTTTACCGAATCGCGCAGGAGGCGGTGAACAACGCGATCAAGCATGGTCAAGCGAAGAATGTCGTTATCAGTCTTTCGATCCAGAACGGCCACGGGACCCTGAGAATCGAGAACGACGGCATGGCGCTCCCTCAGGATTTGTCGCGTGGCTCTGGGATGGGATTGCAAATCATGAACTACCGGGCGCGCATGATTGGCGGATCGCTGAAAGTGGAGAGCAACGGAGCGCCCGGAGTTAGCGTCATATGCCTGTTTCCCGTCGCCTCAGCCAGGGAAGGACGGCACAAGGTTAGCCATGATCACTAAACCAGCGGGCAACGCTTCTTCGGGAAGAAAGAAGATGGTGTTCGTCGTGGACGATCATCCGATTGTGCGGCAGGGCTTGACGCTGATGATCAATCAAGAGCCCGACCTTGCGGTGTGCGGAGACGCCGAAGAAATGCATGCGGCTCTGTCGGCGATCAGCACAACTCTGCCCGACATCCTGATCGTCGACATCTCTCTCAGCGGCCCGGACGGTTTGGAGTTGCTCAAGAACATCCGCCTCACGCAGCCGCGTTTACCCGTGCTGATCCTTTCCATGCACGACGAATCGATCTATGCCGAGCGCGCCCTGCGCGCCGGTGCCAATGGCTACATCATGAAACAAGAGGCTACCGAGAAGGTTCTGGTCGCCCTGCGCCGCATTCTCAGCGGCGAGATCTACGTCAGCGAACGCATTGCCAACAGCATGTTGCGCCACTATGTCCGAGGATCGAGTGCTCCGGAACATTCGTCGATCGCCGATCTCAGTGATCGCGAACTGGAAGTTTTCCGCCTGATCGGCGAAGGCCACGCAACCCGACAGATCGCCGAAGCACTGCACTTGAGCGTGAAGACCGTGGAATCGTACCAAGCCCACATCAAAGAAAAACTCTCGCTGCGCAGCGCCCGCGAATTAGTGCAGCACGCGGTGGAATGGAATGTGGGACGCAAGATGGCATGACCGTCCTCGTACTCCTCTCTCCCGCGCCAGTCAGTCAGTCAGTCGCTCGGGGAATCCCCGATACGACCTGAGGGACTTCCTTGGCGAGTTAAATCAGGGCCACTTCTCTTGCAGGTCCCGCGTAATAAGCCGATCCTGATCCCAATTTGAAACTTGCATTGTAGCGATCAGTTTTCTGGCAGATGGAGATCGGTCGTCACGTTGTTTTCAACGATCAGCAGCACGACACTCGACATCACCGAACTCGATTAGCCTTCGAGCGATGAAATCGATGGGGAAGGAGCGATCCTGCGATGGCAACTGAAACAGTTCCATATGGTCGGTCTACGCAAAAGGCGCCTGCAGTTAAAGAGGTGCACATCCTCTGGATTACAGCCGGTCTCGGTTGTGACGGAGACTCGGTTTCCATCACCGCGGCCACCCAGCCCAGCGTCGAAGACGTGATTCTCGGCGCGATCCCGGGCTTGCCCAAAGTGCATCTGCACAATCCCGTTCTGGCTTACGAGAACGGGGATGACTTCATGAAATTTTTCTATCAGGCTTGGGAAGGCAAGCTCGAGCCGTTCGTTCTTGTCGTCGAGGGCTCGATCCCGAACGAAAAGATTAAGAAGGAAGGCTATTGGGCGGCATTGGGAACCGATCCCAAGACCAACCAGCCGATTACCACGAATGAGTGGATCGATCGACTCACGCCAAACGCTCTCGCGGTGATTGCCATTGGAACCTGCGCCACCTACGGCGGCATTCACGCAATGGAGGGGAATCCCACCGGTTGCATGGGGTTGGCCGACTATCTCGGGTGGGATTGGAAATCCAAGGCAGGTCTGCCGGTAGTCAACGTTCCAGGATGCCCGGTGCAGCCCGATAACTTCATGGAAACCGTTCTCTATCTTCTTTATCAGGTCGCGGGACTCGCTCCGATGATTCCCTTGGACGACCAACTGCGTCCGACTTGGCTCTTTGGCAAGACTGTGCACGACGGTTGCGACCGCGCGGGCTACTACGAGCAAGGCGATTTCGCCGAGGTCTATGGTTCTCCAAAATGCATCGTGAAGCTCGGCTGCTGGGGGCCGGTCGTCAACTGCAACGTCCCGAAACGCGGATGGATGGCCGGAATCGGTGGATGTCCCAACGTAGGTGGCATCTGCATCGGCTGCACCATGCCCGGATTCCCCGACAAGTTCATGCCCTTCATGGATGAGCCGCCGGGAGCGAAGGTTTCAAGCGCTGCCATCGGAGTGTATGGCCGCGCGATCCGAACGCTGCGCACTTTGACGCAGGCAACGGTGAATAAGGAGCCCAAGTGGCGGCATCCGCGCGCGGAGCTGACCACCGGCTATCACCCGAGAACATACTAGCCCCGCCTCTACCGGGAAGATTAAGGAGCCATCGCCTATGAGCACGATTACTGCACCCTCGAAGGACACTCCGAGCAAATCGAAGAACCTGGTCGAGATGAATTGGGATCCGATTACCCGGATCGTGGGCAGCCTTGGCATCTTTACCAAAATCGACTTCGACGCCAAGAAAGTTGCCGAGTGTCACAGCACCTCCTCCATCTTTCGCGGTTACAGCATTTTCATGAAGGGAAAAGATCCGCGCGATGCTCACTTCATCACCAGCCGGATCTGCGGAATCTGCGGCGACAATCACGCGACTTGCGCCACCTACGCGCAGAACATGGCGTTTGGAGTGCGGCCGCCAGCCATCGCCGAGTGGATCGTCAATCTCGGCGAAGCTGCCGAATACATGTTCGACCACAACATTTTCCAGGACAACCTCGTGGGGGTCGACTTCTGCGAGCAGATGGTCAAGGAAACGAATCCCAAAGTGCTGGCGAAAGCTGAAACCACCCCCGCACCGCACTCCAATGAACACGGTTTTCGCACCGTCGCCGACATCATGCGGGCGCTCAATCCGTTCACGGGAGCGTTTTACCTCGAAGCTCTGCAGGTCAGCCGTATGACTCGCGAAATGTTCTGCCTGATGGAGGGGCGCCACGTGCATCCCTCCACTCTTTATCCCGGCGGAGTCGGCACCGTGCCTACCATCCAGCTCTTCACCGATTACATCGTCCGCTTAATGAAGTATGTCGAGTTCATGAAGAAGGTCGTTCCTCTTCACGACGACCTCTTCGACTTTTTCTACGACGCGCTGCCAGGTTACGAAGAAGTTGGACGCCGTCGCGTGCTGCTCGCCTGTTGGGGATCGTTCAACGATCCCGACTACTGCGATTACACCTACAAGAACATGACCGAGTGGGGCCGCAAAATGTTTGTGACTCCCGGTGTAGTCGTCGATGGCAAGTTGCTCAGCACCGACCTGGTGGATATCAACTTGCAGATTCGCATTCTGCTCGGCAGCTCGTATTACGACGATTGGAAAAATGCTGAGACCTTCGTCAAGACAGATCCGCTCGGCAATCCGGTTGATAAGAACCATCCCTGGAACCAGACCACAATTCCCAGGCCGCAGAAGCGCGACTTCGGCGGCAAATACACCTGGGTAATGTCGCCGCGGTGGCTCGATAAGCGGACCGGTGATCATCTCGCACTCGATACTGGCGGAGGCCCGATCGCCCGCCTCTGGGCAACCGCACTCGCTGGACTCGTGGACATCGGCTACATCAAATCCACCGGCAAGAGCGTGAAAATCTATCTGCCGAAGACGGCCTCTAAGCCCGAAGTCGAATTCGAATGGAAGATTCCACAGTGGAGCAACGCCATCGAACGCGATCGCGCCCGAACTTACTTCCAGGCCTACGCGGCGGCGTGCGCGTTGCATTTCGCCGAGAAGGCGCTCGAAGAACTCCACGCCGGCAAGACCAGAACCTGGAATGACTTTAAGGTTCCAGAAGAAGCCATCGGTTGCGGCTTCCACGAAGCCGTGCGCGGAGTGCTCTCGCATCACGTCGTCATCCGCAAAGGCAAGATCGCGAACTATCATCCGTATCCGCCGACTCCGTGGAACGCGAATCCGCGCGACATCTATGGAACTCCGGGACCTTACGAGGACGCGGTGCAGAATACGCCTATCTTCGAAGAAAACGGACCCGGCAAATTCAAGGGCATCGACATCATGCGCGCCGTGCGCAGCTTCGATCCCTGCCTGCCGTGCGGAGTGCACATGTATCTCGGAGGTGGAAAAGTCCTTAAGACTCACCACTCTCCCATGTTTGGGATTCACCCGTAGGTTAGGCGCGACATTTCGAGGAGTGAGGGATATAGTGATAGCCCTCACTCCTTAATTCTTATAAGACGCTTGTTACACCTTATGCAAAATGAAAAAGAGTTTCAGTCGAAAGTCCAACGCATCGGCGAGTTAGTGCATGGGTTAGACAAGATCGAAGACCCGGAGTCCCGCGCCGGTGCGAAGGCGTTGGTCCAACTACTGCTCGACCTGCATTCCGAGGCCTTAGAGCGAGTCATGCAAGTCGTCGCCAAGAACGACGAATCTGGCCAGCGCACCATCGACGATCTAGGCCGCGATTCTTTGGTCAGCAGTTTGTTGGTTCTTTATGGACTCCATCCGCTCGACGTGGAAACCCGTGTCGCGCAGGCGGTGGAGAAAGTTCAGCCGCGCGCGCGCAAGGGCGGAGGCGAACTGGAGTTGCTGGTCAATCAGGATGGCGTGGTCCGGTTGCGGATTGAAGTGACCGGACATGGGTGCGGTTCCACGGGACAGACCCTCAAGGCCATGGTTGAGGATGCTTTGTACGAAGCCGCACCCGATATGAATAGCTTGCTGATTGAAGGGATTGATGAGCCCGCCGGTTCGTCCGGCTTTGTGCCGCTCGGCAAACTCGGCGGCGTTATTGCAACGGTGTCCGCTGAGGTGGTGAGCCAGAGGTGAGTCAAAGGTGAGTCAACGATGACTGCTGTTCAGCCAGGATTCGAGAACGCTTTCGGCACTCTCCGCCAATTTGTGCGGCGCAAGAAGAACGTCGAGCGTTGTGAACTCTGCGGCGCCGAAGTTGCCGCCGAGCATCCCCACCTGATCGAGCCAGCTAGTCGCAAGCTGTTGTGCACGTGCAATGCTTGCGCCATCCTCTTTAGCGGCATGGGGACAAAGTACAAACGTGTCCCTCGCTGTGTTCTGGCATTGTCTGATTTCCATCTCACGGACGGGCAATGGGAAAACCTGATGATCCCCATCAGTATGGCGTTCTTTTTCCGTAGTACTCCAGATCAAAGAGTTGTTGCCTTCTATCCCAGCCCGGCAGGGGCCACCGAATCGCAACTGCCGCTCGATACCTGGAATGACCTCGAGGACGCCAATCCTGTATTGCGAGAGATGGAAGCCGACGTCGAGGCTTTGCTCGTCAATCGCGTCGGACACGTCCGCGGCTACGCCGCGCCGGAATACTACGTGCTCCCGATCGACGAATGCTACAAACTGGTCGGCCTGATTCGCACCCACTGGCGCGGCCTTTCCGGCGGGACTGAGGTCTGGCACGAGATCGGCCAGTTTTTTGATGGGCTCAAACGACGCGCCACTGTAGTTGGCGAATCACAAGGCGAGGCTTTGCAGGGGCAAGAGGAAGCCAATGCCTGAGCTGCGCTTCCAAATCGAGAAGGCTGAACCGCAGCGATTCACCGTGGCGCCGACGCTTCTCTTCAAACTGCGCATCACCAATGGCGTCCCTGATGAAGTGATCCATTCGGTCGCCCTTCGTTGCCAGATCCAACTCGAAGTGACGCGTCGACAGTACACCGCGGAGGACCAGGCAAAACTGCGCGACCTCTTCGGCGAAACCGAACGCTGGGGCCAGACTCTGAAGACAATGCTCTGGACGCACGCCAGCGTGGTCGCATCCGCGTTTAAGGACACCACTGTGGTCGACGTGCCGGTGCCCTGCACTTTTGATTTCAACGTTGCTGCCACCAAGTATTTCCACGGCATCGGCGACGGCGACGTGCCTTTGAATTTTCTCTTCAGTGGCACAGTCTTCTATGCGGATAGGAACGGCGCGCTGCAAGTCTGCCCCATACCATGGGACAAGGAAGCCCGTTTCCGGCTTCCCGTGCAGGCCTGGCACGACATGATGGATATTTACTATCCCAACAGTGCGTGGCTTTGCCTGCATCGCGATATTTTCGAACGCCTTTATCAATACAAAGTCGCCCGCGGAATTCCAACATGGGAGCAGATGTTCGAAAACATGGTTCCCAGTATAGTTCCAAGGAAAGAAGAGGCGATCAAGCGATGAACACCACGCCCATCGACGCCATAGCTCGCGCCGTGCTCTATGAAGGCTACATGCTCTATCCGTATCGCCCGTCGTCGGTCAAGAATCGGCAGCGCTTCAACTTCGGCGTGCTCTACCCGAAGTCCTACAGCGAATCGCAGGTCGGCTCCGATGCGTGGAGCATGCAGACTGAGTGCCTGGTCGAAGGCGGCGCACACACCCGAATCGAAATAAGGGTACGTTTCCTGAAGCTGGTCGCTCGCTCGGTTCAAAAGCTGATCAGCTCGACGTCAGATCCTGATGCGATGCCCCAGTTTGCGCCGGTGTCCTCGCTTGAAGTTGACGGCAAGGTGTTCACGTCGTGGCAGGAGGCGATTGAGCGCGAAGTAAAGGTGCCACCATTGAACCTCGAGGCGCTCACGAACGCTCCGGTAACTTGGGAATTCGCTTTTCCCGCCAGGAACGAACCGGAACTCCTGAGCGATGCCGCTGGTCGTCTCGTCGGAACGATCGATCGCAAACAGGCGTCCGTCCACGGGACAGTTGAGATCGAGGCACAACCCGCAGCCGCCGGGGTCTTCAAAATCCGGGTGTGCGTAAAGAACCAGACCTCCTTCATGGACGGCGAAGTCGCGGCGGAGGCGGACAGCCCGTCCGCTTCCGATCGAGACGCCGCTCTCATGCACTCCCTCGTTTCCGCGCACGTCCTGCTGGCCGCGATCAATGGTCAGTTTGTATCTCTACTGGAGCCTTCGGAAAATCTTCGCGATCTCGCGGAAACATGTCAGAACCTGGGTGCCTGGCCAGTCTTGGTCGGTGCAGAAGGCGAGCGCAACACGATGCTGGCGTCACCCATCATTCTCTACGACTATCCGCAGATCGCGCCCGAGAGTCCCGGCGATTTGTTTGACGGCACGGAGGTTGACGAAATTCTCGCCCTGCGCATCCTGGCCATGACCGAAGCGGAAAAAAACGAGATGCGCAACTCCGACGACCGTGCTCGCAAAATGCTTGAGCGGACGGAGAGCCTTCCCATGGAGCACCTGATGAAACTCCACGGAACCCTTCGCGATCTGCGCCCATGCAAGGAGGAAACGCCTTGAACGAATGGGAATGGCAGCTCCTCGAGGCCAAGCAGCCGATGGAAAACTTCCGCATCGCCGACGTCGAGGTGCGCACCGGCAGCCGCGTGAAGCTACGTCCGCGCGCGGGCGGCGACATTATGGATATCGCTTTGGCCGATAAGATCGCGGTCATTGAATCGATCGAGCAGGACTACGAGGGGAAAGTCCATCTCGGTGTCGTTCTGGACGAAGATCCCGGACGGGACATCGGCCTGATGCGGCAACCGGGCCATCGTTTCTTCTTCACTGCGGAAGAAGTTGAACCGCTGCCGCCAGCGGCCAACGAAACTCTCGATGATCCTCTACGAGCCGCGACAGCCGCATCGCCACGCATTCTGATCGCCGGCATTGGCAACATCTTTCTCGGTGACGACGCCTTCGGCTGCGAAGTCGCGCGGCGTTTGGTGGACCGTGCGTGGCCTGCCAATTCCAATGTCCGCGTGACCGATTTTGGTATCCGTGGCTACGATCTTGCCTACGCTTTGCTTGATGGATATGACACAACGATTCTGGTCGACGCCTGTCCCCGCGGCGAGCCCGCCGGCACGCTGTATGTGATCGAGCCTGACCTGTCGGACATGGCGGCTTCCGCCTCAGACAGCCCCGAAGATCAGCAAGTTGCTCTCGAAGCGCACAGCATGAATCCTCTACATGTTCTGCGCCTTGCGGCATCGATGGGCCCGCTGAAGCGAGTCTTGCTGGTGGGATGCGAGCCGGCGACGCTCGGCCCTGAAGAAGGTCAGATGGGTTTGAGCGCGACCGTCGAAGGCGCGATCGACGATGCGGTGAAGATGGTGGAGTCGTTAGTCAATAAATTATTAGTTAATAAATTAATCAGAGGGGACGAGTCGTAACACAAAGGGTCTTAACGCAACGATTGGAATTGAGAGGAGACTGCCGTGGCCATGGATTTCTCTGAAGCAACGAAGGATATCGGGAGCGATAAAGACACGCTTTACATACTCGGTGGAGCAGCCTTGGTGCTGTTTGGAGCGGGGATGATCCTTTCCAACCCTGTGATCCGGCGCTATCTCGGACAACTGGGCGTCGGCAATCTGGTTGCGGACGCGCTCCCTGACATGGACCGCTATTTGAAATTGAGGAACATGTAAGGACGGCGACCATGTAAGGAAGGCGAAGAAGATGACACCATCGACAGGCATAGGTACAGGCGCCGGCGTACATTATGTCGCTGACCGGAAGGCCAGCCAATTTACGGTCCAGGCTTTTGCGGCTGGAATGATTGCCGTGATCGCCCACAGCCCGAAGATTGCCATTCGCGAGTGGACAGGCGACATGCGTTTTGTCCCGGATTCCCTCAGCGACGCGTCCCTCGTCGTCAAAGGAAAAACCGCGTCGTTCGACGTCCTCGATGAACTGCGAGAAACCGACCGCCGCGAGCTTCTGCGAGTGATGACGCAAGAAGTTCTGGAAGTGCCCAGGTTCCCGGAGTTTTCCTTCGAAAGCACCAGCATCAACGCCCAGAAGCAAAAGCAGGATCTCTATCGCGTCGATGTCGAAGGCAGACTCAAGCTCCACGGCGTTACCAATCAGCACTCGTTTACTGCTCAAGTCGCTTTTGGTGTCGATAGTTTCCGCGCCTATGGCGAGTTCACGATCTTGCAGACGGAGTTCGGCATCAAAGTGGCTTCGATCGCCGGTGGCACGCTGAAATTGCAGGACGAGTTGAAGTGTTCGTTTTACATCGTGGCGCGCAAGAGCGAGTAATCGTCACTTGTCCGCACGTTGCGAGTTTTGTTTAGTCATCAGAAAAGAGAGAGGGCCCTTTGCAGCAAATGACCAATATGATGGCTTCCGATCCCGAGAAGGTTATCGCCGTGCGCTATTTGATCGATAGTGCGGCAAGCAAGTTCAGTGTCCAGGCTTTCGCCGGCGGGTTGCTTTCGGCGTTTGGTCATCATCCCGTCATTAGCATCCCGAGTTTTACCGGAGAAGTACAACTCACCGAGCAAGTCGAACAGTCCTCGTTCATCATGACGATTGCCGCTGGGTCGCTTCGAGTTGCTAGCGATGTCAGCGAAAAGGATCGGCTCGAGATCGAACGGATGATGCACGAGAGGGTCCTGGAGAGCGTGGAATATCCGGAAATTTTGTACACCTGCTCCAAGGTCTCTGCTAGCAAGACCGGCGAGGGACAATACTGGGCTGCTTCAAATGGAGATCTGACCTTGCATGGGACGACCCGCAGTCTCAATATCCCTGCGCGAGTTTCCCTGACCGGTGAGTCATTGAGAGCCATCGGCAATTTCACCCTTTTGCAGAGCGATTTTGGAATCGAATTGGTGTCGGTCGCAGGCGGATCGCTCAAAGTGAAAGATGAGCTGAAATTTTCGTTTGATGTTGTGGCTCGAAAGCAAGGGTAAGAGCAACAAAGTTGAGTGGATGAAGCGCAACGTCGAAAATGCAAGGCCGAGAAAGAGGCCGCCATGTGCCTAGCCATTCCGGGACAAGTCGTTGAACTTTTTCCCGATTATCCGACCACCGCAATGATTGACGTAGTGGGCGTGAGGCGTCAGGTCGATCTCGGCCTTCTGCTCGACAACCCTCCGGTGAAAGGCGACTGGGTGCTGATCCATGTCGGCTTCGCCATGAGCAAAATCAGCGAAGAAGATGCGCTGGACACCATGCGCGTCCTCCGCGAGCTCGGCGAGGCCGAGGCAGCGATGCAAGAGGTGGAAGGCTACGGCCTCGGCAACTTGGGAAGCGAGAAGGTTTCGTAGAGTATCAGTATTTCGTAGAGTCAGTGTTATGAAATTTGTCGATGAATTTCGCGAACCTGAAATCATCACCAGGACCGCCGAAGATATTCGGCGTCTCGCTGATCCGAAGCGCCACTACCGCATCATGGAAGTCTGTGGTGGCCATACTCATGCGATCTATCGCTTCGGCCTCAAGGACCTGCTGCCCTCGAACATCGAGCTGATTCATGGCCCCGGCTGTCCGGTTTGCGTGCTGCCGATGGGACGGATCGATGACGGATTGTCCATCGCTAATGATCCAAACGTGATTTTCGCCGCCTTTGGCGACATGATGCGCGTTCCGGGTACGCAGGGCAGTCCACTCGAACACAAAGCTCGTGGCATGGATGTGCGCATCGTCTACTCCCCGTCGGACGCGCTGAAACTCGCGCAACTGAATCCCGACAAGCACGTTATGTTTTTTGCCATCGGATTCGAAACCACCGCGCCGTCCACGGCGTTGACGTTGGTGCGGGCGAAGAACGAAGGCGTCCACAATTTCTCCGTTTTCTGCAATCACGTCACGATCATCCCCGCGATCAGGGCCATTCTCGATTCTCCTGACATGCGCATTGACGCATTCATCGGCCCCGGCCATGTTTCCACCGTGATCGGGTGCCGCCCCTACGAATGGATTGCTGTCAACGAGCACAAGCCGGTCGCTGTCTCCGGTTTCGAACCGCTCGACATTTTGCAGTCGATCGTCATGGTGCTGCGCCAACTGCGAGACAGCGACGCGAAGATCGAGAATCAGTACAAGCGCGTCGTGCCGTGGGAAGGTAATCGCGCCGCGCTTCGGGCGATGGCCGATGTTTTCGAACTGCGCCCCTATTTTGAATGGCGCGGCCTCGGTTTCATTTCACAGTCCGCTCTTCGCATTCGTGACAGCTACGCCGAGTGGGATTCCGAGCAGCGCTTCCAGGTTCCCGGAGTGCGTGTTACCGATCCGAAGGCGGCGCAGTGTGGAGAAGTTCTAAAAGGCGTGCTCAAGCCGCATCAATGCAAGCTCTTTGCGAGAGAGTGCACCCCCGAACATCCGGTCGGTGCGCTCATGGTTTCATCCGAGGGATCATGCGCAGCGTACTTCAATTACGAACACCGCAAGACGACAATGGTGACCAGCATCAGCTCGGTGGCATAAATGTTGATGTCGATGTCGCCGAGGCTGCAGCTATTAGCAATTCACCACAGGACGGCTCGCCCAAAGTCCGGTTCCGCGAACCGCAAATCGAGATGTCCCACGGCGCTGGAGGCAAGGCCAGCCGCCGATTAGTCGAAGGCCTCTTTGCCCCGCTTCTTTTTGCGTCGTCTTCGCCAGCCGATCCCTTGGCCGACGCAGCACACGTGGATTTCGATGGCACGAAGATTGCCATCACGACCGACAGTTTCGTCGTTAAGCCGCTGAGTTTTCCCGGCGGCTCGATCGGAGAACTCGCGGTGAACGGAACGGTGAACGATCTCGCCGTCTCGGGCGCTCGCGCCGAAGCCATGGTCGTCACCTTTGTGCTCGAAGCCGGTCTTCCTACGCCGGTGCTGGAAGCCGAAGTACGCGCCATGGGAAACGCGGCACGCAAAGCCGGAGTCAAAATCGCCGGCGGAGATACGAAAGTAGTCGAGCACGGCAAAGCCGATTTCATGTACATCACAACCACCGGAATCGGCCGTCCAATCGCCGGTTTGAAGATTGACGCTCGATCGGTTCGACCGGGTGACAAAATTATTCTCTCCGGCCCCATCGGCGATCACGGAATCACCATCCTTCTCGCTCGCGGCGAACTCGATCTTGAAGCCGACCTTCGTTCCGATACGCGGTCGGTGTTCCCTCTCGTCGAGGCGCTGGCGAAAGCCGCCGCGCCTGGCGTTCGCTGGATGCGCGACCCGACACGAGGTGGAGTCGCAACTTCCCTGAACGAACTTGCCCGCGACTGCCGCCATGGCATCGCCCTCGTCGAAGAATCGATTCGAGTTCATGACGCGGTTCGTGGAGCGTGCGAATTGCTCGGTCTCGATCCTCTACACATCGCGAACGAGGGCCAGTTTCTCGCCGTGGTCGCGCCCCAATACGCGGACGCCGCGCTCAACGCTTTGTGTCTGGCTCCCGGCGGCGAAGATGCTCAGATCATCGGCGAAATCCGCGAGGAGCCGGCCGGCGCGGTGCTCGTCACCACGCGTTACGGCGGCAGCCGGATTGTTGATATGCTGGTCGGCGATCCGCTTCCCCGCATTTGCTAGAGTGAAGACTGCGGGATCGCCAGCATGCAGGAAGTGGGCCATGGCCATGCCAACCGGTGAGTTGACCGCGCAACGAGCCTCTCGATTGGCTTCGCAGGTCCGAGTCCGAATCGGAGTTCGAGTCGAAGAGAGCCTGCTCCGCCGCAACCAACTTGTCGAAGACTTTTTCTCGCGCGAGGCTCCCCGCCTCGCCGAAGCCTGCCGCTTGATGTCCGAGCGCTTCGTGCAGGGAGGCCGTCTGCTGGCCTTCGGCCGCGGTCCCTACTCGACTGACGCCCAGCATGTCTCCGTCGAATTCGTTCATCCGGTGATCGTCGGAAAACGCGCCCTTCCAGCCCTCGATATTTCCATGATGTTCCGTCCCTGGCTGGAATCCATTCTTCACGCCGAAGATATTGTTATGGGATTCGGTCCGCCAAAAGGCGACGAGGAAGTCCAGTCGGCCCTGAACTTCGCGCAGTCACGCGATGCCATGACGTTCGCCCTCCCCGGCCGCCACGCATCCTATGCCGTCGAGACTCTCGCTGACGATCCGTTTATTCATCAAGAGATGATCGAGGTCCTCTACCACGTGCTCTGGGAAAGCGTGCACGTTTTCCTGGAACATCGCGAACTCGGTCATGAAGTCGGCGCCGCTGGATTTCTCTATCCGTTCCTCGGCCAAGCCACGCAGCAAACTGGCGACCTGATTGCCGAAGTCGCCTCGTCAATTCAGATGAAGGTGCGCGACGACTCGACGCTCCGCGCCCAGGTGGCACGTGACCAGGCGGAACAAATCGGTGGCGCTGCTGTCGCCATTCACGATCGCGTCGCCAAGGGCGGCAAGCTCATTCTCTTCGGCAACGGCGGATCGGCCACCGACGCCAACGACTGGGCCATCGATTGCGTCCTGCCCCCGGATGGGTATCGTCCAGTTCCGGCCGTGTCGTTGTCACTCGAGCCCGCCAACATCAGCGCTATCGCCAACGACGTCGGGACGGATGTTATTTTCCTGCGCCAGTTGATCGCGCACTCCCGGTCCGGAGACGTTGCCATCGGAATTTCGACGAGTGGCGGGTCGCGGAACATCATCATGGCCCTTGAAGAGGCGCGTAAGCGCAGTCTGCTCACCGTCGCGTTGCTCGGATACGATGGCGGCGAAATCAAACGCCGCGCTTTGGCCGATTTTCCCATCGTCGTTCCGTGCGACTACATTCCGCGCATTCAGGAAGTGCAAGCTTCGATCTACCACGTCATCCGCGAAACCCTGGAGGTCCTCGTTCGTGGCCAGGCTTGAGCTTTTCGGCGCCGCCCGCTGTCCCCATACGCAAGAGATGCGCGAATGGCTCGAGTGGAAAGGTTCCGACTTCGTCGAGTACGATGTCGAAGCCGACTCCGAAGCCCGCCGCCGCATGAGCACCTTCGTTCCGGGACAGCGCAACGTTCCCGTGCTGGTTGAGGACGGCAGAGTCGTTCAAATCGGCTGGCAGGGCCACAGTTGCATAGTGGAGTAGCCATGGTCGAGTAGTCCGAGGGACGACGCAGCGCATTGACGAATGCCCGGTGCCCGTTCAATCCGAGTTCGCGGAGTGGTGCAGGGCGTCGGCTTTCGACCTTTCGTCTATCGCCTCGCCCGCGCTAACGCGCTCGCTGGCTGGGTGCTCAACGGCGAAGAGGGCGTCGAGATTTATCTCGAGGGCTCCGAACAAAATCTCGATGCTTTTGTTCACGACCTCGCGGCTCATCCGCCGCCAGCCGCCAGCATTGCGGAAATCGACGTCCAATCTGCCGCGCCGCAAGGCCTGCGGGACTTCACCATCCGTGAGAGCCTGCACAAAGAGCGGCCGACGGTGCGAATCTCGCCCGATCTTCCGGTCTGCGATGCGTGCCTGAAAGAACTGTTCGATCCGGCCGACCGGCGGTACTGGTATCCGTATATCAACTGCACGAACTGCGGCCCGCGCTACACGGTCGTTCTCAGCCTCCCTTACGACCGACCCAACACCACCATGCGGAGCTGGCCGCTCGATGCCTATTGCGACGCCGAATATCATGATCCGGAAAATCGCCGTTTTCACGCCCAGCCGGTGGCGTGTTCGGCCTGCGGCCCGCGTTATGAGTTGCGCCAGGGAGAGACTGTCCTTGCAGACAACGAATCCAGCATTCGTGCTGCGGTGCAACTTCTCAAAGATGGAAGCATCCTCGCCGCGAAAGGGCTCGGCGGCTATCACCTCGTCTGCGACGCCTCGAACGCAGCCGCCGTCGGTGCGTTGCGCGAGCGAAAGTTCCGCAAAGAAAAACCGTTTGCTCTGATGACGCGGGATCTCGAAGTAGCGCGGCGGCTGATCGAACTGTCGCCAGAAGCGGAGCAGATGCTGACCTCGACCGTGCGGCCAATTGTGCTCGCGTCCGCAAGAACCAAAAACGGCGACGTAACGACGGGCGTCACTCCCGAGGTCGCCCCTGATAACAGTGAACTCGGCATCATGCTGCCTTACACGCCGCTACATCATCTTTTGTTCGCCGCCGGTGCCCCCGAGGTGCTCGTGATGACGAGTGCCAATCGATCGAGCGAGCCGATCGCCTACGAAGACGACGAGGCGCTCGACCGGCTGTCTGGAATTGCCGATGCCTTCCTGATCGGCGAACGTCCAATCGCGCGTCGGGTTGACGATTCGGTTGCCCGCGTCGGCGTGTTTGGTCCGGCCATTCTGCGCCGCGCGCGTGGCTACGCCCCCGGAGCCGTCGCAACCATTCCGAGCGAGGGTCCGATTCTGGCCGTCGGCGCCGATCTCAAGAATGCGATCACCCTCGTCGTCGATGGCCAGGCTTTCGTCAGCCAGCACATCGGCGACCTGGGGGACTATCAGTCGCTCCGTGCTTTTCAGGAAACAATTCAAGACCTGATCTCGATGTATGAAGTTCGTCCCGAAGAATTGCTGGTGGTGCATGATTCTCATCCCGAGTATGTCTCGACGGTGCACGCTCGCGGTCTCGGCGTTGCGCGAGTGGTAGCGGTTCAGCACCATCGTGCGCATGTGGCCTCAGTGCTTGCCGAACGCGGTGAATGGGAAACGCGTGTGATCGGCGTGAGCTTCGATGGCACTGGCTATGGCGATGACGGCAGCATTTGGGGTGGCGAGATTTTTGTAGGTAGCGTCAAAGAGAGCTTCGAGCGCGTTGCCCATTTGCGCAGCGCGTCCCTTCCCGGCGGGGACGCGGCAGCGCAATATCCAGTGCAAGCGGCGAGTGGATTCCTCGCCCAGATTGAGGCATCGATTGACGGATCGATTGACGGGTCGTCGGATGTGGTGTCGCACCAAGTTATGAGCGCACCGTTCCACTTCCCCGAAAGATATAAGCAGGCGCTGGAATTAATCGACAAGAATGTGCGAACCTTTGCGACGACCTCGGTCGGGCGTCTATTTGACACGGCGGCCGCGCTCATTGGATTTATCCGCGAGATCACTTTCGAAGGCCAGGCCGCAATGTGGCTTGAACAGTTGGCCCGTACGTCGTCCCGCAAATCGCCTTCGACAGAAGCATACCCATTTCCCTTCGCTGGCGACGAACTCGATTTCCGTCCGCTGCTGCAATCGATCATTCGCGACCGGCAGCGTGGCCGAGACGTCCGCGAGATCGCGCGCTCGTTCCAGCGCGGCGTTGCGCAAGGGCTGCGCGATGCGATTGTCGCCACCGCCCACGCCCAGAATCTGAATATCGTCGTGCTATCGGGAGGCGTTTTCCAGAACGAACTGCTCCTCGAAGATCTCAAAGATCTCCTGGAGCACGACAATTTGCAGATTTGGACAAACCACACCGTCCCGCCAAACGACGGTGGCATCAGCCTGGGACAGGCCGCCATCGCAGCTTTTAGTCAGCATTAGCAGTTGATTCGAAGCGATCGCCGGGGGACACTATTGATGCGCACTATTGACGGGCACTCGCGTTAGCGACTATGCATGAATTATCGATCGCGATGAGCATCGTGGAGATGGCTGAGGAAGAAGCCGCTAAGCGCGGCGTCCAGGTCACCGCCATCCACCTCAAACTCGGGGCGCTCTCCGGCGTCGTGAAAGAAGCCCTGCTATCGTCGTACGAGATGGCGCGGGAAGACACCCCTCTGCAACGCGCCGAACTCATCATTGAAGAAGTCCCGGTCGTGGTTTTTTGTCAAAAATGCAAGCAGCAGCGGCCTTTGCATTCCGTGCAACTATTTTGTTGTGCGGAGTGCGGCGCACCAACGGCTGAAATTGTGCAAGGCAAGGAACTGGAAGTTGTTGCGCTGGAGGTCGAGGAATGGGATCGCAACCCCGTTTAATCGAAGTCAGAAAAAACGTTCTCAAGCAGAACGATCTCGTCGCCCGGTCTTTGCGCGAACAATTCCGCGTTGCCGGAGTTTTTGTCGTCAGCCTTGTGTCGAGTCCGGGCTCGGGCAAGACCATGTTTCTGGAGAAGACACTTACACTGCTGCGTCAAAAGTATCGCGTTGCCGCCCTCGTCGGCGATCTGGCAACCGAAAACGATGCCGCGCGTCTTGCCCGGAGCCAGGCGCCCGTCAAACAGATTCTCACCGGCACCATGTGTCACCTCGAAGCCGCGATGGTCGAGACTGCGCTCGGCGAGTGGAACCTCGAGAATCTCGATTTTCTCTTTATCGAAAACGTGGGGAATCTGGTTTGCCCCTCGTCCTACGACTTGGGAGAGAATCTCCGCCTCGTCCTTATTTCTACTACCGAAGGCGAGGATAAGCCGCTCAAATACCCGACAATCTTCAACAGCGCCGATGTGGCGATCGTCACAAAGATGGATTTGGCTGCGGCCGTGGAATTCGACTGGCAATCGGCATACTCCAACATTCAGGCTGTTCGCCCCGGCATGCAGGTGTTGAAAGTGTCAGCGAAGACAGGAGAGGGAATCGACGAGTATTTGAGCTTCCTGACCACTCGACTCGAAGAACTCCGCTCGGCAGCGCCAGTCTAAGAGGCCGCTGCCCAGCTTAGGTCGCAACTATTTCCCCACGTACAGATTGGGAAACTCCTGGCGCAGGTTCGCAACCTTTGGAGCATCGTTGAAAACGATATAGGGACTCTCCGGATGTCGCGTGGCGTAGTCCTGGTGATAATCTTCGGCCCTGTAAAAGCCCTTCAGAGGTACGACAGCGGTCACAATCGGACCCGAGTAAACCTTCGCTTTGTCCAGTTGTGCGATGTACGCCTCGGCAATCCGCTTCTGCTCGTCATTCCCGTAAAAAATCGACGAACGGTACTGCGTGCCCGTGTCTGGACCCTGTCGATTTAATTCGGTGGGATTATGCGCGACTGAAAAGAAAACCTGCAGCAGCTGTCCGTAGGTAATCTGCGAAGCGTCGTAGGTAATCATGACCGATTCGGCGTGCCCGGTTTCGCCGGTGCTGACGAGTTCATATTCCGCCAGATTCGCCGTGCCGCCCGAATAACCGGACGTCGCGCTGATCACACCCTTCACGTGTTGGAACACAGCCTGAATACCCCAGAAACATCCCCCGGCAATCACCGCCGTCTGCTTGGACTTTGAGGTGGCGAGAGTCGCATCCACGGCCGGAGCCGGTATCTTGGCCGGCGGCTCACCCGCGCTGCAGGCAACCGCGCCAGCGAGAGTAATAATCAGAACCACAAGAATGGCAGATGCACGCTGTCGCATCCGCAAGAACGAAGAAATACGTGACATAGCGAATTCCTTCCCGCGGCCCAATACGACTCTCAGGGCCTGTTATATAGAGTCGCGAACGTCGAAAAAGTTACGCGCGTCGCGAAGCGTCATCCGAACCAGCCGTCCAGGCGTTCGTGACCAGATACTTTCGCAAGCAGCGTACGCAGGGTACGTATCCCTCGTTTTCCGCTTCGGCAGCCGTAACGGTTCGTAGTTTGTCTTTTTCGTGAATGTACTCACATCCCGCGACGTGAAACAACCTCCCATTTTCAGAAACTACGACCATCATTCCGGGAGGAACTCCGCTGCCACGCTTGGCCAGTTCAGAACGTACTTCCGGCCCGCGCGATGTCGAACGCGCTACCTCGATGCCTCCCACGACCAGAAATGTCGCCGCCGCTGCCACCATCCATCCGAGGAACGTTCTCCGGCTCCGCGGCATATTCTCGTCCAGCCTCCGATGCAGACGGTGGCTGAACCCGAGCGGGACTTCCACCATCCTTTCATCGCCATACAACTGGATCACATTCCGAGTGCCGTCGAGCACCGCTGTACAGTTCTTGCATCCGCGAACGTGTTCCTCGATGGCGGCGCGCAAGCCGGGGTCAACTTCGCCGTCGAGATAATTGGAAACTTCGCTCCACACATGTTCGCAGGTGACTACCATGGCTTCGTCCCCTTTGCAAAAGACAGCTTGCTGCTCCATGCCCCGCCAAACCCGGGCGCGAGCAGATCGCGCAGCATCAAGCGAGCCCGCAGCAGACGAGTCTTGACCGATGCGGCCGAGATACCGAGCATCTTTGCTGTTTCCTCAATGCTGAGGTGCTGCATGTCACGCAGCACAAAAACTTCGCGATAGATTTGCCCCAATCCCGACAGAGCCTCGGCGAGTTTTTCACGTACCTCGCTGCGCTCCAGCGTCTCCGACGGAATCTCGCGCCAGTCGGCAAAATCTCGCGGCGTGTAGCTACCCTCCTCATCTTTCCCATCCATCGAGCGCCCGTCGATCGGCTCCATGATGTTCGCGTGCGCTTTTCTTCTTCGCATGCGCGCCTCGTTCATCGTGATCTGAATCAGCCAGGTGCTGAAGCGTGCTTCGGAGCGAAATTGCCCGAGGTGCTTGAACGCCTTCAGCATCGCTTCCTGCACCGCATCTTCGGCGTCCGCTTCATTTCGAAGAATCGCGAACGCCGTCGCATAAAGCCGCCGCTCGTAAGGCCGGATCAACTCGTAGAAGAGTTCATGCTCGCCGGCTACGATACGCCGGATCAGCATCGCTTCGTGCAGTTGTTCGGCTGGCTGTTCCAGCGACATCATTCTTTCCGGCATCGCTCCTCGTGCACTACTCGGACGTCATGCCCAGCGAACCCTTCTCGCATGGGATTCCTCACCGCGAATTAAGTTTCGACACTGCCCAGATCCGCAGGCGATTCTCTACCACTTTTGTGCCATCGTACCCGACTTCTCCACAGTTTCCACCGGCTTGCTACTTGCATTCCGCTAGACAAGTTCCGATAATCTTAATCATTGCAGAAAGCTGACTCCCGTGTATCGCTATAGCCACGCCGATTTGTTGCGCATTCTTCGGCTTGCTCCTCGCCAGCTCCAAACCTGGGAGAAGGCGGGATTGGTAGCCGCAAGCGAGGATTACTCTTTCTTCGATCTGGTCCAGGTCAAGAAGGTGCGCGATCTCTGCGCCCAGCGCGTGCGTCCAGCGGTGATACGGCAGTCGCTCGAAGCCATGCAGAAGCAAGTGGCTGGCATGGAGAATCCACTGCTCGAAGCAGGCGCCTATCAAAGTGGCCGGCGCATTGCGTTTCGTCATCAGGGACGCCTCGTCGAGCCGATCGCCGGACAGTTTATGTTTGATTTCTCGTCCGAAGAGAATAGAGTCGTGACCAGCCCGCCGCGCAATGGACCGGAGTTGGTTGTCACCGACGTAACCGACTTGTTTGCGCGCGGGATCGCACTCGAAGAAAATCCCTCCACGCAGAATGAGGCGATCACTGCCTATTTAAAGGTGCTGGAAATGGACCCCGTACACGCCGCCGCGCACATCAATCTGGGCACGCTCTACTACAACCGTCAGGAATATGCCCTGGCCGAGAGACATTACCGTTCGGCGATTCAAATCGACCCGCGTTACGCGCTCGCCTATTTCGATCTGGGCAACGTTCTCGATGAAACTGGACGCGTTGAAGAGGCCATCAATACTTATAAGACCGCGATCCAACTCGCGCCCACCTACGCCGATGCGCATTACAACCTGGCGCTGGCGTACGAGAAAATGCGCGAACCGCGTAAGGCGTTGCAACATTGGCGCGCCTACGTCAAGCTCGATACCACCGGACCTTGGACGGTTCATGCCAAGCATCAGATTCAGCGCATCCTGCAAGGCGACAGTCTGAAGCTCGTTCACTCGCGCAGAGCGAATTAAGTCCGAAGCAGGGTGAACTCACTTTTCTCGATCTACCAAGCCGGACCCACCACAGCCGCCAGAAAAACTGCTCGCCTTCCCTGTCGTCACTTGTGGAATTCCATGTCCGGCCTTAGAATCTCTTCGCGGCACAATAGAGTCCCAGTGGTCTAAAAAATCGATTTAGCTGAACACAGCCCCGTCGCTGCCAAAGGAGAATCATGCCCACGCCCCGTCGCTTGCGCCGATTCAGTTTGCTCGCGTTATCGATTCTCGTCGTTGCGGTCAGTGTTCCTCCAACCTTCGCCCAATCGAACTCTTCCAACGCAGCTTCAATGCCATGGATGAACCAGAGTCTCTCCCCCGACGAGCGCGCGGCTCTCGTCGTTAAAGGAATGACGCTCGACGAGAAAATCGGAATGCTCCACGGTACGGGCATGAAGGGCCTCAGCCCGATGAGTCCGTTGGCGATCTATTCCAACGGCGGCGCAGGCTACGTGGTCGGTGTTCCGCGTCTCGGAATCCCGGCGCTTCAAATATCCGACGCTGCCTACGGAGTACGCAGCAGCGGAGAAAACGGCCGCTACTCGACCGCGCTGCCGAGCAATCTCGGCGCTGCCGCGAGTTGGGATCTCGACGCGGCCTACGAGTTCGGTGCTCTCATCGGCCGTGAGTTACGAGCCCAGGGCTTCAACATGTCCCTCGGCGGAGGCGTAAATCTCGCCCGTGAACCGCGCAACGGCCGCAACTTCGAATATATGGGCGAGGATCCGATCCTCGCGGGGAAAATGGTTGGCTCTCTGATTCGCGGGACGCAATCGCAACACGTTCTCGGTGACATCAAGCACTATGCCCTGAACGATCAGGAAAGCGGACGCAACGCCGTCAACGTTCACATCGACGAACGCTCCATGCGCGAGAGCGATCTGCTGGCCTTCGAAATCGGAATCCGCGAGGGCAATCCTGCCGCCGTAATGTGCTCTTACAACCGCCTTAACGGCGATTTTGCGTGTGAGAACAAATATCTGCTCACCGACGTGCTGAAAAAAGAATGGGCTTTCAAAGGGTTTGTCGTGTCCGACTGGCAAGGCACTCATAGCACGGCCAAAGCATCCGCCGCTGGCCTCGATCACGAGGAGCCCGGCGAAATTTTCTACGGTGAAGCAATGAAGAAAGCGGTGGAGTCGAAGCAGGTTCCGATGGCGGAACTCGACGAACATGTCCGCCTGATCCTGCGATCGATGTTTGCGACCGGCGTGATCGACGATCCGCCCCAGAAGTCCGTCGTCGACGTGATCCATGGCTTCGACGTATCGCGCAAAATCGAAGAAGGCAGCATCGTTCTTCTGAAGAACGATAACTCGCAACTCCCGCTGGACGCGGCCAAGGTCCGCAGCATCGCCATCATTGGCGCGCACTCAGACATCGCGATGCTTTCCGGTGGAGGTTCGGCGCAAGTTGATCCCATGGGGGGAAACGCGATCATGCCGCCCGGCAAGGGCGCGACCCACTGGCAGGATCACATCTGGTTCCCGACGTCGCCCCTCGAGGCGATTCGCGCCAAAGCTACGAGTGCAAAGATTCAGTTCGATGCGGGCACCGATCCCGCTGCCGCCGCTTCGTTGGCGAAGACCGCTGATGTAGCGATCGTGTTCGCCTACCAATGGGAGAGCGAAGACATGGACCTGGACAGTCTCTCGCTCCCGGACCATCAGGACGATCTGATCGCAGCAGTGGCGGCGGCAAATCCGCACACCATCGTCGTACTCGAAACCGGCGCAGCCGTGACCATGCCCTGGGTAGGCCAGGTCAGCGGAATCGTCGAAGCCTGGTTTGGCGGAACTATGGGCGCCGATGCGGTAGCCAACGTTTTGTTCGGCGACGTGAATCCCAGCGCCAAGCTGCCCATTACATTTCCGGTCAGTGAAGCCGATCTGGCGCATCGCAGCATTGTGAAGCCGCCGCGCGAATCGACCACCCACGGTGAACCCGAAGCCTGGAAACTCATCGCCCCAGGCTTGCCGGCATTTCAAACCACTTATGACGAAGGCGCGAAGATTGGTTATAAGTGGTATGACTCTGAGAACAAGCAGGTTCTCTTTCCTTTCGGATTCGGCCTCTCGTACTCGACTTATAGCTATTCCAATCTGCAAGTAACTCCAGGCGCGACTGCCGGTGGAAAAGTCCGCGTGAAACTGACCGTCAGCAACACCGGCAGCCGGGCCGGAGTCGAGATCGCTGAAGTCTACGCCGCTCTACCCGCCGCTGCCGCCGAGCCTCCGAAACGGCTCGTTGGCTGGAGCCGAGTAAAGCTGAATCCCGCGGAAACCAAAGACGTCGTGGTAGAGATCGATCCACAGTATCTATCGATTTTCAACGTCGATCACCATGCCTGGCAGCTGACTCCGGGCGAATACACCTTCTTGGCAGGCGGATCTTCGCAAAGTCTGCCGTTGAAGCAATCGGTCAGCCTGAAATAGAGATCGTCAACTGCGTGTGGCCGGACCTCTCGAGTGACGAGGCCCGGCCAGGCGCTTATTCCTCCATATTCCCCAGCTTTCTCGACACGACGGAACTCCCGCCGCCGTATCTCTTCCTTGAGCCGAGTTCTAGGTTTGAAACCTTGCAGAGGCAGCGCATTGGACTGTGACTACCCGCAGCAGCTTACGCTACAAAAAAAGAGGCGCGGCTTGCGCCGCGCCTCAGGAGAGAGACCGCTTTAGTTGACGGTTAGCTTATTGTCGACGCTGAACGCACCCGGTACGGCACTCGCTCGCATCCCCGCGAGGGTCTTGTCCATCGTGCTCTCAACCGAACCGTAGAGCGTGACATGTCCATTATCTACCACAATCCGGATCGGATGCACTGGATCGGTGGCGTATCGTCCGAGTACAGAGTCGCGATAAATTGCGCGAGCCGTGCGCACCCGGATCGAATCGTCAAGCCCTGAAACCGGCAGGTCCTTTACGTCGTTCACCACATCTTTCACGCCCGGCGTTCGCGCCACGATTGAGAATGCCGAGTCCTTCGCCACTGGATTCAGCGTGTCGCCACTCAAGGTGACCACTCCGTCCTTCACTTCGAGCGCAAGATAGTTGAACGTGTTGTCGAAATATCCCACTCGGTCATAAGCCAGCTGCTTCGCCAGCTTCTGCTGCAACTGGTTGTCGGGCACGTTTGCTCCCCCGACCACGATGTCATTGCGAACACCGGCAACGTTGTCCAGCTTCTTCACTTTCTTTGCGGCCTCGACCTTGTCTTTATAGAGATCGACTGTGCCGCTCAGGGTAACGATGCCGTCATCGACGCTGGCATTGACACTCTGCAGTTGCTTCGTGTCGTTGATCTTGTGGCTCACCGCCTGCTGAATCTGCTGATCGTATCGGCCGGTTGAGGCCATTGCAGTGATGCTCAGCAGGACGAGCGAGGCCAGGGCAAACGCAATAGTCATCGCACTCGTCCGCACAAATGATTGCCTTTTCATATTCGCTTCATCCTCACTGGAATTCCGGTTCCCACAACGTTAACCGGTTAGTTAAATAGATGCGACAGGGGTGCAGCAGGATGTGACGGGAAGGGGGTTTTACAAACTATTACAAGCTCCACTTCGGGACATCGTTTTCCACGGAAGAACCGCCTTAAGAGTAGAATCACGCATATGACCACCGACGAACGCTTAGATCGTTTGACGGAAAGACATGAGGCTCTGGCCGAAAGTCTGCAACTGCTCACTGCAGACGTACAAAGCCTGGCGCTCTCCGTAAGAGAATTGAGAGAAGGCACTAAGGAACTCAAACAAGGAATTTCGGAGCACGACCGAATCCTCCGAGGACACGCCGATCTAATCGGAGACCTGGTAAGGGTAGCCACCGCTCACGAACATCGCCTCCAAAGATTAGAAAGCCGCTGACCTCGAACGTGGGACGATTTGCATGATCGTTTGACATGTATTCGTCATAACGACTAATCTGGCACCATGTCGCGAAGCGCTCCGGGCGGTCTGCAAGCCGAGCTGAAACAGAAAATTCCCTTTACCAGCCGGGAGCAGGAAGCCTATCTCTCTCTCTTGCGTACGGCCGGCGCACTCGAAACCGAAGTCGAATCGTGGCTGAAGCAATTCGGACTTACCGGCACGCAATACAACGCCCTGCGCATACTCCGTGGAGCCGGGCCCGAAGGCTTGCCTTGCCGCGAGATTGGCGAGCGCATGATCACGCACGATCCCGATATCACGCGTCTGCTTGATCGCCTCGAGGATCGCGGCTTCGTCGAGCGTGCCCGCGACAAGAACGATCGTCGCGTCATCTACGGGAAAATCGCTCCAGCTGGACTGAAGCTTTTGCGCGAAATGGACGGTCCCGTCGAAAAGCGCGGCCGCGAGATGCTCCGCCACGTCTCGCAGGAGAAGTTAAAGCAGCTGATCGAATTGTTGGAATTAGTACGCAAAGGCCCGCAGTAGCGGTAAGCCGTGGGTTAGCGCTTGCGAGCCTTCTTCGTTCCGGACTTCGTTCCGGACGGTGTCCCTGGTGACTTCTTGAACACCCGCGCAAAGATCCTGTCGATATTTTTGAGCTGGCGCTTGAGATCGAATGCCCGCTCGATCTTCGCCCGTGGCACTCGTCCCGTAATCTCCCGGTCATTCAATACCAGCTCGTGAAAATCAAGATCCTCTTTCCAGGCTCGCATGGCATGGTTTTGCACCAGCCGATAGGCGTCTTCTCGCGAGACTCCAACCTCGACCAGATCGAGCAGCAACTGCCCGCTGAATACCAGCCCGTGTGTGCTGTTGAGGTTTGCCATCATGCGCTTTGGATAAACGAACATGGTGTCAATCAGGTTCGCAGTCTTGTTGAGTAAGTAATTCGTCAGCGTCGTCGAGTCGGGAATGATAACTCGCTCCGCCGACGAATGCGAAATGTCGCGCTCATGCCAGAGGGCGACGTTTTCAAATCCAGCCTGCGCGTTCGACCGCACCACACGCGCGAGCCCGGAAATCTGCTCGCTCGTCACCGGATTGCGCTTATGCGGCATGGCTGACGAGCCCTTTTGCTTCTCGCTGAAAAATTCCTCGGCCTCGCGAACCTCCGTCCGCTGCAAGTGGCGGATCTCGGTGGCAATCTTGTCGAGCGTCGACGCAATCGTCGCGAGCGTCGCCAGATAAAATGCGTGCCGGTCGCGTTGAATCACCTGCGATGACACCGCCGCCGCCTTCAACCCCAGCCGCGCACAGATCTTCTCTTCGAGTTCCGGAGAAAGGTGGGCGAACGTTCCGACCGCTCCCGAAAATTTCCCCACGCGCAAATCTTCCGCCGCCGCCGCGAACCGCACAATATTGCGCTGCGTTTCTGAATACCAATTCGCAATCTTGAACCCGAAAGTGATCGGCTCCGCGTGAATCCCATGCGTGCGCCCGATCATCGGCGTATCTTTGAATTCCCACGCCCGGCGTTCGAGTACTTCGGCCAGTCGTTGAAGATCGCTCGCAATCAATTCAGAAGCCTGCTGGATCAGCAAAGCCTGCGCCGTATCGACTACGTCGTTTGAGGTGAGTCCGTAGTGGAACCAGCGCGCGTGCGGCCCAACAATCTCCGCGACCGCTGTCGTAAATGCGATGACGTCGTGCTTGACCTCAGCTTCAATTTCAAAGATGCGTTCAACGCTGAAGTCGGCGCGCGCGCGAATAGCCTTGGCCGCATCTCTCGGGACGATGCCCGCTGCGGCCAGAGTTTCGGTGGCGGCGACTTCAACCGCCAACCATGTGCGAAAACGGTTTTCGTCGCTCCAAATGCGCGCCATTTCTGGCCGCGTATAGCGTGGGATCACGGATACTTCTCCTAAGACGGAACTGGCGAAGAGGGAACTGGGGATTGTAAATCAGGCAGGCTGTTGCGTGCAGGAGGTTTGCGTGCAAGTGTGGCGTGTAGTTGTTGCGCGCAGGTCTGCGTGCGGGGTCTCCGTGTAGAAGAGGGATGGGTCGCGTCCCTCCCTGCGCCACGCTATTCCACCGTGTGTTTCGCCGTATACCCTTCGCGGGCGTAGACCACCGGCTTCACGTCCTTGCCATGCTGGTCCCGAATTTTCAGCGGGCCGCCCTCCGGCCCTTGCAGTTCGACCTTCAGTTTGCGGTAAGTGCCATCCAGTTTCGGATTCGTGGGGTGATAGCTGATGCTGTATTGATTGCGGATATCAGCTGCGACCTCGCCAAACAACTGCGGCAACTCGCCTTGGAAACGAGGAAAGTATGCGCGGCCCCCGGTCAGGCTGGCGAATGTTCTCATTTCGTTGTCCGCCTGATCATAGTCAAGCGAAGTAGTGTGTATTCCCATCGAGCGCGTCTGGCAATGGTGCACCTCGCAATATTCGCGGGCCATGAAGCCAACGCTGACCGGATAAATTGTGATGTCTTTGGTGGACTTTACCTTCTTGAGGATCTTGTCAAACGTGAGTCTGCTGAAAGAGTCGTAGCCTGTCGTGACCAGAATGATGTACTTCTTGCCCTCAATGCGATCGATCCGGTCGATGGTGTCGAACAACGCGTCGAACAAATTTGTCTCGGCGAAGCCCGGTATGCGCAACTGGTTCAATGCCCCGATTACCTCGCGTTTATCCTGAGTAAAGTCGACCAGGATTTGCGGTTTCATGTCGTAGGAGATTACCGACACCCAGTCGTTTTTCTTCAGGGTGTTCGCAAACGCGTAAGACGCATTCAGCGCTTCGACCATGAAGTCGTAATTCGTCGACGCGAACTCTACCAGCAGCACGGCCGTAATCGGCGCCTCGGTCTGACCGAACGTTGCAATCTTCTGCGGCTGGCCATCTTCCAATATCTTGAAATTGTCCTGCTTCAGCCCCGGGATTGTCTGCCCATCCTTGGTGGTCACGAGGACGTCAAGGCTCACCACCGGCACGTCTACCCGGATGGAATAATCGGGCATCCCCTCGACCTTTTTAGGTTTTTCTGGAGGCGGCGCCGGCGGCTCCTCTTTCTTCTTCGGAACCACATAGGGCCCGGTGTCTTGCGGGCCGCCCGCCTCGGGCGGTGCATCCTGTTTGTTCGGATTCGGATTCGGCGTTGGACTGGTCGATGGCTGCTGCGACGTGTCTGGAGCCTGCGACTGCGCCGAAACTGTCGCAACCGTCGCCACGCAGAAAAGCGCAACTACCAGCCTGATCAGGATTTTGGAGCAAGTCGGTGCCTGTTTCTTTTGACCAAATACACCAAAAAACATGGAAATCCCTCGGGAAAAACCTATGCTAGTATAGATGCAAGAACTCTGCGGTTGGGATATTTTGCAGGCCCTAAAAAGCCGCCTCTCCTGGGCAAGAACCTTTCTAACAGCACGCGGAGTCTAACCAAAGTAAGCAAGGTCATTTTGATGACCTCCGGGGCTATTTCATGGGGAAAGCCGCACGCTCACTCGTCGCTGTTCTGTTTCTGTTGTCTTCCGTCTGGCTCAACGCACAAAATAAGCAGGAAAATCCAAACCAGCCGATCATCCCGCTCGATCAGATTCACATCGGCATGAAGGGTACGGCCCTCACCGTGTTTCAGGGCGTAAAGCCGGAAGCCATGGATGTCGAAGTTCTCGGCGTGATGCACAACGTGAACGGCCCGAAGGGCGATGTCATCCTTGTCCGGCTGCACGGCACCAAGCCCGAATACACCGGCGTCGTTGCCGGCATGAGTGGAAGTCCCGTTTATTTTGACGGCAAACTGGCCGGAGCCCTCGCCTTCCGCATCGGCGAATTTTCGAAAGAACCCATCGCCGGCGTCACGCCGATCGAGGAAATGCTCGAGATCAACGCGCTCGATCGCAGCGAGACCCCGGCCCCAATGCGTGCCGGCAATACCGGAAGTCAATCCGGAAGTGCGCGAACCGCCAGCCCCGGCGAAAGCGCGCCGCTCCCAACCGCGACCTATAGCAACTATCTGAAGCCGATCGAAACGCCGCTCGTTTTCAACGGATTCTCCAACGATACGCTGCAGCGCTACGCGTCGCAATTCGCCGCGGCAGGAATCGTCCCCGTAATGGGCATCGGTGCATCGAGCAACGACAAGCAGCCCGAACCGATCGAACCCGGATCCGCTGTCAGCGCCGTGCTCGTCCGCGGCGACATGGATATCGCCGCCACCTGCACCGTGACTTACGTAGATCCCGAGCGACTGCTCGCGTGCGGACATCCGCTGATGCAATTTGGCCAGGTCGATTTGCCCATGACCAAAGCCAACGTGTTGGCCACGCTCCCATCGCCGCTGAACGCCTTCAAGATAGTCAACACGACCGAGACGGTAGGTGCGTTCGTTCAAGATCGCCAGAACGGCATCATGGGCGTGCAAGGCCGCGAGTCGAAAATGATTCCGGTGACCGTCTCTTTGCACAGCGGCCCGACCACCAAAGAATTCCACTACGAAGTTCTCAACAATGCGCGCCTCAGCCCGCTGGCGATGATGGCCACGGTTTTCAACGCGTTGCACGGCACCAACGAATACGGCGAAGACATCACTTACCGCATGAATGCAGTGCTAAGCGTGAAGGGATACCCTGACGTCACCCTGCGCAACATGTTTTCCCCGCAGGACAATGGACAACCCGCCGCAGCCATCGCCGCCGCTACGATCGGCGATCGCTTCGGACGCATCTACAGCAATGCCTACGACGCTCCGGACGTGCAGGGCGTGAAGCTCGATTTTGATCTGGTCCGCGAACGCCGCTCCGCCCGACTGGAAGCATCGCGCACCGACGTAAGCGAAGCCAGGCCGGGAGACCAGATTACAGTTGAGACCGTAATCCGCCCCTATCGCGGCGAGCGCCTGGTGCGCCAGATTCCGATCCGCATCCCGACCTCAACGTCGAAGGGCACCCTGCGAATCTTAGTGAGTGACGGAGACACCCTTGACCGCATGCGCCGCAGCGCTCCGATGATGAACCGCGGCCTCGGTCTCGCTCCGACCATCGCGTTGCTGAACAAAGAGCGCGCCAACGATCGCGTCTACGTCTCGCTGATCCAGTCTGACCCCGAAGCCATGATCGCCGACAAGATAATGCCCACGCTCCCGCTCAGCGTAATGAACGTGATGGACAATATGCGCGGCACGCAAGACATGGTCGTGCTCGGAGAATCGTCAGTGAGCGAAGCGTCAACCGACTCGCTCGACTACGTCGTCAGCGGAGCGCAGATGCTGACGATCAACATCAAGTAACACTGGGAATTCTCCCCACGGCATAGGTGAGAGAGGATCCGCGCTACTCGCGCGACACTCGCTCCCGTATCCACCCGGCGAGCTCATCTTCGGTGACGCTTCCTGCTGCCAGCCCGATCGTCGTAGCGATGCAGTCGGCGTCATCCGCCTCTAATTCCCACCCGTTAAGGTTGAGAAACAGTTCCATCACGACGAATGCGGTGCGCTTGTTGCCATCCGTAAACGGATGGTTTCGCGCGAGGCCAAATGCGTAAGCCGCCGCGAGCGCGGCCGCATCGGGTTTGTCTCCATAGGCAGCCCGATTCTGCGGACGGGCAAGCGCGGAATCGAGCGATCCTTCGTCCCGCAGACCGCTGCCGCCCCCGTGCTCAGCAAGTTGCGCTTCGTGGATCGCGAGGACAACGCTCCCGAGCACCCACTCCCACTTCATGAGCGCGTCACTTGGAGAGCGCGCGAAGAACGTTGCGGCGTTTCTTCATGATCCGCTCCGCCGCCTGTGCCTGCTTTTCGAAGGCCGGATCATACGGAGTGATCCGGTATCCATCCGGAGACTCTGTCAAAAAGACGACGTCTCCCTTTTCGATCCTGAGGCGAGTCACGGCCTCCTTTGGAAGAACGAAACCGACAGAGTTGCCGATCTGTGTGAGTTTGAGCGCAAACATAGCAGGCCCTCGAAGTTATAACGTATGTTATAACCATCGCGATCTGGCGTCAAGCGATCTGGCTTCAAGGGGAAGTGAAGCGATTCCGGGGAATATGGCCCGGGGGCAGCGCGATTGCGCCCCCGCACAGACAAAATAACTGGTTAAATTGAACTATGACTTGGGTTCGAAGAATACTCGCCTTGCCAGCCGCGCTCGTTCTCCTCACTCTAGCGTTTCCAATATTCGCCCTCGCCGAAGGCACTCGCACCTGGGAGCAATCCAAGTTCGACGACCTGACCAAAGGCACTCCCAAAGGGATCGCCCTTCGCAGTGAAGGAGGTCTCGAACTCGCTCCCGCCTTCAAGTCGCTCGCGACCACGCCCTCGACGTACATCTGGTCGATCGCATCCGACTCTACCGGGAATGTCTACGCGGCCGCTGGATCTCCGGCTCGCGTCTATCGCATCGCGCCCGACGGAAAAGTCACTACGATTTTCGAGCCGCAGGAGTTGCAGGTGCAGACTCTCGTCGTCGACAAAAGCGGCGTCGTCTATGCCGCTACGGCTCCGGACGGCAAGGTTTATAAACTCGAACCTTCGAAAGAAGCCGTCGCTAAGGCCGGCTATAAAGCTGTGCCGTTTTTCGATCCGGGCGCGAAGTACATCTGGGATCTCGTTCTCGACGGCTCGGGCGCGCTCTATGTCGCCACCGGCGACCACGGCGAGATTTTCAAGGTGAATGCCAAGGGCGATCACGCGCTTTTTTTCCAAAGTGATGAAGTCCACATTCGCGCTCTGGCTCTCGATCCCAAGGGAAACCTGATCGCTGGCTCGGACGGCAGCGGCCTCGTCTACCGGATCGCGCCGAACGGCGAAGCCTTCGTTCTCTACAGCGCCCCTAAAAAGGAAATCACCGCGCTCGCCATCGATACAGCGGGAAATATTTATGTCGCAGCCGCTGGAGAAAAGCGCCCGGGATCCACACCCCAAATGAACATCACGTTGGCGCCCCCGGCGCAGACAACACCGGTGCCGGGTGGCAACATCAGCATCACGGCCGGCCCGACCGCGCCCCCGCAGCCCTTTCCCGCTCCTGGACTCGGCGCCACCGGAGGTTCCGAGATTTATCGCATCGCGCCCGACGGCGCACCGTCCCGGCTGTGGACTTCTCGTGACGACCTCGTCTACGCCCTCGGCTTCGATCAGCATGGACGCCTCCTCGCCGGCACCGGCAATCGCGGACACATTTTCGCGATCAACGGCGTCAATGAAGACGACTACACCGACCTGATTAAAGCGAGCGCGACACAAATCACGGCCTTCGCGGCTGCTCCTGGAGGCGCGCTCTATGCTTCCGGCAGTAACCTGGGCAAGATTTTTGTGCTCGGCGCCGGCCCGGAGACGGAAGGCTCCTACGAAAGCGACGTGTTCGACGCCCACATCTTTTCTCTTTGGGGACGCGCCACGGTCCGCAGCGCGGGCAACGTCGAGCTCTATGCTCGCAGCGGCAACGTCGATAATCCCGACCGCAACTGGAGTCCATGGACGCGCGTCGACCTCGCTTCCATCGCGATCGCGGAACTGAAAATTCCTCCCGCTCGCTTCGTGCAGTGGAAGACTGTGCTCCATGCCAGCACTCCCGCGCCCCGCGTCGACCAGGTCCTGCTGAATTACCTGCCGAAGAACGTCGCCCCGGAAGTTGACGAGATTACTGTCCAATCTGGATATCACTACCAGCCGATCCCTCACGTTACCGGCAGCGATTCGGCGAGTCCCGGTCAGCCGCGTTTCGATCCTCCGCCTCCTGCCGTTCGCGATCGCGATTCGATCGGAATTCGCTGGCAAGCGCACGACGACAACGATGATCAGCTCGTCTTCACCGTCTACTACCGCGGAGACAACGAATCGCGCTGGCTGCTGCTGAAATCAAACCTGACGGATCGCTACTATTCGTTCGACTCCAGTCTGTTGCCTGATGGCGGATACACCGTAAAGGTCATCGCCTCCGACGCACCCTCCCATTCACCTGGAGAAGCGCTCTACGCTGAGCGCGTCAGCGCCCGCTTCGAAGTCGATACAACCGCTCCGGTGATTGAAAGCCTGACCGCTGTTCTTGACTCGAAGCCGGGTGAGAAACGATTGATCCGTGTCCGCTTCCGGGCCAGCGATTCGTTTTCTCCGATCAAGCGCGCGGAATATTCACTCGATGGCGGTGATTGGCAGTTCGTCGAGCCAGTTGGCCAGTTGTCCGATGCCAAAACAGAGGCCTACGACTTTAGCGTCAGCCTTCCGCTAGCCGAGGCTGCTCTGCCGCCGATGTCCCAGACAGCAGGCAATGACCACGTGATCGTTGTGCGAGCTTACGACCGGTTCGACAATCAAGCCACGGCAAAGACTGTGATTCGCGGAAAATAGGTGAGTCGCTGTTGCGTCTCTCCGGCCGTTTACTCCTGAGCGAAAGCGATGGCGGTTGCGGGTCCAGTGGTGCAAGTGGTTGCGGGCGCCTGTGGAGCGCACGTCTCCATCATCTCGAAGTCGGTGATCGCGACATTCTGCGAACCAGGGATGAGGATCGCATCGATCCCGTAAATCACAAATGTGCCTGCCGCCGGAGAGGTTAGAGTGATCGTGCCGACACCAACGGAGGCGATGTTGTAGGTCCCAGTCACGGCGGTGTTGCCTGGGTTCTGTGTTCCGGTGACGTTGAACACTCCGCCTCCTGGCGAAGTCAGCAACAGATTTTGCGCGATCGGAGCGACGCCAGAATCGCTGTTGCTGATCGTGGCCACCGCGTAGGTCCCAGGCATTTCAGTATTCGCGTAACCGGCAACGGCGACCGCCGCTTGCGGATCCATGCTTCCCGTCATTACAGCAGTGCTCGACTGGTCGAGCAGGAATCCACGATTTGCGCCGCTCGCATAGAGAACGAACGGAATCGGCGCGACGACTGGACTCGCATTTGGATTGCCCAACATCTGGAACGCATATCGTCCAATGTTCGAGTTCGTCGCAACGTATGTATACGGAGACGGCGATTGGCTCGTGGTCGGGAAGGTTCCGACCGAAAGAATGTTCCCATTGTTGTTCTGGTCGAATTGACCGGAGAATCCGCCGGTCCCTCCGGTTCCACCGGATGTGCCATCGGTCGTGCCCAGCACCAGCGCCACGTTTCCATTCGCTCCCGTCAGGTTTGAAACGGATGTGCCAGCGAAGGCCGCATTGTTGTAAGTCATCGGAACCTGATACACCATCGATCCCGAAAGCGCAGCAGGATGGGTTGGATCAATCGTGTGGGTGGAGAGAGCGTAGAGCGTCAGCGGACCTGGGCCGGTCTTAGTCTGCGCGGTTCCGCTAGACACGTAGAAATCGAAGTCGAGCGTGTTGGCTCCGACATTCAGCACCATTTGCCACACGCCGGGAGTCGCACTGAGCGTGTATGTGCCGCTCACCGCACAAGGCGGCGTTCCACACAAGCTGGTGGCGGAGCCATTGTCGTTCGAGTCAACGAGACCACCGGTAATCGTCCCGCCAGTTCCCCCTCCGTTTGGCGTCATCGGCAGCAGACCAACGTAGCCCACGCGGTTGCCAGACGGGTCGATGCCGCTGAATCCGAAGGTGAAGGTCTGCGCCGCGGAGTTGAACACTGAGGTCGAAGATTTCTGCATCGTGCCCGAGCCGGTTCGTCCTGTGCCATCGGCTGCCGACTCGACCATGCGAATTGTGCCCGACGAGGTGAGCACCGCGGTGTATATGTTCTTGGAGCCGTCACCCAGGTTCAGCGTAAGCATTCCAAGATTGTTGTTGGTGGAGGTCTGAACGAACGAGCCGGAGCTGACGCTCAATTGCTTCAAGACCCCATTGATCAGCACGTCTTCGAAGCCTGCGGTGACCGATTCGGTTGCACTGATCGTGACAGTTCCCGCCACGGCCACCGGTTTGCCGCCTTCGTATCCTGAGAACTGAAATGCATAAGCGCCAGCAGGCACGCGATTAGTTATCACGGTTGCCTTCGCCTGGCCGACTCCCGCCGGTGTCCCCGGCAGCGTCGAGGAAGCCGACACCACAACATTCCCATTCGCAGCCGGCGCGGTGTAAGTCGCGAGACCTGAAATATTGGGGTCTTGTACCAGGTTTCCGCAAGCGCCAGTGGGCGTGCATGACCATGTGAAAGTCTGCGGAACGTTGTCCGGGACAGCGACGGCAGTAAATTGTTGCACCAGATTCTGGCCCACAGAAACGCTGGCCGGTGTCACCGCCACGGTCACGGGAACAATCGTGAGCCCAAGATTTCCGCGTGCCGTGGAATCCGCCCGCGATACTGCGGTGATCGTTACCTTTGCCGGACTTGGCACCGTCAACGGTGCGTTATAGACACCCGAGTTCGGATCTATCGTCCCGCACGGATTCGGATTGCCGGTGCATGCCGTCCCGCTCAGACTCCAGGCAACCGCCGTATTCGTCGTACCGGTCACGGTAGCAGTAAAGTTGATAACCACGCCCAGGCCGGCGGCGCTAACGTCGTTGTCGGTGACGGTGACTATAATCCCATTGCCAGCCCCGTTGCCGCCCTTCGCGCAGCCGCCGGCCAGGGTCAGACTGAGCAGCGCCGCTGCCAGCAGATATCTCTTCGTCATTTTCATTTTTCTGCAACCCACGGAGTAAGGAATTAAATCAGAATAAAAATCAATGTCGCGCCCCGAAAAGGGAATGACCGGGACGAATCCAGACACTTATCCCGAATGTTCGGGAGCAGCCCTGAGGCCACGCATATCCTCAAACAAAGCAAGCTAAATGTACCTGATTCCAAGGGACTTTGTCTGTGTGGGGGCGTATTCGCAACGAAGCCGCGAACCCAGCCTGCGCAAGGAATTGCAACATCAGGAAGGAAGCGGAGAAACTGAGAACTGAGAACTGGGAACTGAGAACTACTTCGTGACAACGGCGGCCGTCACCACGCCCGCATGTTTCGCAGTTTCCATCAGCGGGCGCAACTCACCGGCAGTGATCCCAAGTGTCCCGCCAGAAAAGCCATCGATGTAGGCCGAGTTGATGCCGACCACCTCGCCGTGCTGGTTGAGCACAGGACCGCCGCTGCCGCCTCGCGCCGTCGGCGCGTCATAGATCAATTTGTCGTCAGTGACATCGCCAATGTGTCCGAACGTAGCCGAGGGCCTGATCAGAGATAGAGCCGCCAGTTCGCCTGCCGTTTCAGTATCGTCAGGATGGGCCGAGAGCCGGTCATAAACAACCGCGGGCGATTTGGCCACCATTCCGGTGACTCCCATCGGATACGCCAGCACGCTCACCGACTCGCCCACATGCGGTGCCGTTGGGCATAGCGTCAACGGGCGAAGTTTCCTGGTGAAAGTCGTTTCTTCGAGCCGCAAGACTGCGAGATCTCCGTGTGTCGCCACCACAGCCGTTTCGAGCTTAACGGCCAGCGGCGAGCCGGGGAAATACGCTTCCAGCCGCTCCAGAACCGGCGTTCCGCCCTTGCGCAGAGCGATCGCAACTTCTCGATCCCCATACCATGGCTCGGCCACATGGCGGTTCGTGGCCAAGAGTCCCGGAGCCACCACAAATCCCGTCCCAGCAACTCTTGCGCGGAAACTCCGGCTCTGCCCCGCCACGTGATAAATCCCGTAGATATAAGCGACCGAATCGCGGGCGTCATCGACGGCTGCGGACGCAAATGACTGCTGCCGTTCCAGTTCCGCAACCTGCGACGAGAGCTGATGCACCTGTTGTGCCAGGCTATCCGTCTCCGGAGGGGCATAGTAATGCGCCAGCACTCCAGCGCCGACCAGCGCCAGCACGCCGAGCAATCCCTGCACAAACCGTTGCCAGGTCTCGACTAATTCCGCTTCTCTGTTTTCAGAATTGAACATGAGCCGTCAGGCCCGGCGAGGGGAGGTCCCGGGTAGCAGGTACTATCCTGAACCATAGATGTCCAAGTGAGTAGGGTACTGAAGTCGGGATGGCAAAGGGGCTAAAGGTAACAGCAAGGCGCGAAAACGGCCCACGGATTTTGCCGTCGCGACGCTAGCTCAAGCCGACTCGTCGAGAAATTGCCGCAGGATCTTACCCACTGCTTCCGGTTGTTCCCACGGTGCGTAGTGCCCGGCCTTCGGTATTACCTTCAAACGACTCCCCGCGATATTCTGGCGCATGAGTTCGCCATCCGCGACGGTTGAGAGGACGTCTTCTTCTCCGATCACAATAAGGGTTGGCACGCTGATCGTTTTCAAATCCGCAACCGAGTCAGGACGCTCCGCCGTGCCGCGTTGCACCTGGCTAATGTCTTCCGCTGACATCTCGCGCATCATGGCGAGCGCTCCTGCGACGATGTCCGGACGCGCGCTCACCGTCGTGCTGCCCATAAGCTTCGGGATCATGGTTTCGAAAAATGGCTCTGTTCCTTGTTCGAGGACGGTGGCGGCAGCCTTCAGACGATTCGAGCGAGCTTCCGGAGTGTCGGCCTGCGGACGCGTGTCGCAGAGTGTGAGCGAGGTTACGCGCGCGCGAAAGCGCCGCCAGAATTCGAACAGAATATATCCGCCGATCGAACATCCGATGAACGCCGCTTTGCCAATGCCGACAGCGTCAAGCACGCGCGCCACATCCGCGGCGTGTTTCTGCATCAGGGCAGGGCCTTCGCCGGCGTCAGAGTCGCCATGTCCGCGAAGATCGGGAAGGATCAGTTGATAGCGTGATTCGAGCGCCGCAGCCACCGGATTCCAGAATTCATGATCGCAAGGAAAAGGGTGGAGCAGCACCACGGGCGCGCCCTTGCCGCGAATCTCATAGAAGATTTCAGCGTCATCGCTGCGAAGGCGTTCCATGCGGAAAAGTTTAGAGCCGAGCGACTAGCCTGTGATTGGCTGCGAGGCGCCGACTGGGAGCATCCATGGTTCCTCGGGAATAATCACCCAGCCGACGACATAGGCAACCACTCCCGGAAAGATTCCGCAACAGAGCGTGATGAAGAACCACAGAATGCGGACAAGCGATACGTCGAGGTCGAGGTAATGGGCCAGCCCGGCGCAGACGCCGCCGATCTTGCGGTCGGTCCGCGAACGAGTCAGTCTCTTCGGCACGGGCAGAATCCCGACCACGTTGCCGCAGTGGGAGCAATAACGACCGTTTTCCGCGATGACTTTGCCGCAAGCGTTGCAGTACATGGCTGTGTCCCTCCTGAATCTCCCTCAATCTGACTCATAATACGACGTGGATCCCTGAAAGGTTCCCACAGCCGCCGCCGTTCAGACGTCACTATCAGACGTCCCTAGACGACAACTAGATGCCCGCTACTCCCGGTAGGCGTCTTTGATTCTTTTCCGGGCCCGATCCGCCTCGGCATTGCCCGAATTGGTCGCAACCACCGCCTGATATTTCCTCACTGCGAGGTCGCGTTTCTGGAGCTGATCATACATCTCTCCGGCTCCGAGGTTCGCTTTCTGCAGTAATTCCGGATCGGCGCCCGTTACCTCACTCACCAACTCATAGGCTGCGGCGGCCGCCTGATATTTCTTCTCTCCGCGCAGCAGGTCGCCGAGCCCCACGGCCGCGATTTCATAGTGGAGATTGCCGTACTTGCCCTCGCGCCCGTTCTGCCAAACCCGGCGGTATTGTTCCTCGGCTTCGCTATTTTTATCGGCCGCCCGCAGCAGGTTCGCCTCTTCGAGCGGGAAAAGGTAGTTGCGCGGAAAGCGCGGACTAATTGTCTCCGCAATCTGCAAAGCCTCGCCGAAGCGGTGTTCGCGGCGCAGGAACACCATAAGCACGACGCCGGCGTCCACGCTGGTTTCACCATTCGAGTGATAGTCGTCGCTCAGGTATTGGAGCCCTTTGTCTTTGTCTCCGCTCAAACCGGCCAGCGCCACCGCCATTTTCACCGCAAATGACAAGCTGCCCATCACGTAGTTATGTGCCCCGACGACCAGCTTGGCGTCGGTATAGTGAGGATCGAGTTCCAGCACGCGTTCGTGATCGCGACGCGCGCCCACCGCGTTCCGCAGCGACGAAAACCAGGCGCGCTCAATCAGTGCGGTGTAGAGCGCGAACTGTCCGCGGGTCACGCCTCGGGCATAGAGCATGTCGACGTTATTCGGATTGCGTGCCAGTTCGGCTTCTTCGAGTTTCTCTGCCTGATCTACCAGTTGCTGAATGCGTTGCTTCTGCGCTGGATCCGCAGGACGATGGGCTTGTCCGATGAAACTGTCGTTGGCGTACTCCCCCGTGTTCATCGTTCCCATGCGATAGAGTTCTCGCACCTGGACAGCGGAGAGCAGGTGATTCACAGCAAAAGGGTCGTTCGGGTGATGCGCCAGGATCTTCTCGAAATCCTGAATCGCGGCATCGTATTCGAGGTTGTAATAGTGGTCATAAGCTGTCGCATTTAACGGGTCGGCGGGATGGAGAACGCCTGCAATCGAAGGATCAGCTCCGAGACAACTACACGCGAGCGCCAGCGACACCAAGGCAATGGATCCGAGCCGGTACCAAGGGAGGGAAGAGAGCACGCAATCTAAGTCTATCCGATTCGGGAGCCATCTGAAGACACGCCTGGGCAGGGGCAAACGCAAGCCGTCAGCTTTCAGCTCTCAGCTTTCAGACATCAGTTGCTGGACTTTCGGGTCCGTCAGGATCGCTGAGGGCCGATGACTGAGAGCTGATAGCTGATGGCTGACAGCGCACTCCGGAACCTTCCCAGGTACGTGCCTAATCGAAGCAAACAGCGCAGAATGGGGAAATTCGGGCTTGAAGAGGGTAAATCTTGCTCTCCCGGCTCCGCCCTCCCCTTTAGTATTCGTTTAAGTATCGCCCTTGCAATCGGTCGCTTTGGTGATTCGCTTGCGATCTGAAAAGCAACGAGAGTCGAGAGTCTCATCATTATGGCGGAAGCAGTAGAGCAATCACGGCACGAGTTTTGGCGGGCTCCTATGCCCGAATCTACAGTCGTCTCTGGTCGCGATCGAACCTCAACCTGCCGCTGCGGCACCGAGTTCCTCGTTAGCGCTGTCTACTGTCACGCCTGTGGCGCCAGCCGTCCCGATCCAAATACCGCCCACAGCTTGGAAGTTCCCGGCCTCGCCGAACTGGTTTCGCTGGGAGAACGTCTTGGCCTCACAACGCCTGCCGTCGTCTCGTTCCTTTTCGGCGTCTTCTGTGTCGTCGGAGCGCTCGGTGTGAGCGTCTTTTTTAGCGCCCGGACCGTCCTGGATTGGCAAGCCATTCAATTGTGGCGCATCGAATGGCTGCTCGGCGCCGTGGCTGCGTTCGTCGCTGGCTGCTTGCTGAAGAAATAGCTCGCCCGAAGGACCCCTGCCACCAGATCCTGAATTCGATCTACTGTCTCGTTCAATGAACCGGCTCTTTGTCCGCTACCACGGTGCTCGTCCGCCTCTGCTGGCCCGAGCGGTAGAGGTGGTTCAGGGGACCAACGCCTTGGCCCAAAGGATGGCCATTGGCAATGGCGGCCGAGACATAGACTTTTGCGAGCAAGACCGCCTCGGGCAGTCCTCGTCCTAACGCCAGGTGACAGGCTAGAGCCGTCGAGAAAGCGCATCCGGTGCCATGGGTGGAATTCGAGGGCAAGCGCTCGGCCTTGAAAATCTCCGTTTCCCGGCCTCGGGCGGTTGTGAAACTCAGGAGATCGATTGCCTTTTCCAGGTGACCCCCGGTGATCACCACATTGGCCGCGCCCAGGGAATGAAGCTTCCGAGCCGCTTCGCGCATCTGGTCCAGATTTGTGGGGGCTGACGTTCCTACGAGGATTCCCGCCTCGTCCAGGTTTGGCGTCACCACCTCTACCAACGGGATCAGCCGCCCCAATAACAGCTTGGTTCCGGCCGGGTCTAGCAGATCGGCGCCAGAACTGGACCTCAGAATTGGGTCCAGGACAACATGCGGCAGGGGTTTCCGGGCCAAAAAGTCCGCGACGACGGCGACAATCGACTCGTTGGCCAGCATCCCGATGTGCACTGCGTCCACCGAAATGTCGGAGACCAGTTCCTCAAGCGTCGCCCCGACGATCTTCGGATCGACGGCCTCAACCCGGCGCACACCCTGGGTCGACTGAACGGTCAGCGCCGTTATACAGGAGATGCCGTAGCAGTCATGGGCGGCAATGGTCTTGATATCGGCGGTGATCCCGGCTCCAGAAGATGGGTCAAAGCCAGCGATCGTCAATACGACGGGAGGCGTCACAGCCATGGCGTCACTCTAAACCCAAAGGTCAATCAGGGGAACAGCACTTCCGAGTGTCCTGCGTCTCGAAGCTCCAGCCGCCGCGATGTTTGATTTTATGTCATCAACGAGCGAGAGATAGGTACTGATCAGTAATCACGTGTCGACGTAATGTGCTGATAATAATACATTTACCGCGATTAGTTCGTAAGTCTAACATTCGAGAACTAGTTGCCAGAATTCTGTAAATCGAGAGTACATGGCCTTAACTATACAGTCATCATCAGCTATCGCCTACTTTCAATGACATACGACAGTAAATCCATATTTTTCATCGTGCTAAGTTATTGATTAATTACCACTTAGTTAATTAGAGAGCCGGTTTTTCGATTGACACAACCCCCTCCCCTCGCTAGCATCAAAGGATTGTTCGTTTGACCAAAGGAGCATACGACCAAACAACGACTTTCCACGATGAGAGGTAACTGAATGCGACGACGTTTAGCCGAAGGCCTGGCGGTAGTTTTATCAATTGCCAGTCTAGGGGCAGGAGCCGCATCCGGGCCAAGCAGCCTGGAAGCCGCCAAGGTCAATTATCCGCAGGCAAGTAAAGCCAGCGGTCCGAAGACACGAAAGACTAGCAGCCCGAAGTCGAAGGCTTATCAATCTGGCACCGCGTCCTGGTATGGAGAGCAATTCCAAGGGAAACCGACGGCAAGCGGAGAGCCTTACGACATGCGCGATTTCACGGCCGCCCACCCCAGCCTTCCGCTGGGCTCTTTCGTCAGGGTCACAAACCTGAGGAATGGCAGGTCCGTCGTGGTGCGAATTAATGATCGGGGTCCCTTTGTGGATGGCCGGATCATCGACGTTTCCTACAATGCCGCGCGCGCCCTGGGCTTCAAAGATCGCGGATTGCAGACGGTCCGTCTGGACCTCTACCAGCCCACGAACCGGCCAATGAATCCTCGGTCTGAAACAGTGGCAATGCTGCAACCCATAGCCAAGCCAAACTAAAACCGATACACTCGGCAACGAGAGATCAAGTCGAGGAATTATGGACCCGCGACAGCGTCTGATCGTTGCCCTGGATGTATCCACGGCGGCGGCCGCCCGAAAGATCGTGGCGGCCGTCGGCGACTCTGCCTATTCCTATAAAGTCGGCATGCAGCTCTATACGGCCGAAGGCCCAGCGATCGTCCGCGAGCTGGTCGGTTCCGGACGCCGCGTTTTTCTTGACCTCAAATATCACGACATCCCGAACACCGTTGCGGGGGCCGTCCGCGAAGCCGGCGAACTCGGCGTCAGCATGTTGACCGTCCACGCTTCTGGCGGCGGCAAAATGTTGAAGACTGCCGTCGAAGCCGCACAGATGACAAAGCCCGACATGCTTGTGCTCGCGGTCACTGTGCTTACGAGCCTGAACGATACCGAGTTGGGCAAGATCGGAATGCGTGGCGGAGTGCTTGAGCAAGTGCTTCGGCTGGCCGCACTCGCGCTTTCGAATGGATGCCAGGGCGTCGTCGCCTCCGCCCAGGAAGCAGGGGCTCTACGCGAGGAATTTGGCCACGGCTTTACCATTGTGACGCCGGGTGTCCGCCTCGCCGGCAGCGGCCCCGACGATCAGGCCCGCGTCGTGACTCCAGCGGAGGCCATCGCTGCCGGGTCGTCCCACATCGTAGTAGGCCGCCCAATCACAGGAGCCCTGGATCCCGCAGCAGAAGCGCGGGCGATTTTAGGCCAGATGGGGTAGAGCAGTTCTCAGTTCGTAGTTCTCAGTAAAACTGAAAGCGTTATGCCGCTCGATCTTTGATTGAGCCGATGAGTCCGTTCAGAATTTTTCCGAGTTCTTCCGCAGAATCGAGAAGTGCTTCCGACTTACCCGGTTGAAGATATCCCAATTCCTTAGCAATGAGAATCTGGGTCTCGATTTCGACCAGAGAACCACGAGCCATGCTGAGGAAGTGGTGGAATTCTTTTTGCGAAAATCTGGCCTGCCCTTCGGCAATGTTGCTTGGTACCGAAACTGCCGCCCGCCGCAATTGACCAGTGAGTCCGAAGCGCTCTTCAATAGGGAATCGCTGAGTCACAGCGTAGATTTCCGCCACGAACCTCATGGCTTTCTGCCACGCCACCAGATCGCGATAAGAACGGCCCATACGTGCCTCCAAAGAAACACATAATGGGCCGATTTCTAGGGAAAAGCGGTGACACACAACCAAACGAAATGTTCAGTTTTTACTGAGAACTGAGAACTAAGAACTGAGAACCGGGAACTGCCTCTCACAGCTTTTCAAAAAATTCGCAGCCCGAACACGAAATGTAGATTCCTCCGGGAGTGCCGCGCTCGCGATCTTTCATCCGCTTCACGATGCGGGTTTCCTTGCCGCATTTGGGACATGCGGTGGATTTCGTGGTGTCCATGACCTTTTTCCGGTCGGCTGTCTTTGCGATTTTTGCCATTTCAAATTTCTCCTGACAGGAATGTGCCGATGGCCGGACGGCCGCGGTTCTACCTGATGATTGGGAGTATCGTTTGTGATCGGGAACGACGGCCGAAACGGGCCGGCGGGATCGAACTCGTCTATAGAATCTTACACGAAATTGCAGCGCTACGAAAAACGGGGGACGCTTGCGCGTCCCCCGAACGAAAGACGATTCGTAATACTCGACTGTTCTGCTTACTTGCCTGTTCCCGTCAGATTTGAAATCTGCGGGCTGTTGTTGGCGCTATCGGCTACGTGCAGAGTTCCGGTCCTGGTCCCTGTAGCCGTCGGCGTGAAGGTCACGCTGACTTTGCAGGTGGTCTTGGCCGCCAGACTCGAACCGCAGGTTGTCGTGGAAACGGCAAAGTCTCCCGTAGTTGTGATCGTGATCCCAGTGAGCGCCACGCTCTGCTTGTTGCTAAGCGTAAACACTTTTGCCGTCGTGGTTGTCCCCACTTTAGTCGCCGCGTAGGTTGCGGTCGCCGGGGTCAGCGTGGCCTCGGCAACGCCAGTTCCCGACAAAGGCACCGATTGCGGACTATTCGCCGCGTTATCGGTGATGGTGATCGCGCCGGTACGCGCGCCGACCTGAGTTGGAGTGAACGTCGCCTTGATTTTGCAACTCGCTCCCGCAGCCAGGGTCGAGCCGCACGGTTTCGTGCTGGTCACTAGAGCGAAATCGCCGCTGATCGCAATGCTAGCGATATTCAGTGTTGCGGTGCCGCTGTTGGTGAGGGTAACGGTCTTGGCCGCGGAGGTTACACCTTCAACGACGCTGCCAAACGAGAGCGAAGTTGGTACGAGAGTAACAGCTGGGCCGCCGCCGCTAGAGTTTACGGTGAGGCTCAACGTAGTCGAGTGCGTCAGACTACCGGACGCGCCCTGGATCGTCACCGTGGCGGTCCCCGTGGCGGCGGTAGCACTCGCCGTAAGCGTCAATGTGCTGGTCGCAGTTGTGGGATTCGGCGAAAACCCAGCCGTCACGCCGCTCGGCAAACCGGAGGCGGACAGAGTAACATTGCCGCTGAAGCCGTTAACCGGAACCACCGTGATGGTGCTTGTACCGTTACCACCCTGAGTAATGGTTACAGAGTTGGGGCTGGCCGTAAGGCTGAAGTCCGGAGTACCACCGGCACAGCCTGGGAACTTGAAGCTACCGATTGCAGTGCTCCAGTTGAATCCACCGTTGGCCTTCTCATATTCCTCGGCGAACCAGAAAGTGCAGTCGTCAGTCGGATCGACCGTAACCGAACTATAGTCGCCCCAGCGGTTGAAGCCGCTGCTCTGCGACCCTGCGCCCGCCTTCAACACCACTTCGGATTCCAGCGTGCCCGCCGCATCCGAAGGTACGCGACCGGCATAGACGAGAGATGGAAACTGCCCTGTCCCAGAACCCGAGCGGCTAAAGCCGACCGCGATGTCCTGGGCGGAATCCATTGCAATCGCTGGCATCCAGCGATACTGCGAGTCCGGTGCAAAGGTTCCCGATTGGAACACCGTAGGAGTCGTCTCGGGATTGCGTATTTCGTACCACCGCAAACCGCCGCTGCTGCCGGCCACAATCGAGTGGGTGGTCAACAACGTCGTGTGATCGCCGAAATTGCGGTACACCAGACGCCACATCAGCCGATCAGCCAATGACTCTAGTAGGTCGCTGCCTGCGGTGGGCTGCTTCACGCAGGCTCCGCGGGCCTGCACATTGCATAGCGGGGTGAATGACGCAACCGTAATCAGTGTCGGGCCGGTGAAGGTTGAATTCGCCGGCGTGGTGAAATCAACATGGAATTTAAACAGATCGAGTTTGGTGTTGCTCGTGGGATCGAGTTCCATTACGAAGTTGGGAGTACCCGCAGCTGGAGGCGTGGCCCCATCCAGGTCGGAAGGCAGTTCTCCGAACTGGTTCCCATTCTGCTGGAAGCACACAATGGTAGCCGCAGCGCCAGCTAGCATCTTGGAGCGGTCCGCCGCGCAGGCGTTTGCGCCAACAAAAGCGGTTCCCGTGATATTGAAATTGTTGAAGGTGAAGTAGTACGCATCCGGCCATACGCCCATCTTCGGGTAATCCGGAAAATTGTTGAACGGAAACGCGTATCGATTGTAAGCACCGGTTGCGTCCGCGGTCTTGGATACAGCAACGCATTCGTAATCCGGGGCCGAGTTGTTGATGGCAAACTGGGCAACCACCCAGCGCTGCGCAGCCGCGTCAAATCTTATGGTGGGATCCCCACTGTTATCGGCCTGACATGATCCACCGAACCCTGACCAGAACGCATTTCCCGAGAGCGGACCGAGTACTGTATTCCCGGCCTTGTCGAAAACCTGGTACTCGCCGTTGATGTATTCCACGTACTGGGTTGTACCCGGCGCCCCGTCGTCGTCCGGGGGCATGCAATTGCAGAAAAAGTTGTCGCCGAAACCGGCGCCGTCAAATTCCACGCCGAAGTTCGGAGTCTGCAAGCGTGGGGAATTCTCTTCCGTCTGCAGCACCGTGTCTGTTTGAACCTGGTTGCTCCAATTGTGATTGGGATTGACGTTGTTCTGGATCTCGTGCTCGGAAGGCGTGCTGAATTCGGGAAGCAGCGGTGCGACTTCGCGAAGCAGCGGGCCGGTGTCGTGTTTGAATTCCTTGATGACGATGGGTCCTTCAGTCACCGTTTTGGATTGTTGAGCGAACATCGGCAGAGCCATACAGACCATCGTCAGGAACGCCGCTATTGCAACGCGCTTCGTCGTCACTTTTGATCCTCCTTGATTATTCCTCTTCTTCTACCACTTCTTCTTCTACCACTTCGTGTTTTCGGAAAAACGGGGCTGCTTGCGCAGCCCCGTCAGTCAAGCAATGGAACGTTTGCCAACGGTTACTTTCCGGTTCCGGACAGCGCTACGGTTTGTGGACTGCCGGCGGCGTTGTCGCTGATCGACACCGTGCCTGTACGCAGTCCGCTTTGTGTGGGAGCGAAGTTGACCTTAATGGTGCAGGTCTTTCCCGCCGCCACTGCGAGACCGGCCTTGCAAGCGCCGGTCGTGATCTTCTGGAAGAAGTCGCCGCTGACGGTGAGACCGGTGATATTCAGCGTGGCGTTTCCAGAGTTGGTGAGGGTCACGGTTTTCACCGAGGCGTCCTTACCCACGATGGTTCTGGGGAACACAAGCGAAGTTGGGCTCAACTTCACTTTTGCGCCCTTGATGGTGACGCTCACGGTCGTCGTGTGCGTTAAGGTTCCCGACGTTCCGGTGATGGTCACAACCTTGGTCCCGGCGGCAGCCGAAGCGCTGGCCGTGAGAGTCAGGGTGCTGGTGGTGGTCGCAGGATTCGGACTGAACGCCGCAGTCACGCCGGCCGGCAGATTCGAAGCAGTGAGGCTGACGCTGCCAGAGAATCCGTTCGACGGAGCGACCGTGATCGTGCTGGTCCCGCTGCTGCCCGGCGGAACGGTTACCTTCGTGGGCGACGCCGTGATGGCGAAGTCCGGGCCTACGACAGTCAGGCCGACGGTCGTCGTCTGCGTGATGCTGCCCGACTTGCCGGTGATGGTGAGGGTTGACGTGCCGGTTGCTGCAGTGGCCCCGACATTAACGGTCAAGGTGCTGGTGGTGGCCGTCGAGGTGGGGCTCAATGAAGCCGTCACGCCGCTCGGCATGCCAGCGACAGTCAATGCGACGTTACCAGTGAATCCGTTCAGAGGAAATACGGAGATGGTGCTGGTTCCGGACTTGCTCAACGGAATGGTTAGATTGTTGGGATTGGCGCCGAGAGCGTAGTTCGGCGAGCCCGAGCAACCTGGGAACTTAAAGTTGCCGATCGCCGTGCTCCAGTTAAATCCGCCGGTGGTCTTCTCGTACTCTTCGACGAACCAGAAGGTGCAGTCATCGGTGGGATCGACCGTCAACGAGCTATAGTCGCCCCAGCGATTGAAGCCGCTGCTCTGCGATCCGAGGCCCGCTTTCAATACCACTTCCGATTCCAGCGTTCCTGCCGGGTCGCTCGGTTCTCGGCCAGCATAGACAAGAGACGGAAAGTCTCCAGCCGCTGCACTGGACTTGGTGTAGCCGATGGCGATTTCCTGGCTCTGATCCATCGAGATCGCCGGCATCCAGCGGTAGCTGGCGTCGGGCGCGAAGGTTCCAGACTGGAACACGGTCGGCGTTGTTTCCGGGTTGTGGATCTCATACCATCGGATGCCGCCACTGTTGCCAGCTACGATGGAGTGGGTGATCAACAGAACGGTGTGATCGCCGAAGTTGCGGTAGACCTGCCGCCACATCAGACGGTCGCCGAGTGATTCGAGCAAGTCGCTGCCCGCTGTCGGTTGTGGGACGCAAGCGCCACGACTCTCGGTGTTGCAGAGTGGTGTGAACGCGGCTACCGGAATCAACGTCGGACCGGTATAGGTGGAATTCGCCGGGGTGGTGAAATCGACATGGAATTGATACTGGTCGAGGTTAGCGCTGCCCGAGGGATCCAGTTCCGTGAAGAAGTTCGGAGTGCCCGCGGCGGGAGGAGTGAGTCCCTCGAGATCGGAAGGCAATAATCCAAACTGACTCGAATCCTGCTGGAAGCACTGGATGGTGGCGTTGGTGCCTGCGATCATCGCATTGCGATCAGCTGCGCAGACGTTGGCTCCGACGAAGGCGGTTCCGGAAATGTTGAAACCGTTAAAGCTGAAGTAATAAGCATCTGGCCACACGCCGACTTTCGGGTAGTCCGGGAAAATCTGCATCGGGAAAGCGTAGCGATTCCAGGAACCGGTCGCGTCAGAACTGGTGGATACGGCGACGCACTCGTAATCCGGAGCCGAGTTGTTGATGGCGAACTGAGCGACGATCCAGCGCTGTGCAGCCGAGTCATAGCGGACGACCGGGTCGCCACTATTGTCGGTTTGGCAAGAGCCGCCGAAGCCAGACCAGAATGCGTTTCCAGAGAGGGGACCGAGCACGGTGTTTCCGCTCTTGTCGAAGACTTGGTACTCCGTGTTGATGTATTCGAGGAACTGCGTCGCACCGATGGCGCCGTCGTCATCGGGAGGCATGCAATCGCAGAAGAAGTTGTCGCCGAATCCAGCGCCATCAAATTCGAGGCCGAAGTTCGGGGTTCCGCGGCCGGGAGAATTTTCCGCCGTTTGCAGAACCGGATCTTTCTGCACCTTGTTGCTCCAGTTGTGATTCGGGTTAACGTTGTTCTCGATCTCGTGTTCGGAGGGAGAGCTGAATTCGGGGAGCATCGGCGCTATCTCGCGAAGCAGCGGTCCGGTATCGTGTTTGAATTCCTTGATGACATTGGGTCCTTTTTGTGTCACCGTCTTGGTTTTTTGAGCGAACGTCGGCAGTGCCAGACAGACCATCATCAGGAACGCCGCAATTGCAACGCGCTTAGTCGTCACTAGATCCTCCTGGGTGTGCATCTTCGTTGGTTACGTTTGCTAACAGCCTGGGTGAAAACTAAATTTTGAAATCCGTCGCCTGAAGGCGATCTATTGTTTGTTGGTGTTGCGGCACGCCCGAAGACGCGCCCGGATACGAAGCCGCGAAACGTCTACTCCTTCATATTGTCCACGCTACTTTTTGTCGCCTGCCATGTCGGAGGGGTCGTAGACTCCTTCCAACTCCAACGTCACAACATCATCGGCGCCGAGCTTTCCTTCGTAGGTGCCGCCGCCTTTGATTCCTTTAAACTTGCCGGTCCCGCGCATGTAGCTCCAGCGTCCCGTGATGTCGACTGGTCCTTTTTCTGCCAGAACCTGGCCTTGGCTTTGGAAAGTCAACTTTTCGCCACTGTCGAGCGTGTCGACCTCGAAGCTATGGACGTGAAGCGAAGCTTCCATTTTCTCGGTGAAGCTGACCGAGACGCCGTCTTTGGTCTTGGAGCCCATCAACTCCATGGGTTCAGTCCAGGTGCAGTGACGCTTGGTAAGCACTAATGCGTGGCCGGGACGATCGGGAACGTCAATGGAATAGGTCGGCTCGGGTTTATCGCAACGAACTTTGCCCTCAACCTTGATGAATTTACTGCTGGCCCCCGATGCGGCCTTCTGGGTTTCTTCCTTCTTGTCTTTATCTTTGTCTGTGCCGGAATTGCTTTGGGCGCTCCCAAAAATAGAAAGTGCAGCGAGTGTCAAAATCAAGCATTGGAAATGATTCAAGGGCCGGAACTTCCACACGTCAAACATTCGTTCGCTCAACCTCTCTGTGATGATTCAACGTTCAGGGCGCACTGCGTTTGTTGAGGGAGAACGCAATTCGCTGCTGGTTAAATCTGGTTAAATCCCGCTGGGGCGATGCAGGACTTCAGGGTCCTACTAGAGCGAGTAGTTATACCGCGCTTTTCCTGAAAACGCAAAGCAAAATCCGCGTGCAGCGCGGTTTGCAGCAATGTGGTATTTGTTTGCACACGCCGGGTCGATGGCAATTCTGGAGCCGCCTCCAGACCCGCGAATCCTCACATTGTCCGCGCCCGGGGAGGGCGCTTAGAGGACCAGTCTCGGTAGATGCCTTCAGTTGAGTGTTCCGCTTTTGGCCGCCCCCAAGAAAAGAACGACAAGAATTGTTTCCGAATTTATTCGTCCAGTCGAGGGGCTTGCCACGGGCCGCGTTCGCTTTCGAGCATTGCGGCAATCGCGAGCACCAGCTCCTCTTCCCACGGACGCCCCACAATCTGCACGCCAATAGGCAACCCCTGTTCGGAGCGGCCCATCGGCACGACCACTGAAGGAAAGCCGAGAAGATTGAACCATTCGCAATAGCTCCACGCGTCCAGATATTTCACGCTCTGACCTTCGATCTGCCATTCGCGTTCGCCGTGACGAAACGCCGGGATTGCGGCGGTCGGACAGATCAAGATCGGAAACTTGCGCATCTGCACAAGAATCTTTTCGCGTACCGAGTCCCGTCCGATCCAGGCATTCAGAAGAGACTCGCCGGTGTGGGCGGGAGTAGCGCTGGTCCAACTCTGAAACTCGCGGACCAGTGGGCTCAGTTCCGATTCGCGTTCGCGCAGGAGCGGCCCGAGAATCATGCCTCCGGCAGTTCCGAACAATTCCCACCAGCGTTGGCGTGCTTCTTCGAGGCCTTCAGGGCGGAATGCATCGACGCGAAACCCGCAACTCATCAAATTGAGGGCCGCGAGCCTGACGGCTTCGCGAGTCTCCTCGGTCACGGGAGTGCGCCCGTCGTCTTCGAAAAATCCGACAGGGACGGCCTCGATTATTTTTTCGTGGAGCTCGCGCACTGGAACGGGCGCTGACCAGGCATCGCCGTCGTCCCAGCCGGCCATGACTTCGAAAAGAGTCTTCACATCTTCAATGGTGCGGGCCATGGGACCGACAACGCCGATCATGGCAAATGGTCCGCCGGACTTTGGGTTGTGGCCGGTGGTCGGGATCCGTCCCGGAGTCGGCTTCAATCCGCAGATGCCGCAGAAGTGAGCGGGCACGCGAATCGAGCCGCCGCCGTCGCTGCCCACGCCTCCGGCCGAGAGTCCACCGGCGATGGCTGCCGCTTCTCCGCCGCTCGATCCCCCCGCGGTGCGGCTCAGATCCCAAGGGTTGTTCGTGCGTCCGTACAAAAGGTTGTCTGTCTCCCAGGCCATGAGAAGTTCGGGAGTGTTGGTGACGCCAAGGATCACAGCTCCGGCCGCGCGCAGGCGCGAGACCAGAGGAGCATCCTTGTTCGCCACGTTGCCTTCGTGCAAACGCGATCCGGATTCGCAGCGATGCCCTGCGACTTCGATCGAAGACTTGATAGAAAGTGGGACGCCATGCAGCGGGCCGAGTTCGTCTCCGTGTGTGATCGCTTTCTCGGCCTCGCGCGCTTGCCGAAGCACGTCGTCAGGCTGCACGTCGACGAAGGCATTCAGTTTTGGATTCAGGCGACCGATGCGATCGAGGTGAATCTTTGCGACCTCGACGGGTGAAATTTCTTTGCGGCGAATTCGAGCGGCGATTTCGGTAGCGGAAATGATCGACGGTTGCATGGAGGACGATGGCATGCGCGAGAACATCTCAGAGCTTAGACGCGAATTCTGTGGCTCAAGTTCGTCGCTGGCGGCGCAGCACATAAAGATTTCCAATTGCACGGATAAATAGTTTCAATTTCCGCAACCGCGGCCCACCGACTATCGTTATGATGCGGTGGTTGGAGCATTTGGGCAAGGAGCAGGGGATTTACAATTCGGAGGGAGCGTCGGAATGACCACCGTGGCCGCCGTCCGCAGTGAACTCTCGGAGCTTTACACTCGAGAGTCAGCGGACATTGAGCGCGGTTTTGCGGTGACCGGCGACGGCCGCGCGGCGCTCCGCAGGCGTACGGCGCTGGTCGATACAATCGTGCAGCGGTTGTGGAGCGAGATCATCGCCCCTGCGGCAGCGGCCGACTCCAGCCAATCCACTTCGAACCCTGACGTTCCTAAAAACTTTACACTCGTTGCTACCGGCGGATACGGCCGTGGTTGGCTCTTTCCTCACTCCGACATCGACCTCCTTTTCTTGCTCGCAGGCAGCGACGCTGAGAGCGAATTCAAAGATCCGATACGGCGGCTTTCGCAGGAACTCTGGGACCTGCGCCTGAAACTGAGTCCGGCCACGCGGAACCTGGCCGAGTGCGAGAAGATCGATCCAAACAATGTCGAGTTCGCAATTTCGTTGCTCGACTGCCGGTATCTGGCGGGAGATCGCGAACTGTTTTCGCGGCTGCACGAAAAATCTGTGCCTCGAATGGTCGGGCGCGAGTGCCAGAACCTGATTCAGAATCTCGGCGAAATCACCCGCTCCCGCCACAATAAATTCAACAACACCGTCTTTCATCTGGAGCCAAACGTCAAAGACGGCCCGGGCGGTTTGCGCGACTACAACGTTGCCAACTGGCTGGCGCTGATTTCCGCGATGGAGAAATTGAAAGTCTGGCCCGATACAAGCACGCTATTGCCGGTGTCGTCGCGCCGCGCGCTCGATGCGGCGCTCGATTTCCAGATGTCGGTGCGTTGCTTCTTGCACTATCGCCGTGGCCGCCACGACAACACGCTAACCTGGGAAATGCAGGACGAAGCGGCGGCGCGGCTGATCGGTGTCAACGACGGCGATAGCCACACTGAGATCAAGAATGCTGCCGATTGGATGCGCGTCTACTTCGGTCACGTGCGGGCGGTGCATCGCGTCTGTAACCAGTTGCTGGAGGAAATTCCGGCGGCGTGGTCGTCCCTGTACCGCCAATTTCAGGGATGGCGCTCCCGCGTGGCAAGCGACGATTTCTCGGTCGTCGACGGCCTGATCTTTTTGCAGCAGCCGGGGGGATTGCGCGATCCCGAAATGTTGCTGCGCCTTTTTCATTTCATGGCCGAGCACGGCTTGAAGCTGAGCACCACCACGGAATACAAAGTCGAGCAGGCTTTGCCCGCGCTCGCCGCTACGCCTCCGCGGGGAGCCGAGTTGTGGCTTTATCTTCAGGAAACGCTCGTACAGCCGCACGCCGCCGACGCTCTGCGCGCCATGAACGCGCTGCGATTGCTGGCGTTGCTCCTGCCGGAATTGAAAGGGATCGAAGCCCTCGTCGTCCGCGATTTCTACCATCGCTACACGGTGGATGAGCATTCATTTCTCGCGATTGAAAATCTGCACCGGCTGAAAGAATCGAAATCGGAATGGGACCAGCGCCTGGCGAGTGTTCTCGGCGAACTGGAACAGCCGGAGCTTCTGTATCTGGCATTGCTCTTGCACGATTCGGGCAAGGCCGTGCCCGGCGAGAATCACGTTGAACTCAGTTTGCAGTTGACCGACAGTTGCGCCGACCGATTGGATCTGGATCCTGCGGATCGTGAGACCTTGCGCTATCTCGTCGCCAGCCATTTGGAAATGTCGGCCGCGATGCGCCGCGATGTCTTCGATCCCGCAAACGTCAAAGCGTTCGCGGAAAGAGTCGGTGTGCCCGAGCGCCTGAAGATGTTGTGCCTGATGACCTATGCTGACATCAAAGCCGTTAATCCCGAGGCCATGACTCCGTGGAAGGCGGATAACTTGTGGCAGTTGTATATCGCGTGCGCAAATTATTTGAGCCGCAGCGCCGATGAGCGTGTGCACACAAGCGACAGGGCGACCGACAAGAACGACAGTCTTGCGCATCTGCGGTCGTTGGCGCCGGTCGCGGGAAAGAAGATCAACATTTTTCTCGAAGGCCTGCCGCAACGATACTTGCGTATTCATGGAGCGAGCGATGTTCTGGCCCACGCCGAAATGGCGGGGCGGTTAGGTCAGGGCGGAGTCGAGTTGAGCTTGAAGCAGGTTCGTCACTGGTATGAGCTCACGCTGATTACCACGGATCGTCCGTTTCTGTTCGCGTCGGTTTCAGGAGCGCTGGCGGCGTGGGGAATGAATATCGTGAAGGCCAATGCGTTTTCGAACGACGCAGGAATGGTCGTCGACACCTTTTATTTCACCGACCGCTTTCGCACGCTCGAGATGAATCTTCAGGAATGGGATCGCCTGAAGAAAAGCATCGCGTCGGTTGTGAAGGGAGAAGCTGACGTGGCGCGCATGTTGCGCGATCGTCTCAAGTCGGAGAAAGCGGACAGCACGAAAGTCAAGATCGAAACACAGATTGAGTTTGACGACAGCTCCTCGGCGCACAGCACGCTGGTGCAAGTCTTGACGCAGGACCGCCCGGGGTTGCTGTATCGGATGTGCTCCCAGGTTTCGAGGAACGATTGCAACATCGAGATCGCCTTGATCGAGACGGAAGGGCAGATGGCAATCGACGTGTTCTATCTGACGTCGGGCGGCGCAAAGTTGAGTCCCGAGCGGCAGGCAGCCTTAGGCAGAGCCTTAGCCGAAGAATTGGCTGCGAAGTAGTTTCGCTCTCGCGCTAACCGAGCTAACGGTCGGCATAATATCCATCTCGAGTCTGAACGCTCAGATCTTTTTCTTTTCCCTTCACCTGTAATTGCAGATGATGATATCCGCTCGACGAACTGTCTTTGTCGGGCGTGTATCCCATGTTGTATTGGGTGCGCAGTTCCTCGACGATTTGCGAATAGATGTCGCCGACGGTCTGCTTCTTGGTGACTTCGAAGAAGCGTCCACCGGTTTCCTTTGAAACGCGCTCCAAAATTTTCTTGCCGTCGGTGTGCGGCTCTTCATCCCGCCGCTGCCCGCCGCGGCCACCTCCTCGTCCGCCGCCACCAGGATATCCGCCGCCGGGCCAGCCTCCGCCCGGATATCCACCGCCCCGGCCCATCCCGCCCTGTCGTTGCCGGTCGCCGTAGTCTTCGCGATGCTGGTCGGCGAAATAAATCGAGTAGATGATCGTGTCGGCGCGCTGCGCGGATTCGATCGCACCTTCCAGATAAGTCTTGCTGCCGCGGTCCACGCCGTCGGTCAGAACGATCAGAGCCTTGCGCCCCGTCTGCTTCTTCATCAGCTCGTTCGATGCCAGAAACACGGCGTCGTAGAGCTGCGTGCCGCCGTGATGCGATCCGGAGTGCGAATCATCATCGTTTGGATCGTTCGAGTGCTCGCGGTCAGACGGCGTCTTCAGCAGTTCTAACGCTGCTTGCAGCTTTTCGTGCGATGAGGTCAGGTCCTGCAGCAGTTCGACTTCCCGATCGAAATGGATGAGAAACGCTTTGTCTTTCGGTTGCCCCAGCATCTGATCAAAGAAACTACGGCTCGCGTTGCGCTCGGCGTCGAGGACGTTAGTCTGACTGCGGCTGGTATCGACCAGCAACCCGAGTGTGAGCGGCAGGTTCACGTCCTGAGAAAAATACTTGACCGTCTGCGGGCGGCCATCTTCCGTCAGCGTGAAATCGTCTTTCGTCAGGTCGCGGACGATCTTGCCGTGTTTGTCGCGGACCGTGACTGGGAGCGTGACGACCTTGACGTCAACCGCGATGGTAGTGCTTGGCGTGGTGGTGACCGGACTGGTGGTGGCTGGGGGAGGTAGAGGAATCTGCGCCTGCACCGCCTGGGCGACGCCAAGAAAAAGGACTACTATCGCAATCCGGACATGAGACACGGATCGCCACAAAGATGACAGAACCATCATTTCCGCTTAGATGCTTTCGAGGGCCGTTAGCATTGCCTGCGCTTTTGGATGTTTCTTCATCTCGAGCCTTCCGCTTCGACCGCCAATTTTGTTCTCACAAACGGCGCTTCTTTCGTGAATGCGGAATGGCCACCGGTCAGTATCCGGACGCATTGCACAGCAGATTCGAAAAGGATCATCGCCACCATCACAACCAATATCCCGGTGACCGCAGCATCGAGGCGATCGTTGAAAATGAGGCGGGGGTTGGCTCCCGCAGTCGCGAGTTGACGGGCGTGAGAGAGAAATCCAATGCGGGGGTTGGGGTCGAGGACTTTGTGCCACGATGCGGTGAAGGTCACCGCCACGAGCCAGAAGAGTGGGATCAGGGTCACGAGGACGTAGTAGAGGCGGCCCGACTGCGCCTGAGCTGTCTTGGCATTGATCGTCGTGGCGTCGATCGTCTTAGCCTTAACTGTCTTAACAATAATCGTGGTCGCAACGCAAAGCGCCACGGTCGCGAGTAATTGATTGCAAATGCCAAACAGCGGCCACAGCGAATTGATTCCGCCCAACGGATCCTTGACGCCCTGCCAGAGGAAGTTTCCCCATGCAGCCACCACCACCGCGCTCGTGAAAAGAATCGACGGATACCAACTCGTGCGGCCGAGCGGCTTAATGATGTGCCCCAGCGCGTCTTGCAACATGAAGCGGCCCACGCGCGTGCCTGCATCGATGATGGTGAGGATGAATAGCGCCTCGAACATGATGGCGAAGTGATACCACAGCGCCATCACGGCCTGTCCGCCGAGGGTATTGGAAAAAATCTGTGCCATGCCGACGGCAAAGGCAGGCGCCCCACCCGTGCGGTTGTAAAGCGTCTGCTCGCCCACCGCGTGCGCCAGTGTGGCCATCTGAGCGGCGGTGACGGGAAAGCCCCAGGAACTGATCATGTTGGCAGCAGCCTCTGGCGCTTGCCCTACGATTCCGGCGGGGCTGTTGACGGCGAAATAGACTCCGGGTTGCAGCACGCATGCCGCGATCATCGCCATGATGGCGACCATCGATTCGGCCATCATGCCTCCGTAACCCACGAAGCGAGATTCCGTTTCGTGGCGGATCAGCTTGGGCGTAGTACCGCTCGAAATCAGGGAATGGAATCCGCTGATCGCGCCGCAAGCGATGGTGATGAATGCGAAGGGAAAGATGGTTCCTGCGAAGACGGGCCCGGTGCCGTCAGCAAAATGCGTCAGAGGAGGCATGTGCAGCGAGGGACGCAGCGCGACGATGCCGACTGCTAAGAGGGAAATGGTACCTAGCTTCACGAATGTGCTCAGGTAGTCACGCGGAGCGAGCAGCAGCCACACCGGCAGTGATGAGGCCGCAAATCCGTAAATGATGATGAGTATCGCAAGTGTCGGCGCAGTCAGTGTGAAAACGGCGGCCCAGGATGGCGTTTCCGAGACCCACTGCCCGCCGAAGATCGCGGCCAGCACCAAAATAAATCCCAGCAAGGATGTTTCCAGAACCTTGCCCGGCCGAATGCGCCGGAGATAGACGCCCATCAATACCGCGATGGGCATGGTCATGGCGATGGTGAACGTTCCCCACGGACTCGATTTCAGAGCGTTCACGACGATCAGTGCAGTCGCGCCCAGCAGGATCACGATGATGCTCAGCACGGCCACGTACGCGACCGCGCCGCTGACACGGCCGATTTCGGACTTCGCCATTTCGGTGAGAGATTTGCCGTCACGGCGGATGGAGAACAGAAGAATGACAAAGTCCTGAACGCATCCGCCCAGAACCGCGCCGGCGATGATCCAAAGCGTGCCCGGAAGGTACCCGAACTGTGCCGCCAGCACCGGTCCAACCAGCGGGCCGGGGCCGGCGATGGCGGCAAAGTGGTGTCCGAAAACTACCCATTTGTTTGTCGGGACGAAGTCGCGTCCGTTTTCCAGACGTTCCGCCGGAGTCGCGCGCAGCGGGTCAAGCGCCAGGACTTTCGCCGCAATGAAGCTGCTATAGAAGCGATACGCGACGGCGTACGTCGAAACTGCGGCTACAACCAGCCAGAGCGCGTTGATTTGTTCGCCGCGATGCACGGCGATGGTGGCCAGGGCGAAAGCGCCGAGCAGGCTAACAGAGGTCCAAAGAAGAATGCGTAGAAGTTTAGACATGGGTCGAACTGGTGGAAAGCATTGTGGCTAAAAGTTGCCCAGTGCGCAAGCCTTGGACATAGGGGACGTTGCTGTTGTGCATAACGTACTCGCGACTCGCACCACTAGCAGGAAATCTCATGGCGACAAATTAGGGCAACAAATCTGCGTGATAATCTAATTATCTTCCGGCTCACGTGAAGTGTGGTTTTGGACGGATTTATCCGCTCACGGGGTCGAAGCATACTTTCAATAAATGACAGAGCAAGCAACAACCAGGAGCGGGCGATGAGGAGCGGGCAATGATTATCGGAATTTTGACGGGCGGAGGCGACTGCCCCGGACTGAACGCAGTGATACGGGCAGTGGTGCGCAAGGGCAGCTTCCACTACGAAGACCAGTTCGTGGGATTCCTCGAGGGCTGGCGCGGGCTTATGGAAGATAAGACCATGCCGCTCGACCTCGAGTCGGTCGGAGGCATTCTGCCACGCGGCGGGACCATCCTGCGGACTTCCCGCACCAATCCGGCGAAGAAGCCCGACGGCCTGCAGCGTTGCGCTGACAACCTGAAAAAGAACGGATGCGATGCGTTGATCGCCATTGGCGGCGACGACACGCTCTCGGTGGCCAAAAAGCTCTTCGACAATGGCGTGAAGGTGGTCGGCGTTCCGAAGACGATCGACAACGATCTGACGGGGACCGATTTCACATTCGGCTTCGACACTGCCGTCAATGTGGCGACCGAAGCGATCGATCGCGTGCACACGACCGCGGAAGCCCACAATCGGGTGATCGTAGTCGAAGTGATGGGACGCGACTCCGGATGGATTGCGGTTTATAGCGGCATCGCCGGCGGCGCTGATGTCATCTTGATTCCCGAAATTCCCATTGATGTCGATCAGGTGGCGGAGCTCATCCGGCAGAGGCATGGCCGGGGAAGATACTTCAGCATCGTGGTGGTCGCGGAGGGCGCGAAGTTCGCTGACGGCGCACTGGCCACGACCGCGGCGGGCGTCGACGACTTTGGGCATGCCCGCCTTGGCGGAATCGGTTCACAGGTCGCCATCGAGATCGAGAAGCGGACGGGTTTCGAGTCGCGCTCGGTGGTGCTCGGACACATCCAGCGCGGCGGAACGCCCAGCGCCTTCGATCGCGTCCTCGCCACTCGCTACGGACTCGGCGCCATCGATATGGTCCACCGCGGCGAATTCGGCAAGATGGCTGCGTTGCGCGGAACCAAGATTATTTCGATTCCGCTTGCAGAAGCGCTGTCCGCCAATCGAAAGGTCGACCGCGAAATTCTCGACGCGGCAGCCGGTATCCTCGACAAGCTTGAGGCCAAAGTTTAGAGGACAGGCTTCCTGACCTGTCTTCTCCCTTGGCACGGGCGCGGTTTGGGGGCATACTAGCCCAAGTATTTCCTCGATTCGCTTACGCTTGTCTGTCTATGTTTCACGACGAAACTCAGCCCGAGAATCATCTGGAGCGGTCCACGCATCTCCCGGTGGAAGACACTTCGGAGGATGCCGATGTCCAGCGCAAGCGCATGCTGATTGCGTTGGGGATTCTCCTGGCCGCGCTGGTTGCGGTGGTCATCAAAGATTGGGATTTCTGGTTTCCGCCACCCGGCGACGTGCAAGAAACCACAGTCCGTGGCAAGAGCAAAACGACGCCTGCGTCGTCTTCGACGGCTACGCCTCCGCCAGCCGCTGCGTCTCACGAGCACAAAACAACGAAGGCCTCCGCTCCGGCAGCGACTGCCGCTCCGCCTCCATTTTCGGCGACTACCGAACGCGCGGTTCTGCCACCGCTTCAGGTAGAGGTCGTGGCCGGCAACCGTCACATGAATGTGCCGGCGAAGAGCAGCGCCATCCATGTGGATGTGGGCACGGGAGCAACTTCCACCTCCGCAAGCGCACCCGCTTCTACCCAGGCAGCCGTTCGCCCCGACGTCTCTCAACAAGTAGCCCAGAATGTGACCGTCTCGGTGCCTCCGGATTACCCGCTACTGGCGCGGCAGATGAAAGTGCAGGGAGCTGTTAGTTTGCAGGCGTTGATTTCGCGGGATGGGTCGATTCAGGAGCTACAGATTCTAAGCGGGCCGGGCATTCTGGCGACGGCAGCACGCGAGGCTGTGAAGCAGTGGCACTTCAAACCCTATCTTCAAAACGGCCAGCCGGTAGAAACGCAGGCTCGAATCACTGTCAACTTCACGATCTCCACAAACTGAGCGGAAGTTGTGGGACCCGCGAGATGGACTGGCCATCGCGTCATCAACAAAACACTCTGACATTTCCAAAATAAAAAAGGGGGAACCTTGATGGCTCCCCGAAAAAGCGATTTGGGCGATACTGCATACTGAGACTCTGTCTGCGAGGAATTCGTTGCCTGCCGAAACTCAGAATCCTGACGAAGAACTTACCCCCGCCACCGTTCGTCTTACGGTCCAGCGCGCCGAGGCTGCCGGCGCTCAGGTCGACGTCGACTTTAGTGTCGAAGAGCAGTGGGTGGAACTAGCTGATGGCCGCATGCGATATCTCAAGGCAGGCTCGGGACCGGCCCTGATTCTGGTCCATGGCCTCATGGGATATTCGTTTTCCTGGAGATTCGCCATGCCGGCGCTGGCTCCTTATGCGACGGTCTATGCGATCGACAATCTGGGGGCTGGTCTGTCCCCTGCGCATCCTAGCCTGGATGCCAGCGTGCGCGCTTCGGCCGAGCGGGTGTTGCAGTTCGCCGACGCGCTTGGCATCAAAGAATTCGACCTGCTTGGCACGTCCCACGGCGGAGGTGTTGCCATTATGGTGGCGGCGATTTGCGCCGAGCGAAGCGACAATTGCTTGCGGCGACTGGTGCTGGTTGCTCCCGTGAATCCGTGGTCGCGGCATGGCCGGTGGCTCGCACCTTTCCTAGGTAGCCCCCTCGGGTCCGTGCTGGTCCGGAACACCCTAGAACGGTCTCGCGCCGGCGATATCCTGTGGCTCCGTCGGCTGTTTGGCGACGTGACCAAAATTCCGCCCGATTCACTCGAAGGCTATCGCGTGCCGGTGTACAGGAATGGAGGATTTGCTCACGCTTCGCGCATCGTCAAGAACTGGACTGCGGACTTGGCGGAACTGAAGACTTCTTTGCCGAAGATTCGCGACTATCAAACACTGCTCATGTGGGGAACGAAGGATCGCGCCGTAGATTTTTCATCCGCCGAGCCGCTGCGAAAGAATTTCAAACATGCAACGCTGGTAGCCTTCGAAGGCGTAGGACATCTGCCGTATGAGGAAGCTGCCGACGATTTTAATCGGGCGCTGATTGAATTTCTGAAAACGAGCTTCTGAAAATGAGTTGCCGAAACGCTAATTGCTAATTGCTGACTGTTGAACGCCGACTGCTCCACCCCATGCATCATTCGATTTTTCACTACTTCCGTACATTCGTCGCCGACTATGGATATTGGGCCGTAGCGGTCGCGTTGCTTTGCGAGAACGCGGGTCTTCCAGTTCCGGGCGAGAGCACGCTGTTGTTCGCAAGCTTCCTGGCGTATTCCGAACATCAGCTGCATCTTGGATGGATCATTGTCGTCGGCACTTTGGCCGCGACGCTTGGCGACAATCTGGGATACGCGTTGGGACATTACGGCGGGCGACCGTTGTTGGATCGTTACGTGAATCTTTTCCGGATTTCTCCCGCTGCCCTGAAGCGCGGAGAAGACTTGTTTGCGCGTTATGGCGCGGAGGCGGTTTTCTTCGCGCGTTTTGTTTTCGGTATGCGCGTAATCGCCGGACCGCTCGCGGGCGTCCTGCGCATGCATTGGCGGCGCTTCGCCTTCTTCAACTTTCTAGGCGCAAGCCTATGGGTCACAGTCATCGCCGGGGCGGGATACCTTTTCGGCCAGCATTGGCGGACGCTGATGCGCGTCATGCAGCGGTTTAACATCGCGCTACTGGTGGTTGCGGTGGTGGTGATTGTGCTGCTGTGGTTGAGGCATCAGCGGGAGACAGAAGCCGGAAGTAGGGGAGAAGGGTAAGGACGTTTTACGTCACCTTAGTAAAAAAACTGGTTCGTATACGCTTCCACGTTCCAGCGGCCCTTATTTTTCACCAGCTCGTAGACACCGCCCTTTCCACAAAGAGGTCCGCAGTTCATGGCTGCATGCACCTGAACACGATCCCCAAACAACCATTTGATGGGTCCGACCGATAGGAGTATGCCACGCTCGCCTGTCCCTCGATCTAGTGGGCCGCTTAAAATACGTTTGTCGAAATAAACTGCGGATGCTTTGCTGACACGACTTCCCGACTCGGAGAGGCGGATGATCAGATCGTCGCTTGGGTCTTGACCATTTGTTTCTAGAAAGAAGATTGGGCGTCGGTGGTGCGAATGCCACGTAATCAGGTCTCGAAAGGCAGCTTCAGCAATTTGTGCTTCTGCGAGACTCCGATCTCGACCGGTCGGCATCGGCGTAATCCGCGACACGATGTCGGAATATTTTTTGTCGAAAGCCTGAAGCACCGCAAAGGTTCGGTCAGGAAACTCGTTTGCGGACACCAAACCCATACTTGTAAACGCACACGCGAGTGCGGCAGCAGATACCACCCATTTTCGAGTCTTACTGTTCATTCCCTATCGAATCTCCGACCGGTGGGTGAATCAGATTTTACGCCGTGATGCTGGCAAGCAGAAGGACTCCGTTCATCGGTCAACACCACAAGGTTTCTTCCGTCACTTTCCCTCGCGGGTCCCGCGGCATACGATTGAGGGAATGATTTCCGACCGCTTGTCGACAGACCCGCAGTCCTCGCCCGCGCCGGGATTTCTGCGCTCTGGCCTGTCGCAGGTCTGGGTACGATTCTTGTTAGCGATTGTTGGACTCGCGCTGGCCTTCGGCACCGCTCTGTTCTCCACCGTCGCTCGTGAATCCGGCAGTGTTTGGGGGACGATCATCCTCTCGTCCGCAGCCCTGCTGCTTGCGACTTTTGTTGGCCTGACTACCGTCCCATATCTGGCGCGGCGCGTGGTGGCTTCGCGCGTCCGCGAAGCGATGGATTACGACGTCACCCGCGCTGGGATGATTTACATCCTGATCAGCGTGGTGATCGGCATTGCCGCCATCAATACCGGAAACAACCTGCTTTACGTGGTTGTGGCGGCGCTGCTTTCCGCCATTGTAGTTTCCGGGATCGCTTCGGCGCTGGTGTTGCGCAGCCTGACACTTGACGTTCATTTGCCGGAGCATGTATTTGCCGCGCGTCCCATGCTCGCGCGGTTGCTGGTCGCAAACGACAGCGATTGGCTGCCATCGTTTTCAGTTCGCGTGGTTCCAGCCAAGCGCAAGAAAAAAGAGCGCTGGCTTTGGGAAGCCCAGACTTACGGTTTTCCCCGAAATCGCGCGCCGCAGGATCAATGGCTGCATCTGCCCGACCGGCGTTTGCGGCGAGTGAAAGAAGATGAAGAAAAGCCGATCCTGCAAGAGTCGGTTTATTTCCCATTTCTCGCGCCGAAGCAGGAACTGCGCGCCGACCTGGAGATGAGTTTCCCCAGGCGCGGGCGCTACTGCGAAAAGAATTTTGGCCTGGCTACGCGTTTTCCTTTTGCGTTCCTGATGAAGACGCGGCGCATCAATCTGGCGCGCGAAATCATTGTCTATCCTTCGGTCGAGGCTACCGGGCAATTTCTCGACGTCCTGCCCATGGTCACGGGAGAATTCGAGACCTTTGTCAGTGGTCGCGGCAACGATCTTTACCTGATCCGCGATTACATGCCTGACGACTCGGCGCGGCATGTGGACTGGAAAGCGACGGCGCGCACCGGTGAACTGAAAGTGCGGGAGTTCAGCCGTGAGGATGAACGCAAGTTGCGCATTGTGTTCGACAATCCCGCGCCGGGAGTTCTGGCTCCGGCTGCCTATGAGCAAGGCGTGCGCGTCGCCGCTTCTTTGGGATGGCACTTTCACCACGAAGACGTCGAGGTTTCGTTTGTGGCCCCTGGTCTCGAGCCGACCGAAGATGTGTTCGCATTCCTGCGCTATCTGGCGCTGGCCGAGCCGCGCGAGGAAACCCCGGTATACGCTCGTTTACGGGCCAGCGACGATTACAACGTAGTCGTGACGGCCCGGGGTGCGGGCGACATGCCGCAGGCCTTGGCAGCCCGGTCGTATGTGATCTCGGTGAACGAGTGGGTCGCCCCGCCGACCGAAGCCTAAAGCCAACCGGGGCCTTTTTGGGAAAACGCCGAAGTCCGGGGTGGCCCCGAGGTTTATTTTTCCCCTTCCCACTTGCCTGTTTTCGACATATACTCCGCCGCAGGTCCAGAAATATAGGCATTTTCTTAACTTCTTCCGTTCTTCGTCCGAGAAGAAATGCTGTTCGCCGGGTACGTCGATTTCCGGCAAAAGCGTACGGGAGGTCCACAATGTTGATCTGCGATCTGCTCAAAAATCAAAGCACAATTTCTGCCAAGTCTCATCAGACCGTGCTCGAAGTGGCGCGCCTGATGGTCGAACACAACATCGGAGCGGTACCGGTTCTGCTGGATGGCCGCCTGGTCGGAATTTTCTCCGAACGCGATCTCATGAGCCGGGTCGTCGTGGTGGGCAAGGACCCGGCACTGACCGAGATCAGCCAGGTAATGACGGAAGACCCGCTGACGGTCAGCCCCAGCGATCCTCTGGAAACCTGTATGACGCTGATGAAGCGGCATGGTTTCCGCCATCTGCCGGTATGCGTCGGAAGGGAACTGCAGGGAGTTGTCTCATTGCGCGATATCCTGCTCCATGACCTCGATGAGAAAGACGACGAAGTCCGGATGATGCGCGCTTACCTGCATTCCACCCCAGAAGCCAGCTAAAGAGGGTAATGGTTACCAAGGTTACCTAAGAGGGTTGACCCGGTAGGGCAACCTGCCTCAGGATTGAAGGTGAGATGGGGCGTCGGTCGCGCCTTTCCTCAAAAATCCTGTGAACTTGCATAGCCACACTACCGCTTTGTGCTTGTGGTGCGCGCAGCCGATATTTCAATCGGTGGTGGCGGCGATCTTATGGCGTCGCAAACTGATCAAGCAGTTTCCCGCGTTCTTCGCTTTCTTGCTGGTGCAGGTCGTCAATTTTTCTATCCTTTTTCCACTCTGGTATTCCGGAAACCATACCGCGTATTTCTGGCTATTCTGGATAGGAGAGGCCATCAACGCGGTGCTCGGCTTCCGCGTAATCCACGAAGTTTTCCTCAATGTTTTTCGCCCTTATCACACCCTCAAAGATCTCGGTACTTTGCTGTTTAAGTGGGCCGGTGTAGTGATGTTGCTGGTGTCGGTGGTCGTGGCCTTTTCGAACTCCTTCGATCAGAGTCCGCTGGTACACGCAGTTACCACCATGCAGCGCTCGGTTCGTATTGTGCAGTTTGGATTAATCCTCTTCATGCTGTTGTTCTCACGCTTTCTCGGAGTGTCGCGGAAGCAACTCAGTTTTGGGATCTCGCTCGGATTCGGCCTTCTTGCCGGAGTCGAGTTATTGCTGATTGCGTTGAACTCAGGCGGATTTCTCCGCCAGGCTAGTCTTAACGCGATCAACCTGATTACATATCTCCTCGCGGTCTTTGTCTGGATCGGATACGTGTTCTCTCACCGGGAGGCACGCGAAACTGCCGCGAACAATCTGCAGACGCAGCGCTGGGAACAAGGCTTGTCCGATCTGCAGCACCCAGCCACAACCGACGACTCGTTGATTCCGATGTTCGAGGGCATGGTCGAACGCGCATTCTCAAGAAGTTCGAGTCTTGAAGCGATGGAACAACAAGTTCGAATCGATCTCCAGGGCGGCGTCCAGAGAGCGAATGCTGCAACCGCGGGCTCTAAGGCGGGACAGTAACGCCTTATCGCTCAAAAAGTGCCGTTTTCTGAAACCTTGTCAATAGTTTTTTTTGACCCTTCTCGTTCCCTATCCCAGAGGGAAAACAAAGTCATTCGAATCCTACCGTTATCTTAGAAAATCAGCGAAAACACCTCTTAAAATGCGCTCCTGACGCGTTTTATCCTTTTCGGCATTTCCGCCAATAAGTCGGCACTTCGAGTCGGCTCAACTAACCTCCCACGAATCATAAAGTTGCAAAGGGTGTGTATAATTCCGGCGCTGGACGCTGGCAGTTTCACGTTGGTGTTCGGCAGACCCTAAGGAGAAAAGTAAACCAATGAAACGTTCGCTCAGGGCGTTACTGCTGTTGGTAGGTCTGGTAGGCACTTTGGCGTATGGTGCTATCCCGAGAGAACCGCTACGCTCGGGTCCAATGCCGCTCTGTCCCCCCAGTCGTCCGGTGTGCGACCAGTAATCGCGCAACCGGCTGCTAGGTTAAGCAAGATGACGTAACTAATCGCTTCAAGAAAGCAATTTTACGGGCTAGCCTTCGTGGCTAGCCTCTTTTTTTGTTCGCGACTTCTCATTTCGCGATCTCGTCCTCGCGTTTCTCGACGCATCACTTCTTTTCGGGTTCAAGCTTGGTACCTGCAGAGGGCTTTGCATCCTCGGATGCCGGTGCGGATTGCTGCGGCGCGGATTGCTTTGGATCGCCGCCGTGGGGCGCTGGTTCGGAGTCGGTGTTGAGGTACTGAACAATAATCGAAACGCGGCGGTTGGAAGGATCGAGCGCATCTTTGACGTTGCGCAGACGTTGATCGGCGAAACCACGCACTTGCGACACCTGGTCCGGGCGCAGTCCCGCCTGCTGCATCAGACGACGGGCCGCGTTGGCGCGATCGGACGATAACTCCCAGTTGCTGTAGTTCCTTTTGCCATTAAAGGGCTTCGCGTCGGTGTGTCCCTCGAGCGAGATACGGTTCGGAACCTTCCCCAACTCCACTGCAAGTAACTGCAGCATTTCCGTGCCGCTCTGATTGAGCGCGGAACTCCCGCTATCAAAGAATGTTCCTTTTTCTGATTCCAGCAACTCAATGCGGAGCCCTTCGGCGGTCACGGTCATTTCGATATTTTTCTTCAGCTTGTCGAGGTCGTTCATCTTCTGGATGCTGTTCTGCAACTCGTCTTTAAGTTTTGACAGGTCCTGTTTTTCAAGCAGGAGATTCTCGCCCGATCCTGCGAGACCGGTACCGGTTCGGCGGGCACTGCCGCTTGGATCGCGGAAGTAGCCGCCGACGGCTTCCTGTATCTTGACGCTGCTGCTGAGCAGCCAGAGCACAATAAACAACGCCATCATCGCGGTGACGAAATCGGCGTAGGCAACTTTCCACGCGCCGCCGTGATGACCGGCATGGGCCACTCTTTTCTTGATAATGATGGGCGGTGGGGGCATGGTGATCGCTAAGAGGCTGCCGCCGCGGCCGCTTCGCCTTTCGCGCCGCGGCAGGCTTCTTCGATGGATTTGAATGTCGGACGGACGTGGCCCGGCACCGTCCGTCTTCCGATTTCAACGGCCATGATGGGAGCGACACCCTTGAGGAAAGCGATCATGGTGACGCGCAACACCATCAAATAGGCATGTTGCTCATCTCCGATCTTCCCCATGCGCGCCGCCAGCGGTCCGAATAGTCCATAGCAGAGCAGGATGCCGAGGAACGTTCCCACCAGAGCCGCGGCCACTTTGCGTCCAATTTCTTCGGGAGGGCCGCCGATCGCGCCCATAGTGATCACGACTCCGAGCACCGCCGCAACGATGCCAAGTCCGGGCAGAGAGTCGGCCATGGTGCTCAGTGCAGAGACAGGTTCGTTGGCTTCCTGATGATGGACTTCCATGTCGGCATCAAGCATCTGGTCGAGATCAAAGACCTCGACGCCGCCACTTACGGCCATGCGCAAAGTGTCGCAGACAAAATCGACGGCATGGTGGTCGTGAACGAATTCCTTGTATTTCGAAAATAGCGGACTCTTGTCGGGAGCCTCGATGTCCGATTCGAGTGCGACGAGTCCTTCTTTACGGGCCTTTTGCAGCAGCTCAAACATCATCTTCAGAGAATCGACATAGCGCTTGCTGCCGTATTTCGAAGATCCGAAAGCGCCGACCAATCCGCTGACGATCTGTTTCAGGGTATGCATCGGATTGGAGATCAGAACGGTGCCGGCCGCAGCGCCGCCGATGATGATCAGCTCGGCCGGCTGCATCAGAACCTTCATGTTGCCGTGTTCCATTAAGTAGCCGGCCACGATGCAACCGAAAACGACGACGATGCCAATGATCGAAAACATGGAGCGTTATCCTCGCGGGGGCTCGGTGATAGTTTCGACGGTAGTTCCGACGATATTTCCGGCGCCGGCTGCCGCCGCCTTTGCCGCAGTGGTCGGATGCAACAACTTCATTTCATCGAGCAGTTGTCTTAGGTCTTTACCGGGGATGGCAACGGTGTAAGCCACTTCGGCTTCGATCAGGAAGCGGTCTCCCCACCAAATAACCTCGGAGTGGCGGAGCAGATTCGACAGGATGCCGGCAGTCACGGGCACCATCATGGGACTCGACGAGGTCAGTACGGCGATGAATTCGTTTTCCTCCCAGCAGCCGAGAAAATTCTCCGCATCGAGGCTATGTCGCAACGTGTGCGCCGCGGTGCGAAGAAAGGGCTCGATCGATTGCGGACCATGTTGCGCGCGAAATTGTTCGAGGCCGAGCAGACGAATGCGAAGCAGCCCGAAGCCGGTGTTCGATTCTTCAGCGCCAGCGATACATTCTTTGAGCACTGCCTGAGTCAGGCGGCGGGAAGGGATTCCGGTGGTGGCGTCAAGGCACCCATACATCGGAGCGTGCGAAGTTTCCTCGCGATTGGCGAAGATTTCTTCGAAGAGGACCGTCGCTCCACTGATGGCGTCGCCGTACTCGACGATGGGGCTAGTCCGGATTCGAACCGAGGTGCGGTGCCCACTTTTGTGTAGATAAAACGCTGTGCATTGCTGCGATTTCCTCAAGCTCAGCGTCATGGTGACCGGGCAGCACTCGCCGCTCAGAGTGTTGCCGCGACGATCGCAACTCTGCACCGCGTCTTCGAGAATGTGCCCCACCACTTCATGCGAGAGATAGCCCGTCAGACGTTCGGCGCCGTGGTTCCAGAAACGGATGCGCCGTTCCTGGTCGACGATGTAGATTCCGACGGGCAGGTCTTCGACCAGATGGCGGAAGAGCTTCGGGCTCTCAAGAAAGTTGGCAGACATGAAGGTTGGCAAGCACGAAGGTGCCACGGCGCTCTAGAGCTTTATCGGCAGCGGAAGCGGGAACTTCAGGCCGCCGGAGATGACGGCAGCTCCAGCATGTCGTGCAATTCCAGGGCTGTAAAGATGGGTGGCTGGCAGGCGAAACCGGAGCAGACGACGGCAAAAGATCGTCCCTCCGATCTTCCTTGGGTGAGCGCCGGGAGATTTGGAATCGTCTGCGCCAGGGCAGGGGGCAGATTCCGCGCCACGGCTTTGTCTGCGTCTAAACGAAGCACGCTGGCGCCCAGCGAAAACTTACCCACCGCCGTGCGATAGAGATCATCGGCAATTTGGTCTCTGCCGACGATCACGACTTGAGTATGCGGCTGTGTGTAGTGAACCACGGCTAGCCCGTAGGTCGCGGCGAAAATGCCGTGCTGTCCCGCCACTTTGGCATAGAGTTCCAGAGTCTCCTGGGCCCGGTCGCGGTACGACGGAGTCGTCGCCGAACCATCGTCCACATAGCCGTCGAGACGCAGAAGGGCGATTGCCGCCGCTGAGTTTCCTGCCGGAGTTGGCGAATCCTGAAAAGGCTTGCGTCGTGTTCCCAAAATGCCGAGGGGCTTCTCGGCTGATTCTTCGTCGCCTTGAGAAACTTTCGCCGTATCAAAAAATCCGCCATCTTCGGGATCGAAGAAATTCGCGATCATCGCATCCGCAATCGAACGCGCAAAACGGAAGTAGCTCAGGTCTGCGGTGGCCTCGTACGCGTCGAGACAAGCGATCACGGTAAACGCATAATCGTCGAGCACGCCCGCAATCTCGCGACGTTCAGCTTTTGGATCGGAATAGGCGATCACATGCTTAAGTGTGGCTCGAGCGCCCCCGCCAGCGCGCGTCTCCTCGGCTCCGGCAGTCCACCCTTCAGAAAGCAGACGATCAAGCGAACGCAGCGCAAAGCGCCGCGCATCGTCCAGAGCCAGCACCTTGGCCGCTTCAAGATAGGCCGACACGCACATCGCGTTCCAGCCCGCGTAAACGGTTTTATCCACGTAAGGCGTAGGACGCAGCAGTCGAGCCGCATACATTTTCTTCTTGGCGGCAGCCAGAAGCGTCGCCGCCTGATCGGCTGAAATTTTCATACGGGCGGCAATCTCAGAGATTGACGCACTGACGTGCAACACATTCTTGGCCGGATTGTGGTGCATGTCGCCGATTTCCTGAATGTCGTAGTAGACAGTCGCGACAGTAGCTTCATCCTCGGTGAGCACGGCTTTCGTCTCCCCAAGAGTCCAGGTGAAATAGTCGCCATCATCGTCCATCGAGTAATCAGCGTCTTGCGAAGCGTAGAACCCGCCGTGGGAGCGGTCGCTGAGCCACTCATTCATCCAGCGAATGATGTCGCAGGCGACGCCGGCGAAAAACTCATTCCCAGTGGCCTGGTAAGCGTGAACGTAATTCTTCAGTAGCTCCGAGTTGTCGTAGCACATTTTTTCAAAGTGGGGAACGATCCAGCGCTCGTCGACGGAGTAGCGATGAAAGCCCCCAGCAAGTTGGTCGTAAACGCCACCACGCGCCATCTTCTCCAGCGTGTGGACGAAGATCGGGCGCAAAGATTCGTCTCGTGTGCGAAGGTAGCGATCAATCACGAGGTCGAGCGCCGCGGGATGCGGGAACTTGGGAGCATGTCCGAATCCCCCGTTCACCCCGTCGAACATCTTCAAGGCCGATTCGACGATGGCGTCAATAACCGTAGCGGAAATTGCTCCGCCTCCGCCGAAAGACTCGGCACGCGCGATCGCGCTTTCGACCAGTTGCGCCTGCTCGAGCACGTCACCATTTTTTTCGCGATAGGCCTGCGCAATCGAGAGCAGCACGCGCTTAAAGCTCGGCCGTCCATACGATTCTGTAGGAGGAAAGTATGTGCCTCCGTAAAACGGCTTGCCGTCAGGCGTGAGAAAGGCGGTCAGCGGCCAGCCGCCTTGTCCAGTGAGCGACGACACGGCAAGTTGATAACGTATGTCGATGTCGGGACGCTCGTCGCGATCGACCTTCACCGCGACGTAATTCTCGTTGACGATGGCAGCGACCTCAGGGTCGTCATAAGACTCGCGGTCCATCACATGACACCAGTGACACCAGACCGCGCCAATGTCGAGCAGCATCGGCTTGTTCGCCGATCGCGCCGCCGCAAAAGCTTCTTCCCCAAACTCGTGCCACTGGATGGGCTGATGCATGGCAGAACGCAGGTAAGACGACGAGGCCCGCGCGAGGGCGTTGTGGGTCGGGTCAGACATTAGATCAGTTTATCTTTTATCTCGAGCGATATCTTGACTGACATCCTAAGTCGCTACAAAGAGTTTGGGATCTTCACTTGCTCTCGGTCAGCTTTTTCGCCATCGAGCAATAAATCTCCACCGCATCCATCAACTGCTTCTTCTCCACAAACTCGCCCGTTGTGTGGGCTACGTGAATTGACCCCGGGCCAAGCAGCATCGGCTCACCCCAGTTCGGCAGCGATGGAATATCGGTGGTGAAGGCCGCAACCATGGTGGGCAGGCCGTCGACTGTGCGCAGCCGCAAAAAAGGAGTTTCGCGCGTGAAGTTTGCCTCCGCCAGACCAGCTACGGCGGCGGTGATTTCCTCGCGCAACCTGTCGGCCGGGGCGATCAGGCGATAGAAGAGATCGGCCTTGGCATAGTCAGAGATGACGTTCGGAGCGCGGCCGCCTTGAATCGATCCCACATTCTTTGTGCATGCGCCGATCTCAGGGTCCTCGGGCAGCTTCATTGCGTGCAGCCGGTGCAGTGCCTCTACCAGCTTGTCAATGGCCGATTCACCCAACTCGGGATAAGCGGAATGCGCCATCTTTCCTCGAGCGACCAGTTCCACATGCAGAGCGCCTTTGCTGGCGAGCGCCAATTTATTCTCCGTGGGCTCGCCGTTGATCATGAAGCGCGCGCCCTGCGGATGTTGGTCGGCGGTTTTTGCGCCGATCGAATCTCTTTCTTCGCCCACCAGAAACAGCAGGCCGACGAAAACGCCCGCCCCGCGCAGCTTCTCAGCCGCCGTGATCTGTGCGGCGATAATCCCCTTGGCATCGCAGGCGCCGCGCCCGTAGATTCGCGCGTCGTCTTCGGACGATGCGATAAAAGGCGGAACGGTGTCCATGTGAGTGGAGAAAACAATCGCCGGATGATCGTGCCCCGGCCAGTGAGCGAGCACATTGGCGCGCGCGCCTTCGACCGGCATCTTCCGAGACTCGAAGCCGCGGCTCTGGAGTTCCTGAGCGAGAAAGTCTCCCACGGCAGATTCGTTCGGAGTGATGGATTCGATGTCGATCAGGCGGCGGGTGAGCGCGAACAAGTCCATGCAGGAAAAGAGTATCAGCGGAGAGCGGCGGGTGAACAGGGATTCATGCCCAGGGACTCATACCCAGCGACGCATATCAATGTTGTACCCTGAATCGTTGTACCCTGAATCCGTGCCTTCCGAAGCTTCCATCCGCTCGCTGTTCCTTGCCGGTCCAGCCGGGCGACTCGAAGCCCTGCTCAACGCCGGATCGCCCGATGCGACGCACGCTGCACTCGTGTGCCATCCGCATCCGCTTTTTGGCGGCACGCTCCACAACAAAGTCGTCTTTCACGCCATGAAGGCGCTCAATAGTTTTGGATTTCCTGTGTTGCGATTCAACTTCCGCGGCACCGGGCTGAGCGAAGGCGAACACGCCCATGGCGTCGGCGAAGTCGAAGACGTCCGCACGGCACTCGATTGGTTGGAGCACGAATACACGTTGCCCATCATTTTTGCAGGCTTCTCTTTTGGCGCAGCCGTCGGGGTGCGCGCTGCTTATTCGGACGAGCGCGTGCGGGCTTTGATCGCGCTTGGCTTGCCCGCCGTCCAGGTCGGAGACCGCACGTATGACTATGAATTTCTGCGGACGGCGACGAAGCCGAAGCTATTCGTCAGCGGCTCGCGCGACCAGTTTGGTCCACCGGGAAAACTTGAAGCGCTCGTCGAGACGTTTGCCGATCCCAAGAAACTTGTCCGCATCGAAGCGGGAGATCATTTTTTTGAAGGTCGCTTGCGCGAGATGCGCGAAGTAGTCGAGGCTTGGGTTCGGGAGAATAGCCTGGCATTGCGCTAATACGACTTTTAACATGCCCGAATTGCCCTCAAGCCAAGTCGATCAGTTCGCCCGAATGCGAGAGACCGCGCGCGAAATTTTCGCGTCCGCGCTCAAGAATGCGTCGATCGAAAGCGCCTTTGCGCGCAACGTGCATTGCGAGCGGCGGGTTCTGCGCATTGGCGAAGACCTGCATGATCTGGACGCATACTCGCGCATTTTTGTAGTCTCGATCGGAAAAGCCGCGCACACCATGGCCGCTGCCCTCGCGGGCCAGGTGGGGAATCTGCTCGAAGGCATCGTGGCTTCTTCGGTTGAGCCCGCCAGCCAAATTCGTGGATTCCGATACTTTCGTGGCGGCCATCCCACTCCCAACCACGAGTCGATCGCAGCAGCGTCCGCGATCCTCAAGTCGCTGAACGCTCTCGACTCCGCGTCACTCGCCATCTTCATGATCTCCGGCGGAGGATCGTCGATCGTCGAAAAGCCGATCGACGACGAAATATCGCTGGCCGATCTCGCAGCAACCTATCAGGCGCTGGTTAACTCCGGCGCACCGATCGCCGAGATTAACGCGATCCGTAAGCATCTTTCATCCGTCAAGGGAGGACGTCTCGCGCGCACGGCCTATCCGGCGCAGCAAGTTTCGATTCTGGTGTCAGATGTGCCCGACAGTGTGCCCGACAACCTGCCCGACGCGCTTGCCTCGGGGCCGACAATGCCCGATTCCACCACCATTCATGATTGCGAGACAATCGCCGCGAAATACGATCTCGCCGAGCAGTTTCCGAAACCCGTTGCAGACATCTTCCGCCATCGCGCCCTCGATGAGACGCCTAAGTCGGATGATCCCGCATTTGTCCGAGCGCGCTGGTGGACGGTGCTCTCAAATAAAGTTGCACTCGACGAGGCTGCGGTCGCTGCTACGCGGGCAGGCTTTGCCGTCGAAGTCGACAATTCCTGCGACGATTGGCCCTACGAAAAAGCGGCGGCTTATTTGATCGGGCGGATCCGGGAATTGCGCAGCAAAGTGTCGAGAGTCTGTTTGCTCTCGGGTGGGGAAGTAACGGTGGCCGTCCGCAACGGTGGCGTCGGCGGACGCAATCAGCAGTTCGCGCTCGCTTGTGCCGAACCAATTGCCGGAGAAAACATCACGGTACTCAGCGCGGGGACGGACGGTATCGACGGCAATAGTCCTGCCGCAGGTGCGGTGGTCGATGGCGGTACTGTTGTCCGCGCCGGCGGCGTCGAGGCCGTCCGGCGGGGTCTCGCCGCTTTCGATGCCTATCCACTTTTCGATGCGCTCGGCGACTCGGTAGTCACCGGGCCAACAGGGAATAACCTGCGCGACTTGCGCATTTTGCTTTCCTATTAGATAGCAGCCCTGAACAGATAGGACAGCCCCTGCAACCTGTATATGTCTATATGTCTCTGTGCGACAGCGTACACACCCGCCGACAAGCTTGCAGATAAACGATTTTCCGCGCCCACCGTACATGTTCCTTGGTCATCGTAAAGTGTTGTAAATCAGAACCGGTCGGCAGCTTTGGCCCCTAACTCTGCATCCAACTATGCAACAAACAACCATGGAGGTTTGCTTGAAAAGTGCATTGCGAATTGTCCTCGTTCTGACTCTTGGCTGTATCGCGGTGTCCGCGTTTTCAAACCTTGCGCAGGCCCAGAAAATCGACATCGGATTCGGTGTCGGCACGACGCTCGCGCCTGCTGCCAACTCTAACGGTCCATCACTCGCTGGCGGCGCATATCCAGGATTTAGCGGAGATTTTCTTTTCTGGCACAACCTGGGAGTCGGAGGCGAAGTGTTTTTTAGGGGATCGCAGAACTCCGGTTTCGAAGGCCTTACGGGCTTCAATTATCGTCCGGTCTTTTGGAACATCAATGCGGTTTACTCGCCCAAACTTGCCAGCCACACGTATCTGGAACTGGTAGGTGGCATCGGTGCGCTCGATACTCATATCTACCAATGTAATATCGGCGGCATCACTTGCGGTGGCACCAGCATCATTTCCTCCAGCAATCACTTCGACGCAGATCTTGGCGGAGGCATCAAGTTCTACCTTAAGGGCGGCTTTTTCATTCGGCCCGAGGCGCGTGTCTACTTCGTGAACAACAACACGGACTACAGTTCCGGCCATGCGGCACGCGTCGGCGCGTCGATCGGTTACACCTTCCGGTAGCCTGGCGAACCGAATCTGCGGTAATGGGCCAGTCTTCAAGATTAAGGACTGGCCCATTGTCAATTTCTGGTAACGTTTATCCCTTCTTCGTCAGTCGCAGTGGCCTGTCGCCCCGTCACGCATTATGATAGACACATGGGTTTTGGCTTCTCTGGCGAGATGATCTTCATCTTTTTCCTGGCGCTGATCCTTTTCGGCCCCAAGAAGATGCCCGAGATCGGACGGCAGGTCGCGCGCTTCCTCGGTGAATTTCGCCGTGCCTCCTACGAATTCCGCTCGCAGATCGAGTCTGAAATCAATTCGCTCGATCGCACTACGAACGACCGCAGTACGAACGCGACCGGAAAGCCGCAAATTCTGCCCCCATTGCAGGCCCCGCTCGGTTCGCTCGCCAGCCGCATCTTCAATCCACCCTCGGCCGAGAAACCAGAGGCACCCGCGGCTCCGGCTCCGGAAACTGCGGCTGCGTCTGTATCGGCTCCGCTAGCTGTGGCCGAGCCGCCTTCTGACACTACTTCTCCGAAAGCGGCGCCCGATGCCTGAAGCAGCCGCATCTTCGCCCGTCACGGAATCCGCCAAGGAAGCGATGCCCACCATGGGCTTCCTCGAACACCTCGAGGAACTGCGCAAGCGCATCATCTACTCCGTGGTTGCGATTGTGATCGGCTTCTTTGCCTGCTGGGGATACGCCGAAAACATTTACGCGGTCATGCAGCGCCCCATCATGGACGCGCTGGCTCGTAACAATCTCTCGGCGAAACTGGTCTACGTCAATCCTACCGAGCCTTTCAACCTCTATTTGAAGGTCGGAATGATGGCGGGCTTATTCGTAACCTCGCCTTTTGTGCTTTACCAGTTGTGGTGTTTCATTTCGCCAGGCCTCTACCGCAACGAGAAGCGGTACGTGATGCCCTTCATGACTTGCACAATCGCTCTTTTTCTGGCGGGCGGATACTTTGGCTACAAAGTAGTTCTGCCCCAAGCCCTGGTTTTTCTGATCGGCTACGGAAAAGATTTCCAGCCGATGATCACGCTTTCGGAATACAGCTCCCTGTTTTTGACGATCATCGTCGGGCTCGGCGTAATCTTCGAAATGCCGATTCTGGTTTTTTTCCTGGCGCTCATGGGCATCGTCAGCGCGGGCTGGATGTGGCGCAACATTCGCTATGCCGTTCTCGGCATCTTCGTCGTCGCCGCCATCATTACTCCAACCCCCGATATTTTAAACATGTGTATCTTCGCCGCGCCCATGATCGCGCTCTACGTCCTGAGCATCGCGATTGCGTGGTTCGTCCATCCCGACCATCGTAATAAACCCGCGGAGAAGAGTTCCTAGTTCCTGAGGGTCTGCTGCTACCATAAGCCTAGCGCCCGCGATGGGGGCGACTCTAAGCGGCCCGCCTTGGCCGCGAACGTTTGGAGTTCCCGCTTGTTCGACCGATTCTTTCCCATAATTCTGCTATTCACAATCCTGGTTTTTGCGAAAATTTCAGCCGTTGCGCAGGCCCCGAGCGCCCCGGGTAAGCCGCTTCCGCCCGGTCCCATGCAAGCCAAAGTGAAGGCCGCCTGCACGCAGTGCCACAACACGAGCCGCATTATGGAGCAGCATCTGTCGCGGCAACAATGGTCGGGAGAACTCAAGAAGATGGAAGGCTTGGGAGCCGTCATCGACGACGCGGACCGCGACGCAATGTTGACCTACCTGACCAAGAACTTTGGTCCGGGGAAAGCGGCGAAGGCTCCAGTGAAAAAAGCGGAGTAACGCTCTCGGCTAGCTTCCGGACTGCTTATTCTCCGTGTCTCCCTCATGCTGCGGTTTTTCCGGCCGCAGCAAAGGAAACAAAATCACGTCGCGGATGGTGTGCGAGTCGGTGAAGAGCATCGCCAGCCGGTCAACTCCCAGGCCGACTCCGCCCGCCGGAGGCATGCCATACGAAAGCGCGCGAACGTAGTCGGCGTCCATCTGGTGAGCTTCGTCGTCTCCGCGTTCGCGTTCTTCTAATTGCGCTTCGAATCTTTGGCGCTGATCTTCGGGATCATTCAGTTCGCTGAAGCCGTTGGCGATTTCCATTTGCCCGGCAAACATTTCGAAGCGCTCGGTCCAATCGGGTTCGTCAGGTTTCTGCTTCGACAGCGGCGACACGGCCGTCGGAAATTCGTAGATGATCGTCGGCTGCATCAGGTGTTCTTCCGCGATGGCCTCAAAAATCGCCGCGATCGTCTTACCCACGGGCGCAGCCGGATCGTATTTCAAATTAACCCCCGCGCCGCGCACACGGGCCACCAGCGCCTCCACCGATTCGCGCGCTGCGAAGTCGCTGCGCTCCGGTTTTGCTCCCGCTTTCTCAGGCCAGAAATGGACGATCGCTTCGCGCATCGTCATGCGCCGCCAGTTCGAGTGCGACCAATCAATCTCCTGCTCTCCCCACTTCGTTTTCATCCCGCCGGTCACATCTTTGACCGCCTGCTCGATCGCTCCCTGCGTTGTGTCCATGATGCCGAGATAATCGGTGTAGGCCTGGTACGCCTCGAGCATGGTGAACTCGGGATTCCATCTCCAGCCCAGACCTTCGTTGCGAAAGTTGCGGTTGATCTCGTAAACGCGATCGAATCCGCCGACCGTCAATCGCTTCAGGTAAAGCTCTGGTGCGATGCGTAAAAACAGGTCCATGTCGAGAGTGTTGTGGTGCGTTTTGAAAGGACGCGCCACCGCTCCGCCGGCGATCGGATGCATCATCGGAGTCTCTACTTCCATGAAGTTTTGCGCGTCGAAATAGCGGCGCAACGATTGCACCAGCTTGCTGCGCTTGAGGAAGACCTCGCGCACTTCAGGATTCATCACCAGATCGACGTAGCGCTGGCGATAGCGGAGTTCAACGTCGGTCAGCCCGTGGAATTTTTCCGGCAGCGGCAGCAGGTCTTTCGACAAGAACGTCAACTCTTCGGCGTGAATGCTCAGTTCTCCGGTCCGTGTACGAAATAAATATCCGCGAACACCGATGTGATCGCCGAGGTCGAGCAGTTTCCAGAGTTCGTAGCCCGCGTCGCCGATGGCGTCTTTCTTCACATAGATCTGGAGGCGTTGCCCGTCCTGTTGCAGGTGCGCGAATCCAGCCTTCCCCATCAGTCGGATCGCCATGATGCGTCCCGCAACGCGCACGGTGACGCGCGGAGATTCAAGTTCTTCCGCTGTCTGTCCGCTGTACTCGGCGAGAATAAGCGCGACGGTGTGGCTGTAGTTGAATTTCGTTGGATAAGCCGGCTGTCCGAGCGCCTCAATCTTCTTCAGCTTCTCGCGGCGGATGTCATAAATATTCTCGTCTAAGGCCAAGGAGTTTCCTTCGGTTGATTTCGGATGGGGAGCGAATCCTTGATTATAAACAGGCGAGGATTATAAACACGCGCTGGACCTCAGAACCGAAGAACCGCGGCGCGGCCCGCGTGAAAAACTATCGTCCGAATCTCTCGGCCGAGCGCGCTTTCGCTTTGGCCGCTTCTTCTTCGCGATTCTTCGCAGGCGCGGTCGTGTCCATCGAACGCAGCAGGCGCCCCGAGACTGCCGCGATCTCGTCGATGGCCGATTGAAATGCCGCCTCGTTCGCCTTCGACGGCTTGTTGAAGCCGGTAATCTTCCTCACGAACTGGAGCGAGGCAGCCCGCACCTCGTCGTCGGTAACTGGCGGATCGAAATTAAACAGGGTCTTGATATTGCGGCACATTGATGGCGACCTCCGCGGACATCGCTTAGTCATATTTTCTCACGTCATCTTTTCTCACGTCATCGCGCCCAAGCTCGCATAACGACTGGGAATTGGTATCCTGTGGGGCATGTGGTGCCACATCCGCACAGCCGTCATTGCTGTCTGTATGTTGCTGGGCATTTTATGCGGGTGCGGCCGTCCGCCTGCCGATAGCCCGTCGAATGCCAACGCGCAAAAGTTGCCCTTCGATCGCGAGCCGCGCTCTTCCGGAATCTCACCCAGCAGGACCCTGATTCCGTCGACGACAAAACTGCCCGAGGGAACACCAATTCCGATTCGTCTCCAATCCTCGCTTTGGAGCGCGGCCTCACGCACGGGAGATACCTTCACCGGCACCATTGATGAGCCCGTCGTGATCGACGGACAGACGCTCGTGGCCGGAGGCACGGTCGCGACCGGGCGCGTGCTTGAAGCGAAAGCGGCGACCAGACGATCGCTCGAACCAGGCTATCTGCGCATTGTGCTAGAGAGTTTGAACGTCGATGGCAGAACGGTAACAATCGAAACGTCCAGTATTTTTGCCAAAGGTGGCGCGCGCGAAGAGCGTAGCCCGGCGGGCGTCGCGGCCCCTGGCGCCAGCCCGAAAGACAGAGATAGAGACAAAGATCGCGACAAAGATATTACGCTCGGCGCAGATCGACGTCTCAGTTTCCGTCTGGCACAGACCGTCGATCTGCAATGACCAGAAGGGATTACAAATAGACAACAACAAATAGACGCGAGTTGGGTTTGAGTAAGATGAAGTTGGCCTGATACTTTGGGCCCATAGTTTTTCCTTATGAAAGTTTCACTTTACCAATCCCCGAAACCCGCAGTTGTGGCAGCCGTACCGGGTAAACGAGGGATCGTGCGGAGGAATACCGTGCACATTCGTTCAATTCGTAACTTATCGTTCCTTCTCGTTGTGCTTTGCATATCAGCAGCATCGTTCGCGCAGATCGGCGTGGCCATCAGAATTGGACCGCCGCCGATCCCGGTCTACGAGCAGCCGATTTGTCCGGGCGACGGCTATCTTTGGACGCCCGGTTATTGGGCTTACGACTATGACATTTCGGATTACTACTGGGTCCCGGGCACTTGGGTGCTGGCTCCGGAAGTCGGGTTCCTCTGGACCCCCGGCTGGTGGGGATGGGGCGGCGACGCTTTCATTTTCCATGAAGGATATTGGGGTCCCCACGTCGGCTTCTACGGCGGCATCAATTACGGATTCGGCTACTTCGGTCTCGGGTTCGAAGGCGGACGCTGGGACGGCGGACACTTTTTCTACAATCGCGCCGTGCTGAACATCAACGTCACCGAGATTCACAACGTCTACAACACCACGGTCATCCACGAGAACGTCAATCGCGTCAGCTTCAACGGCGGCAATGGCGGAATCGACGTGCGACCGCGGCCCGAAGAAGAAGCGGCGGCGCGTGACCGCCACATCGGTGCGATTGCGGCCCAAACAGAACACATGCAAGCGGCGCGAGGGAATCCGCAGCTCAGAGCTTCGGTGAATCAAGGCCGACCGGCAATTGCTGCGACTGTGCGTCCGGCAGATTTCGGCCACGCGGTTCCCGCTAGAGAGGCGGGAGGCGCTTACACGCCTGCCAATCGAGGCGGAGAGAACGCGCGCCCGGCGGCAGTCCATCCGCACGACCTGCCCGCGATGGAACGGACCACTCCGAACACCGGCAATCCAAAGCAGGATCAGAAGTACCAGCAACAGCAAGAAAAAATGCTGGCCAAGCAACAGCAGGATCGGGACAAACTACAGCAGCAGCAAGAGAAGGAACATCAGCAACTGGCGAAACAGAACGCCAATGACGCCAGAAAGCAGCAAGTGGAGCAGAAGCACCAGCAACAGACGCAGCAGTTGCAGCAACGGCACCAGCAGCAACAACAGCAGTTCCAGCAGAAGGCACAGCCGCCGAGTCGCGGAGGCAAGAAATAGCAGCCACGTAAGTTCACAGAACCGCTACGGGCGAGACATCCGCTAACTGCGGACCTCGCCCGGCAGTTCTTTCGCTGCGTCATTCCTCGGTTCTGGCATTCGCCTCGGTTCTACCATTCGAAGGATCGCCAGACGTCGACACATCGAAGTCGACCGCCAGCTTTGGATCGACGCCGGGCGCGTAACAGCTCCCATCTCGATCGTAGTTGCGAGGACATCCGCGAGCGAAATCCGCACGCTTGGGCGATTGTGAAAATTGCCAGACATCGACAAAGGAAACTCCGCTAGCTTCAGGGGAGAGATTTCTTCGCGAGACACTGCAACCGGGTGATGGTGGGCAAGAATCGTTCGCAATCCAATATTTTATTTTTCTTCCGCCCGCATTTTTCCGGATGTCCTCCGCCGTCACTACCGTGACACCGGGGCTTTCCTGGGCGGCGATGCCCGAGCAGTAGACCCCGGCCGCATAGTTCGCAGTATTGACGCCCGGGCTATTGCCGCCCGCAGCATTGACGCCGTCAACCCAGGCGTGAAGATACGACCGCTGCTCCGGCAGCAGTCGCCCGCCTTGCTCCTGATCGAGAAAAATAATTGTGTGCGGAGGAAATCCTTCGGCGCGCGCCGCCGAGACCGCGGCGGCAGCGTCAGACGCTCCCAACTTGGCCACGTTTCCGTGCGCTTTGATCTCGGCGTAGGTACGGCCGTTGAAGACAACCAAAAATCCGAAGCCCGCGGCTTGGAGGGTCTTGCGCTTCCCGGTCCAGGAATTCGCGCGCTCTCCCGGAGGATTATTCAACCAATAGCTGCTGTAATCGAATGTTTGGCGGAGAGCCTTCAGTGCCGCGTCGCCCGGATATTCATTGCGATCAAAACCCAGATATCCGGCGCGTGGCGTGTCGGGCGTTTGTGCGATCGCGGATGAGGGTGACAGCACTTGACTCACGATCGCGAAGGTCATCAGCAGGGTTCTTACATCGTTGCCCCGTCCTCTGCCCCGGGCGTCGATCAAGCTGTCATCTCGGCGTCCTGGCGGCGATCTGGACGCGTCGACGCTGCCGGCAGGCGCAGACGAAACGTGGTTCCGGCTCCGGCAACGGAATCGAACTCGATCGATCCATAATGCCACTGCATGATTTGGTAAGTTTGCGCCAGTCCTATGCCACTTCCGCCTTTGTCCCCTTTGGTCGTGAAATAAAGTTCAAAAATTTTCTCTTGCGCCTCAGGCGGAATGCCGGTGCCCTGGTCGAGCACTTCAGCGACAATCATGTCATCTTCGCGCTGGGCCTTTAGAGTGAGCGTTCCTCCTGAGGTCATGGACTGGACGCCGTTCAGCACCAGATTCAAAATTGCCTGCTTCATGAGATCGGAATCGATTCGCACTGTTAGTGCGTCTTCTTCCGGAGGAAGCTCCATTATGATTTGCACGGCGTGGCGGGCGGCGTCAGGCGCAGCCAGGAGCGACACACTTTCGAGTATCTTGCGCAGGTCCACCTCTTCCAGCCGCAGGTCGCGAGGACGTGTGAAGTCGACGAGTATTTGCACGACGCGGTCGAGACGATGAATTTCACTCCCGATGATATCCATGTGGCGCCGCGTGTCCGGATCGTCCTGCTGCAGTTTGTTTTGCAGGAGCTGCAAGTGCAGAACGATGGCGTTGATTGGATTTTTCACCTCATGAGCCACGCCGCGAGTCAGGCGCCCACTGGCCGATAAGCGCCGCGAAATTTCTATTTCGTCTTCGATTCGGCGCACCGATTCCGCATCGCGCATGGTCAGGAGAGCTCCAATCGGCGTACCTTTTTCCTGAATGAAATCGAGCGACACCTGCACCCGGTGGCCGTCGGCGGCGTCGAATTCATATTGCACCAGCGGTCGCTGTTTTTGAAATGCAGGCAGCACAACGGCGCCCAGAACGGTTCCGTCTGAGAAAATTTCTTCAGCCGTGCGTCCCAGGATCTCGCGGCGCGAGCGGCCGAGAAACTTCTCAGCCGATGCGCTCACGAGTACCACCCGTGAATCGCGGGTGAACAGCATCAGTCCGTCCTGCAGCTTGGTCATGACCTGCTCTACGTTGTCTTTGAGTGCGGAGAAAATCTGGTTCGTGTCGCGAATCTGCCGGCCAAGGTGCGCGATCTTCAGCGAAACCAGACCAACCTCGTCCTCGGAACTCGACTCCTCCTCGGGCAGAATATTCCCCGCGCTGGCGTCGTCCAGATTTCGAGCGATGGCTTTCAACGGGCCGAGCGCCAGATTCGAAACTACGGCGGCCAATACCAGCGAGCAAAACACCGCAACCACTGAGAAAAAAGCTGCCTGCTGCAGTCTGGGCGTGAGCTCGTTGCGTAGGAAAACGGTCGAGACGCCGACATGTACGCTGCCAAACGCTTGCCGATCGAGTTCCAGTCCGATACTCACGTCATAGACTGCCGCCGGGCCATAGATCATGCGTAATTGACGGCGGAATCCCGCGTCACGCAAGGCCGCCAACGAAGCGCGCTCGGGAACGGGCTTCCCGTTCACCGCCGGATTTGTATCCAGAATCGCGATGCCACTCGGGTCGACGATCGCCGCGTCGTAGATGATGCGTGAGGTTCCGAGCACCGATTCCAGCATGTCGTTGAGGTTGGTGTCGGTCTGCAGAGCGAGAACGATGGCCGCGCGCATCGCCTTGGGATTATTCGTGTCGACCCTGGTACTGGTGAGATCGGGCACCGCTTTGGAGGCGGCGTATTCGAGCTGGTTGGTGAGCTGCGAGGCGGTTTCGTCGGCCCAGAGCAAACGCTGGCGCAGAAGCTGCGAGAGATAGACCCATGAGAAGCCAACCACGAGCGCCGTGAACAGCGTCGTGATCACGAACACGATGATGAATCTGCGGCTCATGAAAGGCAGGTGTTCGGTCTTAAGGTTTCAGCAGTCTCGGTGGTTTGGTCTCGTTTGCCCAGGGATCTGAGACCTAGGACCTGAGACCCAACACCTGAGACCTCGCACTTTTCCTACTCCTCCGCGGTTAACACTACGTCCTGCGGGCGGCCATATTCTTTCAGCTTGTTGTGCAGCGTCTTCAGGCTGATTCCCAATATTTCAGCGGCTCTCGTTTTGTTATTACTGGTTGCCTGCAGTGTTTTCAGGATCAGCAGCTTCTCCGCTTCCCCCACGGTCGTTCCGACGCCCAGGTGGACGGCATCGGGATCGTTCACCACTGGCCGCACACTCTGCCCAAAGCCGGGAGGCAGGTGCTTGGTTTCGACCAGGCCACTCTCGCAGACGATGACGGCGCGTTCGAGCGTATTGCGTAACTCGCGGACGTTCCCCGGCCACGAGTAGGTCTGGAAAATGTTGAGCACGGCCTCGCTGACGTCCGCCACTTTGCGATCGTGCTTCTGGTTCATGTCGGCCAGCAGGCTCCTCACCAAGTCGCGGATATCTTCCTTGTGCTCCCGCAGCGAAGGCATGTGAATGTTGAAAACGTTGAGCCGGTAATAGAGATCCTCGCGCAGTTCTTTGTTGGCGACCGCAACGTCAGGAACTTTGTTGGTCGCCGCCAGCACACGCACATCGACCGAAGTTTCGACCTTGCTGCCAAGCCGCCGCAGCTTGCGGTCTTCGAGCACGCGCAAGAGCTTGGCCTGCGTTCCCACCGGCATCTCGCCGATTTCGTCGAGCAGCAAGGTGCCGCCTTCGGCTAACTCGAAGCAGCCGATCCGCCGTTCGAGGGCGCCAGTGAAGGCGCCTTTTTCATGACCGAAGATTTCACTCTCGATCAGCGTCTCAGGAATCGCGGCACAATTGATAGGTACGAATGGCTTGTTGCGTCGTGGACTCAGGTCGTGAATCGTGCGGGCAACCAGTTCCTTTCCCGTTCCACTGTCCCCTGTGATCAGGACTGACGCCGTGCTCGGCGCGACCTGTTCGATCAGGCGAAAAATCTCCTGCATTTCGACCGAAGCCCCGACCAGTTGGCCAAGGGCTCCCTTGTCACGCAACCGACGGCGTAAAGATTCGTTCTCGGTGCGGGTATTGAGGATCTCACCAATATTGGTCAGGATCGACCGAAGCCGGCGGAAGTCGATCGGCTTCTCGATGTAGTCCTGCACCCCGAGGCGCCCCGCGTGGAAAGCCGTGTCGGTCGTTTTCTGTGCGGTGACCATGACGACCGCAATCGACTGAGAAAGATCCGCCAACTTCTCCGCCAGTTCCATCCCGCCCATGCGCGGCATTTTGACGTCAGTGATCACAATCGATGGAGCAAAGGCTGGAATCTTTTCGAGTGCGTCGGCGCCATCCACTGCGGTGTCAGTGCGATAGCCCCAGCTGGTAACGAGTTCAGCGAGGCCAGTGCGTTCGTTTTCTTCGTCTTCAACAATCAGGACGCGCTCTTCTGTCATATTTGCCAGTTGACCAATGTTGTCTCCCTCAGCATTATTCAGGGAAGCGCGCCGACTAGCAACTGCGGTCAGGAGCAATGCCGGAATATCAATTTGAGAAAGGGACGGCACGACCGACGGAACCTACCAAAAAATGGATTTGGGCTTGATGGAATTCTTCTTGGTTCCGGTCGGCTCCGAGATTGTGTGGCTAAGCTCACTTAGGATCGGATTTACTATGCAAAATAATTCTTACTCTTTTGCAAAAGCTGGCAATTGCTGTAGAATTCGATGTTTCCCAGGTGCACCCTATCCGTACGTGCCGCTAAGCTTTAATTTTGATTCCAGTTCTAATAGAAAACTTTAGCTGTGGATTTGATTTCGGAGGAACTCAATGTCACTTTGTTACGAAAATTTCCGGAGATGCGCGAGTGTCGCGCTCGTCCTGGCCGTTGTTCTGATTGCGTTGCCGTCTTTGCTGAACGCACAAACCGCGCCCAAGGCGCCAACTGCAACGTCGGATGACTTTCCCAAGGTGGAGTTGTTCGTTGGTTATCAATGGTTGAACCCGGGTGGCAATATTCCCGATCAGACGCCGCCACCGGCCGGACCGCTGCCTTTCAAGCTCCCTTCGATCTCTCAGGGCTTCGGAACAAATCTCACCTACAACTTCACTAAGAATCTCGGCCTTGAAGGCAACTACGGTGGAGATTGGAATCGCAATGCCAGCATCAGTACGGTTACGGCTGGACCGAAGTTGACATGGCGTGGCGATGACGTGAATGTTTTCGTGCACACCCTGGTCGGATTTCAACGCCTCTCGTCGAGAGGGATCGATTCGACCAACGGCGTAGCCGCGGTTCTGGGTGGCGGCATGGATCTTAAATTGTGGAAGCCTGTTACGTTACGATTGTTCGAAGCCGACTACCAACTGCAGCGCGTGAACTTCTCGGGCAATGTTCCTGCCGACGACAGCTCTCTGCGCCGTCAGACCTATAACGGTGTACGCCTTACCACTGGTCTGGTGTTTAACTTCGGCGGAGCCCCCGAAGTTCCGGTGGCTGCAGCCTGCTCCATCGACCATACCGAAGTCCTCGTTGGCGAGCCGCTGCATGTCACAGTTGCTGGCAGCAACTTCAATCCCAAGCACACCGTGACCTACGCATGGGCGAGCACAGGCGGCAAGATCGAAGGAAAAGACACCGCCGCGAGCATCGACACGAACGGCGCAGCGCCGGGCGCATACGTTGCCACGGCCACCATCACCGACCCGAAGGCCAAGAAGAACAACACGGCGAGCTGCTCGTCCAATTTCACCGTGAAGCCTCTGAATCCGCCGCAGATCTCCTGCTCGGCGAATCCGTCGACGGTCGACATTGGAACTTCATCGACGATTAGTTGTACCTGCACCAGTCCTGACAACGCTACCGTAACGGTCGCGAACTGGACGTCGAGTTCAGGCAGCGTTTCGGGTAGCGGCAACTCCGCGACCCTGGCCACCACGGGCGCTTCGGCAGGTCCAGTGACTGTGAATTCAACTTGTACCGATTCCCGCGGATTGACTGCATCGACATCGACCACGGTCTCGGTTAACAACCCGCCGCCCCCTGTGCCAGTTGTCGACAAGGTACTCGAAGCTCGACTCGCGCTGCACAGCGTCTACTTCGCAACAGCGAAGCCCACCGAGAAAGACCCGACCGGCGGTCTAGTGACCAGTCAGGAACAGACCCTGACCACGCTGGCCGCGGATTTCAAGGTGTACCTCACGCAAGTTCCGAATGCTCACTTGACCCTGGAAGGTCACGCCGACGAACGCGGTTCCGTGCCCTATAACCAGGCACTCTCCGAGCGTCGCACGACGCGCGTCAAGAGCTTCCTGGTCGCGCAGGGCATTCCCGAAGCCGACATCGATACCAAGGATTTCGGCAAGCAGCACAATTTGACTGCGGATGAAGTCAAGTCCGCCGTCGAAGAGAACCCGGACATCACCAAGGAGGAGAAGACGCGATTCCTCCGCAACATCACGGTGATCAAATGGGCAAGCAATCGCCGCGTCGATGTCACTCTGAACAACGGCAAGGGAGAGACCGAGACCTCGGTCCGTCACTATCCGTTCAACGCGGCCGATTCGCTCACTCTGATCGGCGGACGCGAAGCCGACAGGAAAGCTGCGGCAGCAAAGAAGCCGGCACCCAAGAAGAAAGCGGCGCCAAAGAAGCCAGCGAAGCAGTAATCACTGCAAGGTGAGTCTTCAAGAACACGACGGAGGAAGCGAAACCCGCTTCCTCCGTTTTTTATGCCAATGAACACTTCTCTGTCATCGCATTCTCTATCATCGATGGCTGCGTATGCCGACGCTGACGCGACGGCCCCAATTCTGACTTAGAATAGTTTTTCGATGCTCCCCCGCGCTTGCCCGGGAAGCAGTTTGACTCCGTGATGCGACTCGGCTGGATCATTACGCTCGGACTTTGTGCCACTCTCCCGGTTGCGGGCAGAGCCTCCTGGCGGCAGGACGCGACAGGCTCCGCGACCCCACAAGCGTCGCCGGCTGAAAAGCCGCCGTCGGATGCTGGCGTCCCGGATGATCGCGTCAAAGATGCTCCGGTCAAGGACAAAGTGCCCGCAGCTTCTTCTGCCGCCACACCATCGTCGAGCACATCGCCGAGCACCATCAAAAAACGCCGCAAACGCGCCACGCCGCCGCCGGATGGTGCTCCGCTCAAGATCGTCGTCCGCGAGGGAGGAGCGAGCGAACCGGCAGCGCAGATCGCTCCTGGATTGACTCCGGCCGAACAGGCACGCCAACGCCGGAGCGCCGAGCAGTTGCTCAGTTCGACCGATGACCAGCTGAGACAACTCACGCTACGCACATTGAATGCGCGGCAGCAGGAAACAGTCGTCCAAATTCATAACTACATGGCTGGCGCGCGTTCAGCGTTGAAAGATGGCGACCTGCGGCGAGCGAGCACCTTGGCGGAGAAAGCACACCTTCTCTCCGACGACTTGTTGAGACACTAGTCAGGATGTTTCGTCAATGCAGAACGTAATGCGCACGATGTCATCCAAGACTTCCACCGAGCGCTCGGGAAACGTCGATTCCACATAATTCTTGACGTCGTCGACCGACGGAATTCCGTCCCGTCCCGTGAGACCTCTCGCGTCGTCGAGTAGGATGATGTGCGGATGGGAATGCTTCAAAATCATTTCCAGTTCCGCTGAGAGGCGCTGCTCATTCGTGCGAATTCCGACCCAGCCGTAGTATCCCGCGTCAAGCCAGAAAAGTGCCGGCCCCGTCAACATCGCCAGTACTTCAGGCATGACCGCTCGACTGTCTCCCTGGAAAATTCTGATGTGCTTGTATCGCGCGAACTTGCGCATGGCTCGTTGCGCCAGTTCGGGCACAAATTCGATCGAATAAATATGGTCAAAACGGTTCTTCATCGCCGCGACCATTTCGCCGTAATAAGTGCCGGTTTCGACCAGGGTTTTCAAGTCGTACGCCGAGCCATATCGGCGAACGACTATTTGCTTCAATAGATGCGGGGATCGTTCCGGCCGCCCACGCAGGATCCAGTACCAATAGTCGGGGTAATGGCCAAGCGTCTTATATGCTCCGTAGAAAGGTGTGCGCTGCAACAAACGCCGGAATGCTTTCAGGATTTCCTCCGCAAGCAGGAATGAAAAGCACGGGAATGAAAAGCATAGGTGCGACCATGATCGCGGTCAAGGCAAAGAGCGCAGAAGAGCACGAGGTTCTACTCACCAACCGCTCGGTCGGTGCGTAACCTTGTTGCTATCCGACCCCTCCTCTATCATCGAGAGGAGTGCGCGAGAGTAGTGCGGGGAGTCGAATGCCTGACCAAGAACCAAAGGCGAATGTCAGCAAGGCCTTAGCTGAAAGCCCAGTTTCCGACGTCTTTGATGATCGCAATCCATCCCCATCGGAAAAGGCCTGGGCAGAGAATACGCTTGCGCCCACGCTTGAGAAAGCTCCTGAAAAGCCGATTGGCGCTCCCACAGGCACGAACCTCGACGAGCACAACCACGCTCGTTTCAGTACGATCTCGAACGTCCCCATTCGGAGGCTTTACACGCAGGCCGACCTGCCTTCCGATTGGAACTACGATCAATATCTCGGCTATCCCGGCCAACCTCCGTTTACACGAGGTATCCACGCCACCGGCTATCGCGGCAAGTTGTGGACGATGCGTATGTTCTCCGGGTTTGCCTCGCCCGAAGAAACCAATCAGCGCTACAAGTATCTTCTGGAACACGGCGGCGGCGGACTCTCCGTGGCTTTCGATCTCCCCACATTGATGGGATACGACTCCGATCATCCTGCCAGCGAAGGAGAAGTGGGTAAGTGCGGCGTCGCGATCGATTCGCTTGAAGATATGGAGATTCTGTTCGACGGCATTCCGCTCGAAAAAATCACAACCTCAATGACCATCAACTCGCCGGCCAGTGTTCTCTGGGCGATGTATCTGGTGGTCGCCGAGAAGCAGGGCGCGGACTGGAAGAAAATTTCCGGCACTCTCCAGAACGACATTCTCAAGGAATACATCGCGCAGAAGGAATACATTTATCCGCCCGCGCCGTCGATGCGGCTGGTGATTGACACTTTCGAGTTCGGCGCGAAGTTCACACCGCGCTTCAACACGATTTCGATCAGCGGATACCACATTCGCGAAGCTGGCTCGACCGCCCTTCAGGAACTCGCCTTCACCATCTACGACGGGGTCGAATATGTCGAGTGGGCGCGCCGCCGCGGACTGGATGTAGACGACTTCGGACCACGGCTCAGCTTCTTCTTCAACGCGCACAACGATTTTTTCGAGGAAATAGCCAAATACCGCGCCGCTCGCAAGATCTGGTACCGGCTGATGAAAGATCGTTTCGGCGCGAAGCATGACCGCACCCGCCTGATGCGTTTCCATACCCAGACGGCTGGCGTTTCGCTGCCCGCGCAGCAACCGATGAACAACATCGCGCGCGTTGCCATCCAGGCCCTGGCTGCGGTTCTTGGCGGCACGCAATCGTTGCATACGGACGCCTATGACGAGGCGCTCGCTTTGCCGACCGCCGAAGCAGCGCGCATTGCGCTGCGTACGCAGCAGATCATTGCTTTCGAATCGGGTGTCGCGCAAACGGTCGATCCGCTCGGCGGAAGTTACTTCGTCGAGAAACTGACACTCGATATGGAAAAAGGCGCCTTCGATTACTTCGAAAAGCTCGATCACATGGGCGGCATGGTGAAAGCCATCGAGCGCGGCTATCCGCAAAAAGAAATTGCCGAAGCCAGCTATCAATACCAGCGAGCTGTGGAAGCGAACGAGAAGATCACCGTTGGTGTAAACGACTTCGTGATCGAAGAGGAATCGCCGCACATTCTCTATATCGATGAATCGGTGGCGCGTGCCCAGGAAAAGAAGCTGCAAGCATTGCGCGCTCGCCGATCAAACGACGAAGTGCGGCGTAGGCTCGATGCGCTGAAGCAGGCTGCAGCACAGATTCCGTCCGCCCCTGCGAACGGGAATATTTCTGACCCCAATACCATGCCCTACATCGTCGACGCAGTCCGCGCTTACGCGACCGTAGGTGAGATTTGCGAGGCGCTACGGCAGGTTTACGGAACCTACACGGAAGTCAGCATCACTTAAACCGTGCCCACCACATCACCGAGTACGTCGGCGAGGCGTGCCGCAGCCGCGATCGCCGTGCTTGCATGGTACGGTCTCTTACTTCAGTTTTACGTGATGATAGTCAACGCGAGAGCCATCGGCGTTCCCATGGCCACCGCCATCGCCAACTATTTCAGCTTTTTTACCATCCTGACCAATCTGCTGGTTGCGGTGAGTCTAACCCTTTCCCTACGGAGAACACCTTCTACTCTGGGTATTCTGGCAAACCGTCCGACGGTCCAGACCGCGGCTACGCTCTACATCGCGATCGTAGGGATTGTTTACTCACTCGCGCTGCGACACATCTGGGACCCGGAAGGATTGCAGAAAATCGCCGACATCATCCTTCATGACACGATCCCAGCACTATCCATATTGTTTTGGCTCTTGTTTGTGCGCAAAGATGAGCTGCGTTTTCGCGACATACCAGCGTGGCTGGTTTATCCCTCGGTCTATCTGGTGTATTCCATGATTCGAGGAGCCGTCCTCGGCGGCTATGTTTATCCGTTTCTCGACGCCGGTGCGCTCGGCTGTGGTCCCGTCATTATTAACGTGGTAGCAATCGCGGCCGCGTTCGCTGGACTCGGCCTGCTGCTCGTCGGCTTTGGCCGATGGAGATCGAAGTCGCCGTTTAGATAAATGCAGCATCATTTGGATTCATCACATTCTCACCGTGCTGCTGTCACATCCTGAGAGTACCCGGCGGCGGTACGATCAGGATTTCGGATTGACCGAACGATGCCCAATCGCAAACCGCCACATAATAGCTCACCGCGAATTCCAAAAGCGACGATCGTTCCAATCGAATCCAGAATTGCAATTCTCCGCCACCAGAAAATCGTCATCGACTCGGCCCTAGCGGAGATCTACGGCGTTCCGGTGAAGCGTCTCAACCAGCAGGTCAATCGCAACCGCGAGCGATTTCCATCCGATTTTATAATCCGATTAACGCCACGAGAGTTCAAATCTTTGCGGTTGCAATTTGCAACCGCAAACATCGGACGAGGTGGCCGGCGCTCGCTTCCATATGCCTACACCGAACACGGCGCGATCATGGCGGCGAGTGTGCGCAACTCGAAACAGGCAGTCAGAATGAGTGTGTTTGTTGTGCGCGCGTTTGTTCGGTTGCGCGACGCGCTGTCTGCGAACAAAGAATTCGCCGCGAAGATCAAGGAACTGGAAGAACACGTAGGAACACACGACAACGCCATCCGCGAAATCATTAAAATCATCAATCGATTGATGAGCCCGCCTGCACTCCGCCGACGGAAAATCGGATTTGCACTACCTCCGGGGCAGACAGGATAAGCCGCGAATCTGAATTCCCAGTGGCTACTTCATCCGGTTGCGGTAGAGGTTGCCATCCACTTGCCGGACCATGGCTGCGAGGTCGAGCGGGACGTTCAAGAATGCAGCCACTTCTTCGGCGACTATTTGTGGTTCGCGCAACACACGATGATAGTGGACGCGCATGACCTGCACATTCGATTTTCCAGAGAGCCATCTGTTCACTTCAATCAGGTGGCGCTGAAACGCTTCTTCGATGGCCGAAGTTTCCCCGATTGAATCCGTATTTCCTCGGCGTTTGAGCATTTCGTCCTGCGACTTCAAAACCTCGGGCAGCGGCCGCTGCATGAATACAATCCGGTAATCGCGGTTCATTGGCAGCGACAGAATCAGCTGCGAAATGACTTTCACGGCTTTGCCCTCCGCTTCGCCAATCAGGCTCGGATGTTTGGGCAGCTGCTTGATGCGCTCCCACTCAAGATAGCCCTTTGGGTTATCGGTATCGGCCTGGCGCTCGCCGTCCCACAGGACCGGCATTCCCCCAGCCGCCAGCATCTGCATCATGAGGGAGGTGCCAGACCGCGGTAGTCCGGAAACAATCGTGATCATTAAATCTGGATGCCTTTCACGAAAATACGTTCGAAGCAGTCACCGCTCCGCTTGCCCCGGAATGGTGACGTCACTAACGATCTCAAATGATAGTGGGTAGACGCACTTCGGAGCAAAATGGAGAAAAACTAAAGGGTCTGCGGCATTCCCTCGCGCAGGTCGTGACTACGATCGTCGAGAGTAGTAACAAACTGGTAATGGCTCAAACGGGCCATGCCTTACGACCGGAATCCTTTGACAACGGCGAAGTGCGCCGCTATCGTTATTTTTAACGGGGGTTTTCGGTGAGACGCGCATTTTGGCCGCTTATTCTGCTCTTGCTGGGAGCCATTGCCTCCGTTTCAGCAATTCCGCAACCGGACCTTCCCGAGACTTCCTACAACGAAGTTGACACTCCTGTAAATCAGGCTCCTCCGGTGGTCGCAGGCGTTAAGTTTGTTCGACCAGCGATCGCCATCACAATTTTGCCCAGGCAAGTCTGGGAAGCAACACACGATGTCGGAGCTCAAAGTCATGAGCGGAAGTCGGCTCGCACGCCAGTGCGGCCCGATCGGCACTCGTCGCAAGATCTGCTTTGCACTTTTCTAATCTGAAGCTCCACGCTCCCGCCTAACTGGTTAGTCGGCCCTCTGGGCATTTGGTTTCGTGCTAGGAAAAATTTCCTGGCCAAATCGCCCTGCCGCCGCGGACTTTCGGTAGGAACGCGGACTCTCCATAGGAATCATGACTGGCTCATTACTGTGGGCCACTCGGAAAAACCCTAAGCAGTTGCGATCGATTCTCGAATGCGATCGCCAGATCGAGAGGTACTGATGGACGAATTACGCAAAGTATTTCCTGGCGTAACTGAAAACTCGTGGGCCGATCCCGCGTACTCGAACAACCAGACCGTTTACATCGCGGACAAACGAGTGGCCCAGTTGCTCATCGTTTTGCACGAACTGGACGAATCTGTTGCTGGATTGGAAGACCTTCCAAAGGATGAACTAAGTGAACTGGTGGCGAATGCGATTCTGGGCTGCGGGTTTGCGGATCCAGTCGAGGCGCGGTACGCGATTTCCACGGTTCTGAGGATGATCGAAAGTCAGGATTTCGTGCCCGACGGTTCGTAGTTTGATCACGCGAACCGTTTCACAAGTTTGCTCTGCGCAGATTTGATCTCCGTTCGTGGCGCAGAGCGCGGCGATGTGTCCGACCGATTTGTAAGGGTCGCTGTTGAGAGGGGGACTCTTGCGGACGGTCGGACACGGAAGCCGTTTGTTACACGACGACTTGTTGAACCACGACGACGCCATCTCCGCTTCAGCGGTTCCTAGCGGCGAAATTGCCAGGCTACGCCTGGTTGCCTACACCAGACTCCCCTGCGCCGGATAGTATTTCTGAATCATTCGTCCCGTCATCAATCCGCCCTCGTATTCCGGGATGATTACTTCGTCGGCGCCCGACGTGCGGATCGCATTCGCGTAGCGCTGCTGGCCGGCCCGCGTAATGATCTTCGCGTCAGCGTTCAGGGAACGTGCCGTGACCGTGATGTATAGATTGTCGGCGTCACTGTCGATCACAATGCAAATTCCACGCGCCCGCTGGATGCCCGCCTGCAACAGCACGTCCTGCCGCTTGGCATCGCCCTGGATGACCAGAACATTGTTATTGAGCAACTCGCGGCACAACCCTTCGTTGGTCTCGATCAGCACAAACGGAATATCAAGCCGCGTCAACTGATCTACCACCGTGCGCCCGACCTGGCCATATCCGCAGATGATGAAATGGTCCTTGAGTTTTGCGATGTTGGCGTCGTTGATCATGGATTTCCATGCCTCCAGGCCCTGCCGGTTGAAGATCGTGACCAGTACCCGCTCTGCGATCCACACCTGAAAGGCGAAGACCCCGACATACACGAAAATCGAAAACAGCTTGGTGGCCGACCGCACCGTTCGATATTCGATCGCATGCGGATGAAAGATCCAGAAGAACGCGTCGATCGCCCGCACCCCTTCCAGCCTTACGTACACCGCAACGCAGAGCAGGCAGAATGCCCCGAACACGAGCGTAGGCAGCCACAATCTTCGGAGAAATAAAACTGTGATGCGGCCCATAGGTGTTGACCAGTCTTGCGTTCCTTCGCGGAGTGCCGGAAATATAGCAGACCGGAGAACTCTTCTCTAAATTATAACTTGTACAAACTGTATTAGAATTTCTTATGATCCGGTACCTACTCGGGCAGTATTGCGACCCTGAAATGGTTCTGATACCTTGCGAGTCGTTGTTCGTGATTCCAGAGGAGGTCTCTGTGCCCTATTGTTCAACTTGCGGAACCCAGATCGCGGATGGAGCGACCTGCCCGAAGTGTGCTACTGGAACCGCGCCAACCGGTTCTGTCGCTACGGTCGGAGCAGGACTCGACGACAATATCGCGGGTGCGCTCGCCTACGTGACCATCATTCCGGCGATCCTGTTCCTGGTGTTGGAGCCCTACAACCGCAAGCGCTTTGTCCGCTTTCACGCCTTTCAGAGCGTCTTCTTTTTCCTCGGCTGGGCTGTCCTCAACTTCGGTCTGGCGTTCTTCAGCCATATCCCCTTCCTCGGATGGGCAACGCTCCCGCTATTCCCCCTCATCACGCTGGCTATGTTCCTGATCCTGCTCTTTCTAATGTTCAAAGCCTATCAAGGGCAGACCTTCAAGCTGCCCGTGATCGGCGATATGGCTGCCCAGCAAGCAGGGTCGTAGTCTGAGCCGCCGTAACCGTGGTTGCGTGAAACCTTTTCTCTTTTGCCACGTCAATCGAGTAAGGTAGTAAGTGCGTGTTCACCGATCTTCAGCCGACGTTTTTGCAGTCGATCAAGCCGCCATTCCGGCGTCATCGGACGGTCGCGTCGTCGGTCGCCGCGCACCTGGCGTTGCTGGGAGTCATCGTGTTCTACACCGGCCCGGTGATCGACATCCGCCCGGACTGGCTCGCCCACGGCGACAGCGATCACACCTACAAGCTCACCTACATTCCTCCGGACGACCTGACGCCAGACACTCCTCCCGATGCCGCCCGGCTGATCTATCCAAAGCAGCCAACGAAGCCGCGAGTATCGCCCAAGCTCAAGGTCAAAAAGCCGCCAGAGGATATCCTCGCCGACGCGGACGCCGCCGACCACAACTCACAGGCCGGATCTCCGCTAGGCACGGTGCTCGACGGACCCATCACCGGCCACGAAGTGCATGTTGCTTATCCGGTCGTTTATCCGAATCCTCCCGTCGACCGCGCCGAACTCCCGCGCGACCTGGTCGGCGACGTGGTTGTCGAAGTAACGATCGACAAGCAGGGCAACGTCGTAGAAACCAAGATCGTGCAGGCGATCGGCCACGGCATCGACGAGAAAATCGAGGCTACGCTTCGCCTCTGGCATTACCAGCCAGCCACGCTCGACGGAACGCCGGTAGCCTCGCGCCACGACGTACACTTCCACTTCCCCTCGTAGTAAACGTTTGTCATCCTGCCCCTGAGCTTGTCGAAGGGGAAGGACCTCCTTCTCCTCCGCTCTAAGCCCGCGCAAAGGAAATTCGCCATCTGTTCGCCCGTGTGCTAACATTTTCCACGCCAACCAGCTGACGACCAGGAGTAGCCGACGATGCACAAGGCGAGGATACACAAGAAGAACCACGCATCAGCGACCAGGCATCTCAAGAAATCCGACCCCGTTCTGGCCGCAATCATCGAGCTCGTCGGCCCATGCCGCTTGCAGTTTGGCGAACCCACGTTTCATGCGCTGGCGGAGTCGATCCTCTACCAGCAACTGAACGGCAAAGCAGCCGCGACCATCTTCGACCGCTTCACCGCCGCTGCCGGAGACCCGCTAACGCCGCAGGGCATCCTCAAACTGACCGACGCCGAAATGCGCGCCGTTGGCCTCTCGCGGCAGAAGACGGCTTATCTGCGCGATCTCGCCGAGAAGACCGCAGCGGACCTGTTGGAATTTGAGCGCATGCCGGAAATGACGGAAGAAGAAGTCATCGCGCATCTCACCCAGGTCAAAGGCGTCGGCGTCTGGACGGCCCACATGTTCCTGATGTTCACCCTGCGGCGTCCGGATATTCTGCCCACCGGCGACTATGGCGTGCAGGCCGCCATCAAGAAGCATTACAAGAAACGTAAGTGGCCAAAGCCCGCGGTAATGGAGAAGATCGCAAAACCGTGGGCCCCATACCGCTCGATTGCCTGCTGGTATCTGTGGAGGAGTCTCGATATTAAGACAGTCGAAAAATAAGTAAAGACGACACCAATCAAAACGGGAACAGAATTCCCTTATCTTTCAGTTTTTCAAAGCGTGCTGCCTGGAACTTATAGAGTCGCGCCGGACGTTGTCCGCCTCTGCGATATTCAGGCAAGGCCTTCAGAATCTTGAGCAGCGCCAGTTTTCTCCGAAAGTTTCTCTTGTCCAGCTTCTTTCCCAAGATCGCTTCGTAGATTTCCTGAAGTTCCGTCATGGTGAATTTTTCCGGAAGCAACTGGAAGCCTACCGTCGTATATTCGAGTTTATTGCGGAGGCGCTCCAGCGCGTAGGCAAGAATCTTGTCATGGTCGAAGGCAAGCGACGGTAGTCGGTCTATCGGCCACCAGTCGGCTTCAGACGCATCTGTACCCGCCCTTAGCGGACGCCCCGTCGAAATCAGGGCAAAGTACGCCACTGTGACGATGCGCCCCCTGGGATCTCGCTCGACGTCTCCAAAAGAATAGAGTTGTTCCAGGTAAACATCCGCAACTCCAGTTTCCTCTCGCAGCTCCCGCAATGCCGCTTGGTCTAGATTCTCGCCGTCGAGAACGAACCCTCCTGGGATCGCGAACTGACCCTGAAATGGAGCCGCGGCACGCTTCACCAATAAAACCTTGAGGCTCCCGGACTGGATCGTGAAGATTACGATGTCAACAGTGACTCGCATTGTCGATTAGGGGTTACGTTTCTCAGGATACGACAAGCCGGGCGCTCTGTTCAGCGGCGCGCACATGAGCAATCGCTCCTGAGTTAAATTGCAGGAAGTCCGCTTCCATGCCATCGCTGAAGATTACACCGTACGAAGGCATCCGCGATTCGATCGTTAGCTCTTCACCAGGTTTCAGGATGCCGGCAACAATGCCTGCTTGCGAGTGACGGCTCACGAATGGTTCGCGCACCACAAAAAGAAGTCGCCGGTCTTCCCATGGCATGCGCACCGGCGTCACGGTCGGCCCTCCACAGAAACGCGAAACCCCGGCCGCCATGTTGAACGCCGACGAAACCCATCCCGTCGACCCCGCTCCCGTCGACACCAGGACGCCACTCGATGACTGCATCTCAGATTTCTTGCCACATGTGATCTGATATTGCGCGGAAATATGACTCCGCGCTCCAAGAAAGAAGTCGTTGAAGGCCAACAACTGCTGTCCGTCACCAAGTATCACTTGCGCCAGCGTTATCTCGCGAATCTTGGCACGTCCCTCCATCACCCCCTCCACCGCCGCGCGCGCCTGGTTCGGCAGAAAAGGTAAGAGGATCCCGTCAAACCGGTCCGGTTCAGGATTCACCGCCACCATCGGCTGCGCCCCGACATACTTCGCCGTGTTCGCGACCAGTCCGTCCTGCCCAAGTGTTACCACGAGATCCTCTTTCTGAAAATGAAATGTCGAAACCAGGCTCCGATCCACCGGTTGCTGCGGCAACTCGAGATCCACATCCAAAGACCGGCGGAGCGTCTCCAGCGCGAAGCGGTAGGCATCATCCTCACGCTCATAGTCGGCAAAATCCCCGCCTGCGTGCTCGATGTAGAACTTAGCCTGCGACCGCGTGTTGAAGCGCTCCACCAGTTCCTGCAACCGTGTCTTGCGGGTTACGATCACCAGCTTCTTGTACATGGTCATTTTCCTGCGGTGCCGCTGCCCGTCGTTCCGATCCCCGCAGGTCCAATCCCCGTAGGTCCAATCAATGACCTCAGTAGGTCGGGCGAAACGTTCAGCTCGCCGATCTTCTGCGCATTCTCCGCCATTTCCTGAAACGCCATGGCAATCATGGCGTTGGGATCGGCTCCTCTTCCACCCAGCATCATCAGTGCTTTCCAATCGAGATCGCGAAGAGGCTTCAGGATCTCGGTGAGCGCATAAGCGCGTACATCCGCATCCTTGCGATCGTTTTCGACCCGCCGCGAGACGAGTTGCAAACGTTTCTCCTCCACTGATATTTCAGCAGCCATCTGGGTTTCGCGAATCTCCCTCTTCTGTTGCTCCGCAGCAATCTCCGCCGCAAGTTGCGTTTCCCGGATTTGGCGTTTCTTTTGTTCGACTGCAATTTCAGTATTGAGTTCGCTTTCCTTGATCATGCGTTCGTTTTCAACGGCGGCATTACGGCGCGCGTAGATTGCTTCGTCAGCACGGCCCTGCAGTGCCTCCCGCGCCTCCGCTTCAAGTGCCCTCGACATCTCTGGAGTGGGCTTGATGTCCAAAATCGACAGTGCCAGAATTTCCAGTCCCATGCTGCGGACTGCTTCCGATTCTTTGAGCTTTGCTTGCGCCTCCGCCACGATCAACTCCGAACTGACCAGCATCTCCCTGAGCGATAGGCGTTGCGCGACAGCCCGAGTCAACGATTGCAGAGTATGGACCAGACGTTCCGGCAGCTTCTGTCGGTCGCGCGAGTGGTCCTCAAAGTAAGACGTGTTCCGTTTGTCGATCGTGAAGTCGAGTAAGGATGCCAACCGCTTCGGATCGGCGACCCGGTAAGTAAGTTGCCCCTGAATCGTGACGGACTGGAAATCCGCCGTCGTCTCCGGGAACACGAAAGGCACATCGGCGCTAGCCAGGGGCACTGCCACGATCGTCGACGTGGGAGCCCAGTAGAAAAACGAGAGCCCGGCGCCTTCGCGCTTGATTTTGCCATGTTTGTACTGCAGAACGTAAGTTGTCGGCGGCACTTTCATGAAGCTGAACATCGTGTGCACCTCAATAGTGTCTCTATGACACTATATTAGTGTCCAACAGACACTATGCCAAGCGAAAAATCATAGACCGCCCCCACGAATAGTTGAAATTCAAGTTTGTCATCCCGAACGAAGTGAGGGATCTCCAGTTTGCCGACGTAGGCACGACAATGGGTGTTCGGCCGCATCCCCAGTTTACCCATCCGATATCTCACAAACGCCCAGTGACCGCCCTCACAGACACCACACCACAAGCGGTGCGATACTCCGAATGAATTGTGTCCGCCTCCAGAGACGAACATCGCAACCGACTTCTTTGACAACGCGAAATTGCAAACATCGGTGACCAACAAGGCTGCAAAAATCATCCAAAATTGATGATCCAGTCCTTTAAGTCCCGTGTTTTGATGGGTCTGGAGTTAACTATCCTGAAATGAATAAGTTACGCGAAAT